>PDYJ01001532.1_pt1 | contig 764722 bp, 626 predicted proteins | sample 1430841 | NCBI WGS metagenome assembly PDYJ01 (sample SAMN07237672, study PRJNA390542) | Gut metagenome, whole genome shotgun sequencing project. | isolation source: fecal pellets | host: Mus musculus | place: USA: New York, NY | collected 2016-10 | reverse complement strand
GCCCTTATGCCATTGCACTCTGCGGCCGGTTGCCAATCGGCCTGAGGGCACCTTTAGGAGCCTCCGTTACGCTTTTGGAGGCGACCACCCCAGTCAAACTACCCGCCAAGCAATGTCCTCGCTAATCGCGAGTTAGAAGCCAAATGTGCGAAGGCCAGTATTTCAACAACGACTCCGCGGCGACTGGCGCCACCGCCTCTCTGTCTCCTGACTATCCTACACATCGCACACCCGGCCCCAATGCTAAGCTGCAGTAAAGGTTCACGGGGTCTTTTCGTCCCGTTGCGGGTAATCGGCATCTTCACCGATACTACAATTTCACCGAGCTTCACGGTCGAGACAGTGTCCGGATCATTACACCATTCGTGCAGGTCGGAACTTACCCGAACAAGGAATTTCGCTACCTTAGGACCGTTATAGTTACGGCCGCCGTTTACCGGGGCTTCACTTCACCGCTTCGCTTGCGCTGACGGCTCCGCTTAACCTTCCGGCACCGGGCAGGTGTCAGGCTGTATACCGCGCCTTGCGGCTTCGCACAGCCCTGTGTTTTTGCTAAAACAGTTGCCTGGACCTATTCTCTGCGCCTCCCCTTGTCTAGGGGGAGGGCCCCTTATCCGAGGTTACGGGGCCAGTTTGCCTAGTTCCTTGACCGTGAATCTCTCGAGCGCCTTGGTATCTTCTACCCGACCACCTGTGTCGGTTTACGGTACGGGCCGGCTCCCGCTCAAGCGGCGGGCGCGGTTTTTCTCGGGAGTCTGCTCCTCCGCGGTTGTCACTCGCCGCATGCGGCTCGTGTACTGTCTGCTTTCGCGCCGGCGTTTCCGCCGCCGGGCATCGCTACGGCATTCAACGCGCTATTCCGTCAGCGCGCACGCGTTTCGCTCCTCCGTCACCGCTCCGCCTCGCGGAAGCCGGGTTGCGGAATATTGACCGCATGGTCCATCCGCCAGGCCTGTCAGGCCGGCGTTAGGCCCCGACTCACCCTGAACCGATTAGCGTTGTTCAGGAACCCTTGGTCTTTCGGCGAGGGGGTTTCCCGCCCCCTTTGTCGTTACTTATACCTGCATTTGCTTTTCCCGCCGCTCCAGGGCGTCTCGCGGCGCGCATTCGCCGCGGCGGGAATGCTCCCCTACCAATCCGCATTATTGCGGAGTCCACGTCTTCGGCACCAGGCTTATGCCCGATTATTATCCACGCGGGGCCGCTCGACTAGTGAGCTGTTACGCACTCTTTAAATGAATGGCTGCTTCCAAGCCAACATCCTAGCTGTCGCTGCGGCCCCACCTCGTTATTGCCTTCAACTCAGCCCGGATTTCGGGGCCTTAGACGGTGGTCTGAGTTGTTCCTCTCTCGGACGCGGACCTTAGCACCCGCGCCCTCACTCCCGGGGTCCCTGCCGCGGCATTCGGAGTTCGTCAGGACTTGATAGGCGGCGAAGCCCTCGCATCCTATCGGTCGCTCTACCTCCGCGGCATATGCCCCGAGGCTGCACCTAAATGCATTTCGGGGAGTACGAGCTATCTCCGAGTTTGATTGGCCTTTCACTCCTACGCACAGGTCATCCGAAAGCTTTTCAACGCTTACCGGTTCGGACCTCCAGACGGTGTTACCCGTCCTTCATCCTGCCCATGCGTAGATCACTCGGTTTCGCGTCTGCCTCCGCCGACTCGGCGCCTGTTCGGACTCGCTTTCGCTCCGGCTCCGGGCCTCAGGCCCTTAGCCTCGCCGGCGACGGCAACTCGCAGGTTCATTATGCAAAAGGCACGCCGTCACCACACCAGGTGGCTCCGACCGCTTGTAGGGCGCATGGTTTCAGGGTCTTTTTCACTCCTCTGTCCGAGGTGCTTTTCACCTTTCCCTCACGGTACTCGTTCGCTATCGGTCTCTCGGTAGTATTTAGCCTTTCGGGATGGTCCCCGATAATTCAGCCGGGATTTCTCGTGCCCCGGCCTACTCAGGTGCCGACTGGTCTTGTCTCGGGTCTTCGTGTACGGGGCTTTCACCTCCTCCGGCCGCGCGTTCCAGCGCGTTCCACTGACCCTGAACTCGACGTGGCGTCGGTCCTATAACCCCGGCACATGCCTTGCGACACCGCCGGTTTGGGCTCCTCCCCGTTCGCTCGCCGCTACTGGGGGAATCGTTGTTACTTTCTCCTCCTGGCGGTACTTAGATGTTTCAGTTCCCACCGTTCGCCTCCCGCTCTGCGGGATGCCGGGATCGCTCCCGGCGGGTTGCCCCATTCGGACATCCGCGGATCACTGGGCATTTGCCCTCCCCGCGGCTTTTCGCAGCTTGTCACGTCCTTCTTCGCCTCCGAGAGCCAAGGCATCCCCCATGCGCCCTTCGTTCGTTCCGTATTGCCGGAATGCCGGACGACATTCTTCTCGCGCGGGCAAAGCCCGCGCCGCCTAAGCCTTTTTTGCCTACCGCCATCCCTGCGGACGGCGGCGCTCGTTGTTTCTCGTTGAGTTTCTACGTTTGTCTTCTCGCTTCGCAATCGCGCATGCCGCGCAATCGCTCTCGCTTCCATCATGTCAATGTGCTCTTTTCAAAGTGGAGAATAACAGAGTCGAACCGTTGACCCTCTGCTTGCAAAGCAGATGCTCTAGCCAACTGAGCTAATCCCCCATTCTGAGAGAATCCCCACAGGACACAGACGGGACAGGCGCACGGTGTGTCTCCTCAATCACCTTCTGTTGTCATCCCTCAACCGAAGGCCGCAGTCCGGCCTCCAGAAAGGAGGTGTTCCAGCCGCACCTTCCGGTACGGCTACCTTGTTACGACTTAGCCCCAGTCACCGATTTCGCTCTAGGGCGCGCCTCCCGGCGACGCACTTCAAGCGCCCTCTGCTCCCATGGCTTGACGGGCGGTGTGTACAAGGCCCGGGAACGTATTCACCGCGCCATGGCTGATGCGCGATTACTAGCGAATCCAGCTTCACGGAGTCGGGTTGCAGACTCCGATCCGAACTGAGAGGGGCTTTCGGGTTCCGCTCGGCGTCGCCGCCTGGCTTCCCGCTGTACCCCCCATTGTAACACGTGTGTCGCCCCGGACGTAAGGGCCGTGCTGATTTGACGTCATCCCCGCCTTCCTCGCGGCTTGCGCCGGCAGTCCGTGCAGAGTCCCCAGCCTTACCTGCTGGCAACTGCACGCGGGGGTTGCGCTCGTTATGGCACTTAAGCCGACACCTCACGGCACGAGCTGACGACAACCATGCAGCACCTCGGAAGACGTCCCGAGGGAAAGGGGCGTCTCTGCCCCTGCCGTCTCCCGTTTGAGCCCGGGTAAGGTTCCTCGCGTATCATCGAATTAAACCACATGTTCCTCCGCTTGTGCGGGCCCCCGTCAATTCCTTTGAGTTTCACCGTTGCCGGCGTACTCCCCAGGTGGAATGCTTATCGCTTTCGCTTCGCCCCCCAGGCATATCTCTGCCCGGACAGCAAGCATTCATCGTTTACTGCGTGGACTACCAGGGTATCTAATCCTGTTCGATACCCACGCTTTCGTGCCTCAGCGTCAGTGTGGAGCCGGTACGCTGCCTTCGCAATCGGGGTTCTGCGCGATATCTAAGCATTTCACCGCTACACCGCGCATTCCGCGTACTTCTCTCCAACTCCAGCCCGCCAGTTTCAACGGCTCGCCGGGGTTGAGCCCCGGGCTTTTACCGCTGACTTAACAGGCCGCCTGCGCACCCTTTAAACCCAATAAATCCGAATAACGCTCGCATCCTCCGTATTACCGCGGCTGCTGGCACGGAGTTAGCCGATGCTTTTTCTTCAGGTACCCTCATCCGGGGACTAGTCCCCGCCTTTGTTCCCTGACAAAAGAGGTTTACGATACGCTGTACCTTCTTCCCTCACGCGGCTTGGCTGGTTCAGGCTCCCGCCCATTGACCAATATTCCTCACTGCTGCCTCCCGTAGGAGTCTGGTCCGTGTCTCAGTACCAGTGTGGGGGGCCTTCCTCTCAGAACCCCTACGCATCGTCGCCTCGGTGGGCCGTTACCCCGCCGACCAGCTAATGCGCCGCATGCCCATCCCTGTCCGGATCGCTCCTTTCCTCCCCCCGGGATGCCCCGGGGCGATATACGCGGGCTTAGCCCGCCTTTCGGCGGGTTGTCCCCCTGACAGGGGCAGGTTGCATACGTGTTACTCACCCGTGCGCCGCTCGCCGGCAGTGGGAGCAAGCTCCCACCCCGCTGCCGCTCGACTTGCATGTGTTAAGCCTGCCGCTAGCGTTCATCCTGAGCCAGGATCAAACTCTCCGCTGTTAGTATATAGTTTCCTATTTTACTTGGTTTGGCGCCCTCCCCAAAAGGGGCGGGCTGTTGTTCTCTGGCCGGACGCTATTCCTTGGTTGCCTGGTTGACTTCGATTGACGGAGACTGCTCTGTTCCGTGTCTCCTTGTCTCTGTCTGTATGGCCCGGGGCCTACGCCCCGGTTTGTCCTGTGGCATCGTTGTCAATGTTCTCTCCCGCTCCCGGGGCGTCTGCCGCGCTCGGCTCATTTCCCGTTTGCGGTTGCAAAATTACAACCTTTTTCCGCCCTCCGCAAGCGTTTTTATGTTGTAGAGCATGTTTTTTGTCTTGTCCGCGCCCAAGCCATTGTAATTTAACCGAATCAACAAATGTTAAAATATGTATTGTTTTGTTAACACTAAAACTTTTTACGCTTTTAGCGTGTTATTTCTTACATTCTCCACGAAAACTTTTCCTATAAAACATAGCAAACAGCACTTTTCTATTAGATTTACATAAGTTATTTTCACAAAAAACGCGAATGGATATATAAATCCACTCGCGATTTTAATCTATATTTAAACAAGCAACAGGCTTTGTTAAATCATAATCTGTAAGCGTCCAAGTGCGGTGCACTGAACAATTATGGCGGTCAGAGCCCACTAATTGTTAAAAATTCATGTTGGATTTTTAGAGATTGTTAACGGAGAGACCCATATTCATGGGGAGAAGATTGGTCAGATCGTCGTATCCGGCCACTATCTTGCGGAATACTTTCTGGAAGTACTCTGTCACCGACACCTTCATCAGTTGGCATGTGGAGATAAGTGTGCGATAGACGGAGGCGATGCCGGCCATCTTCGCGCTGCCGTAGAAGAGAGAGTTCTTGCGTTCTCCGGATATGGGGCGCATGAACCGCTCGGCAATGGTATTGTCGATAGTATAGCGGCCGTCGTTGCGGTATGCGAAGAGCTGATTCCAGAAGTCATCCATATAATGGACTGCCTTGTCGAGCATCTCGCTTCTTGGAGGATGCTCCGCACTTTTCATCGAGTCGACTTTACTCCGGAGTCGTATCACAAGTTCAGTTGCATGCTCCCCGTTTCTCATCATCTTTATTTCATCGGGAGAGAGTTTCAGTTTCTGATAGTGCTCTTCCAGTTCATACAGGTCACTGATTATCCGGAGTATGTATTCAGCGTCGGCTTCCTTGTTTGCCTGCCAGGCGTAGAAGAATTTGGCACGGGCGTGAGCCATACAGCAGAGGTGCTCCGTATCAATCAAAGCGTCATCAAGATACAGATATACGTTGTATCCGTCTGACTGAAGGGCCTTGGGATAGCGACCGTCCAGGATCGACTTCAGCGCATCGCGGCTTCTCGCTCCCTTCTTATAGAAGTAGATGACGGTATTGAGTTCCTTATTGACCAGACACCAGATATATCTTTTAGCATATTTTCCCTTGACCCTGACCTTGCACCACGTCTCGTCGCAGTTGACGATGGAGTCTTTCTCCACTGCCATGTCAAGAAGTATCGGTATAAGTTTCTGAAGTTCGACCCCGCCTTCATACAGCCAGTTGATAAGCGTCTGACGGCTGACGCTCATGCCGTTGTCCCAGAAGTAGCGGCTAAGTCTGTAATAAGGGATATTGTTGACAAAGTGGTCGATTACCAGCTGCGCCATCATCCCGGAAGTGGCGTGAGTGTGGGGAAAACAGTCAATTATATGATTTCCGTCCTTGTCCTTGAGAGGATTATTGACGGGTGCGGCAGGCTGAATCTCCGTTTCTTCGCCGTCGCGGGTTTCAATCCATTTTTCTTCGCCTTCATTCGTGGGAAGATACAGCACGTGCTCCTTTCCCTCAGGGTCGGTTACGATAAAGTATCTGTATTCGTGTTCGACGATTACCGTCATTTTATCGTATGCGAAGCGTTTCTCCTCGCGGATGAGGGTCCAGCCTTCAGGGATGGCGTTTATATCGGATTCGTGAACGCATCTTCTGGCAGCCTTCATTGTGCGGTTCTTGCTTCCCTCGCGGTAGGCTCTTTTGGCGCGGTAGTTTTCCTCGATCCAAGTGTCAGTCTCGGATTTATTTACATCCGGGTCTGACTCAGGAAGCTTACTGACTGAATCTTTGCCACCCATACTGTCCTTTTCGGACTGCGCGTCGCGGGAGGCATCGTTATTCTCATCGTTGTCGTCCTTGCGACGTTTCTGGCTTTTGGTGCCATAGATCTGACCCCGCATGGATCTGTCGGATGCGATAAGGTCGGCAACCATCTTCTCTGCCTTTTCCGCACGGGCAAGCATTGCCTTGAGTTCTTCTCCGTTACGCAGTTGCTCGACAAGAGTCATGAGCCTGTCTATCTTCTCCTGCATGGCTGCTCTGTCAGACTCTGCTCTTTTCTCTGCAGATTCTGCTCTTTTCTCCGCAACTATGGTTCGCTCCTCCCATCGGGCGGATGCCTCATTGGCTTTTTGCGCCTCATTGCTCAGCCTCTCAATCTCCAGTCTCAGGCCAGAAAGTTCTGACATGAGCCTTTCATTATTGGCGAACAGCAAATCTATGAGCTTTTCTTTTTCCACCTCAGTCAGGTCAGAGCTGCGTCCGGATGGGGCATAGGGAGTGTTCTCCCATTGCTCCAGCCGGCACATGTTTTCTTTCAGATATTCTCTTTCCTGATCCTCCATGATGGATGTTTTTGTATATGCAAAGATACAAAAAATCAGGGATATATGCAAGAGAAATATCATTTATTTATTTGATTACCAATTTATTCACCACTGCATTTTCAAGCAGCAGAGCCACATCTTTCCACTCAATGGTGTAAAAAGTCTCCTCACCCATGTGTTCGACTTTCATGAACCTGTAATCGCTGTTGAAACGCTTCTCAAACAGGGTCGCGGAGCGTCTGTCATAGTTGAAAAGACGTATCTTCCGGCGGTCTTTCGACATGATGATGAACACCTCGTCTTTCTGAGGCTCGCGGTGGAACTGCTCACGGATGATGGAGAGGACACGGTCATATTTACTCCGCATGTCATGGAAATCACGTATATACCAGAATCGTTGTAGTCCGTTGATGTTCAGCATAGGCCCTCCAGATTCTCCACGAGCTTCTTCAGTCGCCCGAAGTCTAAATTTTTTTGACGTATCTGCATGCCGTTGCTCATGCGGATATCTATCATGATTCTTACAGGGTCATTGGAGGAAGTCACTGGTTCGGCACACGGAGATGTGGATTCCAACGTTTCTGAATCTTTTTTTAGGATTTCCTCCTCCATCGGACGTCCCTCCACATCCACGGGGACGATTCTGTGACGGGTATCGCGATACCACTTGTTGAATAAATTCCATGAAACCTTGTTCTTCATGCACCATGACTGGATGCTGATTCCCTTTGGAAGAGCTTCCGCTTTATAGCGGACATAAAAGTTCTCAAAATCTTCGCTGCTGTACATAATCATTGGTTTTGATTAAACTGTCGCGAAGGTAATACTTTTGGTCTATTTCGAACTTGGACGCTTACTCATAATCTGAAAAACCACTGCTAAAACTGGAAGTATATAAATGGCGCTACCTCTTCTGACATAAATTCTATCACTAATTGAACCACCACCAAAAATACTATTAACTTTATACCCCAGTTAACTCTTATAAAAGCGTACTGCACACCATCGGCCCACTTCTGCGGGACAAAATGGAACACTATCAGTGATGCCATCATTACACACCATGCCGGGCGGGCATCGCAGAACTGAGGAATCTGACGCCAATCAAAATCAACAAATATATTCCTTATAATCTCTACCGACTGCTCAAAATCCGCCGCTCTAAAGAACACCCATAATAAGGACACATACACGAAAGTAACCAGCCAACAAATAAACACTACAATAAAATTGTTTGGCAATTTATCAAGCCACGGCTTGCACGCCTTATGAACCGCAAGGCCTGCTCCATGCATAGCACCCCAGAATATAAACTTCCATGCAGCTCCATGCCACAGGCCGCCGATAAGCATCGTGAGGAAATTATTGACATAGGTTCTTATTGTACCCTTTCTATTCCCGCCGAGAGGTATATAGACATAATCTCTCAACCACGATGACAGTGAGATATGCCACCTTCGCCAAAACTCAGTCAAGTTTCTACTTTGATATGGAGAATCAAAGTTTAAGCCTAAACGGAATCCCATTATCAATGCGATTCCTATAGCCATATCGGAATATCCGGAAAAGTCGCAATATATCTGCATTGTGTAGCCTAAAACCCCCATCAACGCCTGAACTCCGGTGTAAAGAGACGGATCGTTGAAAACGAGGTCGTTATACTGCGCGATATAATCTGCTATCACTGCTTTTTTTACAATTCCGACTATCACAAGCCAAAAACCTCCCCAGATATTCTCTTTAGTGGCGGGGTTATTTGCCGCAAGCTGCGGCAAAAAGTAATCAGCCCTCACTATAGGCCCGGCTACCAATGCCGGGAAAAACGACAGGAAAAAAAGATAGTCAAACCAATTGTCGGTTGGCTTAATCCTCTTTTTATATACGTCTACAACATAACTGATTGACTGGAAGGTATAAAACGATATGCCAACAGGAAGTATAATGTCATATGGCTGAAAGTTGCCTTCCACCATCTGGTTCCAGTTCCACAGGAAAAAGTTGGAATATTTGAAATATCCCAATATCGACAATGAAAAACAAATTGAAATCCACATGAATAAAAGGCGCGCATTGCGAATCTTCAATCTGTAAATTATGTGCGACAACGACCAGTCTACAAGCGATGTGCCTATGAGCATTAAAAAAAATATGCCGCTCGATTTATAATAGAAATATAGCGAAAAACACACCACGAAGGTAACCATCTTCCACTTGCTTCCCTTCAAAAAGGCATATATGGGGAGAAATATTAAAAACAACACCCAGAACAGGCCACTCGAAAACAACATGGGCGCCTTGGGATCATAAGTTAACAATTGCAAGATGTTGCCGGCGGCCGATTGCAATGTATTCAGTATAGAATCAATCATCCTTATTGACTTAAAGATGTATGCGTTTGACTATATCAGGAATTTATTCTCGTTCAAAACATGAAATTATGCCCTATTTATTGAGAGCCTTTAGAAAGACTACATTAGCGTTCACCTTTCCTATAGAATCAGACGGCTCGGATGCTAAAATAGGATGGCTCGATTTGGGCATCCATCTCATGATGCTGTCAATCCATAATGCACTCGATTCCCTTGTGGGATGAATCTTGTCTTTTTTTCGCTTGAATTCCATACCTTGTGACCGAAAAAACGAACCTTTTTTGCACGTAGACTCAAGCATGTCGTTGATTCCTGTGTCTTCATTCCAATTTGGCGGACCAATCCACACATATGGCGTATCGCCTAATCTTTCTAATATCTTTTTTACATACGGCAACCGAGTTGAAGGATTCTTAAAATACACCTCATTGCTACCCAACGATATGAAGATATAATCCGGCTTATATAATGTCAAATAATGCGACAATGTGTCGGTTTCCGCCCATATTTTCGTGTTGCTCGAATCCCAGTTTACCGCATGAAACTGATGCCCGTTCTGCTTTGCATATTTGGCAAGACGCAATGCAAGGTTAAATGTCATTGAGTCGCCAAACAAAAATATATTCTTAGGCACAGAATCTATCTCGATTTCTACGTGCGCGATTTCTTGCTCCGGAAGTAAATCACAGTCAAGCATTTCCAATGCGCTTTCATCCGGCTCTGTGAAGAGTGTCTCTGCCACCGGTGCCTTTTTTATCGTCCACCCCCCTACTGAAAAATCATCGGAAAATGAAAACGACACAATAACAGAAAGCGCCAATGTAAGCAATAGCCAAAGGCCAGTATAATTTGATTTCATAATTTGCTATCTTCTTGAATTATTGGAGAAATGCACACCCGACGACGCTATGATTTAAAAATTCGGCTGCACTTACTCCAGAATTCAATACAAAATTACCTCTTTCCTGATAAGAGCGCAAATAAAAAGACTGAAAAAATTCTAAATTTGCCACATTTATAATTATGCCGCCTATTTTACACACCAAATAGAAAATATACTCTACTTTTCGACACATTTCTTGCATCACTTAAAACTTACTCGCCCTCTGTAATTCCCGTAATTCCCCCCGGAAATCACCTTTTACATTCAGCTTCAATCATAGCAATATTTTACTAAAACCAATCAACGGTTCCTGCGATGTCATTGTTCTCTTTGCGCGTAAGCGCGGTTGATGCAAAATGTCCTTATACTCGGCGTTAGCGTTTCCTGCTTCTTCGCGCCGAAATCCGAGCTTTTCTGCTTCCGTCACGTTAGCATTCATGACCTGGCGCAACGCATCGGCGTCAAGGGTGAGTTTCTTGAAACCTCCCTCCGCGTCCTCAATCTTAAAGCCTATCGAAATCGTTGATTTGGAAGCCATTTTGTTCCGTTATTTGTTGTATTGTTATAATTATTTCGTTAATTTTGTGGCGAAAACATAAAAACTCACAGCTATGATACCATGCATTTTACTTCATGAAAAACTTTTGGCTCATGAAATGTTAGATGCCGCAAAAATCACCTTTCGCCGTTTGCAGGATCCACAGAGCCTTTGGGACTGGATTTTAGTGATAACATCCAGCATCAGTGCAATCTCCGCTCTCATTCTCTTAATTATCTTTTTATATGCGTATTTCACAAGTGAACCGGAAAAAGAAAAGATAATAACAATAAGAATAAAATAAGAGCATCACCCTCTCCCAAGCTTTTTCAAGAACATAGCCTTCTGCTCCTCTTTGTCCACTGGGGCGCACTCTTTGCGGCCCCGCGTCTTCTTGTCCCACGGGAGAGGAAGAACCATGGCCGGCGACAGGCGTTTCTTGCAATGCGGCTGCATGGTCATCACTGCGTGAAGCCGCATACGCTCCCAGCATTCCCGCTGATCGGCATCGCATTAAGAGCATAATCTTTCAGTCTTATACTCCCTTGATTTACTCTCGTCAGTCCGGATAGCTCTCGGGCTTCGGTTTGTTTGGCAACCTCACCCCTGACTTTGAGCCTTGTATCAAGTTTCTGTGCGTGGAGCCAGATTTTTGTCCTTAGCTTCCTCCCGATTCCCCTCGCAGCAGACACCGTTGCCTCGGACTATGCACTTCCCGCTATCGGGGCGCGCTCGGGACTTACACCCGTTAGATTATACCCATGTCGGGAAAACCAAAAGAGAGGGGCGCTTCCACTACGCCCCTCTCACGATTCCACTATAAACTATATCTAACTAAACTTAAACCGCATTCAACTTTTCTCACGAAACTTTGAATACTTCTCCATATTGCTTCATTGCTTTTTGTAATAATAAAACGCGCGAGAAGCTGTAAGGTTGTCTTGCGACACTCTACTTTAAACTTATTCAACACACATTAACAGTTCCGGCTTTTTCATAATGTTTTAGCGTGAAGATTTAACACTTTACTCCCTTTCTACGTTATCTATACATAAGGACTTTAGACGACGACACCCTACGGGGGCTTCTTCTAATATTATCTTATGCGGAATATAAACTAATTACTGAACTTTAAACACTCTGAATATGAAACTTGACGGAAGACGCTCCAGCAACAATGTGGAAGACAGACGAGGGTCCGGCCGCGGAAGAACTATCGCAGGTATAGGCGGCATCGGCGGATTGATTATTGCGGCATTATTTGTTTGGCTTTCAGGAGGGAACCCTCTATCGGTCATCTCTCAAGGAGGCTCCTCATTTGCTTCTTCAGACGAAATCAGAAGCGAATACCAACCCACCCCGCAAGAGGAAGCATATGCCGATTTCGCCAAGAAAATCCTGGCCGGCACGGAAGATGTATGGACTGAAGAATTCAAAAAGATGGGACTCGCATATCGGGCCCCGAAAATGGTGCTATACACTGGATCTGTAGAATCCGCTTGCGGGCAGGCTTCTTCAGCAGTAGGCCCTTTCTATTGCTCTGGCGACGAAACCCTTTACATCGACCTATCTTTTTTTGACCAGATGGACAAGCAAATGAATGCCGGCGGCGATTTTGCATTTGCTTATGTCATCGCCCATGAGGTTGGTCATCATGTGCAACATTTGCTCGGCACGTTATCCGACGCACATTCACAAATGGCAAGAATGTCGCAGACAGAAGCCAACAAACTGAGTGTGAGGACTGAATTGCAAGCAGACTACTATGCCGGTGTGTGGGCATATCATGACAACAGGCTATTTAATTCTCTTGAAGAGGGAGACATTGAAGAGGGTCTTAATGCCGCTTCAAAAATAGGCGACGATTATCTCCAAAAACAGGCGCAAGGATATGCAGTGCCGGAGACATTCAACCACGGACGCTCCGACCAGCGAGTGAGATGGCTTAAGAAAGGAGCCGCCTCCGGAAGCATACGCGACGGCGACACTTTCTCTCCAAACTATAACTCTCTCTGACAAACAATAAAACGAGCAAAATAGCGAGAGGCTATCCCGAAACAATCAGGGATGGCCTCTCGCACGTAAAAAACAATCCTTTATTACCTGAATTGCCTTATCGACGGATTATACTCAAACCCGGCCTCTGAAAGTCGAATCACCAAGAGGTTTTCGTCAACGCCTAACGACTGACACATGTCTGAGAGCGAATCATAATCACCGTCTCGCAATTTCATATTGATTATGCTGAGAAGCATGTTTGGGTCTTGCGGTAATGTCATAACTGAATGCGTGTTTTGAATAATTTTATTAATTTTGTAAAATTAAATGTGAAATCAATGAATAAACGACCTTTTCTCCTGCTTTGTTTCATAGCCTGCGCTATTATACCATCTTTTGCGTGCACATCTGCCATAATCGGAGCCAAGGCCAACCCGTCGGGCAGGCCGCTCCTATGGAAAAACAGAGACACGAGCACAATCGACAATAAAGTGGAATATGTGCCCGGAAAAAACGGCGATCATTCTTATGTGGCCCTTTTCAATGCCGCCGACAAAAACCTTGAAGAAGCATGGATGGGAATGAACGATGCCGGATTTGCCGTGATGAACACTGCATCCTATAATATAAAAGATGACAAAGTGCCCAACAAGGAGATGGACAAAGAGGGATTTCTTATGACCCACGCCCTTCGCACCTGTGTCACAGTTGACGACTTTGCAAAGCTGCTCGAATCATTGCCTCGCCCTATGGGCGTGGAAGCGAATTTCGGAGTGATCGACGCAAGCGGCAACGGTGCTTTTTTTGAAACAAACAATCACTCTTTTGTAAGGTATAACCTGTCAGATGCTCAAAACCATGTGCTTGTGCGCACAAATTACAGCCATTCCGGGCGCGACAATGAGGGATACGGATTCATTCGTGAAGCCAACGCATGCTATCTTCTTGAGCCTTATGCCAAAAACGGGGAGATCACACCTGAACTCCTTACCGAGACCCTCAGCCGATCTTTCTGGCATGACCTGAAAAAATATGACTATGCGTCAGGGTCTGAAAGATGGGTCATCGACCAGGACTTCATACCCAGATATAAGTCAACTGCCACTATCGTGATAGAGGGATGCAAGCCCATCACCGACGGCTCTACGCCATCGTCTGAGTGCGTAAGCAAAGAATACATAATGTGGACCGGCATGGGCTACCCTCCCTGCTCTGAAATAATTCCGGTGTGGTGTTCTGAAGATGGAGTTGACCCTCAATTGAGAGGGCTTCTTCCTGACGGCCACTCCGAAATGAGCGATAAAGTAAAGGCGCGGCGTGATGAGGTATTCCCTATTCATAAAGGCAACGGCGACAAATATATCGACATGTCGAAACTTTTTAATGAAAACGGCACTGGATATGTGCAGACTCTTGTGCCGAAGAACATCGAGACCTACCGCATTGTAAAAGAAAAAAGAGACCGACAAACATCTTCCGGCAAATAAAAATTGCATCATGGTTATTGACACAGGCATTTTCAAAATGAACGGCAAAAGTTTTGCTCTGGAAATGATATCCACATACGGCAAGAAATGGATTGCGTTGCTCCTTGTGCTGTCGCTTCCTGCACTCGCCGCCGGAATTTTTCACGATCTGAGATGGATTGTAGTGTTTTTCATGATTATATGCCTTGTGGCGCCTCTGATGCTTTCTTTCCTTTACTTTTACTACGGGCTCAGCCCTTTGGCCTCTTTTAATGTCGCAAGCCACAGCTTGAAATTCATAGAAAATGGGATCTTTGTCACCGTTTTCAACATAGTGGCAGACCCTGACAACGAAGAGTCATCGAAATATCAGGAACATTATTCCACTCTTATTCCCTACAATCGCTTCTCTTCATATACCTCGGGCACATCATCTGTCACTCTCCTGCCCAGATCACCCGAAAAGGGATTCTTATGGGTGCCTTGCGATGCTTTCAAAAGCAATCAAGACTTTCAAGACGCCATTTTCATGCTCCTCGAAAAATTAAGGCAAAAACAACCTACTCTCCAATCTATAAATTAATATTATGCGAATACTCAAGGATAACAAGAAATATTGTTTCATAATGGATATGGAAGTGAGAGACTATGAACTCGACTGCGAGCAAATAGTCAACAACGCTAATTATCTACATTATATGGAACACACGCGCCATAAATTTTGTGCCGATGCTGGTTTATCTTTTATAGAAATGCACAATAAAGGGATTGACGCTGTTGTAAGAAAAATCGAGATAGAATACAAAACTTCCCTCCGTGGAGGAGAAAGCTTCCTGAGCTGCCTACGGCTTGAACGCAAAGGGCCAAGATTCATTTTTCACCAAGACATTGTGAAGCCTAACGGCGAAGTGGTGGCAGAAGGAGTCGTGACAGTTGTAGTGCTGCATGACGGCAAACTCTCGAGAGGTGACGAACTTGCCAATGTATTCTCAAAATACATAAAATAAACCAGTATTTGCATTCTATTTCCTAAACCATTATGGCAGAAAACAATATTATACACAAAATAGCCCTTTCAATGCTAAAGGGAATGAATGCTGAGATAATAAGACACATCTCTGACTGCGGAATAACTCCGGAAGAATTCTTCGCTCTCGAGGCTCCCGCTCTCGCCGACGCTCTGAAAATGCCGCGAATCAATATGTTGGAGAGAATGAATCGCGACGAGGCAATCTTCAAGGCAAGAAAAGAAAAGGAGGTGATGGACAGGCACAACATAAGAGGCTCTTTTCTTCTCGACGATGATTTCCCCGTAAGGCTATTGCATATTGCCGACCCCCCGGTAATGCTCTACCAGTTAGGCCACACAGACCTTGACGGCTTACATATAGCCAACGTGGTCGGAACTCGGCGCCCATCGCCTTATGGGCTGGATTTTGCAGAAAAACTGATAGAAGACCTGAGCGCATACTTCCCAGACCTGATTATTGTGAGCGGCCTGGCTTTCGGCATAGACGCTGCCGCCCACAAGGCTTCGATAAAAGCAGAAAGAGAAACCGTGGCAGTTGTCGCTCACGGCTTGAACATGATCTACCCTGCCGCTCACCGCGACCTTGCAAGGATGATTTTAAAAACAGGAGGATCTATCGTGACAGAATATCCTTTCGGTGAAAAGCCTTTCCGGCAACGCTTTTTAGAACGAAACCGGATAGTGGCGGCGCTTGCCGACATCACAATCGTGATTGAAAGCGACATCAAAGGGGGCGCCATGTCGACAGCCAACACTGCATTTTCATATTCAAGAGATGTGGCTGCACTGCCCGGCAGGATATCCGACCGTTTAAGTTCCGGATGCAACCATCTTATAAGAAAAGAAAAGGCCCATCTTATAGGATGTGCCGCTGACGTAATTGAAATAACCGGATGGAAGCCTCTCGACAAACAGGTAGCCCCCGTTCAACGAAACTTGTTTCCGGAACTTGATGGCGACCCAAGATTAATCTACGACACGCTCCGCTTCAGCATGGAGCCAATGCAGGCAGACTCCATTCACACACAGACACTTATTCCAATGCCAAGACTGATGTCAGCACTTGGCGAAATGGAATTTGACGGCATAATAATTCGACATCCCGGCAACAGATTTTCAATAGCATAACATAATAATAAAATAATCTTGCCTGCCAACGACTTGTGTCACGGCAGACAAGACTCCATATTTATCATTGCTATAATTTATCAGAAACGGTCAAGAACAGTTTCCACAAGCCTCTTCACAGAAGGCTTGTAATCAGTATTTGCATCCTCGGCCCTTCTCTGAGCTATTATGCAGCACACAGTCATAGCCTTGTGCCCTAACAATTTAGCCATGCCTTGCAGACAGGCTGATTCCATTTCAAAATTTGTGATCGGACGCCCGTTATATCTGAAACTTTCAATCTTAGCATTAAGTTCAGGGTCTTTCAATTCAAGACGAACTATCCTCCCCTGCGGGGCATAAAAACCTACGGCCGCTATAGTGTAACCTCTCACCATGTCATCACGCCCAATTCTGGCCACAAGTTCAGCATCAGCGTCAACCGTGTAAGGGGCAGCCCATGTAGGATCCCAAGACACATGTTTGCAGAATTCCTTTTCAAACTCTAAGTCGCAAACCTTGTCGCGGGCAGCATAGAAATTAAGGATTCCATCAAATCCGGTGCCCTTCTCAGCGATTACAAAATCTCCGATTTTCAAATCATACTGCAATGACCCTGAGGTGCCGACCCTCACCATATTAAGCGTGCGGTGCTCAGGCTTGACCTTGCGTGTATTAAAATCGATATTTGCAAGAGCATCGAGCTCTGTAATAACAATCTCAATATTATCAGGGCCTATGCCATGAGATATGCACATAAGTTTTTTCCCTTTATAGACACCGCCTATAGCATGGAATTCCCTTGAACATACGTCATAGTCAATCTCATCAAAATAAGAAGCCACCATGTCTACACGGCCGGGGTCTCCCACCAGTATTATATTGTCGCGCAACTGGTCAGGTAGTAAATGTATATGAAAAGCAGAACCATCTTCATTGATGATGAGTTCCGAAGGAGGAATAATTCTTGAATTTGACATAAAATCGTGCTTTTAATAACCAAAGAGACATGCCATAATAACAGAGATGGAATGACAGTTTATGCACACCGCCTCTAAAATTCTATAGAGACACATCTCATTTATATTAACAATAATTCAAGTTCAAAAGTCATAATTATGTTATATAACATGTCAAGACTGCATCAAATACTGCAGAACTCTTAATCGCAGATGCAATCTCAACACCGGCAATAACAATGTCTCCCAATATCACAACGCCACAATACACTAACATTCAACGACAAAGCCATCACAACAGTCAATCAGAATAAAAAAAGCACAAAAAAACAGTTGCCAATTTGCCAATAAATGAAAAAAAAATTGTAATTTTGCACCGCTATCAAAAACGACCGAGGAAAGATGCCGGAGCGGTCGAACGGGACGGTCTCGAAAACCGTTGTACCCTTACGGGTACCCAGGGTTCGAATCCCTGTCTTTCCGCTGAATGATGAAAACCAGTTTACCCTGTACACCAAGGCAAACTGGTTTTTATCATAATAAGTTGAAAAACTTTGAATTAGCTCATCAAAGTCCGAACAAAACGCTGTACAGTTTATGGTCGGTTAAGCAGTGTCTGGCTAAGAACAATTAACGATGTGCATGATTTGTGACGCAAAAAATCTGCAATAGTTAATTGATTAAAAGCAACGTAATGATCACCATCAACTATCAGATGTTCGGAAACAAAGGTTTCCAACTCCGGTTAAGACTTTATCAAGACGGAGAAACGAAGTTTATCAATGTCACAAAGCTGCTGAAAGGTTCAATACAGAAAAGACATTGGAACCAGAAGAAACAGCTTTTTATCCCAAGTTGTCCCTTCAGTGATGAGAACAACTCAATTCTCGTGCAATTCCGGCAAAAATATGATGAGGCGGCAATCAATTGGACAGGAAGTGTGTTTGGAATGATTGCCGCTATGGAGACTGCAAGGCAGGATAATGCCGGCACCCCCACACTATCTCGCAGTTTATCCAATCTGTGATAGATGACCTCAACAAAAAAATGCGATTGGTCAGGTATCGCATAAATATCAACCTTATTTATTGATAAATGATTCCATATAACAGTGTCAGCTGTATGACAGGAAAACCTACAGGAGTCAGGGGATATGAGTATGGTGATGACCACATAACAGTTTTCTTTAAAAGCGGAAGCGTATATACCTATACTCTTTCCTCGTGTGGAGGAGCTCATCTTGCGAACATGAAGAGGCTCGCAAACGCCAAGAGGGGACTGAACACGTATCTCACCAAGAACAAACCTCCGTTTGCTTCAAAGTACTGACTATCCCTTCGAGAATGAGTCGTCTCATTTACCTTATGGCGACAAGTCGCTATAACAAAGATGACAATGAAGACAAGTAAATAACGAGGACTTGAAATAGCCCTCACTTTAGACAGAAAGGAGGTAATATGGCAAAAAAGGTTACTTCAAAATCTGTGGCAACTACAGCTTCTAAAATCCTTAGAGATGGTCGCTATGGTGCTGACAGCAAAAAAGTCGCCGGCAGTGCTCTTTCCCAAAGAGAGAAAAAGAAATAATGTGTCGACGATGTGCGTTTAGGATGTTCCGATTGCCTAAGAAAGTAATCGGAACTTTTTTGCGACAATTCAAGTTATCAAGATAATCATAAGTTATAAATTGGGTTCCTTTAATGGAATGCCACGAACGTGCTCGTGAGAGCCGTCCGGCGAAATTATTCAGTTCGGGAAAACAGATGAAAATGACCACCACCGGAAGTGGCGGTGGTCGGGTTTGAGGTAATAGCCGAATGAACCTACGCAGATATGTTGCCTTGTACCTTCATCGTAATATTCTACGCTGTCAAGTGTGTGGAGTCTTATTGTGCCGACTGTCATTGTCAGACTGATGAAACGACCTTTGAGTTTCTCGAACTCGGCTTGGTCGGCTTCTCTCTGCTCCTTCGCTCTTTGGCGGTTGACCTTTTCCACATATTCATCGTGGGAGTGTTTGAGGCCTTTGTGTGCAATCAGCGAGGGGGAATTGAGGTCTCGCCCATCCGTTAATGTGATGCCTGCTTGAAAGGCACCCCCGGCATGACGGCACAAAGGAACATATCAGTCGGCAACCGCCGGTGTTGCCGATGGACTTGAAACAATGAAAAGAAAAAAAAGCACCACGCCCCGGAAAGCGGAGTCTATGACGATTAGAGAGGCACGAACCGGCCGCCATTGTCTCCGCCCGTGGGTGCAGACAAGCGATGAGTGGCGGAGCGGCCGAAAAAGTCCTTGCGAGGCAATGCGGCCCGGAATACGGACAGCCGCCATTACAGTCTTATGGTATCAGGCAGCGTCCCCGATGCCTACCATAAGGCGATGGCGATTGTCGGTGTTCAGCTTTGCGGAGAGTCCGAGTGCTTCGCACCGCGCACCGGCTTCGCCGACATGCGCTCTCGGCTCTCACGCGAATGTCTATTTGCCCATAGGTGTGATGCGGTCAAGGGGTGTCAGTGCTTGCACCGTCACCTATTGACGGCATAACGCCGCCAACACGGAAGACCGCTCCGCCTCTTGTCGCTTTCGATAGTCTGAATCAAAGCGTTTGTGACATTCCAACGCAACATTTCAGTGTGGCAAATCGTTGTTATATGAGAATTATTTATTAACTTTGCCACACGAAAGCAAACAGATATGGATAAGATAATAGCCCGCAACATAAAGAAACTCAGGGAAACAGCCCGATACACACAGGATGAGGTCGCGCAGGCTCTCGGCGTAACGAGGTCAGCATACAGCAACTATGAGTCGGGCGACAGGGAGGTGCCATATGATGTAATCGAGAAAGCAAGCGACTTTTTCGGTTGCGATATAGCTGTATTGTTTGAAGAAAATGAGAATGTCGATGCCATGATTCTTGCATCGGCTTTCCGTCTTGACGGTATGACAGCCGATGATGCGGCTGAAATCATGCGCTTCAAAGATATTGTGAAGTCTTATTTGAAGATGGAGGCGATAGAGGCGCGATGAAAGCTGCATTATTAAATCTCGTGGAGAATCAGGTGTCACGGTTTCGTCAGATGGCGGGACTGAGTGATGCCGAGGCGGTCAATCTCAAAAGTCTGCTTCTGAAATTGAATGTGCTTACTGTTTATCGTCCGTTGTCTGACAAATTCTCCGGCATGAGTCTGAAAAGCTGTGACAGACGGTTTATGCTCATCAATTCCAACCAGCCGAAATGCCGTCAGCATTTCACAATTGCCCATGAACTCTATCATCTGTATGTGGATCCGAATCCGATGCCGCATAACTGCTCTGCCGAAGGAAAGAAAAGAGATGCAGAACAATGTGCGGATGCTTTTGCCCTGATGTTCCTTATGCCGGCAGACGGTGTAAGACAGATGATTCCGGACAATGAACTGATGGCCGGCCATGTGTCGTTAGCCTCGGTGCTGAGAATAGAGCATTATTTCTCGGTGTCACATTCCGCTGCTGTCAATCGGCTTTTTGACCTCAGACTTATTGACCGAAACGAGAGAGACCTTTATCTGCAATATCCGGTAAAGAAGACTGCAAGGGAATATGGCTATGACACCACCTTATATGAGCCGGGCAATGAAAATCTTGTAATCGGAAATTTCGGTGAAAAGGCAAGACGGCTTTTCGATGAGGAAAAGATTTCAGAGGGGCATTATATGGAACTGTTACATAAAATCGGCATAAATGACAGCGAAGACTAAAATCGTACTTGACGCCGATGTTATCATTCACTTTGTCAAGGGCGGACAGTTCAGCCTGCTGCTTGATATATTTCCGGAATATCAGTATATCATACTGGATGTGGTTTATGACGAAGTGACTGTCAATAAGGCTACGAAGACACAGATTGACAACACTCTGAAATTTCTATCCGCTCGTATTGCCAATGTGACGTTTGCCCCTAAGGGAGAATCCCGGCTTGAGTATGCCCGACTTCGCTCAACTTTGCTGTTAGGCAAGGGAGAGAGTGCATGTATGGTATATTGTCGTGACAATCAGGATGTGCTTGGCAGCAGCAACCTTAAAGATATAAGGGAATATTGCAGCCAAAATCAGATAACATATCTGACCACATTGGATTTCCTATATTACGCATATATACGAAAGAGAATGAGCAAGGTCGAGATAGATGCTTTTATCAAGGATGTGCGGGCAAAAGGCAGTAAGCTTCCCGATGCGGATATAGAAAAATATGTACCTACAAGTCAGATTTAAGAAATGCGCGAGACTTTGTTAGAAATTATTAAATCGAACTCCCGGTCTTGCTAGTGTGACACAAATCGACTAATTTTGAAATAGTGATTGGACATTGCCTGTGGAGATGGGCTTTCGGAGTCCAAAATCCGAGTTGTAAACTTTGGCACTAAAACGGCACTGACAAAAATATTGAATATCCAACTATTTGATATAACTGCATTTGCAGCGGAGAAGCACGCCCCCTGTCTTTCCGTAACCATTACTGAAAATCAACCACTTATAAAATAGTGGGGCAGAAAGTGGGGCAAATTAAGCAAAGGGAACGCAAAAAAGCGTTTCCTTTGCTTCTATAATGACAGACGATACAAAGCACTTCTGTTTTTGATTTTCCAGCCTTATTTGAGTCCTTCAGTAAGAATAGCAATGCGTTGCTTGAGCCGTGTGAGGGGAAACTCTCATGCACGGTTCTTAGAGGGGAAAGCCCCAGCAATGGGGCTGACCTACTCGACAATTGATTCCTTTTCATACTTGCGATATATCTTGGCGGCAAAGGCTGTGCTTACGCCATGCCCTTGCAGGAACACCATAACCTCCTTGATGTCTTTCTGCTTCTCCCAGCTATCTCGAATCTTCTCCATGCGTTTCTTGCCGAGACGAGGCACTTCAAGCAAACGCTCTATGTCGTTTTCAATAACGTCGATTGTCTCCAGCCCGAAACGGCTCACTATTGCCTTGGCGTATGCCGGGCCGATACCTTTTACCAGACCGCTGCCGAGATACTTCTCGATGCCATAAAGAGTTGCGGGCATTACCTCAGTCCAAGACTGAGCCACAAACTGCTGACCATATTTAGGGTCAACACGCCAGTCACCGTCAACGAGAAGAACACTGCCTACGGGTACGTCAAGCAACGAACCGGTCAGAGTCACGAGATTGTCATATCCCTTGACCTTGACTTTCATCACCGACCAGCCGTTTTTCTCATTCTGGTAAGTGATATGCTCGACAACGCACCGGAGTTTAATCATTATATTCTATGGGCGGTGATAATGGTATTGCTGTTTGCGTTGACTGTTATGCGCACATGCCCTGCGGTAACATATCAGTTCTTTCCCTTACGCTCAAATGTGGCAAAATCTTCAAGGATGAAACACCTGCAAAAATCTACAACATCCAGAGATTCCGGCAAGTTGAGATTTCTCCTGATACGTTCAACGCCTAACGGAGTTGTGTGCAAGTCCGTTATACTGAATGGATATACTTCTATAGGACACATAATCAGTCCCAGTCATTGAGGTTGGCGATGAACTCGTCAACCGATGATTCATCGAAAAGTTCAGGAAGTTCGCCGGTGTTGATGTGATAGTCGTAATCGGCCATTATATCATCAATTGTGTTTTCTCCGTATTCATTATCTTCGTAGTCCATCATTCGTTTTGCTTTTGAATTGCGTCAATCCGTTTCGAGAACCATTTATAAATGAAGTAGAATCCGGCAAACATAAATACGCCGAGTATAAACTTGGAGCTGTTTGTCAGCATATCATGTTCCCGCAGATATTGATTGCACAAGGCAACGATTGCCCCGTAAAGTCCAGCCATCAACAAAAAAATGAAAATTGCTGAAATGGCTTTTTCGCTGTATAATCGATTGAATCTCATTTACTTGACAACTTCTTCTTTGAAGCAGTTGGCGGGTTTGAAAGCCGGAATGTTGTGAGCCGGAATAACGAGAGTAGTATTCTTGCTGATGTTACGGGCGGTCTTCTCGGCTCTCTGCTTCACCACAAATGAGCCGAAACCACGGAGATACACGTTTTCGCCGTGTGCGAGGCTGTCCTTCACAACGGTCATGAACTATTCGATTACGGTAACAACGGCAGCCTTGTCGATGCCAGTTGTCTTTGATATTTCGTTTGCGATTTCTGCTTTTGTCATTTTATTGTACTTCTTTGAATTTGATGAGTTTTCGGGATGTAAAGGTATCAAAAATAACTGAATGTCGGAACTATAGCTGCTATCCGTTGGTGTATTTCACATGGAATAGCTGTCAACGGTTCCGGCCGCAGCAATGCTTGTACTTCTTGCCACTGCCGCAAGGACACGGGTCATTGCGGCCAACCTTAGCTGATGTTTGGAACGGCTGTGTCGGAAATTCTTCGCCGTTGCGAGCCATTTCCATGAGCTGCTCGAAAGACTCTATGCCCATGGCACGCATATTCGAGCCTATTGATATATGAGGCATCTGTCCGGGCTTCGGTTTAGGCATTCTTGCGGCAATTTCATTTGACGACCAGCCCTTGAATTTCCAGAACGGCACATCGTTTACGTATTCCGTGAGAATCGGCATCAGTTCCTCAACCTGCTTATACGAATTGAAGTTGAAGTCATGCAGACCATCAACAGGGTTCATTGTATTGCGCTGCTTGTGCAACCAGCGTTCAAGGATATAGTCGCGGACTTCTGATTCAGATTGCCCGAAGCTCAGAAGTTTCTTTTCCAGTTTATCGTAGGCTCTGCCTCCGATGCGTGGATAGGGCATAGTGGAGGCTTCCGCTATCTCCTTGTCGGAGAACTCCTTCGGCTCGGTGTCGGGATCAACCTGATATTCGTTGAAGGGATTGAATTCAAATGGGGCGAAGGGTGAGACAGCGACAAGACGTTCCTCCCCGTCGGAGACTATGAATCGTTTGAACCGTCTGAATATTGCATCCTGTTTGTCCGGGTCTGATTCCATTGAATTGATGAAGGTGATCAATTTCAAGAAATCAACTGTTCCACGGAGATTGAGCAGTCCGACGATACGGTTCTCGACAGCCTCCTCGCCCGACTTCTCCCTTTCTTCGATTGCGGCGGCAAACAACGGCGCAAGCTTCGGCTCCAGCTCCGGGGCGAGATAGTGGACCATCTCCCCATCGGAAGTGAACGTTATGTCCTCTATCGGATATTGCTTGAGAGCGAAGGGTATCCGTGTTCTCTTTTCGGGATGGTTCACGATGTCGTTGTACATGCGGAGCTCGTATGTCAGCATGTGGTCAATCAATTCGGCTGGATTTTCTACAAGCCATTTCTCAATGGACTTCACCATTACGGCTTTTTTTACTCCCGACCTCATTTTCAGCGAGAGGTCCGCCAGCAGCTGTTTCAGGTCTACTACCCGGAGTCTTTCGAGCATTTCCGAAAGACTTCTCTTTTTTAATTCCTCATTCATAGGCTTGTGTATTTGTGTGTTATTGCTTTATAGTGTAGCGCAGCAAATTGCCGCAGTTGTCAGCCACTTCTTCTACTATCCTGCGGCATACTGTTTCCGGCAGTTTTACCTTTGTGCCGACTGCTATGAAATCCGAGATTGTCGGGTGCCCAGTGCCGTTGACCGATGTGGCGTGTTCGCCGTTGTAGCCCTCCGTGCATAGTGTCAGGTCGTATGCCGGGGCTATGTGCCACCGCCATTTACCCGAAGAGTCTCGGCGCACTATAAAACTGAAATTCTTGCAGTGGTCATCCTTGTTGTCGGTTAGATAGTTGAACACCATGCGACGGAACATCTCCTCGACATCCTTTGGGTTTTGTGTCAGAAAACCGGTCAATGCAAGTAGATTGCTGTAGTCAAGAATCGGATTGCCGAGAGATATGCAAAGCAGACCTCCGGCTGTGGCGGTGTGCAGTCTTTCTCCTGATTGCGTCAGGTCGAAACGGCGTGAGGCAAAGTATTTGCCATTGATCAGTTTGAAATTAGGAACCGTTATACCGCATTTCCGTGCCGTGTCATTATAGATATATTCCTGCTCACCGATATTCTTGGGGTCGTATGTGTGTCGGAACTTCACAAGCCAGTGACCGTCGCTGTCGGAAAACACAGCTTTGGGTCTTGCGCCGCCGCTGTTGCCGCTGTTGAAAAGCAGGTGTTCGGCATCATCATCCTGTCGTTCCCTAAGCACCTCCAGAGCCTTTTGCTGGAGCATATCGAAATCGTCGGATTCTTCGCCTGTAACGATATTCGAGACGGGCGCATATGTCAACGCGCCCATGCCACCACTGCCGACAATGCTAAGTCTATCAAGTGCCGATAAATCGGAGTCATTTATACCTTCGCGTAGCAGAGCCTTATGGAGCAGGTAACGTCCATACCCATCCGGAAGGCTGTCCTCAAAAATACCGAAATCACTGTTAAACGGTGTCGGCTTGGCTATGAACATCCCCGGTTTTAGCGGCAACTCCAGCGGAGAGATGCTGAACCCGTAGGCAAGCCACTCTCTGTCATATTCAAAGACACACAGGCGGTTATCCGGTGTAAGCGACATCGAGCCGACATTGCGGTCATGGTATTTCACGGAAAGACGGTCAATCTTCTTCATCGGTGCGGGGTTTACGGTTGTATGCTTTCTTCTTGCCGGTATTCTTGCGGATTAATGAAAGTTCCTCCATTGTAGAATACTTTGGAATGGCAAATAGGTCGCGTATTTCTTGCAGATAATCCATCGAGATGGCGAGAAGTATCAGATTCTTCAGGGATATGAGTCCTTTCTGCTCGAAGCGTGTTATGTTGGCGAGAGCCACGCCGGATTTCCCGGCGACTGCCTCCCGTGTCAAGCCACGCTCCACACGCCTCTTGCGGAAGTCATCCGCCATCTTGCGGGCCACATCGTCCGCATCAGGCAGCGCAAAACCATCTAATACTGACAACATATTATCTGAATAGTTCATATATACGCATATACTGACTAAATATTATCAATTACAAAGATAACAATTATTCCTAATATTGACAAATCCGCATGAGAATATTTCAGTATTTCAGTTGCAGGGCATACAAAACCGAGGATAAATCGTTAATTTTGTGTATGGCAAAAAAGAAACGACAAGGACATTACTGCCGGATATGCGGTGAGTATAAAGCCAATGAGAAATTCAGCGGCAAAGGACATGCACAGCATATCTGCAAGGCGTGTATGTCAAAGAAAAATAAAGTGGTCGAAATCGACCCTGACATTCAGGTTGTTGACGAATATTATGATGATGAACTGTTCGGCGACATGGAGTATGATATGTTCAATCCCGACATTGACATCATGCCTCCTGTAGAGCCGGAACGAAAGAAATATAAGAAGCTATGCAAAGAGGAGAAAGATGCCTTGAAAATAATGTGGACCGATATTATTACGGGGTACTGGCTGGATGAGCGACAGATTCCGTTCGGGGAGTCGTTTAATCGGCTTAGAAAGCAATTGATTGAAATTTTCATAGAGCAGGGAAATCTGGAAATCATAGATGACCATGATCTTAAGGTGGTTCTTAACGATTGCATGGTATCAACTATAAACAAACTCTTGAAAAGTGAGAAAAACAGAAGGCAATGAATGAACGGACGCCACCTTTTGGCGTCCGAAATTTTTGGCAAAATGAAGGTGACGGAGGTTTTATGCTCCGCCACCTTCATCGCTGATATGGCATTGGCTATGCTCTTTCCCTTTCTGCTATCATCTTCTTGTTGGCGTTGATGATACCTGCTATCTGCTCGGTGTACTCGCATATTCCGTTGGCGAATGCCCTGCATTGGATTATGTGGTAGTCGTCAAGCGAGATTTCTATGGTGGCTATCTGCTTGTTGCCGATATAGGCGGTGAGGGTCAACGTGCTTTCTTTGAGAAAATATTTCGCGGCCCCGCAACAAATAGATTGACTTTCTCCGATTTTATAGTAATCATCGATGGTTGGAAAAGGCGCGAGAGTTTGACCCCTTCAGGCACGCGGGACTGACCCCTTCGGGCAAAATAAAAATGACCCCTGTCGATGATACGGCAGGGGAATTTTTTTGTAGTTTTGAGAATCATTGTCCTGGCACGGCGGGGTTCAATGTCAAATACTACAAAATATGATTGCAAAATTAAAAAACATCCTGAGATGTTACGCAGTCGGAATGGGAATAAAAGAGACGGCCAATACGTTTCACATTTCCCGCAACACAGTGCGCAAGTACGTCCGGCTGTTCATTTCAAGCGGCAAGCCTACAGATCAGCTGCTTGAACTTGCGGAGGAACAGCTCCGTGACATGTTCGGATGCACGGAGTTCCGGCATCGCGAGCCTTCGCAGCGTCAGCCTTTCAGCACTTCGGGGGTGTTGTGGCGGCCATCGTTCCCGACAATCTCAAGGCGGCGGTGAAGACCAGCGACCGTAACGAACCGGTAATCAACGAGGAGTTTGCCGCCTTTGCCGAACATTATGGATGTGCCGCATACCCGGCGCGTGTACGCCATCCAAAGGACAAGGCACTTGTCGAGAACGCGGTCAAGCTCCTGTACCGTTCAGTCTATCTTGATATCGAGGGAATGGCTTTCACCTCTCTGGATGAGTTGAACACGGCGATACACATATCGCTGCTGGACTTCAACGAGAAGCCGATGGCCGGCCGTGAACTGTCGCGCCGTGACATGTTCCTCCGCGGGGAGAAGGACTTTCTCCGCCCCCTGCCCGAGAGACTGTTTGTCATGAAGGAACGCAAACTGATGACAGTCGGCAAGAACTGCTACGTATCCCTGTTCAAGCACCACTACAGCGTTCCCCACGAACATGTGGGCAAGCGTGTGGTCATCCTCTACAATGCCGACACAGTGGAGATATATTGCGGCCTGAACCTCGTGGCGACGCACGACAGATGCGGCATCCCTTACACATACTCGTGGAAGAGGGAGCACAACCTGCCCGGTCATTACGGCCCTTACGACAAGGACCTCGAGGAACTCTTCCAACGTGCGGCGGAGATAGACAATATCGTTCTGGATTACCTGCGAGAAGTAGACAGACGGATGCAGTACCCGCCAAAATCCTTCAGCAGCTGCCGGGGGATACTGTCGCTCGAGAAGAAATATGGGACAGACCGGCTCATAGCGGCATGTGTATGCACCTCACAGAAATCTGAATACGGATATCAGGCGCTGCGTGAGGTCCTTGAACAGGGCGATGACGCCGACTTCCTTCCCGACGAGGATGGAACAGTCCATACCCCGGCGTCATCATCCCCCGCTCCTGTGCACAAAAACATCCGGGGGCGCGAATACGATGCCAGCTCCTGATACTCGACGACCTGTTCCTTGTTCAGCTCGACGCCAGGGAGCGACCGATTCTGCTCGACATCATCGAGGACCGTCACGAGCGCAAATCCATCATAATCACCTCGCAGTATCCGTCATCCAGCTGGTACGACATGGTGGGAGACCCGACGGTGGCAGACGCAATACTTGACCGGATAGTCCACTCAGCGCACTCAATCGAGCTTACAGGCGAAAGCATGCGCAAACTCAAGGCGAAAAAGGTCTGAAACAACAACTGAGGTAAAATAAAATTGACCCCTGCCGCCAGGACTTTTAAAGGGTCAATCTTATTATGCCCGAGGGGTAAAATCCCGAGTGCACGAAGGGGTCAAACTCTCGCGCCTTTTCCACCCGACCATATATCACGAGTGGCCGGGATTTTTACCTACGACATATCTAATTGATAATTGGGTGAGAATATTATCTGGTCATTGGTCAGAAGCAGTCAGAGAGAATTGAAACTTAAATTAACAGTTGAGCAGACCTTTTAGTCAGAAATATATGATTAAAAGGATTTAGCAAGAATCTCATCGATCCGTGACAACTCTTCTTCAGAAAAGGCCGGAGATTCAATCACCGCTAAATTAGCAGCAAGCTGCTCTTCCGATGAAGCACCTATGATGACAGAAGTAACCCAGTCATCTTTCAGAATCCACGACAATGCCATTTGCGACAATGTCTGACCCCTTCCTGCGGCAATCTCGTTTAGCATACGCGCTTTCGCCACTTTTTCTTCAGTGACTTGATCCGGCTTCAAAAATCCTGTAGACTTCGCCGCACGACTGTCTGATGGAATGCCGTTAAGATACTTATCTGTAAGAAGTCCCTGAGCAAGCGGAGAGAACACGGTGATTCCACTCCCGGCCCGGACCGCAAGCGGGAAATTCTCAGCCGCTGCGCCCCTGTCGAACATCGAATAACGATATTGACTCACAAGACAGGGCACTTTTGCCTCCTTCAATATTTCATATGCTAAAGCCTGCTCCTTCGGCGGATATTTTGATATGCCGGCATATAGCGCCTTGCCGCTGCGAACTATATCTATCAATGCCTGCATCGTCTCTTCAATCGGAGTGACCCCGTCATAACGATGGCTATAAAAAACATCGAAATATTCCAGACCCGTGCGCTTGAGGCTGGCATTGCAGGATGCTATCAGATTCTTGCGCGATGAATTGCCACCATAAACCCCGCTCCACATCTCATGACCTGCCTTCGACGAGATAAACAGCTCATCTCTATGCGATGCCAGATCCTCATTTAGCACTCGCCCGAAAGTTTTCTCCGCGCTTCCGGGAGAGGGGCCGTAGTTATTCGCAAGGTCAAAATGGCATATTCCGTTATCAAAAGCCTTGAGCAACATGCCTCTTGCCACGGAATACTTGTCAACATCGCCAAAATTATGCCATAGTCCAAGAGAAACCACAGGAAGTTCAATTCCGCTCTTTCCACATCTTCTATAAATCATGATTTAAAAGTTTTAAAGGTGTATGTAATAATTGTAATATGCATGAATTTAAAACATATCTCTATCGGCACACATATTTCTGATACGCCACACGCGGAGTGCCATCACCGCAATATATCCTGCCGCAACGCACAAAGCCAAGCCTCTCTGACGCGCTCCGCATCACGGCGTTATCTTCATGAGTGTCAAGGCGAACATTGTCTATTATCGAAAAACAATAGTCAACACACATCCTCAGCATCCCCCGGTGTTTCCCGGTGGAGCCAAGACGATGAATGGTGCCGTATGGCAGATTGTTTAGCCATTCACCATCTTCTATGATGCCATAAGTAGGGTCTTCACCGATAATGAACGCAAAGGCCATTGCAAGATGTCCGCCATCATCAACCCCGACATAACTGACACCATCCTTAATATCCTGCTCTACAAGGCTTCTCGACGGATAGCCATTCACCCACTGGGTTAGATTCCCGGAGTTCCTCATATATTGCCTTGCCACATCATAACACGACATTATGTCATCTATGTCCGACTCTTCTCCTTTCCTTATTATCATAACAGAATTTCATTAAGCAACTCTCCAAAATCAATGACATGCCGCACCATTCACACTGCAATCATCCTACATAAACCAGTTGTGCACACGCGCACGAACCGCATTAGAATCTCTGAGCATTCTGATAAACTCTATTGCAGAACGTTTGCGATAACTGTTTTTAAGCATATGCACACAACCATCCATTTCATTGCCGGGGAGATTAAGAGGAATAGCCTTCACGCCTCCCTGATTATATACAGTGGCCTCTGCAAGCACTGTCACCATATTGCTGTTTTTTATCAATTCAAGAAGAATATTCACCTCATTGAGTTCCACTCTTATGTCAAGAGGTTCGGAATAATACTGAAGACAGACATCGAAAGCGTTTCTTGCCTGCAGACCCACTGTAGGCAGCGCGAGGTTATACTTCTTCAGATCATCCATGTCTACCCTATCTTTTCCGTCCAGCGGGTGACCCTCTTTTACTATCACTGCAAGATGATTGTCGAACAGTGTGTGCGACTCAATATTCTCCCTGCGCTGCGAAGGGCGGAAGGCAAGCACAAAGTCAACGCCATGCGCTTCCAGAAGATCCATCAGCTCGGCCATTGGCTTGTAATAAACCGTAAGCTTCACTCCCGGATATTTCCTCGTAAACTCTATGAGCGTTTCCGTCAGAATAGGGCTGAACGAATATGTCACCCCGATGTTAAGAGAGCCGGTGGCAAGGTTGGTGAGATCATGAATTTTTGCCACGCATGAATCCGCCTCATGCAGTGTGCGAAGAGCAAACGGCAAAAGCTCGCGACCGGCCTCGGTTAGAGAAACTGCATGAGAATGACGCTCAAACAATTGAATATTGAGTTCATCTTCAAGTTGGCGAACTTGCTGCGACAATGTGCTTTGCGCTATATTGAGCGCACGGGCAGCATCAGAGAAACTCAGATGCTCTGCAGCTTTTACAAAATATTTTATCTGACGTAATTCCATCTTGAATCGGAATAGATTTACAAAATTACTAAAATTCCATCACCCCCGAAACCGAAAAGAGAGTCACCCCATACAAAAACTTCACCTTGTGGCCTGAAATGAAATCTTCTTAAAGATAAATACCGGAAGATTTGCTCCAATCACCATTCCTATCACGATAAACACGCAAGTGAATCCATTAAAACACAACACATACAGGTTATGCATAAATTCCGCTTCTTGCAGATTTGTGACACAAGCCACCAAGGCGCTTATCGTGCGATAGGCATACATGCCGGGTATCATGGGGAGCAATGCCGGGAAAAAACACGCTTCGGCCGGCACTTTTACAACCGGGGCCAAAGCCACTGCCACAAGCCCGACCACAAAGGCGGCCAAGGCGCCGGCAAGGATTATATTCATATTCCCGCAAAACGGCTGCATCAACAGGTATCTTGTGGCATGGCCACATGCCGCAGCCAATGCGCACACTATATATGTGCGCTGCGGTGTGTGGCTGATGCTTGAAAAACCGATAGCCGCCATAGCCGCAAACAAAGCATCCTCAAGAAAACTGCTCCACTCTATCATCTGCATCTGTAATTATATTTTGAACGCTTACTTCACAATCGACATTCCCATCAACCCTAACCCAAGACACATTCCGGCAGAGAGAGACGCAGTGAGAGCCAGAGCATCCAGGAATCTGCTGAACGAACAAAGATAGTGCTTGTCGAGAAAATCGCTCGCGGAGTTTATATAAGGCACACCGGGAATCAAATACAGCACACTTGTGGCCAAGGCTATGTCCGGGGTGTCTCCCCAGCCAAACAAGATGGCCCCGGCACTCAACACTGATGACACAAATGCACATAGAAAAAACACAACCCTATTGTCTACTTTGCACCTAAGCAGCCAATGTTTGAGCATAAGCCCGGCAAAAGTGGCAAAAAACACCACTGCCATCGACACTGAGTCCCCTCCGAAAAGCCTGCAAAACGATGCGTTTGCGAGCGATGCCAAAACAAGTATCTTTCCGTCATTTGAATAGTTGGCAGAGATGATGTGGCGAAATTTAAGTTCAGCCGAGGCAAGTGTCTGCTTTACATCTCTTATGTTCCAACTCAACGCGCTCAATTCTGCATTAAGGCTAAAATTGATTCCACACTCGCTTATTTTATTGGTGAACACCTCTGACCTGCCGTAGCAAGGTTTGCTCAAAGTAACCGACACATGTTTTGGCATCACGTTGAGATCCACATCATAACCATAAGCCTCGGCTATGCGAGTCACATTTTTCTTGGCCCGCACACATGTTGACCCGCAGCCCCATAGCCATGAGGCATACTCGGCAAGAAACATTCCGATCTCATCGATTGTAAACTCATTTGGAAGTGACATACCCACAGACTAAAACTCATCAAAACCATCCTCTTCATCTTCATTACGCGCATCGCCCGGCACATAAAACATATCTCTCTCTCGGCTTCGGCTTATCACCTTATGATGATTTTTATTATGCCTGTGACCTGTCATAAGATAACGGAAAAACTGGAATGCGAACACAAGCAGGACCGCTATCACCATTCCATACCAAATAATCATTGAATTGCTCATAACACTAACAGTTTTGGTTTCACGCTGCAAAATTACTAACGCTTCAACCGCAAGACGACATATCCTTTACGGATTTTTCCGATGTCGGCTATCGGCATTCCCTATCGACATCTATCAATAATTAAACACCGTTCCTCCACTTAGGTTTGCAAAATTATGACAACAAAAAAATCCAACATAAGCAATAACATTGCCGGAACCATTTTTCGTCGTTATATAACGCTATTAAACTTTATTATCTTTACTCTAAGAAAAAACGATAACTATCACGGCTCTTTCATTTAAGATCGGCCGAAGTTTACAGAAATAGTGGTATTTTATAGCGAAAATGTCTACCTTTGCACATAGCGATGCCGAAGCACCGCCTTCGGTGTTTCTTTATCATAAGATTTTAATTTTAAAAGAGGCGGAGTGGCTGTGAAGGCTCTTCCGCCTCGATTTTCGCTACGCGAAAATACGCATTATTTGCCTGATATGCAACATTTTCGACTTAATATATATTAAAAAGAAACATCGTTTTTACCCTACGGGCAGCATCATGGACAGACTGGTTGATTTTGCCTCGTCAGTGCCCGATTTCCGCAGAACAGGCAAAGGAAACCACCGTCACAGACTCCGTGATATCATAATGCTGATGGTACTTGGCCGTGCCTCTGGATTTGTCGGCCGTGCCGATATAATTGCTTTCGGCAAACACAATATCAAAAGGTTCCGCAAAATGGGGATGTTGAAAAATGGGGTGCCGTCCGAAGCGACCCTTTGCCGAGTGGATAACGGCATCAATGACTGCGCCATGGCCGACAGGATGCAGGAATTTGTCGAAGTGTTTCATGCCCAGTTGCGGAGCCGATCCTGGCGGGAGATAATCTGTGTTGACGGCAAGGCCGAGCGGGGCACAGTTCTGGCGAACGGGCGAAATCCTGATATCGTGTCGGCTTACTCGTTCAACACAGGCATAACGCTGGCTACAGAGGCCTGTCAGGAGAAAAGCAATGAAATAAAGGCAGTCCCACAGCTTATCGACAAACTCGATATTGCCGGAAAGATTGTGACAGCCGACGCCATGGCCATGCAAAAGGACATCATAGACAGGATAAGGGGTAAAGGTGCGGATTTTCTCATTGAGCTCAAGGCCAACCAGCCTTCGCTGCGTTACGGAGTGGAAGACAGACTCAAAGAGTATAAGCCGCTATATTCTTATACGGAAGGTCCCGAACTCGGTCATGGAAGAATCGAGACAAGAACATACAACATATATGACGGACTCGAAATTATTGCCGACAAGGAGAAATGGGGCGGAAACATGACGATTATAGAGTACGAGGCCGAGACCGTCAGAAAGACGACCGCAAAACATACACGTGAAAAACGTCTGTATGTAAGCAGTCTGCCGGCAGACACTCCTTTCCTGGGTTCCATTGTGCGCCATCACTGGTCGATAGAAAGTATGCATTGGGGACTGGATGTAAATCTGCTGCAAGACAAGGTGAAGCGCAAGTCGGCAAAGGCCGCCCGCAACCTTGACACAATCCAAAGAATGGTCTACTCTGTATTTTCTATATGGAAAGGGTTGCGCAAAAAGCGATCTGACAAAAGAAAAGGCGTGGCAGAGCTTATGCGTCATGTCTCGATGAGCTTTACCCGATTGATGCGGTTTCTTTACCAAAAATGAAAATAAATCTGATTTTCAGAAAAAGATAACTACCTGAAATACAATCATGGAAATTTACCCGATTCTCAACAAACCGGGTAAGGGAAAATATGTCTTTATTTTTATCTTAAATGAAAGAGCCGTGGATAACTATGAACTTGCGTTGGCTATCACTGACGCCGGGACTCCTGTAAAAAAACTTGCGATAGGTATAAAAAAATAATTGATTGTCTCCCGACAACCAATCTTCAGTTAACCTTAAAATCTAATACCATGAAAAACTCGATGCAAAATTATAAAATATTTTTCAAAGTATGTTATTAAACATATAAATTTATTAAAATTTTAACATTATTTTAATAATTCTTGTTTAATTGCATTAATTTTAACATATATTTAATCACATTCGCCTAATCTGAAACAAATATCGCATAAAAAGATTAGCTCCTCAGCTAATCATCGCATGTGCTTAATCGGGGAATATACCCATATCAATTAATTTTACGTTAATTTCATAAGAATTAGTGCCGCCGGAATGCAGACGGCTCAATTCTCATCTTGCCGGGGGTATGTTTTCACGCTACGGAAGCATCCACCCCCTTATGGCACGCTCCTTAATAACCCTATATTAAACCTAAACCATAAACACTAAACAACTTTTATGAACCGATTCCTAAAACTATCGCTCATGACCACTTTAGCTGGTGTTGTAGGCGCATGCAACTCTACAAAGATGGAGTATCCCGCCGCACCAACCGACGAATCAGTCACCGATGAATATTTCGGCACAACCGTGGCCGACCCTTATCGCCCTCTTGAAAATGACACAGCTCCCGCCACTCTCGAATGGGTGAAAGCAGAAAATGCCTTGACTGAAGCATACCTCTCAGAAATTCCGTTCCGCGAAAAAATTCGCGAGCGCCTCACAGCCCTCAACAATTATAAGAAAACCGGGCTTCCTTCAAAAGAGAAAGACGGTAAATATTATTTCTATGAAAACAACGGACTACAAAACCAGAGCGTTCTCTATCGCTCTGACTCAATTGGAGGCAAACCTGAAGTCTTTCTCGACCCCAACACTCTTTCCGACGACGGCACCGTGGCCCTTCAAGGTCTGTCGATCTCAAACGACGGGAAATATACTGCCTATATAATTTCAAGAAGCGGTTCTGACTGGAATGAAATCTTTGTAATGGACACCGAGTCGAAAAAACTCCTCGACGACCATATCGAATGGGCTAAATTCACCGGAGCAGACTGGAATGGCGACGGATTTTACTACAGTTCTTACCCACGTCCGGAAAAGGGTAAAGAGTTTTCAAACGCCAATGAGAACCACCAGATTTACTATCACAAAATCGGCACTCCTCAAAGCAGCGACCGCCTTGTGTATGAAGACAAAGCACACCCTCTTCATTTCCACTCGGCATATGTGCCCGAATCTGAAGACCTGCTGTTTGTGATTGGCGGCGGAGAAGGCTCCGGCAACTCCCTTATGTTCAAAAATCTCAAAAAGGGTGGCGACTGGGTAGTGATGGAGCCCTCTCAAAACAATGAAATAAACGTGATGGGAGTAGAAAATGGGAAAATCTACCTGATTACTGACTGGAATGCCCCTAGAAAACGCCTTATGGTGGCAGATGTTGCCGCTCCTCAGCGTGAAAACTGGAAAGCCCTTATTCCGGAAGGAGAAGGCGTGATGAAGGGTGTGCAGTTCGCTGCCGACAAAATGATCGTCACTGTCGAAAAAGATGCAACAGACCACGCTTACGTCTATTCAAAAGACGGCAAACTCTTGAAAGAAATGCAATTCCCCACTTATGGCACCGTTGGCATTTCTTCTGACAAAGACAGCAACGAAGTGTATTACGCGCTCTCTTCTTTCACTTCACCCTCAACAAGATACTCCTATAACCTCGAAACCGGTGAAAGCACTGTCATCGGCACCACCGATGTCAATGGCGTCAACATGGATGATTATGTTACAGAGCAGGTGTTCTACCCCTCTGCCGACGGAACAAAAGTCCCAATGTTTATCACTTACAAGAAAGGTCTCGAAAAGAACGGCAAGAACCCTGTTTACCTGTATGGCTACGGCGGCTTCAACGTGTCGCTTACGCCCGGATTCTCACCTAATCGTATGCTTTGGCTCGAAAACGGAGGAATATACGCACAGACAAATCTTCGCGGCGGCTCGGAATATGGTGAAGAATGGCACCAGGCCGGCACAAAGATGAATAAGCTTAACGTATTTAACGACTTCATAGCCGCTGCGGAATATATGATAAATGAAGGCTGGACATCACCTGACTATCTCACTATTGAGGGCGGTAGCAATGGAGGCCTCCTCGTAGGTGCAACAGTGAATATGCGCCCCGACCTCTTTAAAGTGGCCATTCCACGTGTAGGCGTTATGGACATGATGCGCTATCACCTCTTCACAATCGGATGGAACTGGGCTTCCGACTATGGCACAAGCGCCGACTCAAAAGAGATGGCCGACTATCTGCTGGCTTACTCTCCGATTCATAATATCAAAAATGACGGCACTCCCTACCCTGCCATACTCGTGACCACTGCCGATCATGACGACAGAGTGGTTCCGGCACACTCATTCAAGTATGCCGCCACTCTTCAGGCATCAAACACCGGCAATGCTCCCAAACTCATCCGCATAGACAGCAAGGCCGGACACGGTGGCGGAAAGCCAATGACGAAAGTGATAGACGAATACACTGACCTCTACTCTTTCATCTATCATAACCTGGGCATAGATCCGACCAAGAAATAAGAGACCAAGAAATAAGATTTATATTAAGGCAAAGTTCTTTAACTCACGCGGAGCCGGGAATCCTTACGAATTCCCGGCTCTGTTTACACTCTATTCCTCAACATCATTAAACATGACAACCGAAACCTTGGGAAACCCTCTCATAAAGAATAGCTAACCGTAGCTTTCAAGAAGAACGAAGGCTTTTCATGAAATTCAAGATAACTGTGAGAACGCGTCGCGCTCGTTACATGCCCCGACATTTTAAAGGCAACTCCAGCTTGCGCCTCTCCATAAAAATACTTACCGAAACGGTGTTTATAACGCAGCGAAGGGCGCAATAGCGTCATTGTGAATCGACACTTATCAGGCCATCCCTCCTTATGAGGCTTGAAATAAAAACTGCGGGCATCCAGGTCTGCGCCAAGCACTATAAGATTATTGGGCGTTGGATTATACTCCAACCCGAAAATGCCCCCATATATATTCAATGCGAACCTGTCATTAAACCGGTGTCGACATAAAATGGCCGGAAAAACAGGAATCTTTGATGCGGTGTGGATAATTGCAATAGCGCCAAGACCAATCTGCGTGCGCTCTGTCATCTTAAATATATAAGCTCCGCCTGCCAGTCCGGAAATACGGCCGAAACAATGATTCGACCATTCCGCATTACCTATTGCAATTAAAGCCAAGGGCTTGCCGAAAACCGGCAAAAATCCTAACGCCGTGAATCCGAAACTGCCGTATGAGTGATTTCCGTTCAGCCCTATCCCCCAGGCATCGACCGGCTCAGAGAGCCGGTTGTCTTCAAAATTAGCCCATAGCATATTCAATTTTGCATTAGCCGTGAATTTAAGATAAGGCTTATTGACAAACTGGTAAGACACCTGGCCCGTGAGGTTGTCAGGGACTGACCCGAAAACATGGTCATAGCTGAACGTCAGATTCGTTTTCACCAAACCATAGCCTGATTCACTCACCGGTCCGCCAAAATCAAATTGGGCAAACGAAGGGAAAACGCACAACGCCAACAACAATATGGCTATAATTCTTATCTTCATGCAATTCGTGGAATCTTCATAAACAAAACACTTATAACTCCCTTAACAACATCCCCTGCAAAAAGGTTTTTAGTCACTATGTTTGCATTTGAGCGGCGTTCCGGCTTTTCAAATGCAAACATAGTAACTTATGTCACTCCCGCCACACCTTCATATTCCCATATTCCGGCTCCCCAATCTATGCAAAAAAACATATAATTTATAAAAAAGTGATTTGCACTTATTCATTGTCGTGTTTTTTATATATAACCATCCAATATTTTATAAATTTTCACTACATTTGCACAATTATTCTACAGGCCGGTCTCACTACATTGGGTTTTGCTACAATATCCTAACATATTAGAGACCATTATTTTTGATTCACAGCATATGAAGGTAATGAAATTTGGAGGCACATCCGTAGGGAGTGCCCAAAGAATGAAAAACATGGTCAGTCTTGTGGCCGCTGCAGGGAATGTCACAGTGGTGCTTAGCGCCATGTCTGGCACAACAAACAGCCTTATCGGCATCTCACAGTGCATCTGCGATGGAGAATTGGCAAACGCTGCCAAACAAATCGACGATCTTGAGCAGAAATACATCACCACTGCCGACGAGCTTCTCGACAATAAAGAACTGAGAGACATCGCGCAATCAGCTCTGAATAAATATTTTGCCGCACTGCGAACCTATCTCGACAAGCCTCACGGCATAAAGGAGAGCAAGGAAACAGTTGCCTATGGAGAAAAACTGTCGACAATGCTTGTTGATCTCTATATGAAACAGTGCGGACTAAACTCCATTCTCCTTGACGCCACTCGGTTTATGAAAATAAACAAACATGGCGAACCCGACCTCGACTATATCCGTGAGAATCTTAAAGCCGTGATTAAAAAGAACCCGGGGTTCGACATCTATCTTACACAAGGATTCATATGCCGCAATGATGAAGGAGAAATCGACAATCTCCAGCGCGGCGGCAGCGACTATACAGCCTCGCTTATAGGCGCAGCAATCAATGCTGACGAAATCCAGATATGGACTGACATCGACGGCATGCACAACAACGACCCTCGATTTGTGGAAGGCACAAGCCCGGTAAGCGAACTCCATTTTGAAGAGGCGGCAGAACTTGCATATTTCGGTGCCAAGATTCTGCACCCCACATGCGTGCTGCCGGCAAAACATGCCAACATTCCGGTGCGCCTCCTCAACACAATGAAACCCGAGGCAACAGGCACCACTATTTTCAATGCGCCCTCCACTCAGTCAATAAAGGCCGTGGCTGCAAAAGACAACATCACTGCAATCAAAATCAAAAGCAGCCATATGCTTCTGGCCTACGGTTTCTTGCGCAAGGTGTTTGAGATATTTGAAAAATACCACACCCCTATCGACATGATTACCACATCTGAAGTGGGTGTGTCTGTCACAATCGACAACGAGTGCTGCCTTTCGGAGATAGTCTCCGAACTCTCAGAACTTGGCGACGTCACAGTTGACCGCGACATGGTGATTATTTGCGTAGTGGGCGACCTTCAATGGCAAAACAGAGGTTTTGAGGCTGAAGTTGTGAACGCTTTGAAAGATATTCCCGTTAGAATGATATCGTATGGAGGCAGCAACTACAATATTTCCATATTGATTCAAAAAGCCGATAAAACCGACGCTCTCAAATTATTGAGCCAACATTTGTTCTAAACACAATCTTATATGCCTATGGACACCACGAATTTCCCAATCGAGAGTTTACGTGCAGAAAGCACACCTTTTTATTATTATGACCTTCACCTTCTCGACGCAACACTCGACAAGATGAAGGAGTCATCCTCTTTCCCGGGATTTCACATTCACTATGCAGTGAAAGCCAATTCCAATCCGGAAATTCTTAAAAGAATAGCCGCGTCAGGAATAGGTGCCGACACTGTAAGCCTGGGCGAGATACGGGCGGCCATAGCAGCCGGCTTCCCCGCTGCCAAGATTGTGTTTGCCGGGGTGGGCAAAACCGATGAAGAGATTGCAGCTGCCATTGAATATGAAATTGGATGCTTCAATGCCGAATCGGATGAAGAGGTGGGGGTGATTGAAGAGATTGCCAAGTCACTGGGGAAAAAAGCCCCTGTGGCTCTTCGCATAAATCCGGAAATAGACGCCCACACTCACCATTACATAACCACCGGCCTTGCCGAGAATAAATTCGGAATAGCAATGTCGCTTATGCCTGACGTTGTGGAGCATTGCGTCAATTCAGAATGGATAGAATTCAAAGGGTTTCATTTCCATATCGGGTCGCAGATAACTGACATGACACCTTACCGCATACTTTGCGAGAAAATAAATATCCTGCAAGAAGAATACCCCGATCTTGCAATCCCCACAATCAATGTTGGCGGCGGACTCGGAATAGACTACGACAATCCTGAAGATCACCCCATTCCTGATTTTGATGAGTTTTTCAACATCTTTAAGAATAATCTTCATCTAAGGCCGTCGCAGCAACTCCATTTTGAACTTGGAAGGGCTTTAGTTGCACAATGCGGCACCCTAATCACACGGGTTACATTCGTAAAAAAAGGTGTAAACAAGCAATTTGTGATTGTCGACGGTGGCATGAACGCGCTTCTACGCCCCGCCCTATATCAGGCACACCACAAAATCGAGAATATAACCTCTGAATCTGAAAAAACTGAAGTTTATGATGTAGCCGGGCCAATATGCGAATCTTCCGATGTGTTTGGAGAAAACGTGCAGCTGCCTGTAACTCACAGAGGCGACCTGATTGCCATTCGTTCTGCGGGGGCATATGGGGAGGCCATGGCGTCTTCCTATAATTCGCGCCCAATTCCAGTTTCAAAATTCAGCAGATAGAATGTCTTTGCAATCTTAATCAATGCTTAGCATAACATACTTCGGCAGACATTGTTTCCATACAATAGCCGGGATAAATTTGCTAAAATAAAAAGAATGGAATATCGCCGCCATAAAATTTTTTGTAACTTTGCCCCTATCACTGGGCTACGTTGCCTTCGGGCTACGCCCTCAGTCAACTCCGCCCAGTGATAGGTCCCGGTCAGTCAACCTTCTCCAAAGATAGGGTAAACAAATATCAATAAACATACCAAACCGAGTCAAACATTTTCAGGAACGGACACTCTCATTTATTTTTAAACTTACTTCAATTAAAATGAGCCACCTTATTTCGGATTTTATTGTATCTTTGCAACATATTCTACAAATCAAAATAATTTTACATTAATATCATGAAACTGACCCGAGTTTTAGCAACTACATTGGCCTTATGCAGTGCAGCTTTATCTTTTTCGGCCACTCCGGTCTATCTTGACGAAAGCAAGACTCTTGAAGAGCGAGTAGAGGATGCTCTGTCAAGAATGACACTTGAAGAGAAGATCGGCATCATACATGCCCAATCTAAATTCAGTGCCCCGGGGGTGCCTCGACTTGGAATATCTGAGATTTGGTGTACAGATGGCCCTATGGGAGTTCGTCCGGAAGTGCTGTGGGATGAATGGGAGCAGGCTCAATGGACCAACGATTCCTGCACGGCATTCCCCTCTCTCACATGCCTTGCAGCCACATGGGACCCCGAAATGGCGGCTCTTTATGGCAAAAGCATCGGCGAGGAGGCCCGTTTCCGCAACAAAGCCGTGATTCTCGGCCCCGGTGTCAACATTTACAGGACTCCTCTATGCGGACGCAACTTTGAATATATGGGCGAAGACCCTTATCTCTCCGGAAAAATGGCTATAGATTATGTAAAAGGCGTGCAAGGCAACGGAGTTGCGGTCTGCGTAAAGCATTTCGCCCTCAACAACAATGAAATCAACCGCCACACATCAAACCCTATTGTAGACGACCGCACACTTTATGAAATATACCTCCCCGCTTTCAAGGCAGCCGCCATTGACGGCGGAGCATGGAGTTTCATGGGTGGCTACAACCTGTTTCGTGGAGAACATGCGAGCTACAACCCTATCCTGATGAACGACATCCTTAAAGGAGAATGGAATTGGGACGGAGCCGTGATTTCAGACTGGGGGGCGGTGCACGACACTGAAACTGCCGTGACCGGTGGCCTCGACATGGAGTTCGGAAGCTGGACCAACGGGCTAACCAACGGCGTTTCGAACGCCTACGACAATTATTGGCTCGCAAATCCTTATCTCAACGGAATAAAAGAGGGTAAATTCTCTGAAAAGGAACTCGACGACAAGGTGCGCAGAGTGTTGCGACTAACATTCCGCACAGCCATGAACAGAAACCGCCCCTGGGGCTCTATGGGCAGCGACGAGCATCGAGATGCCTGCCGCAAAATAGGCGCAGAGGGAATCGTGCTTCTTAAAAACCAAGGCAATCTGCTCCCTTTAGACCCCGCAAAAGTTAAGAAAATAGCAGTCATCGGCGAGAATGCTATAAAGATGATGACGGTAGGCGGAGGAAGTTCTTCTCTAAAGGCAAGATATGAAGTCACTCCTCTTGAAGGATTGAAAAGACGATTCGGTAAAGACTTTGACATTGTGTACGAACGCGGATACGTTGGCGACACTCTCGGAGAATACAACGGGGTGAAGACAAATCAAGACCTGCGCGACTTCAGAACTGTGGAACAACTCACTTCCGATGCCGTGAAAGCGGCAAAAGAAGCCGACATAGTGCTCTACTTTGGAGGTCTCAACAAGTCTGACCATCAGGATGCAGAAGATTCCGACCGACTCTCTATGGTGCTTCCCTACGGACAGGACGAACTCATTGAGGCTATCTGCAAAGCTAATAAAAACACTGTCGTGGTCAACATCAGCGGAACCGGAGTGGCTATGCCATGGGCAGACAAAGTCCAGGCTATTCTCCAGGCTTGGTATCTGGGCAACGAAACCGGAAATGCCATCGCCGACGTGTTAAGCGGTGATGTGAACCCAAGCGGCAAACTCCCCTACACTTATTATGCTGACCTCATGCAATGTGGCGCACATAAACTTGGAGAATATCCCGGAACACCCGCAAAAGATAAATTCGGCAACGACATTTTCGACATCCCTTACAATGAAGGAATATATGTAGGCTATCGTTTCATCGACAAAAACAATCTCAAGCCCACATTCCCATTCGGACACGGACTCAGTTACACCACTTTCAAATATGGAAAGGCCACAGTCGATAAAACCGAAGGTGTGAAAGGCGACTCCTTCACAGTGTCTGTGCCGGTCACAAACACCGGCAATAGAGAAGGCAAAGAAACTGTGGAACTTTTCATATCAGACCTCAAATCGTCGGTAGACCGTCCGGTGAAAGAATTGAAAGGTTTCTCCAAAGTGTCGCTCGCTCCCGGGGAGACAAAGACTGTGACTTTCTCCGTAAATGAATACGACCTCAGTTTCTTCGATGCCGACAAACACGAATGGGTTTGCGAACCGGGAGATTTTGAAGCCCTCATTGGCGCATCATCTGCCGACATAAGAAGCAAAGTAAAATTCTCCGTAAGATAATCAAAAAAAGAAAGCGGCCGATTCACATCGACCGCTTTCTTAATTTTTGAACTAACCTAACATCATGAAACGATTTTCTGATATTATAACAAAGCATCGCCATGAAAGGTTCTCTATTTTTTTAATTTTCTCAAAAAAATCAGCATCAGCAACTACAGGGCTTGTTGCCGGAAATTCACCTGATGAAAAATTTTTCACAAACCGATCACGTCAGATCAATAACAGTGATTCCGGCTCCACCGAAACGCACATCCTCATCGCGATAGTCTGCAACATTCGGATTAGCCTTCAGCTGCTGGCGTATGAGAGTCTTTAAAATTCCGTGTCCGGTGCCATGAAGAATGCGCAGCCTGCTTGCATTAAACTGCACTGCATCGTCAAGAAAATATGTCACAGCCTGCAGGGCCTCGTCAGCTCTCATGCCTCTCACGTCTATTTCATTTTTGAAATTTAACTGACGCTGACGGCTTTCGTCGCTTGTTGACGACGACACCGTGAGCACAGCAGACGTTGCAGCCTGTTTGGGTTTCTGCGCAGCCTGGAGTTTATCAATCTCCACGATAGTGCGAAGCGCCCCGAAAGCAACTTCCGCCTTCTTGCCGCTCACACTGAGAATCTTTCCGACCACTCCCCCGCTCGACATCCTCACATAGTCACCTGCGACAAGAGATTTGGCCACATTTGGCTTTGTTTGCTTCTGTGCCCTCTTCTCGGCGTCGCTTTTCTTGCTCTTATGTCGCAACGGCTTCAACACCTCCGGCACTTTCTCATTTTCGCCATCTTGCTCAAGGCTCTGCTTATACTCCTCAAGCTCTCTTCTAATCTGGCGCGTGCGTTCCTTCTCCGCCTCTGCCTTGCGTATCTCATGAATGGATCGCTCTATCTGGGCATTGGCTCCGGCAAGAATCTCCTTCGCCTCCTCCTTGGCGGCACGTATAATGGCGGCACGCTGCGATTTAAGGTCTGACGAATTTGACTCATACGTTTCAAGCAGCTTGTCGAGTTTATGTTCCTTCTCCTTGATTCCAAGACGCTTGTTGGCCCAGTAACGCCTGTCGCGCTGAATCTCCAGCAGATACTTGTCCATATTAACATAGTCACTCCCCACAATCTCTCTCGCCCTGTCAATGACATCGGCAGGGAGGCCGGTGTTGCGGGCAATCTCCAAGGCAAATGAACTTCCGGGATTCCCTATCGACAACTGGAAAGTGGGACGCAGATGCTGGCGGTCATAAAGCATGGCCCCATTCACGAAACCAGGCTCCGACTCTGCGAATGTCTTCAGATTCTGATAGTGAGTGGTCACAACTCCCATGCAGCCCGATTTACCCAAATCAGTAAGGATAGACTGCGCCAGTGCGCCGCCAATCTGAGGCTCGGTGCCGGAACCCATCTCATCGGCAAGAATCATGGTAGAAGAATTGGCGTGCATCAGGAAGTATTTCATATTCGACAGATGCGAGGAATATGTGCTCAAATCATTTTCTATCGATTGCTCGTCGCCTATGTCGATAAATATGCCGGAAAACACTCCCATGTGCGAATTTGAATACAAAGTTGGCAAGATTCCGCACTGCATCATGTATTGCACCACTGCCACTGTCTTCAGACACACCGACTTGCCTCCGGCATTAGGCCCGGAAATTATCAATATACGCTTTTCAGAATCAAGCCTTATGTCAAGAGGCACAGGTGTTCTACCCTGCTGCCTGAGATTCAGAAGCAGCCCCGGATGAACGGCATGAAACCAGTCAAGCTCCGGCTTCTTCTCGATAAGCGGCATCTCGCCGCCGGTGTCAGCGGCAAATCTCGATTTTGCCTTTATGAAATCAAGACGCGCAAGAATCTTGCAGCCATCCACAATCTCATCCACGCGCGGCCTTACCATATCTGTTATTGAAGTGAGAATCACAGCAATCTCTCTGCGCTCCTCCATTTCGAGTTCGCGCAGCCTGTTTCCGGCCTCCACCACTTCGGCAGGCTCAATAAAAACAGTCTTTCCGGTGGCGCTTTCATCATGCACAATGCCGTTTATGCTCCTTTTCACTGCAGCCGAAACCGGTATGACCATGCGCCCGTCGCGAATAGACGGCGCGGCATCCTTATCGACAAGGCCCTCCTGAACTGCCCTGTCGAGCACGCGCCTCATGGCCCTCTGCATCGATCCGGAAGCGGCAGACATTGCCCTTCTCACATCCGACAGTCCCGGCGAAGCATTGTCTTTGACATCGCCGAACCGTCCTATACACCTGTCAATCTCTTTCACTATCTCTGGAAAACCAGGCAACATGCTGAATTCATCAGCAAGATAAGGATAGAGAGACTTTCCGCTCTCCTCCTTTTTCATAAAAAATTGCCCTACACTCCACATTGTCTGGAGCGTGGCCGACAATTTCTGAAGTCTGTCGGCCGACATGAACGAGCCTGCCGCCCTTATTTCTGAAAGCCACGGCACAACGTCATACACTCTTTCGTCGGGCATATCTGCTGATGATGACAGCAGCGCCATCATCTCCGACACACACCTAAGCCTGCGATTAATCTCATCATAGGTGGTGGAAAAAACTCATCTTCTGCGCCTCTTCTCTGCCGAGACGTGTCTCACATTTTTCGGTCAGCATCTGTCGCAAAGATGCGAAACCTACTTTTGATTCAAAATCTTTTGGAAATATCATATTATGCGCTTCCCGCACAATTGGTTATTATTATTAGATTAAACCGGCAGCGACAGCAACGGCATATCCCTCTCGAAAAGGATTTTATGCGCTATCCCGGGATTGAAGAGACGGCTCAGTATGTTGCGCTTCTTATTCGGCACAATCAACATCTGAACGCCTCGCTGACCGGCAAAATTAGCAAAATCTTCCATAAAAGTCTTGGCCGGGAACACTTCCGAATAAAAATGTGCGGCCGGATAACTCTTATTGAAATAATCTCGCAATGTCTCTACTTTTACTTTTACATCCACACCTGCACGCTCGTTGACCGGCACAAGAGTGACATCCACATCCGGATAATTAAACAAGCGCATGAGGGTGTCGATCGACATTATGTCATGCTGATCAAGGTTGCAGAAAAACACAAGACGCTTTATGTCTTTCACGTCTGTGAGTTTCCAGTTCTCCGGCACTGCAAAAACCGGCACCCTGCATGAATCAAGCACCTCTGCCGTTACACTCCCTATCAAATCCGACTCCTTCCTGTCTTTGCCGCGAGTGGCCATAACCACAAGCGCCGGCGACGACAATCGGCAATATTCCTTAATCACATCTTCAGCCACACCTTCGTTGAGCATGGTTGTGAACTGCACTTTTTCAATTGTGCCGGACTCCTGCTCCCTCTCTATCTCTTTCCGCAAAGAACGCATCATCCTGTCGGCCTGTTTTCTTATGCCTGAAGCTGCCTCCATGTCGGCAAGTTCTTCTCCAGGCACAGAGTCAACACCACCGTCGAACGTATCGTCAAACGCAAGACTCCCGGTGAAATAAGGTGTGGCATAAGCATAGAGAATCACAGGATGCAGGTTCAGTCTCCTTGCAAGGGCAAAACCCAGACGGCAAGCCATCATTGTGTAGGGGGAGAAATCCACCGGCATCAGTATCTTGCCCGATGAGCCGGCCATCTGCATTTCCATCTGCGGAGACACAATCGACTCGGCGCTTTCCGTCAGTTTCAAGGCGAGAGGCAAGTCGCGCTCATTGATTTTCACCCTCACTCCGGAGGCGATTCCCGCCCCTGTAATCACAAGCTTCTCGAATTTCACTTCCAATCCGTGACTTTCAAGGATGCTTCTCAATGTCACAGCCCTGTCATAAGTGTGGATGGCAAGTGTTATATATTTTTCTCCGCCCATACCAATTGATTTTAATTTGACTATAATAAATCTGCTGAAACCCTTATATTTTCATCGGCGCCCCAGGTAACTGAAGCGCCGATGAAATGAATCGGTTCTCTTTGAGAAAACAAATCAAGCCTCAGCCTGGTTCTGCTCCTCAAGAATCTTAACAGCCATGTCATAGATTGTGGTGTCGTCAAGAACCACGAGGCCGCCGTCGGGACCCGGCTCTATATGCATGCCGACGTTCTTTCCAAACTGGTAGTTGACACCGCCGAAATAGTTGCGCACTGTCTGCACAGTAAGGTTAAGTTCGTCGGCTATTCTATGTGTGGAGCCGTCGGGCAAACTGTCTTTGAGTCTGCGGAGTTCGTTGAACGTGATTGTCTTGCTCATAGCAGATGGTATTTTGAGGTTATACTTAAACGATTGACTATAAGTAACCGTCGATTATTATTATTGAAAGAAAATCAGATTAACCTGTTTTCGAATGCTAATTTAGACATTTTTTTGCATTCCACCAAGTAATTTGAATTTTTCTCATGTGTTATACAACATATTCTGTCAGATTATCTCCAAATCCGACGCCGCCACCCATCCTATATAATCGGAATTTAGGCGTATCTTATACCAGGTTACGTTTCCCTCGGCGTCAGCTTCTTCTGAAAGAATCTGAACTTGCGTGCCTCTTGTCAGCACAAGCTCCTTCCCTTCAGCCGCCTCTTTGCCCGGCTCTGTCAGCAACGTTGTCTTGAATGCCGTCAGAACTCCTTCCGACGAAGAATGGTAGGCCCTGACCCCCATGAATGCAAACATCACAAACACAAACGACATGGCCAGGAATATCAGTCCGCCGAAAAAGCCTGTCTTTCTGGCAAGAACCACACGCGAAAAAATATAGAGAGCCACACATCCCAGAAAACAGATAAAGCACACGGCTCCCCACACTCCCCATGTGTCTGAAGAGATGTCTTTCGCCACAGAGGCATGTACCGACTGAAAAAACGACGGTTCGTCTGTGCCTGCTTTCAGGTGTTTCCCCTTCTGTTCCGCCTTGTTGGCATCCTCCACACGGCTTTGAAGGTATCGCAGATTTGCGTTTATCTCTTCATTTCCCGGGTCGAGGCGACGCGCACGCAGATAATTCAGCATCGCCTGCCCGTAGTCGCCCGCCTGATAATAGGCGCTGCCAAGATTAAAAAGCACCGGGGCAGATGTGCCGTTCTCCTCTATCAGTTCATTGTATATGGATATCGCCTTGGCATATTCCTTGGCATTATATGCGGAATCGGCGTCTGCCACATTCGCGCCTCTCACTATTCCCGGAATCACCGAAAATATGAATAGAATCAGGATTGTTATCTTATTTTTCATCTCCGGCAGTTTTTGTTTGTTTGAAAGCATCCTCAAGACTGTTTATCACATTCACACCCTCGTCATAAACCGGCTGCATGTCGCCCTTGGCGGAAGCCGGAGAGTATTTAGAGAATTCGCACTCATCTATGAGGTCGATTATCTGCTTCACTTCTTTCTCCCCTATGCCTCGCTCGCTAAGTTTTCCGCTCACATTCTCGCGGTTAAGTTCGGATGTAGGCATCTTGAGTTTATCGCTCACATATCCCCACAAGGCAGCAAGCATCTCGTCATAGAAGTTGTCTACGTCATTGTTCCGTATGCAAATCCCGGCTTTCTTCAGGCGCATACGAGCCATTTTGCTGGCTCTCCTGCTCTTCACGGCAAGATAGTCGGCATTAGCTTTAAGATAGGAACGATAATACACCACTGCTCCGAGCAGAATCAAGACAGGCAATATGTAGAAGAGCCAGTAGCTGAATCTTTCCACATAAGGGGTATGTGTCTTTTTCAAATCCCCTTTCACCGGAAGGAGATTCGGATTGAACGACATCTTGCCTCTTGTCTGCGACTTTTCAGAGCCTTTACCTTTTCCTACAGTAACGTTATATCCTCTGGCTGTTGATGTCTCATACCTGCCGGTCTGGGGATTGAAATATGACAATGTGACCTCGGGGATTGTAAATGTGCCTGACTCAAGGGGCATAAACGAATAGTCGAAGCGTGCAGTGCCGCTCACATTGTTTCTTCCAACATTGGCATTCACCTCCGGATTCGGGCTGTAAACCTCAAGTTCTGCCGGATACAGTGCATTGAGGTCAGGCAGTTTCACATATTTGAGGTTGCCTGTGCCGGTCACTGCATAAACTATCGACGCAGCCTGATTGCTCATAAGGTTCTGTGCCGGAAGTGTAGACGTGATCTTAAACTGTCCCACGCCTCCCGAGAAATTAGCGGGCACCGGTTTCGGCAGACTCTTAACATTCACTGTCAAATCATTCGGCTTGACATTGAGCTGCAACGGCTTGGCCACAGACATGCTCCCCCAGAACGGGTCGTGATAATACTCTCTCTCATCCACGCTCACGGTGTAGGTGTTGCCGAGCACTTTCAACTGCCCTTCCATTTGCGGGAATATGATGTAGCGTGCAATCACTGCCGTGGCATAAGTCTTACCCTGATATGTTTCATATGACAGCGAGGTGGATATGTCTTTCGACTCCTCTACCACAAACCCCTCAAATTTAGGAGCGGCAGTAGCCCCTATGAACTTGATGGCATCATATGTGGTATAGAGTTTTACGGTATAGACAAGTGCCTCCTGCTCATATGCCGTAGCCCGCGACACGTCTGCTTTCAAAAAGAGATTGCCGTCACCTTTCCCAATAAACTTAGGGCCGTCTGCACTGTTATGCCTCCCTTGTGCAGCCCGGGCGTTGCCGGAATTTTGTTGAGCGCCTTGAGATGAAGAGGCCGCGCTCGCCCCTATGGCATAATTCACGGCATTACTTTTCACACCCCCGACTGTGACAGGGCCGAAAGAATATTGCCCCTCTTTTTGCGCCCTGAGTGTGAGCGTATAGGTGTAGCTGAAACTTTGGGTCGTTTTGCCGTTCACACTCGAAAAACGCGAACTTTGGCCGGTGCGTTCAAAATACATCACTTTTGCTCCCGGCACCGTGGCCGGCTTCTCGGGCGTGGCGTCGAGATTTGTCACCTCATAAGAGATATAAAACAGGTCGCCCACACCTATCTCCCGGCGCCCTCTGCCGGACTGCACAGTGAGTCTTACTGAGGCTGCAAAGCATGAAGCCCCGCTCAGCAGCATCACCAGCAACAGCAAAATATGTCTTGTCTTAAATTTCATAGTCTAAATTCAGGACTGTTATGTTTTAGTTTAATCGTAGGGAGAGAAAAGAAAATCTATGTTCCTGTCATTCCGGAACCTATATTTCGATATACACCGGAGGAGAACTCTTAGATGCGCTTCCGCTCTCAACCTCAATTGTCACCGGAGTTGACTCCGCCTGCTCATATCTTCTTGTGCGCGGATTGAAATATGAGAACGAGATTGGACCGATCGTGAATGTCCCCTCTTTTTCAGCCACAAACACACACTCCATCTCAAGTTCGGAGCCAAGCTCCCCCTTCGAGATATATTCGTTTCTGTTTTCTGTCATTGACTTGAACTGAAGCGGTTTTGCGAATGCTTGCCTCACATCGGGAGGCGCCACGCCCGACAAGTCGCCGTCGCCCGACAGCGTAACCACCAGATAAGCCTCTTCTCCGGCAATGATTTCACCCGAAGGCACACTCTCCGTGACATTGAAATTCCCTACTGCTCCCGAAAAGTTGTCCGGCCTCCCTTTTTCCGGCAGAGGTGAAGCCTTTACCGTCACATCAGGAGCCGACAATTCCTCAACTTCCACACGGTTTACATATCCCGGACCCCAGAAAGGGTCGTTAACGGCCACTTGCCGGTTATAGCCTATTCTATAACATCCCCCCTTGAGAGTATGTTTACCCTCTTCTTCAAGACCGAGGAAAAAGCGGTCTATCACTACAGAATAATACTTCTCTCCGTTTCGTTCGGTTTCAGAGAGACGTATGTCGGCAGCCGACCTGCGACGGGCCAATTTCCCGAAATCGGGTTCCGAAACGAGCTCTATTCCGGCTATAGAGGCATCGGGAGTGAAAAGAGTCACCTCATAGATAAGCCGCTCGCCCTCCACTGCTTTCTCATGATTAACTGAAGCTTCAATGAAGGGCACTGTTTTCTTGCCCCTTGATTTGCCCGAGGCAAAACATGGAGCAAGAAAAACAATTATCGTCAATATGCGTAAGGCCACGCTTTTCATCACTTGCTGTTTTTACTACACTGTCACTCTTTTTACTACACAGTCACACTGCAAAACGTCACCAGTTCTTTCTCGACTTGTTTCTGCCGGTGCTCTTGTCGCCTTGATTGCCGGCAGCAACCCTCGCGCGCGTCTGATTCTCCTTGTTTTCCATAGCCTTCAGAATCTGGTCGGCAGTCTGCTGGTTTATGTCAGGCTGCTGCTGTTGATTCTGGTCGCGGTTTTGGTTCTGGTCGCGGTTTTGGTTCTGGTCTTGATTATTCTGATTCTTGTCTTGATTCTGGTTCTGATCCTGCTTATCCTGGTCCTTGTTCTGGTTCTGGTCTTTGTTTTGATCCTGGTTCTGGTCCTGGTTCTGGTTCTGAAGTTTCAGCTGCGTGATTCTCAGATTTCTCCTTGCTGCCTCGTCATCAGGATTAAGGCGCAATGACTGCTTGTAATAATTCAACGCGCCGGAATAATCTTCAGAATTGAAAGCCACATTTCCGAGGTTATAATTGGCACGTGCGGCAAGCTGAGGTTTCTCTCTCCCCATCTGCGCCACTTGCTCCATTGTCTTGCATCCGCTCTGAAGCATGTCCTTCGCGGCCTGCGTAGTGTCAGAAGGGTTGGATCCAAGCCTTATTTGCGACAATCCGAGATTATATCTTCCGGCCGCCGACGACGGATTCGCTTTCAAAGCATCCTGATATTTCAGAAGCGCGGCCCTGTAGCGCCCCTCGTTATAAAGTTTGTTCCCCTCTGTAATGAAATTACGCTCTTGCCTGTTCGACTCCGCCTGGGCAAATGACTCCGGCGCGCCGGCTATGATGGCGGCAAGCAAAGCGAAAAATATGATAGCTGTTCTTTTCATGCCTTCTCCTCCTTTTTGAAAAAAGTGATTTTATCGAGCCAGCCGATTTTGCGGTCGAGCACAAAAATATCAACCACAAGGAAAGCCAGGGCAAACCATGCGAAGATTCCGAACAATTCATCATGAATGGCAGAGAAACTCGATTCGAGAGCCGACTTCTTTACGGTGTCGAGCTGCTTGTCAAGCTCGTTAAGAGCCTCTTTGTTTGATGCGTTCACATATATTCCCTTTCCGGCCGATGCTATCTCTGTGGCAAGGTCTTCATTCAGAGCAGTGCTCACAGGCTCGCCGGTCTCCGGATTAATCAGATAGCCACCTCTTTTCTGGGGAATTCTCACAGGCGTTGTGCTTCCGAGCCCCACCACGTCAAGCTGAATGCCGTTTCTTGCGGCTGTCTTGGCCGCATCCATCACGCTGTTGGGGTCTTCAAGGTCTTCCGCATCCGTGATAAGGATAATTGCCTTCCCTATTTTCTTATCGTCGCTGAAAGATTTTGCGGCCATATCAATTGCGGCCGTGATATTGGTGCCCTGATTGTCTATCTGCGAAGGATCTATTGAATTAAGAAACATCTTCGCCGACACATAATCGCTTGTCACAGGTATCAGCGTGTAAGCGTCGCCGGCATACACAATCAGTCCCACCCGGTCGTTGTCAAGTCGGTTTATAAGTTTCTCAAGAATGAGTTTTGCCGTGCGCATTCTGTCTATGCCGTTCTCATCAGGAGTAGACGATGCGAGCATAGAGTTGCTGGCATCCACTGCAATCACCACCTCAATACCCTCTTTCACGGTTTTCTCATCTTTCACGCCACCCCAGGGGCGGGCAAAAGCGATTACTATCAAAGCAAGCGCCATCATTTCAAGGGTGATTTTAATAGGAGGCTTGTATGGCGAAACCTCAGGCATAAGAGGCGCGAGCACCTTCAAATGGCCAAACTTTTTAAGATTCCGGCTCCGGGCATATCTTGCCCAGGCATAAAGCGCCACGAAAACAGGCACCAGCAGGAGCAGGAGCAGAAGTTTGGGATATGCGAAACTAAACATTGATTCTTAGTGTTTTAAATTCCACTTCTTGGTCTTTATAATCATTCACGTCACGGAATCCTGCGCAACACTGTGTAGCGCAAAAGAAGGTAAGCGCAAAACGCACACAACGACAGCATCACCCATGGCATGAAGTTCTCATCCGTGAGCGTGAACTTGTCAACGTCAAGCACAGTCTTCTCAAGGCTGTCTATCTCATCAAACACTCGGCTGAGCATTTTTTCATCAGTAGCCCTGAAATATTTACCTTTCGTTGCCTCGGCTATCTCTTTCAGCGACTGCTCATCGATTTTGGTCTCAAGAGTGGTCGTGGAGAATCCATAAGGGTCGGTTATCTGGATAGTTCCGTTCGTGCCCACGCCTATGGTGTAGATCTTAATACCCTTCTGCTTTGCAATCTGCGCTGCAGTCGAAGGGGGCACATCGCCGGCATTGTTGGTTCCGTCAGTGAGAAGGATAATGCTTTTCGACTTCGCTTTTCCGGAAGTGATACGGTTTATGGCGCTCACAAGGCCGTCGCCAATGGCGGTGCCGTCATTGAGTTCACCCATCTCAATCTGCTTTATGGCATTGATAAGGGCGGCCCTGTCGTTGGTGAGCGGCATAAGCGAAAGGCTCTCCCCGGCAAACACAACAAGACCCATATTGTCGTTTGCACGCTGGTTCACGAATTTTGACGCCACATCTTTTGCGGCTGCAAATCGTGAAGGCTCGAAATCGCGGGATGTCATACTCCCCGATATGTCAAGCGCAAGCACAATGTCGGTTCCTTCTATTCTTGAAGTGCGCAGATGGTCATGTGTCTGAGGGCGGCACAATGCCACAATGAGTCCGCCTATAGCCACAAGCTGCAGCCCGAACGCCACGTGCATGGCTATTGTCTTCCACGACACCGGCAATTTTGCCACTGGCGACACCGTAGATATCCCAAGCGAAGGATTTGCATTGCGATGCTTCCAGACATACCACGCTATCAGCGGCACATAGATTAGAAACAGCCATAACAAGGCCGGATGTTTAAGCATCATTTCTCACCCCCTTTCTTATTGTCGGGCACAGGTTTTTCCGAATCGCCGCTCCCTTCGCCGTCGGCATTCTCTGCCACAGGAGCCGGCTTGGTTTCCTCCACAAATTTAACAGCGTTTTCAAATGCCGCTATGTTGTCGGCAGGAAGCGGGCGCACTTTTGCAAACTTCACAAAATCGGCCACACTCAGAATCTGGCGCACATAATCTCTCTTGTCTCTCACATCGCTTTGATAGAGATGATCCATAATCTCGCGGCTCGTCATCTCCATGGCGTTGATGCCGAATCTTCTGTCGAGATACACACGCAAAATTTCAGTGAGGTCTGTGAAATATTCCTTCTCCATGCCCTGTTCCCAGAGATTCTTGGCCTTGAGTTCTTTGAGTCGCGACATCGCCACTTCATAAGGTGTAGGCTCAGGCTTCTTCTTGAGCACAGTCCCCTCCTTGCGATACCTCTTCATCGCCCATATGCCTGCAGCTGCGGCAAGAATCACAGCCAGAATTATCCACCAGTAATTCACAATCCAGTCGGGCACGGCGTCAAACACGCTTTTCCCTTCCGGCTCCGCCACCGGGGCAAAGCCGGCTATAGGGTCGTCGGCAGTCACGTTCATAGGCACCACATTGAGTGTAAGGGCGTTTGAACGCGCTGAATCGCTTTCAGAAACATACACGAACTCCGGCAGACGATATGTGCCGGAATCGAATGCCTGCAACGGCACGGCATAATTGATCTGGATTCTGCCGGAGCCAAGCTCCACGGTGTCGGCCTTATACGACGTGCGGAGCTCTATGCTGTCGCCGCAAACGCCCACATAGCCCTTTGAGGGGTCGGCGCTGCCGAACATCGGGAACCCGCCGGGCTTGCCTGCGTCTTGAACCACCTCAAGGTTGAGAGTGGTGAGCTTGCCCATGAGAAGGTTCACGGAATCAAGACTTGCCTTCACCGTCACTTTCGCTTCGGCGCTTAAAAATGAGGCAATACATGCAAAAGCCAAAAATATGAGTTTAATCTTTTGGTTCATTTTGTCTGAATTTAATCACAAACCGCTTATCTCCTTACCGACGACCTGTTGCGGAACAGGGCGAGAAGCGCCTTCACATAGTCTTCGTCGGTGGTGATCGAGGCAAGGTCTACGCCACATTTACCCACTGTCGACGACAGTTTCTGCTGCCGTTCATACCATGCCTTGTCAAACGCCTTGCGCACTCTTGCCGACGATGTGTCTATCCAGCGGTCGGCGCCGGTCTCCATGTCTCTCACCCTCACAAGGCCCACGTCAGGAAGCTTGGCGTCGCGCTTGTCATAAACCTGTATGGCCGCGAGGTCATGCTTGCGGTTGGCAATCGACATGCTTGAGAAATAATCGTGGCTGTCGATAAAGTCGCTAAGCAGAAATGCCGTGCACCTCTTCTTCAGTGCGTTTGTCATGAATTTCAGCGCGGCGTCGATATCAGTGCCCCGGCTCTCCGGCTTAAAGTCTATTATCTCGCGTATGATGAGAAGAATATGTTTTTTTCCCTTCTTGGGAGGTATGAACTTCTCCACCTTGTCGCTGAAGAATATGACGCCCACCTTATCGTTGTTCTGAATCGACGAAAACGCAAGTGTGGCGGCAATCTCGGCAATCACCTCTTTCTTTTCTTCTCCGGCGGCCCCGAAGTCGCTGCTGCCGCTCACGTCTATGAGAAGCATCATTGTGAGCTCGCGCTCCTCCTCATACACCTTCACGAAAGGCTTGTTCTGCCGCGCTGTCACATTCCAGTCTATATCCCTGATGTCGTCGCCCGGCTGATACTCTCTCACTTCCGAAAAAATCACGCCGCGCCCTTTGAAAGCCGTGTGATACTCTCCGGCAAAGATGTTCTGGCTCAGACCTCGGGTCTTTATTTCTATCTTTCTGACTTTCTGAAGAAGTTCTTTTGCGTCCATATTCTTTGCATTCTCGACTTAATAATCCTTAATCCGGCCTCTCCTGCCCGCCGCGTCAAGGCACAACCACCTTGTCGAGGATAGCGGTGATCACCTCGTCGGCCCCGATATTGTTAGCCTCCGCCTCATACGAAAGACCTATGCGGTGGCGTATAACATCATGGCAGACCGCCCTGACATCCTCCGGAATCACATAGCCTCTCCCTTGAAGGAACGCGTAGGCACGCGACGCAAGCGCAAGGCTGATCGAGGCACGCGGCGAAGCACCGTATGAAATGATGCTGTCAAGGTCGGAAAGTCCGAACTTGCCGGGCTCGCGGGTAGCGAAAACTATGTCTACAATATAGTTCTCTATCTTCTCGTCAATATAGATTTTCTCAACTATCTTCTGCACCTCCAGAATCTCCTCGGGGCGAACCACGGCACGAATCGGGTCGAGGGCTCCGTGAATATTCTGACGGATGATGGCCTTCTCCTCCTCCTTAGTAGGATACCCTATCACAACCTTGAGAAGGAATCGGTCGGTCTGGGCTTCGGGAAGCGGATAAGTGCCCTCCTGCTCGATGGGGTTCTGGGTTGCCATCACAAGGAAAGGTCTGTCGAGCGGGAAAGTTTCTTCGCCGATAGTCACCTGGCGCTCCTGCATGGCCTCAAGAAGGGCACTCTGCACCTTTGCCGGAGCACGGTTGATTTCATCTGCAAGAACAAAGTTGGCAAAAATCGGGCCCTTCTTCACCTCGAAGCTCTCATTCTTTATGCTGTAGATGAGTGTGCCTATCACGTCGGCCGGAAGAAGGTCGGGAGTGAACTGGATTCTGTTGTATTTGGCGTCTACAAGGCTCGCAAGCGTCTTTATGGCCAAAGTCTTCGCAAGTCCGGGCACACCTTCAAGAAGCACATGCCCGTTGCAGAGCAAAGCTATCAATAAAGAGTCAACAAGATGTTTCTGGCCTACGATTCTGCGGTCCATGCCGTTGCGAATCATGCTTAGAAAACTGCTCTTTGAGGCAATCAGATCATTCAACTCTCTGATATTCACTGTTTCGTTCATATAGTGGATGTGTATTTATATTATATTCTATTGATATGGAATTTTCAAATGCAAAAATAGCATTTATTAACTTAAAAAATTCCATTATCTCTGTTAAATAATCTTGCAGGGATTTAAACCTTATTAAAAGCGTTCCATCCCTGCGCCTTTATTTCCATTTCATTGCCGTCGCGGCTCACAAGGGCGGCTCCGAGCTCCGGCTTGGTGATGTAGCCTATCATGTTCACGCCCTTCATTTTCTCAATCTTCTCATGATCGGTGAGAGGAACTGTAAATAATAGCTCGTAATCTTCTCCGCCGTTCATGGCGGCTGTCACAAGATTCATGTTGAACTCTTCAGCCATGAGCGCGGTCTGATAGTCGATAGGTATCTTGTCTTCATAGACTCTGCATCCCACTCCCGACTCCTTGCATATGTGAAGAAGCTCCGACGAAAGGCCGTCGCTCACGTCAATCATCGAAGTGGGCTTTATTCCCTCCTTGCGAAGAGCCTCCACGATGTCGCGACGAGCCTCCGGCTTGAGCTGGCGCTCCAATATATACTCCTTGCCGGCAAAGTCAGGCTGGAAGTCTTTTTGCCCGGCAGAGATTCGGTTCTCTCTTTCAAGAAGCTGAAGACCCATGAATGCGGCACCGAGGTCGCCGCTCACGCAGATGATGTCGGTGGGCTTCGCGCCTGTGCGGGTCACGACATCCTCCTTGTTGGCATCGCCTATGCAGGTTATGCTGATCACAAGACCTGTCACCGATGCGCTTGTGTCTCCGCCCACAAGATCCACGCCATAAGATTCGCAGGCAAGCCTTATGCCTGAATAAAGGGCTTCAAGATGCTCCACCGTGAAACGGCTCGAGACTCCGAGGCTAACAGTGATCTGCCTTGGGGTGCCGTTCATTGCATAGACGTCGCTGAAGTTGACAATGGCTGCCTTGTAGCCAAGATGCTTCAACGGAACGTAGCGCAAATCAAAATGTATCCCCTCCAGCAGAAGGTCGGTTGTCACGAGCACATCTTTATCTCCGAAATTCAGAATGGCGGCATCGTCGCCCACCCCTTTTTTTGTTTCGGCATTTTTGAGAGGAAAATCCCTGGTTAAATAAGAGATTAACCCAAACTCCCCAAGTTCAGAGATTTCTGTCTGATTCTGCTCCGATACGTTTTCGGAAGCCGCTCCCTCCCCCTTGCCGTTTATATCTTTCTGATTATTGTCCATGTCTGTTTTTCATCATATTGGGAATACGCCGGGCCCGAGATGTATATTCGAGTCCGGCGCGTTGTGTGTGCAAAATATTATCCGATGCGTTCAAGCATAGCCTTGATAAGTTCCGTCATTACCGGCTGCGCTTTCAGAGCGGCTTTCTGAACCTCTTCGTGGGTTGGCACCTCAAGAACATCTTTGCCGCCGAGATCGGTGATCACCGACACGCCAAACACCAGCATGCCCGCATGGTTGGCCACAATCACCTCAGGCACTGTCGACATTCCCACGGCATCGCCGCCGATAACCCTGAAATATTCATATTCTGCCGGAGTCTCGAAAGTGGGGCCTTGCGTGCCTACATACACTCCGTGCATAAGTCTTATCTTCTTTTCGCATGCAATATCATCTGCCATTTTCACAAGCCCCCTGTCATAAGCCTCTGTCATGGCCGGGAAGCGCGGGCCGAGTTCTTCATAGTTCTTCCCTCTGAGAGGATGCTCGGGGAAAAGGTTGATGTGGTCTGTGATCACCATCACGTCGCCCACTCTGAACTCCTTGTTCATGCCTCCCGCTGCGTTGCTCACAAACAGCTTGCGCACACCGAGCTGCTGCATCACCCTCACCGGGAACGTCACCTGCTTCATGTCGTAACCTTCATAATAGTGGAAACGACCCTGCATGGCCATCACATATTTGCCGCCGAGAATGCCGAAAATGAGCTTCCCGCTGTGTCCCTCCACAGTCGACACCGGGAAGTTCGGGATGTCTTTATATGCAAGTTCTTTCTTTATTTCAATATGGTCCACAAGTTCTCCGAGTCCTGTGCCAAGAATTATGGCTGTGTCGGGAGCTGTGCCGACCTCTTTAATAATATATTCCGCTGTCTCACGGATTGAGTCTAACATTGTTTTTTCCATTTATGTCTGAATTTAGGGCTAATCTTTAAACGTTTATAACCACACATTAGTTCTCCATTCCGTGTCTATCCCCTCGCTTATAACTCCTTTTACGCCTGAAAACCCTTCCGCGCTACTGTATTCCCGCCCTGAGTTCCTCGATAAAGTCTTTATCGTCGAGCACATTTATCATCTTCACTGTCACAGGGAGATAGAACGTAAACGGTTTGAGGTTTTTAGGGAAATAAGGGTTGAACATGAGCCTCACGGCGTCTTTCTCCGTAGTCACGATTATCTTTCTTTCTCCGGGCATAGACTTGAACCGCTCTAAAATCCCCTCTATGTCGGCGCGGGTGAAATCATGATGGTCGGGGAAATGGTCAACTTTCACTTTAAACGGATAGTTTCGGAAATGACGCACAAAATAGCGGGGATGCGCAATGCCGGTGAGCAGCAGCACCCCGTCGTTTACGGTAAAAGACCCCAGCGACGCCTGATACGGAGCCTCGTCTGAAAACACAGGCATAAGCTGGCCATATTCATAGCGGGAGAAGAAAAGTTTCTGGAATTTCATCAGGTCGAGGTCTTTCGTTGCTATCCTGAAGTTGATAGGCATAAGGTCGTCGGGACACTTCGTAACCACCACCATGTCGGCCCTGTTCACCTGCGCGGGGCTCTCGCGAAGCCTGCCGAGCGGAAGAAGCCTGTCTTTATAGAATGGTCGGCTATAATCTGTGAGAAGAACCGACACTTTAGGCTTCACCCAACGGTGCTGGAATGAGTCGTCGAGCACAATCAACTGCAAGTCAGGGAATATTCGCATAAGTTCAGTGATTCCCTTGCGCCTGTTCTCACACACCGCCACCTGCACTTTCACACCGAATTTCTGATATATCTGATAAGGCTCGTCGCCAATCAGGTCGGGCGTGCTTTTTGCGTTGGCGAGCACAAAGCCCTTTGTCTTGCGCTTGTATCCCCGGCTCAAGACAGCCAAATTGTAGTCTGAGGCAAGATTGCTGACTATGTATTCCACATGTGGGGTCTTGCCGGTGCCACCCACAGTGATATTCCCAACCCCGATGATAGGGATGTCGTATACTTGCTCTTTAAGAAACTTCGAGTCAAAAAGCCAGTTTCTCAACCCTGTTGCCAGGCCATAAAGCCATGACAACGGGGTGAGTATATAGACCATTAATTTATCTTTGGTGTTTTTTGCTGATTTTTGACTCATTATCTTACACGTTCAGATGAAAATGTTAATAATCTTTGGCTCTAACACGGGTCACAGAGGTGAGTCCGAGAATCTTACATCAATCATGGGCATACGCGCCTGAACCGGTTTCTGACGAAGCACAGACATGGCGAATTTCACCATAAGCTTGTCATAATCGCCCGAAAGGGCAGCTTCTAAAGCCTCCGAGGCTTTCATGTTTTCAAGTTCCGGAATCATATCCCACATGGTTGATTCGATTGTGGGGTAAGCGGCCACTCCGTAGTCGCTTATTCCGGCCTTGCCGGCCACCCATTTCACTGCATCCTCAAGGCTGCCGAGCGAATCTACAAGACCGATCTCCATAGCCTTCTTGGCGCTCCACACTCTTCCCTCGCCAATCACTCGCACTTTCGACTCAGGCATTTTGCGACCCTTGGCCACACGGGCCACAAACTTGTCATACCCGCGCTCCACCATCTTCTGCATGGCTGCGAGCTGCGTCTCGTTCATAGGTTTCCACAAACTCGGGAACTGCGCGTGCGGATTGGTCGACACAAACTGAGGATGAACCCCCAGTTTCCCGGCCAATTCAGAAGCATTGGGAATTAGCCCGAAAATACCTATAGAACCGGTGATGGTGAGAGGATCGGCAAAAATGCGGTCGGCGCAACAGGATATCCAGTATCCTCCCGACGCGGCATAATCACCCATCGACACAGCGAGCGTCTTCCCTTTTGACTGGAAATAATCCAGAGCCTCACCTATCTGCTCGCTGCCAAACACAGCACCGCCGGGTGAGTTGACTCTCAACACCATGCCCTTCACCTTGTCGTTGTCGGCAAGATCGGTTATTACCGGCACAAGCTTTTCATAATTAATTGTTGACGACGAGCCTCCGTCTACAATCTCTCCTGTGGCATACACAACAGCCACCTGATTTTTCGATGAATACTCGCTGCCCCAGTCAGATTGTCCCACAAGCAGAGAAGGCGACACAAAATTCAGTTTCTCCTTATCCTTTCCGAGTGTCTTGGCAATCACGCTGTCCATGCTGCGCTCGTAATACATCTTGTCTACAAGCCCTGCTTTCAAGCTTGTTATCGCCGGCTCCAGGAAGATGAAGTCGCGGCCCACCAGCGAGTCAATGCCGGCGGCTGTCACATTCTTGCGGGAATCGGCTATGCCGCTTCTTACCACGTCCCACATATAGCCGTAGAGCGTGTCGAGCTGCGCACGGGCCGGCTCGCTCATCTCGTTCATTATAAACGGCTCTACCGCCGATTTGAATGTGCCGACTTTCACCACCTGATAGCTTACGCCAATCTTGTCGAAAAGCCCTTTCAAATACATCGACGAGCTTCCGATTCCCTGAATTGCCACGCTTCCTCCTGGATTTAGATAAACATCGTCGGCCACAGATGCCACATAATAGTCGCCCATGCCGTAGCTGTCGCCATATGCTATCACCTTCTTGCCGCTCTTGCGGAATTCGGCCACCGCGTCACGCAGGCGGTTGAGCGTGGCAAGCGATGCCGACACCCCCTTACACTTCAGATAGATAGCATCTATATTCTTATTGTTCTTGGCCTCGCCTATGGCCTTCACGAGCCCCGAAAGAGTCTGAGGGCGCGAGATGTCGCCTCTCAGCATCGAGAAATAGTCAAAGTCGAGAGGGGTTTCACGCTCTTCTATGGGGCCGCTGAGTTCTATGGTGAGAATGCTGCCTTTCGACACAGATTTAGATTCTGCGCCCGACACTCCAAGCTTGGCCACAATGCCGATACAGACCAACGTGGCCACAACGCCAAAAAGCACCAATGCCAGCCATGCCCCCACAAATGAGGAGAGCATGTTCATAAAAAACTTTTTCAGCATCACTATGCGTCTTTAAAGCGAAGCTATCACATTCTTTATCTCCTCGGCAAGACGGTCGGCCTTCTCCATGGTCTCCGCCTCGCTGTAGATGCGAATGATAGGCTCCGTGTTCGACTTGCGAAGGTGAACCCAACTGTCGGCGAAATCAATCTTGACGCCATCAATGTCGGTGATTCTTTCATTTGAGAATTTTTTCTTCACAGCCTCAAGAATTGCGTCTACATCTATATCCGGCGTGAGCTGAATTTTATTCTTGGCTATGGCATATTTCGGATACCCGGCCTTGAGTTCGCTCACCTTTTTCCCCTCCTTTGCAAGCAGAGTGAGGAAAAGAGCCACGCCCACAAGAGCGTCGCGCCCGTAGTGAAGTTCCGGATAGATCACGCCGCCATTACCTTCGCCGCCAATCACGGCCCCGGTCTCCTTCATCTTGGTCACGACGTTCACCTCGCCTACAGACGCAGCCGAATAGCTGCATCCGTGCTTCTCTGTCACATCACGGAGCGCACGTGAGCTGCTGAGGTTCGACACTGTTGAGCCGGGAGTCTTTGAAAGCACATAGTCGGCCACAGCCACAAGGGTGTATTCCTCCACAAACATCTCGCCGTTCTCCATCACGATGGCAAGGCGGTCGACATCAGGGTCAACCACAAACCCTACGTCGGCTTTCCCGTCTTTCATAAGGTCTGAAATCTGATACAGGTTCTCGGGTATCGGCTCCGGAGTGTGAGCGAACTTGCCGTGTGCCTCGCAGTTCAGTTCTATCACATTTTTCACGCCGAGGCTTCTGAGCAATTCCGGAATGACAACGCCGCCCACGGAATTCACGGCATCCACAGCCACGGTAAACCCTGCCTTGGCTATAGCGTCGCAATCCACGAGCGGAAGATTCTTCACCATCTCTATGTGCCTCATGGCCCAGGTGTCGTCTTTCAACTCCTTGCCGAGGTCATGCACATCGGCGAAACAGAAATCCTCAGCCTCCGCTATGGCAATCACCTGCTTCCCCTCCGCATCCGAAAGAAATTCTCCACGCGCGTTGAGAAGTTTGAGCGCATTCCATTGCACCGGGTTGTGGCTGGCGGTGATTATAATGCCGCCGTCGGCGCCAAGCCCTGTCACGGCAAGCTCTGTGGTGGGAGTGGTGGCAAGCCCTATGTTGACCACATCAAAGCCCATGGCCATCAAGGCCCCGGCCACAAGATGCTCCACCATCTTGCCGGAAAGACGCGCGTCGCGCCCCACGGCTATCGTTTTCGCCGACGGATTCCCGCGACGTATGAATTCGGCGTAAGCCGCCGTGAATTTCACAATGTCAACTCCTCCGAGCCCTTCGCCCGATTTTCCTCCAATTGTGCCGCGAATGCCTGAAATCGATTTGATGAGTGCCATATCTTTGTTATCTTGATTTGTCTTGTTTTGGGTTTTAATACTCCGGTTTGAAATATCTCACGTTTATTATATAAGGTGTGCAGGTTGTCTGGTCAGACGTAAATCCGTAATAGCTTTTAAGCACGAGATTCACCTCTGAGTTATATCCAAAAAACTTCAACGGCATCTGAATCCCCGTGCCATACTGTGCCGACGACTGGAGCGTCAGGTTCTTATACACGAATGTGGAAAGCCCCGAAGCAAGGTTCTCGGAGTTGCCGCTCCAGGAGTCAGACACGCCGGTGTAGAGATAATTGATGTTCTGGCGCGAGAACCTGAAATACACGAGGTCGCCGCTCTCCGCTCTGTCGTCCATGTCGCCTTTGGATATCACCTGCATATACACATATCCGTCTTCATCGAGCTTGTAAAACGGGGCGTTCTCTCCGGTTTTGAAAGATATGGAGTCGGCAGGAATCTCCAGCTCCACTTTCTTCTGGGCGAGAAACCAGTTCACAGCCTTCTCCTCGTCGCGAAGCAATTCGGAATAGCTCTGCGACTTGCTGCAGGACACAAGCCCCGACATTGCCAGGGCCATCAGCATAGCCAATGCCCCGAGCGACATGCGCGCCGGCATCCTTTTTCGGCCGGGCGCCGATTTCTTATTGTGATTATAGTTCATTTTCTATGTTGGTTATTTCCTTTTGTCAGATAAACGTCATATTTGTCGAATGAGTCAATCAAGAGCCGGCGGCAATCCTCAAGAGTGCCGTAGAATTCCCCTCCGGCGGCCTGAAGATGACCACCGCCGCCATAAAGGTCTTTGCATATCTCCGACACCGGGAAATTATTGCAGCTTCGCGCCGACACCTTCACGCAGTCGGGGTCTTCACGCATGAAAATGCTATAGACCATCCCCTTCACCTCAAGCGGCCTGTTCACAAGCCCTTCGGAGTCGCCACGCTCATAATGAAAGCGGTCAAGCTCCTCTTTCGACAGGGTGATGAGGGCGCATTTATGAGCCGGGAATGTCTCAAGTTTCTCCGAGAGCGCATACGCCTCAAGCTTGAGGCTGTTGTAGCTGCGTGTGTTCAAAGCCTCCTTCACGATTCTCTCCTTGTCGACACCTTTTTCGAGAAGACGCATAAGAATCTCGTAAAGGTCATAATGCTTGCAGTTCACAGTGAAGTTTCGCGTGTCGGTTATTATCCCGGCCAGCAGGCACGTGGCGCAGTCGAGGCTCACGTCGCCATAAAGGCCCATAGCGGCAATCAGCCGGAACACGAGCTCGCATGTAGACGACATGTCCGGATACGAAATCATGAGGTCGGCAAAGCAGTCGGGCTCCTGATGATGGTCAACAAGCACCTTGCGGCAGTGGGCGCCCTGAATGAGCGGGGCCAGCGAGTCCTGACGCGAAGGGGTGTTGAAGTCGCAACAGATGATAAGGTCGGCCTCCTCCACAGTCTTTGTGCAGAACGATGCATGACAGGTGTAGACGGCAATCTCCTTGAAGCCCGGAAGGAAACTGAGCGACGCCGGGGCCTTGTCGGGCACAACCACACACGCATCCTTCCCCATTGTGCGCAGGAGGTGCCACAATCCGAGCGTGCTCCCTATCGCGTCGCCGTCGGGCCTCACATGGCAGGTCAGAACGATTCGCTCCGACTCCTCTATCAGCCCTCGCAATTCTTTCGCTTTTTCTGAGTCTATTAATTTGTCCATTTTTACCCTTTGTGAAACCTGAGACACTGAGCCGGAACTACCTTATTTGTCGGGCGGTTTCCAATTTCAAGCCACAAAGATACAAATTATCTCGCAAATTCTACCTAACTTTGCATCCAAATTTGGTTAATTAATGACAGCCCCGGCCATTGTCACATGTCGCCGGGGGCAAAAATTATATATTATGCATTCTTCTGAAGAAAAAACCGCAGCATTCGCACGTTTCCTCGACGTGCTCGACACTCTCAGGGAGCGCTGTCCTTGGGATGCCAAACAGACCAACGAGTCGCTGAGGCCAAACACGGTGGAAGAGGTGTTTGAACTGGCCGAAGCCCTCATGGCCGACGATGTGCCGAACATCCGCAAAGAGCTCGGCGATGTGCTCCTGCATGTGGCTTTCTATTCAAAAATCGCATCCGAGAAGAAGCAGTTCGACATTGCTGACGTGTGCAATTCTCTCACCGACAAACTGATATTCCGCCACCCCCACATATACGGCGACACCTCTGCCGACACCGCCGAGAAAGTGGCTCAGAACTGGGAGCAGATAAAACTCAAAGAGAAAGGGGGCAACAAGACCGTGCTCGCAGGAGTGCCCTCCGCCCTGCCGGCCCTGATCAAGGCCAACCGCATTCAGGAGAAAGCTGCCAACGTTGGCTTCGACTGGGAAAAGCCGGAGCAGGTGTGGGACAAAGTCAGGGAGGAAGCCTCTGAAGTGGAGCTGGAAATAAAGTCGGGCAGAAAGGATGCCCTCGAAGCCGAGTTCGGCGATCTTCTTTTTGCCGTGGTCAACGCGGCAAGGCTCTACGGAGTGAACCCTGAAAACGCTCTCGAACGCACAAATCGTAAATTCATTTCCCGATTCAACCATATCGAAAAACGTGCCGCTGAACTCAACCGCACGCTAAAGGAGATGTCGCTCGCCGAGATGGATGAATTATGGAACGAAGCAAAGTCTAAGGAAACCAACTGACAAAGAATGATACTCTGCATCACGGAGAAACCAAGTGTGGGCAAGGATATTGCCGACATCCTTGGCGCCTCGACGCGCCGTAACGGATATTTCGAGGGGAACGGTTATTGTGTGACCTGGACCTTCGGCCACCTATGCTGCCTCAAGGAGCCTGCCGACTACACATCCGACTGGAAGCGGTGGTCGCTGTCGTCGCTGCCTATGATTCCTCCGCGTTTCGGAATCAAGCTCATCGACGTTGATTCCTACCGACAGCAGTTCGACACGATAAAGAATCTGATTGCGCAATGCGACGAAATCATCAATTGCGGCGACGCCGGGCAGGAGGGCGAACTCATTCAGCGCTGGGTTATGCAGAAGGCAGGATGCTCAAAGCCTGTGAAAAGGCTCTGGATCAGCTCCCTCACCGACGAGGCTATTCGCGATGGATTCAAGAATCTTCGCCCGGAGGCAGACCTTGAGCCTCTCTATCTTGCAGGGCTGTGCAGGGCGATAGGCGACTGGGTGCTCGGAATAAACGCAACCAGGCTCTATTCTCTGAAATATGGGATACGGGGACAGGTGCTATCAATCGGGAGGGTGCAGACTCCCACCCTCGCGCTTGTGGTCAACAGGCAGCTTGAAATCGACAACTTCAAGCCAACAGACTATTGGGAGCTGAAAACCCTCTATCGCTCCACGCTCTTCTCGGCTTCCGGCAAAAGTTTCGACTCGCAGGAGAAAGGGATGGCCCTCGCCGACTCGATCAAAGACACCCCGCTGACTGTGACCGATGTCACTAAAAAAGCCGGCAAGGAGGCCCCTCCACGTCTCTTCGACCTCACATCGCTTCAGGTGGAATGCAATAAGAAACTCAATCTGAGCGCCGACGAGACTCTTCGCACAATCCAGAGCCTCTACGAGAAAAAGGTCACAACATATCCCCGCGTCGACACGACATATCTCACCGACGACATGTTCCCAAAATGCGGGCCGATTCTCAATTCTCTCAAAAACTATCAGGGGGTGATGGCGCCTCTGCGCGGAAAGAAACTGAGGAAAAGCAAAAAGGTGTTCGACAATTCAAAAGTGACCGACCACCATGCAATCATCCCCACCGGGCAGCCACTCCCCGACAATCTCTCTAAGGCGGAGCAGGATGTGTTCAACCTTATAGCCCTCAGATTTATCGCCGCATTCTTTCCCGACTGCTCGTTTGAGCAGACCGTGGTGAATGCAAAAGTCGACAAGATTGCGTTCAAGGCCACCGGGAAGGTTATTCTCGACCCGGGATGGAAGCTCGTATATGCCGGAGAGAAAAAAGATGATGACGCCGACAAGACCCAGGATTCTGACGACTCCTCGATTCTGCCGGAATTCACAAAGGGGGAGTCGGGGCCTCACGAGCCGCGCCTTGTGAAAAAGACCACCCAGCCCCCTAAATATTTCACCGAAGGAACGCTCCTGAAGGCTATGGAGACTGCCGGGGCATCTGTAGACGATGAAGACCTCCGCGAAGCTCTGAAGGCAAACGGGATAGGGCGTCCGTCAACCCGTGCGGCCATCATCGAGATTCTTTACAAGAGAGGCTATATCGTGAAGGAGAGGAAATCGCTGAGAGCCACCCCGGCAGCCATCGAGCTCGTGTCGCTTATCAAGGAGGAGCTTCTTAAAAGTGCGAAACTTACGGGCATATGGGAGGGGAAGCTGCGCCAGATAGAGCGCAGGGAATACAGCGCTCAGGAGTTTATCGACAAGACGAAACAGATGATTTCTGAAATCACCCTCTCCGTGATGCGCGACTCATCCAACCGCAGGATTGTGGCCGAGCAGGCCGAAACCTCCGATGCCGCAACCGGCGGCGACGAAAAACCGGCTAAGAAAAAAACGCCCTCCAAAAAAGGGAAAAAGAAAGAGTAAGCAACGATGTCGACAAATCTTATCATTCAATACACTTTTGTTGGGCTGATTCTCCTTGCGGTGGCTGTGGCTTTGGCATGGAAGTTTCTGAAACTAAAAAAAATGGGTGCGCCAAAAGGTTGCTGCGGATGCGCTTTGTCGGAGTCATGCGGCAAAAAACAAATTTTAAAGAAATCAAAAAACAAGTCATGCCATGAAGAGAATAAAAATATGGAATGAGGAGGTATCCTCTCGTCAGCTCGACGACATCTGCGCATCGCTCGAGGCCGGAGAGACAATGGTCATGCCCACCGACACGCTCTACGCCATCGCCTGCGACGCCCTTTGCCCGAAAGCAATTGAAAAAATATGCCGACTTAAAGGCATCAACCCCGAAAAGACAAACCTCTCGATCATATGCGCCGACATTTCTATGGCGGCCGAATATGCCCGTTTCGACAACTATGCGTTCAAGCTTCTTAAAGAATGCACGCCGGGCCCGTTCACATTCATCTTCAAATCGGCTTCGAAACTTCCGAAAGCCTTTAAAGGGAGGAAACTCGTGGGGGTGAGAATCCCCGGCAACCGGCTATGCCGCGACATCGCGGAACGTCTCGGACACCCGCTGCTCACCACATCGATAGAATATGCCGACCCTGATTATGCACGAGACCCTGAGCTCATAGCGGAAGCCTACGACGGGAAGGCAGACTTCATGCTGTTAGGCGAAGAGGGCGACACCACGCCCTCCACCATTGTAGACTGCACAGGCACATCGCCCGAAATTGTCCGCCAAGGGAAAGGGCGCATAAATGATTGAGAAATTTATGAATCCGCAGATTATGCCACACGTTTTTTTAATTATGGATTAAAAAATCTTGCCATTGTGGAATTATTTCCTTAATTTTGCATCAACAGTGGAGAAACTTTATCCGAGCTTCTCCCCCGCGACAAGTCCAAAATTTATTTAATTTCAAATATAACCTTAAACATTAATAAGTTATGTCAAAAGTAACAGTTGTTGGCGCCGGTAACGTTGGCGCCACTGCAGCAAATGTAATCGCACTCCGCGAAGTTGCAGACGAAGTTGTGATGATCGACATCAAGGAAGGCGTATCAGAAGGTAAAGCCATGGACATGATGCAGACTGCAAACCTGCTCGACATGAACACCCGCATCAACGGCGTCACCAACAACTATGAAGCCACAAAAGACAGCGACGTTGTTGTAATCACTTCCGGAATTCCCCGCAAGCCGGGCATGACTCGCGAAGAGCTCATCGGCGTAAACGCCGGCATCGTCAAGCAGGTGACTGAAAGCATCCTCGCCCACAGCCCTAACGCTGTTATCGTTTGTGTTTCCAACCCTATGGACACTATGACCTATCTTATCCACAAGATTTCAGGTCTTCCCAAAAACCGCATCATCGGCATGGGCGGCGCTCTCGACAGCAGCCGTTTCAAATATTACCTCAGCAAGGCTCTCAACGCCAACCCCAACGAGGTTGAAGGTTTCGTGATTGGCGGACACGGCGACACTACAATGATTCCTATGAAGCGTTTCGCCACTCTTCGCGGCGTGCCTGTAACCGAGTTCCTCTCTGCTGAAGAGCTCGACAAGATTGCAGCCGACACTATGGTAGGCGGCGCAACTCTCACAAAACTTCTCGGCACATCTGCATGGTATGCTCCCGGCGCTGCTGCTGCAGAAGTTGTTGAGGCCGTCATCCACGACCAGGATGCAGTTATCCCCTGTTCTGCACTTCTCGAAGGCGAATATGGCGAGAGCGACCTCTGCATCGGCGTGCCCTGCGTGCTTGGCAAAGGCGGCATCAAGAGAATCATCGAGCTCAACCTCAACGACGAGGAGAAGGCCCTCTTCAAGAAGAGCGCAGAGGCTGTTCACAAAACTAACGCAGCCCTCCCCTGCTGATTCTAATCAATCCCTAATAAATAAGGTGCGTCAACCAATCCAGGCTGACGCACCTTATTATTTTACCCAAACCCAAATCTCTTATATCTCGATCTGTAATAGGTCCTAAGCAACGTTCATAAATATATATACTTGTGAAGTATTTTGGAGGATTTTTTCGATTGGGCAAAGGAGTTTAGCGGGCTAAACTTCTGAACAAAGCGTGCGCCTGTTTAAGATTATATAGTTACAACCCACCTGCTATTAACAACATGCGGAGACCCTTTAAGAGCCTCCGCATAATGTTTTAAACTTTGTTGTTTTCTTTATAAGTTCATCTTACGATGATGTAAGTAGTCTACTAATTAACGCTTTACAACTTTTGACACAACTACTGAGCCGTCGGTCATTGTAGCCTTGCGAACATAGATGCCGCTCTCAGGATTAGCTACGCGCACGCCCGAAAGGTTATAATATTCTACAGACTTCACATCTGCAAGCGATTCTACTGCTTTTACACCTGTGCTGAAATCAACACTCCACTTAAGAGTTTCGACATCAAGAATTGAAGTAGGAGAAACATAATCCACACCATCAACCTTGTTAACAAGCTGAACACTGAGTGTAGAGAATCCGGAAGAATAAAGGTACAAAATTACAGAAGAACCCATTCCGGAGATATTCTTACCGTTAGCGAAATTTACCGACACTTCTGTAGTTCCATCTTCCAAACCGGGATATTCATCAGCATAGAACTCAAACGGCTCATCATCAAGGAACAGTCTGAAATAGTAATTATCCCTGCTGATAACTTCTTCATCAACATTCAACGTTGGAACACTGAATTTTAAATAATTATAGCCATATGTATCAAAATAGTCAGAATAAGTGGTGAATATCGGATAATTAGGAGTGAGTTTCACATCATCAGCCTGCACTTTCATTACAGGATTAGAATAATATGTAAACCAATATATTCTATCTGTTGCGGCATTAACCAACATGCACTCATTTTCATTTACACATGTGATGACTTTATTATACGCATCATAGTTCATCACTGTTCCCTCAGAAAGAGTCCAGTCTTCATCGCTGTTGTAATTAGAACCATAGAAATACAGACATGTGCCATAATAATCGCCCATAAATTGGCCTGACGGGAATGTGATCTTGTCATCTTCTACCGATCCTTTAATCCAAACTCCGGGGAGATTCTCGGCGTCGAGATTTTGAAGGTAAACATCGTTGCCGTCAAAACCCAAGTTTACAAAATGTCCGTCACCATCAGCCACTAATGCCCACTGCTCGCTTACAAGACCCTCAGGCACCTCTACGAGCTTCTCGTTGAAAGGAGTGTACAGCTGATAGGCATCACCTGCAATTGTCCATGTGCCTTCTGCATCACACATTCCGAAAATCTTTGTCGGATATGGAGGATAGCCATCGTCTCCGGGAGTTGAGTCATAACCAAGGTCAAGAGTCAAGAGACCGTCCTTCTCAACAAATGTCACCTCGGATTCGTCATTAGGTATATAACTTACCGCGCCCTCTTCATCTACCTGCTGATCGAACATGCATGCATAATACTGGGTAGTTTCGCCCTCATAAGTCTCGGTGTAGATGGGCTGTGGGAGTTTTGCCACAATCTTTTCACCGTCGCGCTCACATTTCAGATATGAGTTTGTAGCCCAACCTGAAAACGGATTGTAAATGTAAACATTGCCGTCATCACCATCCACAACCTGTGTGAGAAGGCCAGTCTGCTGACCAAAAGTTATATATATGAAATCCAAATAAAAGCCCCATGAGTCTCTTGTGTAAGTCTGCACGGTTCCGGCAGGAGCCTCCATAATGGGGTCTCCTTCCGGAACATTGATACGGGCGGGAGCCTTGAGCATGCCGGATGCCTGATTCTGCATCAAAGAACCTATTGAAAGATTCTCCTGTCTTGCAAACTGATTGCCATTAGCCCGGGCATCAAGAGTCCCGGCCTTTTGGATTTGAGGAGCAGCCATTCCTGAAAGCGCGATCAACGCGGCTGCAGAAGAAAGTAATGATTTCTTCATAAAAATTATTATTTTAGTTAAACATAAAGCATACTACTATCTACTATCGGCCTTTCATAGCACGAAAGAGCATAATTATCAAAAATGAACAAAGCACCATCGCAATTCTTACGATTAGACTCTAAACCTAATCTGAAAAATGTCAAATTTCAAACATCATATAACGTTCTTTTATATTTGACAATATTTCAATCGGTTTTTAAGACATATTGCAATTCACTTGCAAAAGTATGTAAAACAAATTTAATATGCAAATATTTTTATACTTTTTTTAATATTTTTCACAATAACCAAAATAACACATTAATTACTAATACATTAAACTATAATAAAATCTAATCATATTGACGCAAAGAGTCTAACACATGACAGTTACATACTGCATATGACATGCCCGATTATGTATATACACATACACATTTCTGCATTATTTTTCACATTTTTATTAAAATCATTTGACAATTCAAAAATAATGTGTAATTTTGTGACCGACCAAAGAAGAAAACAGAATTGTCCCCCTTCTGATAAAGTATACAATGCTTGAGTTAAATCAATTTAAGCTTTTCATTAATACATATAATAACCTAAATCTTTTAACACCGGCTATGCCGGACTAAACAACAACTTTTATGTTAAAACAACTACTCACAGCATGCGCAGTCGGCTCTATGGCCCTTTCTGCCATGGCAGATGAAAGCCAAGTGGTTTTCACCTACGCAAATGACGAAGCCGTATATTGTTGGGGCAAGTCAAAAGCTGAAATCTATGACGTGGCTATGCGCATCAACGACCCCGTTCTCGCAGGTAAGAAAATCGTGAGCATCCGCGCCGTCCTTAACGCCAGCGAAGGCATCGACGCCTCTTCTGTATGGCTCTCGAAAGAGCTCAACCTTGAAAAGATCGACAGCAAGAAATACAACATGCCTGACGTTTACGCAGACTCTGTTGCTGTTGAAAAGATCCAGATTGAAGGTTCCGAAGGTGAATACGGACAGCTCTCTTCCACTCTCGAAACTCCTTATGAAATCACATCAGACGGCATCTACGTTGGCTACACTATCAAAGTGACCGCGCCCGAGCCAGGACAGACACTCACAACAGAGCAGAAAAACCCGCTTCTCATTTCTCCCTCATCAAATCCGGAGTCGCTTTACCTCCACACTTCAAGAAGCATCCTTAAATGGACTCCCTATAACAACACACTCGGCGCCGCTGCGATGATTTATGTCACTCTTGAAGGCGAATTTCCCGAATATAGCGTAGGTGTGAAGAATTTGTCAGAAACCTATGCTGACCTCGACAAAGAATTCTATGTAAAAGCCGAACTTTCAAATATCGGCACTTCTGACGTGACTTCTATCGATTATACATACACATTGAATGGTGGTGAAGTTAAAGATGCACACCTTGATCTTGCCGATGCGCTTACTACTGACTTCACATCCACTTATACTGTGATGCTTCCTATTGAAGCTATCGACGAACTTGGCCAGTATGAAATCAACCTTACTGTAACTAAAGTTAACGGTAACGACAACGTAAATGCAGCTGCTACAGCTACAACAACCGTTATCACTCTTCCATACGTTCCGACTCACCGTCCGTTGGTTGAAGAATTCACTGGCACATGGTGCGGGTGGTGCACTCGCGGCTACCTCGCAATGGAGCTCCTTGCTGAAGAATTCGGCGATGATGTAGTGCTTGCTGCATACCACGACGGCGATGCAATGGCTGTAACCAACAACTATCCTGTATATGTTGAGGGATTACCCAGCTCTACAATCAACCGCAACGGCATTGTCGATCCCTACTACGGCAATGGAAAAGGCGATGTAGACTTCTCCATCAAGTATGAAGTGGAAGAAAGCATGAACACAGTGGTTCCTGCCGACATCAAAGTTCAGGCAGTATGGGCCAACGAAGAGCAGACCGAAATCAACGTAACAACCAGCACTCGCTTCTTTGAAGACAAAGAGAACACCGGCTACAAAGTGGGCTATCTCCTCATCAACAATGGTCTCACTGACCCCTCTTGGTCTCAGTCTAACTACTATGCAGGATCAGAAGACTACGCAGGAACACACCTTGAAGTGCTCACCACCTGGCCCTCAAGCGTAAGAGACCTCATTTTCAACGATGTTGTTGTTGACGTAAATGGCATGAAGGGCGTAGCAAACTCTATTCCTGAAAACATAGAGTTCAATGTTGAAAACACCACAGAGTTCTCCTACGATATCGCTTCTAACAAAGTGATCCAGGATAAGACAAAACTCATTGTCGCTGCATTCATCATCAATCCTAACGGCACAATCCTCAATGCCGCTAAATCAGCAGTAAGCGATAATGTAGGCGTAGGAAGCATTGAAAATGATGCTACTGAAGTAAGCGCAGAATACTTCAACCTCTCAGGCATGCGTGTTGCGGCTCCTGCTGCCGGCATGTACATCAAGGTTGCCAAGATGTCTGACGGCACAACTCGCACTTCAAAAGTCGTTGTCCGCTAATCCATCAATCAAATCCCGGCAGGGATCCGTAACCTAAAGAGATGCGGCCATTCGGAATGAATGGCCGCATCTCTTTGCTAATAAATGTTTTAAGTGATTATTCGACAAGGAATTGGAAGGCGACAAAGACGGCTATGAAGGCCAGAAGCGCGAGTATGCCAAACACAAGCGCACACATCCTAAGCTGCTTTCCGGCCACAGGGCTGATACGCCCCAGATAAAGCGACGCAAGCTGGCTGAAAACCATCATGAAGGCAAAAAACTCTACCGAGAATGACCACCAATATTCCCTGAACATGGGGAATGTGACGCACGTCAACACAACCACCATCACCAATGCCACCCATGCCGCTATCTTCGATTCTATAAGTTTCATATCGTTGTTATAATTGTTTTCAATCTCAATTCGCTGCAATCAGCGATATAACTTCACTCCGTAGGGCTTTCCGCTCTCTCCATTGAGCAGCACAAAGTAAAACCCGTAAGGATTACCCTCAAGACTTATCACAGCCGTGTCGGTGTTCTTAAATGTCTGCCTTCTCACCATGGAGCCGCCAAGATTATAAACCCTTGCAAGCTCCACCCTCTCCGGCAGCTGAATCTCAAAATGGCCTCCCCCAATCACACGGACCGCCGGCTCTGTGGGAATCAGCCTCTCGTCGAGCATACGCTGCCGCTCATCCTCCTCCCTCGCCACTCCGGCGAGAAAATCCTCATACAGGCTAAACGGCCTCTCCTCCTCATCCTCATCGACTATCTCGGCCACCTCTCCACGGTCGGCAATCTGCCCTTCGCTAAGATACTCCGTGGCCATCAGGCGCATGAGCCAGTCATTGCGACTGTCAAGCTCCATCCTATAATAATCACCCTTGCGCCCGTGAATTATGGCCGCCTCTACACCTTTACCGCCAAAGATGCCGAGAGCAACGCTTTTATTCGCTCTCAATTCCGCATTAATCTCTTCGCGCCATTGCTCCGGAGTGAAAATATCTGACGAGAAATCCTCCATCCTTCCCGAAGTCTCAATGTTTCTCACCCTCTCGCCGGCATCGGCCATAGAGAAAGCGGGGTCGGTGGCATCATAACGCGCCGACAACATCGAGGCCACATAAGCCCGATAATCCGTCCATGCCGCTATAGCCTCCTCCGGCACGCGGCTGTCATAGCGAATCATCTCGATGTCGCGGGCATATTCTCCGAGAAGCGCCTTCGTTGCCTCCCCCATTGCGTCAGGGTCGAAACTGCTCTTCAGGCTATATCCCAAAATCGGCATAGCCTTGTTCTCTGCTGAGATTATAACAAATCCCCCCGCCGGCAGGTTATAGACATAAAATGGAGAAAAAAGTTTGTCGGTGGTGAGATGCTTGCCGTTGTACACAAGATTCGGCTTCCCCATCACCTGTCCGTTGGCGGCATTAAAGAAAGTCTGCGCAAGGCGCAACGCCTCTTTCTGGCTCACTGTCTCTCCCAAAGCGGGAGCCGCGACAGCAGCCATGGCAAGAGCCGACGCCGCCACTCTTTTCATGTTATGTATGTTAAGCGATTTCATCGGTAGGCATATGATGATTCTGACTATATAACGTAAAAAACTCCGGGATTGATAAACAATCCCGGAGTTTTTATTTAAGTTTCAGTTTATATCGTATTAATCTTCTGCTGCCTCAGCTTCTGCCTCAAGCACTTCCGCCTTAACCGACTCGGGGGCCACGTTCGGGAGCTCAAGCCCAAGATTCTTCTTGCGGTCAACAGCCTTGAGCACAAAGCCAAGCACAAGGGCGGCGGCGCCAAGCCCGGCAAGCATCACGAGAGGAGCCGTGTAGTTGTAGCTCACGGAAGCCACCTCCTGGGTCATAGTGCCGTCAGCAAGAGCCTGAGTAATCTCCGGATTGCTGCTGTCGAGCACCTTGCCGATAAGCATCGGGAAGAGCCATAGGCCGATATTCTGAATCCAGAAGATGAGCGCATAGGCAGAGCCGATGATTTTGGCGTCGACAAGTTTCGGCACGCTGGGCCAAAGCGATGCGGGCACAAGCGAGAATGAAGCGCCGAGCACAAGGATTGTAAGATAAGCCACTATCACGCCGCCGATGGGGCTGCCCTTAAACATCGGAAGGATGAAAGCGAATGTGAGATGACATGCTATGAGAAGCAAGGCGCCAAGCACAAGCATCGTGGCGGCCTTACCTTTATAATCCACATATTTGCCGAGAATCGGGGTGATGCCCACAGCAAGCAGCGGGAACACGGCGAAGATGGCAGATGCGCTCTGGCGCATATATCCCATCCAGCAATAAGCCACAAGCGCCATTATGGCCACACAAAGCATCAACGCTCGCAAAGCCTTGTTTTTGCCGAAATTACTTGCAAAAGAAGCTCCGGCAACAACTATCATCACGATATACTGCCACACCGACACCGCGCTGCTCCCCCAGAATGAATCAGGGTCGACATCTGTGAACGAGAGGTTGCACTGGAGCATGTTGACAGCATATTTCTGGAAGGGGAAGATTGCGGAATAATACAGCACGCATAGGAGCGCCACAATCCAGAAGGCCCAGCTTGAAAGAATCTTGCCGAGGTCGCTGATTTTGAAGGGGTCATCTTTCTCTTCAGCCTCGCCTGTCTGCTCATCGAGTTTCTTGTCCATGAAGAAATAGACCACAAACATTATAAGACCGATCATAAGCACCACAAGGCCGAACGCCACCGAGCGTGACACGTTGACTGTGCCGCCCATTTCTGCAAACACCGGGGAGAAAATCATACATGTGGCAACGCCAAGACGGGCAAGCGCCATCTCTGAACCCATGGCAAGAGCCATCTCCCTCCCTTTGAACCATTTCACGATGCCTCGGCTCACTGTGATGCCCGCCATTTCGCAACCGCATCCGAAAATCATGAAGCCTACCGCCGACAATTTGGCCGAAGCCGGCATACCTTCATAGAAAGGCGAGATGCCGAGCTCGTCGAAGCCGGGTATATAATTAAGGTGTGTGGTGAACCACTCCTCAAGGCTGCTGCCGAGGAACGCGTCGGTAAGCGCATACCAGTTAATCGCAGCGCCAATCACCATTACCACCCCTGAGAGCACGGCCGTGAACCTCACGCCCATTTTGTCGAGGATGATGCCTGCAAAAATCAGGAAAAAAATGAATACATTGAGGAATGTCTCTGATCCCTGCATAGTGCCGAATGCAGTTGAATCCCATCCGCGTGTGGACTGGAGCAGGTCTTTGATTGGAGAAAGCACATCCATGAAGATGTAGGCGAAAAACATCGCCGAAGCCAGGAGCACAAGCGCCGTCCAACGTGCCCATGCCTTGTCGCGCAACAATTCCTGTGGCGCTGCGCCGATTTTTTGTGCGGTTGCCATAATAATAGATTAGTTCGAGTTATGTGTTTTCGTTTAGCCCTGTGCAACATTAGGGCATTCGCTCGCAAAATTACTTTTTTTTTCAATACGCCCCTAATAATATCGGCAAATAATACACGCAGCTACTCTCTTTTACGCCTCATTTAAACCTGGCACTCATATACGCGCTCTTGCCCTGTAATGACATTCTCAGGTCTGCACTCCCCTCCCGATTTAAGTTTTGTTAATAATTTCTTGTTAAATTTTTGCAGACTTGTTGGCGACTTGTTAAAAAAGATTTATCTTTGCATCGCATTGAGATGTGAGATATAAGATACAGACATTTCTGCCTGTGTGTCTCAGCCTCAAGTTGAGACACAGACGGGGGAAAATACCTATTTAACACATAATTAACTAAAAAACCTAAGTATGAAGAGACTATTTCTCTTAGCCGTGGCGCTTGTAAGCGTTGTTTCCTGGGCTTGGGCGCAAGGCAACACCATGACGTGCAACGGCTCTGTCATCGACGAGCTCGGAGAGCCCGTAGTCGGTGCAACTGTTCAAGCAAAAGGAACCTCAATCGCGGTTCCCACCGACATCGACGGACAATTCTCTCTCAAAGTTCCCACTTCCACCAAGGAGATAACAATCTCCTATATAGGCTATAAGCCTGTGACCGCTCCGGCAGCCTCCCAGATGGGAGTGATAACCATTCAGCCGGATGCCCAAATGCTTCAGGACGTGGTAGTAACACAGTCTGTGGCGCGCACCCGCGAAACTCCTGTGGCCATCTCTGAAATCACAGCCGGACAGATCGATGCGAAACTCGGCAACAAGGAGTTTCCCGAGATTCTCAGAACGACACCCGGCGTGTGGGCCACTCCGGAAGGCGGCGGCTATGGCGACGCGAAAATCAACATGCGCGGTTTCAAGGCCCCCAACGTGGCTGTGCTAATCAACGGCGTGCCTATGAACGACATGGAATGGGGCGGCATCTACTGGTCAAACTTCTCCGGCCTCGCAGGCGTGACTTCAAGCATGCAGACCCAGCGCGGCCTCGGCGCAGCCATAATATCCGCTCCCTCTATCGGCGGAACTATCAGCATCACAACCAAGGGTCTCGACTCCAAGAAGGGCGGCTCTCTCTGGTATGGCACAGGCAACGACGGACTTAACGACGTTGGCTTCAATCTCTCAACCGGCCTTATGGACAACGGCTGGGCAATAACCATGCTCGGAAGCCGCAAATGGGGCAATGGCTACATTCAAGGCACTGAGTTCGAGGCTTGGAACTATTTCTTGAACGTCTCTAAGAGAATCAACGACAACCATCAGATCGCCCTCACCGCCTTCGGCGCACCACAGTGGCACAACCAGCGAAACACCGGCAACGGCCTCACAATCGAAAACTGGCAGAAAATGAAGCAGTATATGAATGGAGAGAGCATGTATAAGTTCAATCCTTCTTATGGCTTCGACAACGAGGGGCGCCAGCGCACAATGAACCGCAACCAGTATCACAAGCCTATCATCTCTCTCAACCATATCTGGCAAATCAACGAGCGCTCTTCTCTTTCTACAGCGCTCTATGTGTCGCTCGCCACAGGCGGCGGATATAGCGGCCAGGGTCGCAACGGCTATTCCAACTCTTCCTGGTATGCATCAAACCAGAGAGACCTGAACTGGACTATGGGAGACATCACTATCCGACGCCCTGACGGAACTTACGACTATGGCGCAATCCAGGATATGAACGCGGCTTCGACAACCGGCTCCAACATGGTGATGTCGATGAGCAACAACTCTCATGAATGGTATGGACTTGTGTCTACCTATAAAAACGAAGTGCTCCCCAACAAACTGACTCTCACAGGGGGTATCGACATAAGATATTATGTGGGCCACCACAATAATAAAATCATCGACCTCTATGGGGGCGAATATTATATCGACGACAGCAGCCGTGGCGGCTCCAACATGAAAGTGGCCAACAATGCAGCCGCTGCCGATCCCAACTGGGTGAACCAGAAACTTGGCGTAGGCGACATCGTGTATCGCAACTATGACGGCCTCACTCATCAGGAAGGCATATACGGCCAGGGTGAATATAAACTCCTCGACGGAGCCATCACCACTATCCTCGCCGGCTCGCTCAACGTAACAAGCTATCAGCGTCAGGACTTCTTCTATTATGACGCAGAGCACTCAAAGTCTCCCTGGCAATCATTCCTTGGCGGAACTATAAAGGGTGGCGCCAACTGGAACATTGACCGCAACAACAACGTGTTTGTGAACGGCGGCTTCATCTCCAAGGCTCCTTTCTTCTCCAACGGCGTGTTCCTGTCCTCTTCCACAAGCAACGCAATAAACCCGAATCCGAAGAACGAGAAAATCGGTTCGTTCGAGCTTGGATATGGATTCCATTCTCCTAAGTTCTCAATGACCGTCAACGCTTACTACACCAAATGGCTTGACCGCACCGACCGCGACACCCAGCGAAGCGCCGAAATCAGATCAGGGGCTAACGCCGGCGAACGCTACACCATCAACCTTGAAAACGTGCAGGCTCAGCACATCGGCGTGGAACTTGACTTCGCCTACAAGCCCACAAAATGGTTTGAACTCCAGGGTATGTTCTCATGGGGCGACTGGCAGTGGCAAAACAATGCCAAGGGATATTTCTACAACTCTCTCGGCCAGCCTCTCAAAAACACAGCCGGCGAAATCGCTTCGGGAATCAAGGCTGAAGACCACGCTTGGGCTATCGTGAACCAGAAAGGTGTGAAAATCGGCGGATCCGCACAGACCACTGCCGCTCTCGGCGTGACTTTCCACCCCTTCAAGGGATTCCGCATCGGCGGCGACTGGACAATGTGCGCACGCAACTATTCCGACTATTCCGTATCAGGCAGCGACCTCAACTCCGGCGCCATTCTCAACGTTCAGGATCCCTGGCAAATTCCTTGGGGCAACGAGTTCGATCTCTCTTGCAGCTACAAGTTCAAAATCGGCGGCCTCGACGCAACTCTCTATGGCAATGTCTACAACCTGTTTGACAACTACTTTGTGAAAGATGCCACAACCGACTACAATGTGAAGGGCACATGGCAAAACGCATACAAAGTGTTCTACTCATTCGGCCGCACTTTCTCGCTGCGCCTTAAAGTGAACTTCTAATCCCTTTTTACGAAATATCATTGAATCATAAAATGAAAAATCTATATATCAAATCATTCGCGGCAATATTCGGCATGTCTGTGCTTGCCGGCTGCGGAGAGAATTCCTGGAACGACCACCTCGATGGATTCGAGGAGCCGCCCATCTATTCCAAGACGGAAGCGATCACCTACCAGCTCACTCAAGAAGACTATGGCGTGATTTCGGGCCTTGCAGCCAATAAGGCTCTCGCCACCACCGAAGAGGAGATGAATGCGCTGAAGGCAATTGCCAACAACAAGTGTTTTGCCACTCAAGAGGAGGCGCGCAAATATCTCCCCGCATTCTTTCAGTGTGATGATTTCCCTTATTTCACTCTCATCGACGGAAGCTCGATAAAGGTTACATATGCTGTGGCCGAGGAAGCGCCCGGAGAAGTGGACTACTTCAAAAAGGGCATTACAGAATATAGCGTGACTGAAAACGACTATATGGCAGCCTGGGAAAGCGACGAGGATTTCATCAACGCTTTCGCCCCATGAACCCGGCATCTTCAAAACTGCCAGGAATCCTGAAAGCCGCATATCCCGATGCAGAAGAGGGAATGTGTGTGGCTGTAAACTACAATGAAGCCACAACCAATCCTATTTTCGGGTCTGTGTCAGGAAGCGAATGGGAGATGACCGACGTGATAAAGAATGTGAGCGTAGACGATGAACTCAACATAAGGGGCATCGTGACCGGCATCTCCACTCGCGGGTTTGTTGTCTCTGACAATGCCGGCTCTATCTGCTATGACTCCGGAGCAAACGGATTCAGCGACGAAAACATCGCAATCGGCGCCCAGGTGAATGTGAAGGGCACCGTAAGCGTCTACAACCGCTGCCTCCAGATCGGGAAAGACAACAGCTATGAAGTGGTCGGAATGGACGAATACAACTATCCGAAGCCTGTGGTGTATGACGGAGCAATGGTAGACGCCGCTTGCGCCGAGACTTCCGACATGCTCGCACAGTATGTCGAGCTCACAGGCACTCTAAGCATCTCAGGCAACTACTACAATATCAACATCGAAGGAGCCGAGAAGCAGGGAAGCGTGTACTACGCGCCCGACTACATCAAGGAGATGCTTGCCGACGGCGAAACCTATAAGCTCACGGGGTATTTTGTGGCTGTCACCGGCAAGGGCAATTATTTCAATCTTCTTATCACCGGCGTAAACGGCAATGCAAAGAGCGCTCCCATGCACGCTCCAGTAGGCATGGTTGAGACTGTAAGCAAAAATGCCGTGTATATCTTCAACGGCAACAAATGGAGCACCGCTCCCGACGCTATCGCTGTGCAGCCCGAAGATTATGCCGAAATGGGAATGAAGTATGGCAATTTCCAAGATGACCAGCCCGACACCTATCTCCCGCTCTTCCTTAAAAAGAAGCTGCCTTATGCTTCGGAGGGCGATAAGATTATTGTGGTGTATAAATACTATAGCGGCAAAGCCAACTTTACATGGAGAAGATATATCCTTTCGGGTGGCGAATGGATTGTGTATAACAACACTGAGTCAATCTCAGAGCAATTCAATAAGCTCAAAGGCGAGTGGAAGTTCGACCCGTCAGTCACTCTGACACTCCCCTCCGGGAAAGGACAGGCTCTCAGCACCACATATTATCAGGCTTGCGTGGACTGGGTGTTTGAAAACATCGACAAGCCCCTCGGCTCCACCAGCATCAAGTCAGGCATTGGATATGTAACCACTTATGGCAACAACGAGTATTATTCCGGAACGTCTGCTTACCAGAATAACGTTGACCTTCGTGCCGCCTCTGCCCGCACACAGTATCCTAAGGGTTATGAAGGAATGTCTGACGAAGAGATCGTGGCCTTGATGAAAAAGCGTTTCGAAGAGGAGGTAATGCCCGGCGCCCTGTCTGCTCTTCATCCGGATGCCGTGGCTATTGAAGGAATCGATGTGTTATACACCATCAACTTCTCTGCCTACGACGGAACCACAGCCGAATACACAGGCGTGTGGAAAGTGGTAGGAAATGCCAAATTTGAATTCGTAAGCTGCACCTGGAACAAGGAATAAGGCTCTTGACACAGACAACGCTCTCTCTCTTTTAAGAGCGGATAAACAAAATGCGGCGGAAATTCAGAAGAATTTCCGCCGCATTTTGTTTTATCTGTCGTTCTATCGGTCTGCCATAGAACTCGACAGCGATCAGTTTTTGAAATGGCTTGATATGTCTGACTTGATTTCGTCAGCTGTGCGAAAACCCACAGTGCGGTGAATCTCCTCGCCTTCGCTCGACAAAAACACAAGTGTGGGTATTGACGAAATCTTATACTTCTCTGCAAGCTCCGGCATGCTGTCAACATTGACTGTCACAAAATCCACCTTCCCTTTATACTCTTCTCCAAGCGCATGAAACACCGGCTTCAACTGCCGGCAAGGGGGCACCATTCAGCCGAAAAGTCCATAATCACTGGAACGCCCTTGCCTGAAGCCACGCCATCGGCTTGCTCGTTATGTTCTTTCACATTCTCCTGCTGAACTTCGTTTTCTGAAGTTTTCTTTTCTGAAGAACCTGCGCATCCGGCCATTATCAAAGCTGCCGCCGCTGCGAATGTCACAATAATCTTTTTCATCTCTCAATATTTATTATCGGTTATATTAAAATTTCAAGTATATGAATCTGCCGGAACATGAAACCGGAAGAGCCATCGGCAACTTATCAAAAGAGCCCTGCCTCACGACAGAGCTCTTTAGGTTAACAATTATAAACCATTATAAAAGAAACTTTTTATCTTTCAAATGGTTATCAAATTTCCTTGTTGTGCTCAAGGAGAAGAGTCATCGACGGACGGTCGCACACTTCAGAGGGGCCGAAATACTGGATCGGGCCGGGATACTGATAAAGTGTGTTGAGAGCAAGTGTCTCGCGCATAGAAGCGAATTTCAGATACGGACGACCGTTGAGATTCACAAGGGCTTTCTGAATCACAGGCTTCATCTGGCCGTGACGACGCTCCATGTTCATCATCATTGTGATAGGTATGCCGCCTGCAATCCAGTCTTCGCTCTTTGCTGTGAGGTTGCGCACGGAGCTCATGTAGCCGGTAAGGCCCGAATTGATAAGCATAGCCGCGTTGAAGCCGAGAGCATAAGTGTAGTCTGCATCGAAGTTTGTCGGGTCGGCGCAACGTCCTTCATAACCGAAGAAGTGATGCTGCGAGCTGAACTTGCCTGAATACTGGCCGGCCTCGGCCATCTCCTCAAGGCGCTTTGCAACCATCTCGCTCAAGAGGCTCTCTGTCTCGATGAGAGAAACCTGCACGTTGCCGTGGCTGTCGCGGTCGAGGCTGAGCTGAAGAGCGATGTTCTTGGGAAGAGACTTGTAGAGCTCTGCGTTGGCGGGAGTCAGGAACGAGTGGATAACCTTGAGTTTTTCGAGCTCTTCAAGGCCCTCGATTTCTGATGCGTGCGCCACAAGCACCTCATTAAGCTCTGCGATAAGAACCTTCATTGAAGGGATAAACTCGATAAGACCCTCCGGAACGAGCACTGTGCCGAAGTTCCATCCGAGCTTGGCGCGCTCTGTAATAACGTAGCAAAGGTAGCTTACGATATTGTCGAGTGTCATTCTCTTGGCAAGAATCTCCTCTGAGATGAGGCAGACATTGGGCTGAGTCTCAAGCGCACATTCGAGAGCGATGTGAGAGGCTGAACGGCCCATGAGCTTGATAAAGTGGTAGTATTTCTTTGATGAGTTGCAGTCGCGCTGGATGTTGCCGATCATCTCGCTATATACCTTGCAGGCAGTGTCAAAACCGAATGAACTTTCAATCCATTCGTTCTTGAGGTCGCCGTCGATAGTCTTGGGCACACCAATCACCTGAACGCCGGCGCCGATGTTCTTGTAGTATTCGGCAAGAACAGCTGCGTTAGTATTTGAATCGTCGCCGCCGATGATAACCAGCGCCTTGATATTAAGTTCCTTCAGAATCTTAAGACCGGCTTCAAACTGCTCGGGAGTCTCAAGTTTGGTACGTCCGGAGCCGATGATGTCGAAACCGCCGGTGTTGCGGTATTCCTTGATATATCCGGCTGTGAGCTCCATATACTGATGGTTGATGAAGCCGGAGGGTCCCATCAGGAAGCCGTAAAGACGGCACTCCTTATTGAGTCTTTTGATTCCGTCGAAGATGCCGCTCACAACATTGTGACCGCCGGGGGCCTGGCCGCCCGAAAGAATGATGCCTACGTTAAACGGCTCCTCCAGACGCTCCGGAGACTCATTCTCTACAAATTCCACAATGGGAAGACCGTAAGTGTGTGGGAATAATTTTTTGATTTCTTCCTGGTCGGCTACTGACTGGGTGGACTCACCTATTTTCAATTTCACCGGGCCCTGAAGGGCCTTGGGAAGCTTGGGCTGATACTCTGCCCTTACTCTTTGTAGTGCACTCTTTTTCATTAGACGTTTTACCTGTTATTGAGGTGATATTATCAGACCGCAAAATTAATCATTTTCGGCGAACTACACAATTAACCGTTCTATTCTTTTCACACCTTTTATGACTAATTCGCTTATATAACTCACTCTGCCGCCCTATTTTTGGCCTTGAGCCATTCTTCTGCCGCCTCGAGATCGGCCGGAGTGTCGATTCCGATAGTGGGCTCCGATGTCTGCGCCGTCTTTATCTTATAGCCGTTTTCAAGCCATCGAAGCTGCTCAAGCGACTCTGCCTTCTCCAGAGAGCTGCGCTCCAGCCTTGTCACTTCCGCAAGCGTATCGCGGCGATAGGCATACACCCCGACATGGGTATGGAACACCGCGCGGTCGAGCCATTCCTGCCATTCGCATCCTCTCACATAGGGTATGATGCTGCGAGAGAAACAGAGGGCGTTGCCGGAGGCATCGCATGTCACCTTCACAAGATTGGGGTCAAAAAGCGCCTCAAACCCTTTGCTTTTGTCAAATTCCCTCACAAGAGTGGCAATCCGTGTGGCCGGGTCGCCGATGAAGCATTCCATGAGCGCCCTTATCTGCGACGGGGCTATAAACGGCTCGTCTCCCTGCACATTGATAACCACATCGGCGGGCTTCCCTAACTTGCAGAAAGCCTCATACACCCTGTCGGTGCCGCTTTGGTGGTCGGCGGAGGTCATGACGGCCGTAAACCCGGCATTCTCCACACATTCCCTTATGCGCTCGTCGTCGGTGGCAACTGCCACTTTCACACCGGCCTCCGATGCCCTGCGGCATACTCTCACAATCATCTCTTCACCGCCTATCTTGGCGAGCGGCTTGCCGGGAAAACGCGATGACCCGTAGCGGGCCGGTATTATCACTATGAATTCAGGATTCTCCACTCTCATTATTATCTGATTTATTTTGTGTTGACTGTTTTGCTCCCTTGCTGCGGAATCTCCCTACCGTGCTCCTCAGCCATCCCGGCACTATCGCCACCCCTATCCCGAGATAAAGATAATATGAAATTATGCGCCACATTATAGCCAGCATAAGAGCCATTCCGGCGGTAGGAACTATGTCGCCGTAATACTCAGAGAATAGCCATTCGCTGAGACCGGAGCCGCCGGGTGTAGGGCTGACCATAAGAACCACCCATATCACAAATTCCCTTGCAAATATCACCCATTGCCACTGGTCGTCTTGCGGAAGAAAGCCCAAAAACAGGGCGTTAACCACAAGATAGCGTGAAAACCACGACAAGACCGTGCCTCCGAAAACCTTAACCCAGAATCCAAAGGGCCTTGCACGGAGCTCTTTTGATGTGGCAATCATGTTGTCGCCAAGTGTCTCCGCGCTGTTTTGCCATTTCCTGAGCCACCTCCATTTGAATATCTTCCCTATCAGACCGCGAATCCATCCGGGACGACGTATGATGCCCATATACAGGATTGATGTCCATATGAATATGCCGCTATACACAAGCCAGAACGTGAGCCGCAAACCATGAGACAACGCAGAGTCGCCCGACATAAAAATCTCATGAGCCGGCGTGAGGAATACCATTATCGGGCAGAAAACCACGAAAAACAGTTCGTCAAGAAAGAGTGTGGCCATCATCAAGGTCGTGGCCCTTCCAAACTCTATCCCTTGCGAATTGAGAAATATCATGCCGAATGAACTTCCGCCCACTGCGGAGGGAGTGACACATGAGGTGAATTCGCACAAAAGGTCTACCTTAAATGCCTGCCCCCATCTCAGCTGCCTGTTAGTGAGGGTGCGAAATCTCCAGCTCAGGCCGAAATCCCTGCCAAACATAAAAAGCAGCGCCAACCCCACTCCCAGCCATGTGCGCGGTGTGAACTCAAGACTCTTCCAGACATGGGCAAGATTCTCATTCTCGGCATCCCTCCAGAACATATATGCCACCACGCCAAGCCCTATCGCTATGGGCAAAAGTATTTTCCATATCGAAAAAAGTTTTTTGCCGTCTACATCGGGAGCCGGCTGCGATAAGTTGTTGTTTTTTTCCATAATTTATTTTGACTGATGCCTGCGGATTATAACATCATAACGGTCAATCACCTCCCCTACCACATCCTGCCAGCTTCTCACCAGTGTGTTTCTTGCCTCGATAGAGGACCTTCTCAACAGAGCCCTGTCATGCCACAGTTGCTCTATCCGGGCTGCAAAATGGCCGGGAGTGCGCTGAGTCAGAAATCCGTTATGCCCGTCTCTTATCATTTCGGAGGCGGTGGAGCCTTCAAGCAAGATTGCAGGGGTGCCCATCGCCGCCGCCTCTCTGAGCACAAGCGGCGCGTTGTCGTAGAATGAAGGAAACAGAAAAAGGTCGCTCGCCGCATAGAAATCGCTCAGCTTTTTTCTGTCAGATACCACTCCGTTGAGTCTGACACAATTTTCAAGCCTTTCTTGTCTCACTAATTCCGCAAGCTCGCCGGCGGCAAATCCAGTGCCAACGAAATTCATGTTGAAAGCCACTTTCCCTTTCAGTTTCGCAAGCGCCTCTATTATGACTTTCACACCCTTCTCCCATATGTGCTGCCCGACGAAGAGAAGATTCAGCGATTCTTCGTCAAAACCCATGCGACGCTTTGCTTCGCGTTTATAGTCGAACAATGTGTCGCTGCCGGCAATATCGGCAAAATCATTGCCGTTTTCCACCACCGTGAGGGGGCCCTTGTAACCGTATTCGCGCACTGTCTCCTCCACTTGTGCCTGCGGAATCCACACTTCGTCACACGAATTGAAGAAACTTATGATGCGATTCATGATAATCGGCACAAGCCACGGCATTCGCCGTAAAGAGTGCTGAAGGTCGGTGCGATATTTTGAATGGAATGTGCCTATCAGAGGCACGCCCTGAGTTTTCTTGACATACACACCAAGCCTCCCAGATGAAAACGGGCAGTGGCAATGAACTATCCTGAAATCTGTTTTGCGAAGACGGCTCCAGATAAATGGGTCTAACTTGGGATAGCCATAGCGGTATGGCCTGCGGGAACGTATCGGCAATGAAAAGTATTTCATCACTGAATAAGCGCATTCCTGCCTCACAGGATTCCAGGGAGTTACAACGCATGGAGTGTGGCCGGACTCCTGTAGCCAGCGGGCATAATTCTCAACCGTCAGTGTCACTCCGTCGAGTATAGGCGGGAAACTGTCGTTAAAAATGCCGTAAAGGCCCTTCTCTTCAGGATGTGAATATAGTCCTTTCATTTATGGGTGCAAAATTAACCCTTTCTGATATTGATTCCAAACTAATAACGCCCAAACCTTGCGTAATGTTAAAATTTAGGACCCCGTTCTCACGTTTTTACTCGCAACTACAGATTTGCATTTTATAATTAATTTGCAATTCATCTGCAATATATATTGATTAATTTTGCACCGCGTTTAACACAAATATCCTCTGCCTCGCATTAATTATGAGCCTACGAAACAAAACCATATTCTCGTTTTTGCCAAAACCGGGCATTGTCGCAGCATTTTGCGCCGCTACTCTCTCCGCGCTATGCTCGTCAGCCCGGAATCCGGAAAACCCGGAAGACTCTATCGACTGGAATCACCTTGACGACTTTGTGGTGGTGAAAAAGCGGGCCGGCAATTTCAAATTGTCTGGCTCTGAAAACGCTTTCAAAATCGACAGGTCGGAACTTTTCAAGGCAGCATGCTGCAACCTTGGCGAAAGTTTCACAACAAACCCTTCGGTCGACGTGAATTATTCCGACCCGGCCACGGGCGCCAAACAAATCAAGCTCCTCGGCCTTTCAGGAAGCTATGTACGCGAGTTCGGGATAAGAACTTTATGTTTTTCAACCAAGCAAAAGACATAGAGTATTGGGCGGCCTTTCAAGGTCGCCTGATTTATTTGTACAGTTTGGTGTTAATCCCAGAGGACAAGCTGCCCGTTTGACTCGGGAACCTCAAAGTCAAAGTTCACTTCCGGCTTTGTGGCGAAGAAACAATACGCACCCATTGCCGCAAGCAGGTTCATGAGGAAGTTGTGTACACTACGATGGCGGGAGTGGACGAGCTGCGCCACATTCTTCAGCATGTCGTTTATGGATTCGATGATGCTCCTTTTACGAAGCATCATCCTGTCATAGAACGGCATGAGACGCTGTTTCATGTTCGAGCGAAGACCTGTCACAATATGTATGCCGTCATCCCAAAGATGCCCGAAAAGAGACTGCGATATATATCCCTTGTCAGCGTATAGTTTTCCAAACACCCTGTCAGTCAGCGTGTCGATGACTGCCTCATTGCGGTCGTCCACATTGGCGCGTGTCAGTACAAAGTTGATCAGCTCTCCTTTTTCGTTACATAGCAGATGCAGTTTGAAGCCGACATACCATCCCATCGTACTCTTCCCTTTGGCAGCAATATCCTTGAATACCTTCATGCTGAACCGGCGTTTGTTGTGTATGACCGGAATGCAGGTGCTGTCCACAAAACTTATCCCCGTGCACTCTCCGAAACACGCGAGCCGCAGGAACATGGTCATAGCCACAAAACATCGGGGCATGACCTCCACGAAGCGGTTGTAGGAGAATGTCTGCGGAAACAGATGCTTCCAGTGAATGCGCACACATCCCAGATAATAGTGCTTGAAGTTTCGGTACGAATTGAAGTGGAAACAGATCAGAATCGTGATGACCTCGGCATCCGACATCATGCGCTTTCTTTTCCGTTTTGGAGTGTCAGTTGTGGACGGAAGTGCATTTTTTGCCATCTCACCATCAAATTCCTTGCAGAAATCATCTGCAATACAAAAAATTTCAGTAACTTTACTTTCGGTAATCATGATACAGTATTTATTGTTTGTTCCTCTAAATTACTAAATATCAGTGATATTACCAAAAGAATCGGCAGCTTTTTCAAGCTGCCGATTCAACTTTTTTATGGTGTTCCTTATCCCGAACTCGCGTTATGTGCAGCTGCTCACTGAAACCATGCCTAATTTAAGGGGAGCGGCGCGACCTTACGCCCTCAGATATGTGCCGGGGCCCTGGATGAAGAGCATAAGCGTGTCAAAAGGATGCAGCACAGTGAAAAATGGCTTTGAATCCATGTCGGGGCAAATCGACATCGAGTATCTTAAACCGGAAGACCCTCAAGGGGTGGCAATAAATGCGTATGTGGATTCCGAACTCAAAGTAGAGGCTAACGCCGACGCCAATTTCCATTTATCTCCTCGCCTCAACACTGAAGTGCTCGCCCATTTTGAAGACAGGTATATGAACCACGACGGAAATGACGACGGATTTGCCGACACTCCCGACATACGGCAGTTCAATCTTCAAAACCGCTGGGACTATTTCTCAGATTCTTATATATTTCACGGCGGACTCGGCGCCATTAATGAAAAGAGCGATGCCGGGCAAATATCCCACAGCCATGACCGGAATGCAGCCGGCAGCTCCACCGGCAATCCTCTCTATGAGATTGAACTCCGCACTCAGCGTTATGAAGCCTACATGAAACACGCTTTCATCATTGACCGCGACCACAATTCCAACCTCGCGATGATGGCTTCCGGCTCTTTCCACAAGCTCGACGCCTCTTACGGATTCAAGCTCTACGATGTGGACGAAAGCAATGCCTATGCACAGCTGATGTTTGAGACTGACTTCTCTCCGGCCCACAACCTGTCGGCAGGCGTGTCTTACAATTACGACTACCTCGACCAAAAATTGCGACAAACCCAGTCTCTTGACGAGCCTGGCGTTGTGAAAGAGAAAGAGACAACCACCGGCGCTTATGCCCAATACACTTGGAAGCCCTCCGACAAATTCACCGCGATGGCCGGCGCAAGAGCCGACTGGAGCTCCATGTCCGGTTGGTTCGCAACCCCTCGCATCAACATCCGATATTCCCCGGTTGAGAATCTGAATCTTCGCGAATCTGTGGGGAAAGGTTACAGGACTGTGTTCGGATGGGCGGAATACAACTATCTCATGGCAAGCGGAAGACAACTTGTAATAGAGAACCTTAATCAAGAGGCTTCATGGAACTATGGCATAAACGCCGACATTTCTATCCCGATAAATCAGGAGACTATCAAAATAAATGCCGAGTATTATTATACGAATTTCGATCGCCAGGTCATTGCCGATTATGATTCCGACCCTCACTCGCTCACTATCGGCAATCTCTCCGGCAAGTCTTTCTCCCACACATTCCAGATCGACGCCACCTATCAGTCATCTTTCGGACTGAGCATAACCGCCGCATGGAGGCTGAACGATGTGAAGACCACTTACAATGGCAGACTCCTCGAAAAGCCGCTCACCTCTAAATATAAAGGTTTGCTGACTGCATCGTTCTCAACGCCGATGGACATATGGCAGTTCGACGCAACTCTGCAGCTGAACGGAGGGGGCAGGATGCCGGCGCCATACAGACTGAATGACGGCTCCTGGTCATGGGGAGAGAGGTTCAAGGCGTTTCCTCAGCTTAATGTGCAGGTGACACGATGGTTCCGCCATTTCTCAATCTATGCCGGGGGAGAGAACCTCACCAATTTCAAACAGAAAAACCCTATTATAGCATCGCCCGACCCTTGGGGACCCGACTTTGATTCAACTATGATATGGGGCCCTGTACACGGAGCGATGGCATACGTTGGGATTCGTTTCAATTTCGGCAAACTATAACGGCATGAGAAATTATAACGGCATGAAGAGCGCATAATTACCGAATCTCCTTAAAAATATATACCCCTTTGTGCCGTTAATATGATATAACAACTCTAAATTTCTTCAGTATGAGAAAAATCTTAACAATCTCTCTTTTGGCAATAGGCGCTCTCGCCACATATGCCAAAGACATCAAAGAGCTTGTGGTGACAACCACTCCTCAGATGTCATGTCAGAACTGTGAAAACAAAATCAAAGGGAACCTCCGCTTTGAAAAAGGTATAAAGAAAATTGAAACCGACCTCGAAAAGCAGCTTGTCACTATCACTTATGACGCCGACAAGACTGATGAATCAAAAATTGAAGAGGCATTCGGCAAACTCAATTATCAGGTGCGCAAAATTGAAGAGTGTGACGACGCCACATCCTGCAAGCCTGCCGGCTCCTGCTGCGAACGCAAACAGAGCACCTGCCAATCCGACACCATAGCCTGCACGAAATCAAACGGCTGCACGAAATCAAACGGCTGCACAAAATCAAAGAAGTAAAATTATCAAATCATAATATTACACAATATAAGGTTTTAATCGCGTGTGCATGATTCATTACACTCCATTGCATTTCAATGCACTCACAGATTTAACCTCTCCTGTATTTTTTATAAGTCCTATTTTAGTTTGATAAATTTTGAATTTGGTTTAGTCATTATGGCTAAACCAAATTCATTAACATTTGCTATATCGCATATCAATAGACAACAGGATCCTCGAAAGAGACAAACACATAATTTTCTTTGCATGCCTCATACAACTCCGGAGATACCTTTATGGTCGATTTCAAAGTTATCGAGTCTCCATCGAAAACCAACATCAAGATATCATCTTCATGAACCACTACATAGTATATAAAATACCCCACCAATACAGGATCTTTGATAAGCTCTTCCAAAAGGTATTTCACACATTTTGGAGTTAGGTCGATACACCCGTCATACCAAGAGGCATATACACCTCCCGGAGCCTTGCTTTCCGTATCAATATAATCCATAAGACCTTCCAGCCAGCCATCACAGATGGCTTCCGGGATATTGTCTCCCACAAAAAGTTTGGATCCCTCCGGAAACTGCGGAAAAACCTCCTTGAACAAATCCACAGTCAAATCTAAACTGTCCATAAATCTATTATTTTTTTTCTAAGAAAATATGTATATTTTTAGTTGTATGTCCTGGTAAAGGTGTATTAATCCACCTACTCGTAGGAGATGTTCGGAGTTACTGTCTCTGCAGATAGAGAGAAAGAGAATAAAATAATAGGCAATAATCTGAGCTTTTTCATGATTCGCAAATTAACAGAATCAACAATATCGCAAAGATAAACCAATTTATTATAATTCGCAAACGTTATGGCAAAAAAAGAAGAAAATCACTTCCGCTGAGTTACAGCTAAAACTGATTTTCTTCATTTTGAGGTGCCAACCAGATTCGAACTGGTGTAAACGGTTTTGCAGACCGGTACCTAACCACTCGGACATGGCACCTTTTTTAGCACTGCCTCTCTCGGCTTTGCGAGTGCAAAATTAGACAAAACTTTTGATTCCCGCAAATTTTCGAGCACATTTTTTAAATTTTTTAATGGCCACTTTTTTGCATCATCTGCCCATCAATTATGAATCAACACCTTACAAACGCAGAGCCATGTCGTTTTTCTTCGCCTGCCGATCGAAAATTTTGAGACAAACTATTTATAACGGGCATATATGGCTCTCCCTTTCTCTTTGGCTTCTTTTATATGAGCAGGATTTTTCGGGTCCACACCATATTTCTTCAACGATGGCACAACCACAGCCGTGCCCGGCTTTATCCGGTCAGGATGTCCCAGTATGCTTTTATTCTCCTCATATATTATAGGCCAAAGATTGAAATTGCCATAATGTTCTTTTGCCATGGTGGTGAGATAGCGCGTAGTGGATATTGTGTCATAAACCACAACGTCCGACGGATTGGTCGGCACCTCGCTATTCCCTTCCGGAGCTTCAGACCGTCCGACTGCCATAACAGTATCGGCCTCCAATTCTTGCGATGTAACTTGACTTAATTCGCTCTCCATTTCTTGACTATTCCTCACCGCCTCTAAATCGGCACTGTCTGAGCCGGCACGGCTACCACATGAAAAGCCGAGAAAATAAACCAAAAGGAAAATTATGCCACACGACACTGCAGCGGCTAAAAAGCCGGAAAGGAAACCCCATGCAAAACGATGCCTACCCGACTGTTCTTCTACCCTCGTGCCCTCTTCTTCGGATTCACACTGCACATCATTCGCGTTCTGAATCTCTGATTCATCACAGGTTACGGATTCTTCAAGATTCTCAGCGTCCACATGTGCTTCCGGTTCTTTGCCGATACCATCTGCCGAATTATCTACAGATTCCATTGCGCCATAGGCATCAGCCGTGGCCATATCTTCTATAGTCTCATCTTCCGATTCTTTCTCTTCGCGCCTGAACACTGATTCTTCAAATTCATCCACGTTTACCTCGCCATCAAGAGCATCTACAGGCAGATCGTCGGCTATCTCCACAGCTTCAAAAGCCTCAAAAGCGGCGTTGGCTAATGACGCAAGCTCTTTGGCCGGCACAAAAATGACTTTAAGATGCCCGGGAATCTCATGCTCCTCGCCAGTGGCGACATTTACGCTTTTCCTCGACTCCACACCCACAAGTTTGAATGTGCCGAACCCTTTTATCCTTACGTTCTCCCCTCTCGAAAGCTCATCGCCAATCACCTTAAACAATTCGCGGAGGAAATCCTCACACAACTTCTTCTGCTTGCCGGTAGTCAAAGCAAGCATAGCCACAAGTTTGGGCAACGTTATCTTATTCTCCATTTCTTACCCTTTGTTTCAGTATTGCCGACGGTTTGAATGTGACCACAATCTTGGGAGGAACGAGCAGGCGTTTCCCGGATGCAGGGTGCAGCGCCACCCTTTCCAGGCGTTTTCGCGGCTCGAATGTGCCAAACGCCGGCAACGCCACGCTGTCCAATTCCGCACAACTGTCGCCCACAATCTTTGTAAGCCCATCCATCATAGAGTTTACAGTGTCGAGCGAAACATCAAGGCGTTTTGACAATATATCTGTAAGTGTCTTATTATCCATCTTTATTATTCTGCGAATTTCAACAAAATTACTCAAAAATATTCACATTTCACCCCGCATAAAAACTTTTTTTACCTCCATTTTAAACTATTTGCCTAAATTTGCAGTCTAACGCTTGTGAATAACATCTAATTTCAAACCTATAACTGATTCTTAATAATGAATTTTAAGATTAAAACCTCTCTCGCATCGCTTGCGCTTATTGTTTCTATTCCCGCATCTGCGCAAGTGTTATACAAAGTGGAAGGAAACGGGCTGAAGAATCCGTCATACATATTCGGCACACATCATCTCGCCCCCATCTCCGTAATTGAAGAGTTCGGCGCAACCGGCCCTTTCAATGAGTCGCAGCAAGTGGTGGGAGAAATCGACATGACACAGGACCAGATGTCGATTGGCATGGCCATGCAGCCCCACATGATGGCGCCGGCCGACAGCACGCTCTCAAAAGTGATCTCGCCTGAGGATTATGTCGTGATCAATGAAGAGTTCAAGAAATGGAGCCCGATGCCGGGCATGGATCTCTCAATGCTCGAAGCGATGAAACCCATGGCAGTGACCACTATAGTGGCAACGGGCATGGCTGCATCATGCATGCCCGATTTCAATCCGGCTGAGCAGCTCGACACTTATTTCCAGATACAAGGCAAAACCGCCGGAAAGAGCATAGTGCCTCTCGAAACCGTGGAACACCAGGCCACTGTGCTATTCGACACCACTCCCATATCTTTCCAGGCCGACGCTCTTGTCGAAATGCTTAAAGACAGCGGCAAGGCAATTCAGTCAACAAAAGACCTCACCGAAGCCTATATGGCACAAGACCTCGGCAAAATGCTCCAGCTCAGCGAAAAGGATGACGAGCATCCTGAATTCATGATTGCGCTTCTTGACCGACGCAATGCCGACTGGCTGACAAAACTCCCTACTATAATGAACGAAGCCACCTCTTTCATTGCAGTTGGCGCGCTGCACCTTGCCGGCGACAAAGGCATAATCGAAGGGCTGCGCAAACTCGGATACACCGTAACCGCAGTGAACAAATAACCGCAATCCCACTTCTCCCTGCCAATCTTATGAACTGCGCCATGCTGTCAACAGGCATCACAGCCAAATACAGCATGGCGCAAATCATTTTATGTCGCAGCCTCCCCAAAAGCAAGCAGCAATTCTTCACAAATAAATTTCGGGCACGCACAATTAAGTTACCATAAAAGCTACAACTAAATTACAAGAAAAAGCCCAATTAAGTTTCTGAAAAGTTTCTGCATTAATTTAATCAAATAATTTTATAATATTTTTTGCATACTCCAAATTTTAGTGTTAACTTTGAGCCATTAATAAAAAAACGCTAACCTCTAATACAAACAGATCATGGAAATTCCATTCGCAGAATCATGGAAAATCAAGATGGTTGAACCCATCAGAAAAAGCACTCGCGAAGAACGCGAGCAATGGCTTAAAGAAGCTCATTACAACGTATTCATGCTCAAATCCGACCATGTTTACATCGACTGCCTTACCGACTCGGGAACAGGCGCCATGAGCGACCGCCAGTGGGCTGCTATGATGACCGGCGACGAGTCTTATGCCGGCGCTCGCTCTTTCTATGAACTCAAAGACACTATCACTAAAATCACAGGCTTCGAGTACGTAATCCCCACTCACCAGGGCCGCGCAGCTGAAAACGTGCTCTTCTCTCACCTTGTGAAAGATGGCGACCGTGTGCCGGGCAACTCTCATTTCGACACCACCAAGGGCCACATCGAAAGCCGCAAGGCTTTTGCTATCGACTGCACTGTTGACGAAGCTAAAAACACTCAGCTTGAAGTGCCTTTCAAGGGCAACGTAGACCTCAACAAGCTCGAAGCCGAACTCGCTGAACATGCAGACAAGATTCCTTTCATTATAGTGACTATCACCAACAACACCGCCGGCGGTCAGCCTGTATCGATGGAGAACCTCCGTGGCGTAAGAAAAATCGCCGACAAATACAACAAGCGCGTGGTGTTTGACTCTGCTCGTTTTGCCGAGAACGCATACTTCATCAAGATGCGCGAACCGGAATTCAAAGACGCTACAATCAAAGAGATCTGCCGCGAAATGTTCTCGCTCGCCGACGGCATGACCATGTCTTCAAAGAAAGACGGTCTCGTCAACATGGGTGGCTTTATCGCAACTCGCTGGGAAGATTGGTATGAAGGCGCAAAGAAATATTGCATCCCCTTCGAAGGCTTCCTCACTTATGGCGGCATGAACGGTCGCGACATGGCCGCTCTCGCTGTAGGTCTTGACGAAAACACTGAGTTCGACATGCTTCAGACTCGCATCAAGCAGGTTGAGTATCTCGCCGCCAAACTCGACGAATACGGCATTCCTTATCAGCGCCCCGTGGGTGGTCACGCGCTCTTCATCGACGCTGACAAAGTGCTCGACCGCGTTCCGAAAGAGGAATTTCCTGCACAGACTCTCACTATCGAGCTCTATCGCGAAGCCGGCGTGCGTGGATGCGAAATTGGCTACATCCTCGCCGACCGCGATCCCGTGACTCGTGAAAACCGTTTCGGCGGAAATGACTTCCTCCGTCTTTGCATCTGCCGCCGCACATACACCAACAACCATATGGACGTGATCGCTGCCGCTCTCAAGAACGTTTACGACCGTCGTCACGAAATCACCCGCGGTGTGAAGATTGTTTGGGAAACTGAACTCATGCGCCACTTCACAGTTCAGCTCGAACCTCTCGGTTAATTACAAGACTGTTCCCCCTGCGGGAATAACTCTTCAGGCACATTTTCATAAAAAATACTCCGGAACCAATCGTCCCCGGAGTATTTTTTTATTGAGCGACTCAGAATTCTCACTTCGCAGGAGTGGCAGGAGTGGCCGGCGACGCAGTATGGGCCGAGGCATGGGCGCCACTTGCCGGCGGGTCCGGAGCAACCGGGTCTCCCCCTTTTCCGGAAGGCTCCATAGCCGACGGTTGCGGAAACTCGGACACGGGCATTGGGCTGCAAGGATTTTCGGGGCTGCCTGCGGCATTGAAGAATGGATAAGGCATGCCGAAAACGACATCCGGATTCTTGCCCGGGCAAATAAAGCCGTCGATAATAGTGTCTCTGCCCGAAGGGCTCTCATATGTGTATAGCCTGAATTCATGAAGCATCACTGCTATATGCTCAAACACTGAAGCCATTATAGCCTCATAGTTTGTCCAGTTGGAAGTAGATGTGAAGCAATACACTTGCAACGGGATTCCCGAAGGAGTCTGAGGCAGAGTTGTGACAAAACAGGTATTGCCGTCGCCGGTGCTCGCTATGTCGGGATTTGAATCGAGATACAGTTTTAAATACGCCCTGAAGACACCGAGATTAGTGTCGATTGTGCCGTCGACAAGACCATCGGGATTTCCGGCGTTATGCTCTTTGCCCGCACGTTTTTGCTCTATCTTCTTCTCTATCCAATCTTTTAGCAGAGGGATTTTGGCAAACCTCTCAAGAAGCGCATCGTCACATGGCACTATGCTGTCGGCATCAATCATATAAGAACGTTGAATCCTTCTGGTGTTGCTCTGCTGCATGGTTCTGTAATTTGTGAAGCCATTGCTCACAAGGCTATATGGAGGAAGAGTGGTAGTGGTCTTATCCCAGTTCTGAATTTTCACTGCTATCAATGACACTTCCATAACGGTGCCATTGGCGTCGCCGGCTTTTATCCAGTCGCCAACGTGCAACGAATCGTTTTCCGACAGCTGCACTCCGGCCACAACGCCAAGAATGCTGTCTTTAAACACCAGCATCAACACTGCCGCGAAAGCTCCAAGTCCGGCCAAAAGCGAAGCCGGCGATTTCTCACAAAGAATGGCCACCGCTATGATTACGCACACAATCCAAACCACGCCTTTCACAAGCTGTGCTATGCCGTTGAGCGGAAGCTTACGCTTATTGGCACGTTCATTTATGCGAAGCCATGTCACATCTGCAATCTTACACACAGAATTCGCAACAATGAACAATATATATACCCATGTGAGACGGGTGAGCCACGACGACAGCGTGGCCTTGCCGTTCAATGTGAACTGAACGAAAATGAGGAACACAATAGCGGGTATTATACGCGCTGCCTTAATAAAGAAATCTTCCTGAGCAAGATAGCTATAAACCGCAGAATGCCAGTGCTTACCTACGTTGCGAACAATCCGCACGACTATCCAAGTCACCACATACCCCACTCCAAGAGAAAGAAGAAACACGAGGCAGGCATATAGTATTGTGAATAATGTGTCGTTGTTCTCAAGCCCGACCAGTCTGAGTAAAAAGTCGACAACTTTCATAAGGACTCGTGCTATAGCATAAGTGCCGTGCTGCGCTTGTTCGGAAAGAGCCACTTCCGGAACCTTACCAGCCACATGATGTAATTCTTGCGGTAGCATAATTAACGATATTATTAAGGTGTGGAACAAACGGCCGAGGCCGATGTCTAAGTCCAGTTAAATCTCAAAGCAGGATTCTTAAAAAATCCCCACTTTTGAATTGATACGCTCCGGCATTATCAAAGGTTCATTACGCCGCATCAATTATTTCCCCGGCATTGTCAATGTCAATTATGCCCATCTGAATTAACGCAGCGTGAAATCGATAACGGTTTGAGAAAACATCAGTTAAGATTGCATTAAGATATTTTAACATTTAAAATCCATGATTTTTGCACACTGCTTTAGCGGTTGTGCAAGTGTTTCAAAAATATGTTGTAAAACATAAAATGTACTTAATACACTCTTTTATTGCAGTTTAAAGAAGCGAAATAAGAGTAATAAAGAAGAATTAGAAAAAAATAACACAAAAATATTAGGAATCAACAATTTGAATTTGTAACTTTGAAGAGACAGGATAGAGAAATCTTAAAATTTATTAACGAACAATGGAACAAACATTAGTCATACTGAAACCTTCATGCGTTGAGCGCGGCCTCATCGGAGAAGTGATTTCCCGCATACAGAAAAAAGGCATCATCATCACAGGCATGAAAATGATGCAGCTTGATGAGAAGATTCTTCGCGAACACTACGCTCATCTTGTCGACAAGCCCTTTTTCCCGGGTCTTTGCGAATCTATGATGGCATCCCCGGTGGTATGCATGGTGCTAAAAGGCGCTGACGTGGTTAGCGTGTTCAGAGCAATGACTGGAGTAACCAACGGCCGCAAGGCTGCCCCAGGCACACTGCGCGGAGATTTCTGTATGAGCGGACAGGCAAATATAATCCACGCTTCAGACTCGCCTGAGAATGCTGAAATAGAGATTGCCCGCTTCTTCAAGCCTGAAGAGGTGTTCGACTACACACCGGCTAATGTTTCTTTCATTTACGCAACCGACGAACTCAACTAATACCCCTACATCATCTCTCCAAAGAAAATCGAAGTAAATAATGATTGTTTTAAAGAAAATAGCGGGTCTTTTAATTCTTTCATCTCTGGCATGTGGAGCAGCTTTCGCTCAGACAATTGTAAGCAAATCGCCTCACTCTGATGCCCACAAAAAACTCCTCGCTAACCAGGCTAAAAGCAAAGACCAGATAAGACTCGTTGAAAAAAACACCTTTATCGACCTTATCGACGATATTGAGCCGGAACCTGACATCTACACTGAAGGCTGGAACAGCAAAGCCGTAAACCCTTTCAAGGAATCGGAAGTGCCTGACTCTAAAGTGATCGACGTGACAGGATATTTCATGCCGGTGCCGGGAAAAGTGACTTCAAACTACGGCTATCGCGCCCGATTCGGAAGAATGCACAAAGGAATTGACCTTGCGATAAGGAGCAACGACACAATATACGCTGCTTTCGACGGCAAAGTGCGTCTCACAAATTATGAGGCACGAGGATATGGAAATTATGTCATTATCCGCCATCCCAACGGACTTGAGACTGTCTACGGGCACCTCAACAAGCATCTTGTGAAACCTGACCAGGTTGTGAAAGCCGGCGACCCTATCGGACTCGGAGGAAGCACCGGACGAAGCACAGGCCCTCACCTGCATTTTGAAACTCGATTCATGGGATATGCTATCAATCCGAGCGCTATATTTGATTTCGCTAACCATACAACACACACCGATACATATACTTTCGACAAGAAAACCTATACGAAGGCAAGAAACTATGCCCCCTCAAGAAACTTGGCGAAAAACGAGAAAGGCAACCCCTACAAGGCTGCCGACATCGAGAAAGACACATACACTGTGAGGAAGGGCGACACGCTATCCTCTATTGCCAAATCATATGGTCTTTCTGCTACTTCACTCCGAAAAATCAACGGAATGGCGGCAGCAGATGTGATTAAGGTTGGGCAGGTGCTCAAACTAAAATAATCACTTTTCTTAGACAGGTAAGTTATCAACCAACCATAACCAAAATAAATTAGGAGGCGACCTCGAAAGGCGCCTCCTTTATTGTTATATATATATGATTTTATTGTTACATATCTCTGATTTCCAACTTTTCAATGACACTTCTTAACAACCGCGAATAAGAGCCGACATATTCTCTTGCCCCACAGCCTGATTATCAGCGTCAATCCTTCATTAGTGCTGTGCGTCAAGATATGCCTTGCGCATTATCGTCAGCCCTGACAGCAATGACTCAATCCGGGAAAGCGGAAGCATGTTTGCTCCGTCGCTCTTTGCCACCGCCGGATTCTGATGAGTCTCAATAAACACACCGTCTGCCCCGGCAGCAATCGATGACATAGCGACAGTTGAAATCATCTGCGGCATACCGCCTGTCACACCTGAAGCCTGATTAGGCTGCTGCAAAGAATGAGTGGCATCGATTATCACAGGGCAGCCGCACGCCTCTTTCATCTCTGGGAATCCGCGCATATCTACAATCAAATCCTGATAGCCGAATGTTGTGCCACGCTCTGTGACAGCCACATTATCATTTCCTGATTCCCTTACCTTGGCAACTGCATAGGCCATGGCTCCGGGAGCAAGAAACTGGCCTTTCTTTATGTTTACAAACTTGCCTGTGTGCGCGGCGGCAACCAATAAGTCTGTCTGCCTGCACAAGAACGCAGGAATCTGAAGAACATCTACATATTCCGCCGCCATTTCGGCCTCTTCCGGCAGATGAATATCTGTAACTACGGGCACTCCTAATGTGCGGCGCACCTTGTCAAGAATCTTTAAGGCCTTCTCATCTCCTATGCCGGTGAAAGAATCTATCCTGCTTCTGTTAGCCTTTCGATAACTACCTTTAAACACATAAGGTATGCCTAACTTTTCTGTCACCCTCAACACCTTTTCGGCTATGTCAAGAGCCATATCCTCCCCCTCTATCACACAGGGGCCTGCCAACAGAAAGAAATTGCCATCTCTTCCTGAGGCAAGATATTTCTTCATATCTGTAATCATATCTGTTTATTATTTCAAACGGTTTACGACATGAGCCGCCGTCACTCCATATAGAGCGGCTGTCTCTGTGCGAAGTCGGCTCTCTCCGAATGTCACAGGCACGAAGCCGTGTTCCACCGCTGTCTCGACCTCCTCGGGAGAAAAATCTCCCTCCGGGCCAATCATTATCGTCACCGCGCGTCCCGCAGGACAGTTAGCAGCAAAATCAGCACGCCGGCAAGACTCGGAGCAATAGCCGAAAAACTTGGCTACCTCTCCACTTTCTCCTTTCACAAAGGCATTGAAATCAGTGACTTCCTCAAGTTTTGGCAAAACCGTCTTCAGGCTCTGCTTCATGGCAGAAATCATCACTTTTTCAAGACGCTCGGTTTTCATTACTTTTCGTTCGCTCCTTGCACACTTCAGCAAGACCACGCGGTCTACACCAATTTCAACTGCCTTCTCAAGCATCCACTCCATGCGGTCGGAATGCTTGGTGGGCGCCACTGCAAGCGTCAGTTCAAATCCCCAGTGATTAGGCACTGATTCACGCGAAATTATCTCCACGGCAGTGTGCTTGGGGTGTGCCTCAACTATTGCACACCTGAAGCGAGACCCCTTTCCGTCTACAACAGTCACCTCATCACCCTCTTTCATGCGCAACACTCGGCAACAATGACCAGAATCCGATTCCGGGAGCACACCGGTTGTCTCTATGTCCGGAGCATAAAATTGAATCATTTCTACAACATTAAATGATATACTACTCTTGCCAACCCGCAACTGCAACAAATGTCACACCTCTCCATGATTCAATGCCATCCCACCTGCATCTTCACCGCCATATGTTTCTGCCTGGCGCCCCGACACATCAGGACGCTTATGGTCATCACGGAAAATAAGCATAAACAGTATAGCCACAGCAAGTGCGAACCCGGAAAAACAGAACCATGAAATGCGCCAACCCTCCAACTGCTCTACAGGGTCGGCATGGCTGAACACAAAATGATTCACCACCCCCTGAGCACAGAAGGTACCTACCGACGCACCAATGCCGTTGGTCATTATCATAAACAAACCCTGGGCACTGCTTCTGATTTCAGGTGATGTCTGCTTGTCGACATATAATGAGCCTGACACATTGAAAAAGTCAAAAGCAATCCCATACACGATCATAGATAGGATGAAAAGCCAGACTCCCGAACCGGGATTCCCCAGCCCGAAAAAGCCGAATCTCAAAACCCAGGCAAACATAGCCATCAGCATGACACCTTTTATGCCAAACCTCTTCAGGCACATTGGAATGAGCAGTATGCACAACGTCTCGCTCATCTGCGACAGGGAAATCAACAGATTCGCATTCTTCGTAAAATAGTTGTCGGCATATGCCGATACATTTTCAAAACTTGCTATAAAAACATTGCCATAACTGTTTGTGATCTGAAGAGACACTCCCAACAGCATACTGAAGATGAAGAACACCGCAAGCTTCTTATTCTTGAACAGAGCAAAAGCATTCAGGCCGAGTGCATCTGCAAGAGATTTGGAAGTGCCTTTATTTGTCGGGCAATCAGGCAGTGTCAACGAGTATAACGAGAGAACTATGCCGATGGTGCCGGATGCGAACAACTGTGAATATGTAGACTGGAAACCGGTAAAGTTCACAAACAACATCGCGCATATGAATCCGACTGTGCCAAACACCCTTATTGGCGGGAAATGTTTCACCGTGTCGAGCCCCGATTTTGTCAACGCGCTGTATGCTACAGAGTTGGCCAATCCTATGGTTGGCATATAGAACGCTACCGAAAATGAATAAAGAGCAAATAGAGGCCCGAACTCAACGCCTCCTCCGGAGGAAGCGCAATACAACCCTGCGCCAAACATAAAGCACGCCGCAATCAGCTGGCAAAGCGACAACATTCTCTGTGCATGTATCCAACGGTCGGCTACTATGCCCACCACGGCAGGCATAAACAACGACACAAGCCCTTGCACCATGTAGAACCACCCTATTTGCTCACTCAAGCCCACTCTCGACAGGTAGTTGCCCAAGGAGATAAGATATGAACCCCACACGGCAAACTCCAGAAAATTCATTATCGCGAGTTTGACCTTTAATCTCTTTTGCGATGTCATTTTTCAAGTATTACAGATTTCTATATCAAATTATCCCCATAACAAAACATTGAATATATGGGGGAACAATGTCTTTGCGACTTGCAAATATAGCAAAAAAATATGAAATGCCATTATAAAAATTCGGCACGCGACAGTATGCGAATGCCAAGGGGCGTGCATTCCACTACCCCGGAATCCTCCATATCTCTTTTCCACCGGGCCAGCGTGCCCTCATCTGTAGAGCAGTATCGCGACAAAGCTTCATCAGAAGCCTTAATATAAATCTTATTTGATCCGGGCGAAGTCATAATCCCTATCAGCAACGAAAGGCGGGAACGGATTCCACCATCGCCATAATCGCATATCGCTTCTATCGGACGCTGGGCGCGCAAAGACAGATAGTTGAAAAAATTGAGCATATATATCCTGTCGGAGTGAAGGAGATTCACATATTGCTCCTTGCTGAATTCCATTATGCTTGTCTTCCCGACCGCCTTCACCCAAAACGGATAGCCGGTGGTCATTCCAAACAGCCGGTCAGCCCCCAACACCCTGCCGGGGTCGCAATACTCCTCTATCATTATGGGGCACGAAGCCAGGGAATGTATTATCTTGACAGAACCTGAAATAACAAATTTCACCATGGTAGCCTCCTCGCCGAGGGCAATCACAGTGTCGCCATCGTTGTAATTACTGAATCCGACATTTGTTTTTTCAAGAAAAAGCGACACCTGGTCTTTACCCACTCCTTTGAATAGGGGAAGATCCATTATCATTTCATACATTGTTGACATACCCGGAGCTGTTATGTCTTCCTCATAGCCGCCGCGAGACGCATCGGATTTAATCGAGAAGACTGATAAATAATTCGAGGGGGACTAATAAAGAAAAAGCAGCCAACACCATGTCAACTGCTTTTTCTTTGTAGCGGGATCGAGAATTGAACTCGAGACCTCCGGGTTATGAATCCGACGCTCTAACCAACTGAGCTATCCCGCCGTGCATCTGGGTTATTTCCTTTTTGCGAGTGCAAAGTTAGACATTATTTTTGAATTATGCAAACCATTTTTAAAATTATTTTTCATTCCCCGATTTGCAAGCCGCTCGAAAAGCAACTTTTCCACGCACACACTATACTCATTCTCAATATATTATCCCAACTTTTTCTAAGTTAAAGAATTTCTTTCTTTTTCACATTTTGATTCAGATATTTTTTTGCTTAATTTTGCATTGCAAGAGGAGGCAGACCGCTTCCGTCATAATTTAAACTTATTTAAAATTGAATAACATCCTGACTGTTTTTTTTCGTGCCTGCATCCGGCCTTTACAGGGAGCTACAGCATTGCTGTGCCTGTTATGCCTACCGCTCTCTTCATGTTTCACCGGAATTGAAGGCACCAAGAAAATAACCCTATCGAAAGAAGACCGAAAGGCAATTCGCCCGTCTGACGAGGAAATATTCTTCAGCGATGTGGCCGGGGAGCCTTTATCCAATTGGAGCAAGGGGCGCGAATTTGTGGCCGCCGATAATAAGACTGCTCTTATTTTCGACCAGCAAGGATTACCGCTTGACCCGGAAAGCATAAAACTCGGAGGAAAGATCCTTTCCTATGAAGGAATAAGCCCGAGAATTGCCGCCGACGGAAGCAGGAACGCTGTGATCGCTTTCAGCAACGGACAAGACGTTTTTTTCTACAACACGGGGAAAACATTGAGCGATGCGCCTCAGGCGATAATGAGCGACCAGATTCCAATGATTATCGACACCCACATGATTCAAAAGGCAAAGGACCTTATAATAGGGAAAACGCTTTGGACCCGCTCTCCCCTCTGGTATGACGAATCCGGCGAAAGAATTAAAGGCAGAAAATATGTACCGGTAGTCATAAAAGACGTAACGGCCGGCACTCTGGCATTCCCTCTCAAAGTGATGTTTGAAGATGCCTCCGGCAACAGGGCGTGGATGTTTATGAATTTCGGCAATTCGGGAAACGAGAGCAGATCATTTTCGAATCTGTTTTCGCTCTCCGACATTCAGAAAAAATACCCCTCTATCGACCAGGAGGTGTGGAATCTGATATGCAACGGCGAAATCAGAATAGGAATGACCAAAGATGAGTGCAGGCTCTCTCTTGGAATCCCTACTGAAGTAAGTTCCGGACATGACTATAGCCAGACTCTCGACCTCTGGCACTACACCGACGGCAAGGTGCTATGGTTTGAAGACGGAACATTATCGAATTTCAGGCGCTGACAATTATATGCAATATTCATAGCCCTCCCCATCATTATTAACTCTCTTTGTTCACATTGTTTCAACAATAATTCACCTTTCCTCATATCTAAATATGTACACCAACTTTGAAAAAGAGAAAGACATAACATCGCTCACCACATTCGGCATACCGACGAAAGCTCGACTTTTCGCCGACTATTCGTCAATTAAAGAGCTGACTGCAATTTCTCGCACTCCGGAATTTACCGACAACGAAGTGCTCCATATTGGAGGCGGAAGCAACCTCCTTTTCGTAAACGACTTCAACGGGCTTGTGCTTCATTCCTCTATCAAAGGGATTGTAAGATATGAAAAGAACGAAGACACCGTTTACGCAATAGCCGGAGCCGGCGAGAAATGGTCAGATTTTGTGGAATGGTGCATCTCTCAAGGACTTGGAGGCGTTGAGAATCTTGCCGGGATACCTGGAGAGGTCGGAGCCTCGGCCGTGCAGAATATCGGAGCATATGGCGTAGAGGCCAAAGATGTGATCCACAACGTGGAATGCTTCGACACCGTGGCGCGACGCACTGTCACTTTCGAGAACCATGAATGCCGATATGCCTACCGCGACAGTTTCTTCAAACATGAAGGGAAAGACAGATACTATGTGACAAGAGTCAGTTTCCGACTTCATAAAGACGAAACAGCACGAAGCCTGGAATACGGGCCACTTAAAGACCTCGCGCAACGCATCGGACACACCCCCACAATACGTGAAGTGGCTGATGAAATTGTAAAAATCAGAAATCAGAAACTCCCCGACCCGGCCGTAACCGGAAGCGCAGGAAGTTTCTTCAAAAATCCTGAGGTAAGCAGATATTTCTTCGAGGAGATGATGCTTGCTCTGAACCCGGACATTCCCTCCTACCCACTCGGCGACAACAAAGTGAAAATTCCTGCCGGATGGCTCATAGAACATGCCGGAATGAAAGGACACCGCATCGGAGGCGCGGAAGTTTACCCGAAGCAATGCCTTGTGATTGCCAATGCCGGAGGCGCCACGGCTAAAGATGTGACAGACCTGTCGCGCCTTATTGTGCGAAAAGTAAGAGAACAGTTCGGAATCGTGCTTAGCCCGGAGGTAAACTTTATCGACACTTCTATCGAGGTCACAATCCTTGGAAGCGGAACATCTAAAGGTGTGCCCGAAGTGGCGTGCGCATGCCCCGTGTGTCGTTCCGAATCGAGATTTGACAAACGCTTACGAGCCTCCGCTCTCGTAAGGACACACGGCATGGAAATTCTCATTGATGCTTCTCCCGATTTCAGAGAGCAAGCGCTATCGTTAGACCTATATCACCTTGACGCCGCCCTCATCACCCACAGTCATTATGACCATGTCGGCGGCATCGACGACCTGAGGCCATATTGTTGCGAAGGGAACTTCCCCTTGTATCTTAAAAAAGATGTGAACGATGACCTTCATAAACGCCTCGATTATTGTTTCCGCGACCATCTGTATCCCGGCGTTCCATCGTTCGACATGCACGAAGTTTCCGACAGTCCGTTCTATATCAACGGTCTCAAGATTGTGCCAATAAGAATCATGCATGGCAAGCTCCCTATTCTCGGCTACAGAATCGGCGATTTTGCCTATATCACCGATGCAAAAACTATTCCTGAAGAGGAATTCGACAAACTTGAAGGATTAAAAGCGCTCGTGATAAACGCACTCCGCCACAGGGAGCATTTCGCCCATCTCTCGCTAAAAGAAGCCCTCGACCTCATAGAGATAATAAAGCCGGAAGAGGCATATCTCACCCATTTCAACCATGAGATAGGCTTCCACGCTGACCTTGAAAAATCGCTTCCTCCGCACGTCCACCCATGCTACGACGGCCTCACCTTCAAAATCTGACATTTCAATAAAAAACAGTCGGCGCCGGATGAATCGGGCGCCGACTGTTTTTTATATTATATTTCTCAAAGAGCCGATTCTTTCAGACGCTCTGTGTTTTCTGCTATCGCAAGACGGTCTATGCATTCCTGGATGTTCCCGTCCATAAACGAATCAAGATTATATACGGTATAGTTTATTCTATGATCTGTCATTCTTCCCTGCGGGAAATTGTATGTGCGAATCTTTGCCGAGCGGTCGCCGGTTGACACAAGCGTCTTTCTCCTCTGCGCGATATCCGACAGATATTTTTCGCGTTCGCGGCTATATATATATGTGCGCAAGCGCGAGAGAGCCCTCTCTTTATTTTTTGGCTGGTCGCGAGTCTCTGTACATTCTATCAATATCTCATCCTCCTCTCCTGTGACCGGATTTTTCCACACATAGCGAAGACGCACTCCGGATTCAACCTTATTTACATTTTGCCCCCCAGCACCTCCTGACCTGAATGTGTCCCATTTGATGGCACCCTCATTGATTTCGACGTCAAACTCCTCCGCCTCCGGAAGCACGGCAACAGTAGCAGCCGAGGTATGCACACGCCCCTGCGTCTCAGTGGCAGGCACTCGCTGCACACGATGCACGCCGCTTTCATATTTCATCACACCATAGACATCCTCGCCCGTGAGAGTGAAACATATCTCCTTATATCCTCCGGCAGTTCCCTCATTATAATTAGTGACCGCCAGCTGCCACCCCCTGCGTTCGGCAAATTTCTGATACATCCTGAAAAGATCCCCCGCAAAAAGCGCCGCCTCATCGCCTCCGGTGCCGCCTCTAATCTCCACAACCGCATTTTTTGCATCCTCGGGATCGGCAGGCACAAGAAGCATCTTGATCTCCATCTCAACATCAGGAATCATGGCGGAATCGCGCTCAAGCTCTTCACGCGCCATCTCCCTCAGTTCTTCGTCATCTTCAGAGGCAATCACCTTTTTAGCCTCTTCAATCCCCGCAAGAAGCATTTTATATTTTTCAGCAGTATTCAGGATTTTCTCAAGATCATGATATTCTTTGGTGAGCCTCACATATCTTTTCTGATCGGCAATCACCGAAGGATCGGTTATAAACGTCTTGACCTCTTCAAATCTGAGATCGAAACCGTCAAGTCTATGCAACAAAGGGTTATCTGTCATGTCTTAATTGGAATTCTTTCAAATTTGAACCGCCGCGCCATTCCGGGAGCGGTGAAACAGGAGCATAAAATTACAAAAAATTCCTAATCCGCACAAACCATTATCAACCATAACAAAAAATTATATTCATTAAATTGCCGGATTGAGAAAAAAGTAGTAACTTTGCAACCGCAAAACCGAGAGAGACCGTCCCGGCCTCTCCGGCAGAGCAAAAATAATTATAACCAATAACAATAAACCGGCAAGTTTTATGGCAACAAAAATTAGATTGCAGCGTCATGGCCACAAGCGCTACGCTTATTATCCTATTGTAGTCGCCAATAGCAGGGCACCACGAGATGGTAGATTTATTGAAAGGATAGGTTCTTATAATCCGAACACTAATCCTGCTACAATAAGTTTAGACTTCGACCGTGCTTTGTATTGGATAGAAGTAGGCGCACAGCCCACTGACACAGTTCGTTCAATCCTCTCAAGAGAGGGCGTTATGCTCATGAAGCACCTCCGTGTAGGCGTTAAGAAAGGCGCTTTTAACGAAGAAGAGGCTCAGCGTCGTTTCGATGCATGGAAGCAGGCTCGCGACAAAGAAGCAAACGAGGAACAGGCTAAGAAAGACGCTAAAGCAGCAGAGGAAGCAAAAGCACGTTTCCAGGCTGAAGCAGAAAAGAATCGTCTGAAAGGTGAGGAAGTAGCTAAAAAGAAAGCTGAAAAGCTCGCTGCCGAAGAGGCCGCAGCCAAGGAGGCTCTCGAAAACGAGGCTGCTAACGCTCCCGCAGAAGAGACTGCTGAGTAAGTCGATTTCAAAATTTCTGCAATTATACGCGCAGAAATTTGCACGGTTCAAAATTTATGCTTAACTTTGCACCGTTAAACAAAACAAATCTCGGATTGCTAACCGAGTCCGAGATTTATGGCCGATTAGTGTAGCGGTTAGCACGCCACCCTCTCACGGTGGAGACTCGGGTTCGAGTCCCGGATCGGCTACTTTCAATACTTACAAACTGACCGACATCACGGCCGATTAGTGTAGCGGTTAGCACGCCACCCTCTCACGGTGGAGACTCGGGTTCGAGTCCCGGATCGGCTACTAAAGGATTGCTTTTAACAATCCTTTTTTTATTTCTATAAAATAAGACTCTAAACACTCTGCCTTTGGAGCGCCGCAATATTTGAACACCCGTTTTAATATACTCACATATAAGAGGCAAAATGTTAATTCCTAAACTTATATAAACCCTTCAACTTTCACACTTGTTATACCTCCAAAGAGAAGAATCTTCAAAGCTTAAGGCCAGGCATTCGTCTCAGTGCTAAAAATCAATCATCTAATCTTAATTATTCTCTTGTTATGAAAACCTTATCCATTATCTTTTACATTATTGGCTCAATACTGCTCATAGTGTCTTGTTTCACCACCAGCATCAGCGTGACATGGTGGTTAGGGGGATCGCTGTTGTATTTCTTATCGGCGGATGCGTCTGCCAGTTTAATGCAAATTCAGACACTCACGTTTATCACAACCACAATAGCCAAAGATAAGTCCGCAGCTCGCAAAGAATTCCGGAATGCCTCCTTCTTTTGCAACTCATAATTAATAAAGGTGTGACCTTAGCTAACGTCACACCTTTATTAATGTTAATATACAAGTATGAATTTTAATATGCAAGGGTTTTATCATGCAATGGCAATCTTTCACGACGCCTCTATGAAATCCCCGGAGATCTGCATTCCTACAATTTGTTGGCCATAGACAATGTCTCCGGTTTCCCTATATCGATAAGGCTAAGATCTCGTTGCTCGAATCCCATTATATCGCATTCATGAAGCGGCGACAGCAAAAAATCGATAATAGAAAATTTTCCATGCCCAATGATTCTCTCCATCTCCGCAAAAAGTTTCTCGCCAGCCACATGAATTCCGCTGAACGCGAGCTCCCTCGACTCCGGCACAGCCACAAATCCGGCAGGCCGGAACTCTCCGGTCTGCACATTATGCCATCCTTCAAGGCGCATGGCCGGGTCAAACACCAGTCTGCGACTTGAATTGCGGCTACTCACAAGAAGCGTGGAATCTGCTCCCGTTTCAATATGCCTCTCCATAAGCCGTCTTAAATCAGCATTGCTTATTATATCTGTGTTGTGTATTAGAACCGGCCCTGTCTCCGGCTTTAAAAGCCCCCTCGCATTCAGCAATCCGCCACCGGTGTCGAGCAGGCACCCGGTCTCGTCGCTCACCATTACCTCGATGCCGAAATCGTGCTCATTCAGAAACTGCACGACCTGGCCGGCAAAATGATGCACATTTACAACTATGCGGTCGAAACCTTGCTCACGAAGATTCTCTATGACCCTCTGAAGCATCGGCACTCCCCCCACCGGCACCAAAGCCTTTGGGTGAGTGAGAGTCCACGGCTTGAGCCTCGTGCCAAGCCCCGCAGCAAGCACCATTGCATTCATAGCGCCACCTCCCTTTCTATGCCCTGCTCCCTATGAGACACAATCACCCTTATTTCGGGATGAGCAAAAGCAAGTTTACGGGCGAACGACTCCGCGCAATACACCGACCTGTGACGCCCTCCCGTGCATCCGAATCCAACCTGAAGAGACTTGAAGCCGCGCCTGAAATACGTGGCTACACTTGGCTCCACAAGCGACAAAGCCCCGTCTACAAAGCCAAACACCTCTCCCCTCTTTTCAAGAAACTCTATCACTGGCGAGTCCATCCCGGTAAGCGGTTTATATTCATCATATCTGCCGGGGTTGTGCATCCCCCTGCAATCAAACATGAATCCGCCTCCATTTCCGCTAAGGTCTTCCGGATAGCCTTTCTTATATGAGAAACTAAAAACTTTTACCGTCAGCACTTCAGCAGATGACACCGAGGCATATCTGCTTGAGACAGCATCAACGCACACCTTTTTCAATTCCGGATAATCATCAGCCACACCATTATATATAAGAGCGCGAAGATTTGACAACGCATCAGGTATGCTCTCTATGAAATGTGCTTTCTTCTCCACAAGACCCCGGAATCCATAAGCACCAAGAACCTGCAATGTGCGGAACAAAGCAAACAAATCAACATTCTCAAAGACCTCAGCCTTCTCAACTCCCCTTCTCTTGCACAACGCATCGGCATAACACTCCAGCAATTCCATGCGTTCTTCCTCTGAGAAACGAGCCTTGGCCTGCCAAAGAAATGAAACCGCATCATATATCATCGGGCCTCTTCTCCCTCCCTGAAAGTCTATGAACCACACAACGTCATTTCTCACAAGTATATTTCTGCTTTGAAAATCCCGATACATAAACCCGGTCAGGCCCACGGATGCATCAGCCAGCCGTCCGGCAAGTTTTTCAAAGTCGTCTTCAAGCAACTCCTCATCACACGACAAGGCGCAAGGCTTTATGAATTCGTATTTAAAATAGTTCAGGTCCCACATCGCCTGGCGCCTTGAAAACGGCTGAGAGAACACTTTGCCGCCCCACAAGCTTTCATCCACAGTCTGCATTTTGGCCAACATCTTCAAAGACTTGCCGGCCAATTCCATTCTCTTATCGGAATCGAGCTGCGAAAGGAGCGACACGTCGCCTAAATCCTGCTGAAGATATGAATGACAGTTCCCACTTTCGCCATATATTTCCGGCACACTTATGCCATGCGCCCCAAAAGCCTGCGACAGGCCCACGAACGCTTTATTCTCTTGCAAATTATCACCCACGGTAGCAACCACAGAAGGATTTCCGTCACACAGCAGGCGAAAGTAACGCCTGTCGGAACCGGCTCCGGGCAAAGACTCAATCTGCGCACCCTTGCCAAACACAGATTCATATAGGCCCAGAACCTCTGCGGCATCTGAATTGTTGTCATGTATAAGTTTCATAACTTTGAATAAAAGGCGCCTGACCGCAGGAGGGACACCCCTGCTCCGCCGGACTGCCAACGATATTTATGATGCAAAATTAAGCATTTTTTCTTTGACACGAATAATTGTTGTCAAAACCACAAAAAATCATTACCTTTGCATCTGATATTGAAAGGAGGCTTAACTATTTAGGCAAGTCGGCGTCGACAAAGCCACACACCACACAGGCAGACACCGGCCGCAAGTCCGAATCTTAAACCGCCTAAGTCTTGACCAATATAGTTAAAACATATAACAGTCATATTTAATCAAAATCCAACAATGGCTAATATTGATAATTACAATTTCGCAGGTAAAAAAGCGATTGTCAGAGTAGACTTCAACGTGCCTCTTGACGAAAACGGACACATCACCGACGACACCCGCATACGCGGCGCTCTCCCCACACTCAAAAAGATTCTTGCCGACGGCGGAAGCCTTATACTCATGTCTCACATGGGCAAGCCCAAAGGCAAAGTCAACGAGAAACTCAGCCTTGCCCAGATTCGCGAGGATGTTGCCAAGGCTCTCGGCACAGACGTGAAATTCGCACCCGACTGCGCCAACGCACAGGAGGCAGCAGCCGCACTCAAGCCGGGAGAGGTTCTTCTTCTCGAAAACCTCCGCTTCTATCCTGAAGAGGAAGGGAAGCCCGCAGGCATCGACAAAAACGACCCCGCCTATGACGCCGCTAAAAAAGAACTGAAAGAGCGCCAGAAAGAATTTGCAAAGAAACTTGCAAGCTATGCCGACGTCTATGTGAACGACGCATTCGGAACCGCTCACCGCAAACATGCCTCAACAGCTGTGATTGCCGATTACTTCGATGCCGACAACAAGATGCTCGGATACCTTATGGAAAAAGAGGTAAAGGCTGTTGACAATATCCTCAAAGACATCAAACGCCCATTCACCGCAATCATGGGCGGCTCAAAAGTGTCAACCAAGATTGGAATCATCGAGAACCTTATGGACAAGGTTGACAATCTCATCCTCTGCGGCGGCATGACCTATACATTCGCAAAGGCTCAGGGCGGCAAGATCGGCAACTCTATCGTAGAAAACGACAAACTCGACCTCGCTCTCGACATCATCAAGAAAGCCAAAGAGAAAGGCGTGAACCTTATTCTCGGCACCGACTGCATCGCAGCCGACGCTTTCAGCAACGACGCCAACACAATCGTATGCCCGAGCAACGACATTCCCGACGGCTGGGAAGGTCTTGATGCAGGCCCCGACACTCGCAAGGCATTCGCAGAGGCAATCATCCCCTCGAAGACTATCCTCTGGAACGGCCCTGCAGGCGTATTCGAGTTCGACAACTTCACAGGCGGCTCACGCGCTATAGCCGAAGCCATCGTTGAGGCAACCAAAAACGGAGCCTTCTCGCTTGTGGGCGGCGGCGACTCTGTGGCATGTGTCAACAAATTTGGCCTTGCCGACAGCGTTTCATATGTCTCCACCGGCGGCGGCGCGCTTCTTGAAGCAATCGAAGGGAAAGTTCTTCCCGGTGTTGCCGCTGTAAAAGAATAAGGAAATGATGAACCACCGGTGATTATATTCCGGCCACAAAAAAGGGGGCCGGCGAAGCAAATTTACCTTCGTCGCCCCCCTTTTTTAGCAATAATTTGATACTATTTCATCATTTTCCCCACTTTTCACATTATTTATAAAAAAGGTGTTTTACAAAAAACATTTTTTTCGACTATAAATAATTGTTTTTTTCAAATTATATTGTAATTTTGCATTGTCATAGGTTCTAAAGGTAGAAAAACTCGCCCTAAGGCATGAAAAACCCAAAGACAGTTCGCAACCGCGAGCCACAAAACATAAAGACAAACAAAAAGAAACATAATCTTTAACAAAAAAAAATTTCAAACAATTTATCATTATGGAATCTCAGAATCCCAAGGCTCAGGCTACTTCAGCTGCAGCCAAAGTGAAAAAGGAAGAGAAAATCAGCAACGTGCGCGGCATCCGCAACGCATTTCTCGTAATCATCGCTTGCGCATTTGCAGCTGTCTGCATCTTCCTCTTTGGAATGGGCGCACCCGGCAACTTCGAGGGTAACGACCCCGCTGGCCACCCCCTCAACCTCGCAGGTACAGTTTTCAAAGGTGGTTTTATCGTACCTATCCTGATGACACTCCTCCTCACAGTAATCGTGCTTTCAATCGAACGTTGGATCGCCATCAGCTCTGCATCAGGCAAAGGCAACACTACTAAGTTCGTTGCCGACATCAAGGCTGACCTTGCAAAGAACAACATCGACGGCGCTATGCAGCGTTGCCGCCAGCAGAAAGGCTCTGTTGCATCTGTAGTTTACAACACACTCGTGAAGTACAAAGAGATGGATGCCAACACAGTTCTCAGCAAAGAGCAGAAACTTACAACTCTCCGCAATGAGGTTGAAGAGGCTACAGCTCTTGAGATGCCCGCTCTTTCTCAGAACCTTCCTATCGTGGCTACACTCACCACACTCGGTACTCTCGTCGGTCTTCTCGGAACCGTTATGGGTATGATCAAATCATTCCAGGCTCTTGCATCTTCAGGTTCTCCTGACTCAACCGAACTTTCAACCGGTATCTCTGAGGCACTTGTGAACACTGCCTTCGGTATCGCAACCGGTGCATTCGCGGTTATCTCTTATAACTTCTTCACCAACAAGATCGACAACCTCACCTACGCTATCGACGAAATCGGTTTCTCAATCGTAGCTACATTCGCTGCCACTCACTAATCAGCAGGCATAGCGAAAACGATAATTTCAATTTTTCAAACCGAAAAAGTTTATAGCTAATATGGGAAGAGTAAAAATAGCAAGAAAGAGCACATTCATCGACATGACTGCGATGAGTGACGTGACCGTGTTGCTCCTTACCTTCTTCATGTTGACTTCGACCTTCCTTCAGAAAGAGCCCACCACAGTTGTGACTCCGCCCTCTGTATCGACAGAGAAAGTGCAGGAAACCAACTTCGTGCAGGTGCTCGTGAGTCCGGAAGGAAAGGTTTGGCTCACAATGAACAACGACACCTCCTCTGCTTGGTCAAACGAGAAGATGAGAATGGCCTTGCTCGACAAAGTGAGCGAAATCTACAACGAATCGCATAAGAACAAAGTTAGTTTCAACATTGCTCAGAAGGAAGCCTTCAGCAAGCTTGGTTCATTCGGAGTGCCTCTCCAGCAGATGGGCGAGTTCCTTAACCTCGCCGACCAGCAGGAGGGACAGACAAAGATGGACAAGTGGATGCAGGGCGAGGACGACGACAGGAACCACGTCTCCGGAATACCTATCAGCTGGAATTCCGATGAATCTACACCCAATGAGTTTCAGATGTGGATGAAAGCATTACGCCAAACCGAAAATGAAACACTTGCACAAGCAATCAAAGACGGCACAGGCGTGGCTATCAAGGCTGACCAGAACACATCGTTCGACATCATCCATATGGTAATGGACAACCTCCAGACCATCCACATGAACAAGTTTACGTTTTTGACAGCACTTAAAGCTCCAGGAGAATAAGACCATGGCAGAAGTTCAACAGAATTCGGGCGGCAACGGAAAGAAAGGCGCCCAGAAAAAAATGCAGATTCGCGTGGATTTCACGCCGATGGTCGACATGAACATGTTGCTTATAACATTCTTCATGCTCTGTACGACAATGATTAAGTCTCAAACTCTCACCATCGCCCTCCCGTCTAACGAGAAGGTTGAGAACCAGGAAAACATGTCGCAGGCTTCTGCCGACGACGCTGTGACCATCATTATTGACGCGAAGAGAAAAGCCGGTTCTATGGATGTTGACTCTGTCAACGGAAAAGTGGTGAATGAGGTCTACTATTATTTTGGAAAACCGGGTGGTGACGCCGGTATTTTCGGACCTGGCGGCGTTGTTCTCTCTGAGAATAACAACATACAGAAATCTGAATTCCTCTCTGACGAGATCAATTCAGCCGGAGATCACAGCGCACGCGGCATTCGCCAGATTATTCAGCAGCGCAACAAGGAAGTGCTTACCGAAATCAATAAGATTAAGGAGAAATATGCTAAAGGCGAGTTTGGCAGTCTTGAAACTAAAGACGGTCGCGAAAAAGCTCAAGCCGCATATGACCAGGCTGCTTCTGAAATCCGCAAGAGCGAAAATCTCAAAAAGCCGGTTGTAATCATCAAGTCTACTCCCCAGGCATCTTTCGGTAGCCTTGTGGAAATTCTTGACGAGATGCAGATCAACTCAATTTCCAAATATCAGATTGATAACATGACTCGCGCCGACTCTGTGATGCTCATCGACTTCCAGAATCGTAACCATGCGAATTGATGTAAGATTTAATAACCCTTAAAGCAAAAAAAAGAAAATGGCTAAAAGAAATGTAGATCTTACTTCTAAAGAATGGCGCGACCTGGTTTTCGCCGATAAGAATAAAGAATTTGGTGCTTACCAGCTTCGCAAGTCGAGCGACAAGCGTCACAACCTTGCAGTGCTTTACACACTCATTGGTCTTGTGATTGTGTTCTTCCTTATTATTGCATACTCAAGGTATTCCGACTATAAGGCAGAGCAAGACGCTATCGCACTTCAGGAGCAACGCGAGAAAATGGCTGCGGCAGAACTCATTCAGGAGGAAGCCGAGCCGGAACCGGAGCCCGAGGTCGAGGAACAGAAATTCGAGCAGGAAATTCCTGAGGTTCCCGAAGAGGTGCTCGCAACCGTGCAGGTTACACAGATTGCTATCGTTGACGCCGACAAGGTGAAAAACGAAGTGATGGATATGGAAACCCAGAAGGAAGACAACACCGCCCGCGGCGTTGTCAACCAGGAAGGTTCAGACGACGCCGATAAATTCAAGGCCGTTCAGGAACAGGTCGTAGTGAAGGAACCCGAACCCGAGGTTAAACCCAAAGAGGAAGAAATCTTCGTGGCCGTAGAACAGATGGCTGAATTCCCCGGCGGACAGGCAGCCCTTATGAAATGGCTCAGCCAGAACATCCGTTACCCCGAAGCAGCTCAGCAGAACGACATCCAGGGTCGTGTGGTTGTGAAATTCGTGGTTGAGAAAGATGGTTCAATCGGTCAGGCCACTATCGCCAAGGGTGTGGACAAAGACCTCGACCGCGAGGCTCTCCGCGTCGTTAAGAAGATGCCGAAGTGGCAGCCGGGCAAGAACAATGGTGTTGCCGTTCGTTCTTACTTCAACCTCCCCGTCACCTTCAAACTCCAGAACCAGTAATCTCAAGGAAGTTTTGACATCAAAACTCAATATCATAAAAGAGGCTCTCCCAAAGAGCCTCTTTTATTTTACACTTATCAGATAAGAATCATTTGAACTATATGACAAATATGCGTTAAATGCTGGATAAGTTGATAAACGGTTGAACATACTTTAACCCAATTTGTTAAAAATATAGAACATCAAAAAATTTTAAGTTATGGAGAGAGATAATAACTACGGCAACATGCCTAAGGGCGGCCGACTGATTTTTGGAATATTTATGGTCATCGTTTATGTAGCTGTCGGCCTATTGTTCATATTCGACATTTTCAATATCGGCAATGTAGTCATCAGCGCTTTTGTAGGCGGACTCCTGTGCGTATACGGCTTATGGAGAGGATACAGGCTATATAAAGGTATGAACTGAAAATCATTCGGAAAATTCATTGTAGCTATGGATGCAATATTGCTGACACGGCTAAATGAGATTTCTGAACTGTAAATGATAGGCTTTCCACATATGACACACCTGTCAAGTATGAAAAAATTAAACATGACTAAACTTATTAACTCACTGTTTTTGCTTGCGTCAGTGGCAGGAGCAGTGAGTTGCACTCCTGTAAAAAGAGGTGAATACGCCTCAGGAAGCGCGACCATATATTGCGACGACGGATTCAAAAATATCCTCGACGAAGAAATCGAAGTGTTTGAATACACATATCCCGAATCTTCTATCATTCCGTTTTATGTGAGCGAAGGGGAGGCGATCGACACCCTGATGTCTGACGGCACTCAGGCCATAATCACCACGCGCGAGCTCTCAAAGGAGCAGATAGACTATATGAAGGCGAAATTCAAACGTGTGGTTCGCCAGAACTGCATCGCCGTAGACGCAGTTGCACTAATAACAAATAAGAATAATCCGGTAAATGGCCTTTCTGTCTCACAGGTGAGCGACATTCTTAACGGAAAAATTACTCACTGGAACCAGCTTGCCGCCAACGACACTACGGCCATAAAACTGGTGTTTGACAACGCTGAATCATCAACAGTGAGCTATTTGCGCGACAAGTTTCTTCCGGAAGGGAAAAAGATTTCAGAAACAACCAATTCATTTGCACAAAGCAACAATGCTCAGGTGTTTGACATAGTGAAGACAGATCCCGACGCTCTCGGAGTCATTAGTGTGAGCTGGCTTGGCGACGACCTCAGCGTAGCAAAGAAAGTGCCTGTTGACAAAAGAATGGACGACTATAAGAATGAAACCGATACGATTGCAACAAACCTTACGACGGAAGTAAAGATATTGAAAATCAGCAATCCCACGCAGGATAATGACTTCAATCTTGTAGGCTACGAGCCGTATCAAGCATATATCTATTCTGGCGAATACCCACTTGTCAGAAAAGTTTATATGATTTCCACGGCAAGCAATTCAACAGTGCTACACAGTTTTTATGTGTTCGTGACAGGATTTGTAGGACAGAAAATCATAACAAAGACCGGCATTCTTCCCTACAAAATGAGTCCGCGGCTCGTGGAAATAAAATAAAACAGGCGAAAACATTTTTAGGCATTAAACCCCCGATTCCTCCTAATAATCATACTAACAAGGAGGAATCTTTCGTTTATGTAAAAAGCAATATTCCTGCTTTAGAGCATTATTGGTAAAAAATCACAAAGATTAACAACATGACAGAACAGTTTACCCGATTTTTTTATTAATTTTGCAAACTAAGCAGAAGCATCGCGCTTCTACCTCTCCCACTAATTGAAACAATAAATTAAAAACATACAGATGAAATTCAAATTTCTTTTCACTGCCGCTTTTCTTGCAAGCGCATCTTTCTCCGTAATGGCTCAGACCCACATAGAGGGTGAAGAGTATTTCAAAGCCGACCAGCTGGCCAACGCAAAAGAACTGTTGCTCCGCAACATGAACAATGCCGGCACCGACAAGGCTATCAGCGATTATTACCTCGGCCTCATTGCCATTGAAGAAGGAAACGCTTCCGAGGCTAACAAATGGTTTACTGAAGGCACGCAGAACAATCCTGAGAACGCGTTCAATTACATAGGCCTTGCGTCTCTCGAATTGAAGAACGGCAACAAACAGGATGCGGAAAAGCTTATTAAGAAAGCAGAGTCAAAGACTAAGAAGAGCGCTCCGCTTCAGATAGCTATCGCCCGTGCATACTATGGCGCTGACCCGGTGGCTTATTCCAAGGAAATTGAAAAACGCCTTGAGAAAGCCCGCAAAATCAATATGCAGGAAGCAGACATCTACCTCTTCGAGGGAGACCGCAAAAAAGATAATAAAGACTTTGGTGGGGCTGCCGGACAATATGAGATGGCTGCCAACTACAATAGCGACGCCACTGAAGCATATGTGAAATATGCGAACCTGTTCACTCAGGTTAACCCTGAGTTTGCAATCGACATGCTCAACAAGCTTCTCGGCCTCAATCCTAATTCCGCACTCGCTCAGCGTGAAATTGCAAACGCTTATTACAATGCAGGAAAATACGCGGAAGCTGCCCAGCACTATGGCAACTATGTGCAGAATCCCAACCACTTCAAGCAGGATGAAGACCGCTTCGCGTTCCTTCTCTTCTACGGCGGCGACTATCAGAAAGGCTATGACTACTCTACCGCCCTTCTCAAAGCGAATCCGCAGAACTTCACAGCGCAGCGCTACCAATTCATGAACGCTGCCCAGATCAAAGAGATGCGCGACCAGTTGCTCCCCATGGCAGAAGCTCTGTATGCAGCCCACAAGTCAAATAAAGACAACAAGTTTGCCCCGATTGACTACATTCTGATTGCTTCTGAGTTTAATGACGCGAAGCGTCCTGAAGACGCTCAGGCTATTCTTGAAGAGGCCATCCAGGACAATCCCGAGAATCCCGAATTCTACAAGCAGCTTGCAATGACTTTTGTAAATGCAAACAATCTCTCAAAAGCTGCCGACACTTATGAATGCTACCTCGCACACTCTGAGAAGCCGGGATATAACGACTACATCCAGCAGGCCACATTCGCTTTCTATGCCGGAGTGGAAAACAAGACCAATGACCCCGCCAAGGCAGATAAGTATTACGCCATGGCTCAGGACTACGCCAACAAAGCAGCCGCTATCCTTCCCGATAACTACAAGCCCAAAAAGTTTGAAGGCGACATAGCCATGCAGAAAGCCGCTGAAGCTGACGTTGCATCTGCAGCCGTTCCGGCATACACAGAGGCAATCGCCATGCTTGAAGCAAGCCAGGACCCCTCAAGATACAATTCCGACGCAAAAGTTATGTACAACTACATGGGCAACTACTATCTTGACCAGAAAGATGTGGAGAAAGCAAAAGAATATTTCAACAAATATCTGCAGCTTGACCCTGACAACGAGGCATATCGAAAATTCGTTGAAAGTCTCTGACAACAAAGCCGAGCTACTGATTTCGTGAAAGAACCAGACCAGGCTTCACCTCTTATAGAAAACTTCCGTCAACTTTTTATGCTGGCGGAAGTTTTTTTGCATAAGACGGCTATTATTCGTAATTTTGCATCAGAATTACCAACTTCCACAGCAACGTCAGCGAATAATATCACAACCCACTGACGTTGCCTATACTATTTATTATTTATGGCCGAAAAAATACGTATAAAGAAGGGTCTTGACATCCCGGTTGCAGGCATGCCTTCTTCGCGCGTGACAGACGACACTGCCACCACTCTTTTCGCCGTGTGTCCCGATGATTTCCCCGGGCCTATTTGGAAAGCCGCCGTAAAGGCGGGTGACACAGTTGCCGCCGGAGACACCCTGCTCATCGACAAGGCGTCAGGTGAAATTTGCCTTGCATCACCGGTGTCGGGCACTGTGGAGGAAGTGCATCGTGGAGAGCGTCGCCACATCGAATTTATCAGTGTCAAAGGAAACGCAGCTTCTTCAGAACTGAAGGCCGGCCCGGCCCGCTCCGCTGAAGAAATCAGGAAAGCTATTCTGTCGTCAGGACTGTGGGCTATGATGCGCCAGCGTCCATACGACATTGTGCCCGATCCTAATGTCGCTCCACGCGACATCTTCGTCACAGCTTTCAACTCTGCTCCGCTTGCTCCTGAATTGCTTGATTCCAGCCTTGCCCCGTATCTTGAAAAAGGTCTTCAGGCTCTTGCAAAACTCACTTCCGGAAAAGTGTATCTCGGAATAAGACCGGGGAGCGGGATAACATCGAAATCAGCAGAAGTGTATGAATTCGACGGGCCCCACCCTGCCGGAAATGTGGGCGTTCAGATCGCAGCAGTCAAACCTGTCAACAAAGGCGAGACTGTATGGACACTCGACGCTGCAACAGCGGCAAGAATCGGAATGCTTTGTGCCGACGGAATCCTCAACTACCACACAGTTGTGGCTGTGACCGGAGAAGGTGTAAACGACCCGCATCTTGTGAAAACCACTATGGGCGCCTCGATTGACACTCTCATCGGAGGAATGCTAAAAACAGGCCAAAGCCTCCGCATAATCTCAGGCAACGTGCTCACAGGAGTGAGAGTGCACACCAACGGATTCCTCCGCTACCCATACCGCCAGATCACTGTGATTGAAGAAGGAGACCATGCCGATGAATTCATGGGCTGGGCATCGCTCGACCCCGGCAAATTCTCCGTGAAAAGAAGTTTCCCGGCATTTCTCCGCGGGCTTTCAAAACCTTACAAATTTGATTCAAGAATCAAAGGTGGACACCGCGCTATGATTTTGAGCGGAGAATACGACAAAGTATTCCCCTTCGACATCTATCCGGAATATCTGCTCAAGGCCATTATCGCCGGCGACATCGACCGAATGGAAAAGCTCGGAATCTACGAAGTTGCGCCTGAAGACTTTGCCCTGCCGGAGTTTGTCGACACTTCTAAGATTGAGCTTCAGAAAATAGTGAGGGAAGGTCTTGACAATCTGAGAAAGGAACTCTCCTGACATATTCCCCGATATTTGAGTTTTCACCATCTACAATATTTCATACTTCAGATGAAAGGATTAAAGAAAAAAATCGACAGTGTGAAGCCACATTTCGAGGAAGGAGGGAAGTTCTCAAAACTTCATTCCGTTTTCGACGGTTTCTACACGTTTCTTTTCACACCTAACGAGACATCGCGCTCAGGAGTACACATCCACGATGCCAACGACTCCAAACGCACGATGATTATAGTGGTGCTCGCGCTCCTTCCATGTTGCCTCTTCGGCATGTGGAACGTAGGATTGCAACACGCGCTTGCCACAGGCGACACCAACCACGGCCTCTTCCATTTATTCTTCTATGGATTCTGGGCTGTGCTTCCTCAGATTCTCACCGCCTACATCGTGGGCCTCGGAATCGAATTTATCATAGCGCAGATAAGAGGCCATGAAATTCAGGAGGGATTCCTGGTGTCGGGTCTTCTGATTCCTATGATTTGCCCGGTGTCTACGCCATGCTGGATGCTCGCTGTGGCAGTGGCGTTTGCTGTGATTTTCGCAAAAGAAGTGTTCGGCGGCACCGGCTACAACTTCCTCAACGTTGCGCTTGTCACCCGCGCATTCCTCTTCTTCGCCTATCCTTCGCAGATGAGCGGCGACAATGTGTTTGTGTCGCTTGGAGAAATGGCTTCAATCGACGGATATTCAGGCGCGACCCCTCTCGGGCAGCTGGCCTCTGCAAGCGGACAGGTGGAAGTGCTTGGAGTGACAGGCTCGCCGCTTAGTTTCTCCGACATCTTCCTCGGGCTATATCCCGGCTCTTGGGGCGAGACTTCCACGCTTTGCATCCTTATCGGCCTTGCAATTCTCTTCGCCACCGGAATGGCCTCATGGAAAATCACAATTTCGGCTGTGGTCGGCGGATTCTTTATGGCCCTTCTCGCCAATAATTTCGCCACACCGCTCTACCCTGTCACCTATCTGTCGCCCGTAGAGCAGCTTTGCCTCGGAGGCTTTGCCTTCGCTGTGGTCTTTATGGCAACCGACCCTGTGACAGCCTGCCGCACGGAAATCGGCAAATACATCTACGGCTTCCTTATCGGCGCAATCGCAATAATCATCAGATGCTACAATACCGGCTATCCCGAAGGGGCAATGCTTGCAGTGCTTCTCATGAACTGCTTCGCGCCGCTCATCGACTATTGCGTTGTCAACGCCAATATCAACCGACGCCTGAAACGCGCATCCGTAAAGAATTAATAACACTCCTGCAATTATGAATAGACAAAGCAACCTTTACACAATCATCTATTCCACGGTGCTCGTGCTCGTGGTGGGAGTGGTTCTGTCTGTTGTCTACCAGGCATTGCGTCCGCAACAGTTAGAGAACATTGCCAACGACACGAAACGACAGATTCTTGCTTCAGCACGAATAGCTCCTGAAAACGGCGAAAGCGTGGCTCAGCTTTTCGACAGCCACATCTCTGAAAGATATATTGTGAACTCCAAAGGAGAGAAAATCGATGGCAACACCGACCCTTTCAAGGTGAATGTTGCCATGGAAGTAAAGAAGCCGGCAGAGGAGCGCATGCTTCCTGTGTTTGAATGCACCACCGACAATGGCCTGAAATACATAGTGCCCGTCTACGGAGCCGGGCTATGGGGCCCAATCTGGGGCTATGTGGCTTTCGATGACAATGGCGACACCATCTACGGCGCATATTTCGCTCACCAGGGAGAAACCCCGGGTCTCGGGGCCGAAATCGAGAAACCCACTTTCAGCGGGCAGTTCGATGGCAAAAATATTTTCTCTGACAATGGAGAGTTTACATCAGTAGCAGTGGTGAAAACCGGCAAGGAGCCGGCAGGAAGGGCATGGGTGCACGCTGTGAGCGGCGGCACAATCACCAGCCAGGGAGTGCAGAAGATGCTCTTCGATTCTCTTGAGCCCTATTCGGCATTCTTCCGCGAACTTAAAAACAACACTTCAGACAAATAATAAGATTCCCGGATTATGAACATCAACAAATCATTACTGCCTCTCGTTAATCCTTTATCGAAAGACAACCCCGTCATTGTGCAGGTGCTGGGAATCTGCTCGGCTCTTGCTGTCACCGCCAAGCTTGAGCCCGCAGTAGTCATGACTATTTCAGTAACAGCCGTGCTTGCGCTTGCAAATGTGATTATCTCGCTTCTTCGCAACACCATCCCCACCTCTATCCGAATCATCGTGCAGCTCGTGGTTGTGGCGGCTCTCGTTGTGATTGTAGACCAAGTTCTGAAAGCATGGAATTATGAAGTGAGCAAAGCTCTGTCAGTCTTTATCGGACTGATCATAACAAACTGTATCATCATGGGTCGACTTGAGGCATTCGCCATGAGCAACCGCCCGTGGCCATCTTTCCTCGACGGAATTGGCAACGGCCTCGGCTACGGCATTATCCTCATTATAGTAGGCTTTTTCCGCGAACTTCTCGGAAGCGGCACTCTTTTCGGCTATCAGGTGATTCCGCAATGGTGCTACGACCATGGCTATCAGAACAACGGCATGATGATTCTCCCGCCCATGGCCCTCATAACCGTGGCCTGCATCATTTGGGTTCATCGTTCCCGCAACAAAGACCTTCAGGAATAATTCACTCGCAGTCGTAACCAGAAAACTCCAAATTTAAGTTATGGAAAATCTAAATCTGTTCATAAGGTCGATTTTTGTCGACAACATGATATTCGCCTACTTCCTCGGCATGTGTTCATTCCTTGCCGTGTCGAAGAATGTGAAGACTGCGTTCGGACTGGGAGTGGCGGTGAGCTTCGTGCTCATCATCGCTCTCCCTGTGACATGGTGCATCAACCAGTACATCCTCGTGCCCGGGGCATTGAGCTGGCTCGGAGAAGAATATGCCGAGACCGACCTCAGCTTCCTCGGCCTGATTATGTTTATCTCTGTGATTGCCGCCCTCGTGCAGATTCTTGAGATGGTGATTGAGAAATACTCTCCCGCGCTGTATTCTTCACTTGGCATATTTTTGCCGCTCATAGCTGTGAACTGTGCAATTCTTGGCGCAGTGCTCTTCATGCAGCAGCGTGAATTCCCCGATGCCTGGACAGCCACCGTGTATGGCGCCGGCTCCGGCATAGGCTGGCTTCTCGCCATCACCTGCCTTGCAGCAATTCGCGAGCGCCTCGCCTACAGCCAGATTCCTGCTCCACTCAGAGGAATAGGCATCACATTCATAATCACCGGCCTCATGGGCATAGCATTCATGAGCTTCCTCGGCATCAAACTCTAAAACCCGCCACACCCTCTTTGTTGAAGCAAAGGGGGAAGGTGATAATAATAAAACCTTTATGTCATTACTTAATATGATTCATTGGAATTCAGTAATTGTGGCGGCGTTGATATTCTTTGTCATCGTCCTTGTGCTGGTGATGATTCTGCTTGTCGCCAAGCGCTGGCTCGTGGCCTCCGGCGAGGTGACAATCTCCATCAACGGCGGCAAGAAAGAAGTTAAGGCCGACAGCGGCAAGTCGCTTCTTGCCACCCTTGCCGACGGCAGAGTGCACTTGTCGTCAGCCTGCGGCGGAAAAGGCAGCTGCGGCCAATGCAAAGTGCAGGTTCTTGAAGGCGGCGGCGATATGCTGCCCACAGAGGCTGTGCATTTCACTCGCCGTCAAATTAAAGACAACTGGCGTCTCGGATGCCAGGTGAAAGTGAAAAGCGACATGGAAATCCATGTCGATGAAGCAGCCCTCGATGTCAAGGAATGGGAATGCGAAGTTATCTCCAACAAGAATGTGGCCACATTTATCAAGGAGTTTATCGTGCAGCTTCCCAAGGGTGAGCACATGAATTTCATTCCGGGTTCGTATGCACAGATCCGAATCCCGAAATATGACATGTCTTATGACAAAGACATCGACAAGTCTCTGATTGGCGATGAATATCTGCCGGCATGGGAAAAATTCGGACTGTTTACTCTCAAGGCTAAAAACACGGAAGACACCGTCAGAGCATACTCTATGGCCAACTATCCCGAAGAGGGCGACAGAATCATGCTCACAGTGCGTATTGCCACACCTCCCTTCAAGCCGAAACCTCAGGTTGGCTTCCAGGATGTGCCCTGCGGCATTGCGTCGTCATACATATTCTCTCTCAAACCCGGCGACAAGGTGATGATGAGCGGCCCCTACGGCGACTTCCACCCTATCGTAGACTCCAAAGCAGAGATGATATGGGTGGGAGGCGGCGCCGGCATGGCTCCTCTCCGCGCCCAGATAATGTGGATGACAAAAACACTCCACACCACCGACCGCAAAATGCACTATTTCTATGGCGCACGCGCACTCAACGAGGTTTTCTATCTCGAAGACTTCCTGCAGCTTGAGAAAGACTTCCCGAACTTCAAGTTCCATCTTGCGCTCGACCGTCCCGACCCTGCCGCGGATGCAGCGGGCGTGAAATACACTGCCGGATTCGTTCATCAGGTCATGTATGAGAACTATCTCAAAGACCATGAAGCCCCTGAAGACATCGAATACTACATGTGTGGCCCCGGCCCTATGAGCAATGCTGTGAACAACATGCTCTACAACCTCGGAGTGGAACCCAAATCAATCCACTACGACAACTTCGGAGGCTAACCGAAGCCATATTGAAAAACAGCCGTCAGTCGCTAGCCGACCGACGGCTGTTTTTTTAGCGATATAAATTTGCACAATTCCAACCGTATCACTACCTTTGCATTGGCAATATATGCCTTTCCGGGCTTTGCTTTAACTCCTAATAATCTATTCATCAGAAAACACGCTAATAAAATGAAGAGAGACAACGAAATCTTCGACATCATCGACCGCGAACATCTTCGCCAGCGTCGTGGAATCGAGCTTATAGCCAGCGAAAACTTTGTCAGCGACGAAGTTATGCGCGCAATGGGTTCATGCCTCACCAACAAGTATGCAGAAGGATATCCTGCACACCGCTATTATGGCGGCTGCCAGATTGTTGATGAAGCCGAGAATCTTGCCATCGACCGTGCAAAGAAGCTTTTCGGCGCTGAGTGGGCAAACGTTCAGCCCCACAGCGGCGCACAGGCTAACATGGCAGTATTCATGGCTTGCCTCCAGCCCGGCGACACTTTCCTCGGAATGGACCTCAGCCACGGCGGCCACCTCAGCCACGGCAGCCCGGTGAACTTCTCCGGCCTTCACTTCAAGCCAATCAGCTACACTGTTTGTGCCGACACAGGCCGTGTGAACTACGAGGAGCTCGAACAGAAAGCCCGCGAACACAAGCCGAAACTTATAATTGCCGGCGGCAGCGCATATAGCCGCGAATGGGATTATGCACGCATCCGCAAAGTAGCCGACGAAATCGGCGCTATTTTCATGGTTGACATGGCTCACCCTGCCGGCCTTATCGCTGCAGGTCTTCTTGAGAACCCTCTGAAGCACGCTCATGTTGTTACCACCACAACCCACAAGACACTTCGCGGACCTCGCGGCGGCCTCATCCTTATGGGCAAAGATTTCGACAATCCTTGGGGCAAGAAAACTCCTAAAGGTGAAATCAAGAAAATGTCGGCGCTCCTCGATTCTGCTGTATTCCCCGGAGTGCAGGGCGGCCCGCTCGAACACGTGATTGCCGCCAAGGCAGTGGCTTTCGGAGAGGCTCTTCAGCCGGAATGGAAAGAATATGCCATCCAGATCAAGAAAAACGCCGACGCTCTTGCCAACGCTCTTATAAGGAGAGGCTACAAGATTATCTCTGACGGCACCGACAACCACTGCATGCTCGTTGACCTCCGTCCCAAATTCCCTGAAATGAGCGGAAAGAAAGCAGAAAGAGTGCTCGTGGAAGCAGACATCACTGCCAACAAAAACATGGTGCCGTATGACAGCCGCTCTCCGTTCCTCACATCAGGACTTCGCTTTGGCACAGCTGCAATCACAACTCGCGGCGCCAAGGAAGAACTTATGGAGACAATTGCCGATCTCATCGACCGCGTGCTCACTAACGCCGACGACGAGAAGGTGATTGCAGAAGTTCGCCGGGAAGTTAACGAAATGATGAACGACTATCCCATGTTCGCATGGTAATCTGCATTAGGTTAAATCCCTGACAATAAAAGAGGAACGCCTGAATGTAGCGTTCCTCTTTTATTAATCTCATATGTGTCGACACATTTTTCTGACTACTCTATCACATTACAATAATATTTATATGAATTTATCTGACGTAAATATTCCGCCGGTGCTTTTTGTGACTGGCACCGGCACAGATGTTGGCAAAAGTTTTGCAACCGGATGGCTTGCCCGTGAAATTATGGAATCAGGGCGCTCCTGCATAACTCAGAAAATGATTCAGACCGGCAACGTCGGCAATAGTGAAGACATCGACCGCCATCGAAAAATAATGGGCACAGGCTATCTGCCTGTAGACGACTGCCATCTTACTGCCCCGGTCATTTTCTCTTATCCGGCTTCGCCTCACCTTGCTGCAAAGATTGACGGCAAGGAAATAGACCTCAATGTGATTGATTCCGCCACAGAGTCTTTGGCCCGACAATTCAGCCATGTGCTTGTGGAAGGAGCCGGCGGCCTCATGGTCCCTATAACCGAAGACTATCTCACGGCCGACTACATCTCTGAAAGAAACCTGCCGACTGTGGCAGTGGTATCGGGAGAACTCGGGTCTATAAATCATGCGCTTCTCACACTCAAGGCTATTGAAAATTACGGCATAGAACTTTTTGCCGTGATATACAACCCATATTTCGACAAAGACCCTGTCATTTGCGATGACTCTCGCAGATACATACAGGAATGGCTAAATCGCCATTTCCCCGAATCATTGTGGCTGGAAATGCCAAATTTATAAAATCACGTATTTTTTAACATCATTAAAGACTATTTTCACAATTTTATTACTCCGTTGTTTAAAAATTTTATAAATTTGCATTGCAGTGGCCTCAAAACAATCCGGTAAGGTTTGAAATCGGTTTTCAGGCAATTCTGAAATGAGGGAAACTAAACTTGAGCCGCGATATTTTTTGAATCACACAAACATATACCAAATTTAAGTTCAGCCCTTTTCGTATACTCTCCAATTCATGCGGGAGGAGGTTCAATCAATAGAGACTAACATCGATGAATCCCGATTTTTCTTCAGGCGCATTTCTAAGCATCAACAAGACTCAACTCTCTGCCCTCCCTCAGGCACATTTCAAAGGGGAGATAAGAGTGGTAGACCATGAGCAGGGCATTATTGAAGCTATTGCCGAACTGCGCAAGTCCAACACTATTGGATTCGACACAGAGACCAGGCCAAGTTTCAGAAAAGGGCAGATTAATTCCGTGGCGCTTGTGCAGTTGTCTACACGTTCGGTCTGCTTTCTATTTCGCATCAACATCACAGGTCTTTCACAGCACATAATAGACCTTCTTGAGGATGAAAATATTTTGAAAATCGGACTTTCAGTCCACGATGATTTCCATAATCTCAATAAAATCACACACATTTCTCCTAAAGGGTTTATCGACCTCCAGAATTATGTGAAAGAATATGAGATTGCCGACAACAGCCTGTCGCGCATATATGGGATTGTGTTTGGCGAGCGAGTGTCAAAAGGGCAACGTCTGACTAACTGGGAGGCGGAATATCTCACACCCTCTCAACAATGTTACGCAGCCCTGGATGCAATGGCTTGCATCCAGATTTACGATTATCTTTCAGAAGGGCATTTCCATCCGGAGGAGTCGCCATATATCGTTTACCACTCAGAAGAAAAAGACATAGAGACACCGGCCGACAACAATGCGACCTCACCCGAAAATTCCGGCGAGCCGGACAAATCCAACGGGCTGAATAATTCCAACGAGCATCACAAAGAATGATATGAAAGCGCAAAGACACGTAACAGTAACAATACTTCTATCCGTATACGCATTGTTCATGTGCATATATTTCGGCATAGACCTGCTCAATTCAGGCCAGTATGGGCGTTTCTTCTGCATTGCCGGAGCAGAGACACTTGTGATTGTGCTCGCGTTCTTTGCCTTAAGAAAACGCGACAGACTACGGCAACAACGCAAAAATCAATAAAGCAAAACGGCAATCCATCGACGCCTGGATTGCCGTTTTGCTTTATTGATTACGAACTCCTATCTCTAATGAGTTTCTATCATAGCATTCATTTATTTGCAGACTGCTAACTGATTTTAAAAGCCCAGACCAATCGCACAACACTCTGCGCTTTTCGTTTCATAATGCCAACCCCCCGCATCTGCTCCTTATGGCCGCATGCGGGGGATTGTCTCATTTCTCCTGGTGTCACCACCCGAAGAATGAAAAAAGGGTGATAACCTCCACGGTCGCACCCCTTAGATAAGTTTCTACAGGTAAAAAATCTTAAGGTAAAAAAGATTGTTTTTAGGTTCGGTGCAAAGTTACGGCTTTATTACGGACTGACCAAATATTTTTTGCCAAAATGTAATAAACATGTTGTAAAACATATAAAATTACCCCCATTTTCGCAGTTCTAACCCATTTTCACCCATAATTGCGTAACTAAATGTCCGAATCCATTCTCCGAGAACTATCATTTCACAACCGTCACAAACCGTTTCCCGGCTCAACACATGCACATGACCGAACAAATAGTAATCCACATTCGGGTGCGCCTTATGATAATCCAGCACATACTCTTTCAAATTGACAAGCAACTTTTCGTCGGGCAAACCGGGAGTTTGGGAGTTTCATTAAAAAATAATTTGTAAATAATTGGCTTTAAATTTGGTAGAGTCAATTTTTCTTTGTATCTTTGTTCTACAGTGTTCTAATTATAAAAAGTATGTATTTAGACATTCGCAAAGGCAAAGATCGCCGTTTCTACATAATGCAGGGATTTCGCGTAAAGGGTGGCGGAACCTCTACGAAAGTTTACATGAAATTAGGGAAGGAATCCGATATAAAGGAGAAGTACGGCTGCGCCGATGCCGAGGCATGGGCCCGCCAGAAACTAAAGGAGATAAACGACAGTATAAAGGAGGACAAGGCCTCTGTGATTGTCTCGTACAATCCTAATAAAAAGATCGAATCAGGCCAGTGGAGGAGCGTGCATTGCGGCCACATGGTACTTCTGCCTCTGTACAATAAGCTTGGGATGGCCAGATTCTCGGCAGAGGTGACTGCGCGCCACCGCTTTAAGTTCGACTTTGCCGATATCATGTGCAAGCTGGTGATGTGCCGGATCCTTTTCCCCGATTCCAAGCGAGCCACCAGGGAATGCCTGACAGCCTTTGTCGATGCGCCTGATTTCTCGCTTGATGACATATACAACTTCCTGGGGGTTCTGGCAAAGGAAATCACACCCTTGCAGAAGAGTCTGTATGATGCGACAAAAAATGAACTGTCCCGCAGGACAGGCGTGATCTACTACGACTGTACAAACTACTATTTTGAGATAGAACGGGAAGACAGTCTGCGCAGATACGGCAAGTCAAAGGAGCACCGTCCTAATCCGATTGTACAGATGGGTATGTTCATGGATGCGGACGGACTTCCTCTTGCGTTCTGCATCAATCCCGGCAACACAAGCGAGCAGCAGACCTTGCAGCCGCTCGAGGAGATACTTGCAAATGAATTTAATCTCAGCGAGTTCGTGGTCTGCACAGATGCAGGGTTGGCAAGCATCAACAACAGACAGTACAATACTACGGAGGGACGGAACTATATAGTGACACAGTCCATACCGGGCCTTCCAAAGCTGATGAAGGAATGGGCCCTCGAAAAGACAGGCTGGAGGAGACTTGGAGATAAGGAGGACCGGACCTATGACATATCGGATATTGACCTTGAATCGGAAAAGGAACATCTCTATTACCATGAGCGCTGGTTCAAGGAAGACCGCTCGAACGTGAAGAATTACGAAGAACGACTGATAGTCACCTTCTCCCCCAAGTTCGCTCTGTATCAGCGACAGCTTCGTGCACAGCACATTGAGAAAGCGTTGAAGATGATAGAGAAAAAATCGGAGAAATCTCGTCAGACGCAACAGGATCCGCGCAGGCTGATTGCCACGACATATTGTACCGCAGACGGTGAAGTGGCTGAAAAAAGTGTTATGAGCCTCGATCTGGAGGCGATAGAGAAGGAAAGTGCCATGGACGGTCTTAACTGTGTGGCTACCAGACTTGAGGACTCGGTCGGCGAGATACTTCACGTCAACGGCTTCCGGTATGAGATTGAACATCTGTTCAGGGTCACCAAGACAGAGTTTGATGCACGTCACGTATATCTGCGACGCGAAGACAGGATCCGGGCTCATTTTGCCATCTGCTTTGTGGCGTTGCTGCTGCTCAAGGCCTTCCAGAAGCAAATCAATGACGGCCTGAGCGAAGAGCACCAATACTCGACCGAGCAGATTATCAACGCCCTTGCGGGAATGGACTATAACGTGGTGAGGGGAACCGGATATGTGCCTGCGTACTCTGCCACCGAACTCAGGTCAAGATGTTGCGAGGTATCCAATGTACACATTGACACGCAGATAGTAGTGAACCGTAAAATGCGACAGTATATCAAAATGTTAAAGAAATGTTAAAATTTAGCCATTGAAATTTGTTAGCACAATCGGACACTCATAATCAACTGAGTGCCCGATTGTTATATGGTATAACTCCCAAACTCGGGAAGTTACGGCTTTATTACGGACTGACCAAATATTTTTTGCCAAAATGTAATAAACATGTTGTAAAACATATAAAATTACCCCCATTTTCGCAGTTCTAACCCATTTTCACCCATAATTGCGTAACTAAATGTCCGAATCCATTCTCCGAGAACTATCATTTCACAACCGTCACAAACCGTTTCCCGGCTCAACACATGCACATGACCGAACAAATAGTAATCCACATTCGGGTGCGCCTTATGATAATCCAGCACATACTCTTTCAAATTGACAAGCAACTTTTCGTCGGGCAAACCACGCGCCTCCCCCTCTTTACGGCTATGGCGGCTCCAGTTGTAAGCAAACGGAATTGTCCATCGCGGATGGATTGCCGCGAATGCTTTCTGGCAGATTTTATTCCTGAACAGGCAGCGAAGAAACCTAAAAGACGCAGGAAGTTTCCCGACCCCGTCGCCATGAGTCATGAAGAACGTCTTGCCGTGAATCTCCTCTGTGAGACTTCCGTCGACAACCTCTATACCCAATTCTTTCGGAAGATAGTCAAAAATCCAGATGTCATGATTCCCGATGAGCCACACAATCCTCACCCCGGAATCCGAAAGTTCCGCGAGTTTTCCGAAGAACCTCACAAACCCCCGAGGCACCACATACCGATATTCATACCAATAGTCCAACACATCTCCTAAAAGATATATCGCTTCTGCATCTTGCTTTATAGAATCAAGAAAAGCCACAACTCGTTTTTCCGCCTCTCTTGAGTCAGGAAAATACGGAGCCCCGAGATGGAGGTCGCTCAGAAAATATGATTTCTTCAAACCGCTGATTGTTTTATCAGATAACAGTGCGCCTCTCCCCGCATTATAAATATATGACTAATGCAGAATGAAGCCAACCGATTCTTAATATAAATAGTAAGAGAAATTAGAGGAACCCGAGTTCAAGCTTTGCCTCCTCGCTCATCATGTCTTGAGTCCATACCGGCTCAAACACAAGACGAAGGTCCACTTTTTCCGGACCCTCCACGCTAAGCAGCTTCTGGCGCACATCTTCCATTATAAAATCCGCTGCCGGACATCCCGGCGCGGTGAGCGTCATATCCACATGAAGTGTTTTATCGGATAAGTCATAGTCGATCTTATATATAAGGCCGAGATCATAGACATTCACCGGAATCTCCGGATCGAAAACCGTGCGAAGCATCTCTATAGTCTTCTCAGTCACCTTGAGTTCCTCCTCGGCAGAAGCCTCCACTTTTTCAACTTCAACTGAATCTCTTTCCTCTACCTGCTCAGCCGCAGCGGGCTTTATATTGTCTTCTTCCATATTATATATGCAATGTCTGAAATTTTGTGTCTGTTTACTGTAAATTTCGCCGGCCTTAACTACCGCAAGAGATATTCAAGCATCGTTAGGCTTTGCAAAGTTAAACAAAAAACATCGCTCCGCTTATCCATAATCGCAACATTTTTCACAAATTATAAAAGTTTTTATTAACTTTGCACCGGAAAGAAGGTATTTCAGGCAATCAATTTTGGCTGAAATTCATATAATTTCAATATTTTTATTATCTAAACCAAATCAAGAATGAAATCTTACAAGAAAATTCTACTCGTTTTTCTCGTTGCCATTTTCGGCATAGGAATGGCTCAGGCCCAGTTCCGTTTCGGTGTCAAGGCAGGTCTTAACCTCAACAGCCTCCATCTCAAAAACCTCGACAGAAATCTTTCAGATGACAACAATTGCGGCTACACTGTGGGTGTGATGACTGAATTCCAGGTGCCCCTTATCGGCCTTTGTTTCGACCTCTCAGCAATGTACACTCGCATGAATACAGAGCTGCAGACAGAGACCGCAGAAGACAACATCGGCAAGAACTTCCTTGAGATACCTCTCAACATCAAATATAAATTCGGTCTTCCGGTAGTAGGCAACGTATTCTCCCCCTACATCTTTACCGGCCCCTCATTTGCAATCAAGCTCGACAAGAATTCTATCGAAGCCTTCAAGACCAAGACCTGCCAGGTGGCATGGAATGTCGGCATCGGCTTCGAGATTGTCAAGCATCTCCAGATTGCAGGCTCCTACGGATTCGGCATCAATAACATCGCCGATCATTGGTTAAACACAACCGACGTGAAAGTGAAGAACAATTACTGGACTGTGACAGCCGCCTACCTTTTCTGATAGAGGCACTGTAAAACGACATAAGTCCTGACAAATTTTAACGCATAAAAAATGTTTAGGAAATTTCTTCTCCTGACAACACTATTGGCTACCGCCATTGCGGCCTCGGCAGAATTACGCTGGGGCCCAATGGTAGGTGTGAATTTCTCCACTCTCCATTGGAAACAGAAATTAGCCAAAACCGGCGGACTCACCGGAGGACAGGCCGGAATCATGGGAGAGCTCATGATTCCAGGAATCGGATTCGGCATCGATCTCGGATTGCGCTACAACCTTCACGGGGCGCATGTGAATTTCGGTGACCATGAGATATGGTCGTCTACAGGAATCAAAAACCAAGATGTGTGGTTCCACACTCTTGAAATTCCGATTAACCTGAAATTCAAATGGACACGCATGAACGGATTTGAACAATATCTCGCCCCTTTCATTTTCGGAGGCCCTGTCTTTAATTTCACTGTAGGGACCAACGAGCAGCCGGCTCTTGAACACCCCGGCGGCTATGTGGCAATGCAGTGCGGTCTCGGAGCAGAGATTTTTGAACGATACCAGCTGTCGGCAGGATATTCATGGGGAATAAGCTATCAGGCGAGAACAATCAAGCTTGACAATTATTCGGCCCAGCCCCGCGGATGGTTCATAAATGCGGCTTACCTATTCTGACCACCTTGTTTGCCGAAGTTATACTGCCACTCCCACTGTATTCCACCTTCACCTACCTTGTGCCGCAAGACATGGAGGATAAAGTGCAGGTCGGCTCGCGCGTGTTAGTGCAATTCGGCAAAAAAAAAATACTACACAGCCATTATAGAGTGTCTTCATTCCTCTGAACCGAAAGGATATGAGGTGAAACCTCTCATGGCTTTGCTCGACTCTTCACCAATAGTCCGCTATCCCCAGCTTAAACTCTGGCATTGGATAGCGGACTATTATCTTTGCGCACCAGGAGAGGTGTATAAAGCGGCTGTGCCAACCGGGCTGAAACCGGAAAGCGAGACATTCCTCTCGCTCAATGCTGATTACGAGCCTGACCTTTCATCGCCTTTCAAGATGACGGAGAAGCAGGCCCTTGTGATTCAGTTATTACAGGAGAAAAAAAGACTCCGAATATCTGAAATCGAGGGGGAGACAAAAATCAAAAATGTGGCGGCTGTCATAAATCCACTTCTTGAGAACGGACTGATAGAAATCGACGAAAAGGTCACAGAACGCTATCGGCCTAAGAAAACCACTGTGGTGCGCATCACTTTTGAGCGGGGCGACACCGAAAGGCTGCACGAGTGTTTCGGAATGGTGTCGCGTTCTCGACAGCAAGAGAAATTGCTTATAGCATATCTTGACCTTTCGGCCTGGCTATCACCCGGAGGCGAACTGAAAGAGGTGGAGCGCGACAAACTGCTCTCTACTGCCGGCACTTCGCCCGCAGTGCTGAGATCCCTCATCGACAAAGGGATTCTTGAGACTGTGAAAAAGTCGGTCAACAGATTCGCATCCGCAGGCACACCTGACAACGCAATCAATCTGTCGCCGCTCTCTGAATCGCAGAAAAGAGCGCTCGACGAATTAGACTCCGGCTTCCGCCGCCTGCCTATACAGCTGCTTCACGGAGTGACAGGAAGCGGAAAAACAGAGATCTATACCCATCTCATGGCCCGCTCGCTTAATAATGGCGACCAGGTGCTGTTTCTCGTGCCTGAAATCTCGCTAACCACACAGTTGTCAGACCGACTGAAAAAGGTGTTTGGAAGCAGACTTCTTGTGTATCATTCAAAGTTCTCAGATTCGGAAAGAGTAGACATATGGAAACGGCTGCTATCCACAAATGAACCATTGGTTGTGCTTGGCGTAAGGTCTTCAGTGTTTCTTCCATTTGCACGTCTCGGATTAGTGATAGTGGATGAGGAGCACGAAGCATCATTCAAGCAATATGACCCAGCTCCACGCTACAATGCACGCGACGCCGCCCTCGTGCTGGCGCAGATGCACGGAGCAAAGTCTCTGCTCGGGTCTGCCACTCCTTCAGTCGAGACATTCTATAAGGCCGGATGCGGCAAATATGGGCTTGTCTCTCTCTCTGAGCGGTTTGAGGGTGCGACGTTGCCGGATGTGGAAATAATCGACATGAAAGAGATGAGGAAAAAGAAAGAAGTGAAAGGGATTCTGTCTCATCCTCTTCGCAAACGCATCCTCGACACATTGCGCGACGGGAAACAGGCCATAATGTTCCAGAATCGCCGAGGATTCGCCCCCGTGGTGGTGTGCGACCAATGCGGATGGTCGCCAAAATGCGTAAACTGCGACGTCTCTCTTGTCTACCACAAAAACTTAGGGCTGCTCCGCTGCCATTATTGCGGTTATTCTCAAACTCTTCCCCAGCTCTGCCCTGCGTGCGGACAGAATGGAATCCGAATTTTCGGATATGGCACAGAGAGAATTGCGGAAGAGCTTCATCAGGAATTTGAGGGCTATCGCGTGGCCCGGATGGATCTTGACACAACACGCAACAAAGACGCTTATCAGGAAATAATCGAAGAATTCGCCCGTCATGAAACCGACATACTCGTAGGCACTCAAATGGTGTCGAAAGGTCTCGACTTCGGCGATGTACGCACTGTGGGAGTGCTTAATGCCGACACTTTGCTTAATTTCCCCGACTTCAGAAGCAATGAACGCGCGTTCAACATGCTTGAACAAGTGGCAGGAAGAGCAGGACGACGCAAAGAGAAAGGCTCCGTAATGATCCAGACAGTAAACCCGGACCATGAAGTGCTGAAATATGTTAAGGCTCATGACTATAATGCCTACTACAATGCGGAAATATCCGACAGAAAAAAATACGCATACCCCCCTTTCACAAAAGTTATCAACATATATATTAAAAACAAAGATGCAATGGCCTGCGAACGAGCGGCCGTGACATTCACTTTAGAATTAAGAAAAGTGTTCGGGCAACGTGTGCTCGGGCCGGAAAAACCTTTTATATCACGAGTGGCGTCATACTATCTGCAATCGATAATGCTCAAAATCGAGGCCGGGGCTTCCATGAAAAAAGTGAAAGACCTGCTAAGAGCTATCTATGCCGGAATATCACTTCATCCCGACATAAAGACTTCCACTGTATATTATGACGTTGACCCCGTGTAGCGTCAGGCCGGTCGTGCTTAATCATAAATTGAACCCGCACGCAAAATAGCGGTTGCATATTTGAGAATCATTTTGTAATTTCGCAAAGGAAACTGCATGTGTTTCCTTTCTTTTATCTTCTACATGAAGAATCCAAACCGTACTATTCATGAAATCCGATTGCAAAATGCCTCTCCATGATGAATTTGACCGGCTGCACCTGTGGCATCCTTACACTTCTACCCATAATCCCCTGCCCACTTACACAGTGGACCACGCAGAAGGAGCGGTGATTGTTTTGGCCGATGGCACCCGCCTCATCGACGGCATGTCATCATGGTGGTGTGTGATCCACGGCTATAACCATCCTGTGCTGAATGCGGCAATCGAAAACCAGCTCAAGAAAATGAGCCATGTGATGTTCGGAGGGTTAACACATGCTCCGGCCATCGAGCTCGGGAAACTTCTGCTCTCCATTCTTCCGAAATCGATGAATCACATATTCTATGCCGATTCAGGCTCTGTGGCAACAGAAGTTGCCATGAAAATGGCAGTCCAGGCACAAGACAATCCCGGACGCACCAATTTTGCCACCATACGTTCCGGCTATCATGGCGACACCTGGAACGCCATGTCGGTGTGCGACCCCGTCACAGGAATGCACGGAGCATTCGGGCCGGCGCTCCCGGTGCGCTATTTTGCAGAGGCTCCGTCATGTCGCTTTGATGAAGAGTGGGACCCTGCATCTTTTCAGCCAATGCAAGATCTTCTCGACGCCCATGGTGATGAACTCGCGGCTGTGATTCTTGAGCCTGTGGTGCAAGGCGCCGGGGGAATGAGATTCTACCACCCGCAATACCTCCGCTGCCTGAGAAAAGCCTGCGATGAAAAAGGCATTCTTCTCATTCTTGATGAAATAGCCACAGGATTCGGAAGGACAGGAAAAATGTTTGCCTGCGAACATGCCGGAATAGAGCCTGACATAATGCTCATCGGCAAAGCAATAACCGGAGGCTACATGACATTCTCGGCTGTGGCGGCATCCGCCAAGGTGGCAGACATGATTTCATCAGGCAGCGCGGGAGTGATGATGCATGGGCCCACGTTCATGGGAAACCCTTTGGCATGTGCCGTGGCTGTGGCCTCGGTGAAACTTTTGCTTGAATCTCCCTGGCAAGAAAGAATAAAACACATTGAGGCAATAATGAAAGAAAAGCTCGCCCCGGCAAAAAATCTTCCGGGTGTGCGCGACGTGCGTGTGCTTGGCGGAATCGGAGTGATTGAGGTGGAGCAATATGTAGATTGCGGAGAGTTTCAAAAACGATGTGTAAAAGAAGGGGTGTGGATACGCCCGTTCGCACATAACTGCTACATTATGCCCCCCTACCTCGCTGTGAGCGACGAACAAGTTGAAAAACTGTGTGAAGCTCTTATAAAATTAGTAAAGGAGATGCCATGCCAACAATAAAAGATGTTCTGTCAGGCTTAGACAAGGAGAAAAGGCTGAGAAGGATTCCCGATTCGGCTGCCTCCGATATGCTTGACCTCTCTTCAAACGACTATCTCTCTCTCGCCATTCACGCAGAAGAATTCATGGAAGAGTTTCTTCAGCGATTCGGCGACGCGCCGTTCTCTTCGTCGGCATCACGGCTTCTTTCGGCCAGGCAGGAACATCACAGCGCCTTCGAGCATTATCTCTCGTCACTCTACGGAAAACCGGCCCTGCTTTTTAATTCCGGCTATCATGCCAACGTGGGGTGCATCGGGGCGCTTACGTTGCCTCACACTCTCTTTGTGTGTGACAAACTTGTTCACGCCTCGATTGTGGACGGACTAAAAATCGGGACCTCCAATTTCAAACGATTCCCCCACAACAACATCGGCAAACTTAACGAAATAGTTGAAAAAGAGTCCTGCAATTACGAGAGAATCATAGTTGTGGCCGAATCCATCTACAGCATGGACGGTGACGAAGCGCCACTGCATAAACTCGTTGAAATAAAGAAAAGACATCATAATGTGATGCTATATATTGACGAGGCACACGCTTTCGGCGTAAGGGGAGAAAAGGGTCTTGGAATTGCAGAAGAATGCTCTCTGATTAAAGACATAGACGTAATCATAGGCACATTCGGCAAGGCAGGTGCTTCGGCAGGCGCTTTCGCTGTGTGCGATGAAGAGATTAAAACACTTCTCGTAAACTGTGCACGCCCATTCATATTTTCAACCGCGATCCCTCCCGTCAATGTGGCCTGGAGCATGCTCATGACTGAAAAAATAACAGGCATGGGCCGGCAACGTGCCAAATTAAGACAGCTTTCACAGCGGTTCAACAAAGAGATTGAACGAATTTCAGGTAAATCCACGGGGTCTTCAACCCAGATTATCCCTTTCATCACCGGAGATTCCGCAAAGGCTCTCGACATAGCCGGAGAACTGAGAAAAGAAGGGATAATCGCTCTTCCTATAAGACGTCCGACTGTGCCCCCCGGAGGAGAAAGAATCAGGTTCTCACTTGGAGCCGACATGGATTTTGATTCATTTTTACCGGTTTTTAAAATATTGGAGAATCAGAGATATGAAATGTGAATTTCTACATAAAGAGGGCTCTTCTCGGCTGATATTGATTTTTTCCGGATGGTCCACCGACATGGAGTTCTATTCTCACATTTCTCATCCGGGATGGGATGTAGCGGTGGTGTCGGGATACACAGACTTTGATTTCCCGACAGAGATACTCGACAGCTACACCACGATTTCTCTTTTCGCATGGTCGATGGGTGTGTACATGGCGTCTATGTCGGTGCCATTCAACCGCCTGTCGATGGCAATAGCCATAAACGGCACGGAATCTCCTGTTGACAATTCCACCGGCATTCCCGAAAATATATTCAAAGGCACACTCGAAACACTCGACGAGCGAAATCTGCGAAAGTTCAGAATGCGCATGAGCGGATCGCATTATAAAAATCTCGAAGGCTGCTTCAACACCCCCGACATCGACAAACTTAAATCCGAACTTGAATTTATTCTAAAAAGCCGGGCATCAGCGCCTCGCGGTAACAACTCAAAATGGAATAGAGTCTACATCTCGCGCAACGACTTGATTTTTCCATTCCAAAACCAAAAACAGGCATGGAAAAGCCACAATTCTTCAGAAAGCATTATCGAGATTGACGCTCCTCACTATGTAGATCTACTTCCGCTAATAAAATCTGCACTACCCTCTTCAGAAAAAATAGGCAAAAGATTCAGCAAGGCACTTGCAACATATAATCAGCAGGCCGACGCACAAAGAACAATCGCTCACCGGCTTGCAGAAATGTGTGAAGGCACATCGCTGAGAAGAGTGATCGAAATAGGGCCCGGAAGCGGGATATTCACTCACGCTTTTGCATCAAGACACAATCCTGAGTCTATAGATTTTGTCGACCTTTACCGGCTTCCCGTTTTTGGCGTGGCACAAAGCGAACATTACCACATAGCCAATGCCGAAGACTGGATGGCACACAAAGCAGAACAATCACAAGGGCAATACGATGCCATAGTGTCGGCATCTGCCCTGCAATGGTTTGTGAATCCTAAAGAATTTTTTCATAATTCGTTACTCCTTTTGAAACCGGGTGGAATCCTGGCATGTTCCACCTTCCTGCCGGGCAATCTTGAAGAAATATCATCTGCTAACCCCTACGGCATCATCTATAGATCGAAAGACGAGATTGAAGAAATGCTTTCATCGTTTTTTGACTCATTCTCACTTGAAGAAGAATCCATCACACTTGAATTTGAATCTCCCCGCGACACCCTTCTGCATCTAAAACACACAGGAGTGGGAGGAAGCAGCTCTTCAGGGCTCTCCCTTAAAGAATTGCTTGGCCGGCTCCCGAGCAGGCTAACCTACCGTCCGCTTTACATCATAGCGCGTAAGCAACTCTCACGCTAATCCCGGCCCGGCAGCCAAAGTCAGAATCTCGGCTGCTCCTTGACCGTCACCGGGTCAAATCCTTTTGCATTCAGAATTCCTCCTTGTCATATACACCTACGGCGCCACTAAAAAGTGTGTCAATCCGCTGGCGGTATGGATCAGAGGGGTCTTTAAGGCGTCGCACTGTCTGCTGAAGAATAGGGTCACTCGGCACAAACCAGACAACTGCCTTCGGCTTTTCGACCTCAAGTGTTGAAAACATCTTTTCGAGTGCATCGCAGGCTATGAATGTCTTTCCTCCGGCAGTCGGCACTTTTACAGCAACCCTCGGAACCCCGGGAATACTGACTTGATATTGACGTAGCTCTGTTCCTTCCGCCAGAGCAACGCCCTTGTTCTGCCAGAAACTCCTATATGCTCTCGATATATTCCTTTTCTCGTTGCACTGGTCGATGAATGCCTCGATGCAAAGAAATTTCTTTAATTTTCCTGCCACAATAATATGTCAGAACCATATCTTTGATTAATTTTGCACAATATTTTTTTATTAATACTTTTTCTTAAAATCCTATATCGGATTACCATGATCACAACACTTCTAATCATCTTCATCGTTGGCTACATACTGATAGCCTCCGAACACATCCTCGGCGTCAATAAAGCCACTTTCGCGCTGATTATGTGCGGATTGCTTTGGGCTGTATATTCTCTTTGCAGCCATGACCCCAACATTTCACACGAAATGGTTGAAGCCTTGGGCGATACTTGTGAGATAGTAGTGTTCCTTATCGGGGCAATGACTATCGTTGAACTAATCGACAGATACGGCGGTTTCCGCATACTTGTGGACAAAATCCACGCGTCCAACAAACGTAAACTCATGTGGATTCTCGCTTTTGTCGCCTTCTTCCTTTCAAGTGTGCTCGACAATATGACCACCACCATCATCATGGTCATGATGTTGCGCAGAATGCTGAGCGACCAGAAAGAGCGCTGGATTTTTGCCTGCATCATAGTGCTTGCGGCAAATGCCGGCGGCGCATGGTCTCCGATCGGCGACATCACCACAATCATGCTGTGGATGAAGAACTATGTTTCTTCTGTCGATCTTATCGCAAACCTGCTTCTCCCGTCGCTTGTGTCGGTGATAGTGCCGGTATTTATCGCCACACATATGGTTGAAGCCGCCCCGGTTGAACCGCTCAACAGCCAGGATGCGCGCGTTGGCTACGACCTGTCGGAACACCACCGCCACCTCTCGGTTCTCATTCTATGCTGCGGTGTGGCCGGACTCCTTTTTGTGCCGGTGTTCAAGGCTGCGACTCACCTTGCGCCATACATGGGCATCCTTCTTTCTCTCGGAGCTCTTTGGCTGCTGACAGAACTGCTCGTCAGGCATTACAAACTCGATGGCAAAATAGAAGGCCGCGTATCACAGGTGATGAGAAACATCGACATGTCTACTATCCTTTTCTTCCTCGGCATTCTTATGGCAGTGGCGGCATTGAGCCAGGCCGGAATACTCGGGGAGCTTGCCGCATGGCTCAACGACACGTTCCATGATGTCTACATAATCAACGGCATCATAGGCGTGCTTTCTTCAATAGTGGACAACGTCCCCCTCGTGGCAGCCTGCATGGAGATGTATCCTGTGGCAAACGATGCAATGATAGCAGCATCTGCCGACCCTTCCTATACTTCACTGTTTATAGAAGACGGCCTGTTCTGGCATCTTCTTACATTCTGTGCCGGCGTTGGCGGCAGTATGCTCATCATCGGCTCTGCTGCCGGTGTTGTGGCTATGGGCATAGAAAAGATTCCGTTCATGTGGTATTTCAAAAAAATCACATGGCTTGCATTCATAGGCTATATATCAGGCATGGCGGTAATCTGGCTTGAAACCCTCTTCCTCAACATCTGATAAATTCTGATTCAAGGGGGCTGCAACATCCTGTAAAGGTGACGTTGCAGCCCCCTTTCATACGAATTAGAGACCTTACATCATCCGTAATCTGCAAGAGAAATCCAAATAAAAATCGTCCTGACGCAATTCAAATTGCATCGGGACGATTTTTATGATAATCAAGATTTGCCGCTATTATTTGCGGAGTTCCTCTTCAGTCTTTGTCAGTTCAGGGTCGTTGCCCCAGCTCTGCTGAGAAAGACGCTTGTAGTTGTTATAGCGCCAACGGGCATTATCCTGAGCAGCCTGGAAGAGCTCGCCTGCCGCTTCGGGCTGCATCTTGAAGAGCGATGCGAAACGAACCTCTCCCTTGAGGAAGTCTTCAAACTTGCTCCAGTCAGGCTCCTTGCTGTCGAGCGAGAATGGATTCTGTCCGCTTGCCTCAAGTTCGGGATTGTAGCGCCAGAGGTGCCAGTAGCCGCATTCCACAGCCTTTCTTTCCTCTTCCTGTGCGCGACCCATTCCGGCCTTGAGGCCATGGTTGATACAGGGAGAGTAGGCAATGATAAGCGACGGGCCATCATATGCCTCTGCCTCACGGATAGCCTTCAGAGTCTGGGCATTGTCTGCGCCCATTGCCACCTGAGCTACATATACATATCCGTAGGTGGTAGCTATAAGGCCGAGGTCCTTCTTGCGGATGCGCTTGCCGGCCGCAGCAAACTTAGCGATAGCTGCGATAGGAGTAGACTTGGAAGACTGACCGCCGGTGTTAGAGTAAACCTCTGTGTCAAGCACAAGGATATTTACATTCTTGCCGGATGCAATCACATGGTCAAGACCGCCGAAACCGATGTCGTAGCTTGCGCCGTCGCCACCGATGATCCATTGGCTACGCTTAACAAGATAATTCTTCAAAGTGATGATCTGCTTGCAGCAATCACATCCTGCCTCAGCCCCCTTCCTGGCTTCCTCCACAAGGGCGTTACCTTTTTCGCGAGATGCATCGGCATCGTTGCGGGCTTCCATCCATGCAGCGGCGGCAGCCTTGAGCGATTCAGGAGCGTCGGCACACTTAGCCACCTTGTCGCAAGTTTCTTCAAGACGAGCGCGCATCTTCTCATATGCTATGTGCATGCCGAGACCGAACTCGCAGAAGTCTTCAAAGAGTGAGTTGGCCCATGCCGGACCCTGGCCCTTCTCATTCTCGCAATAAGGAGTAGAGGGCACTGAGCCGGAATAGATCGACGAGCAACCGGTGGCGTTTGCAACTACCTCACGATCGCCGAAGAGCTGGGTGATGAGTTTCACATAAGGAGTCTCGCCGCAGCCGGAGCATGCGCCGGAGAACTCAAACATAGGTGTGGCAAACTGGCTGTTCTTCACGTTAGCCTTAACATCCACAAGATTCTGCTTGCTTGACACATTGTTCACACAATAGTCCCAGTTAACCTGCTGTGCAACCTGGCCTTCCTCATGCTTCATAGAAAGAGCCTTGTTACCCTTCTTGCCGGGGCATACGTCAACACAGTTGCCGCATCCGAGACAGTCAAGCACGTCAACCTGCTGAACAAAACGCATTCCGGTGAAAGTCTTGCCAATTGCCGGAATTGAGTGTTCCTCCCCGAAAGGAGCGGCATTCATCTCAGCCTCATCAAGCACAAACGGACGGATTGCTGCGTGAGGGCAGACAAACGCACACTTGTTACACTGGATACAGTTCTCAGGATTCCATTCAGGAACGAAAGCCGCAACACCGCGCTTCTCATAGCGGGCTGTGCCTTGAATCCATGTGCCGTCGGCACGATCCTTGAATGAGCTAACAGGGAGAAGGTCGCCATCCTGAGCGTTGATGGGCAACACAACGTTTGTAACAAACTCCGGAGCGTCCATATGCTTGGTCTCCTCGTCGGGAAGCTCAGCCCAAGCGGGATCCACATCAAGCTTCTTATATTCATTGCCACGGTCTACTGCAGCGTAGTTCATGTCAACGATGTTCTGACCCTTCTTGCCATAAGACTTGACGATGAATTTCTTCATCTGCTCCACAGCAAGGTCTACGGGGATGACTTCGGTGATGCGGAAGAATGCGCTCTGGAGAATAGTGTTTGTGCGGTTGCCAAGACCTATTTCCTGTGCAATCTTTGAGGCATTGATATAATAGACTGTGATATTGTTCTTGGCAAACAGGCGCTTCACTCTGTTGGGAAGATTCTTGGCGAGCTCTTCTCCCTCCCAGATTGTGTTGAGGAGGAATGTGCCGTTGGGCTGAAGGCCGCGTGTCACGTCATACATGTGAAGGTATGCCTGAACGTGGCAAGCCACAAAATTGGGTGTTGTCACCAGATAAGTGGAGCGGATGGGCTCGTCGCCGAAACGGAGGTGAGAGCAAGTGAAGCCGCCCGACTTCTTGGAGTCATAAGAGAAATATGCCTGGCAATATTTATTGGTGTTGTCACCGATAATCTTCACAGAGTTCTTGTTTGCACCCACTGTTCCGTCTGCGCCGAGGCCGAAGAACTTGGCCTGATACATGCCCTTGCCGCCTACGCTGATTTCGGGGAGCTGCGGAAGAGAAAGGAATGTAACGTCGTCGACGATGCCGATTGTGAAACCATTCTTTGGCTCCGGAAGAGCAAGATTCTCATAAACCGAAAGAATCTGTGCAGGAGTGGTGTCCTTAGAGCTGAGTCCATAGCGTCCGCCAACAATAAGCGGGGCATTCTCCTTGCCATAGAAGCAGTCTTTCACATCGAGATAGAGAGGCTCGCCTACGGCTCCGGGCTCTTTTGTGCGGTCAAGCACAGCGATGCGCTTTGCTGTGGCAGGCACAGCTGAAAGGAAATGCTTTGCCGAGAACGGACGATAAAGGTGAACGCTCACAAGGCCGACCTTCTCCCCTTTTGCGCGGAGATAATCGATAGTCTCGCGGATACATTCGGTGACAGAACCCATGGCAATGATCACTCTCTCTGCCTCCGGGTCGCCATAATAGTCGAACAGGCCATATTCACGCCCTGTGATTTTCGACAATTCCTTCATGTATTCCTCTACCACCTCCGGGACTGCATCGTAATAGGGATTGCATGCCTCGCGATGCTGGAAGAACACATCGGGGTTTTCTGCCATGCCTCGCGCCACAGGGGCATCCGGGTTGAGTGCGCGATTGCGGAATGCCGCAAGAGCGTCCTGGTCAATGAGATGTGCGAGATCATCCTGGTCGATGGCCTCGATTTTCTGAATTTCATGCGATGTGCGGAATCCGTCGAAGAAGTTTACAAACGGCACACGGCTCTTGATGGTTGAAAGATGAGCCACTGCCGCCAAGTCCATAACCTCCTGGACAGAACCCTCGCAAAGCATTGCGAAACCTGTCTGACGTGCCGACATAACATCCTGATGATCGCCAAAGATGCTCAGAGCATGAGAAGCGAGGGTACGCGCCGAAACATGGAACACGCAAGGCAAAAGCTCGCCTGCAATCTTATACATGTTCGGAATCATCAAAAGAAGTCCCTGGGATGCTGTGTAGGTAGTGGTGAGGGCTCCTGCCTGAAGAGAACCATGTACTGCGCCGGCGGCGCCACCTTCGCTCTGCATCTCCTGCACGAGCACTGTCTCTCCAAAAATATTCTTCCTGCCTGCTGCCGACCAATCGTCGACATATTCTGCCATCGTCGACGACGGTGTAATCGGGTAGATTGCTGCAACTTCAGTAAACATGTAACTGATGTGCGCAGCAGCCTGATTACCGTCGCAAGTCAGGAATTGCTTTGCTTTGCTCATAGTCATTTAATTATTAAGTGAGATTATAATCTGTCAGATATATTTTGGTCCTGTAGAAAGAATTTCTATCTTATCAGGATGCAAAGTTAACAATTTCCTTGCTTTTTTTCAAATAAACCCGACGTTTATTATGATTTGCTATCAATATTTATATATTTTTTATTAAACGGCTCCCTCTCATTCCAATAGTGTAAAACCACTTCATCCGATAGCGTAAAGCTACTTCAGAGGGGCGATCCGCCGCTTTTCTCCTTTCAGCTTTTTCCCTTCAACAGCATTAAGAAGCCCGGGGACATCTTTCTCAATCACAGCCACAAGCGAATAATGGTCATACACATTTATCTTGCCTATAGACTGAGGTGCGAGCCCCCCTTCCTTAATCAAGAATCCGAGTATGTCGCCACGCGACACTTTCTCCCGGCGCCCTCCGCTAACATACAGGGTCATGAACCGTGACTGCAGATCCGATTCTTTTTCTTTGTCAAGACCGAATGTGTCGTCGAAGGTAACAAAATCTTTCACATTCTCCTCCGGGCCTACAAGCACATACACGTCGCCGTCTTCTTCCACTCTGGCAGTACGGCCGTTGCGATGAGTGTAGGCTTCGGGGGTGAGAGGAAGGTGATAATGCACCACCGATTTTACCTTTTCTATGTCAAGACCTCTCGAGGCGAGGTCAGTAGCCACAAGAATCGGACGGCTTCCGTTGTTGAAAAGCGCAACGGCGGTCTCTCTTTCTCGCTGGTCGAGCGCCCCGTGATACAGCACACATCCCGCCCCCTTTCTTTTAAGGAAGTCATAAACCCGCTCGGCGCTCTCCCTATGGTTAACAAACACTATGGTCTTCTCCGGCTCCGGGCCGTTGTTTATGCTATGCAAAAGAGCAAGCAGCGTGTCAAGCTTGTCTTTGCCGTCTGACTCCACACGGTGCACCTTCATCCGCGCCCTCAACTTACTGTTGGCTTCAAGATAGTCGAATGTCACAGGATTGTCAAGCCTCAAAAAATCCGGAAGAACTTCCGCTCCTGTGGCAGAGGTGAGTATTATCCTGCTTACATTTTTCATGCGTCGCGCGAGTTTCCCCATCTCCTCCTCAAATCCAAGTTCGAGCGATTTGTCGAATTCATCGAGCACAAGGATGCGAACAGGCATAAGGTCGACATTGCGTCGCACGGCGTGGTCGAGAAGCCTGCCGGGTGTAGCTACAATCACATCCGGCACTACTTTAAGGCTATTTACCTCGTCTTCCACCTTATGTCCGCCATACAGGGCTATCACCCGGAAGCCATGAGCCACCTCGCGCACCACGCCGGCAATCTGCACTACCAGTTCCCGCGACGGGGCTATTACGACACATTGCACACGCCCGGTGGGCTGCCTGAGCATTTTCATAACGGGCAGCGTAAAGGCCAACGTCTTGCCGCTTCCTGTGGGCGAAAGGAGTATTATGTCGCGTGCCTCCGATGCAGAAGCCATCATCTTGGCCTGCATTTCGTTCAGACGTTCTATTCCAAGCCGCTCCTTAACATTAGGGAGGAATTCTTTTTCTCTCATTTCTTAGATTTTACAAAGTTGTGAAGCCACAACATAACTATAACAATTCAACAGGGCAAATGGTGAGCTCCCATCGAAATAATTTTATAAAATTTTAAATCCTGCACTTTCCCCGTTTACAGTCTACGAAATCTGCGACCAATCCACCGAGTGGGCGAACCTGACACGGAGTTCCGATTTCATTACGGAAATCTCATTTTCCGACACTTTCATTACGAACGACGACCCGGAATCCTGCTGACTGACCACACAGCCGGGCGCAAGAAGCGACGGCGCCCCTCTCAACACAGCCAAGGCAGCCTCTCTTGCCCGCGTAAGAACCTGCCCGTCGCGGGCAAGGTCTGCCACACGCAAACTGAAGGCAAGGCCGCTCTGCTGGGTGCCCTCCATGTCGCCCGGACCTCTGATTTTCATGTCGGCTTCTGATATGAGAAAGCCGTCTGTGGTCTCAGTCATGATTGAAAGCCTCTTCTTTGTGTCGGCACCGGATTTCATTTTACCCATTAAAACGCAATAGCTCTGGTCGGCTCCTCGCCCCACACGCCCTCTCAGCTGATGGAGCTGCGACAATCCGAACCGCTCTGCATTCTCAATAATCATCACCGAGGCGTTAGGCACATTCACGCCAACCTCAATCACTGTTGTGGCCACCATAATCCGGGCCTCCCCTTTCACAAAAAGATCCATCTGATGATCTTTTGCCGCCGGCTTCATCTTGCCGTGCACAAAACACACCTTATAACTCGGGAACGTTTCGCAAGTGCGTTCATACCCCTCTTCGAGGCTCTTCAAATCAAGTTTTTCGTTTTCCGATATAAGAGGATACACAATGTAGACCTGCCTCCCCTCCTTCAGCTGCGAAGATATTAGGAGGTCAACCTCATGCCTGTTGTTGTCATAGCGCAAGAGCGTAGTGACCGGTTTTCGTCCCGGAGGCAACTCATCGATCACCGACACTTCGAGATCGCCATACACAGTCATTGCCAATGTGCGCGGTATCGGAGTGGCCGTCATCACAAGCACATGAGGCGCCACTGTATTCTTTCGCCACATCCTCGCCCTCTGAGCAACACCAAACCTATGCTGCTCATCGATGACAGCAAGCCCGAGACATTTGAAACGGACAGTGTCTTCTATCAAGGCATGCGTGCCGACGATGATGTCTATCTCGCCGGATTCCAGCCGCTCATGAATCTCTCTGCGAGCGGCCGTGCGGGTGCTTCCGGTGAGCAATGCCACTTTCACGCCTATAGGCTCCGCCCATTGCTTTAATGTCTCGAAATGCTGGGTGGCAAGAATCTCGGTAGGAGCCATAAGCGCAGACTGGCATCCGTTGTCAACCGCCATAAGCATCGACATGAACGCCACCATAGTTTTGCCCGACCCCACATCTCCTTGCAGAAGACGGTTCATCTGGCGCCCGGTCTTCATATCGGCGCGAATCTCCTTCAGCACCCTCTTTTGTGCCCCCGTGAGTTCAAAAGGGAGAACGTTGAAATAGAATCCGTTGAACTTCTCTCCTATGCGCCCGAACAGATAGCCCGGAATCTTTGCGCTTCTCTCCATTGTGTAGCGCAAGATGTGAGCCTCGACATAAAACAGTTCCTCAAATTTGAACCGCTCTATGGCCTTCTGAAGAAGCCTGGCGTTTTCCGGAAAGTGAATCTGCCTGAAAGCCTCCTGAACAGGCATAAGGGAATAGCGCCTCACCACATCGGCAGGAAGTGTGTCATCAACTGAGGCGAGACCGGGCATTGACAGAAGATTTCCGACAAGAGTCTGCAGAAGCCTTGTGGTGTAGCCGCGCTTTCTCATCGTTTCCGTGAGAGAATAAACGCCTCTAAAGCCGGTCGGCGGCTTTGCAGGGTCAAATTGCTCAACCTCTGGATGCACCATTGAATATGCGTTTCGGAAATAATTAGGTTTCCCGAATATCACATATTCCACACCGGGCTTATAAGCCGTGGAGAATGTTGTGATTTTTGAAAACCACACAATCTCCATCATGCGCTGACCATCAGTGAAAATGCCTACAAGGCGCTTTTTCGCCCCTTCCCCCTCTGTTGCGAATTTTATAAACCGCCCTTTTATCTGCAAGGCGGGAAGATCGGAGCCGGAAAGTTCTCCGATTGAGTAAAACCGGCTCCTGTCGATATGACGGAACGGGAAATAGTAAAGGAGGTCGCGAAACGTCGCGACCCCTAACTCTGAGGCAAGCACTTTAGCGCGTGCATCGCCCACTCCTTTCAGATATTTTATGTCAGTCTCTAAAAATCCCGGCATTCTTTCACACTGCTTATGTATTGCCACAAGCCTCACGCTGTTTCAAAAGAAGCGCCGCTATTTCCAAATCTCCCGGATTTGTGACCTTCATATTGTCATGGCTTCCCTTATAGAGAGCAACCTTGCCACCTGCGGCCTCTATTGCCGAGGCATCGTCGGTGAACACCCCTCCGGGAACAGAATCGTAGGCCGATTTCAGCATTGACGATGAAAAAACCTGCGGAGTCTGCACGGCCACATATCCCGAACGGTCAACGGCCTCGCTGCCGTCACTAAAGACACGGCGCAACGAGTCGGTGACCGCCACTGCCGGAATCGCAGCCCCGCTTTTCTCGGCTTCACGCCAGCCTGCGGCAATCATGTCTGCGCTCACAAGCGGGCGCGCGGCATCATGCACGGCAACCAGCTCTCCCGGCATGGCAGATATGGCCGCCAGCCCGTTTTTCACTGATTCTGTACGCGTGGAGCCTCCGAGCATCAACTCATGTGGAATACGCTCTTCAGGAAGCAATTTCCCGTTGAGATCCTTCCACAAATCCAAGAAGCCGGCGTTCATGACCACAATTATTCGTGTGAGGGGGTCCTCATCATGAAATGCCTTGATCGACCACCATAGCATAGGACGGCCGCACAGGTCAAGAAACTGCTTGGGAAGTTCGGAGCCAAGCCTTGTGCCGGCGCCTCCGGCCACTATCACCGCATTCTTTTTCATCAACCGGATATTATTACATATTCATGCCGCCGTCAACCTGAATAACCTGGCCCGACACATAGCTTGAAAGGTCGGAGGCAAGGAATGTGGCAACATTGGCGATGTCTTCGGGTTTTCCTCCTCTGCGCAAAGGAATTTTCTTGCTCCATTCTTCACGCACACTGTCGGGAAGAGCGGCAGTCATGGCAGTCTCGATAAATCCGGGGGCGATAGCGTTGGCGCGTATGCCGCGAGAGCCCACTTCCTGAGCTATGCTCTTTGCAAGAGCAATAAGACCTGCCTTAGACGCAGCGTAGTTTGCCTGGCCGGCGTTGCCATGCACGCCCACAACAGATGCCATGTTTATGATTGAGCCTGAACGCTGGCGCATCATGATAGGAAGCACAGCATGAATGAAATTGAAGGCAGATTTCAGATTCACTGCAATAACTGCGTCCCACTGAGCCTCGCTCATGCGCATCATCAATCCGTCTTTGGTGATTCCGGCATTGTTCACAAGCACATCAATGCTCCCGAAATCCTCTTTAACCTCGTTCACAACCTTCTCTGTCTCCGCATAGTCGGCAGCGTTGGAGGCATATCCTTTGCATTTCACACCCAGGGCTTCAATCTCTTCCTGAGTTTTTTTCCCGTTTTCATCGATTACAAGGTCGGTGAACGCAATGTTTGCTCCCTCTTCTGCAAATTTGAGAGCGATAGCCTTGCCGATGCCGCGTGCGGCTCCGGTGATGAGGGCTGTCTTTCCTTCAAGTAATTTCATTTTTATATTGATTTGTATGCTTTAGTTATCTTATCAATCTTCCCCTGCTCAATTGGAGAAGCATTTATAAAAGCACGATGACTAAAATTCGATTATGAAACATCCGCAAGAATATCCCCCGCCAAACACCATGAGCGCCACTTTCTCTCCTTTCTTGAACTGTGTCTTGTTCTGTGAGAGCACAAGCGCGGCCGAAGCCGACCCGGTGTTGCCGAGAGTCTCGATGTTATTCAGGAAATCATCGAGACTCTTGTCGAGCTGGTTGGCGACCTGAGCAACAATTCTTTTGTTGGCCTGATGGCATATAAGTTTGCTGAGGTCTTCTATCTTCAGATGTGTGTGCTCAAGAGAATTGTTTAGCGCATGAATCATATAGCGGCACGCATGAATGAAAACGTCACGCCCGAACGGCATGGTTATGCCATCCTCTCCCGGGCGGAGCTTCACACCCTCGGGTCCTTTGCCAACATCGCCGAGACCCTCTGTGAAAACATCGAGGATCTTGATATCGGATTCCGACTCACGATCTTTGCTGATGAAATATGCCACGGCGGCATCACCCCAGAGATGCCCCGACTTGGGATCCTTATCGTTGCTGTAATACGTGTTGTGCTCGCTGCATATCAGCAAAGCGCGTTTAGCTTTGCCCGATGCGAAATATCCCTCGATTACCTCAAGGCCGTTGATGAATGACGAACAAGCCGCCGACACATAAAGAGCCTTGGCGCCGGCTATCTTATAATGCTGTTGAGCCACATGCGCCGGCGTGGCGACAGTGTCATACACAGCATAGCAAGCCGCCACAATGAGGTCTACATCCTTAATGTCGTAAGGAAGACCCTTCAGGGCTGCATCTATAGCCTCAATAGCCATTGAATCGGAGTTCTCATCGGAGGCTGCCTTCGACCGGCTCTTTATTCCCGTGCGCTGCAGAATCCAGTCAGAGGTGAGTCCGTTGACTTTCTCAAAATAGTCGTTGCTGATTCTTGTGGCGGGCACATAATGGCCCATTGAGTTGATATACATATGAAAATGTTTTCGTTTTGATTAAATACAGTTATCGCCGCTTAATCCCGTTGAGTATGAGCGATGCCATATAATTCTTGAGCATATCCTTGTCAATTCCCTCGTCGGAAAGATTGTCGCGGATATACGGCACGTCCAGGCCATGTATCGCCTGAGTCACAATCACTGCCGTATGGCTGAGGTTTGGAATGTCGAACACACCTTGCTCAACACCTTCCTGAAGAATGTCGCGCAACATGGCAGTCTCTTTGCGTGTAATGACTTTTCTGGCACGGTCCACTTTTCTCACATCCCTGAAAAAACCTGCGCGAAGCGACCCGTTTCTTGACACAATCTCCTTCATTGTCTCAAATCTGCACTCCACATATTCCATCAGCTTGTCTTCCGGCGACGACGGCCGGGCAACAATGTGCCTGAGCCTGTTGAGAAGCTGGTCTGTCTCGCTCTCGATTACCGCATTGAATATGTCGCGCTTGCTTTTGAAATAGGTGTAGATTGTGCGTCGTCCCTTGTCGGAGGCGGAGGCGATGTCGTTCATAGTGGTGTTTTCCACTCCTTTTCTTGCAAAAAGTTGGCGTGCTACCTCTATAAACTTGTCTCTTGTCTTCATTACCATAGGACGAAAGATTTTGCGTGATGAATGTTGAATCTGAACTTTGTATGCTGCAATCTATCGCCAAAGAGGCTACTCTGATTTTGCACACTTTCTCAAATTTTGAGCAAATTTAGCAATTATTTTTGAATTAGTAAGCAAATTCAACAATATTTTTTCCTTTCCCCATAAGGACAACACACATATCCGCCTCCCGACACCTCTTGAGGCCGGCAATGATTTTGCATTCATATGGCAAACAAAAACAGCCACATCAATCCCTCTTCATAACATTTACAATATCAACTATATAGCCTATACTTTAAAATATTTTAACAATTATTTTCGCGTTTTTTTCTCAAAAAATTTTGCAGTTGTCAAAATTAGCAGTAACTTTGCACTCGAAATCACACCGCGGGGTGGAGCAGTGGTAGCTCGTTGGGCTCATAACCCAAAGGTCGTAGGTTCGAGTCCTGCCCCCGCCACTAAGAAAGCCGATTCTCTGAATCGGCTTTTTTCATATCATAAAATTCGCTTTCCTCCAAGCTTTTAACAGCAACCGGAGCAAAGCCGGATACAGACTATTTTTCGGATATAACAGTTTTTGATATAAAAAACATCTTGTGGAATGGAAGTAATCTACGAAGACAATCATATAATTGTAGTCAACAAAGCACCCGGAGAGATTGTGCAGGGCGATAAAACCGGCGACACTCCCCTATCGGAAATAATCAAGGCTTATCTAAAAGAGAAATACAATAAGCCGGGAAACGTGTTCTGTGGAGTGGTTCACAGAATTGACCGCCCCGTTGGCGGACTTGTGATATTCGCAAAGACTTCAAAAGCCCTTACAAGACTTAACGACATGCTCCGAAAGGGCGAGATACACAAGACATATTGGGCTCTTGTGGAGGGGCACCCTGAAAAGGATGTCGACACTTTGAGAAACTTCCTTGTGAGCGACGGACGCATGAACAAAACTTTCATAGCGAACGAAGGTGATAACGACGCGAAAGAATCTGTGCTGAAATACAAAACTATTGCAAAGGGCGACCGCTACACTCTTCTGGAGATTAATCTGCTCACAGGGCGCAAACACCAGATTCGCGCCCAGCTTTCAGCCTTAGGGCATTCAATAAAAGGCGACCTTAAATACGGCGCGCGACGCAGCAATCCCGATGGAGGCATCTCTCTTCTTGCACGCAAAATAGAATTCACACATCCCGTATCTAAAGAGCAAATCTCCCTCGAGGCTCCCCTCTCACCTGAATTTCAAAAATTCCTGTAAACTGCATCCAATATTCATGCCCAAAAAAAATAATCAATATTCCAACAAAATAATGAGAAGGCGCCCGGGATTCCGAAGCGCCTTCTCAATTAAATATTTCTGTTCAATAAGGTTTACACGAGTTCTTCCTTGAGTTCCTCCTCAATGTCTACAGGTATGTCTTTGTTGACATTCTTAGAGCCGATGAGGGCGTAGTAGAAGATGTAGGCAAGCATGGCGAACACAAGCCAGTAACTTGCAACATAGCCTACCGAACGTCCGATCCAGTCTTGAATAAACGGCATTATACCGCCGCCAACCACCATGGTCATGAAGAGGCCGGATGCCTTCGGTGTGTATTTGCCGAGACCTTCAGTAGCAAGGTTGAAGATGCCGCCCCACATCACAGATGTGCAAAGGCCGCAAAGGAAGAGGAAGAGAGTCTTCATGGGCACCTCGCCGCTGAAAATGTTGAGAGCCTTGATTTCTGGAGACTTGAAAGTGATGTCTTCAGGAAGCACTATTGCAATAAGCACCAGCACGATTGCTATAGAAGAAGCTGCGAGAAGCTGAGTGCGGGTAGACACTCTTCCACTTATCACAGAGCTCAACGAACGCCCAATGAGCATCATAAGCCAATAAAGAGCGGCCAACGAGCCGGCCACTGCGGCTGCGCCCTCGAAGTTTTCACGGCTTATCCAGGCATTCATCTCGCCGGGGATGCCGATTTCAATTCCCACATAGAAGAAAATGGCAATGATGCCGAGTGTGCAATGACGGAAGGCAAACGGGCTGTGCTCATATTTGACTTTGCTGAGGTTGGCCTGCGGCTCCTGTATCTTCACAAACGAGATAATAATGAAAGCCAGAACAAAAATCACGATGCCGGTGATTACAAGCGGAGCAACCGAAGCCATTGTGGTCTCCTTGGTGAGAGTGCCCACAAGCACACCAACAAACATCGGGGTCAGCGTGCCCGACAGAGAGTTGAGAGCGCCGCCGGTCTGAATCAGCTGGTTGCCCTTGTTGCCGCCACCGCCGAGAAGGTTGAGCATAGGATTGACAACAGTGTTGAGCATACACACGCAGAAGCCGCACACCAATGCGCCGAAGAGATATATGAAGAGATTAAGGGTGGTTGGATTCTCTCCGCCAATCACTATCACATTGTCGCCGACAACGCTCGACAACAACTGAATGGAAAGGCCGACTGCCCCTACAGCAAGAGCAATAAGCGCTGTTTTCTTATAACCATACTTGATAAGCATATTTCCCGCAGGGATTCCCATGAAGAGATATGCGGTAAAGTTCATAAGGTTGCCCGCCATGCCGGCCCATGCATATCTGAAACCCCAGATATTGCCGAAGGGCGCAGCCATGTTGGTCACGAATGAAATCATCGCGAAGATGAAAAACATCGTAATGATTGCGACCATTGGCCGCTTTTGTGACGATTGTGCCATTTTTAAGCTGATTTTAAATTGTTAAATTGTTATATTGATTTGCACCGGTCTGCCGCGTCAATGACTATTCATAATGCTGCGGCGATTCCTTTAACTTTAATTCACAGGTTAACTAAAACGTCAAAGAGAAACAATGCTGTTATTATTAACACGCATATCTGAATTAATACTGACGCGCACCAAAAATTCGAGTGCCAATCCTCACAAGGTCGGCTCCCTCTTCTACAGCTATCTGCCAATCTCCGCTCATGCCCATCGAAAGGACATCGAACCCTCTAAGCCCAAGCGACTCGTCATCGGCAATCTTGCGATAGATTGACGCTATGTTACGAAAATCGGCTCTCACTCTGTCAAGATCGTCTGTGTTCGACGCCATTCCCATCACTCCGCATATATGTGTGGCAGTCAGCGACTCGAACCCTCTTCTGCTAAAGAAATCAAGAAGTTCATCGGGAGAGAAACCGAATTTTGTCTCTTCCTGAGCCACATGCACCTGCATCAGCACCCTTGTCACCACACCGGCTTTTGTCGACTCAGCGTCGATAAGACGCAACAATCTCTCTGAATCCACGCTCTCGATAAGAGCGGCCTTACCTATGAGCTGGCGAACCTTGTTGGTCTGCAGATGCCCTATGAAGTGCCATTTAATGTCAGAGGGGAGACACTTCTCCTTTTCAAGAAGCTCCTGCACCCGACTTTCGCCGAAACATCTCTGCCCTGCTTCATATGCCTCCATTATCATATCGGCGGGATGAAACTTGGAGACAGCCACGAGCTCCACACCTTGAGGAATCTCTTTCAGAACCTCCAGAAGATTTTCTTTTACACTCATGCCTACATGCTATTAGGTTATTCGGGTTTCTTTTCTGCTGAAAGGTCGAGCGGATACACGTCCATCAGCTGGGTCTCCGCGATTGACGCGATGTCATACTCCGCCATAGTGCCCTTCATTCCCTCTTTAAACCTGGCAAGAGCCCCTTCGAGGTCAACAGCCTGCGTAAGTATGAACGAGGCAGACTTCTTCTCCGTGCCGGTCTTCTCATCGAGAGTGATGAAATTCACCTTCACCATATAATACTTGTCGGCACTGTCATCGAAAAAGATTTCGGAAATCTTTGTCTTTTTCACCGCAGATATTGAAAACTCTCCCGTTATAAAAGGGGTTATCTCCTCTATTATACGGGCTTCCGCTTCCGTGAAAGTCAATGCGTCGACAAGATAAGGCTCATTCACTTTTTTCACAGAGCCGTTTTCCATCATCTTGTCGTAACGAACTTTACATTCAAACCATAACGCCATGGTAATATCATCTTTTTGAGTTCCACAAGTTCACATCAATATCAGTAAGTTATGCCTGCGAAACTTTGGTTGTTAGTTTTAGGGTCCTTTTACCTTAACTGTTTTGCTCCGGATGAGGAAACAGCCTCTGGACACATACGGGCAGTTGCGCCTGTTTCCGCCAAAGAGCATAAACGCAACGCAAAGTTAATCATTTTTCCCAAACATCGTATAATTATTTTTTCAATTACGTTTTTATTTTGTAAATTTGCATATGATTCCACCCGCAAGAGGCATAGCCGCCTCATTCTCATCTTCGGCGCGGAAAGTCTGGATGCTTTACTACGACGGATTCCGCTCTATGACCATAGGCAAAACCTTATGGATAATAATCCTTGTGAAACTTTTCATATTTTTCGTGGTCATCAAGTTTATTTTCTTCCCTAATCTCCTAAAGGAGAATTTTGACACTGATGCAGAACGCGCCGACCATGTCAGGCAGGAACTGTTAAGAAAATAATATTAACCTTATAAACACATAGCACCTAATGGATGATCTAATGACCGTAGTCGACTGGTCGAGGTGGCAATTCGCGCTCACAGCCATATACCACTGGCTGTTTGTGCCTCTCACCCTTGGTCTCTCGGTGATAGTGGCCGTGATGGAGAGCCTCTATCTGAAAACAAAATCTGAGAAATGGCTTGCTGCCACAAAATTCTGGATGACTCTGTTCGGAATAAACTTCGCCATAGGAGTTGCCACAGGAATCATCCTTGAATTTGAATTCGGCACAAACTGGAGCAACTACTCATGGTTTGTGGGCGATATTTTCGGAGCCCCGCTGGCAATCGAAGGTCTTGTTGCCTTCTTTATGGAGGCCACTTTTGTGGCAGTAATGTTTTTCGGCTGGGGCAAAGTCAGCCCGCGCTTTCATCTTGCCTCCACATGGCTCACATCGCTGGGGGCTTCCATTTCAGCCCTCTGGATTCTCGTGGCTAACGCATGGATGCAATATCCCGTTGGCATGGAGTTTGACCCCGCGCAAATGCGCAATGTGATGGACAATTTCTGGGCTCTCTTCTCCGGAGTGGCTGTCAACAAATTTTTCCACGCAGTGTTCTCCGGATGGACCCTGTCGGGAGTGTTCGTGATTGGCGTGAGCTCATGGTTCCTCCTCAAACGCCGAAACGAGCCGTTTGCCATACGCTCTATCAAAGTGGGCGGATGGGTAGGACTCATAGGCATGCTCTTGACCATGTGGACCGGCGACGGCTCCGCAGTGGAAGTCACAAAATGCCAGCCAATGAAACTTGCCGCCATGGAGGGTCTCTACAAAGGGCACGAGGCTCAGAGCATTGTGGCAATGGGCATCGTAAACCCCGACAAGACATGGGACAACGACGAAGACGAATATCTTTTCGACATCTCTATTCCCTATGGGCTTTCAATCCTTGCCAAACATGACCCCAACGCTTTTGTGCCGGGCATTGCCGACATTGTGAACGGATTCAGCATCAATGAGAACGGCGACACCGTAAACACCGTGGGGTATGCCGAAAGAATAAGGCTTGGAAAACTATCTCACGAAGCTCTGCGACGCTACGACATCGCCAGGGCGCAACATGACGAAAAAGCCATGGCAGAAGCGGAGAATGACCTTCGCCAATACTACCCCTATTTCGGCTATGGCTATTTCGACTCTGTGGAAGAAGCCATACCTCCCGTTGGCGTCACATTCTATTCTTTCCGCGTGATGGTGGTGTTAGGAAGCTACTTCCTTCTTTACTTGATTGTGGCTCTCTTCGCCGTGTATAGAAAAGACTGGCTTCAGCGCAACAAGTGGATGCAGCTGATTGCCATTGCGTCGGTGCCGTTCATGTGGATATGCTCAGAGGCCGGATGGATGGTGGCCGAAGTTGGCCGGCAGCCATGGACCGTGCAGGATCTTCTTCCCACCAAGGCCGCAATCTCTGAAATTTCTTCGGCTTCAGTCATCACAACCTTCTGGCTTTTCGCCGCAATCTTTACAATCCTTCTCGTTGCAGAAGTGAGCATCATGCTCCGCCAGATTGACAAGAGATCAAAACACAATTTAGAAATCGATAACGCACATTAAGTCATGACTCTCGAATATCTTCAAAATTATTGGTGGCTACTCATCTCCGTGTTAGGTGGCATCCTGGTGTTTCTGCTTTTTGTGCAGGGCGGGCAGTCAATGCTGTTCGGGCTCTCTTCACGGTCACGCCGCGAACTCGTGGTGAACAGCATGGGGCGCAAGTGGGAACTCACATTCACCACTCTCGTCACTTTCGGAGGCGCATTCTTTGCCTCATTCCCGCTTTTCTACTCTACAAGTTTCGGCGGTGCATACTGGCTCTGGACTCTTATTCTTTTCAGCTTCATCGTGCAGGCGGTGAGCTACGAGTATCGCAACAAGGCCGGCAACATCTATGGCACCGGCACCTACGACGCTTTCCTCTTCATCAATGGCTGCGTGGGCTGCATTCTCCTTGGAGTGGCTGTGTCGATGTTCTTTTTCGGTGCTGAATTCACAGTGAAAAGAGGGAATCTTCTCGATGCCGGCAACCCGGTCATCTCGCAATGGGCCTCAACCCACGGCTTCGAGGCCATCTTCAACTGGAAGAACCTGATTCTCGGGGTGGCGGTCCTTTTCCTTGCAAGGATGCAGGCCTGCCTCTATATGATGAACAACATCTCCGGCGACGACCAATTCTTCAACATCCTTAAAAACCGCGCACTCATCAACGGCGGAATTTTCGTGGTGTTCTTCCTTTGGTTCCTCGCGATGCTTTGCACCGCCACAGGCTACACCGCCACCACCAACCCCGACCTCACGGTGAGCGTGGCAGAGACCCCCTACAAGTATTTCTTTAATTTTGTGAATCTATGGTGGGCCGGGGCTACGCTGCTTGCCGGAGTCGTGCTCGTGCTCTTCGGGCTTGGCAAGTCTTGCTTCTCACGCCATTTCACTAAGGGAATATGGTTCACCGGCATCGGCACATTCTTTGCTGTGGTCAGCCTCTTCTGGGTGGCAGGATATGGCGACACTCCATTCTATCCCTCACTGCTCGACCCGGAATCATCGCTCACAATCAGAAATGCATCTTCCTCTGAGTTCACACTCACAGCCATGAGCTATGTCTCGATTGTGATTCCGTTTGTTCTGGCCTATATTGCATATGTATGGCACTCGATGGACAAGACAAAACTCACATCGAGAGAGATGGAGACTACATCTCACAAATATTGAGAAATATCATCAGATACGGGACACCCCAAGGCGTGTCCCGTATCTTTCATTATCCATTTTCTCAAATTCATCTCACAAATGAAAAAGACCGAACAGTCCGGCTCTAAGAACAGCTCCTATTGGAGCCTTTTTTCCACTTTTTTCAAGATTGGAGCGTTCACATTCGGCGGCGGATGGGCAATGATATCTATTATCGAGAGAGAGATTGTAGACAAGCACCACTGGATTGAGCGCAACGATTTCCTCGACCTCCTTGCAATCGCCCAGTCGCTGCCCGGGATTCTCGCCGTGAACATCGCCACAGCCGTGGGCGACAAAATAAGAGGCGGGAAAGGCAGCGTGGTTGCATCGCTCGGCACAATCCTCCCTTCATTCTTCATAATTCTCGCCATAGCCATTTTCCTCACCCCCGACATGATAAAGAACAACAAGGTGATTTCCTCAATTTTCATGGGAATCAGGCCGGCTGTGGTGGCTCTCATAATCGCCCCGGTGATAACGTCGGCCAAAGCAGCAAACCTCAAATGGAAAACAGTGTGGATTCCATTTATCGTGGCTCTGATGATCTCCCTCGACATGGGCACTGTGTCAAGCCCTATCCTCTATATATTGCTTGGCGGAGCGGGCGGGTTCCTTTTCTGGTGGCTGCCTCAGCGCTCTCATAAGTAAACAACAATTGAAATCGTCAACAAAATAATTATGAGCATATACTGGCAATTAATCTGGGCATATCTCAAAATAGGCATCTTCGGGTTCGGCGGAGGCTACGCTATGCTGTCGCTCGTGGAGAAGGCTGTGGTCGGGCCCGGATGGATTTCTGAAACGATGTTCACCGACATAGTGGCTATATCTCAGATGACCCCGGGGCCTATCGGAATAAACTCGGCCACATATATCGGCTTTGCAGCCCCTGCAAGCGTTAATCCGGAACTTGCCGGAGTGTGGTGGGGACTGCTTGGTTCCTGCCTTGCCACTCTTGCAGTGGTTGTGCCAAGCTTCCTGCTTGTGCTTTATAGTTCACACTTCATCAGGCGCCATAGCGAAAGCGGGGCAATCAAGGCAATATTCACCGGCCTGCGGCCGGTGGTGGTAGGTCTTATTGCATCGGCCGCGATAATGCTTATGAATGCCGCAAACTTCAATCCTAACGGGATAAAGTGGCAGCTGTGTGTGAATATCGCCATTTGCGCCATAGCCTTTGCGCTGGCTTACTTCCCGGTCTGGATAGGGAAAAAAAGCGTTAAGATTCACCCTATCCTCATTATTGTTATGGCTGGCATGGCAGGTTATCTAATCTACGGATTGTAACTCGCTTATCGCGCAAAACATTTACTGCAACTATCCAAGCATCTTTTATAAAGCATTTTTATAAATATGACAGAACCCGAAATAAATTCAGAATATGAGAAGGCGCTGAGCTTCCTTTTCAGCCAGTTGCCCATGTTTTCAAGAGTGGGAGCTGCGGCATATAAGCCGGGGCTTGACACAAGCCTCGCAATCGACAAATTTTTCGGTCATCCCCATCGCAAATTCAAGTCAATACACATCGGGGGCACCAACGGCAAAGGCAGTTCATCTCACATGATTGCCGCCATTCTTCAGACTCAGGGCTACAAGACAGGTCTTTACACTTCTCCTCACCTTGTAGACTTCCGTGAGAGAATGCGTGTAAACGGCGAGATGATTCCGAAAGAGATGGTTATAGAGTTTGTTGAAAACTGGAACAATTGCAAATATGACGGCAGGCCATCTTTCTTTGAGCTAACAATGATGATGGCTTTCGACTGGTTTGCAAAAGAGAATGTAGACTATGCCGTGATTGAAGTGGGAATGGGCGGACGCCTCGATTCTACCAACATAATCACGCCTGAAGTGTGTGTGATCACAAACATATCCAACGACCACACCCAGTTTCTCGGCGAAACCCTCCCGGCCATAGCCGCAGAGAAAGCCGGCATAATCAAGCGCGGCATACCCGTTGTGGTGGGCGAAGCCGAAGGCGAAATCAGAGATGTTTTTGAGAAGAGAGCAAAGGAGGTCGGCACCGACATAACTTTCGCGGAAGACGAAAGCAGGCTGGAGCATATCTCTGAGAACCCTGCCGGCGGATGGGACTGCCTTGTAAAAGAAGGTAACACACATGTGCCTCTCTCCGGCGACTACCAGAAAAAGAACATAAACACCGTTCTCCACGCTGTAGACGCCATGCGAAAGGCCGGGATAGAAATATCCGGCTCCTCAGTGACATCCGGCCTTGAAGGCGTGGAGTCGCTCACAGGACTGAGAGGGAGATGGACAAAACTGTCAGACACCCCGCTTGTGATTGCCGACACCGGACACAACATTGCAGGAATCTCCTACAACATGGAGCAGCTGTCGCGCAATCTCGGCCAACGTCCGGGCGGGAAACTGAGAATGGTGATTGGATTCGTGGCCGACAAAGCCATAGACAAGATTCTGAAACTCCTCCCCCGCAATGCCGACTATTACATCACAAACGCCAACATCCCGAGGGCGCTGCCCGTGGATCAGCTTAAAGAGCGTTTTGAAGAGGCAGGCATCTCCGGCACACCCTATCCGGATGTCAAGACCGCATATGCTGCCGCTCTTGCTGATTCTTCGCCCGAAGATATTGTGTTTGTAGGAGGCTCAACATTCATTGTGGCCGACCTGCTGTCATAGTTTTTTTAGGAAAAAATAATTTTTTCTGAAATATTTTGAACCAACCATACCTCATGTTTGTATTATATAGTGAAAATAGTTTCATGATGTTAGGTTAGTTAGAAAAAATATTATTGAAATCAAGGCCGATGTGAATCGGCCTTATTTTTTACACTGTCCCCGACAAAGAATGCTATGACCAAGACAAGCCCGGCAAACAGGCAGTATACAACACAGAAAGCGGAGGCAACTCCAAAACAGTTGTCTCCGCTTGCATGATTTGAATGCCGCCCATTCGGGCGGAAGCCGCAAGGCTATTTTTCAATCCTTTTCTTCATTCACGCCATTTTTCTGTCTGGCGTGAGATTTCGACTGGTTGCTGCTAAAATCGCTTTCCTCTTTAAGGTCGATCTCTTTTCCGCCGTCGTCAAGCACACGATATTGCAGATAAGCTAACGATTCATCCGCCACAAGCTTGAAGCCACGGCCGAACCGGCGCCGCCATTTTCCATAGAGCGAGAACATTCCTTTCTTAATATATGCCTCCACATATGGATGAACATACATTGTGAATTTTTTCACTTTAAGGATATTCACCAGATAATCGAGCTTTTCACCCAGCTTGTCAGTAAAAAGCAGCGAAGGCTGAATCTCTCCTTTTCCGAAACATGAAGGACATGTCTCGCTAGTTGTGATGTCAAGAGCCGGGCGCACTCTCTGCCGGGTGATCTGCATGAGGCCGAATTTGCTCAGAGGAAGAATGTTATGGCGCGCGCGGTCGTTCGACATCACCTCTCTCATATGGTCAAAGAGAGTCTGCCGGTGTTCCGCCTTGTTCATGTCAATGAAATCAATCACGATTATTCCGCCCATGTCGCGCAGGCGCAGTTGTCGCGCAATTTCGTCAGCCGCCTTTAGATTCACGTCAAGAGCATTAGATTCCTGGTCAGGGCTCGCCTTGCTTCTGTTTCCGGAATTGACGTCGATCACATGCAGAGCCTCAGTGTGTTCTATAATTATATATGCTCCGCTCTTGAATGACACTGTCTTTCCGAAAGAACTTTTAATCTGCCTGGTAATGTTGAAATTGTCGAAAATCGGCACATCCTTACCATACAATTTCACGATGTCCTTGTTCTCAGGAGATATTAAAGCCACATAATTTTGAATCTGAGAGAAGGTTTCCTCCTCATTCACGTAGATATTTTCAAAATTCGGGCTGAAGATGTCTCTGATTACACTCACCGCCCGTGAATCTTCCTCATATATGAGCATCGGGGGCTGGCTGCGCTGCATCTTGGCGATTGAATCTTCCCAGCATTTCACAAGAGTGCGCATCTCGTGGTTGAGTTCGGCCACACGTTTGTTTTCGGCCGATGTGCGCACAATCACACTAAACCCTTTGGGCTTTATGCTTCCGATAAGCTGTCGCAGACGAATTTTTTCTTCCGTCGATTTAATCTTCTGTGAGATAGAAATTTTGTCGCCGAAAGGCATGAGCACCATGAAGCGACCCGTGAAGGAGATTTCCGTAGTGAGCCTCGGGCCTTTGGAAGAGATTGGCTCTTTGGCTATCTGCACAAGAAGATGCTGGCCCGGCTGAAGCACATTCTGAATTGTGCCTTGCTTTGGGATGTCGGGCTCCGGCTTAAATTTTGAAATGGAGGGCACCTTTTTCTTGTCGTTCATTGCCTCCTGAAGGAAAGCGTTGTAACTGTTGAACTGGGGCCCAAGGTCGAGATAATGAAGAAAAGCATCTTTTTCGTAGCCCACATCAAGAAACGCGGCATTAAGGCCCGGCATTATCTTTTTCACTTTAGCAAGATAGAGATCGCCTACTGCATATGCAATATTGCGGCTCTCTTTCTGTAGCGAAACAAGACGCGAGTCTTCCAGCAGCGCAATCGAGATTTCCTTTTGCTGTACGTCTACTACTAATTCGCTTTTCATCTGAATTTAGGGGTTCTTTACCCACTGTTTCCCGAATGCGAAAGTGAATCGGGAAAACAGCGGTAATACCAAAAAAAAGAACAAACATATTATGGGTGAAGCAGACCTCCACCCATTTTTCCGTTTGTTCCTAAGACTGTCGAGAAACGGAATGAATCCATGACGCGATTGTCTCGCCTTATTTCTTCTTATGACGATTCTTTCTCAGTCTCTTTTTGCGTTTGTGAGTAGCCATCTTATGGCCTTTTCTTTTCTTTCCGCTTGGCATAGTGGTTAATATTATAGTTAATTATTATGATTTATGAGGAGCGGCATATGCCGGAAGAGAGTTTTTTTATGCTCTGTTATTTCACTTCCTCAAGAAAAACCTTGGAAGGCTTGAACGCCGGAATCTTGTGTTCCGGAATCTTGATGGTAGTGTTTTTTTGATATATTGCGGGCTGTTTTCTCTTTCCTTGTCTTGACTATAAAACTGCCAAATCCACGAAGATATACGTTCTGGCCGTTAGCCATCGAATCTTTAACAACCTCCATAAATTTCTCTACTGTGGCCAACACCGCGGCTTTCTCAAGACCGGTGGCTCGAGAAATCTCATTTACAATCTCAGCTTTTGTCATTTTAGTTTAAAAGAATTGTTTTTGTCCTGTTTGTTTGCCATCCGCGCCTCAACAACCTATATCTTTTGAGGTTGCCTTTACGTTTGGCGGTGCAAATATCGTAATTTTTTTTCATTCTTTAAAAAGTTGTGGCTAAAAAACCCAACTTTTTACTTAAATTTGCACACAATCACGATTCTTCTACTCTTATGACCGCAGAAATTCGCTTATATCAACGCCCGCAATGGATCTTTTTCGACCTTGACGACACCCTCTGGGATTTCGCGTCGCATTCTCTCGAAAGCCTGGCTTTCATCTATGAAAATTTTCCGGAGCCGGCACAAAGATTCTCCACGTTCGAGGAATTTCGCGACACATATCACAGCCACAATTCTCTTTTGTGGCAACTCCATGCCGCCGGCAAAATTTCGTCGGAGTTCCTTCGGTCTGAACGCTGGAGAGCCACCCTGTTTCCGGAGGCGGAACCTACATCACCTCCCAAGGCGTGCGCGACCATCGACTCCGCTTATCTTGAATTTCTGGCCAAACATCCCGGCACTTTGAAAGGGGCCGGCAAATTGCTGCGCTCTCTTTCTCACGACTATATGCTGGGAGTGCTGTCAAACGGCTTTTCCGCCACCCAATATGCCAAGGTCTACAATTCCGGACTCTGGAAAAGATTAACAAGAATTATCACCAGTGAAGAGATCGGGATTCAGAAACCGAACCCTGAAATATATAGATATGCAGTAGCGGCCACAGGAGCCGCCGGCACACCCACAATGGTAGGCGACAATCCCGACACCGACATTATAGGGGCTTTACGCGCCGGGTGGAAAGCGATTTGGCTAAATCCGCTCAAAAAGGTTTTCCCATATTCCGACAGCGTGCTGCTTTCAGAAGGCATAAATCCGGAATTGTTTCTCGGAAGCGCCGAATGTCTTGACGAAGTGGAGAAAATCATTCGCTCACAGTGACTCCGTCAACCGCCAGCAGCTTCCCTCTGATCTCTTCCGAGTGGTCGCTGCGAAATCGCATCGTCATGGAGCAAGTGTTGTCGAACGTTCTCTCTGTCACCTCCACGTCGCCACCTTTCACAATCCTCATCACCCCGTCGGCCGCCATATAGGGAAACGACACAGTCAGCGTCTCCATCTGATGCATCTCCTTGCGTCCAGAGTCTTCGAGAGCGAGTCGCGCGGCCTCGCGATATGCGGCTATCAGCCCGGGAGTGCCAAGTTTTATGCCTCCGAAATATCTCACCACAACTACAAGAACATCTGTCAGTTCCTTGCTGTTAATCTGTCCAAGGATGGGCTTCCCCGCAGTGCCGGAGGGCTCGCCGTTGTCGTTTAGCTGCCATTCCTTTCTCTCAGGCCCTATCATGTAGGCCCAGCACACGTGCCTTGAGTCGTGATATTCGTTCTGATAATCTTTAACCAGCGCCTTCGCCTCGTCGACGCTGCTCACTTTGCGTGCAAAAGCGAGGAAACGGCTCATTTTCTCTCTGAGCTGTCCCTCGCCTTCTCGCTCTATTGTGTAATACAGATCACTCATTTATCCGAAAAAACCTCCAAATTCGGTGTCAGCCTCAGGATATAGCAACATTCCATTGGCCACCTGATTCGCAACATCCGCGCCTTTCGCTTCCTTCACAATGTTCAGTGCCCATATAAGAGCGTTGGCAGGCCCGTTGCCAAGCACAAACTTGCCGTCAGTCACCACAGGAGAGTCTTCAACTATCGCCCCCTCCATTAGATTTTCAAAACCCGGATAGCATGTGGCTCTACGCCCTTTCAGCAGACCCATCTGCCCAAGCACAACAGCAGGAGCGGCGCATATCGCGGCTATTCTGCCATTGCCTGACTCTGCCTGCCTTCTGAGGAGACCCTGCAAGGGTGCATATTCATATAAGTTTGTGGCGCCGGGCATGCCACCGGGCAACACGAGCCATTCAGGAGAAGAAAAAAGCGTGTTGTCATAAATAACATCGGCATTGACTGTCACACCATGCGCACCCTTCACCTGAAGAGCCGATGTGATTGACACTGTCTTTACCGAAATTCCCGCCCTGCGCATCACATCGACTGCCGTCAGGGCTTCAATCTCTTCAAAGCCTTCTGCAAGAAACAAAAATGATTCGTTCATAACCTTATTAATTTAGGTGTTTTGTGTGAATTAATAAAAAATTAGGTTTTAGAGCCACATCCGAGGGTCAGCGGCTAATAAAAGTGTGTCACCTTTATATAACGCTCACTTAACTCAAACATGCCTAATATTTCCCCAAATTTAGACATTATTGTTGATTTTTACTAACTTTGCGGCATATTTTTCCCATTTAACGCATTTTATCATGAAAAAACACCATATGCGCACACTCCCGCTCCTCTTCCTGGCTATCACAGCCGCAATATCATCCTGCGGCAATAGCGCCCGGAATAATTTCAACAAGGATGAGGGCATGATCTGGAACACCACATACCATATAACCTATGACGGACCGTCAACACTGAGAGACTCTATTCTGAATGTGCTCGATAAAATCGGAAAAAGCCTGTCGGTTTTTGACAAGTCGTCTCTTGTGAGCAGGGTCAACGATGCCGACTCTTTGGAAATAGATTCTCATTTCAAGACCGTCTATATGGTATCGCAGCGCATATGCCGCGCAAGCGGAGGGATGTTCGACCCAACTCTTTCCCCCCTCATCACCGCCTGGGGCTTCGGCCCGGGTCATAAGATATCGGCCGACACTGCCGCAGTTGATAGCATAATGAATTTTACGGGGCTTCACAAGACCCGCCTCAGAGGCGACTCTATTATCAAAGACGACCGCAGAGTGCAGTTCAACTTCTCAGCTGTGGCAAAGGGGTATGCGTGCGACGCCGTGGCCGATATGCTCCGCAGAAACGGAGCAGGCAACTACCTTGTGGAGATAGGGGGCGAGATTGCAATGGCCGGCAAGAATCCGCGCGGCGGCCTTTGGAAAGTGTCGGTAGACGCTCCTATCGAGACCGACAGCACTGAGATTCACGATGCCTGCGCCGTGATTGAATCAACCGGCTGCGGAGTGGCCACCTCCGGAAACTATCGCAACTATCACAAAGATGGAGAAAAGACATTAGGCCACACCATATCTCCCGCCACCGGCCGGCCTGTTACAACCGACGTGATAAGCGCGACAGTGATTGCCCCCACCTGCGTTGAGGCCGACGCGGCGGCCACTGCCTGCATGGCTGCCGGTTCGCAGGCCGCAAAGAGAATGCTTTCTGAACTTGGCTACGAGGGGATGCTCATCATGCCCGACTCTGTGTGGACTTCTCCGGATTTTCCAAAAACAAAATAACGAAATCGCATAACCACTGTTCATTCTCACGAAATTATTATCGCAAAAGTCTCGGAGCCTGGAAATAGAGACCGAAATTAATTCCGAAATTCCAGTTCCCTTTTGGCGATGAAAGATAGTTGACGTAGAGCGACAGGCTCGCGAACGGGAAATTATATACGGCCGCCACCTCCCCGATAAACTGAGGCTTGCTTAACCACCCTTTATATTTTGCCATGTCGCCCTCACCGGCAACGATGTGGCGTATCGGGCAGTAGGCAAAGAAATCTCCCCTCAATTGGGCGCGGCTCATAGGTGTCCACACAGGAGAAATGCCGATTGCTCCATAATTATTCGACCGGAACTCCACGTTAAAATAATTCTTTGTAGAAGGCGTGGGGGCGAATGCCGGGGCGTGAATAAGTGTGGCCGTATAGTTCTGATACAGATTCTCAAATGTGACAATGCCATTGACCATTGCGCCGAGCTTAAAGTTTTTATGCACTTCGAAATAATGCCGCCACAGAAGCTCTGCCGATGCCGCCACATGGTTTTTCCATCCAGAAGGAGTGCCGGACCCGGGTTTGAGTTTGTTCTGCTCATGGCTTAGAAGCACATTGAACTTCCACTCTTTTCCGGAGCCGGGATACATCTGGTCGTTGAGAGTGTTGAGCTCAACGCCGGCTTTAAAAGCCGCCACGCGATAGAGACTTTTGTCTTTTTCCGCATCTGAAAACAATCCGGAGTTATATGGGAAATAGCAGTCGCCCTCCCAGCCGTAGGCAATCCCGGCATAGCCTTTCGCCTTCCGGCCTATGGCCCAGCAATAATTCAGCCTGGAATACACCTCGCTGTCGGTTATGAAAGAGGGGGTGGACGACTGATAGAACAGCAATTCAGAATCGTAATATTTCTGTCGGCTCACCACGGCGTCGAGCTGCATATATGACGGAAACGATGTGCGCAAAGCAAACTTGGCGCTAAGCTGAGCTGCATAATACGACTGCCCTATCCACCCTCCGAGGTCAACGTCAAGGCTGTTGAAACTCAAAGTGTGATAACCGAATGTCACGTAGAGCATACTGTTGGTTGACGATGTTATCCAGCCGCCCACACCCACGCTCCACGGATTCTTCACACTCGCATTCAGCAAAAGAGTGTTTTTGCCGTCGGCTCCGAACTCTGCCTGCGGAAGAAGGTCAGACAGCTTGCCGTCTGTCACCGCACGATAATAACCCTCCTCCACTTGCGTCAGGCCGACATTTATCTCTTTCCTATCTTTCCGTCGATTCCCTTCAAACAGAAACCGCAGATATTTAGCCTGCTGCGGCGTGGCGCCTGTCACAGCCACCGAATCAAACTCCACAACCGGAGTGGCGGCGGCAAAACGCCTTCGCCTTTCGGCCACAGCCTCAGGGCTCTCTCTTGCCGGCAGACGCTTCTTTATCGAATCCACCATGGCCAGGCCGGTTTTATAGCCTATCGAATAAATTTCATTGGCAGCCAGAAAATCAAGCACACCGAAATTGAGCACAGGCACCTGAATCTTCACCCCCTTGTCGGCAGGAAGTGAATAGTCATTGTTCTGGATAATCATGTCTTCAAGCTGGCTATAGATGTCGCCCTTTATCGGTTTCGTGTCGGCCGACGACACCGACACACCTATTATAAAATCCGGGTCAAAATCATTCTCCATAACGTTCACGGGGAAGTTGTCGTAGATGCCGCCGTCATACACAAGCACTCCGTCCATTTCTATAGGCTTGAACACAAGAGGGAAACTCATCGAAGCTCTCACGGCGTCGCCCAGAGAGCCTGACTTGCACACAATCTTATGCTTGTGATAGACATCGCTCGTGACGCACCTGAACGGGACAAAAAGATTGTTGAAATTCTCTCCACACTGCTCGGTGTAGGGGGAATAGAGTTCAAGAAACTCCAGATTCATTGGTATCGGATTGATGAGCGACGTAGGGATTATCTGGTTCACAATATTTGTTGTGTCCTTAAAATTAATATTAAGTGAGAGCCATTTAGGCGATGGCTGCGGAGTCGTGAAGTAATACACATGGCCGGGGTCGATTGTGCCGGTGCTCCAGTATTTAAACTCCTTTGAAGTGAAGAGCTCAAGCATCTTGTCGGGCGACCATCCGCAGCTGTAAAGGCTGCCGACTATGGCCCCCATGGAAGTGCCGGCCACATAGTCAACCGGTATTCCGTTTTCTTCAAGAGCCTTTATCACGCCTACATGTGCAATACCTTTGGCGCCGCCTCCGCTGAGCACAAGCCCTACACTCTCACGGCCTTGATGCTCCCGGCCCGCGCAGGAGTCGTCGGCAGATATATTTGCCGGCAACGAAACTGCGGCCGCAAGAACAGCCACACATATATTATAAAATATAGAACTAACAAATCTGCAATGAATCATAGTGTGTGTGTGGAAGATTAAATGTTAAGTCGATCGGCATCGACAATCTACAATATAAATGCCTATACCTCTAAATAAGTTTAAATAAGTTCGGACAAAATGAAATAAGCACTGATCTTGTCAGACCGGAAAGTGGATGCGCCTACAGAAAGTCAACATGACACCTCATTTCCCTACGGGGAATCAACATGAGGCAAGAGGGCCGGTGGAGACGGCCCTTTTTTTTGCTCGAAAGCCGGGATAGCCAAGCATGACACTGTCCTGGCTATCCCGGCTACTTAGCTAATTCGGCTATATTGCTCCTTATGCCTTATTCGGAATCCGATGATTATTCAGCATTGGTGATATAGGAATCTTTAAAGCCGAGAAAATATAGCACGCCGTCTATGCCTATCGTCGATATGCTCTGGCTTGCTTCAGCTTTTACTTTCGGCTTTGCATGAAACGCTATGCCCAGGCCGGCTTCTGAAAGCATCGGAAGGTCGTTAGCCCCGTCACCCACAGCTATTGTCTGCGCTATGTTGATGTTCTCCACCTGCGCCAACAGCCTCAGAAGCTCTTTCTTGCGTCTGCCGTCTACGATATCTCCGACATATCGACCCGTAAGTTTCCCGTCGGGACCTACTTCAAGTTCATTGGCATAGACATAATCAAAATTATATTTCTGCTTCAGATAATTGCCGAAATATGTGAAACCGCCCGAAAGAATCGCCGTCTTATAGCCGGAGCGCTTCAGCACCTCCATAAGCCTGTCTACACCCTCCGTGATTGGAAGATGCTCTGCGATATCCTTCATGACACTCACATCAAGCCCTTTCAACAGTGCCACCCTGCGCTTAAAACTCTCTTGGAAATCAATCTCTCCTCGCATGGCAGACTCTGTAATGGCCCTTACCTGCTCCCCTACGCCGGCACGGTCTGCAAGCTCGTCAATCACCTCTGTGCGAATAAGAGTGGAGTCCATATCAAAACATATTAGGCGACGGCTGCGACGATACATAGTGTCTTCCTGCAACGATATGTCATAATTGAGTTTACGCGAAAGCTCCATGAAATCACCCTGCATCTTCATATGGTCTTTCGGAGTGCCCCTCACAGAAAACTCGATGCAAGCCTTAGTCCTCGGCTGCTCCTCTTCATCGAGCGGCATTCGCCCGGTGAGACGCGTGATTGTGTCGATATTCAATCCCTGCTCGCTTATTACCTTGGCAGTGGCCGCTATCTGGCGAGCCGTGATCTTTCTGCCCAGAATGGTTATTATATAGCGGTTCTTGCCCTGGCTGCCAACCCATTCGTTATACTCTTCCTCACTGACAATGTTGAACGACACCTGCACATTCATTGCGTTCGTCTTGAAAAGGAGCTCCTTCAGGATATCGCCGCTCTTGCGGCTGTCAGTCTTGATAAGGATTCCCAAAGAGAGCGCATGGTGAATGTCGGCCTGGCCAATGTCGAGCACAGTGGCTCCATGACAGGCGAGAATCTCGGTTAACTGGGCGGTCAGCCCCGTGCGGTCAGCCCCTGATATGTTTATCAGAATCAACTCCCGCTCCGCATTAGAGTCGGTTGAGCAGGACGGATATGTATTTTTTTGATTATTCATAGTTTAGTTATATATTCTATTATTATAGCGGTTATCTTCTATTATGGCGGTTATCTTTGTCGTGACTTCTTATGGCTTTTCTTTGCAGGATGCGAAGCGTATTTTTTCAGAAGGTCTGCTTGCGACGAGGCTTCGGAATAGCCCGCATCTGCAGCCTTCTTAAACCAATAATAAGCCTTTGCCTTGTTGGCGGGCACTCCTTTGCCGTCGCGCAGCATCTCTGCATAACGGTAGGCTCCCTCCGCGTTTCCATGTTCCGCGGCACGCCAATAGTTCTCGGCTGCAATCCTATTGTCGGCGAGCACTCCCCTCCCCTCTTGAAAAAGCTTTCCCAAAGCCAGCATTGCCTCGGCATTGCCGTTAGATGCCGACTTTCGCAGCCAATATGCAGCCTCCTCCGGATTTAAGTCAACCTCATCGCCCGCAAGATACATGCAGGCAAGTGAATACTGAGCGTCGGCATCGCCCGTCTGAGCCATGCGCGCATTCTCCTCCCATTCATGGGAATATCCCTCTGCCGCAACGTATGCGGGCATGAAACCACATCCCGCAATTGCTGCCACGCCCACACACAAGCGAGCAATTATAGTGTCTTTATTCTGTTTCATATCAAATAAACGCTTGAGACACGGGCAGGGTGATATATTTTAATGATTTTTCAAAAAAAGAAACCACCATTCACCATAGTGGCTACAAAAATCGAATTGGGACAACATCCGAATTGATGATGCTGCCCCAATTACTATTCCATATTTTCAGCCATTGCCTTATTCAGCAGGTTTCTCCTGCTTGTCGAGCAGCGAGATTTTCTCCTGAATCTGGGCGATGTCGTCTTTTATTTTCTGAATGTTGCGTTCAAACTCTTTGAGCATTGAATTTCCGGCTGACGATTTCACATTGAAGAAACCGAGGTTGTTCTCGATGGTCTTGAGCTCTGCCCTGCGGTTTTCCAAAGCTCTCACAAGGCGGTCGCGCTCACGTCCGAGACGTCCTGAATCACCCTCCATCTTTTTCACCTCACCTTCAAAGCGACGCATGCGCTGGCGGTTCTCACGCATGTCGAATGCCCCGTAAATGCGGTCGAGCTGAGCACGGTATTCTCCGTTGACCTCATCTTTTACCTTAAACGGCACATGGCCTATGTTCTGCCATTCGTTCTGAAGCTCACGGATTCTGCCAATCACCTCTTTACGTTCTGCATCGTCAGAGATCTCCTTCAACTGCTCGATCACCGCTCTCTTAGCCTTGAGGTTTTCGTTCTCCTCGTCTCTGCGGCCGCTATTGAGCTTTTTACGCGCATCGTAGAAAGCATCCACGGCAGCACAGAAGCGTTTCCACAAATCCTCGCCAAGTCTGCGACGAACGAACCCGATTGTGCGCCATTCTTTCTGCAAAGCCTGGATCTCATCTATGGCACCCTTCTCCTGGAACCGCTCCACGAGAGCCTCAGCCTTTTCGCAGAGAGCCACTTTCTTGGCATAATTGTCTTTGAATTCCTCCTTTGTGCGCTTAAAATATTCTGCCTTGGCATTAAAGAAATCGTCACATGCCTTGCGGAAACGAGAGAAGAGGGCGTTGTTTACCTTCTTAGAGGCATATCCAAGACCTTTCCATTCCTGCTGAAGGGCAATAACCTCTTTTGATACATTCTCCCAGTCATTGAATGTTTTCAGTCCGCTTACATCTACAGCCTCGGCCTTTTCGCAAAGCGCGATCTTTGCAGCCTCATTAGCCTGCTCCTCTGCCTTTCTTGTCTGGAAGAAATCCTGATGACGCTTGTTGACCACAGTAGAGGCATCTTTAAACTTGGCCCAAATCTCTTCTCTGATCTCTCTTGCCACGGGGCCTATCTCGCGCCACTGCTCATGGAGAGCCTGGAGACGCTTGAAGGCATCGACCGGGTCAGAAAGCTCGGCGAGTTCCTGAGCCTTCTCCACAAGGGCAGACTTGATTTCAAGATTTTTCTTGAAATCAAGATCGCGAAGCTCCTTGTTCATTTTCAGACGGTCGTAGAATTGCTCAACTGCCAGCTGATATGATTTCCAGATATCGTTGTCTGTGCCGGGAGGCACCTCGCCCACATTCTTGAAATCCTGCTGAAGCTGCTGGAACTTCGGGAAATGAAGATTTATATTGTCGATGTCTTCGGCAAGAGCCTTGAGCTCGCCGAGAATTCTGTTTTTCTCTTCAAGATTGCGGCGGCGCTCCTCCTCCTTTTCTTCAAGGAAGGCGTTTCTCTTCTCACGGAATTCTGCAAGGAGGCTCTTCATTTCAACCTCGTCGGGATCGGGAGTGGCAGAGAAAGCCTCGGGGGCGTTCCCGGCTTCTACAAATGCTTCGAGTTCAGCCTGCATCTCACGGTTGTGGAGAGTGTAATAAGCCTGTTTGATAGCAGAAACCTCCTTGTGTGCCTCCATATTGCCCGATGCCACTATCTCCCTGAGAGCCTCGACCATCTCGGCTTTCGACATGGCGTGATATCTTTTAGCCTGCTCGTCTTTCTCGACCACAGCCTCTATGGCATCGGCAGCCTCGGCAAGGTCAAGCAAGGGGGAGCCGGCCTCGGCACATTCAGCCTCGCAGGCTGTGTCGGAAGCGGGAGCATACGCAGTTTCACATGTTTTATCACATTCTGCATTTTCAGTGATAGAAGACGCATCGGTTGTCACGACTTCGGCGGCAGCCGAAGTTTCGTTGCAGTTAAGGCTGTCCGCAGAGGCCGACAGCGTATCAAGCTCGTTCATTGCTGATAGGTAGATTTTTAAGCCAAAGGCCGAAGGCAACACCTTACTGGAACGTGCGCTTCCGGCTTGGGCCGTCATTAATGCATATTTCTGCGCCAAAATTAGCAATTATATTTCAAATTGCAAATTTTTACGTCGTTTAATTTAGTTTAAGTTTATATAGCCGCCAATAAGGCTCATTCGTGGGGTTTCAACACACTGGCCGAGATGATGCGAATATCCTCTTTCGGGCGATCGGAAGAATCGGTCTCCGCTTTCTGGATTTTTTCAACCACATCCATCCCCTTCACCACCTCGCCAAACACGGTGTACTGGCCATCGAGATGAGGTGTGCCCCCTTTTGCCACATATTCGGCTTTCATTTCGGGCGACATCACTTCCGGGATCACTTTTGCCTCTGTTTCCTCTATGAGCTTCTGGCGCAAAGCCTCAAGACCTTCATGGTCGCCGGCTCTCTGCATAGCCTGTATGCTGTCGCGATGCTCCATGGCCAGTTTCTGGAAATAGTTCTGCATCTGCTCGTTCCTGCGCTTCATATCCACGTTCTCAAGCTGACGCTCACTAACCTCCCTGCCTGTCACAATGTAGAACTGAGAGCCTGACGAACGCCTTTCGGGATTGTAGGCATCGCCTGTGCGGGCTGCGGCGAGCGCGCCGTATTTATGGAAATGGCGCGGATATTTGATTTCAGCCTCTACCGTGTAGCCGGGATCGCCTTCCCCAAGCTGAGCCCCCGGGCTTGCGTTTCTGGAATTGGGATCGCCTGTCTGAACCATAAATCCATCGATCACCCTGTGGAACAACACCCCATCGTAAAACCCCTCGCCAACAAGCTTAAGGAAATTGTCGCGGTGAAGCGGAGTGTCGTTGTAGAGTTCCACCACCACATCGCCCATGGTGGTCTTTAATTCCACGAGGGCATCTTTTGTGTCAGCTGCTTTATAGTCTGCCATATCGGTTTGCGAAAATGCCCCGGCCATGCCGGCTGTCAGCATGACCAGCGCGGTTAATATTCTTTTCATACTCTTCCATATTGGCCTTCTGATGCGGCCTTGTATTATACCTTATACTATAGAAGTGGGATAAATTCTCTTATAAATCCTGCGGAAATTATCGTCGGAGAGCTGAAGCTCCTGAGCTCTCTCCATATAATCCGCCCCCCATATCGCCTCAAGCAGAGAGCCTATGTAGCGCCTCTCCCTGTCTTTTGATATAGCCCCCTCGATCAGAGAAGGGAGCCACGGAGCAAACTTCGCCGCGTCAACGGCGTTCAGGAAGCGTGCGCTGCTTGCCAGAAACTGCCCTGTGCTGTCTACTCTTTTCAGATTTTCCACCAGATCCGACATGCACTCCGAGCAGGTGTCAACATTGTTGACGATATATTCATATGTCGACATTCCGTCGAAATCGTTCTCCAGATTTTTCAGTATCTGATTCATGATGCTTATATTTTCTAAACACAAAAGTATAAATTTTTCGTCAAACGGCTAAAATAAAGCATAGAATTTTTCTATCTGAATCCGATTTATTAATTTTGCGGCTCTAAAACCGGGGCAAATTCGCCTGAAAACCGAATATCCGCCTCGCGCGTTTATCAAATATGCAGACAACTGACGATAAAACAAAAACCGCCGGCACCAAGCGATTTCCGCTCGTAATAGTGATCGGACGGCAGTTTGGAAGCGGCGGGAGAAGAATCGGCAAAATCCTTGCCGAGAAACTCAACTGCGACTATTTCGACAAGGAGCTCTTGTCGCAGGCAGCTGAAAGCATGGGCTATGCAAAAGAGGTGTTTGCCGCCCATGATGAACGCAAGCCGTCGGCTTTTCGCACCCTGCTTCAGGGAGTCTACGGAATAGCCGACAATTTCCATGACATCTCCATGAGCGGAGAAAGGCTGTACGGACAGCAAAGCAAGGTGATTCGAGAGATATGCAACGACAAGCCATGCGTAATCGTGGGTCGCACCGCCGACTATATCCTTCGCCATCACCCCGGCCTTTTGAGCGTGTTTCTTCATTCCCCTCTGGAGAAAAGAGCAAAAGACATAGTGGCGCGTGGCGACTCCGCTTCTGAACAGGAGGCCATAGAGATGGCCAGAAAGATGGACCGCGACCGCGAAAGCTATTACAATTATTACACCTGCGCGCAGAACTGGGGCAGAGCCGACAACTACGACATAACCATCGACTCTTCCTCTCTTAGCGGCGACGAGGTGGCAGAGCTGATTCTCTCCTACGCTATAAAGAAATTCGGCAGAAGTGTGGTCTGTCGCTTGGGGGAATAGCCTCCAAGAGGAAAGTCCGGGCAACACAGAGCGACATGCTTCCTAACGGGAAGTCGGCGGCGACGTCGAGGATAAGTGACAGAAAACAACCGCCATCCGAAGGATGGCAAGGGTGAAAAGGCGGGGTAAGAGCCCACCGGCTCCCGTGGCGACACGGGAGGCCGCACATCCCATGCGTTGCAAGGCCAAATACACCGGCAGTCAAGGGCTGCTCGTCCATTGCCGGGGGGTAGGCTGCTTGAGCCCGCGGGCAACCGCGCGGAGTAGATAAATGACAGACACCGTTACTTTTACGGCACATAACCCGGCTTATATCACTTCTGCTTTCGGAGACCGGCGGCTTCGTGAGAGGTCGCCGGTCATTTTTTCATGAACTATAGCACTCGTTTTTTCATTTTTAATAAGCAGGGCTTCCTCCTTCTCCTCCCCTGCATCACATTTCAGCAAACGCTGGCAAACCGCTATAAACATTTATGGAAGACAAGAAACAATCATTTATCACCCGGCTTATCAACAAAGCTTCGGAAATAGCAAACTATTGCTGGACCGGCGTGTGGAAAGAAACAAAAGACACCACAGGAATCAGGCTTCTGAAAGTGGCAAACCTCTCTGTGAGATCTTTTCTTGACCGCGACCTGCAGACGCGCTCCATGTCGCTCACCTATTCAACAGTGCTTTCCATTGTGCCGGCTTTCGCCCTGCTTTTCGCAATAGGACGCGGATTCGGGTTTCAGAAACTTCTCGAAGACCAGCTCATGACGAGCTTCCCGGCCCAGAAACAAGGCATAACATTCGCATTGAAATTTGTAGACTCATATCTTGCGGAAGCATCGCAAGGGCTGTTTGTAGGCATCGGCATAATTTTCCTGCTCTGGACGCTCATTTCTTTGCTATCTTACATAGAGAACGCCTTCAATCAGATATGGGACGTGAAGCACGACAGGGCAATATATCAGAAAGTGACTGACTACATTGCCATCTGCCTCATGGTGCCGGTGCTAATGATATGCTCCTCGGGCGTGTCGATTTTCATGTCGGCCACAATTCAGAGCAACAACCATTTCGCATTTCTTACCCCTTTTGTCAACATTGCCCTTGAAGCATCGCCAGTGGTGCTGGCGTGGTTTGCATTTTCATTGTCGTTCTTCCTCATTCCCAACACAAAGGTCTCATTCAAATATGCGGCAATAGCGGGAGCCGTGTGCGCGATATTTTTCCAGGTTCTCCAGATGCTGTTTGTAAACGGACAGATATATGTGTCGAAATACAACGCCATTTACGGCTCTTTCGCATTCCTGCCATTATTGCTCATCTGGCTTCAGCTGTCATGGCTTATCCTGCTTTTCGGATGCGTGCTGTCTTATTCGCTCCAGAATGTATTCGCGTTCAACTTCCTCGGCAACCTCACAAGAATGTCGGAAAACTACACAAGGAAAGTAACCATAATCCTCACTGCCGCAGTGGTGGGGCGTTTCAGAAAAGGGAAGGCCCCGCTCACGCGATCGCAACTCAGTTTCTACTACGACATCCCAATCAAGGTCGTGAGCAGGATCTGCGATAATCTTCACAAGGCGGGATTTATAAATTTTGTGGTGCTTTCAAACGACAGCTTCGGAGTGGCACCCGCCAAAGAGACAGGGAAATTGTCGGTGGGAGAACTACTGTCGAAACTCGACCGCGTTGGCGACTCTAATTTCATTCCGAGATTTGAAATCATATATAAAGAGAATCTCAATCAAATCGACAAATGGCTTGACGAATGCTACGAGTGTCTCAGCGACAAACTCATATCAGACATCTACCTTCCTGAAGACATCGACAAAGAAAACTCCGTGAACGCCACTCCCACCCCTTTCCTAAAGACCGACGACAATTCAGACACCCCTGTGGCCGACAATCTGTGACATAATTTATGTTACAAAACACTTTTCTACTCCTTAAACACAATTATTTGAAAAAATATTTACATATGTTTGTTTCTTTGCGTTCAAAAACTTATCTTTGTACACAATTTAACCTTAGCCAATTTTCAGAAAAGCAAATTATCATCCTCCCTTTCGCTTTTCCAGATTTTGACAACCTCCCTCACTGACCAAAGAATCAAAATTTACCTACTAATACAGATATTGACCATATGAGTTATCTGAAATTTGATAAAAGCCTCATGATTAACCTTGAGCAGAGCCTCCCCAAGGAGATGCTACGCACAAATAAATCGGGGGCTTACCATTGCACAACCATTGTTGGATGCAACACCCGCAAGCAACATGGCCTGCTTGTGATACCGATACCTGAAATGGACGACAAGGCTCATGTGCTTCTCTCATCGCTCGACGAGACTGTGATTCAGCACGGAGCCCCTTTCAATCTTGGCCTTCACCAATATGGCGACGGCGTGTTCAGCCCCAACGGCCATAAGTATATACGCCAATTCGACTGCGAGTCTGTGCCCACTGTGACATATAGAGTGGGCGGCGTGATTCTGACAAAAGAGAAGGTGTTTATCTCTCACGAAAACAGAATCCTTATAAAATACACCCTTGTGGAGGCTCATTCCGCCACCACATTGCAGTTCCGACCGTTTCTCGCATTCCGCAACGCCAACGACCTCTGCATCGAGAACGGCGCTATCAACACCAAAACAGAGTCGGTGAAAAAACGGCATCTCTACTTGTCTTTATCACGGATATCCTAACCTCTACATGCAATTCTCCAAAGCCCCTGAATGGGTGGAGGACAGACATTGGTACAAAGGCGTGGAATATTACAAGGACAGAGACCGAGGCATTCCGTATAAGGAAGACCTGTGGGTGCCCGGATATTTCCAGCTTCCAATCAAGAAAGGGGAATCTATTATTTTCTCTGCATCCACTTTCGAGGCTGACCCCGACGAGTTCCTGTCGACATATGAAAATGAGCTCAAGACCAGGACTTGTCGCACAAGTTTCTACAACTGCCTGAAGAATTCTGCAAAACAGTTCTACCTCAAAAACGGCTCCGGGCTTTACATAATGGCCGGCTATCCGTGGTATAATGTCCGCGCCCGCGATGAACTCATGGCACTCCCCGGCTGCACTCTCGCAATCGACCATAAGGAGGATTATGAACTCATCATGGAGACATTCCTCAAGGCTTTGCGGAAATTCCTCGACAACGGCACAAAAGACAAGACAATAGGAGAAATCGACCTCCCTGACATACCGTTATGGACTGTATGGGCAATACAGCAGTTCCGCCGCTCCTCTTCAACACGCGAATGCCGTGAAAAATATGGCGAGACAGTGCGCTGGATAGTGGAAGAGATTCGCAACGGGAAAGTGCCTAACCTGAGGCTCGATTCCAACGGGCTTCTGTCGTCGAACGGTCAAGACTCTCCCGTGACATGGCTGTCGGCTTCTATCAACGGCAAACCGATAATCCCGCGCACCGGCTATATTCTGGAGTTCAACGCACTGTGGTATAATGCCATTCGTTTCCTTATTTCTCTCTACGAAGGCGACATCGCCCTTCAGGAATATCTCGATGAACTCAACGCATTAGCCGAAACGGTGAAAGGCTCGTTCGTGTCTACCTTCCTCAACGACTATGGTTATCTATATGACTATGTGAACGGCACATACACCGACCTTGAGGTGCGTCCTAACATGGCTATCGCAATCGGACTTGAATATTCACCCCTCGACCGCCGCCAGCGCAAAAAAGTGCTTGACCTTGTGACGCGCGAGCTTCTGACTCCCAAAGGACTTCGCTCTCTCAGCCCGAAAAGCTACGCCTACAGGCCTACTTATGTGGGCGACCCTGTGCAGCGTGAATACACAGTGCACCAGGGACCTGCGCGCCCGTGGCTCTTCGGATTCTATGCCGACGCCTATTTCAAAGTGTTTGGCGTGAGCGGAGTGGGATTCATTGAAAGGATGCTCATAGGATATGAAGACGAAATGACAGAGGGCTGTATCGGCTCCCTTTCTGAAATGTATGACGGCAACCCGCCTTACACCGGCCGCGGAGCTGTCAGCACCGCCAAAAACGTGGGAGAGATTCTCCGCACGCTCAAAAATGTGAAAGAACTCAATAAACTACAAACCTTAGAAACCGAAGAATCGAAATGAAGGCTTTAATGTTCGGATGGGAATTCCCTCCGCATATCCTCGGCGGTCTCGGCACTGCAAGCTACGGCCTGACGAAAGGGATGCACGCGAACGGCGACATGGACATCACTTTTGTAATCCCGAAACCATGGGGCGATGAGGAGCGTGGCTTCGCCAACATCATCGGAGCGTGCAACACCCCTGTGGCATGGAAAGACGTTTCATGGGATTATGTCAATTCCAGAATCAGCAAGGTCATGGACCCTCAGACTTATTTTGACCTCCGCAACCATATCTACGCTGATTTCAATTATATGCGTCTTAACGACCTCGGATGTATTGAATTTTCGGGGCGCTATCCGGAAAACCTCGTTGAGGAAATCAACAATTATTCTATCGTGGCCGGCGTGATTGCCCGCACTGTGCCTTTCGACATAATACACGCTCACGACTGGCTCACTTATCCGGCCGGAATCCACGCAAAGAATGTGACAGGCAAACCGCTCGTGATTCATGTGCACGCCTCCGAGTTCGACCGCTCAAGAGGCAAGCCGAACCCGACTGTGTTCGCCATCGAAAAAGACGGCATGAACAATGCCGACCACATATGCACCGTGTCAGACCTCACACGTCGCACTGTGATTGAAAAATATGGAATAGACCCTGCCAAGGTGACTACTGTGCACAACGCCGTTATCCCTCTCGATGACGAACTTCTCAACCTCAAGCGAACTGAGTCAAAAGACAAGGTGATCACCTTCCTTGGCAGAATCACAATGCAGAAAGGCCCGGAATATTTTGTGGAGGCCGCTGCAAAAGTGCTTAACAAAAACAAGAACGTGCGTTTCGTGATGGCCGGGGGCGGCGACATGGAAGAAGCCATGATTAAACTGGCTGCCAAGAGAAACATCGCCGACAGGTTCCACTTCACAGGGTTCTTGCGAGGCAAAGAGGTTTACCAGATGTTCCGCGATTCCGACGTGTATGTAATGCCTTCTGTGTCTGAGCCATTTGGAATCTCTCCCCTTGAAGCCATGGAGATGGGTGTGCCTTCGATAATTTCAAAGCAGAGCGGATGTGCAGAGATTCTTACCAACGTCATCAAGACCGACTATTGGGATGTAGACGCAATGGCCGACGCAATGCACTCCATCATAACCAACAGGGCTCTTTATAACACTCTCCGCGACAGAGGCATTGAAGAGATTCATGGAATCACATGGGAAAAGGCCGGCAAAAAAGTGATCGACATCTATAAGAAGGTGATTGAGTCTCGCCGATAATCTTCTCCTCAATAATCTTTTCGCCCCGCAGAAGCCCTATTTCGCGGCAAGGGGCAATAATTTCAGAAATAAAAAAATACAAATATAGATTATGAAATCAGTTTGTTTCTATTTTAAGATTCACCAGCCTTTCCGCCTGAAACGCTATAGATTCTTCGACATAGGCAACGACCATTACTACTATGACGATTTTGCCAACGACGAAATCGTGTCTCGTCTTGCCCAGACAAGCTACATACCCATGGCTGAAACTCTTCTCAAAATGATTGAGGAGAGCAACCGTGAGTTTAAATGCGCAATCTCGATCTCCGGAACAGCCATTGAACAGTTGCAGCTCTATGTGCCCGAATTTATCGAGCTCCTTAAAAAGCTCGCCGACACGGGATGTGTGGAATTCCTCAGCGGCACTTTCTCTCACGGACTCGCCTCTCTCGAAGACCCTGAAGAATTTATCCGTCAGGTGAAGGTGCATGACGACATCATGCAGCGTCTTTTCGGCGTGAAACCGAAAGTTTTTGCAAACACTGAGCTGATATATGACGACGAGATCGCAACTCTCATCGCCGGCATGGGCTTCAAGACTGTGCTCACTGAAGGCGCAAAGCACATCCTCGGATGGAAATCGCCCAATTATCTCTACCAGTCGGCATCAGCCCCCGAACTGAAACTTCTCCTCACCAACAACAAGCTCGCCGACGACATCGCTCTCAATTTCAACAACACCGCATGGGACGAATATCCGCTCACTGCCGACAAATATATAGACTGGCTTGCATCTTTGCCTGAACAGGAACAGGTTGTAAACCTTTATATGAGCATGGAGACATTCGGGTCTTTCTTGCCGAAAGATTCCGGAATATTCGACTTCATGAGGGCTCTCCCTCGATTCGCAAAAGAGAAAGGCGTGTGCTTCACAACCCCTTCTGACGTTGTGGCTAAACTCAAACCTGTGGACATGATTTCCGTGCCATTCCCTATCTCTGACATTGACGAGGCTCGCGACGTCTCTGCATGGAAGGGAAATGAACTTCAGAATGAAGCGCTCGGCAAACTCTATGCCACTGCGGAGCGTGTAAATCTCTGCACAGACCGCCGTCTAAAACAGGATTGGGAGTATCTGCAAAGCAGCGACCACTTCTACTATATGAGCACCAAGAACATGGCCGACGGTGCAAGCCACGCTGCGTTCAGCCCTTATGATTCTCCGTTTGCCGCGTTCACAAACTATATGAATGTGCTTGCCGATTTCATCGTGCGTGTGGAAGAGCAGTATCCTGAAGAAATCGACAATGAGGAACTCAACTCGCTCCTTCTCACAATCCGTAATCAGGCGGCTGAAATCAATGAGCTCAACAAGGAAGTCAAAACCTTACGCAACAATATCCTGAATGCGGATGACTCCACCAATGCTCCTAAGGATGAACTGATTGAAGTTGCAAAGAAGGGCGATGTTGAATCACCCAAACGTGGCCGCAAGCCGGCTATAAAAGCAACCAAGAAACCGGCTGCAAAAAAATCAAAATAACCCGACAAGCGGTTTTCCATCAAATAAAAAGAGCGGTAATGATTACCGCTCTTTTTATTTGATGGAAAACCGGCGTCATTTGCCGACCGGACGAATGGATCGTCCTGAGTACCTGTTGCTCCATTGAGTATTGAAAAGAGTGTAAGATGGCGAACCAAAGAAATATAGATTTCCAGCCATACCTTTACTGCTTTCTGACAAAGGTGTCGACGACCAATATCCACCATATTGACCTACATTAGAAACTTCGTCATTCTCCATATTTCCACCGGCAGGAAGAAAGATATTGTTACCATTGGGTCCGGTCACAATGAAGCCATAGACATCTCCAATCTGAGACCATTCCCAGGAGCAATTGTCTACAAGTTCTTGCATCTCATCTTTAGTGGGAAGCCTATACTCATCTCCAAGACCAAGAAAGGCAGCATCATATTGCGTAGCCGATATATCTTCATTAATGTCACAACCTTTCCAAAGTCCATCATCGTTGTATGGAGAATCAAAATAAGTCGCCCAATTGTATTCATTCTTGACTTCAGTTTCCCCCCAAGCGTAATATCCTCCATAATCTTCAGCTTTCACTGCGCCCAAGTTATGATTACACCACTTCACACTTAATCCAAGGTCTACCAAATCATCAGGAATCATTGAAAAATGTCTGAATTCTCCATAATGATATTCACCATCTATTTTGACATAAGCCCTGTAGCTATAAACTATGCCGGATTCCAGATTGTCAACTAAAACATCGAACTGCCCCTCTTCATCCATCTCTGCCGATAACTTTGACCTTTGCCCCACAGGAGTTTCCTTTTTGCCAAATTCAAATCCCACTTCATAGTCAATCAGATCAAGCGCATCTACAGGGAACACAGACCCTCTCAACTCTGCCGTAAAATTTTTAATATCCAATACAGGCTTTTTTGTGAATGGGACAAGATCTATATAAACTTCTACGGGCGGCCCGGCAAGCAACGGAACAGCCTCACACCAATTTGTGAATATTTTCTGATCGACAATAGGATATACCGTATATTTCCTGAGAGGCCTTAATGTCTGCAAATCCATCTCGAATTCATCATATGGAAATATCACTTCCTGCCCGAGACAGTCAAAATCGATGATATCTCCACTATATGGAATCTGATAATATTGAATAACCGGATTTTTAGCATTGCCCATTGGACTGGACTCCCATTCTGCTTCATCATATATTGCAATTCCCACATTATGAGGATATACGGTTAATCTTGAGATGTCGAATTTAACAGTTTTAGTCTCTTTATTGAAAACACCATTTTCAAACAAAGGAACATTCCACATACCCAATAATCCCCCTAAATTTAATCCATATTTTTCACTCTGTTTTACATTGAAGCCAGGGATTTGAAAATTTAAGGCACCTGTGGCTGACAGCTCTACCTCTCCGGTAAATCCGAAGGCAGGAACTTCCACGAAAGTTTTATAAATCTCCAAATCTCGCCTGTTGATACTCTCTGAATCCAAATAAATAGGCACATTCACCTCACATCCTAACGAAACATCAAAATTTAAACCGACCTCCCATCCTTTTTTTTTTGTTGTCTTTATCCTTTTCTTTTTCTTCTCGGTTTAATGACTTCAAGCCTACTTCAAACCCTAACCCGATTTTCGCTTCGACTTTTCCGAATGCATACTTACATCGAGCCTCCAAGAAATCAGTATCACGTTTTCCTAAATTTATGATAACAATAGGTCTAATACCCCATAAGGAAACCCAAAATCTATTACTAAAACTCTCTCTAAAAAGATAATATTCTCCCAAAATTAAAGAACCATCCACTTTTAATATAGGAGAAATTGCTCCATATGGCAAGATAGGCATTTTTTTAAATATCTCATTAAGTTTCTCTAATTTTGGAAGAGATTTTAATGTATTATCTATTATTTTTTCAACTTTCGGGAGTTTAAAGTTCGCTCCTAAACCGACATTCGCATCTATATTCAATTCCACTTTTGCTTCCACGTCTATGTTTCCTTCCACAATGAAGAAAAATGGCTTCCATAAAGATATCCGAGGAGCAAAAGTAATTTTTTCTGGAGTAACAAATCCGTCAAAACGATTAATTCCTATTCCAACTTTTCCACTGAAAAATACATCATCTCTATCGGCAAAGGAGAACTCTTCCTCAGAATTAAGTTCAGCTCCATAATCAAGCAAATTCAGATTGAATGCTATTGGCTCATAATTTGTTTTTGGGGAAACTTTTTGAGACAGGGAATAGTCTTTATCATCCTCGCCATAATAAGCGAAGAAGCGTTCAAAAACATCGTCAAGGCCAACAGGATCACATGAAATGAGAAACTTAGCGTTTACCCTTTCACATTTTTTGACCCTCCCGGCAAAACCATCCGGAAGCATTCCGCTTTCACCAAAAGTAAACAAGACCGCACCCTCTTCCGGAAGACACTCAAAGGGCGTGTCTCCTCTAAACAGAATATTATCGCCGTCAACCTGTTCTATATACTCAAACATCGTAGCGTCGATAACTTTTGTCTCGGGCAACAATTTATAGGGCAATGGATGGAATGCGACACTGTCAATAACCGACATCGGTATTCTATAAATCGAATCTTGAGTCTCAATTACCTGTGTCACATATTCATCACAAATATTATTGTCAGCATCTTCCTTGCTTAAAGTCATTTCATTTATCTGAGAAATGAGAATAGAGGTAAGTTTATATTCATCATTTCTATATATGTACATCACTTTTCCATCGGGAGAGGAAATGAAACCTTCTTCCGAGGCATACGCATTAATAGCAGATACTATTAATGCCAATAGTATCAGTATAAATCTGCTCATCATATTATTATTTTGAATGTAGAATCACCATTGCGAACAATGTAAACACCTGAAGAATATTCTTTCATATCGAGAGAGAAATGGGCAAATTCCCGTATTCTTTCAGAAATAAGCAAAGTGCCATCAGCATTGAAAACATTAACAACCACACTTTGTGACCCATTATATATTGACAGAATATTATTATTAAAACTGACACTGCCACTTATATCTATAGCTTCATTAACTGCTCCATATCCTTCTTTGGAAAAGTAATAATACCTTATCTCCGATAAAGGATAACTAATTATGTGGTCGGTCGTTGAGACAGACAAGTCTCCATCTGAAAATTTAACCACCGGATTATCCTCCATAAGGAAACATTCTTTTTTACCATCAGCTTTGACCAATACCAACACCTGAGACGTATCAGCTTGTGCTTTTACATATAATGAAGAATGACATACTGAAAACAAAAGCAATAAACTTACAATAATTCGCGTCCGATTTTGCAAGAATTTAAAAAGAACAGAAAAGTTCATGATTCAAGGATTAAAAAACAGTCTTCCATGTTGAAACACAGCTCTTAGCCAACGCCAACATGGAAGACTCAAATTACTTATTCAGGTGACACGCAATTATACCAATATCTCAATGAAAAAGACATCCCATCCTCATAATCATCAGCCACAATATCCTCTATTATCATTTCATTGCCTCTGAAACTGATAACGGCTGGATTAGAATAATCAATATCATCAAAATCTCTATCCCATACATCATGGGTATATCTGATTATGCCTTCTTCTTCATTAGTCCACTTCCACAAAGAATATCCCATTTGATCTGATGTTGTAGTCACAAGATATGTCCCGGCTTTTGTGAATATAATCTGCGAATATCCATAATCAGGAATAGCCTCATACAACCCTTCACCATCTTCATCATACTGCATATACACTGCATTCAATTCACGCGCAAGGGAAGCATAGTCAGTGGCAGGCTTAGTTGAATCAAACAATACCTTGCCATTGTAAACCATTTGAGCACGTATTGTATAGATATCCCATGTCCGACAGAGATTCGATGTCTTTGGCGTATCTCCATAGTTATCCTCGCGTTCCCCGGAAAGCGTGTAACTTTCCCCATTTACAGGAGTTATCCATATAGTGACGGCTCCATCAGACGAACCCTCTATGACAATCGTACCGAACCCTTCAAGAATAAATTCCGTATCACTTATTTTTATGAATTTTCCAAGATAAGTCCCGGATACAGATCTTGTTGACGCGCCTATGTCAATTGCATTCTGGCATATTTGTCTGTGATTGCGCCTCGATTCTTGATTACGGAAGGATGCAGAATTTCCTTCAATAATATAGTTGCCACTTTCAGTAAGCTCTATAGAATGAATGTCTGCATTATTGTCATCTATAACATATAATGCGCTTACATCTGCATAAGGTGGAGTTGACAATGACAACATTTCCTGCTGTTTTTCATCATCTCCGCAGGCCGCCATTAAACTAAACAATGGAATAGTCGCCGCTGCTAAATAAAGAAATTTCGGTTTCTTCATAGTTAGGATTTAATTAGGCCGCATCCCCGAAAAGCCAATGTATTATTACAAAAAGGTGTGAGGATTTATCTCTGTCTTATCCAATTCTCAGGTCTTGGCCTACCTTTCCAACGGATATGACTGACAGCCCCACACCGATGAAGCTATAATAATCCTATTGGATATGTAGCTACCGATGTAGGTGCCATTGTCATCTTATCCTCGTTGGAAATCAAACGGCCAAGTTTGAGAATTGAAGATAAAATATCAATAACACCTTTTGAGAGAGTACCTCTCATAAAAATATTGATTCGTTGGAGCTGTCTCTACAACCACATCGAATTCAACTACAAAGATAATAAAAAATATGATGTAACAACAAATATTTATAATTTTTTATAATATTTGCAGTATATTAGAATTTTATACAAATTTAACGTGTCCCTAAATATGGCTACAAATGCAATAATCACTTAAGCAACTGCTTAAATTTAAACAACTGCTTAAAAATAGATGTCTCCGAGTCTGAGAATTGACTCAGAGACATCTATTATATATAAAACAATGATGCCTATGTAATAATCCTTTTGAAAGTATCCGGACAGTCTGTGCCGAATGAAAGAAAAGAGATATTGTGAATCAGCCGAATTTGGAAATCTTGCGAAGCTGAGACTCGTTAAGAATCTTTATTCGCCTGCCGTCAACAAGAATCAGTTTTTCTGTCATAAACGCCGTGAGTGTACGTATGGCATTAGAGGTGGTCATATTTGAAAGATTTGCCAAGTCTTCACGGCTCATATAAATTTTCAGAGTGGCGTCATCATCCTCAAGGCCATAATTATCTGCAAGGAGCAACAGCGCCTCGGCCAGGCGGCCTCGAATATGCTTTTGCGTGAGATTTACAATCTTGGTGTCAGAGCCGCCAAGATTGCGTGAGAGCTCATGGATGAAAAACATAGCAAGGTCGTTGTTCCCTCTAATCAGTTCCTCTACTATGTGCATAGGTATAGACCCAAGAACCGAAGCCTCAAACGCCGCGCACGAAGACACGTAATTTTCGTGTGCGAAATATGCCCTGTAGCCGAAATACTGCACCGGGCGATAAAGACGAAGAATCTGAACACGGTCGCCTATGCCGCTCTTATACATTTTCACCTTCCCTTTAAGCAGACACCACAGGCTTTCAGGCTCTTCGTGTTCAGCGTATATTATCTGCCCTTTCTTATAGTGGAGAATCGTGAAGTTATCGGTGACTGTGCGCTTCTCTTCGGGCGATAGTATGTTCCATAAGTCGGAGAGATCCTCACTTATGATATGTTCGAGTGTGCTCTTCTTTAACATCGCTGTCAAATAAGTTCGGTTATGGTCTGATTCGTGTTTTATTATTTTTATGTTTCACAACACAAATTTATAACATTTTTTTGTAACATAAAAACTTTTAAGTCATTTAAAGCATGCTGCACCACATTTTATCCAATTTATCACAATATCTTTTTTTAAAACTATCGTTTTAACTTGCCGTTGGCCGTTCTTGGCAACTTATCTACCCATTCAATCACCTTTGGCATTTCATGTGAACTAAGCACTTCTCTCAATTTTTCAAACAGGCGTGAGGCGGCTTCTTCCTCTTTTTTCTCTGACTCCCATGCCCTGTGATTCTCTACCGGCCTCCCTCCTGCTTTTTCTCCGCGCTCCACTTTCAACACCACTTTCATTCCCCACTTTAAATCGGGGCTTGACGTGATTATAAAGGGAGTGGAGAAGAGATGAGAAATACGGCACTCTACATCAATGGGATTCACTTTCTTACCTCCTGTAATTATAATATTGTCGATTCTGCCGTTTATTTTAAATCGGTTGCTCGACTCAACACTTGCAAGATCGTTGGTTCTGAAAACTTCCCCGGTGTCAAAACATATCACAAGACAACCCCTGTCGTCCTTATCAACCCTTATGCCTTCAAGTGTCGAGAACCACTCGTTCCCGACTTTTCTCAGCGCAATATGAGAAGAGGTTTCTGTCATGCCATAAGTCTCGTATGCACAAAGATCCGACGCCATGATTCTGTCGCGCAATGAAGCATTTATCGGTGAGCCTCCAATAATTACGGTTCTTATCGACGGTAAATCCTTCTTGTTTTCTAATATATAGAGCATTTGCGATGGAACCACTGCAAGCAGATCTATCTTTTCTTTTGCGCCAATGCCGCGCAACGGAGCATTAGAGGGTGTTTCCCATGTAAGCCTGCAACCTGCTGTCTCAGCACGAACAGCCATCATCTTACCCCCTATATAATCAGGAGCCACACATGAGTGAAGTCTGCTTTGGGAATTAATACAAAAAAAATTGTTAGAACGTAGCGCACTCGCCCTGACAAATGGCTTGGGGAGCCTTATCAACTTAGGCTCCCCTGTAGATCCGGAAGTGCGCGCCTCTATAAATTCAGACTCGCCTCTCCATTCTTCTATAAATTCTTCAAATGTCATATAAATAAACAAGCAAAATGTGTAGACTTTGCAAAAAGGCTACATATGCCATTTAAGATTGTCAAATTGAGAATAGTCATACTTATTATCTGCATCGTAGCATAGAGAACTGCCTCTGAGACTCACCGGCGTCAAAAAATTGTTTTTAAACACACCACCGGTGCCGAGACCCTGCGGGCCTTTTGCCACTACAGCCGCTGTCCACTGAGCAATCGCGTCAAGCCCTACATTCGATTCAAGGGCTGAAGTCACCCACCAGCCAATTCCTCTCTCTGAAGCAAGTTCTATCCATTCCCCTGCTCCCGAAAATCCTCCGCACAATGCCGGCTTGAGAATCACATAGGCAGGACATATGCGATCTAATGTAGACATACGCTCATCAGTGGTGCCTTTTCCGATAAGTTCTTCATCAAGGGCTATAGGCAGCGGAGATTCCTTACACAATTTCCTCATTCCTTCCGGATTGCCGGCAGGGATAGGTTGCTCGATGGAATGAACGCCAAGTTCATGAAGACGGGCAAGGCGCATAAGAGCGTTATTCATTGTGAATCCGCCATTGGCATCAACCCTTATCATAAGGTCGGTTTCACTATAATGCCTCCTCACATATTCAATCATCTCAACCTCCTTTTGCCAGTCAATGGCCCCTATCTTAAGTTTAAGACAATGAAAACCATCTTTCATTTTGGAGTTGATTCGTTCAATCATCTTATCGAACTCGCCCATCCATATAAGGCCATTGATTTCAATACTGCCATCTCCCTCTACAAACGGCCCCGGGAAATACACTCCGCGGCAACCGTTGCTAAAATCAAGTAGAGCCTGCTCAAATCCGAATTGTATGGACGAATGCCGCGTAAGGTCAGTAGGCTTGCCTATGGCCACATTAGCAAGAAGTTCGGTGAGCTTCCATACATAATTTCCATCGGCCTCAGGCGATAATCCCGGAAAAACGGCAGCCTCACCTATGCCGAAACGTGACGGCTCGGCCTCGTCATACACCTTGATAAGGAACGTTGGCTTCTCTGTCATCACCCCACGCGATGTGCCTCCGGGTTCTTTGAAATGCAACAGATATGGTGCAAATGCCAGACGCATAATCAGGGGAATTTGGGAAACTGCTCAAAATCGGGGTCACGCTTCTCAAGAAACGCATTTTTACCTTCCTGAGCCTCATCCATGAGATAATACATAAGTGTGGCATCACCGGCAAATTCCATAAGCCCGGCCTGGCCGTCGAGTTCAGCATTTAGCCCGCGTTTTATCATGCGAATTGCAAGTGGCGAGCGCTTCATTATGGTGCGGCACCATTCCACCACTTCTTCTTCAAGTTTATCAAACGGCACTACCTTGTTGACCATGCCCATCTCGTATGCTTCTTCTGCAGTGTACTGCCTGCAAAGATACCATATCTCCCGGGCCTTTTTCTGTCCTACACAACGCGCAAGATATGATGAGCCGAAACCGGCGTCAAAACTACCCACCTTAGGCCCGGTCTGTCCAAACCGCGCATTGTCAGACGCTATTGAAAGATCGCAGACTACATTCAGAACGTTGCCGCCGCCTATTGAATAACCGTTGACCATTGCGATCACCGGCTTTGGAAGCGAGCGGATGGCATGGTGAAGTTCAAGCACGTTCAGACGCGGCACTCCATCGGAGTCAACATATCCGCCACGCCCCTTTGCATTCTGGTCGCCTCCGCTGCAGAACGCCTTATCGCCGGCGCCAGTGAGCACCACAACACGAATATCCTGACATTCGCGACATATCGACATAGCGTCGAGCATCTCTCTGTTGGTGAGCGGGCGGAAAGCGTTGTAAACTTCCGGACGGTTTATAGTGATTTTTGCAATACCCTCAAACTGTTGGAAAAGTATGTCGGTGTATTCCTTGATTGTTTGCCAGTTATATGTAGACATATCTGATATATTACTATTATGTTTATTCTTTTATATTTCTGATTTTATTTGCATATATTGCCTCAGCAATGAAGCGCTTTTCTCCCCGTCGCAGACCACTCGAATAATCCCCTTTGCCGGAGAAGAAAACAGAGAGTCAAGCCCGCTTCTCAACGATGCCTCACAAGATGCCTCATAGTATTCCCATCCATAACCTTCCGCAAGATGACGAAGCGGCAATATTGGAGACGCACAAAAATACTCTTCTCTCTCATCAAGTTCAGAAGTGGTGGGTATAAAACGGAATATGCCTCCACCCTGATTATCGATAACCACTATCTTCATTCTGTCCGGTGCCTCCCTTAATGCAAGGGCTCCTATATCGTATGCCATTGAAAGGTCGCCTGTGACAAACACTGTCATCCCCTTGTAGGCACATGCGCCTCCGACAGCCGTAGATGTGCATCCGTCTATGCCCGACACTCCCCTGTTGCAATATGAGGCGTGTGGCCTGCGGCCGTTCACAATCTGCGCGTAGCGCACAGATGTGCCGTTTGAAAGGAACAGATTGGCCTCGCGTGGCAGTTTGTCTGACAAAATAGAGAATGCTTTTAACTCGCTCCATGGAGCAGACGATATGAAGACTTCTTTTGCGGCCAGAGCTTTTTCGCGTAAAATGCGCCAATTTGAAGAGTAACCTGCAGCCTCATTTTCACCGGAATTTTTCTGCACCTTTGCCACAGCCGATGCAAGATGATGTAAAAACCGGGAAGGCTCAAGCTCTATTCTCTTTGAAAGAGACATGAAACAGTCTGATGTGGTATGGCTCAAGCCTAACGACCAGTGACGACATCTACCCTTGTTTACACGAAGATACTCTTTCAGTTTGCGCGACACAAGCGACCCTCCAAGCGAAATAACGAGATCGGGGGCATGGGCGTCGAGTTTTTCCGACGGCAGCCAGGTCAACACTGAGTCTATGCTTGTGGCGTTGTCATCGATATGAAGGTTTGAAAGGGTCTCCGTCATTGCCGTCACATTAGGCAACGAACAAAACTCGGCCACACTCTTGTGAAGACGCGAATCAGGAGGAAGGAATCCGGCAACAAGCATCACCTTCGACCGGGCAACCTCTTCAGCAAGACCTTTTATAACTTCTTTATTGGCAACTGTGTCTGCGCTGAGAATATCTATGACGCGTGGCGATTCGGCCATTCTCTCCAATTTCCGTCCGAGAGGTTCTGCGAGTCTCACGTTAATGTGCACAGGCCCCGGCCTGCGGCTGCAAGCCTCGATCATAGCATCGTTGGCAATGCGATTTGCATACCATTGCAATTCCGGGTCTGAATCACCCCAGGCAGGAATCTCGTAACTCTTTTTCACGAAATTAGAAAGAGCCTCAAACTGTCGCAACGTCTGTGAATCATCCTGGTCAATCCATTGCTGCGGCCTGTCGGCAGACAGCACAATCAGTGGCACACCTTGATAGAACGCCTCTGCCACTGCGGGAGCATAATTGAGCAAGGCCGTGCCTGAAGTGCATATCAAAGCCACAGGCTTTTGGCTCACCAATGCCATCCCCAATGCCATGAACGCCGCGCATCTCTCGTCGGCGACCACATGTTTCCTGAGGTTCTTGCGAACTGCGGATGCTATGACAAGCGGCGTATTGCGCGATCCCGGTGAACATACCACGTCGGCCACCCCTTTCGCGCTTATCACGTCAAGCAAAATAGAGCAGAATGTTTTGTCGGTATCTGAAAATTTCTCCGCCATGACGCGTCAGATAAATTTCACAGGATTGTATCCACGCAGGAATGCCGATGCATCCATACGTTTTTTACCGGCCGGCTGCAATGATTTTATCTCTATCGCGCCATCAGATGTGTTCACAAAAATACTATCTTTCGTAGCGCACACAGTGCCGGGCTCTCCGTCGCCGACATTTGGGCAGGAAGCCAAAGATGTTTCAAAAATCTTGACATCAAAAGGCTGGCCGGGATTACGGCTCTCCTCAAGAGTGGTCCATGCTGCAGGGTAAGGAGAAAGCCCTCTCACAAGATTATGTATTTTTTCCGCCGGTGCATTCCAGTCGATACGGCATGTGTCTTTAAATATTTTTGGCGCCGGAATAAACTCGCCTCCAGGCTGAGGCTTCGGAGAAACATTGCCGGCCTCTATTTCCGCCACAGTGTGTGCCACCATATCGGCTCCCAATTCCATAAGCCTGTCGTGAACATCCCCCACATTGTCTTCCGGCCTGATTTCTATCTTTCGCTGCTCGATTATGTCGCCGGTGTCGATTTCATGCTTCAGAAAGAAAGTCGTGACACCTGTTTCTTTATCGCCATTGATAACTGCCCAGTTGATGGGGGCGGCTCCGCGATATTTTGGAAGAAGTGAGGCATGAAGATTGAATGTGCCCAATGGAGGCATCGACCACACCACTTCAGGCAGCATCCTGAATGCTATAACAATGAAAAGGTCGGCGCCGATGGCGCGAAGGTCGTCAACAAATTCAGGCGACTTCAGTTTTTCGGGCTGAAGAACCCTGAGGCCGTTCTCAACTGCATATTTCTTCACGTCACTCTGAATCAGTTTGTGACCTCTTCCTGCAATCTTGTCGGGCATTGTCACCACTGCGGCTATGTCGCACCCGTCTTTGAGCAGGCGGTCAAGACTCGCCACCGCAAACTCGGGCGTTCCGAAAAAAACTATCTTTAACTTCTTATCTGCCATATTATTTTAACGTATCAATGATTCCATAGAAGAAACAGAATAAGTCCTCATCATCTTCAGATTATGTTTCTTATAATCTTCAAATAATTGCATAGAAAACTGAATATCAAACATTAATCTATAATCTTTGGTATTACCCATTTTGTTTCCATTATCTTTTTCCCCCACATATATTTTTTTAATAATATACAAATCTCTCACTCCTTTTCCCTTAATATAGGGAACAAAGTATTTTAAATCTTTCAAATATATGTTGGATGGGAATCTCTTACCGGAATAATAAGTTTCAGACTGTCTATCAAAGAATTTATCTTTGATTTCTTCTTTCACATATGCAATCAATACATTTTCCTTCTTTACATCCTGATGACAAGAAAATTCCGATATATCTGAGTAATCATGTTCTGAGAGAATATTTTCAACAATAGGGTTATCATAATATTCTTCATACAGACTAAATAAATTTAATTGTTTGCAATTTGATTCAACAACAGAAATCTGCGCTTTATTATCTTTTTTCACAACGAGTTTATCTTGATTTTGCATAATCTGTTTAACTGCAGATTCACAATCAGCCGTCTGCGAAGGAAAGTGTGCTTCTATATCATTTAATAATCTGATTATAGAACGGCCTACCGCCCATGCGAGATTCACAGGCACAGCATTTCCTATTTGCTTATATTTGGCATTCATTGTGCCTTGAAACAACCAATCATCAGGAAATGTCTGAATTCGGGCATATTCCCTAACAGTCAGGGGCCTGGTTTCTAATGGATGGCATCTCTCTGTCTGCTTTTGAGCCGGTGAACAAGTTAATGTCAACGACGGCTCATCAAGTGATAATCGACGGGCCATTCCGGTTTTGCCACCACCTAAGAACCAACTCCCTCCCATATATTCTTTAGCAATGTCCTCAGGCAAATCTCTCCAATCTCCACCTTGAGGCACTAAAGAAAGAACCCTTTGCTTTTTAGGTGGATACAATGCTCCCTCTGATTCAGGGACATCTTCATCAAAAATCACACTTTTATATAAAGCATCCCGCAAAGTCATGATTTCTTTATATGGTGATGGCCAACAAAATGACACATGCTTAAATAAATCTTTTCTTATAGCAATCAAAATAAGACGCTCTCTCTTTTGTGGAACTTGATACATTATTGCTTTTAGCACTTTAGGAGAAATCAATATGTAACCAAGTTCCTCGATAATATTACATATAGTTTTAAATGTTCGCCCATTGTCATGCGAAACCAATCCCTTAACATTTTCTCCCATAAACACTCTTGGTTGTATTTCCTTTACCGCACGCGCCAATTCAAAAAACAAAGTACCCTTACATCATTGAAACCACCATGTTTACCTGCAAATGAAAACGCTTGACAAGGAAAACCACCAGACAAGAAATCAATTTTCCCTTTTAACGGGGTAAAGTCTATATGTCGAACATCTCCCTCTATAACATTCCAATCAGGGCGATTAACTCTCAATGTATTGCACGCAGACATGTCAAATTCATTAAGCAATACATGATTAAACCCCGCCTTTTCAAATCCTAATGCCAATCCCCCTCCTCCGGCAAATAATTCTACAGAATTATACGTCCTTAAAGATGTAACATTCTTTTCCTTATCCCACTGACTGTTTTTCATTTCCATTATCTCAGGAATATCATTGATGTCATCCATGTCAAAACCTTCAATGCCTTGAGAATTTTTACACACTGGATACATTCCTTTACGAGCCCATGTCTGAACTGTTGCCAGTGAAGTTCCGGCAACAGTAGCTAAATTACTTTCAGAAATAAACATCATATTCCTCCTTTTTCAACTATTTCCTTAGCCAATTCATTGACTTTATTTAAAATTATCTGGCTTCCATCAATTCCTTCTTCTTCAACTACTTCGCCAAATGCTTTTGATAGACGATAGTAGAACATATCATCACCTGTTAAATGCAGCCAAAAATCTGAACCACAAAATACCGGATAATGCGAATCAATTATCTTGTAATGAGCAGACAGACGAGACCTTTCACCATATAGCACACCTACAATTAAGTCATCTATCTGCAAATTCATCTTATCCAAACGAGATTTATTAAGCAAATACTTAAAGTGGCCTAATATTGTTGCAATATCATCTTTATTTATAGTTTGCGGACTTGCTTTACATTGACAATACTTCCTTCTCCCATCTATGGCATCAATAAATTCAATGTCTATGCCTTCGATTCCAGAAGCGCCTCCGATAACCTCCTCAAGACTTGATATAAACATTTGAATATTTTGCCCAAAACTTGTATTTATGCTCGTACCCAACACTCGCGGATATAATAAAGCCTTTGCCAACGATTCAGGTGTAGTGTCTCCACATAAGAACGCTGCCAAATAATGGATTAAAAAAGGATTTACTACAAAATCTTTTAACTTTAGTTTTTTTAATCCACTAAGATGATTTGGTATTATTGTGTACCTAAAAAAGTCTTTCCCTGCTTCTATGATTGAATTTTTTTGACTATCTTTCATAATTACATTATTTTGCATATTGCAACTCACTGAAATATATAATCTGTGATATTATCCGTCGCAGTAGTGGCGGAGCACTCGTCGGTAGGAGTTGAATATCTTGGATTTTGAAACGAACCCTATGTATTTGCCGTTCTCTACAACAGGCAAATTCCATGCATTGGTCTTGTCGAATATTCTCATCACCTCCTCCATCGGCTGGTTTATCTCAATCCTTGCCGGAGGCATAGACATGAATCGCGTGACGTGCATTTTTTTGTAGAGGTCCGGCCTGAACATGATGTTGCGGATGTCGTCGAGCAACACCACTCCGACAAGCATCCCTTCCGCATCGATTACAGGGAAAAGATTTCTGTTGGAGGTGGCAATTATGTCTACAACCTCCTTCAGGTTCATATCCGGCCTCACAGTCTTGAAATCGCGTTCAATCACACTGTCAATCTTCAGGAGTGTGAGCACAGACTTGTCTTTTTCATGCGTAAGAAGGTCGCCCTGCTTTGCGAGGCGCATAGTGTAGATGCTGTAAGGCTCAAATATGCGTATCGTCATGTAGGAAAGCGTAGACACTATAAGAAGCGGCAAAAACAGGTTGTAGCCGCCGGTCATCTCGGCCGTAAGGAAGATTGCCATCAGCGGGGCATGCATAACCCCGCTCATAAGCCCGGCCATGCCAAGAAGCGTGAAATTTTTATTTGAGATTCCAACCCCGTCGAATATGTTATTCAGCAGGAATGCAAACAGGAAGCCGCACATGGCTCCTACAAACAGCGACGGCGCAAACGTTCCGCCCACGCCTCCTGCACCGTTTGTGGCGCTTGTGGCAAACACCTTCGTCAGTATTATCGCACCTATAAAGCAGGCGATAAACCAAATGTTGTCGCGGTCAACATAAAAGAATGTGCCGTCAACTATTTTTGAGTAATCTCCATCAAGAAGATTATTTATTGCGCCGTATCCTTCACCATAAAGAGGAGGCAAGAAGAAGATAAGCGTGGCAAGAATCATTCCACCTATGGCTATTTTCACTGCCCTGTATTTCAATTTGGAAAACATTGTCTCCATCATGAACATTGCTCGCGTGAAATATAACGACACAAAACCACAGAACACACCGAGAAGCACCACATAAGGAATCTTTCGCATTGAAAACGGCTCGCTCTGAGAAAAGAAAAACTCAGCGTTATATCCTTCCAGCACATAAGCCACAGTGGCTCCCGTTATTGAAGAAATCAGAAGAGGCATGACAGTGGCCCCTGTAAGGTCGATCATCAGCACTTCAAGCGTGAAAAGCATACCGGCGATAGGTGCCCGGAATATCCCGGCTATGCCGGCTGCGGCGCCACAGCCAACCAAAAGCATCAACAGGCGTGGCGACAAACGGAATGCCTGGCCCACATTCGAGCCTATTGCCGCCCCCGTGAACACTATGGGGCCCTCCGCTCCTACAGAGCCGCCAAAGCCGATTGTGATTGACGACGCTATAAGAGAGGCATACATATTCCTCTTTTTAAGTCGCGACTTCCTCCTTGATATAGCATAAAGCACCTTTGTGACGCCATGAGAGATATTGTCTTTTACAACAAAATTCAAGAATAGCGTGACAAGGAATATGCCTATCACAGGATAAACGAGATACAGCCAGTTGGCTGTCGTGGCACTCAGATGCGATGTGAGCACCTGCGAAATGACATGGATAAGAAATTTCAGCAACTGAGCGGCAAATCCGCATATCACTCCCACCACAAGCGCTAAAAAAATGATAAACGAACGTTCCTTTATGTGGCGCTCTCGCCAGCTCACCACTTTCAGCCACCATTCAGTGAATCTGTTATGTCGTTCTGTATATGCCATAAATGTTATATGTTTCTAATTGAAGCCGACTTTCGGCACAAATGCTACACACCTTTACCTGTAACGACCGTCTTGACGGTGTAAATCAATATTTTCATATCCACATAAAGCGACATGTTCGCCATATAGATTAGATCATATCTTGTGCGCTCCACCATCTGGTCTACCGTAGAGGCATAACCATATTTCACCATTCCCCAGGACGTTATGCCGGGACGCACCTGATTCACCAATACATAATACGGAGCCTTCTTCACAATCTGCTCGATAAAAAAAGCACGTTCCGGGCGTGGCCCCACTATCGACATATCCCCTTTCAAGACATTCCAGAACTGTGGAAGTTCATCAAGGCGATATTTTCTCAAGAACTTACCGACAGGAGTGATGCGGCTGTCGGAATCACCTGAAAGACGCGGGCCATCTTTTTCAGCATCAGTGCGCATTGTTCTGAATTTATAGATCTTAAACGGCTTTTGTTTCAAGCCTATACGCTCCTGACTATAAATTATTGGCCCCGGCGAGCTTCTTTTCACTAAAAAAGCAAGCCATAGCAACACCGGAGAAAGCACTACTAATGCCACGGCCGACGACACTGTGTCGGTGAAGCGTTTTATATTTTTTGAAGCCTCGGTCAAAGAAGGCGTCGTAAGGTCAACAAACGGCTCGCCATAGATGTCTTTCAATCTTATGGCAGAGGTGACAAACGAAAAAATATCCGGCGATATCTTTATGGGCACATCAAGCGGAAACAACTTGTAGAGCAACCCAAGCACTTTCTCTTCATTATAAGAATCCGGGGCTATTATTAACTGGTCGATGTCTTTTGAGGCACATACTTCCTTTATCGAATCGAGGTCATATACGTTTTCTCCGCCTTGTAGCGGGGTCTCTCCGGGGATATTTACAAAACCAACAATCTGGTACCCCACCCTTGAAGGCTCCCTTACAAGATTGTCGGCAGTTTTGCGTCCCACTTTTGTGTTGCCGATTATCAAAGCCTTGAATTCCCATTGATGAAAGCGGAAATGCCTGAGGGCATTGAGAGTCAGGAAAAGGCGAGCAATATATCCGGGCACAAACATCAGGGCAAACAACATCAAAATCATCTCATAGTTGATTATCCGCCGCCCTGTCTGGTCATTTATCAGAAGTATCAGATAGATCAGAGTTGTGTTCACCAAAGCCGAAAAAACAGTAGTGAGCAATTCCTGAAGTCGAGACTTGCCGAAAGGCTGGTTGTAGTAGCCCGAAAGCCAATTCACGCCAAGCATAAGAAACGGCGCGAAAATTTCCTCCATTACGAGTTTTGTAGAAAACACATAATGCCACAGCCCTGATGCCGGCGCGATGTGTGCTGCAAGCAGATAATATCTGAAGATATTAAAAATAAAGAATGCCACCGACCCTGTTAACCAGTCGGCCACCACATATTTGATTCTTTGCCTTGTTGCAGATAATCTGTTGCCCTTCATCTAATAACTTTGAATAATCCTCCGTCAGACAATTTTATTATATTGCTTGGTGAAGGATGTCCCATGTCATCTTGACGATATTTTACTACATAGTCTGCTCCATTGATAATGTCCTCGGTTATTTCGCTGAAATTCACCGGAGATTTTTCTCCACTGACATTTGCAGAAGTCGAGACCAACGGGCGGCGCAGTCTGCGGCACAGTTCATTTGAAAAACGCTCGCCGGTTATCCTTATTCCCAAAGACCCGTCAGAAGCCAGCAAATTGCCTGCCACTCCTTTAGGATTGTCATAAATAATTGTAAGCGGATTCACTGCAGATTCTATGAGCTGCCAGGCCACTTCCGGGATGTTGCTGACAATTCTTTCAAGAGACCCTTCGCTGTCTACAAGCACAAGCATCGACTTGCTTTCGGCACGCCGCTTGAGTTCATAAATCTTTCGCACGGCCTCAGGATTAGTAGCGTCACATCCTATGCCCCAGATTGTGTCGGTAGGATACAGAATAATCCCACCTTTCCTAAGGCATTCCAAAGCATTTCTGATGTCTTCTCCAAATGATATGGTTTCGTTTTGCATATGCTTTATCTTTCGGTTTCAAAACTTAGGGCGCTCGCCTTTGTTTTCTATAAATTTTTCTATCTCTCCGACTTCTTTCAGCCACATGGCAGACGATGCATCAGACGGCATTCTCCAGTCGCCTCGCGGTGAAAGACACACAGTGCCCACCTTTGGGCCGTCGGGCATGCAAGAACGCTTGAATTGCTGGCTAAAGAAACGCCTATAGAAATTACGCATCCATTTCACAATCACTCGCTCATCATATTTCCCTTTAAACGCATTCGTTGCGAGCCAGAATATCTTTTTGGGAGAGAACGAATTTCTCAGAATATGATACATAAAGAAATCGTGCAATTCATACGGGCCAACGAGATCTTCTGTCTTCTGCCCGATATTATCGTCGCCTGAGGGCACGAGCTCGGGGCTGATTGGAGTGTCAACAATGTCAAGAAGAATCCCGGCTACATTTCCATCCATTCCGGATGCGAACCATTTCACAAGATGCTTCACAAGAGTTTTGGGCACAGAGGCGTTTACTCCATACATCGACATCTGATCCCCATTATATGTACACCAGCCCAGTGCCAGTTCAGACATGTCGCCGGTGCCAATCACTATGGCATTCTCTTTATTTGCCACGTCCATAAGAATCTGTGTTCTCTCACGCGCCTGAGAATTCTCATACGTTACATCATACTTGTCAGGGTCCTGCCCTATGTCTGAAAAATGTTGCTTGACAGCTGCGCCGATAGGAATCTCAAGCACGGTCACTCCCAATTCCTCCATTAGTCCGACGGCATTGCTATGTGTTCTGCTGGTAGTGGCCATTCCCGGCATTGTGATGCCGATTATTCCTTTTCTGTCCAACCCGAGTTTGTCAAAGGCATGGACTGTAACCATAAGAGCTAATGTAGAATCCAGGCCGCCTGAAATTCCAATCACTGCCTTCTTGCATTCTATGGCGCTAAGCCTGCGCATAAGCCCATACGACTGGATATTTATAATCTCCCCGCAGTGTTCATTGAGTTTGTTCGCATCATTCGGCACAAACGGCTCCGGATCGGGGCTCCATGAAGGGAGCATATCATTCAGGGGCGACAACGTCTCTTCTCTTTCGCTCACGGAGGCTTCAACAATTCTATATGTCGGCAAAGAGGGAATGCAATCAAAGAAAGTGGAGAATTTTGCCCTGTCGCCTCTCAATTTCTCTACATCCACATCTTTTAGAAGCAATATAGGCTCAGTTCCGAACCGACGCTTTGAATCGGCGATTGCTCCATCCTCTGCAACAATTGCATTGCCCGAGAAAACAAGATCCGTGGTAGACTCGCCCCATCCGGCAGATGCGTACACATATCCGCAACGGCATCTCGCAGACTGTTGTGAAATAAGGCTGATAAGGTAATTATGTTTTCCTATCAGTTCATCTGAAGCCGACAGATTAAGAATTATGTCGGCTCCGCTCATCGACATCAGACTGCTCGGCGGCACCGGAGTCCATAAATCTTCACATATTTCAATGCCAATCCTCGCATCCTTAAAATCAATTATGATGTCAACACCGAATGGCACTTCCTCTCCGGCAAACCTTATTGTTTTTCCGGTCATTCCCTTTCCCGACTCAAACCAGCGTTTCTCGTAGAATTCTCCATAATTGGGGATATGAATTTTGGGGACTGCACACACCACATGTCCGCCTGCCATAGCAATCGCGCAGTTGAAACGACGACCGAATGCCATGACAGGGCACCCTACCACCAACATTGCCCGGCTTTCGGATGTGGCCTCGGCCAATTCTTTTATTCCATTTTCAGCTTCGCGCATCAAAAGGATTTGATCAAAAAGATCGCCACATGTATATCCGGTAACACCAAGCTCAGGCATTACCACGACATCGGCACCCCTGTTTTCTGCATCTTTCAGAAGTTCCTTAATTCTTGCCACATTGTAGCACACATCTCCGATTCGTAGAGTTGGCACAGCAGCCCCAACACGCAAATATCCATATTCTGTCATAACTCAGAAACGCTATTTATCGCCATCGCAACATTTTAGAAGCCTGAAAATATGTATGAGACTCACCTCATGCTCCAAAAAATTTAACGATGATGATTATTTTTTTACAAATTTACTTAAACTATTCGTATTATTTCAATGTTTTGCCTATATATTTTAATCTTCTTAACATATTCCACTTAAACATATCAGAAAATGAAAAAGAATTTTGCATACTCTCTTATCACAACAACTATTTGTGCAATCGGGTTGGCTTGTGCACCGACTGCGAACGCGGCAACAGGAGAAAAAGCTCTCGGTTTTGCGGGAGGTTTTGCAAGTTACAACGACGGCGGCTACGGAAAAATATATTTTCAATATGAGATAGCGCCTCATGTGCGTCTTGCTCCTGAAATGGGATACATCTTCCGCAATGAAGATTGCTCAGGGTTTGAATTCAGCTTTGACGTGCAGTTCCCGTTCAGGCTGGCAAGAGGATTCAGCATTTACCCCCTTGCCGGTCTCACTCTCAACAACTGGAGTTATGAAGACGACGGGCACGCAACTCGTGGCGGCATTGACTTCGGAGCCGGCTTCGACATCTATCTTACATCTTCTCTTAAACTCTCGCTGCAAGGAAAATACTCGGCAATGAACGACACCAGCGGAGCCTTCTTCGATATGGGCATAGCATATGTGTTCTGAATCGGGATGCCGGAGAGCGATTCTAAAATTTTCATCTCTTTCAAATTAATAACGAAAGCGTCCGGAGCCATGTGCTTCCGGACGCTTTCGCATTATATACTAAGGGATTTACATCAATATGATTATCTTCTAAAAGCGAAAGATTTAAATCTGACAGTTATTAAAAGATGCTAAGCAATGCCAATGAATTCTGAACTGCATCGTAGCAATACTGATAGATGTAAGGCACTATGCCGAAGAAGACAATACCGGCAACACAAAGCCAGAGAGCCACTCTCTGTGAAGTTGCTGTGCGGAATGAGCCGATTTTCGGTTCTTCGGGGCTAATCCACATTGCTTTCACTACAAGCAGATAATAATAGAGCGAGATGATTGTGTTAATCAATGCGATAAGCACAAGCATATAGAGCGCCCAAGAATTACTTCCTGTCACTGAAGTGAAGATAAGAATCTTGCTGAAGAATCCTGCAAAAGGAGGAATACCCGCAAGAGAGAACATCGCCAAAGTCATTGCGAAAGAAAGCCAGGGATTGGTTTTGTGAAGACCATTGTAGTCATCCATATTCAACTTGCCGGCATTCTCCTCGATAGTGGTGATAACGGCAAACGCGCCGAGGTTGCTAACCACATACACAAATATGTAGAACAACATCGCAGCCAGCCCGAGTCCGTCGGCAGCCATCGCGCCAAGCATGATATATCCGGCCTGAGAGATGGAAGAGAAAGCCATGAAACGCTTCATGTTTTTCTGACGGATTGCAAACAAGTTGCCTACTGTGATTGTCAGTATGATGACTGCATACATCATCCATTCCCAAGCATCAGAGTAAACAGCTCCGAAGCACTGCACGAAGATTACAAAGAATGCAAAAGCAGCCGCACCTTTCGACACTACTGAAAGATAGCTCGTGATGGCAGTAGGCGCACCCTGATAAACATCAGCTGTCCAAAGATGGAAAGGCACAAGCGAAAGTTTAAAGCCGATGCCGGCAATCACGAATGCAAGAGCCACCAAAAGAAGACCGCTCATTTCGCCCTGGCTGATTGTAAAGGCGAGGTCGTTGAAATAGAGTGAACCTCCGGAGAAAGCATACACGAAAGAAAGCCCCACCAGAAGAATTGCGGACGAGAACACGGCAGTCATAATATATTTGATTGCCGCCTCATGGCTTTCATAATGGCGCTTGTTGAATGCTACCAACGCTGCCAGCGGAAGCGAAGCTGACTCAAGACCGATGATGAAGAGCAGAAAATGACGGGCAGAAACCATCAGATACATGCCGAACAGTGTGACAAGAATAAGTTCGTAGAACTCACCCTTTCTGATAGCCACTTCATCGCTGTCAACCCATTTTGCACTCTGAAGAAATACGATGAAAACACCGATATTAAGAATCGCCTTTATAGCGTTTGTAGCTGTGTCGTTGATATACATGCCTCCGAACACCATCTCTCCGCAAGCCGGAACGACCCAGATAGCAATTGTGCCGAGTCCGAACAGAACTGTGGTGAAGGGAGTGAGTATCTTTTTCCCGTTTTCATTCGAAAATGTGTCGAATAAAAAGACCAGCATGAATATCCCCAGAACAATGAGTTCGGGAATCATAGATCCAAATTGAGAATAGTCCATTGTTGAATTGCTTGTTTTATTTATTCAATACATTTAATTAAATCACACCACCCTGAATCGCGGCGATAATCGGCGCGAAACTATGCTGGATGGTTTCGTTTATCCAGTTGGGGAAACATCCGATTCCGGCGATACATACTATGAGTGTCACTGTGGAGAGACGCTCAAACCATGTAGCGTCTGTGAGAGCAAGATGATGTTCATCCTGCACGGGGCCGAGCAATAGCTTTCCAACCACTCGGAGAATATACACCGCTGTGATTACAATCGAACATGTAGCCGCAATGACAAAGCATCTGTGGAAAAGATCTGCCTCCTGGAATGAGCCGAAGAATATTGTCATCTCAGCAACGAAACCGGAGAGGCCGGGGAGACCGAGTGATGCAAACCCGGCTATCATGTAGCACACACCCAGATAAGGCATAATCTTCATCAAGCCTCCCATCTGTCGTATATCACGAGTATGCGTGCGTCCGTAGATCATACCTATGAGCGCAAAGAAGAGTGCTGTCATCAAACCGTGTGAGAGCATCTGAAGGATAGCGCCTGTCATTGCAGTGGTGTTGAGCATGAGAATCGCGAAGAGCACCATGCCGCAGTGAGATACCGACGAATATGCGTTGATATATTTGAGGTCGGTCTGAACGCAAGCGGAGAACGCACCATACACAATACTTATGCCTGTGAGCACGATGAATACCCATGCAAGTTCATTCGCGGCCTGCGGAAGAAGGAAGATAGCAATGCGGAAACATCCGTAGCCTCCAAGTTTCATAAGCACACCTGCGTGAAGCATTGAAACCGCAGTAGGCGCACAAGCGTGACCGTCAGGACTCCAAGTGTGGAACGGGAACATTGCTCCAAGAACGCCGAACCCTACAAATGTGAAGCAGAAGAGCATGCCTTGCCATTCGGGGGCAATTGATGCATTGTGAGAGATCTCAAGAATGTTCCATGTGAGCTGCCCACCCTCCGGCGCGCTATGCCAATAGATTCCGAGAAGGCCAAGCATCAGGAATGCAGAACCACCCATGAGCATGAGAGTAAGTTTCATTGCTGAATACTCTTTTCTGCCTGTGCCCCACACTCCGATGAGAAGATACATTGGAATCAAGGCCACCTCATAGAACATAAACATCGTGAAGATGTCGATTGAGATGAAGAATCCGAACACTCCGGTGCTCAGGAGAGCAAACCAAAGGAAGAAATTCTTGGGAAGAGGATTGATTTTCCACGACGCGAAAGTGCCGGCAAAAACAATCACAGCTGAAAGCAGGAGCATGAGCACTGAAATGCCGTCTACTCCCACAGCCAAATGAATATTAAGAGGCGCATACCACATCCAGCTGCCTGTGTAGAGCATTTCATCGTCAACGCCCATTCCGCGCAGACGAAGATAGTCACAACATAGCCAGATGGCAAGACCCAATAGCACTGTGGAGCAAGCCACCATCACACCGCGAATGGCATTCATACTGCTGTTGCGGCACAAACCCAGACCGGCCATCATTATGACGGGGATTACTACAAACCAGATTAATATATTTCCAAACATAATCTAATGTTATTTCTGTGTTGCAATATGAATGTTAAATCAGGCACAGCCATGTCACAGCAGCGAGAGCCACCGCACCGGCAATATACCATCCGACATAAGTTTGAATCTCGCCAGACTGCATGCCTCTGATTGCATAAGAAGATTTCTGAGTGACCTTTGCAAACGCATCCATAGTGGCGTCAATGACATGACGGTCGAACCACGCAATGCTCTTGCATATGATTCCGAAAATAATCTTATGTGTGATAAACATGTAGATTTCGTCCCAATAGAAACGACGGTTGGCGGCAGTCCAGAGACCGGGCCAGATAGCCTTGACCTTCGACGGCATTTCGTTCTTTTTCATATACATCGCGGCGGCAAGACCGATGGCGGCAAGCGCCACTATAATACTTGTGGCTGCAACCGAGAGCTCTATATGAATATGATAAGGGGCGCCATCCCATGTCACGAACTCACCGAAAGGAATCCAACCTGCCACGCATGAAACTGCGGCAAGGAACAAGAGGGGCAATGACATCTGCCAGGGAGCGTCATGGGGCTTGTGCTCTTTATAGTGGGGATTCTCTTCCCACCAGAACACCATGAAGTACATGCGGAACATATAGAACGCTGTCAGACCGGCCACCATTGTCATCCACGCTCCCCAGAACCAATGGCGCGAGAACATGGCTGCAAGCATTTCATCTTTTGAGAAGAATCCTGCAAACGGCCAGATACCGGCGATAGCAAGACATCCGATAAGGAATGTCCAGTGAGTGATGGGCATGTATTTGCGAAGACCGCCCATCGCAGTGTAATTGTTAGAGTGTACAGCATGTATCAAAGCACCGGCTCCCAAGAAGAGCAACGCCTTGAACATGGCGTGAGTAAACAAATGGAACATACCGGCCATATAGCCAAGCCCTGCATAGTGCACACCTTCTACTGGATGGTCATATGCACAACCAAGTGACACCATCATGAATGCAATCTGAGAGATTGTTGAGAATGCAAGAATTCTCTTGATGTCAATCTGAGCACAAGCCACAACCGCCGCATAGAATGCAGTTATGGCACCTACGCAGGTTACGAATGTGAGTGCGGCATCCACAACACAGTATACCGGGAACATTCTTGCCACAAGATAAACACCGGCCACAACCATGGTGGCAGCGTGAATAAGAGCTGACACAGGTGTCGGGCCCTCCATTGCATCAGGCAGCCAGATGTGGAGCGGCATCATTGCCGACTTACCCATACCGCCTGTAAAGATGAGCACCATAGCCCATGTCAATACAGAAGCACCCATAAATGTTGCTCCGCCTGTTGAGGCAAGAACAGATTCAGGATTTGATGTGAGCGAGATGAAATCGAACGTATCTGTGTAGAATGAGAGAAGCAGAATGCCAATGAGGAAACCGAGGTCGGCAAATCGAGTGACGATAAACGCTTTCTTTGAAGCCGACACAGCCGACGGGAGTTTATAATAGAAACCAATCAGAAGGTAAGACGAAACGCCCACAAGCTCCCAGAATATATACATCTGAAAAATGTTGGTCGCTACCACAAGTCCGAGCATAGAGAATGAGAAGAGCGACAGGAAAGCGTAATAACGCTGGAAACCCTGCTCCCCTTCCATATAGCCCCAGCTGTAGAGATGAACCATGAAAGAGATAGTCGTGATCACAATCAGCATCATTGCTGAGATAGGATCAAGAAGGAATCCGAGGTTCACTACAAGGTGCTGAGTAAATGCCAGCCAAGTGACATCAAACACCTGATACTGCTGACGCACGCCGTCGATTATGAACAACGGGTCGCCACTGAAAAAATAGGTGAACGCCACAATGTAGGCAAGTGTGGCGGTAGTGCCCATTCCAATGATGCCGAGGAAGCCTGCCATCTTATGCGACATCTTCACCCCGCCTATTCCTAAGACGAGGAACATCGTGATCGGAATCGCCAAAATCAAAATTGGAAGTGTAATGTCCATATCTTAGAATTTCATTTTATTGATTTCCTGAATGTCGGTGTTGCCGAGTGACCTGTAGATATTGATTATAATAGCAATCGCAATCGAAGTCTCGGCTGCTGCAATAGCAACTGCAAACAGCGTAAACACCATGCCGTCCATAGATCCCGGGAAAAGATAACGGTTGAAAACAACAAAGTTGAGGTCAGCCGAATTCAACATCAATTCCAAAGAAATAAGAATGGCAATTAAATTCTTACGGGTAACGAAACCGTAAATGCCGCAAGCGAGCATAACTACGCTGGGCACGAGATACCATAACATGCTTAAATCCATATCATTTTATCTTTTGCGGGCAACAGTAACGCCACCGATTATACATGCAAGCAACAACACACTGACAGCCTCGAAAGGAAGCAGATATTGAAAACGGTCGCTTCCTGTGAATGCCTCACCTATGTCGCTCATAGTGATTTCATTCCCTGCAGACAGACACTCCGTAAGCGAAGCCCCGTGGAGAAGCGGCATATAGAAAATTGCAAAAAGCAAAAGCACGCCTGATGCCACCGAAACAATGACACCAAGACTCTTGCGATGCGATTCCAGACGCCCGGTTGTGTCGTTTGGCTTATGAGTGAGCAAAATAGCGAACACAAACAGCACCATAATACCGCCTGCATATACAGCTATTTGCACAGCTCCTAAGAACTGATAGCCTAACTGGAAATAGAACACGGCTGTGCCAAGAAGCACAAAAAGAAGGTAAGTCGCGGAACGCAGAATTTTACCAGAGGTGACTGCCTTGAACGAGAACACCACCATGGCAATCGCAACCACGAAGTACACGATTATATTTCCTACAGAATCCATTATATTTAGTTTTCTTTATTTTCTTCTTTAGAAGGATTCCCTGCCTCGGCGGCCGCTTTGGCGGCAGCCTCCTTTTCGGCCTTGATCTTGGCGGCCTTTGCAAGGGCCTCAGCCTTAATCTTGGCAAGTTTCTCAGGGTCCATAGCCGGCTTGGGAGCCGGAGCGGGAGCAGCCGGGTCTTCAGCCGGCTCAGGGCGATAGTTGAGCTGCTTCAACAATGCGCCGCGTGTGAATACCGCCTGCTCGAAATCGTTGGTAAATTCGAGAGCGTCTTGCGGACAAGTAGTGACACACAGCATGCAGAATGTGCAGCTGCCAAGATCATACATATACTTGTCGAGCTTACGTTTTTTCTTGCCGTCAGGCAAATCGACCATCTTTGTTGTCAACTGAATTGTGCCGTTGGGACAATTCATCTGGCAGATTCCGCAGGCAATACACTTATGACGTCCCTGGCTGTCATACTTTAAAGTAAGTTCGGCCCTGAATCTGTCTGCAATCTGTAGTGTCGCGCGGTTTTCCGGATAACATTCGGTGATTTTCGGAGTGAGCAATTCTTTGCCGGTCACGACCATTCCGTCGACAAGACTCTTCAAGCCTTTGCCAGCCTCCGAAAAATATTCCTTAATACTACTCATTTACTAAAAGCTTTTGAATCGGTTTCATGATGTATGGCCTTACTTCTCAACCTGGCCGCCCAGGATGTCGAGAAGTTCGGTTGTGATGCCCTGCTGACGCAGTTTATTAAATTCGAGCTGCAACGACTCAAGAAGTTTCTTCGCATTGTCGTTCGCACTCTGCATTGCCATTACTCGTGCAGCCTGTTCCGATGCACGGTTTTCAATTGTGATTTCTTGCATTGTTGAAAGCACAAACATCGGGAGCACCTCATTGAAGATACTGTTTGCATCAGGCTCGAAAATGTAAAGTTTATTATCTGACTCATTCGTAGCCTTGCTCCCCTCGATAGCCTCTCGGCTCACCGGGAACAACTGCTCCGTAGTGGGGACTTGTCGGCTCATCGACACATATCTCATATAAACCACTTCCACAAGGTCGAGCCCTCCCTTCAAGAAATCATGACGCAGGCCTTCTGTAAAGTCGTTGACAACCTTGGAACTCATTTTCGAGTCAACACCGCTTTGAGTGACGACGTTTAAATGAGGCAGCTGGAGCTTTGTGGCAATTTTTGCCACCTTTTTACCAACCGGATATAATGTTATCTCCACGTTGTTTCCATATTTCTCACGAAGAGAAGCGAGTTCTGCAAGGAGATATTTAAATATGTTAAGGTTGTAGGCACCACACAAGCCATCGTCAGTGCCATATATCACGACACCCACTCTCTTTACTTCCCTTTCAATAATAAGCGGGGAGTCAAATTCTATATTGGTGTCGAGCAAGTGACCCATTATCGACTTTACCTGATTTCTGAACGGCAAGAGTTTTTTCAACTCCTGCTCATTCTTATGAACCTTAGCCGATGAGATCATCTTCATTGCGCCGGTGATTTTCTCACTCGACGACACTGAGCCTATGCGTGTCCGTAACGCTTTGAGCGTAGCCATTTGCTTTAGTTTCTGATGTGGTTATTATTCTGCATGAAGTGGGATGTGAATCCTAAATCATGATATAGCCGGGCAGTGACGCACGTCTAAATTGCGTCACTGCCCGTGTTTTCAAGACTTGTAACGGGTTGCAATTTCAGATGCGCATTCTTTCAATTTTGACTGCACATCATCTGTGAGCAGACCGGCACGGAGCTGGTCGAGCACTTCTTTCTGATACTTGGCTTTGAGCAACTGAAGGAATAAGTCAGCAAACTCATGCACCTTGTCGACCGGCACTTTTTCCAAGAGGCCGTTCACGCCGCAATAAATCACGGCGATTTCATTCTCTACAGGCCAGGGCTTGTATTGAGGCTGAATAAGCAGCTGCTGGTTCTTACGACCGGTGTCAATCACTCTGGCTGTAACGGGGTCGATGTCGCCACCAAACTTGGTGAATGCCTCGAGCTCGCGGAACTGCGCCTGAGCGATTTTCAACGTGCCCGCCACTTTCTTCATAGCTTTCACCTGAGCGTTACCACCCACACGCGATACAGAGATACCTACATTGATCGCGGGACGGATGCCTTGGTTAAACAGGCTCGACTCCAAGAAAATCTGGCCGTCGGTAATTGAAATCACGTTTGTAGGGATGTATGCTGATACGTCGCCTGCCTGTGTTTCAATAATCGGAAGAGCCGTCAGAGAGCCGCCGCCTTTAACTATAGGTTTAAGCACTTCGGGGAGGTCGTTCATGCTCGATGCCACTTCCTGATTGTCGATAATCTTTGCAGCACGTTCCAAAAGGCGAGAGTGCAGGTAAAAGATATCACCCGGATATGCCTCACGACCTGATGGACGCTTCAGAATCAAAGATATCTCACGATATGCCACAGCCTGCTTAGAGAGGTCATCATAAACGATGAGCGCATCACGGCCGGTGTCGCGGAAATACTCACCAATCGCTACACCTGCAAACGGGCTATAATAGCGCATAGATGCAGAATCCGATGCGGTTGCTGCCACAACCACCGTGTAGTCCATGGCACCGTATTTCTCAAGGGTGTGAACTATCGAAGCCACGGAAGAGGCTTTCTGACCGATTGCCACATATATGCAATACACCGGCTTGCCGTCAAGATAGTTCTGACGCTGATTGATAATGGTGTCGATTGCAATTGCGGTCTTGCCGATCTGGCGGTCGCCGATTATAAGCTCACGCTGTCCGCGGCCAATAGGAATCATGGCGTCAACCGCCTTTAGGCCTGTCTGAAGAGGCTGGGTCACAGGCTGACGGAAAATAACACCGGGAGCCTTTCTTTCCAAAGGAAGGTTGATGAGATTTCCTTCGATTGGCCCTTTGCCATCTATGGGTTCGCCGAGGATGTTGATCACACGGCCCAAAAGCCCTTCCCCTACAGGAATAGAAGCGATCTCACCCGTGCGACGCACCGACATGTTTTCAGTAACTTTATTTACGTTGTTGAGAAGCACAACACCCACATTGCTCTCCTCGAGGTTGAGAGCGACGCCTTTCACGCCGTTTTCAAACTCAACCAACTCGTTTGAACGCACATTCTCAAGGCCGTAGACATGAGCCACACCGTCGCCCACCTCGAGTACGGTGCCCACCTCTTCGAACTTCACCTGAGACGTGACGTTTTCGAGCTGCTGTTTTAATATATCAGATATTTCGCTTGGGTTAAGCATCTTTATTTCACTTGCTTCTTAATAGGGTTTGACGTAATTGTTCGAGTTCGTTGCTTACCGAGGCGTCCATCCTTACGGAGTCGACATCGATAACAAAGCCTCCGATCAAATCGGGGTTTACCGATTCTGAAAATTCAAGGACAGAACCTTTGAAGGCATTTTTCACCAATTCACGAATTTTCTTCATCTGCTGCTCGCCGAGATTCGATGCAGTAGTCACCACAGCCTGGGAGATATGATTCTCCGTTCTGTAGATTCTGCGATAAGCAAGCATCATGCCATAGGCAAATTCCTCGCGGCTATGGTCAATTATGAGTTTTACAAATCGCGAATAGGCGTCGTCGGCCCCATCGCCGGCCGCCGATAGAAGAAGTTTCTCCTTGTCAGCGGACTTGACAAACGGATTTGCCAATACTTTCTGCAAACGCGGATTGGCCTCAAAAGAAGCAATAACTCTCTTCATGAGATTATAGACTTCCTCTGTTTTGCCCTTTTCCTGAGTATATTTATAGAGAGCCTTGGCGTATCTATAAGGTATGAGACCGTTATCCATCAGATTAGTTCTTCTCTATTTCGTCCAACAATTTATTTACGAGCTCAGTCTGCGCCTTATCACTCTTCAGCTGATTACGTACCATCTTTTCGGCGATTTCAAGCGAGAACTTGCTCACCTCGTTTCTGAACTGAAGTTCTGCTTCCTTGCGTGACTGTTCTATCGACACTTTGGCAGCGTCCATTACTTTCTTTGCCTCTTCGGAAGCCTCTCTTCTGGCATCTTCAATAAGCTGAGATTTCATTTTTGCTGCATCACGCAACATTTCTGCCTGTTTTGTCTGGGCTTCTTCAATGAATTTCTGAGCGTCGGCACGCGCTGAATCAAGTTGTGCTTTTGCCTCGCGGGCATATTCCACACCTTTGTCGATTGTGTCAGCACGCTCGTCCATATTCTTAAGAATCACCGGCCAGCCCCACTTCGCCAAAACGAAGAAAAGCACTATGAAGGCGATGAACATCCAGAATACCAAGCCGAAATCGGGCGTGAATAATTCCATTCTATTACTTGTTAAATGGTTGGGTCGATATTATCAAAGGAAGAGTGCAAGTGCTGATACAATCACTGCGAAAAGGGCAACACCCTCGATAAGGGCCGCGATAACGATCATGCTTGAACGGATATCGCCTGCTGCCTCCGGCTGACGGGCTATGGCCTCCATTGCAGAAGAACCAATTTTACCGATGCCGAGACCGGCACCAATCGCTGCGATACTTGCGCCGAGAGCCGCGCCGAGAGCGGCCAGGGGAGCTACTGCTGCTAAAATCATTGATAACATAATTCTAAGGTGTTAATGTGTTATTGTTATTATTAATTGATTCTATAATTTTTCATTACACGGTTGCAGGCGACGCCTTTCCTCCAAGCGAAGGAGCGTTCTCTGTTGCTCCTTTATCTTCTTGGTGCCCTTTTGCATCTTTATGCTCGTGGTGTCCGGATTCCTGGGCAGCAGAGATAAAGAGCGTAGACAAAAGTGTGAAAACATATGCCTGGATAAAGCTTACGAGCACATCAAGCGCAAGCATGAAGATTGTAAACAGGATGGAAACCACCACTGACCCTCCGCTTGCCGCCGCGCCAAAGGCCGCAAAGATAAAAATTATCAAAACAAGTGTGATTACTATGATATGTCCGCCCATCATGTTGGCAAACAAACGCACACACAATGCAGCCGGTTTTGTAAAGATTCCGAAAATCTCTATGAACTGCATGATGGGAAGAGGAAATTTAAGGAACATCGGCACATCAGGCCAGAATATCTCTTTCCAGTAATGCTTTGTAGCAAGCACATTTGTCAGGATAAACACCATCACAGCCAATACAAGCGTAACAGCTATATTACCCGTAAGATTCGCACCGCCGGGGAAAATCACGATAAGCCCCATAAGGTTCATCACAAGAATGAAAAAGAAACATGTGAGAAGGAACGGAGCAAACTTGCGCGCTTTGTCCTTCAGAGTTGCCTTGATAACACCTATATAGATGAAATCAATAAGCATCTCCATGAATCCCATGCCTTTTCTCGGTGCCTTTAAGCCTTTTCTTGCATACCATCTTACGACAGACATGACCATGGCTGTAACTACGATAGCAGTAAGGAAAAGAGCAAGCACATTTTTCGTGATTGAAATATCAAGAGGTTTGAATTCACGGTAATATGTGCCATTATAGCCTACATATCCGTCAACAACCTTTTCGTCAGGTTCGCCACCCTCCTGTGCAACCATTCCGGCAGCGATGCTCTTGACGTTGCTTTCCTCTTCAGAAGACAGCGGGAAAATCTGGACCACCTTGTTGCTGTGGCTGCTCACATGGGCAAGCAGGAACTGATAGGTTTGTCCATCTTTTTCAATGTCTACAATCTGAGGGACAGCCTCATGTATCATCTTGCCGGTCTTATGGTCGGCCACCTCCTCAATTTTAGTAAGACGCGAAGAGGAGAAGCAAAACCATTTGCCATCTTCAGCCCTTACAATCACGGGCAGAGGAATGCGGTACACATGAGAGAAAGGCACCTCCCATCCGTATCCGTCGCCAAGGTGATGGAAAATCACCTCTTTTACATTCACTCCTTCCTCCTTGCCTGATGCCATCAGATTTGACGGAATCATCATGAGGATCGCAAGGAGCGCGATTATTAAGGAACTACGTTGTGTATTCATGTTGTCAGTTATTCTTACTCTTGTTATTATTCATCTCCATCAATACACACACACCGACACAACATTGTTGTCGACATCTGCAAGACCGCCTTTTATATCAACACTGTTTTCAGTGCCTTCGGGAGTGCGATAAAACACTTCTCCTTTTTTTAACACAGAAATCAATGAGGCGTGGTTCTTCAACACGGTAAACGAGCCCAACACGCCGGGCAGAGTCACCGATTGTGCTTCGCCCTTAAAAAGGATTTCACTTGGAGATATAATTTCGAGTGTCATGTCTGGTCAGTCGATTGATTATTTAGTATGTCAGTGCGGAAAGAGGGGATTAATTAACTTCAGCAAGAAGTTTCTTGCCCTTGGCAATAGCATCGTCTATTGTGCCGACATTAAGGAACGCCTGCTCCGGATATTCGTCCATTTCGCCTGAAAGAATCATCTTGAAGCCACGAATAGTCTCTGAGAGCGGCACGAGCACGCCGGGAAGACCGGTGAACTGTTCTGCCACATGGAACGGCTGAGACAAGAAACGCTGCGCCCTGCGAGCACGAGCCACAACAAGTTTATCTTCGTCCGAAAGTTCGTCAACACCGAGGATTGCAATGATATCCTGAAGGTCATTATACTTCTGGAGAAGCTGCTTCACAGCCTGCGCAGTGTTATAATGATCCTCGCCGATGATATTGGGGTCAAGAATACGAGACGTAGAGCCAAGCGGGTCAACTGCAGGATAGATGCCGAGCTCCGCAATCTTACGATCCAACACTGTGGTTGCGTCAAGGAAGTTGAAAGTGGTGGCAGGAGCCGGGTCAGTCAAGTCGTCGGCAGGCACATAGATAGCCTGCACAGATGTGATACTACCCTGCTTAGTTGATGTGATTCGCTCCTGAAGCGCACCCATCTCAGAGGCAAGCGTAGGCTGATAACCTACGGCTGAAGGCATACGCCCAAGAAGAGCAGACACCTCAGAACCAGCCTGCGTGAAACGGAAAATGTTGTCGATAAAGAGAAGAATCTCCTTGCCGCCGCCATCACCGTCGCGGAACTGCTCTGCAACTGTAAGGCCTGACAGTGCCACGCGCAAACGTGCGCCCGGCGGTTCATTCATCTGTCCGAACACGAGTGTAGACTGAGATTTGTTGACCTCATTCATGTCAACATCTTTCAGATTCCACTCACCCTTTTCCATTCCTTCCTTAAACTTGTCGCCGTATTTGATAACGCCGCTTTCAATCATCTCACGGAGAAGGTCATTACCCTCGCGAGTGCGCTCCCCAACACCGGTGAACACTGAATAACCATTGTGTCCTTTCGCGATATTGTTGATAAGCTCCATGATGAGCACTGTCTTTCCTACACCGGCACCGCCGAACAAACCGATCTTACCACCTTTTGAGTAAGGCTCGAGAAGGTCAATAACCTTAATACCTGTGGTCAGCACTTCAGTAGAAATAGCCAAATCATCAAATGCCGGGGCAGGCTGATGAATCGGACGCAGATTTCCTCTTTCAAGTTCGGGAAGATGGTCGATTGCATCTCCAATCACATTAAGCAGACGACCCTTTACCTGTTCGCCTGTTGGCACTGCGATAGCACGCCCGAGGTCTTCCACCTGCACTCCGCGGCGAAGGCCGTCGGTGCTCTCCATTGCCACACATCTTACGGTGTCTTCGCCAATGTGCTGCTCAACTTCGAGGATTAATTCCTCACCGTTGTCGCGTTTCACCCTCAAGGCATTGTAGATGGGGGGTATGTTGTCCTTACCGCCCTCGAATGAAACGTCGATCACCGGGCCGATCACCTGAGTCACTGTTCCGAAATTAGCGCTCATATTCTTTTTCTTATGATAAGTTTTTCTTGATTATTAATATTTATCTAACTCGCAATCAGAAATGCCATCCGAAAGCCACACACACAGCCATAAGCACAAGGTTAAACAGTGAAAGAGGCATGAGATATTTCCATTCGAACGACAACATCTGGTCGATTCTGACACGAGGGAAAGTCCATTTGAACCAGATAATCACATAAGAGATGAAGAAACTCTTGCCGATGAACCAAACAATTGAAGGAATATAGTTCATGACATTGTTAAATGCCTCCCATCCGGGTATGTGAAGCGGCATCCAGCCTCCGAGGAACATCAGCGATGCAATGCCGGAGACAATGAAAAGGTTAAGGTATTCTGCAAGATAGAAGAAACCGAAATGAATACCGGAATACTCTGTGTGATAACCGGCAGTCAACTCGTGCTCTGCCTCGGGAAGGTCGAACGGGCCACGGTTGGTTTCGGCTGTAGCAGCCACGATATAGATAAGGAATGCTATGATTGCGGGCACGTGTCCACGGAAAATGAACCATGTGCTCTCCTGCTGCCACACGAGCTCGGTTATATTCATTGTGCCGGCGAGCACAATAACCGTGATGATGGCAAGGCCAAGAGAAATCTCATAACTTATCATCTGCGCACCGCTTCGCATTGCGCCAATAAGTGTGTATTTATTATTGGAAGACCATCCTGCAAGCAAGATGCCGAGCACACCTACAGACGACACAGCAAGTATGAAGAATATGCCTATGTTGTAGTCGATTATCTGAAGTCCGTTACCCCAAGGCAGGCAGGCAAGCATCACCACCGAAGAGGTGATTACAAGATAAGGAGCCAACTTGAAGAGGAAACGGTCGGTGTCTTTAAGCGAAATCAATTCTTTTACAAGAATCTTGAACATATCGGCGAACACCTGGAGCAAACCCCACTTGCCGACACGCATAGGGCCAAGACGGCACTGGAACCATGCGCACAGTTTACGCTCATAAAGAATATAGAAAAGGGCGAGCACCGTATAGGTGAGCAGCACCAGCACAGCAATGATGACACATTCCACAAGAACGGTGGCCCATTCCGGAAGGAATCCCATCAGTAAATTGTTAAACTCGCTGGTCCATTTTCCGAAGTTAAACATAATTTATTGTAATCGTTTGCAGTTTATGTTTGATTAGTCGATTGGTCAGTTGAGCGATTCTTTTATCTGTCGATATCAGGAATCACAAAGTCAAGTGCAGCGCCAATGGTGATAAGGTCGGCAATCATATAGCCTGAGCATGTAAGATCCATTACACCCACAAGATTGAAACAAGGGCTCTGGAAATGCACGCGATATGGGTTCTTATCACCGGTTGACTCAATGTAGACACCAAATGTGCCGCGGCTTGCCTCCACTTGCTGATACCAGCTGCCGGCGGGGAGCTTCACTACCTTGGGAACCTGAGCACGTATGTCTCCTTCCGGGATTCTGTCCACAAGCTGTTCAAGAATCTTGCAGCTTTGCTCAATTTCTTTCATTCTCACCATATAGCGAGAGTAAGAGTCACAGCCGTTTTCAAGGACTTCCTCGAAATTCAATTCAGAATAGATTGAATACGGATGTTTCTTACGGCAGTCGCAACTCCAGTTAGAGCCACGGCCACTGGGGCCTGTGATTGCATAATTAATAGCATCCTCTTTTGAAAGATGCCCCACCTTTTTGAGGCGGTTTTTAGCGATAAGATTGCCGCTGAACACCTTATGATACTCTTTAAGACGGCTCGGCATAATGTTGATGAGTTCCTTGACATCTTTCACAAAGTCGGGGTGTATGTCGGCAATCACGCCGCCAATCACATTATAGTTCATCGACATTCTGGCTCCGCAAGTCTTTTCGAAGATGTCGAGAATCATCTCGCGCTCGCGGAAACCATAGAAAAACGCGGTTGTCGCGCCAAGGTCCATGGCTGTGCATCCGAAAGAGAGAAGATGGCTCGATATGCGCATGAGCTCATCCATCATAACTCTTATCACCTGCGCTCTTCTCGGCACTTCAAGACCCATTGCCTTTTCAATACACATGCAAAGGCAGTGGCGGTTCTGGTGAGCCGACATATAGTCCATACGGTCGGTGAAATGAAGAATCTGAGGATAGGTCATTCCTTCACACAGCTTCTCGATTCCACGATGAATATAGCCTGAAACCACATCAACCTTCTTGATAGTCTCGCCATCGACAGAAGCACGGAAACGCATCACGCCATGGGTTGACGGATGCTGAGGGCCTATGTTGACTACATATTCGTTATCCTCAAACACCTTGCCGGGAACTTTCTTCACCTTCCCGTTGCCGTCTTCAACATAACTTACGGTGTCGTCTTCATTTTTCTCGTCGTCCTCCGGGATAGGATTCAGTTTCGGGTCGGCGTCATAATCCTTGCGGAGAGGGTGTCCCTTCCAGTCATTACGCAGAAAGAAACGACGCATATCAGGATGATTGATAAACTTGATTCCAAAGAAATCATACACCTCTCTCTCCTGAAAATTGGCAACCTTCCACAGATCGCTGACACTATGAATCATCGGATTCTCACGGTTGGCGACTGACACCTTCACTGAAATCACCTCCCAATTGCGAGATGTGGAAGTCAGATAATACACAACACCGAGAGAATCCTTCCAGTCCATGCCGACCACTGCCGAGAGCACGTCAAATTCAAGGCCCGGAGTTTCCTTCAATGCTTTAGCCAGAGAATGCCAGTCTTTTTCCTCCACTGTCACCATAAGAGTGTCGGCTTCGCTAAAAGTAGCTGAAGGACAGAGGCGGCTGATTTTTTCTTGTATATCGCTCATTTTGATATCTTTGTTCGATTTAAGTCTTGTGCGTTAAGAAGACGCCGTTAACCTATGCGTCCCTTCTCTTCCGGGTGACGCTCAAAAAATTCATCTATTTTCTCCTTTCGGTTTACACCGCCGAAGAATTTCTGCACTTTAATTTTACGCTGCAACTGCATAAGTCCGTAGAAGAATGCCTCCGGACGTGGAGGGCAACCCGGGATATAGACATCGACAGGAAGAATCTTGTCAACACCTGTCACAACGCAATAAGAATTCTTAAACGGACCGCCCGACACGGCACAGCCGCCACATGCAATCACGTATTTCGGCTCTGCGAGCTGCTCATAAAGGCGACGGAGTGCAGGGGCCATCCTATGCACGATTGTGCCCTGCACCATTATATAGTCTGCCTGGCGAGGAGAGTTTCGAGCCACCTCAAATCCGAATCGCGCCATGTCATAACGAGCGGCACCAAGACTCATGAACTCAATCGCGCAGCAGCTTGTGCCGAAGCAAAGCGGCCATAGAGAATTCGACAGGCCCCAATTGATAAGCTGGTCAAACTTGCCCACCACCACATTGGCTCCAGTGGCGTTAAGTTCTTCTACAAGATTGTCGATATATTCGTTGTCCTTGAAGTCTTCATGCTTCATGCTTTTGATTTTCACTTCCATTTCAAAGCTCCTTTCCGCCATGCATAAGCAAGGCCCATAATAAGAACAAACATGAAGATGCCGATGCAGAGAAGGCCCTGCGGCCCAAGACTACGCATCACCACCGACCAAGGATAGAGAAACACAGTCTCCACATCGAAAATAAGAAAGAGGATTGCGAAGATGTAATAACCGGCCTTGAACTGAATCATTGACTCTCCTCGCGTAGGAATGCCACATTCATACGGCTCAGCTTTCTTTACAGAATACGATTTCGGAGAAATCAGTTTCGCTATCAGCAAAGCGGCGAACACAAGGCCAATACCCGTCAATGTGGCGGTTATTGCCAAGGCTCCGTTGCTTATCTCCAACAAAAGATTCATATAATCGTTTATATTTTAAATAATTACACTTTCACATTTATTTTGCAGCCGCTCTTTTGCAGCCACAATTTTGTTGCAAAGATACTTAAAATATCTTAATATCAAAAACTTTTAGCTAACATATAGCACATAAATTTCAATAAATTAGATTTATTATTGTTTTTACACACTATCAATTTGCAACGGCCTGTCCTCAAATATCGCTTACTTCTCGCCATGTATATTTACATTTGCAACATATTTAAACGCAACCCCACGCGCTTGATTGCATACGGAGAAAAGAAAAAGGGAAGAGTTTTCAGCTCTTCCCCTATTATATTTTTGTATTGCCAGAAATATCACTCCTTGTCCTTGTCATAAATCACATAAACATATGCTCCCGAAAAAGAACCCTTGTAGATTCCAGCCACATTATAGTCGATTGAAGCCGACACAAGGTCGTCGCTCGTTGTGCGGAATGTTATGTCGTTGAAAATATATTTGGGATTAGGCGTCAATACATTGTTTTCAGGCATCTCCGGAACTATATCTTTTCCGGTTACTGTATAATAGCCTGCACCCCACTTCACATCAAGGTCTTTCACAAGGATCATGCTCTTGACAGGTTCATGCTCGGAATCAGAGAATTTCGCATTATATATGACCATAGTGGCTTTATTCTTAGCCATGTCGATCACTATGCGATACATCATGCCTGTCGACTCAAATGTCTTGTCAGAGCCGTCGCGGTCTTTATAATTTGTCACCGTTTTTCCGGAATAGAACGCATCATCTGAAAAAGTGCGCACCTCCCATTCATTCCCTATCTTGTATTGGCCTACTATCATAGGGTGGTTTTTGATAGTCGTCAACCCGGGCACAGGAGCGAGGTTATAGTTGAACACTGAAGAAATCATCATATGCGAATCAGTTATCTTCATGTTCCTGTCGCGGTCCATGTAGCCCTTGAAGTTCCTTATATCCTGAAGGGAGCCTGTGCCATGATCGGTTTGCACCATATAGCTGACATAGGACACAGTGTCGCTCGCAAGAGTGTGGGAATTACCGTCGATTTTAAAATTATCGGTTGCAAACGACACTTTTGCTTGTGTGATATTGAAAAGGAACCGGTATGAGCCGGTGCTTGCAGAGGACACTCCGGTGCTCAATGAAGTCACGAGGTTGCATGTGGGATATTCCACAGTGCTTGTTGTGTCGTTTGAATCAGTGTTACAGGATGTCATTACCAGTCCTGTCATCGCAATCAATGCAAAAATGTTTTTTTTCATTATTATAATTATTGTGTTATTGATTTTGTCGAATTATGCCATTCCTTAACCTAAGCCGGTTTTGACGATTACTTAGGGAGTCAGAATCTCAGTCTTGCCGCAAGCCCTATTTCAACCCCACGACCTCTCTGAAGAAACTCATTCCCCATCGACATAAAATAGAATGTATGGTATTTGGTGCCGGTCAGATTTCTTCCCCAAACCTGAAACTCCATATTGTCAAGTCCGAGTGTCGCCGAAGCCCCAAGCGTGGCATAGAAATTCTGCGCCATATCATTCTCCTCATTCCAATAAATCTTTCCTGCGCCTCTGAGATTGACGTCAAAGAGCAGTTCAGTGCCCGCCGACCCTATTGGCTGACGCCACAGACCTTGAAGGAACAGCGTGTTTTGCGGTGCGTATGGCAATGTTTTCCCTTTGAAATCATTAATGCCGTTGAAAAACTTTCTGAACTTTGCATTAGTGTATCCATAACTGCCGGTAAATGACAGTCTGCTTGTCAACGTCGCATTAACAGAAATTTCACCACCGAAACTACGGGTTTTTCCGGCATTCGTCATGATTCGCCCGGTAGTTGTGCCATCGGGAAACATCGTAAGCTGCTGGTCGCGGCAGTCGATATAGAAGGCAGCAAGCTCCATCGTGAGCTTTCCATCCATAAGATTCAGATGGCTGCCAATCTCAAAGTTCCAACTTTGCTCCGGCTTAAAACTAACGATTTCATCTACGTCATATTGTGCGCCTATCCCCATAATTCCCATCAATCTCTGCTGAAGCACGTCGCTAAACATCTGTGTATTGAATCCACCGGCCTTATAACCTTTTGATATTTTGCCGTATACATTACCAAGATTGCTGTCGAATGTGTAAGTGGCCGCAATTTGGGGAAGCAAAGTCACAAAATCGCGCGCAATACTCCCGGTGTCGTCGATGTCAATGCTCACATCATGATATGGGAGACGATTCCCGTCATCTAAATGAAAAATAGCATATCCGGTGTCGCAATAACTACGATAATTCAGCACAGAACGCTCATAGTCCACTCGGAGTCCGGCAGAAAATGTCCAATTTGCAACATGCAATTCCGATTCGTGATATGCTGCAACCCCCCATGTCGGAACTGTAAACGTGCTGTTAAGTGGAAACGAGCGGGAATTCCATTCTATCGGATAAGAAGGATTGGCGGAGTTGCGATGACTCTCTATAAGATCGGCGATACCTTTGTCTTTAAATGTTACAGGTGCATCCATGTCAAGATGTTTGTAAAAAGCAAACACCCCGGCAAGCCAATGGTATTTCCCTTCCCCTACATCTCCTTTAATCACCAGATCCTCGGTTATAGAAGTCTCTTTCTTCTTTTGTGTGAGCGTAAAGAAACTTTCAGGAAGGAAATCCTGGTCAAGAGTCATGTTGTCGTCAATGTGCTGCACCGAAGTTATTGAAGTCAGCTCATATCTGTTGCCGCGATATGAGGCTGTCAGGCCATCGGCAAAAGTGAATCTCCGATAGAAACAAGTGTCGTTGTATGAAATCTCCCCTGTGCCCACGTATTCATAAGGATAGCCACCCTGCCTGAGAAATCCGGCTGACGCAACATTGCGAAGCGTCAAATCATGCGACACATTCCAATGCTGTTTCGTTCTCAAAGCCCAGTTTCTTTCATGGTCCACTTTTTTCCCATTGTAAAGATTCACAAAACTGCCGTTGCGGCCGGAGTAATCGGCGGTGACAGAGAATCCGAAATCAGGGGCAAATTTATGGTACCATCCAACAGAGCCCTTTATTGAAGTGCCCGAAGCAAACTCGCCAAACACCTTCCATCCTTGATAGCGCATTGGAGAAAGAGTGGTGATATTGATAACTCCGGCCATAGTGTTGCGGCCATAGAGCGTGGATTGCGGGCCACGCAGCATTTCAACCATAGCAATGTCTGCCACGTCGAAGTCATAGGCATCCTTATTAAGATAAGGCACATTGTCTACATTGAGCCCCACCGAAGGATTGTCCATTCTCGCCCCGATTCCTCTCACATAAATCGTAGACGTTATTCTCGACCCATATTCCGGCATATAGAAGTTAGGCACGACATCCGACACTCCTCTGATCGTTCTGGCCCCGAGGCGCTCAAGTTCAGCCTCTGTGAGAATTGTGACAGCCTCCGGCTCCTGCATAACAGGGTTGAGCCGCTTTAGAGCTGTCACGCTTACCTCTTCCAAAGTAGTTGACAATGAATCGGCCGGTGCTTCATCCGCCCACACCGCAGCGTGCGCATGAACCAGCAATGACGACAATATGAGACACCTCTTAATCATGGCTGCAAAACTACTCACAATCGTTAACACTTGCAATCATCATTTTTGATGATTTTTTATTATCTTTGCAAAACATAACACACAAAGAGAACTATGAAATCAATCAGAGAACTATACAGAATAGGCACCGGGCCGTCATCGAGCCACACAATGGGGCCACGCAAAGCAGCGGAAATTTTCCTAAGCAAACACCGCCATGCAGAGGGATACGAAATTGTGCTTTACGGAAGCCTGGCCGCCACCGGGAAAGGCCACATGACCGACGCTGCAATAATTGACGTCCTGGAAAAGACAGAGATGCCCGTCAACATTATCTGGAAACCTGACGTGTTTCTACCATACCACCCCAACGGGATGACATTCAGAAGCCTCAACGCAGCCGGTCTGCCGTCAGACGAATGGACGGTATATAGTGTAGGAGGAGGAGCTATCGAAGGCGACGGAATCGCTCATGAAGGCGGAGCCGAAATCTACGACCGCAACACCATGACAGACATAATGGACTATTGCGAGAAGAGCGGGCGATGCTATTGGGAATATGTGGAGCAATGCGAGGGGAAAGACATCAATGAATATCTGATTCAAGTGTGGAACACTATGAAGGCCGCCGTGGAAAAAGGGCTCTCCACCGACGGACGTCTTCCCGGGCCTCTTAACCTCCGCAGGAAAGCACGCTCCTATTATATGAGGGCTGAAGGCTATCGCGACAATCTCCGCTCACGAGGAATGGTGTTTTCTTATGCACTCGCCGTGAGCGAGGAGAACGCATCGGGCGGAACAATCGTAACAGCCCCTACTTGCGGAAGCTGCGGAGTGGTGCCGGCTGTGCTTTATCACCTTTGGAAAACCCGCCAGTTCTCCGACATAGAAATGTGTCATGCCCTATCTACCGCAGGAATCATCGGCAATGTCGTCAAACACAACGCCAGCATCTCCGGGGCCGACGTGGGCTGCCAGGGAGAAGTGGGCGTGGCCTGCGCCATGGCTGCTGGAGCCGCATGCCAGCTTTTCGGAGGAACGCCGGCTCAGATTGAATATGCCGCAGAAATGGGGCTCGAGCATCACCTCGGCATGACTTGCGACCCGGTGTGCGGACTTGTTCAGATTCCTTGCATCGAAAGAAACGCATATGCAGCAGCTCGCGCTCTTGATGCCAACATTTATTCTACATTCTCCGACGGTCAACACCGCGTGAGCTTCGACAAACTTATCCAGGTCATGAAAGAGACAGGCCACGATCTTCCTTCTTTATATAAGGAGACCGGCACAGGCGGCCTCGCGAAAGATTATAAAGTGGAGAATATATAATGAGTTCATTCTCAATACACACTCTCGGTTGCGGTTCGGCACGACCCTCCTTGCGTCATAAGCCTTCTTCCACTGTGGTCAACCATAGGGGAAACCTGTTCATGATTGACTGCGGAGAGGGCGCACAGCTTGCCTTTATGCGCCATCGCCTGTCGTTTTCCCGGCTCAGGCATATTTTTATTACCCATCTTCACGGCGACCACGTGTTCGGTCTTCCGGGACTTGTGGGCACATTAGCACTTAACGGCACCGGCGGCGACATTACTATCCACACATTTGAAGAAGGGAAAAAAGAACTCGGGGCTATTCTTAAATATTTTTGCCGCGACACCCCTTTTGACATTAAATTCAATGTAATAAAGCCGGAAGAAGCTGTGATTTTAGAAACAAAATCGCTGACAGTGAGAACTATTCCGCTGAAACATAGAATCGACACTGTAGGGTTTGTGTTTGAAGAGAAACCTCGCGAGAGGCATATCAATCCTGAAATGACGGCTTTTCACGGTGTCCCTGTAGCTATGATGCGCAACATCAAAGCCGGCGAAGACTTCGTAAAGCCTGACGGCACAGTGATTCCCAACAGATATCTGACCACAGACCCTACCCCTTCATTGTCATATGCCCATATGAGCGACACGATGTATATGCCTTCGCTGGCAGAAAGAATAGGGCCGGTGGACCTGCTGTTTCACGAGACAACATATCTTGAAGAGCATAAGAGCCTTGCTGCTCCTCGAGGCCACTCCACCGCGCGTCAGGCAGCAATGGTTGCACGCGATGCCGGAGCGAAACAACTTCTCACGGGGCATTACTCATCGAGATATAACGACGATTATCCTTTCAAATCAGAGGCCGAGAAGATTTTCTCTAACGTGATATTAAACAAAGAGGGACTTATTACCAACCTCGACTGACTTATTAAACCGGACTCACGAATTACAACCGGACTCACAAAATGACGGGAAGAGCTCTAAACTAAAAGATTTAGAGTTCTTCCCGTCATTTTCAACATATTGTGTCAATCAGCCGAAGCGCCAATGAAAGTCGCTATTGCTACCAATGTAATCTACTCGTTATTCAGCCACAGTGAAAGATTTTCCGGCAGAATGAGCAGACTGCAGCGGCGAGTATTGGCTCTGCACACTTGCCACGCCCAAGGCATATACGCCGCTTCTGTCGGCATAACAGTCGTAGCTAATCACGTTCACTCCTTTGGGCAAGAAACCGATAAAGAAAGATGTGCGAGTGTATCTCACTTCTCTGTAGACGCCAAGACCATCCTTCACGACATAACCCGACAACTGGTCTGACGGTTCAAGGCAGGCTGCCCGCTCATCAATTAGAGCCACATAATCCATATCCTTGTCGCAAGTGACAGTTAACGTGACCCTGACTTTGTCGCCGACTTTCACATCCTCTTCCGAAAGTATTTCGCCATTAGGTGTGTTGTTCACAACATAAAGTTTCTTCTCAATCTTCAGATTCATGCTTTGTGCGCTCTTCACATCTTTGATGGGAGCCACATACTGGCTTACAACACCACCCCACACCGGGCCTGCGGAACTTTTCTCTACTTTCAGTTCTTTTCCGGATGCAGCGGCGGCATCGAGCGGCAATGTCACCAGTCCCTGAATATTCTCGCTGACAGGAACATCAATCACCTTTCCGCCCAGTGTGAACACCGGTGCAGCTGAAGATTCAGTCCAGTCGCTTCCACTTGAAAGAATTGCCTCAACAACTTCCACCGTATAGGGATTTGCGCCCCAGTCCTCAGTCTCTTTCTGGAGCACCAGCCATTGACGCAGACCATCAACAGCCGGAGCTGAAGGCGATATTTCCGAATAAGCCTCAAGCGCCCGCGATGTGGTGATCAGTTTAGGCATTCCATCAAATCCGGAAGAAAGGTTGTCAAACCACCACCCCTTATCCTCGCTTTTGCTTGCGAACTGATTGAGCGATTCCAGAACTATGCCGGCATATCTCTCATAACCTTGAGTGCGTGCAAAAAGCACTGCGGCTGTAGCTTTATCATAAATTGAAAAGTGTTTCCAATCATCTGCAATCTGCTTCATGGCAGCATTTTTCAACTTGCGGAATCCCGAACCGCCGTCTCCCGCATTGAAAAAGCTCCTGGCATAAAGATATCGCAACATTCCCACAGTAGAGAATTGTCCTTTTGATTTCACAAAACTGTCATACAGTTCATGGTCACAATATTCAATACCTTTTCGCGCCATTTTGTCGCACTCGTCAGGCAGGCATCCGCCACGCTTCATCATTCCAAGATGAAGAATGACATTTTCTGTAATGAATTCCGACGACCTCATCTCCGGACACCAGCTCCATCCTCCGTCGGAGTTCTGCAAGCCTTTCATATCGCCAACAAGTTTATCGATAACCACCTTCGCCTTATCTGCAAAAAGCAGTGAAGAAAGATTACACATTCTTGAAGTTTCGGCCGAAGCATTGTTTACCCACGGAGTATTGTTTAATGCCACAGTCTTCAACTCTTCATCTTTTTCAAGATTTGATTTAAGAGCCGCGCTGTCGCCGGCCTCCACCTGAGCCAAAGCATGTTTGATTCCTCTCTTCACCGCAGGATATTTTTTAACAATATCCACAGCAGTAGAGTTAGCATAAAGCGATTTAACAACCGAAAGAATATTTACTGATTCCGGATTGAGTATCGACGGAAGAGCCAGGACGCATTCCCACACAGGATTGTCGCAATATTTCAATGTAACATTAGCGTTCTCCTTCAACTTGGGAATTCTAATTGACGCGACACCATGCCCTTGACCCATATAAAACTGCAACGACTCCACAACCGGTGCAGACGATGGCAGAATAGGAATAACAACCTGCTCTCCATCAGAGAACCTGTCGCTATGTGCAACAACTCGCAAACCTACTTCCGACATATCTGCAGGCACATCATAATCAATGCTGATAACGCACTGACCTGAAGGCGCAAGGTTTCCGCTTTCTATATTCCTGCTCGCAACCACACGACCTGACGCCACATCAAACAATTGAATCTCCCCCGCCAGATTTGCCGCTGTGTCAGAATTATTAAACATGATTGCAGCTATCTGAGCCTTGTCGCCGGTGCGAAGGTAGCGTGGAGGATTACTTTTTACCATCACAGGCTTAGAGGCAACGGCATCTTTTATCAGACCGGCGGTAAGGAGGTCCTCAGTATAGCCGGCTATCTGGAACTGCCATGTTGTGTTGAAATCAGGTGTGTCAAACCCTACTGTCACAACTCCGTCACTGTCGGATTTGAGCATTGGCATAAAGAATGCGAGCGGCATATCTACAGGTCGCAACTTTTCTTGCTTCATGCCAGAGCCTCCCGCGTCGGCAGGCTCATGTGAGACAGAGCCATTCACAGCCACTTCCTCTTCAGCGGATTCTTCTTTAGCCATGGCATAATCATTAACCGCACCGGTCGCATACGCAGCTCCATCCTCCGCATAGACAACATTGGCGGAATCATAATCTACATCAGCCATTGTCTGCTTGGCCGACATAGACCTCAACGTCATAGTTTCCTTCACCATTCTATAATTATGCATGCTTGCAAGGGGATAAGAATAGGTGTTCCAACCGGGAACGGCATAAGGAATCTCAACATATTTCAACTGTTTTGAGAATATTCCGCTTGTCTGGAGCATACCCACTCCGGAGGCAGACACCGACACTTTGTTGGTTCTGATTTCCGACGCTATATTAAAATTCCATCCGAACGGGGCCAAAGCATTGAGAGCCTTGTCGCTCATTACAGCAAAAGCCGACACATCATGAGCATTCTTGCCATCGACAGTGAAAGAGAATTTCCATTCCTCTCTATCGCCGGCAGAAATCTTGTCGCGGAAAGACGACGCTTTCACGGTCAGTTTCTTTTTAGAACTCGAAGGCACCACAGTGACAGTCTGAATCATCTGATTCAAATCATGCATACCACTCAAAGTAACCCACACTCTTTCTTTATCTGACGGGGCATTGACTTTCAATACACAATTAGAATCATCGGCCTTAATCCACTCACGTTTTAACTCGCCCTTGGTGTCGCTTACCACACAAAGAATCCAACTGCCGGCATAGCCGCTGCCGAACCTCACATCCACACTTTGCGAATCATCCTCAGCGACTATTTCGTGCTGCGGAATCCACAACGGCGTGGGGTATGGAGGTTTTCTATCAGAGTTTCTGAACACCACCAGTTCTGACTTAACCTTCGTGGTGTCGCCTACTATATTAAATGTCAAAGAATATCGCCCGGAAGGGAACCGTTCTGACGGCAGCACTAAAGCAGGGCTTTTAAATTCGCCGCCAAACACCTTCTCGCCGGTATCTGCATTTTTTATGTCGCAGACAACTTCCTGCACACTTGGAAGGCCAAGCATGTCATAAACAGGCACATTCAGTTTCAACGAATCGCCATCTATGCAAACTTTATCAGGAATTGCCGGCGACACAGCAAGACCTTTCCCCAATGAGAATCTGAATTCGGATGAACTTTGCGTCTCGCCTGATAAGGAAGTGGCATCGACCGTGAGTGAATATACACCCTCAGCAAAATGTGTGCCCTTCAAATTCTCCGTCGGGAGCTCTATAATGAATTCACCTTTATCGTCGGCAGAGAGCTTTCCTCCATAAGAGGCATCAACGCTTCCCCATATCCAATTGCGCCACCATGGCACCCATTTCACCTCATAACTGATCTCTGACCCAGCAAGAGGCAAACCGGAATAGGTCTTTGCCACTCCTTTTATCTTCACTACATCGCCGGCTTCATAGTTCTGCGCGGAATCAGCACTCAATTCCACAAAGAATCCCGGAGTCTTATACTCCGCCACCTGCAGACTTCTCCAGCCGGAGAAGCGATTCTTGGCAGAATCGTATGACGCACGAAGCTCGTATGTGCCCAACAGCCCGCTTTCAAGCAGTTTAAAAGAACCGTTACACCGGCCGGACTCATCAGTGGTCAAAGAAAGCGAATCAACCTTATTTCCGTTGGCATCAAACAATGTCACATTCATCTTCTCATTCGCAAGCAAACTGTTTTCCGCCCCTTTCCGGGTCCATCCTACAGCCGCAAACTGCACTTTATCGCCGGGGCGATAGATTGAAAGGTCAGTCAGGATATTCGCCATCTTCACTGCCTCTTCTTTTCTGTCGTAAAAATTTATGCCCGCCCACTGTTGAGCCACATTTCCATTTTTACGTGCTACTATGTCATAATATCCCGCAGGCACGTCAAATGCCCCGCCCTTATCAGTGAAACCCTTTTTGATTATTTTTTTCCCATTGTCGGAAGAGCACACCACTTCAGCACCTGCCACAGGCATCTGTGTTCTCGCATCCACGACATAGACTCTGCCTGATTCTTTCACGCTTCTGTCGGATGTAGTGACAATAGCAATGCTTGAGACGCTAATCACATTTAACGACCATTGATTTACATTGTCGCGCCAGTTTGCGCTCAATTCCGGAGTGGCTGAAGGGACGGCCACATAATGCCCGGGGGCAAGAGGGGGAACTTCAAACTTCACTTTAGAAGAAAATGGCACACTTCCATCCGTTTTTACCGGAATTGAAACAATTTTTTTCGAGTTTCCGGGGAAGTTTTTCACCGCAAATCTCCCTGTTCCCGTTTTCGTTTCAGGTATGCGATAAATAATCACATACGCTTCATTCATATTTCTCAGTTCTGCAGAAGCCTCCACAGCAACATCCGGCAAAAATCTCTCAGGAATGGAGGCCGCCACATATTTTTTCTCTATCTGAGACAAATCGAACTTCACTGCCTCAGCAGATTCCGATTCGCTGAATCTGCTTAAATAGTCAGTCATCAGCGAATGAAGCATACGGCACTCCGGAGTGTCAATAAAATTCCAGTTGTTGCAAAGATTGAAATAATCCCTTAGCAGCCAGGCGTCGTCCTCCTCATGAATCAGTTTTTTCATCCACACATCCAGAAAAGATTTTTTCTCAGCATCCTGAAGAGCCGATGCCAATTGTGATATAGCGATTGTAAAAGCCGGGGAGTAAGCACCACCTTCATAATGCTTGAAATTATTCTCAAGCATCTCTTTTGATGCCGCCACACACATTTCGTAAGGAGTTGACAGCGCCACCTGCCTGTCTTTATAAAATGGTATGATTTCCTTCCGACTTCCATTGTCGAACGCACGCAACGTGGCTACCCCGTTATAGACTATGAAATCACCGATTGTCAGGCCACATTTCTCAGCCATTTCAGAATTGGTGATGACCGGTGATATATCTCTCAGGGGAGAGGCATAACCGGAAGCTGCACCCGACATGGATTTGTCTACTAATTCTAAAACCTTTTTAGCATACAACTCTCCGCTCCAGCTCATCGGGTCGTCGGGATAAGTGTCGAGCGGAAGATTACGCTTATTGAATATCCACCTGTCGGAATCATACAGCTGCCGGTAAAGATTCGCCTCCAGAAGCACAAACAACGATGAATATGGCTGCGGCATAACCTCAGCGGCAGAGTCGAGCATTTCCACATTCTTCAAAAAGCCAGACTGCGACACAAGATTTCCGGCCACAATCAACTGAATTGAATATTTAAGAGCCTCCACACCGTTTTTCTCGGCCAACGCTTTTTCAAACAATGGACGCGCATTCTTCTCCACCGTTTCGGGAAAAGCAAAATCAGGCATATCGCCCTTGCTGTCCACCTTGCCATTTTGCCCTGATAATAACGACATAACTGAAGATGAAATATTATTATTAACTGCTTTTGATTCTCCGCCTGCGGCAGCAGCCCCCGGCATTAAAAGCATCAAGGCCGCTATCATCGCAGCCTTGAAGTTGTTAGTCAGTATCTTATTTTTCATAAATATCATCGTTTACCACCTTTTCCTTTTTTATTATGCCTCATTTCTTCCATTTTCTGCCGGAACTCATTTTCAGCCGATTTCATTTTGAAAATCTGTTTCTGCGAAAGAAATTCAGCAAACTTTTCGTCATATTCCTTCTCAATTGATGCCGCCTCGGCTTTTGCCTTGTTCATTGAGTCGGTCACTTTCTGATAATCCTCCTCAGTGGCATCCGGATTTTTTTTCAGTTTTTTCTTTAGAGAGCGGGCCTCCTTCATGCAGGCGAACCTCTTCTGGTTCATCTCGCCATATAGTTTGACAAAGCGATCCTGCTGATCCTCCTTTAAATCCATCTCTTGTGCAAGGAACTTAATTTTAAATTCCTGCACTTCCCGGAAGATTTCTTCTTTACTCCTTTTTTCAGAATCCTGCGCCATGACGGTAGCAAATCCGGCCATTATTACCAGGATTAACAAGTAAAATTTTCTTATCATACTATGTGTGCTTTTCGATTATACTCAACAAGCCATTCAGCCGTGGCTTGAATCTTTAATGATTGCTGAAACTCTCATCGACTCATATTCAGGCGATAAGTTATAGCCGAAATCATCCTGAAAATCATCAAACGATTCATAACTCTCACTCACTTCCTTTTCAAGTTCAAATTCAGACTCCGTCGGCCCGTAGACTATTGCTTCATAGCCATCGCTTTCCAGCAGCTGCACTATTGCCTCGGGTGGATTGTCAAGTGAAAGCCTGTCGGCGGTTGACACCGTATGAAACACTTTCATCATCATCCATATGCCGGCAAACATAGCAGCCAGATAGACATAAGGCTTCACCCGCTGCCATACCGACAACGGCGCAACGCGCTCAACCTCCGGATAATCAGGAAGTTTTGACATGATTGCAGAATTCAGATTGTCGAAATATCCATCCGGGACCCTGAATCCGGCATCTGTGCCATACTTTTCTTTTAATATATCTTCTTGTCGCATGAGGTGACTATTTTTATTGTTTGACCTCAACATCACGCAGAAGTTTAATTCAAAAAAATTTTTTGATTGCATGAACATTATCCGCTTCGACAATGTTTTAATAGCGTAAAGAAAATCGTTTCATGATGTTAGGTTAGTTTGAAATAGTATTATGGAAAACACGAAATAGGCTGGAAAACCAGCCTATTTTACTTTATTTACGCCGCAATTAGCGATTTTACTTGTGACCATCTAAATTTGATTTTATTCGTGCCTTGATTTATTGAGAAAAGCGGGGGCACCTAAAACTCCTGCCCTATGCAAGCAATGCCTCTGTCACCTTTTTCACTGCATGATGATAACTCGCCTTGAGCGCACCAACCGAAGTGCCGAGAATTTCCGACATATCCTCATATTTCATCTCATCATAATATCGCATGTTGAACACGAGACGCTGCTTTTCCGGCAACTTTTCTATTGCCCTCAGAAGTTCTTTCTGAAGCTCATCGCCGTCAAAGAAACTGTCGGCCTCTATGTTGTTGAGCAAAAATGACTCATCGGCATCTTCACTCAACTGCAATCGCTGCTTCTCCTTATTTATAAAATTGATTGATTCGTTCACGGCTATCTTAAAAAGCCATGTCGACAATTTAGCATCTCCTCTAAAATTGTGAAGATTGTTCCATGCTTTGAGAAACACATTCTGGACCAAATCGTTAGCATCGTCATGGCTAACCACCATTTTACGAATCTGCCAGTACACCGGCTGTGAATACATCTTCAGCAACAAATCGAAAGCACGGGAGGCCGTTGCCTTGTTTTGCAACTGCCTCACAAGTTCTTTTTCATCTATTGGCGCGGTATATGTCATTGTGGAACTATCTTTTTAAGTCGTAAAATTAGTAAACATTCCTTAAACAACCGACACGGCCCATATTTATATAACTTAATTTAACATATTAACCAAACACAAGCAAAATATCGATATCGCTTCACAAATATAATCCGCCTCTGTTTTTTCACTTCATGCCCATTTCATCATGAAAGAACCTGAGTCATGCCTTACATCGTCAAACCATGCCACATCACATCATCTCTCAATATTTCTTTAACAAAATCATTCCTTATAATGTTATATATTATATATAACCCATTAAAACTGCAAGTTATGAAACATAAATACACAATTCTCTCGTTTCTTTCAACATTGTTGCTCATATTTTCATCGCAAAACATATCTGCGCAGTATTATGAGATTGCCAACCGGCTTCCGGGCCTTATTCGGCCGGCACTCTCAGGCTCGCTCAACTACAAAGGCTTTATTGAATCCGGCTATAGCAAGACGCTTGGCAACTATAATGCCGACTTCCTTGAAATCTCGACCTCGCAGGGTTTCACATATTCCAGCTGGTTCTATATGGGCTTAGGCATCGGAGTTGACGTGCTGTTCTCGCATAAAAACGACAACTGGGGCACCAACTGGCAATATGACGAACCCGGTTTCGACACACAGCATTCATCCACCACTACGGCTGCAATGCTGCCCCTGTTCACCGATTTCCGTTTTAATATAGGGGACACTTCAAGCGCATCGTTCTTTATCGATCTTAAAGTGGGATGCTCATTCCTGCTGAGCAAGAATTATATATCAATCGGCGACGGATATCTCACAAACCAGCAATATTTTTATCTCAGGCCATCAATAGGAATCAGAATCCCTACAAATTCTCAGAATCCTCGACAGGCTGTAAACATCGGCATCAACTACAGGCTCTTGACTTCAAACTACTGGAATTCCCGGAGCCGCAATGTCACCCTCAACGGGCTCGGTGCATCGCTCTCTTACGAATGGTGATTCCAAACCACAAGAATGAGACTCTTTCCACTTTATTTGCCATTAAAACACTTTTCTCACAGAATTCCATAAGCACAGACGCTGTCGATAATACTTCGGCAGCATCTTTTTTCGTGCTAAATATAATTTATATAGGGAAGTCTACGTTTATTCATAAGTACTATTCAGACTACCTTAAATTCCATCCAATGACTAAAATTCTACCGACAATCAAATCTGCCATATTGGCAGCATCATTGACAATGGCTGCGGCCCCGGCTACTTATGCGGTGGTCGCACGACAAGGACTAATCACCGCATCACAACCTGACGGGACAGAGATTACAATCCGTCTTGAGGGCGACGCGCTCAGTCATCGCGCATACACTTCCGACGGCTATCTTCTCACAACTGACGAAGAGGGATACTATGTATTCGCCGACTGTGGAGCAGACGGACTTCCCGTTGCCACCACACTGAGAGCAGTCAACCCCGGCTCAAGGTCTGCCGAAATGAATCTTGCAATCTCAAAGCTCAACCAAAGCAATGTGACTGACGCATTCAACAAAAGGGATTCTTCACCGATGAGAAAAGCCGCCAAAGAGCCTCAGAAAGGTCCGGGGTTATTCTCTTCATCATTCCCGGTGCTCGGAGAGCAGAAAGCAATTGTGATTCTTGTGGAATTCTCAAATAATGAATTCACTGTTGAGAATCCGCACGACTATTTCACTCGCCTTCTCAATGAAGAGAACTTCAGCCTTGAGGGCGGCACAGGCAGCGCACGCGATTTTTACATCAGCAACTCTTCTGGAAAATTTGTTCCCGAATTTGACCTTTTCGGTCCCGTTAAACTGGAGCACCCTATTTCCTACTACGGACAGAATGATTCATGGGGCAATGACATACGCCCTCACGAAATGGTCATAGAGGCGTGCCAGGCATTAGACGAGGAGGTGGACTTCTCTGAATATGACCGCGACGGTGACGGCATGATCGACAATGTATATGTATTTTACGCCGGTTTCGGCGAGGCCGACGGCGGGGCTTCAACCACAATATGGCCGCATTCGTTCGACATCATATCTGCCACCAACGAAGCTTACATGCTCGACGACGTTTGCCTCAACCGCTATGCCTGCTCCAATGAGCTGTCTTACCGAGACAAACGAGTAGACGGCATCGGCACTTTCACTCATGAATTCAGCCATGTGATGGCTCTCCCCGACCTCTATGCAACATCTTATTCAAGCTCATTTACTCCCGGAGCATGGAACATCATGGACCGAGGGTCATATAACAATGACAGCCGCACCCCGCCCAACTATTCTTCATTCGAGCGTTATGCGCTTGACTGGATGGAACCTGAAGTGATCAGCGAGCCCGGAGTATATGAACTGCCTCCTCTCCATGAGTCTAACAAGGCATACATTCTCCCAACTGAGAGAGAATTTGAATATTTCTTGCTTGAGAACCGTCAGCAAGATGGATTCGACAAATATATCCCGGGACACGGAATGCTTATATGGCATGTGGATTTTGACCAGAAAGTGTGGGATTTAAACCGGGTAAACAATGATCCCAAACACCAGTATGTGGACCTTGTAGAGGCCGACAACAAGAAAACCGAGAAAACACGCGACGGCGATTCTTTCCCCGGCAGATATGAAGTAACATCTATAACCTATTCAACCAAACCGGCCTTGAAAAGCTGGGACGGAGTTTCTCCCGGTTTTGAGATTTTCGACATTACAGAATCTGAGGACGGCATGATTTCATTCACCGTCAAGGCATATGAAGTGAACGGAGTAGAATCTGCCATTGCTTCCGACAATCTTATCATTGCGGGCAACAGCATCTCAACCGCCGGCGAACCTGCCGACATCTACGACCTTGCAGGCAGAAAAGTGGCCACTGCCACAACTTCTCCCATCACCCTGCCCGCTGGTCTTTACATAACCGAAACCGCAGGCAAGACTCACAAGTTTATAATCAAATAAAGGGTTGAAACACCAAACATAAAGAAAAGTGGATTTGCTACGAGTGTTAGCAAATCCACTTTTCTTTACCAACATTCTGAATGGAGTAGAGCGAATTTCTGCAGGGCAACCGCATCAGAATCCATAATTTTTAAGAAGCGTTATCAAATATTTAGGATTCCAGGAAGCGCATCTGAGTCTCTTTCTCACGCTTAACTTATCCTGCGTATGCGTCGCGATCTGGAGTGCAAGTTTCCTGAGCAATGACAGATTCTGGGCGGCATTCTTTTTTCGGGCGCGGCATTTGTCCTCCTTGAACGTGACATCGAGATGCCGGTGCAGTCCGTTTTCAATACCCCAGTGCCCTCTGGCGAGCTCGCCGTAATATTGTGCAAGCGGGAAATCCTCGTCACTTATATAATATCTTGTCTGCACCTCGGTTCGTCCTCCTTCGCTTACATGCACCCGTTCAGTCTCGACACAGACCAGTGTCCGGAGATTCTTCCAGCGACCGAATATCTCCTTGTCCTCCATCATATCGGCGGGATATATGGACACAGCCCTTGTCTCCACCCTTGCGTGTTCCTTCTCGGTGACGGAATATGTGGATGTCGGTTGGTTGTATTTGATAACATCCTGTATCTCAGAAAGCAACCCCGCCCGGTTCTCTTTCACCGCAAGAAAGTAATGGGCGTTCTTTCCAACTATTTTCTCGGCGATGTCAACCTGGGTGCCCATAGCGTCAATGCTGACCACGGCTCCGTCTATCACGAGCCTGTCAAGCATTCTCGGAATGGCAGGTATCTCATTTTCCTTGTCCCGGACTTTCTCCTGCCCAAGCAATAACGAATTCTCTGTCACCCATGCGTGCAGAAGATAATCCCCTTTCGGCCCTTTTTGTCCCGGCGCAGTCCCGCACTCCTTTTTTCCGTCTATCGCTATCTGCTTCTCGTTCATGACGTCCATGATTCTTTTGCCATGCTCGACTACGCATTGCCTGACATAATCCGTACCGAGTGCCGCAAACAGCCTCTCGAATGTGTCCCGCGACGGATTCCGGTCTGTATACGGCAATAGCCCGAATTCCCCGGACCGGTGTTCTGCGAACATGGCCATATCGGGGTAGTCCTCTCCTCCACATAGATATGTCAGAAGTGCTATCGCCATTAAATCCCCGGGTTCATAAGTGCATTGATCTATCTTTCGCGGATCCTTAACTCCGTCAAATATCGTTATAAGCATGTTTCTCATGCCTATAAAATAATGCCTTCACGCCCGATGTCAAGACCATGCCGATTTAATAATGCCTAAATCTTTATAATTTTTGTAGATTCCGATGCGGTTGCCCTGGAATTTCTGAGGAAGATTTGCGTATTTGAAAAAAAAGTTATAAATTTGCAGTCAGAAATGCGCACGTGGCGTAATGGTAGCCGCGCCAGACTTAGGATCTGGTGTCTCACGACGTGGGGGTTCGAGTCCCTTCGTGCGCACAACTTCCAGCCGGGAGCCATACGGTTCCCGGCTGTTCTTACTTTATACCGCATCTTGCTGCCTATGCAAGCATGACCCATTAAAATATTACCTATGAAAAAAAACACTCTTCTTGCAAGCATATTATTTCTTTTGCTGTCTGCCGGAGCCGCAAAGGCCGATGACAGCAATAATGCCAAAGCAAAATTCGATTCTTTCACACACGGCTTATCTGAATTGCCGGCCGACTCAGTGCAAGGCGCTGTCAAGAAACTGATGCGTTCTGCAGAACAAGACCGCGAGGAATACATCTCGCTCTATAACCTCGCAACGTCCGCTTTCTTCTCGACAGACTCCCCGATGCGCGACGAGAACTGCTACATTTTCTTTCTTCAAGAAGTTCTCAACTCCGGCATACCGGGCGAAGCTGACCGTGAACGCGCCAAATTCAGAATGGAGATGGCAATGAAAAACCGCCCCGGCACATTGGCTCACGACTTCGCTTTCATAACACGGGAAGGGAAAGAATCCCACCTCCTGGAATCATTGCAAAACAAACATACTCTTTTACTTTTCTATGACCCGGACTGCGGGCATTGCTCCGACACCATCGAGACTCTGCGCCACTCGCCTATTCCGGAATGGCTGTCGGTTGTCGCAATAGACCCCGAGACAGACAGAGCGCTATGGGAATGCTCTAAAGACGCACTGCCCGAGGAATGGACAATAGGGTTCGCAATTGACCCCATTCAAGATGACGAAACCTATGTTTTTCCGGAGATGCCTACACTTTATCTACTCGACAGCAAAGGAACGGTCATTTTAAAAGAGGCAACCGTCAACCAGATACTGAATTTTAAATAACATTGGTTCATCAACAACCGCAACCAATTCACTCCTTGCATTTTTCATATTTTTTTGCTAACTTTACGCCAAATTCCACTTTTTCCGAACAATGGCCGATGATATAGAAATGCCGGACACCCCGGCTCCGGAACCTGCTGCCAAACGCACTATTCTTTCCGGAATGTTCCGAAACTGGTATCTTGAATATGCCAGCTATGTAATTCTCGAGAGAGCCGTTCCCCACATCGAGGACGGCCTGAAACCTGTGCAACGTCGCATTCTGCATTCCATGCAGACTCTCGACGACGGCCGCTTCAACAAAGTGGCCAACATCGTGGGTAACACCATGCAATATCACCCGCATGGCGATGCTTCTATCGGCGACGCCCTTGTGCAACTCGGACAAAAGGAACTCCTTATCGACACTCAGGGGAACTGGGGAAACATTCTCACAGGCGACTCTGCAGCTGCTCCCCGTTATATCGAGGCTCGCCTCTCGGAGTTTGCACTTGAAACAGTGTTCAGCCCCAAAATAACGGAATGGACACCATCTTACGACGGGAGAAAAAAAGAGCCGGTGACATTGCCGGTGAAATTCCCGCTGCTTCTCGCCCAAGGCGTGGAGGGAATTGCCGTAGGCCTGTCGTCAAAGATTCTTCCCCACAATTTCAATGAGATTCTCGATGCTGCCATAGCATATCTTCATAACGAGCCTTTCTCGCTTCTGCCCGATTTCCAGACAGGCGGCCTGCTTGACGCCTCCCGCTACAATGACGGGGCAAGAGGGGGCAGCGTAAAAGTGAGAGCAAAAATCGAGAAAATCGACAACAAGACGCTCGCTATAACCGAACTCCCATTCGGAAAAAACACTTCCACTCTCATTGCCTCTATCCTGTCGGCAATGGAAAAGGGGAAAATAAAAATCAGGAAAGTAGACGACAACACTGCCGCCACTGCCGAGATTCTCGTTCACCTGATTCCGGGCACATCATCCGACAAAGCAATCGACGCCCTTTACGCTTTCACTGATTGCGAAGTCAGCATATCCCCTAACTGCTGCGTGATTGCCGACAGCAAGCCTCAATTCCTGTCGGTATCAGATCTGCTGAAACATTCTGTAGTCCATACACGCGAACTGCTTCGCCGGGAACTTGAGATAAAACTTGCAGAAACCAAAGAGGCACAGCTGTATTGCTCTCTTGAAAAAATCTTCATAGAGGAGAGAATCTATAAAGACAAAGAAGTGGAAGAGGCGGCAGACATGAACGCCGCCATAGCACATGTCGACAAAAGGCTTGAGCCTTTCAAGCCCTCATTCTTCAGAGAAGTGACACAGGAAGACCTCATCAGGCTCTGGGAGATAAAAATGGGGCGCATACTCAAATTCAATACCGACAAAGCCAACCGCCACATAGCCGACCTTCAGAAAGACATCGAAAGACTGCAGTTTGACCTCGACCACATGGTGGAGTACACAATCGCATGGTATGCTCACCTGAAGGAGAAATATGGCGACTCATTCCCCCGCCGCACAGTGTTGCGCGGATTCGACTCGATAGAGGCGGCAAAAGTGGCAGAAGCCAACAAGCGACTCTACTATGACAAGACAGGCGGATTCTTAGGGACTTCTCTGAAAGACAATGACTTCCTTTTCACCTGCTCCGACATTGACGATATTCTCATTATATATCGCGACGGCACATACAAACTCGTGAAAGTGCAAGACAAACTCTATGTGGGCAAGAAAATAATCCACATAGGGCTATTCAAGAAAGGCGACAAACGCACAATCTATAATGTGATATACCGCCACGGAAAACCCGGCACTACTGATTCAGAGGGTAAAAACCTTGGCTACGCCTATAAGAAACGCTTTTTCATTACAGGGCTTACGCGCGAAAAGGAATATAACATCACCAAAGGGGCTCCGGGGTCGAAAGTGGAATGGCTCACATGCAATCCCAACGGGGAGGCCGAAATCGTGAAAGCTGTGCTAAAGGATGAGCCAAACGAGACAGGGCGCCGACCGAGAGCAAAAGAAGTGATGGTGAATTTCGCGGAACTTGACATCAAAGGGAAGGAATCTCTTGGGAATCTTGTGACAAAGTATCAAGTTGACGACGTGCGCCTCATTGAAAAAGGAACAAGCACACTGGGAGGGCGCGAAGTATGGTTCGACCGCGATGTGCTGCGGCTAAACTACGACGGACGAGGAGAGAGCCTCGGAGTGTTCCAAGGCGACGACCTTGTGCTTGTGGTCACACGCGACGGCGAATACTTCACTTCTTCATTCGCAGATTCCAATCATTATGACGACAACATTCTCAAGATAGAGAAATTCGACCCACACAAAGTGTGGACACTCGCCTTGTTCGACTCCTCGCTTGGATTCCCATATCTGAAGAGATTCGTGTTTGAGCCCTCTGCCAAGCAACAGAGATTTGTTGGCAACGACTCCACATCCCGAATACTGCTTCTCACCGACACAGTTTATCCAAGACTTGAGGTGACATTCGGCGGTGCAGACTCCGTGCGACCGGCAATAGAAATCGATGCAGAAGAGTTCATTGCCGTTAAAGGGTTCAAGGCGAAAGGGAAAAGAATCTCCAATTTCACCGTCGATGCCATCACTGAGCTGGAGCCGACTCGATTCCCGCCTGAGCCGGAACCTGAGCCGGAACCTGAAGATGAAACTGAAGACAGCGGACAAGAGGAAAAATCAGGGCCAATCGTAGTGCAAGGCGATCTGTTTGCTCTCGACGACATATCTGAATAAAGGAAATGAAAATTATTCATAAAATATTGCTCCTGCTGTTTCTGGCCTCATCCGCCACTTTCATTTGCCCAGCGTTGAACGACACAATCGAATCAAGGCCGGTGACTGGAATATATTCATTGGAGATAGGAAGAAAAAATGTGCTTGCCACATATCTCTCCCCTCTTCACTACACCGGAACCGACGTAGGAATCAGCGGAGCCTGGAGCAAGGCCATGCCTTTCAATCCGAAAAAAGCCGTAATGAGTTTTGATGCGTCTGTCAACTTCTCAAATCTACTCAACCCGGCGGAAACGGCAAGAATGGTTGGCCTCACAGCCGCCTTCAATTGGGGAATGTCATGGCGAACAATGCTTACTCAGCGAATGCAGCTTACCGTAGGAGGCTCGGCCGGGATAGACGGCGGCGCCTATTATCTGCTGCGAAATGGCAACAACCCTGTTCAAGCCATGGCGGCGGTGTCTGTTTCTGCGCGTGCAAGCCTGTCTCACCCGTTTAAAATCGGCAAGCTCGACCTGCTCCTAAGAGATGAGATATCAATACCTTCATTGAGTGTGTTCTTCTGCCCCGAATACGGCGAGACATACTATGAAATCTATCTTGGCAACCATAAAGGATTGGCCCACGCAGGATGGTGGGGCAATAATTTCAGGCTTCACAACCTATTGTCGCTCACATTCGATTTCGGACGCACCGCTACCATGATTGGCTATCGGTTCAATGCCGACACTCAATGGGCCAACAATCTGAACACAAAAATATTTACCCACTCCTTTGTGATAGGGATAATCCCCGGAGGCATCGGGCTCAAAAAGCGGGCGCCTCGAATTGTGGGAGAAAAAAATATACTCTCTTTACTGACGTGAAAAAGAAACTACACATATTAAGCCTGCTTCTGGCCATAACCGTCGCCCCGTGGCTCACTTCATGCCACGACTCTCCGGATTATAAAGACGACGTATATGGCAATTTCGACGCATTAGTCGACATAGTGGATTCGCGCTACTGTTTTTTTGAAGAAAAAGACATAGACTGGAGGGCTACCGCCGCGTCTTATCGCAAACTTATCTCGCCTGAAACCAACTTTGTGGAACTCTTTTTCATATGCTCTGCCCTTCTTGACGAGTTGCGCGACGGACATGTCAACCTCTCTTCTCGATTCGACACAAGCTACTACAGGGCATGGTGGACCGATTATCCGCAAGACTTCAGCCTCCGCACGCTTGAGGAATACTATCTCAAGTTTGATTGGCTCACAACAAACGGAATCATGTACACACAGTTCGAGAATAAAGTGGGATATATATATTACCCTTCGTTCTCCTACATGATAGGCGACACTTCGCTCGACTATATTCTGGCGATTCTGTCGCGAAGCAGAGGCTTGATTATAGACATCCGCAACAACGGGGGCGGGGCGCTGACAAACATCGACACCCTTCTTGGCCGCTTCATCAAAGAGAAAATCACCGGCGGATACTTAATCCACAAAACAGGCCCCGGCCATTCTGATTTCTCAGAGCCTTACCCAATGGAGTATAAACCGGCCGAAGAGGGGCGCGTGATGTGGGACGGGCCTATAGCATTGCTCACCAACCGCTCATGCTTCTCCGCAGCCAACGATTTTGTGTCGGTTATGAAGAATCTTCCAAACGTGACTGTCATAGGGGCGAAAACCGGAGGCGGAGGAGGTATGCCATTCTCGTCAGAACTTCCCAACGGATGGGCGATACGGTTCTCTGCATGTCCGACACTAAACGCTGACATGGAACACATTGAAAACGGGGTGGAGCCATCGCCGGGATGCGAAGTGCATTCTCCGGATGAAGAGCTTGCAAAAGGGAAAGACGCGATTCTTGATTTCGCCATCGAAATGATGATGAAATATCCGGCGCCCGATGACAATGAGAATGAAGAAGGCACCGGCAAAGCCGGCTTATAGGCGGAATAACAGCCTGAATGCCCCGGAATTCATTTACCGGCGCATGACAGCACAGTCGAGCTTTCTACGTCTACTCCATATTCTTTTGCAAATCTGAGTATAGCCCTTGCAAGCTTAGGCTTCAATTCTTCAGGACAATATCTGAAATATGACTCCGCAGCCCTCACATGGGCTGCATCAGGCATAGGATATTCTCTCCTCTCGGGAAGTCCGAACACACTGTCCGGCAATTCCTTCTTCTCCTCATAGCTTAATACATCGCTCATAATTCAAAAAATTTGGCATCAATAAAATTAATATTCACAGACTCGTAAAACAGTTTATAAATATATAACGCCTCACCGAACGAATAGGTCTTGGCAACGTTATTATTCTGAATCTATAAGACAACTTGCAGAAATAATAACCGCTATGCCACTAACCATTTTAAGGCGTGGCATCGTTACCAACATTCTTAAAAAAGATATATACATGTGGACATTTGAACCCATATTTAAATCAATCATCTGGGGCGGCGAAAAAATCGCGCCATTCAAAGGGGTGAAGACATCGCAAAAAGAAATTGGCGAAAGCTGGGAAATATCAGGAATGGAAGGTTCTGAATCAATAGTGGCAGACGGACCGGACAAAGGTCTGACCCTCCCTCAGCTCGTAGAACGCTATAAGGCTGATTTGCTTGGCGAAAAGAACTATAAAAAATATGGCAACGATTTCCCTTTGCTCATAAAATTTATCGACGCCTGCCAGGATCTTTCCGTGCAGGTGCATCCATCCGACGAGCTCGCCAGAGAAAGAGGGAAGATATTCGGGAAGACAGAGATGTGGTATGTGCTGGGGGCGGAAAAAGGCGCTGTCCTTGCCAATGGATTCAACTGCAGCGTAAAACCAGAAGAATATGAACGCCTGGTCGAGACCGGCGAAATAATGGATGTGCTCAACTTCAATCCCATCAAGCCCGGCGACACTTTCTTTATTCCCGCAGGGCGTGTCCACGCCATTGGGAAAGGGGCATTTGTGGCTGAAATTCAAGAGACATCCGACATAACCTATCGTCTTTACGATTATAAGCGCAAAGACCAGGACGGCAACGAACGCCAGCTTCACATAAAAGAGGCATTCGATGCCATCAACTTCGATGATACGGAAGGGAAACCTGTTGACTACACAATCCACAACGACATCCCCGTAAATCTCGTCACATCTCCCTTCTTCACCACCAACATCTGGAAAATTGACCACGAAGTGATGCGCGACTATTCAGAGTGGGACACTTTTGTGGCAATAATATGCACAAAAGGTGAAGCCGTTCTCACTTGCGGCAACGAAACAAAAGAGGTGAAAGAAGGCACATCTGTATTGATTCCCGCATCGTGCTCCAACCTTACAATCACCCCGAAAGGTGTGTTTGAAGCCCTTGAAACATATATAAAATAAATTTTTTCGCCTCTGTGGTGGGAAATAAGCGAATTTCTATGTAAATTTGCACGTTTAAACCGATAGTCGGGAGCCACTAACCATTCAGCGGCTCCCTAAAATGGTTAAAATAGCTAAATCAAAAGACCTCAATTTATTCAAATATGTATAGAGACAAGACATGTGGCGAATTGCGTCTCTCCGATGCCGGACGTAAGGTGACGATTGCCGGATGGGTGCAGCGCAGCCGCAAAATGGGAGGCATGACATTTGTGGATGTCCGCGACCGATATGGAATTACCCAGGTTGTATTCAACACCAGTGAAAATGAAGAAGAGAATAATCTCTTCAATGCTGCCAACACTCTCGGAAGAGAATACGTGGTGCAGATCTCAGGCACAGTTGCAGAGCGCACGAGCAAAAACGCCAACATCCCAACCGGAGAAATCGAGATTATCGCCGAAGATTTGAAAGTGCTCAACAAAAGCGATATTCCTCCATTCACTATCGAAGACAACACCGACGGTGGCGACGACTTGAGAATGAAATACCGCTATCTCGACCTTCGCCGTCCGGCTGTGAGAAAAAATCTTGAGCTTCGCCATAAGATGGCTTTTGAAATCCGCCGCTATCTTGACTCTAAAGGATTCCTTGAAATTGAAACCCCTATTCTCGTGAAGTCCACACCAGAAGGAGCCCGCGACTTCGTTGTGCCCTCACGCATGAATCCGGGTGAGTTCTACGCTCTTCCGCAAAGCCCGCAGCTTTTCAAGCAATTGCTCATGGTGAGCGGATTCGACCGCTACTTCCAGATTGCAAAATGCTTCCGCGATGAGGACCTCCGTGCAGACCGCCAGCCGGAATTCACTCAGATCGACTGCGAAATGAGCTTCGTGAAGCAGGAAGACGTTATCGACATGTTTGAAGGCCTCGTGAAACACATCTTCAAATATGTGAAAGAAATAGACTTCACCGACCCGTTCCCGAGAATGACTTGGAACGATGCCATGCGCCTTTATGGCAGCGACAAGCCCGACATCAGATTCGGAATGCAGTTCGTCGAACTCACCGACCTTGTGAAAGGGAAAGGGTTCGCTGTTGTTGACGATGCTGAACTCACAGTTGGCATCAATGCCAAAGGATGTGCCAACTACACCCGTAAGCAGATTGACGAGCTCACAGAGTTTGTGAAACGTCCGCAAGTAGGCGCCAAAGGGCTTATGTGGGTAAAAGTTGAGCAAGACGGAGCCTTCAAGAGCTCTGTAGGCAAGTTCTTCACTCCCGAAGACCTCGCCAAATGGGCAGAACGCATGGAAGCTGAGCCGGGCGACCTCATCCTCGTAATGAGCGGAGAAAAGATGAAAACCCGCAAACAACTGTGTGAACTGCGTCTTGAGATGGGAAGCAGACTCGGCTTGCGCGACAAGAATGTGTTCGCTCCTCTTTGGGTGATTGATTTCCCGCTCTTTGAATGGGACGACGAAACACAGCGTTACTACGCTATGCACCATCCCTTCACATCGCCCAATCCCGATGACATCGACAAACTTCGCACCGACACCGGAAATGTGCGTGCCACAGCCTACGACATTGTTGTGAACGGCACAGAACTTGGAGGCGGATCAATAAGAATACACGACCCCAAACTCCAGAACGAGATGTTCGAGCTTCTCGGGTTCACACCGGAAAAGGCTCAGGAACAATTCGGATTTCTCATGAATGCGTTCAAGTTCGGCGCACCTCCTCATGGAGGCCTCGCCCTCGGGTTCGACCGTTTCGTTTCAATTCTTGCCGGGCTCGACACAATCCGCGACGTTATCGCATTCCCGAAAAACAATTCCGGAAGAGACGTAATGAACGAATCGCCGTCGCCAATCGACCAGGCTCAGCTCGATGAACTTTTCCTGGAGTTGAAGCCGTTGAATGACTGAGAATAACACTAAATCCTTTCCCTCGACGTGAACACGAACAAAATGCTAAAGGTAAAAGACATCGCAGCCACAATCGAAGATTTCGCGCCTAAAATGCTGCAGGAATCTTACGACAACGCCGGACTGCAAGTGGGCGACCCCGACATGGAAGTCAGCGCCGCCCTCCTCTGCCTTGACGTGACTGAAGATGTGATCAATGAGGCTATTGAACGTCACTGCAACCTTATCATCTCTCACCACCCTTTGCTTTTCAAAGGGCTTAAAGAGGTGACAGGGCGCACCGCTACCGAGCGAATCGTGATAAAAGCAATCAAAGAGAACATCGCAATCTATTCGGCCCACACCAACCTTGATTCCGCATGGGAAGGTGTGAGCCATGAGATTGCCCACGTCTTAGACCTGCACAACCTAAAGGTGCTCGAACCAAAACCGGGCGACCCATCCGTGGGACTTGGAGTGATAGGCGATGTGCAGCCCACACCGAAAATAGAATTCCTTCGCAACATCAAGGAAGCTTTCAAGGTGAAATGCCTGCGCTATTCAGCACAATGCCCTCAGCTCGTGGTGAGAAAAGTGGCCGTGTGCGGCGGAGCCGGAGCCTCGCTTATTGCTGATGCTATCGCCAACGGTGCCGACATTATTGTAACCGGCGACGTGAAATATCACGATTTCACCACATTCGGGCTCGACATCATAATTGCCGACATCGGACATTATGAAAGCGAACTCTGCACTAAGAAGATTTTTTCAAAAATCATCCGTGAGAAATATCCTGATTTCGTCACATATTTTGCAGAGACCGAAACCAATCCTATCAAATACATGTAATAAAGAGATATGCCAATGGCTACCGACAAAAAGAACGACAAAGAACGCAGCGTGGAAGAACGCCTCCAGAATCTTTTCCAACTTCAGTCTTACCTCTCGGAGATTGACCGAATCAAGATTCTTCGCGGAGAACTTCCCAACGAGGTGAAAGACCTCGAAGACGAAATCATCAGATATCAGACACGCATCCAGAAATATAAGGATGAGATTGAAGATCTGAAAGCATTCGTCAACCAGAAAAAGGGTGAGATTGCCGACCGCCGCGTGAAAATCGAAAAGTATGAGGAGCAAATCAACAATGTGCGCAACAACCGTGAGTTTGCATTCCTCGAAAAGGAGAAAGAATTTGAAGGTCTTGAAATAGAGCTCGCTGAGAAAAACATCAGAGAGGCTACTGAAAAGCAGGAGCAGAAAGCCGCTGAAATACAGCGTGCAGAAGAGGGTTTGGCCGACAATCAGCACATCCTCGAGGAAAAGCGCAAAGAACTTGACGAAATTGTGTCGGAAACTCGCATGGAGGAAGAGAACATACGCGTCAAGGCAAAAGAACTCGAACAGAAAATCGATGACTATACTCTCGCCGCCTTCAAGAGAATCCGCAAAAATGCTCGCAACGGGCTTGGCATCGTCACTGTGCAGAGAAGTGCCTGCGGAGGCTGCTTCAACCGCATTCCCCCGCAACGCCAGCTTGAAATAAAGATGCACAAAAAGGTGATTGTATGTGAATATTGCGGACGCATCATGGTTGACGGTGCACTTGTGGGCGTAGACCAGCCTGTTGTGGAAACTCCTGTTAAGCCCAAGCGTAAACTCGGCTCAAAATTATAATTGACATCCGGAGCGGCTCATTGAGTCAGAATCCGAATCGATCAGGCATCCTGTTTGAAAACATTATCCCCTATGCGGCACGTGCCGCATAGGGGATAATGTTTTCATGTTCCCACAAAACCAACCTCCTGTAAAACTCATGGAATATTCAGGAAGCGGTGAAGCTGCACCGAAAGAGTCCACCGAGAGTCGTCCATGACCCTTCTGACTGTTCGCTGCCTGTTAGCCTCACATTCGCCTGCATTGTCCACAAAACAAGGCTGAAGGTAGAATCTTGTAGCGCTGTCAACACAATCAAGTCTGAAATAAGAATCGAGCGGCTGACCCAAGTCTACCACTTTCAGCTCATCCGCATGAGCCACTTTCAAATCATAATCTCCGGCTCCATTCATGCCGTATTTTGGCGATACTGTCACCCAGTCAATCCCTTCCGGCACAGGATTTGTGCCGTTGGTCTCTATCGCCACCATTTTCCCGGTGCGCTCCTTGAGATAAGCCACAAATTTGCTGTCAATCCACATTGTCGGCTCCCCTCCGGTGAGAATTATCCATCTTCCCGGATAATTATTCACCACATCCGCAATCTCGTCATCCGTCATCATTTTTCCATCATGATGCTGAGTGTCGCAAAAACTACACTTCAGATTGCAGCCGGAAAACCGCACAAAAACAGAAGGGACGCCTGTGTGGGCGCCCTCTCCCTGAAGTGAATAAAAAATTTCGTTGATTTTTCTCATATCTCGTTCCAGATCCCTTCAATCTTTCTCGTAGATTGCCGTGTTTCCTTCACTCTCCTGCACCTCGCAGCGCCAGCAGCACGGCACAGTGTCTACAATCCATCTCGCAATGTTTTCTGCCGTGGGATTGCATTCAATCACATCATTTATAACAGAATGGTCAAGACGATCCATCACCATCTCCTTGATGTGAGTGAAATCCACCACCATGCCGTCGGCGTTCAACTCTCGCGACCTGCACTCCACAGTCACAATCCAGTTGTGGCCATGAAGATTGCTGCACTTGCTCTTGTAACTGAGTTCAAGCCTATGGGCTGCGCTTATCTCGAATCTTTTCTTAACGTAATACATAGTCAGTCTTCATATATTGTGGGGTCGTCGATTCCGGCCTCAGCCATAGCTTCGCGACGCTCCACGCAAGTGCCACATTTTCCGCAATGCTTCTCACCCCCCTTATAGCAGGAATAAGTAAGAGAATAGTCCACTCCAAGCCTCTTCCCGAGCGCCGCTATGTCACCCTTCGTTATGTTTGTGAAAGCCGCCTCGATAGTCACTCCGTCATATGTGCCACATCTCATGGCCTCGCTCATGGCTTCTACAAAATCCGGGCGACAGTCAGGGTAAATTGCATGGTCGCCACCATGATTGGCCATCATGACATGAAGAAGGCCACGCGACTCGGCAAGGCCACATGCCACCGAAAGCATTATGCCGTTGCGGAACGGCACCACCGTCGACTTCATATTCTCATCCGAATAATGACCTTCCGGAATATCTCCGGCACCCGAGAGCAAAGAACTCCTGAAATACTTTGACATGAAATCCAATGGAATCACAAGATGATCGATTCCAAGAATTTCGCATTGCTTTGCCGCACACTCTATCTCGCGGGCATTATGGTTTGACCCGTAGTCAAAACTTACAGCCAACGCTATTCTGTCTTTCTTGTAATGAAGAAGAGTCACGCTGTCCATGCCTCCGGAGAGGATAATTACAGAATCTTTTCCCATAATCTTATTTTTTCATATCGAGCGCAGCTTCGCGACGCCTTATACACAACTCTTCATGATCAGAATCTCCCATATTAGCAAACGGATAGATGGATATTCCGCCTCTCGGCATGAAAAGCCCTTTCACCTCTATATATTTAGGGTCCATCAGATTCCACAAGTCTTTCATGATAATATTTACGCAATCTTCATGAAAGTCGCCATGATTCCTGAAGCTGAAGAGATATAACTTGAGGCTTTTGCTCTCTACCATTCTCTCTCGCGGTATGTAAGAGATTATTATGTGCCCGAAGTCAGGCTGTCCTGTCTTTGGACACAGCGTAGTAAATTCCGGGCAATCAAACGTTACTACATACTCATTTTCCGGATGTTTGTTCTCAAAAGTCTCTAACAATTGGGGCGCATAGTCTGTGGGATACGCCACACCTTGGCAGCCCAGAAGGGTAACGCCTTCAAGTTCTGATTCTTTTCTCATTCTAAAAAAAAAATTTAATCTTATTACTGATGCGGACGCTGCCACCATTCCGCATGAAGCCTTGGCTCCCGGCTGCAAAATTACAAAATAATCCAATCTTTCACAACGGATTTCAACAACTGAGCCACAAAATAATGTTAGGAGTTCGTTCCTTAAAATTTCGGAGTCGTAGGGGCGGCGATTTTTGAGCAGATTAGAGCGCACTATTAGAATTAATTGCAGACATCAGCCGGATTGTTGAAAATTTTTAATTATCTTTACATCAAATTAAAGTTAAAATGAAAAAGACCGAAACAATTGCCCTCTATCGCGATGCCTTTCTTGAAGGAAAGGATGAGGAAACACGCAGAAAGTTCGACGAAAAAGACATCAACAAGCAGTATTCCTCTATAATAGCATGGAGAAGACGCAGAAACATCTCTTCAGATGATGACGAGCAACCGTCTGCGGCTCTCGCTCTCGAACTGCTAAAGAAAGCAAAAAAAGTTATCAACGACCTTGACTCACTTTCTCCGAGAGATTCAGAGAAACTTTGGGACGCCGCAAATGAAGTGGCCGACGATGTGAATAATTTTGAAAGAATTAAGAAGTCAAGACTCATCAAAGAACTTGAATCTGAGAAGGAGAAACTTCAGCGACAGGGCGAGAATCTTGAACGAAAAATCGAAGCCTTAAAGCAGCAACTTAGTTAATTAATATTAAAAACTAAATTCTTCAGAACAATTTATCGCACACGTTGCACGGCTCTTTCATTTAAGATCGGCCGAAGTTTACAGAAATAGTGGTATTTTATAGCGAAAATGTCTACCTTTGCACATAGCGATGCCGAAGCACCGCCTTCGGTGTTTCTTTATCATAAGATTTTAATTTTAAAAGAGGCGGAGTGGCTGTGAAGGCTCTTCCGCCTCGATTTTCGCTACGCGAAAATACGCATTATTTGCCTGATATGCAACATTTTCGACTTAATATATATTAAAAAGAAACATCGTTTTTACCCTACGGGCAGCATCATGGACAGACTGGTTGATTTTGCCTCGTCAGTGCCCGATTTCCGCAGAACAGGCAAAGGAAACCACCGTCACAGACTCCGTGATATCATAATGCTGATGGTACTTGGCCGTGCCTCTGGATTTGTCGGCCGTGCCGATATAATTGCTTTCGGCAAACACAATATCAAAAGGTTCCGCAAAATGGGGATGTTGAAAAATGGGGTGCCGTCCGAAGCGACCCTTTGCCGAGTGGATAACGGCATCAATGACTGCGCCATGGCCGACAGGATGCAGGAATTTGTCGAAGTGTTTCATGCCCAGTTGCGGAGCCGATCCTGGCGGGAGATAATCTGTGTTGACGGCAAGGCCGAGCGGGGCACAGTTCTGGCGAACGGGCGAAATCCTGATATCGTGTCGGCTTACTCGTTCAACACAGGCATAACGCTGGCTACAGAGGCCTGTCAGGAGAAAAGCAATGAAATAAAGGCAGTCCCACAGCTTATCGACAAACTCGATATTGCCGGAAAGATTGTGACAGCCGACGCCATGGCCATGCAAAAGGACATCATAGACAGGATAAGGGGTAAAGGTGCGGATTTTCTCATTGAGCTCAAGGCCAACCAGCCTTCGCTGCGTTACGGAGTGGAAGACAGACTCAAAGAGTATAAGCCGCTATATTCTTATACGGAAGGTCCCGAACTCGGTCATGGAAGAATCGAGACAAGAACATACAACATATATGACGGACTCGAAATTATTGCCGACAAGGAGAAATGGGGCGGAAACATGACGATTATAGAGTACGAGGCCGAGACCGTCAGAAAGACGACCGCAAAACATACACGTGAAAAACGTCTGTATGTAAGCAGTCTGCCGGCAGACACTCCTTTCCTGGGTTCCATTGTGCGCCATCACTGGTCGATAGAAAGTATGCATTGGGGACTGGATGTAAATCTGCTGCAAGACAAGGTGAAGCGCAAGTCGGCAAAGGCCGCCCGCAACCTTGACACAATCCAAAGAATGGTCTACTCTGTATTTTCTATATGGAAAGGGTTGCGCAAAAAGCGATCTGACAAAAGAAAAGGCGTGGCAGAGCTTATGCGTCATGTCTCGATGAGCTTTACCCGATTGATGCGGTTTCTTTACCAAAAATGAAAATAAATCTGATTTTCAGAAAAAGATAACTACCTGAAATACAATCATGGAAATTTACCCGATTCTCAACAAACCGGGTAAGGGAAAATATGTCTTTATTTTTATCTTAAATGAAAGAGCCGTGCACACGTTGTTTAATATTGTGAAAGAAAGAAGATAGATTTTTGTTCATTAAGTTTAAGTAACAGAGGTTTCGACTTCTGCTAACAAAAGAGGCCACTCGCGAGAGCGGCCTCTTTTATTAGCTTTAGAACTTTCCTTAAAAATTTAAATCCACCCTACTTTTTGCGGCCTACTATTACGGCAACAACTATAATCATGAAAGCACTCCGGGGGTTATCATGAAGCCTCCCCATCGCTCTCTTTGAGTATTTTCACGATAGAATCGCTGACCCCGCCACCTTGCGCAACTCTTCTTTAAGATTGCTTTGCGCCTTTATGCCAATAAGATAGACGGGCAAGCCGAACGGAAATAACCATTTGCATACCTCTCCAAACCATCTTCTCACTCCGGGATGATAAAACCATAGTTTACGAATCACCGGATAGTCAACAAGTTTATTGACCGCAAGAGAATTGCGACAGTCGCTCATATATTCCACATCCCCCTCAAGCTCCTCTGCAATAGCAGAAATCTCCCGGGAGTCATAGCCGTTGCGCCAATAATCCTTATAACTCTGACGCTTGCCATATCTCTCACAGAAAGCCAGGCATCGCTCCCGTAGAGCATCAAGACGCTCGATTGCCTCCTGCTCGGAAATATCATTGATGATAACTTCCTTATATGCCACACTGCGTTCCGGCTTCCTTCCGAGGATTTTTCGGAAAAAGGCTTTATAACGGTCACTGTCGAACACAGCTGAATCATTCATTGCCTTGTAAGTGACATATACGCCCAACGGAGCCAGAATAAATGTCGACAGCCATATACCTATCCACACAGGCCAACGCCCGTCGCGCGCCATCTTATAGCCGGTGTTGTCTATAATATAATAAAACAGGAACAACAGCACAGAAATGACAAGAGGCGTGCCAAGACCACCTTTTCGGATAATGGCCCCCAGCGGAGCGCCTATGAAAAAGAATATCAGGCATGCCACCGACAGGGTGTATTTCTTTATAAGCTCAATCTCGTGCCTGCGCATAATTCTTTTCTCATCGCTCACTGTCATCGACTTAAACTGATATTCGGCCACGGTGCGCTTTGAGATGTCGAGCGCCGACTCAAACACCCTTCCCCTTTGCGAAACGTCGACAGCCAATATCAATGAATCGACATTTATCGGCTGATATGTATTCACACTGTCAGCCTCTCCCACGCTTAAAGAGCCGGTCTTGCCTCCCCCGGCATGTCCATCCGGATTTCTCACTCCTGAACTACGATTCACAGAGCCTGCCTCGTTCATATTGAATGAAGACCTGCCTGAATTCCTATCCCGCAGCAAAGGGAAGGCGGTGTGTCGCAGATCCTCGGCATATACCGCCCCGGTTGAGTCAAGTCGCAAGCCCACAGAGTCGATAGTGTGGCGCAGCTCCGACACATTCTTACCCACGTATTGATTTCGCATACCCCCCTCGTCGAGCCTGTTGAAATTCGCATCAAAAGGGATGAGCACCTCTTTGTCGGCAAACTCTTCACGCCTGAACGGCACATTGCGGTCAAGGCTTCTCTGCTCCCTGAGATTTTCAAACTGCTCTCCATTGAAAAGATGCAGATAAAGATAGCGCATATCTCCTGTGAAAGCCAGACGTCCGGAGTCGGCCATGAGAATCGTGGAGTTGTCGCCGCCATGGCTCACATCGTATATCATAACATTGTAGAGCATTCCGGTTTCTCGGTCTTTATGCTTCACAAAAAGATTATAGCCGGGAATCTGGTCATAGAACACCCCTTCGGGAATCTCTACTTCAGGCGACTTCTGACGCATGGAGAAAAGCAGCGTCCACATCTTGACCTGCGCGGGAGGGAGCACATTATTCTGAAAAAAGAACGCCCCCACCGACACTATCGAAATCAGCACTATCAACGGGCGCATGGCATGAAGAAGAGAAATTCCTGAAGCCTTCATGGCCGTCAGCTCGAATTTTTCGCCGAAATTTCCAAACGTCATCAGGCTTGCAAGCAGAATAGCGAGCGGAAGTGCCATAGGCACCATGCTGACTGCGGCGTAGAAAAAAAGCTCTGCTATCAGAGACACGGAAAGCCCCTTCCCCACAAGGTCGTCGATATATTTCCATAAGAACTGCATCAGCACGATAAACAGCACAATGAAGAAAGTCATCGCGAAAAGAGGAAGAAAACTTTTCAATATAAACAGATAAAGACGCTTTACTATTCTCATCTTTTGTTGTTGTTCCGGGCGGCAATTGCCGATATAAATAATTTCAAGCCGTAAAATTACAAAAATTATATCGTCTAACAGGAACAAGGCTTTAAAAAAACGCGGCTGAACGATTCTGCCTGAGTTTTTCAACATGGTTTTCTTTCAATTTTAAACCACGAGAGGTTAATTTTATCCCCTCGAAGAATAAAAAAACAACATTATGAACCCTCTATTGAAAATGTTTTCGTAACTTTGCATTGACCTTATCCCACCGATGCCGAAATTGGCGCGGATCGGCCCTGATACATGTATAAATTCACCAAATAATAACCCCAATAGTTATGACTTTATTCGAAAGGCTTACAAAGAAGGCACAGGAACATCCCCAGCGCCTTGTGCTCCCGGAATCGAAAGAACCCCGCACTCTTAAAGCAGCAGAAAGAATTCTTGCAGATAAAATTGCAAACATCATCTTCCTTGGTAATAAAGAGGGTATTCTTGCAGAGGCAGAAAAACTCGGCCTCTCCCACATAGCCGAAGCTGAATTTCACAACCCCGACGACACCACATTCACTGAAAAATATGCAGAACTCTTCTGCGAGCTCCGCAAAAAGAAGGGCGTCACTCTCGAAGATGCCCGCTACACAGTGAAGAACCCGCTTTATCTCGGATGCCTTCTCATCAAGGCAGGCGATGCCGACGCCATGGTGGCAGGGGCTCTCAGCCCGACATCAAGCGTGCTTCGCGCCGCATTTCAGGTGCTGAAGACCAAGCCCGGAATCTCTGTAGTGAGCGGCGCGTTCATCATGCTTCTCCCCGACAACTGCATCTACGGAGAAGACCATATGCTCGTGTTTGCAGACTGTGCCGTTGTGCCCGACCCAACAAAAGAGGAACTCGCTCAGATTGCTATCGCCACTGCAAAGACCACAAAAGACATCGCCGGCCTCGACCCCGTGGTTGCAATGCTCAGTTTCTCAACAAGAGGCTCTGCAAGCCACGAGAAAGTTGACAAAGTGCGTGAGGCAACCGAACTCGCAAAACAGATGGACCCCACCCTCAAAATCGACGGCGAGCTCCAGAGCGACGCAGCTATCGTGCCTTCTGTTGGTGAGCTAAAGGCTCCGGACAGCAAAGTGGCCGGCCATGCCAACACCTTGGTTTTCCCATCGCTTGAGACAGGCAACATTGCCTACAAACTTGTGCAGCGCATTTCAGGCGCCGGCGCGGTAGGCCCCATCCTTCAAGGTCTCGCAGCTCCTGTCAACGACCTGTCGCGCGGAGCTACAGTTGACGACATTGTCAACACAATCATTGTGACCTGCAACCAAGCAATCGGCGATAAAAACCTTTAATAAATATAGATATGAAAATCCTTGTGCTCAACTGCGGAAGCAGCAGCGTGAAATATAAACTCATTGACTCCGACTCTAAGAAAGTGCTCGCCGAAGGCGGCGTAGAAAAGATCGGTCTCCCCGACTCTTTTCTTAAATTCAAACGCCCCGACGGCTCCAAGGAGACTCTCACTATAGAGATGCCCTCAGCAAAAGAGGCCGTGAAGAATGTGCTCGACATCCTCACCGACCCCAAAGAGGGCGTAATCAAGAGCCTCAACGAAATCGACGCCGTTGGCCACCGCGTGGTTCACGGCATGGAATGGTTCAACAAATCTGTGCTCATCACTCCCGAAGTTATCGAGAAAGTGAAAGAGTGCTATTCAGTAGCCCCGCTCCACAACCCCGCCAACGTCACTGGCATTGAGGCTGTATCTGCAATCATACCCGACGTGCCCCAGGTGGCTGTGTTCGACACTGCATTCCATCAGACCATGCCTGCCAAGGCGTTCATGTATGCCCTTCCTTATGAGGCTTATGAGAAATACGGGGTGCGTCGTTACGGCTTCCACGGCACAAGCCATCGCTACGTTTCTGCCCGCGCTTGCGAATTCCTCGGCCTTCCCTACGAGAAACAGCGCATCATCACTTGCCACATCGGCAACGGCGCCAGCATCACTGCCATCAAAGACGGCAAGAGCGTAGACACCTCAATGGGCCTCACTCCTACAGAGGGTCTTATGATGGGCACACGCGTCGGAGACGTAGACCCGGGTGCCATTGTATACATGATGGAGCGCGAGGGCCTTGACGCTGCCGGCGTAAGCAAACTCATCAACAAGCGAAGCGGCGTGGCCGGTGTGTCTGAAATTTCAAGCGACATGCGCGACATCGAGGATGCGATAGAGCGTGGCGAAGAGAAGGCAATCCTTGCTCTCGACATGTATGAATATCGCATTCTCAAATATATCGGCGCATATGCTGCGGTGTTGGGAGGCGTAGACGTAATCGTCTTCACAGGCGGCGTCGGCGAGAACCAGACATCCACAAGAGCGAAAATTTGCGAGCAGCTCGCTTTCATGGGCGTGACTTTCAATGCAGAAGCCAACAAAGTGCGCGGCGAGGAAATCGAAATCTCAGGTGCGGATTCCAAGACACATGTGGTTGTGATTCCCACAGATGAGGAACTTATGATTGCTGAAGACACTTCCGCAATTGTAAAAGAGCTTCGCAAGTAACCTGCTGCACAGCACACTTATTCAAGTCTTGACAATAAGAAGCCGTGTCTGAACGTTTTATTTCAGACACGGCTTTTTTCATATCTGAAAATCCGTGTGCATGATTTAATAAATTCTATCAAGGTAATACGATATGCTTGATTTTGTGACATGGAACGCCGACCCCATACTTTTCAGCCTGGGGCCTATTTCTGTGAGATGGTACGGACTGGCTTTTGCCATAGGGTTCATTATCGGCTACAATATTGTGGCAAAAATGTTTAAACATGAAGGAGCCCCGGAAAAATGGCTTGGCATCCTGCTTGCCTACGTAGTTGTGGCCACAATCGTGGGCGCAAGGCTCGGTCATGTGTTCTTCTATGAATGGGATTTCTATTCGCAACACCCGGCTGAGATTTTAAAGATATATAATGGCGGACTGGCGTCTCACGGCGGAACTATTGCCATTATCATCGCCGTGTTCCTTTTCTCCCGGATTGTGACAAAGAAGCCAGCTTCATGGACATTCGACAAACTCGTGATTCCTATCGCGCTTGTAGGCGGCCTCATACGCCTCGGCAACCTCATGAACAGTGAGATATATGGCGGCCCTACTGATCTTCCCTGGGGATTCATATTCCTAAGGGCTGGAGAAACAATGCCAAAACACCCCACACAAATTTACGAAGCATTGTGCTATTTCATTCTCTTCGGAATCCTGATGTGGATGTACTGGAAAAAAAATGCAGAAGAGAGGCCATATCTCATCATGGGAGTGTTCCTCATTGGCATATTCCTTCCCAGATTTGTCATAGAATACGTAAAAAATGTGCAAGTTGAATCCGAATATCAGATGATTGCCCAATACGGAATCAACATGGGCCAGTTGTTGAGCATACCCTTCATTCTGCTTGGCGTAGGCCTTGTGATATGGGCCATGTCTCGTCCGCGCCAGCACTGGACATTCCCGAATAAATTCGCGGAAGAACTCGAAACCCGTCATAAGCCTTACAAACGTTAAGACAGCAACACAGCATAAACATAAGCATCATATGACATAAAAGGAGAAGCACCGGTGCTTCTCCTTTTATGTCATGTGATGCTTTGTATGCGATTTTTATATGCTTCGAGTGTAAGCAGCGTTATGAACTCCAAGACTTCACGCTATTGTTATTCGAGGATGGCGGCGGCTCTTGTCAGAGCTTTGAGGAAAGCGTCGGCTTCGGCAAATGTGTTATACACCGCGAACGAGGCGCGAACCGTGCCCGGAATTCCAAGCCGATCCATCAACGGCATGGCGCAGTGATGCCCTGTGCGCACCTCCACGCCCTGCTTGTCGAGCAGAAGACCCAAATCATAGGGATGGCTGTTTCCTGCCAAAAATGATATCACAGCGCCCTTGCCTGGAGAGGTGCCGAATATGCGGATACCCGGAATCTTTTGCATACGCTCCTGCGTGTATTCCAGCAGGGCATGCTCATGAGCGGCAATGCGCTCCATGCCGATCTCCTCTATGAAGTCTATTGCCTTTGAAAAAGCGGCTATCCCGACAAAATCAGGTGTGCCGGCTTCAAATTTGAATGGAAGGTCGGCGAAAGTTGTATGCTCGAAAGTCACTTTCCCTATCATCTCCCCGCCTCCCTGATAAGGAGGCATCTCTTCAAGAAGTTTTTTCCTGCCGTAAAGCACCCCGATGCCTGTAGGGCCATACATCTTATGAGATGAGAACACATAGAAATCGCAATCTATGTCTTTCATGTCGATTTTAATATGCGGCGAGGCCTGAGCCCCATCGATTAAAACGGGCACACCCTTGGAATGCGCATAGGCGGTCATCTCTTTCACAGGATTGACAGTGCCGAGCACATTGCTTACATGGCAGAATGAAGCCATGACCGTGCGCTCATTGAAAAGGCTTTTAAAATGCTCCAGGTCAAGTTCGCCTCGCTCGTTGATGTCTGCCACCCTTATCACAATGCCCGCACGCTCACGAAGCAACTGCCATGGCACTATGTTGGAATGATGCTCCATCACAGTGAGAATCACCTCATCTCCCTCTTTGAAACGGGAGCCGAACGATGCCGCCACAAGATTAATTCCCTCGGTAGTGCCACGGGTGAAAACAACCTCCTCTATAGAATCGGCATTTATATAGTTCCTCAGTTTCTCGCGGCATTTTTCCTGCAGGTCAGTCATCTCCTGCGACAGAGTGTGTACGCCACGATGCACATTCGCCTTGCTGTGGGTGTAGATGCGTTGAATCTCATCCACCACACTCGCAGGAGTCTGCGAAGTGGCCGTGTTGTCAAAATAAACCAATGGCTTGCCGGCCACCTCTCTTGAAAGAATCGGGAATTCCTTTCTTATTTTTTCTATATCAATATTTTCCATAGCAGTGATAGTTTCCTCATTCAATCAATCCGCGTTACCTGAGCATGAAGCCTTGCACGAGGCGCAATTGGCTTCTCCTCCGGCAAATCTGCGCTCCACAAGCTCTGAAGCCTCTCTTTAAGCCACGGCAGCCTCACGCCGTCGATCACATCAGCCATGAAAGCCTGCTTTAGAAGCAGCTTGGCAGTCTCTTCCGGGATTCCTCGGGTCTGCATATAGAACACCTGCATCTCGTCGAGCTGACCGATAGCAGTGCCGTGGCTGCACTTCACATCATCGTCATAAATCTCAAGCTGAGGTTTTGAGAACATTCTCGCCCTGTCAGACCCCACGATGTTGCGGTTGCTCTGATAAGCCTCGGTCTTGTCAGCGCCCGGCTTCACATAAATCAATCCTGCGAACGCGCCGACTGCCTCGTCGTCTACCACATATTTGAACAGCTCGTCAGTGTGGCAATCGCCGGCTATATGGTCAATACGGGAATACGAGTCAAGATGGCGCGAATAGTCCTCTATGCCCATTCCGAGGAGTTTCAGATCGGCATGGCTGCCCTCCAGGCGGCAATAGTATTCATTGCGGGTGTCGCCGTTATATAGAGTGATTCCATCGATGAGCACATGGCTTCCCTCCTCCTGACGGAGATATAGCGACGACAGTCGCGAAGTCTTCTCGGTTGACTCCTCAAGATCGTAATAATCGAGAACTGCATCGCGTCCCACCCACATCTCGATGGTCTGCAGCGACAGGAATTGCAAATCGGGATTCTGTGTGTGGTCGCAGGCAAGAATCCTTGCTTCCGCACCCTCCTCCAAAATCACGAGCATTCTTCTCACCGCCATGAGCGGCATATCGTTCTGGAGTATGTTTACAATCTGCAGAGGCTTCTCCACCTTCACCCCCCTTTTCACCCACACCGCTATTCCATCCTGGGCAAGCAACGTGTCGAGAGCTACAATCGGATTGCCGATCTCGGCACACTTCCCATAATATTCTTTTGCCACATCCGGGTGCTCCAAACAGAACTTGCGAAGGCTCCCCACATACACACCCTCCGGAAGACCCTCGCGGGCGTTCTCCCTTTCAGCATATATATCATTTACCAGCATGAAGAGAGCAGTGGAAAGACTCGGCACCCCGCAATGGAACGTGGCAGCGGGATTCACGTCTATGTTCACCCTGGCTATATTCACTCCATAGTCAGGAGCAAGCATAGATGCAAGGTCGGTGGTTTCATAATTTTCAGAACCTTTTGCCGGCAGTGCGACATTTTCAAGAGTCTCCAGCGCCTTGCCTCTCAAATCGTTCATTGCAGGGGCGCTGTTGGAGTTCACAAGATTTCCATGCGAGCGATAAAGGTCGATATATTGTTTCAATGCGTCCATCGTGTCCGTGTGGTTATATTATTCATTGTCGACCTGCTGTTTAATCCAGTCATAGCCGCGCTCCTCAAGTTCGAGGGCAAGTTCCGGGCCGCCGGTCATGACAATGCGCCCCTTGTAAAGGATATGCACGAATTCCGGCTTGATATAATCGAGCAGACGCTGATAGTGTGTGATAACTATAGTGGCATTGTTGTCAGTCTTCAGTTTGTTCACACCCTCCGCCACAATTCTCAAGGCATCGATGTCGAGGCCGGAATCGGTTTCGTCAAGAATTGAGAGCTTAGGCTCAAGCACAGCCATCTGGAAAATCTCGTTGCGCTTCTTCTCGCCACCGGAGAAACCTTCGTTGACAGAGCGCGAGGCAAGTTTATTGTCGAGTTCAACCACGGCACGTTTTTCGCGCATCATTTTCAGAAATTCTGTGGCGCTCATTGGAGGCTGGCCGAAATATTCCCGCTTTGCATTGACAGCGGCACGCATGAAATTAACCATCGACACCCCCGGAATCTCCACAGGATACTGAAAGCCGAGGAAAAGCCCCTCGTGGCTTCTTATTTCGGGGGGCATTGCCAGAAGGTCTTTGCCGTAAAACTCGGCGCTGCCACCCGTCACATCATAAGCCGGATTGCCGGCAAGCACCATCGAAAGCGTTGACTTGCCCGACCCGTTAGGGCCCATGATTGCATGAACTTCGCCCGGGCGAACCTCAAGGTTGATTCCCTTTAATATCTCTTTGCCGTTGATCTCGGCATGTAGGTTTTTGACTTTAAGCATTTTCTATTGTTATTTCTGCTCCCGTGAATCTTATTTCTTTCTCTATAACAACGGGGGTGCTGTGAATGTTGCAACTTATTTTTTGGGCTTCGCGAAGCTGAAGCAGATGCGAAAGGTCTTCAAAACTGTAGCATCCGAGCAGCCCGGGGGCCAGAAGCATCACGCCCTCCACCACATTGCCGTCGTCGGCTGTGGCGAATTTCATGAGCGGCGACGTTGGATTGACACACAAGATGAGATTGTAGGCAATCGAGAGCGCAAGCATATATTTTGCCAGGCAGAATGCAGAGCCTATGAGCTTGTCGAGCATACCCACATAGAACACCTGCATAGCGCTCCTCAACACCTTGGTGAGCATCTTGAAAAGCATATATACCACCACATACACCAGTCCCGACGATGTGACACTGTAGATAAACGTGGAGCCAAGATGCCCATCAAACCATGGAAGCAACGCCCGCATCAACGCCTCGGCCTGCTCATCAAACACATGTGCGCAGACCGTTCCGAAAGCAAAGCCCAGAACGCCCGACACCTGGCCCGTGAACCCACTGTGAAAACCTCTGATCACAGCCACAGCCGCCACTGCTATTACTATGATATGGTAAGCCGCGTCACTCATCTCGTAGTTATTGTTATGCAAAATTAACTCTTATTCACGAATATTCAAAATAAACAATATTAAGAGCGCATTATCTCCTCTTTAATGTCGGCAACTTATTTGCGAGACACTTTTTTTTCTTAACTTTGCGCCCGAATCAATTCATATTGACAATATGCTTTTCAATTCCATAGAGTTCCTCATATTCCTTCCTTTAGTCTTCCTCATTCACTGGTTTGCGTGCAAATCCGGACGGAGCAAGAATCTGTTTCTGATTGCCGCGAGCTATCTGTTTTACGGATGGTGGAACATGAAGCTTCTCGCATTGATTTTCCTTGTCACAATCGCGGCCTACGGTGCCGGGATTGCAATAGATTCGCCAAAAGCATCTCCTCGTTCAAGAAAGTTTATGCTCGTCACCTCGATCATTATCAACATCGGCACCCTTGTGGCCTTCAAATATTTCGACTTCTTTGCCGAAAGTTTCACAAAAGTGCTGCAGGCCGCAGGACTCTCCCCGACATCCCTACCCTCAATCTCATCCTCCCGGTGGGAATATCGTTCTACTCTTTCCAGGCCATGAGCTACGCAATTGACGTCTACCGCAGGAAAATATCAGCCACTCATGACCCTGCGGCATTCTTTGTGTTCATAAGTTTCTTTCCTCAGCTTGTGGCGGGACCAATCGAGCGAGCCTCCAACATCCTCCCTCAGTTTCTTCGCAACCGCCGACGCTTCACCTACAAACGGGGCGTGGAGGGCATGCAGCTCATCCTTTGGGGTTTGTTCAAGAAGATGGTGGTGGCCGACAATGCAGCCGTGATAGTGAATCAGATTTTCGCCGACCCGCAAGATGTAGGGACAATAAACCTCTGGATCGGCGCTCTTCTTTTTACATTCCAGATCTATGGAGACTTTTCAGGCTATTCCGACATTGCAATCGGCACATCGCGCCTCTTCGGGATAGACCTGATGAAAAATTTCAGCCTCCCCTATTTCTCGCGCGACATAGCGGAATTCTGGAGAAAGTGGCACATATCGCTCACAACATGGTTTCGTGACTATCTCTACATCCCCCTCGGCGGAAACCGCAAAGGGAAGACAAGAACAATCGGCAACACAGCCGCCGTGTTTCTGGTGAGCGGGCTTTGGCACGGCGCCAATTTCACATATGTGGCCTGGGGTGCATATCATGCACTCCTTTTCATCCCCCTCGTGATAGCCGGCAAAAGCAAACGGTTCACTGCGCCGAACTCTTCAAAAGGGCTCCCGCCATTTCGGGAATCCGCTCTAATGGGAATCACATTCCTCCTTGTGATGATCGGGTGGGTTATCTTCCGTGCCGAATCTGTCACACACGCCGCCTCATACATAGCCGACATGTTCAGCCACTACTCCCCCGCCCCCTTTGTGATGGGGAAACAGCCGCTATTATGGATTGCACTGCTCGTAGTCATTGAATGGGGCACACGATTCAAGACCAATCCGCTTGCGCGTTCATCATCCGGCTTATGGAAATATCCGGCCGTGAGATGGGCCGGGTCCATTGTCCTGTTTTTTATAACCATGATTTTCGCTGGGAACCCACAGGAATTCATCTACTTTAAATTCTGACCGGCAATGAGAAAGTTTCTAAAAAATATTATCGTATTCTCGCTCCTCACAGCGGCTCTTTTTTTGATTGGTGAAATTGTGGCCAGATCGATGCCGTCGTCCTATTCTTACAAACACAATTGGATTCTGAAAAACGGCGACCACATATCAACCCTTATATTAGGCTCCTCCCACACCTACTACGGCTTGCGCCCGAATCTTCTCGGCGACAGCGTGTTTAACCTTGCAAACGTGTCGCAGACTCCTGAATATGACCTATATCTGCTAAAAACATATCTCCCCTGCATGCCTAATCTGAAACGCATAATATTCCCGGTGTCATATTTCACCTACAGCGACCCCGCAATGGAAAAAGGCGACGAATGGAGAGTGGCCGTAAGATACAAGACACAGATGAACCTCACTGTCCATTCCGACTTCTCTATCTACAATCTTGAAATATCAGATTTCGAAGCCTATTGCGCCAAGCTTAAAAATCTTGTGTTTAAATCCCGGTCTAACCAATGCGACTCTCTCGGTTTCGGACTCGGGTTTGACCTCGCTAACCGCAATCCACACTGGAAGGAGACTGCCCGGGAACGTGCGGAAGGACACACCCGCACCTCACCCGGTCGTTTTGATGAAGCCATTCACACACAGGAAACTCTAATCGAACTTGCCTCCAAGAACGGAATCGAGACTGTGATTGTCACCACACCGGGATATGAAGGGTATACCAATTCCTTCAATCCCGCGCAATATGAAGAAATGAAGAAAGGCGTAAGGCTTCTTGTTAAAAATCATGCCGTCAAATATTATGACTTCATGAACGACTCCATCTTCCGCGACAACGATTTCTATGACCCCGACCATCTTTCAGACGTTGGCGCCTCCAGGCTTTCGCTTGTCCTGGCCGACAGTTTAAAATCCTCATTCACAAAAAAACGCTAACAATAACGCCCCTCCCGCAAAAAAATGTTAACACAGGGGCATAATTGAAATCAAAAAAGAATTAAGAGCCTCACTGCATTTGGCAAATCAAAAAACTTTGTTTACCTTTGCCTTGCAATCACCTTGATTCATTAATCCATGAAAATGCCGTTTTTCAATCGCCCGACAAAAGATCTGCTTGCAGCAGGATGTTTTCTCCTGGTCTGCATTCTTCTTGTCTTTGCCTCCATCTGGGCCTACCGGCAATTCATCACCACCCCCCCCTATGTCGATCCCGAGCGTTATCCGGTGAGAGGCATCGACATCTCTTCACACAACGGAATCATCGATTTTCAAGAAGTGGCCCGCAGCGGCATTGAATTCGTGTTTATAAAAGCCACCGAAGGGAGAGACTTTAAAGACAAACGATTCAGAAGCAACTACGACAAGGCCAGTGCCGCAGGGCTTAAGACCGGCATATATCATTTCTTCCGGTTCGACCGCGACGGTGTGGAGCAGGCGCTCAACCTCATGAGAACTGTAGGGAAACGCCGCCCCGAGCTCGGAATTGTGATTGACGTTGAAAAAACAGGAAACCCCGACACCATAGCCACAGAGACCGTGACAAGAAGACTGTCTGAAATGGTGGACTATCTGAATCTTCTGGGACACCGCGTGATGTTCTACACCAATCGTGAAGGATACTACGAATACCTTGCCGACACATTCCCCGGAGCCCCGCTGTGGATTTGCGGCTTCAGCGAGAACCCTATCAATGCGGAATGGACATTCTGGCAGTTCAACCACCGTGGACGGGTGGACGGAATCACAGGCGATGTCGACCTCAATGCCTTCTGCGGCTCACGCGAAGAATGGCAGTCTTTCCTTGAAGGGAATCTCTGGCCATACACACCTCTCAACAAGCAATAACACACCCCATTTTACGTTATCTTATTGCAGCCATTTCGTTTGTTGCGAAATGGCGCCCTTTCTTCATGTTTAACTATTTCCCTCTCAACATGACATTGTTTACTTCTCACCCCCATATCTGCAAACTGCCTTCCGGTCTTTTGGCTAAAGCCGTCATTCTCATAGCAATGCTCTCTTTAAGCGCCATTACCGGCAATGCCTTGCCCACTGATTTCTATGCGTCTTCTTCCGCTCTTTCCCAAGGGAAGTGGGCAAGAGTGCAGGTCAAAGAGTCGGGAATGCAGTTAATCAGCAACTCCACCCTGAAAAGCCTCGGCTTCACAGACCCCGACAAAGTGAACGTCTACGGTTTCGGAGGCCGCATGCTTTCCGAACGCCTTAACGAATCGATGCCCGACGACCTTCCGGTTGTCCCCTCAATCAGGACTCCTCAGGGAATCGTGTTCTTCGGACACGCGAGTATTTTATGGAGTTCTCATCGCGGAAAACTCAATTCATACACTCACGTTCTGAATCGCTATTCAGAAGAGGCTTACTATTTCATCAGCGACCGCGACCGGCCGCGCGCAAACCCCGCCGAGGCAGAAGAGATAAAGCCCGCGTCGGGAGAGCCAATCACTGTTTTTACAGAAAGACTGGTTCATGAGCAAGACCTCGTTCCGGCCATCAACACCGGGCCTTTCACCATGGGTGAGGATTTCCGGCAGCAAGCAAAACGCACTTTCCCCTTTAAGCTCCCCGGCAACACAGGCGAGGCGATAATAACTGTGAAATTCGGAGCCTATCACAAGGGTAACGCGTCATTGATGTTCACTGCCAACAACGAGCGTCTGAACTCTTCGTCTTCCGACAAAATACCCTCCACCGGCTCCACATCCTACATATCGACAACGACCACCACAAAAAATGCCGGCAACGTTGGAGAATCGCTTAATCTCTTGATTGAGTTAACTTCTACGGCCACTCCTTCGTTTGCATATCTTGACTATATTGAGGTTGAGTATCCGCGAAGCCTGAAAATCGACGGCAACGAGCTCTATTTCTATCTATCGCCAACTGCCGCGTCTGAAGTAAAGGTTGACGGTTGCTCGGAGTCCACCGTAATCTGGGATGTGACCGAGCCTCAGAACGCCAAACTGGTGGCACACACTCTCTCCGGAAGCACAGCCACCTTTACGGCTCCTGCCGGATACAGAGAGTTTGTGGCTTTTAACCCCGCTAAAATCAACCGCTCGGCAACGGCTGCAGGGAAAGTGGCAAACCAGGACATTCACGGCATGGAATCACCCGACATGCTGATTATCTCTCCTGACGTATACCGCCAGGCTGCACAAAGAGTGGCCGACCTTCATGCTGAAACCGACGGACTGAAAGCCGTTGTGCTCTCTCCCGAAGCAATCTACAACGAATTTTCTTCCGGCACACCCGACGTGACGGCATTCCGTAAGGTTTTGAAAATGTGGTATGACCGCGCATCTGAAAATGACGGCAGATATGCACGCTACTGCCTTATCTTCAGCCGGCCCACATACGACAATAAACGTGTGTCGGCCATTGTGCGCAACTGCGGCTATCCGCGTCTGCCGGTATGGCAATCCGACGGATTCGGAGAAACATCCTCTTACCCCACCGACGACTACATCGGAATGCTCGACGATAATAAAACCAACCTCAGCATGGGCTCTGCAAAAATCCATGTGGCTGTGGGCAGAATGCCCGTGAAAAGTGTGAGCGAGGCAAACTCCGCTGTGGCAAAACTTGAGAAATATGTGAAAAGCCCGAATCTCGGCTCCTGGCGCAACAACGTTATGGTCATTGCAGATGACCAGGATGACAACAAGCATCTTACACAATCGGAAGATGCCATCGATGCCATGAGGAAATCCGGAAACGGCAACAGTTACTTATACGAGAAACTTTATCTCGATTCCTACCCTCTTGTCTACACCGGCACCGGCGCAGAATATCCTGCGGCCAAAAAGAGGATGTTTGAGAAATTCGCAGAAGGGGTCTGCTATGTAGACTATATTGGCCATGCCAACCCAAGAGGCTGGGGGCATGAGCACCTTCTCACATGGACAGAACTCACATCCATGACCAATACCAACCTCCCCTTCATATATGCCGCCACCTGCGAGTTCCTGCGCTGGGATGACGACGCAGTGAGCGGCGGAGAAGAGATGTGGCTAAACCCCAATGCTGGTGTAATCGGCATGATATGCCCTACCCGCAGCGTGCAGATTTCGGCAAATGGCACTCAGACAAAATACACCTCCGAGTTTGTGTTCAAACGCGATAAAGATGGCAAAGGGATGCGCGTTGGCGACATAATGCTCGGCGGCAAGAACCAAATGTCTAACACCAACAAGCTCCCTTATGTATTGATCGGCGACCCGGCCATGCGTCTGCCATCGCCTGAATATGTAGTGACCGTTGACTCTATCGACGGCGTTATGATTGAGGGCACTGACAACACCCCCGAAATCAAGGCACGCTCCACTGTTGAAATCTCCGGCAAAGTCACAGACCAGGCGGGAGAGATTCTTTCCGACTTCGACGGCACTGTCGACATCCAGCTCTTCGACGCGGAAGTTGTGATCGAGACCTACGGCAACGGCGAAAAAGGGACTCCAACCACCTATAACGACCGCAAGACCCGCCTCTACGTCGGGAAAGTGAAGGCCGTGGAAGGTAAATGGAAAACCATTGTCACCTTGCCGATGGAGATTGAAAACAACTATTCTCCGGCCCTGATTTCTCTTTATGCCTCCGACTCAAAGGGACGCGAGGCTAACGGCCATACAGAGCAGTTCTATGTATATGGCTTCAACGACAATATCTCCGACGACAACGAAGGGCCTTCAATCGCTGAATTCTACCTCAATAGCCCGCTCTTCTCCGACGGAGATGCCGTGAGCCCGGCTCCGCTGCTCATAGCCAAGTTTGCCGACGATTCCGGCATAAACGTGTCTGACGCCGGAATCGGCCACTCCATGCTCGTGTCGCTTGACGGCAAAAATCATTTCGACGATGTTACCCTCTACTACACCCCTGATGAGAACAATCCTCTCGGAGGCGGAATTGCATATCCCCTTTCTGGCATAGAGCCGGGAGAGCACACACTTTCGTTTGTGGTGTGGGACAATGCCAACAATTCATCTACCGCCACCCTCAAATTCAAAGTGGCCGCAGGATGGATTCCCGAAATCGCAGAGCTCTCCACCGACGTCAACCCGGCATCTACAAGCGTGAATTTCATCGTTAGCTCCGACGGGGCCACAGGCTCCATGGGATGCGTGGTAGAGGTGTTTAACCTTTCAGGCACTCTCGTATGGTCTGGCACAGCGCCCGACATGACAGCCAACGGCACGACCGTGACTCTCGGATGGGACCTTCGCGACTCATCGGGCAACCGTGTGCCCCGTGGCATCTATCTCTACAGAGCCACGATCACCACTCCTGAGGGAGCATCTATAACCAAGACCCGCAAACTTGCGGTCACCGCCAAGTAAATGATAAGCAATCCCAACATAATACTTCCCGAACCTACGCTCCGCCGCCTCCCATGGTATCTCGCCTACGTCGAGATTCTGAAGGCCCGGAAGGTGGAGTTCGTGTCGTCTACACAGATTTCAAGAGCCCTTAGCGTCGACGCGTCGCAGATTGCCAAAGACCTCTCATTTCTGTCGCTCCGGGGCAAGACCCGCATAGGATATGAAGTTGATGCCCTTGCAAAAGCTCTTTCCGATTTCCTTGGGTTTCGCACCCTCCACAAGGCGTTTGTGTTTGGAGCCGGGAGCCTCGGCAGAGCACTTATGCACGATTCCGGCCTTGCAAACTACGGTCTCGACATCGTGGCCGGCTTCGACATCGACTGCGAAAAAATCGGCTCCACCGTGGGAGACGTGCCGATATATCATATGGACTCACTCTCCGAAATGATGAACAGGCATGACGCTACGATTGGAATCCTCACCGTGCCGGCGGAATGTGCCCAGGACACTGCCGACACAGCCATCGGAGAGGGCATAAGAGCCATATGGAATTTCACCCCTTACCGAGTGAAGGTGGCAGAAGGGATTGTGATGACCAACACATCTATTTATGCCCATCTTGCTCTGATTTACAACCGACTTAACGCAGAATCCTGATGAAGACAATAATAATGGCCGCAAATGTGGCCGGAGCATCGCAATCGAATGCCCGCGCGTGGTATTTCCTGCCGGATTCAGCCATATCCAACGCAGGGAAACCATTTTTCATTCCTGAAACCGACACAGTGGCTGAGGCTGTGCTCGCGCCCGTCATAAAAATTAACAGGCTTGGCAAGACCATAGCCCCGCGGTTCGGCCACAGATATTACTCCGAGCTGGCCCCGGCCATTCATTTCCGGCTCCCGGAGGTGCGCAGAAGGCTTCTCGAGGAAGGGCTGCCTGCCGACATGGCTTATTCATTCGACAGATCGCTGATTATCGGAGATTTCTTACCGTTCAATCCCGAAGAGAAACTGACCATGACCCTCAACGGCGCAGAGTGCGCCTTATGGAAGGCAGATGATGCTCCGCTGTCTATCGACGAGGCATTGGCCGCCGTGTCGTCCTCCAACACCATGAAAATGGGCGACATATTCGCCCCGATAGTTTCGCAAGGGGTGAAAGTTGAAATCGGCGACACTCTCGAAGTGTTCCTTTCAAGCCTAAAATCATGCGCATGTGGAGAAGCTCTCGCCTCTTCATGCGAAAGCCCGGCGCCGATCCTGTCGGTTAAAATCAAGTAAAAACTCCCCAGTCTGCTCAATCTTCACACCTTGCATCGCTATGAACTTTTTCCGCACCGCCTTCATATCCTTCCCGTTTTTGTTTTCATCATCAATCTCTGCCTCGGAATGGGTAAAAATAACCGTTCCCGAAACCGGGGTGTATGAAATCACCTATGAAGAACTGCGTGAAATGGGGTTTTCCAACCCTGAGGGTGTCGGCCTGATAGGGCGAGGCGGGCAGCCTTTGGCAATAAACCATGAAAACGACTTGTTCGGAATTCATCCGGAAGTGCCTGTGATTCATGAAAACGGCCGGCTATATTTTCATGCCTTTGGTCCGGAATCGTTCTCTTTCAAAAAAATTGAATCAATTCCGACAGGCACAATCAGCGGAAGGTTCGTCAACAACGGCCGTAACATCTATTCCGATTCAGGATACTACTTTCTCACCGACTCCCCCGGCTCTCTCCTGAAGATGACGGAAACTTCCGACTCCTCAACAACCACAAAAGAAGCAACCTGCGGAATCGGATTCGTGTGCCATGAAATCGACATGGCCCAGAACTCTACCGACACCGGCAACCTTTATTGGGGCGAGTCATTCAACAGAGGCAATCCCTCTGAAAGAGAGTGGAGGGTTAATATTCCTGAAGCTGACACCGGCATGAAAGGGATGATGGAATGTGTGTTCTATACAGAAAAAGACTCTGATGGCACACTCACTTTCGGCACCGACGCCCCTGAGGGGAAGAAGCAAATCGACAAATGCACAGCCACAAGCAACAACCTGACACCAGTCAGCGGCTGCGTGGCCCCCGTGGCTGTAAAAAACGGTGACAATGTAGTGACTGTGGCCTACAGCTCCACAGACAACAAGACAGGAGTGGCAAACCTCGACTATTGGATTCTTTCATATCAACGCAATTTCAAAGATTCATCATTGCCCGGCCCATGCGGAATGACAGCGTTCCCAGCTGCGACTGCGAGAGAGAGCCTTCGGCTGAAAGCGGCTCCAAGCCTGCGCGGCATCGACATCACCAACCCGGCGTCGCCATCGCTGCTCAACTATTCTGACGGGGCGTTCACAATATCATCTTCCGGAGAAACACCTGTGGTGACTTTCTTCGACACATCGGAAACACAGAAAAAAATCGCTTCGTGGGAAAAAACCATCCATCATCCCGGCAATTCCACTCTCTCTGAAATAAGCACCAAAGGGGCTGACCTTCTTATCATATGCCCCGACGCTTTTATCGAATATGCCGAACAGATTGCTGACATTCACCGCTCTCATGATTCACTCACCGTGGCCACTGCCACACTGTCGCAGGTGTATGCAGAATTTTCCGACGCCCTTCCCGACCCTTCGGCATGTCGAAACCTGGTGATAAAATTCTACAACTCTTCATCAAAGCCACTCCGCAACGTGCTTTTTATCGGCCCGTATCTCAGCGATGTCAGGGGCATAAACGCCGGCACGCATGCGGCAGACGCCACCATAGCCGTTCAATGCCCCACAATCCATCGCTCACACGGAGCCTACGCATTGCCCGATTTTTACGGCATCACCACCCCCAATGTCGACCTCGGCAAAACAGAATATGCCCCCGTGTCGGTTGGCGTGGGAGTGCTGCCGTTTTATAATGACGCCGACGCCCGGCTCTATATCGACAAGATTAAACGCTATCTTTCAGACACGAGCCATGCCAATGTCCTCTCCGACTGGCTATATATCGGCGGCACAGGCGACAGCCACACCCATGACTGGCAGGCTGTGCGTCTCGCGCGCTATGTCAGCGACCTCAGCAATAAAGCGATAGTAAATTCCGTGCTTGCTATCGACGCCTACGATTCAAACGAGGCCAACAAGAAATTTAATGAATATCTCAATGCCGGCAAAGGGTTCACAATCTATATCGGACACTCAAGCCCGGCGCAGATAGGGCAAGACAACAATTTCTTTTCAAACTCCCATATTGCGGCCCTCAACAACCGCCACCTCACCTTCCTCATGACGGCGGGATGCAACACCACAGTCTCCGACCAGGGGCGCAGGGGCGTTGGAGAATCGATGATTCTCTCTACGCCGGCAGGAGCCGTGGGAGGGCTTGTGACATTAAGGGAAACATGGTCAGGCCAGAACGACAGTTTTGCCAAATCGTTCATCTCTGCCTATACAAAGTCTGCCGACGGGCCGCTCTCCATAGGCGAGATCTATGCCAATGCAAAAACTTCAAGCAAAAACACCAACGACCTTGCATTCATTCTGATGGCAGACCCGGCCATCACCATACCGGTGCCTCAGGCGGGCATTCAGCTTTCTGCCGCCACTGAGCCGGAGCCGGGAAAACGCATAGAGATAAAAGGGAAAGTGACCGATGCCTCAGGCAATGTCAACACCGGGTTCAACGGAAGCGTGGTGGCAAAACTGGCAGAACCGGAATATTCTCTGAAATCAGACGATTTCTACACAAAGCCTAAAGAGATCAAGAAACCTCTCACTGTGACATATGCCGACAACATTGCCGCCATGAGCGCTTCGGAGGTGGAAGACGGAGAATTCACAATCTCTCTGCCGGTTCCTGCGGACTTCGACTCTTTCATCGATGAGAAATGCCCGGTCTATGTGTCGGCTTTCGACCCGGCAACATTTGCCGGCGCAGCCGCCTCACTCGAAATGACCATGGCTAAGAACGATGGCCCTTCACCCGCCGACGACACCACTCCTCCCGTAATTGAAGAGTTTTATTGCGACGGCAGCGGGCGCATAATCGTGACCGCATATGACGACAATGCGCTCGACCTCTCATCTTCATCGATTCCGAAACCCAACGGCATTGAAATAGACGGGGCTAACTCCATATCTACGGCACTGTCTGTGATAGAAGTGGCCGACAATGGGCGCCGATGCACATTCAGCACTCCCGTTCCGCATCTCACAGACGGAGTGCACACAGCCACCGTGATGGTGAGCGACCAGCATGGCAACCGGTCGCACTCCCAGATTGTGTTCACATTGGGAGAACCACTCTCAGCCCTAACCCTGGTATTGGAGGAAACAGCCGTGGCCGACACCGCCACATTCCATTGCAGCGGGGCATCGGGCAATAAGCGGATACTGATAATAAGCCCATCGGGGAAAGTGGTGCGCCGAATCGACACCGGTGATGACTCTGTAACCTGGGACCGCCTTGACGATGCCGGCAACTCTCTCCCCGCCGGCCTTTACAAAGGGGTGCTGCTTGAGACATCATCCACCGCCGGGGAATCGCTCAACAGGCACTCTCCCGTGATTTTCATCCCCCTTGTGTGACTCAAGATTTCGCCACGCAAGCCTTGTCGTAATCACAACCTTTTCACGCCCCCTTGAATCATTGAGCGCGCTCTTAGTTTCGAGGGGGCAATAATTTTACTGTTTTTTAGTTTATAAATTATGCCACGGTTCAAAAAAATGCCAGTGGCATGCAGACTCTTCTCATCCAATCCTTCACCATAATCAGCATGAATACCTTATCACGGCTCATACTTCTGGCTCTCCTTGTCATGACCGGTCTGTTCCCGGCCGCATCATATGCAGAAAATGACATCAAGGACAATGACTTCAACCCGGTCAACACCGGAGTGACAACCCTCAGCATCACCCCTGACGCCCGAGGCTCGGGCATGGGCAACCTTGGCGCGGCCACCGACCCCGACATGAACTCTCAGTTCTGGAACCCGTCGAAATATGCCTTTGCTTACAGCTCCGGCGGCCTCGCCATCTCCTACACACCCTGGCTCCGCAAGATTGTAAACGACATTTTCCTTGCCGACCTCTCCGGATTCTGGAAACTCGGCAGCGGCGACAATCAGGCCATAAGCGCATCTTTCCGCTATTTCTCTCTTGGCGAAGTCACCATGGGAGGGCAGGTTTCAAGCGAGGTGATGCAGACCATCAACCCTTATGAATTCGCCTTCGACCTCGGATATTCGCGCAAGCTCTCGGAGAAATTCTCTATGGGCGTCGTGTTGCGCTACATTCTCTCCGACCTCTCCTACGACGACTCCTATTCCGGAGAATCAAACACTGCGGCCAGCGCATTCTCTGTAGACCTCTCCGGATATTATGTGACCTATCCTATGATCGGGCGCAACGAATGCCAGTTCTCATGGGGCTTCGACATCTCGAACATCGGTACGAAAGTGAGCTACGACCACGGGGCCAACTATGCGTTTCTACCCACCAACCTGCGCCTCGGCACACAGTTCATGTTCCCTCTTGCAGACTACAACACCCTGGCAATCGGCCTGGACCTCAACAAACTTCTTGTGCCCACCATGCCCCGCACCAAGGATTATGACATGGAAACCATCGAAGGACAGATGGAATATGAAGAAGCAAAAGAGAAATGGGAAACAATGTCGCCTATCACAGGCATTTTCAAAAGTTTCTCCGACGCTCCCGGCGGATTCGGCGAAGAATTGAAGGAAATCAACGTGTCGGTAGGCGCCGAGTATGCCTACAACCAGCAGTTCTTTGCCCGCATGGGCTATAACTATGAGAACGCATCGAAAGGTGGCAGAAGCTACTTCACTTTCGGAGCCGGATTCTCACTCAATGTGCTGCGTCTCGACGCATCCTACATGCTGGCCACAGCACAAAGCTCACCGCTCGACCAGACATTGCGTTTCACACTCTCTTTCGACATGGACGGCCTGCAGGATCTCTTCGGAAAGCGTCGCCGTTAAATTCTTAACAGACATCAGATTTTAATTTTTAGAAAATATGTTCAGGATCGGACAAGGATATGACGTACACCGCCTCGTTGAGGGGCGAGACCTCTGGATTTGCGGCATAAGGCTGCCTCACACCCACGGACTGCTTGGCCATAGCGATGCCGACGTGGCCATTCATGCCCTCTGCGACGCTATCCTCGGCGCCGTGGCTTTGCGCGACATAGGCTATCACTTTCCTGACACAGACCCTCGCTACAAAGGGGCCGACAGCAAGCTTCTCCTTGCGGAAGTGTGCAGGCTCGTGCGCGAGAAAGGGTGGGAAATAGGCAACACCGACATCACCATAATGGCGGAGTCCCCCAAATTCAAGCCCCATATCGACGCCATGCGTGAAAAACTCGCCGAGGTGATGGGCATAAGCGCCGACTGCGTGTCGGTAAAAGCCACCACCACCGAGCAACTCGGATTCACCGGGCGCAAAGAGGGAATTGCGGCTACCGCAGTGGCCTTACTTTATGAACCTTAACAAGAAGCAACAGCAGGCCGTAGAGGCCACTGAAGGACGCGTAAGAGTTGTGGCGGGCGCAGGGTCGGGAAAGACTCGTGTGCTCGCTCATCGTTATGCGTTTCTCGTAAACGAAATAGGGATAAACCCCGGAAATATCCTCTGCCTCACTTTCACCAACAAGGCCGCTCAGGAGATGAAAAGGCGCATATCGACAATGGTTGACCGCGGAAGCGTGAACGACTTCATTTGCACCATCCACAGCTTCTGCGCCAAGTTCCTGCGCCGCGAGATCTACAGAATCGGGTATCCCAAGAATTTCATCATAATCGACGAGGAGGATGCAAAGTCGCTTGCCCGCCAGGCTATGCAGGACTTCGGGATAGACCGCAGAAAGACCACTGCCGAGCGATTCTTGAAAAGCGTGGCCGCTTTCAAGGGGTATGACCCCTTGAAATATATACAGAACCACCTTCTGCCTTTCTCGCCGGCAGAGGCGCCCGATGCAACCGTGCGCTATCTTAAGCTGCAGCTCAAGCAGTTTGCGCTCGACTATGACGACCTCTTGTATTTCACTCTCTACATCCTTAACCATTTTGAAGACGCCCGCACATATTGGACAGAGATGCTCAACTATGTGATGGTTGACGAGGTGCAAGACTGCACCGGCGACGACTGGAAACTGCTCCACGCCGTCACTGCTCATCATGGCAATCTCTTCGTGGTGGGCGACCCAGACCAGGCCATTTACGAATGGCGCGGGGCAAATCCGAAAATATTCGTTGACTTCAAAGCCGCCACCGACATCATCCTCAATGAGAACTATCGCTCCACGCCCGACATCCTCGACGTGGCCAACCATATAATCGACCATAACCGCCTCCGCGTTAAGAAGGAGCTTTTCACACGCAGGCTCAACGAGCGGCAGGCCGTGCATCTCCATTCCCGCTCTGAGAAAGAGGAGGCAGAGGCTGTGGCCTCCCGCATTGAAGAGGGTCTGAAAGAGGGGATGCGAAGCAGCGACTTCGCTGTGCTCTATCGCAGCTCTTTCATTTCTCGCCGCATCGAGCAGGCTCTGTTCAAGCTCCACATCCCCTACTCCGTGTGGGGCGGCGTGCGCTTCTTTGAACGCAAGGAGATTAAGGATGTGATAAGCTATCTCCGCATCGTGGCCACTGATGCCGACGACCTCTCTTTCCGGAGGGTTGTGAATCTTCCGGCACGCAAGTTCGGGGAAACATCGCTCAAGAATCTCACAAAGATAGCTGAGGCAGAGGGGATGCCGCTTATGACCGCTCTGAGAAACCATGCGGCCGACAAAACATTCTCTCGCACCGGCGCGGCGCAGTTTTTGAGTCTCATTGAGGAGGCGCGTATGCGCGTGCCCGTGATGAGTGTGTCGGAACTTACCGACTGGATTTTGAAAGAGAGCGGACTTGGCGACCTCTATCGCAATGATGAAGAGGAGGAAAGACTCGAAAACATAGCCGAGCTTATCAACTCCATGAAAGAATTTGAGGCCGGGCGCATAGATGAAGGCGATGCCGACATTGTGTCATATCTTCAGGAGATTGCCCTCTACACAAATGCCGACCGCTCCACTGACTCAGAGAAAGTGCGCCTTATGACCATTCATCAGTCGAAGGGACTCGAATTCAAGGAAGTGTTTGTGATGGGTCTTACTGAGGGTATATTCCCCAGCCACCGCTCCATAAGGGAGAGGCGTCAGGACGGTGAGGAAGAGGAACGAAGATTGATGTATGTTGCGGTGACACGCGCAGAGAAAATGCTTTGGCTCTGTGAGTCGGAGGGATATCTCAACGACAATGGAGCCTTGAAATACCCCTCGCGTTTCCTCTCCGAAGTGCCGGAAGGTATGTTGAGAATAGAAGGGTACCTCGACCCAGTGTTGAAAGCCGGCACAGCCGGGATGGTTGCCATGCTCAATGAAGAGCTCGGGCAGGGAGCGGAGCAGCCTATGGCCAACGGCACTCTTGTCACACACCGCGTTTTTGGCGAAGGCGTGATCGAGAGCTATGACGCCACATCCAAAAGCTACAAAGTGCGCTTCGGGCAAACCGTGCGCAACCTCCTCCCCCACGTCCTCACTCAAAAATAATACTTCAGTCTTTGGCTTATTCGCCTCGGTTCTCTTTGTTGAAAATGTGGCGCAGACGTGAGAAGATTCGTTTCACAGTCGATTCTGTGGGCACAACATTCGGAGTGCCTTTAAGACTCTCTATAGCCGCCTTCTCTGCATCTGTCAGAGACTCCGGAACGTAAACCATCACGTTCACAAGCAAATCGCCGCGAGCACTGCTGTTCATCTCCGGCAAACCCTTGCCGCGCAAACGAAGCACCTTGCCCGGCTGAGTGCCGGCAGCTATCTTCAGGCGCGCACGCCCGTCGACTGTAGGAATCTCAGCACTTCCACCGAGCGCCGCAGTCGGGAAATCAAGCATAAGGTTATAGATGAGGTCGTTGCCATCGCGTATCAGCTCCGGATTCTTTTCTTCCTGAATAACAATCAGCAGATCGCCGTTCACTCCGCCATGACGCGGGGCATTACCCTGGCCTCGCATAGTGAGCGTCATGCCATCTTCAACTCCGGCAGGAATATGGAAGCTGACAATCTCCTCTTTCTTCTCCACGCCCGAACCTTGGCAATAACTGCACTGCTCGGAAATGACCTTCCCTTCGCCGTTACACTCCGGACACACCGACTCGCTCTGCATGGCCCCGAACATGGTTTGCTGCACATGCGTGATATAGCCGGTGCCTTGGCATCGCTGACAAGTGTGGAACGCCGTGCCATCTTTCGCGCCGGTGCCTTTGCAATGAGGGCAAGCCACAAGGCGAGGAATCTTAAGCTTCTTATCCACACCGTTCATTATGTCTTTGAGAGTGACCTTCACAGTGATACGCAGGTCGGTGCCCTTATTGACATGTTGGCGCGGACGCCCTCCGGCGGCACCTTCAAACCCGCCGAAGCCACCCATTCGGCCACCGAAAATATCGCCGAAATGAGCGAAAATATCTTCCATCGACATGCCCCCGCCACTGTAGAAGCCGCCACCTCCGGCGCCTCCGAAACCTTGCGGGCCCATGTTATGGCCAAACTGGTCGTACTTGGCACGCTTGTTGGCATCGCTCAGCACGTCGTAAGCCTCTGCCGCCTCCTTAAATTTCTCTTCGGCCTCCTTGTCGCCCGGATTCTTGTCGGGGTGATACTTTATGGCCATCTTTCGATAAGCCTTCTTTATTTCGTCTGCACTGGCGTTTTTTGCAACGCCAAGCACCTCGTAGTAATCTCTTTTCTGTGCCATGACCCCTAATTATTTGAATTTACAATTAGCAATTATGAATAGAATCACGCGGTCACTGCCCCACTACCACCTTGGCATGGCGAAGCACCTTGTCATTAATCATGTAGCCCTTCTCCACTGTGTCGAGAATCTTACCTTTCATCGACTCGTCTGGCACCGGCACCACAGAGATGGCCTCATGCCTTTCGGTGTCGAATGTGTCGTCGGCAGGGTCAATCTCCTTTACTCCATTCTGGGCGAGGAATTTCTTCAGCTTGTTGTAGATTAAAGTTATACCCTCCTTCATGGCTGCGCTGTCGTCGCTCTGCTCGGCTGCCTTTATGCCGCGCTCGAAGTCATCCATGATGGGGAGCAGACCTTTGAGCACATTCTCTCCGGCGTTGCGGATAATCTCGCTTTTCTCCTTGAGAGTGCGCTTGCGGAAATTGTCAAACTCAGCCATAAGAAAAAGGTATTCCTTCTTCTCCTTCTCGACCTGAGCCTGCAGCTCCTCAACCTTGCTCTCCAAAGAATCTACCTCCCGGGCATCCTCTACAGTCTCTGCGTCAGGAGCCACATCTTCCACTTCAGGCGCGTTCCCCTCATTGTTAAGGGAATCCATATTCTCTGCCGCCTCATCAGCCGGGCGGTTATTCTCGTTGATTTTATTATTCTTATTTTCCATAACGGACAGTTGTTTGATTTATCTCATACAAATTTCAAGCCAATAATTGTTAAAATCGGCTTTGCGGATCACTCCGGCCTGACAACAACATATTTACGATATGCCTCTTCAGCCACATAAGGGGGTTTAAAAGACCTCTGAAACCCGCTTTCCATTATAAAGCAAACAACCAAACGCCCCCATAAGTTGACGAAAGCCTGTCGCGTGCGGAGCGCGCGGCATCGCCGTCGGTGAAAATGCCATATATCGAGGAGCCGGAACCGGACATCGAGGCATAGACTGCCCCCGACGCATAGATCGCATCCTTCAACTCTCCCAGCTCAGGATGACCCGGGAACACCGACTCTTCAAAATCGTTCACAACCATCTCCCTCCATCGCTCCAGCGGAAGGTGAGGAAGGAATCTGAGGTCGAATCCGGGCTGACGGGGGGTGATTCCGGCAAATGCCTCTTTCGTGGATATATACACGTCAGGCTTAACTATCAGCAGCCAATTCCCCTTGAGGTCTATGTCTACCGGTGTAAGAACCTCGCCCACTCCTTCACCGAAGCAAGGTTCATTGTAGATAAAAAACGGGCAGTCGGCCCCGAGCTTCAGTGCCATGGCGGCAAGCTCATCCTGTGAGAAACGCCCGCCGGTGAGTTCGTTGAGAGTGACGAGCGCGAATGAGGCATCGGCGCTGCCCCCTCCAAGGCCGGCCCCGTCGGGGAGATGCTTGTCGAGCATGATGTCGAAAAGCCCTATCTCGTCAAGGCCGCCATAGCGGTCGATAAACGCTTTGAGAAACAATGTGGTGGCCTTCACTACAAGGTTCTTTTCGGGCGGGCAGTCAATGCGGCGCCCCATGAGCTGGAAGCGGCATCCGCTCGTGCGCTTCTTGTTGATTGTCACCTCCAGTATGTCGTCGAATGCTTCCGGCTGCTGCGGCATGCCGCTCTCTATGCCTACGGGAAAGAACACGGTCTCCAGGTCGTGGTAGCCGTCTTCGCGCTTTCTCACTATGTTCAATCCAAGATTAATCTTGGCATTTACAAACTTTATCATATAATCAGTGTGTGTATGTTATTTGACATGCCTCGGGACAATATGCCACGCTATGGCTAAAAATGCGCCTCTGATGAAAAGATATGAGAGAAACGCAGTCCAGACAGCGGCATTGCTATCCACTTCTATAACGACGCGCCCTTCTGCTAATTTCACAAACGCCACTATATAGAAAACAATCGTAGCCACAATTGTGGACATCATCATTTTGCGCGTGTCGGTCACTCCCACATAAAAACCGTCGTAGATAAACGCCCAGGCGGAAACCACAGGAAGGGACCAAATCCATGCTCTCATCCCTTTCACCCCCTGTCTGACGCTCTCGCTGTCGGTGAGCAGCGACGTGATTCCATCGCTTCCAAGACCGTAGCACACAGTAAAAAGGAGAGCCACGCCGACCGTCCACCACAGAAGGGCGCGCACATATTTGCCAACCATCACGCTGTCGCCGGCCCCCCACCAGCGCCCCACCAGCGCCTCTCCGCTGAACGCAAAACCGTCCATAAAGAATGAGAAGAACTGGAAGAACTGCATGACCACCACATTTATGGCAAGAGTGGCGGCCCCGAGGCGAGCGCCGGCGGCCGTGACTCCGAGTGTGACGCAAATGATGCAGGCCGAGCGGAAAAACAGGTTGCTGTTGACTGAGAAAAATCTACCCATCCCACCTCCGGAGACCGCTTCTCTGACTCCGCACCACAATCTTTTCCCTTTCGAGAAGCGCAAGGCGCACCCCATTGCTATGGCAAGGCCAACCCAGTTGGAGACAAGCGTGCCCCATGCAACACCCTCAAATCCTAAGCCAAACCAGAACACAAGAGCAAAACTCGCCGCAATGTTGACAATATTGACAGATATGGCAATCACCATGGGATAAGCCGTTGACTGCATACCCACAAACCACCCGCTCACGGCGAGCACCCCTAAAAGCGCGGGACTCCCCCAGATGCGTATCATGAAATAGCGCCCTACATATCCCGCCACGTCAGGTTCCGCCCCTATGAGCTTCATAAGCGCGTACATCACCAGCTCACGGGCCAAAATCAGGGCCACGCCGGCGCCCCCGGCAAGAAGCATGGCCCGCGTGAACACTTTCCTCACCCCGGAATCGTCGCCGGCGCCAAATGCCGTGGCGGTGAGGCCCGTTGTGCCCATGCGAAGAAATCCGAAGAGCCAGAACACCACATTAAGCATGACCGACCCCACGGCTATCGCCGCGAGGTAGAGATCCGAACCGAGATGGCCGGAAATTGCCGTATCACAAAGGCCGAGCAGCGGCACCGTGATGTTGCTCACGATTGCCGGCACGCTCAGCCTCAATATCTCCTTGTTCAATTATGTGTGCGTATTGAATTACAAATAAATGATTCTTACCTGATAATCATATTTGAAACAACCCGACGATTGTCAGAACCCGTATTCCTGGCCTTTACGGATGGCAGGTATGCCGTTTTTCATCCATTCAGGCATCGGCTCCCCTTTCAGATAATGGTCGAAGAACTGCTGCAGACGGCGGGTTATGTCCTTGCGGTTGCGACGCTCCTTGAGGTTGTGGGCCTCTCCATTGTATTGCAGCATCCACACAGGCTTGCCGAGGCGGCGAAGGGCCATAAACATCTCTATGCCCTGATACCAGGGCACTGCGCCGTCTTCGTCGTTGCTCATGATCAGAAGCGGGGTCTCAACCCGGTCGGCATATAGCACAGGCGAGTTGGCAAGATACAGCTCCTTGGCATCCCAGAGGTTGCGCCCTATTCTGCTCTGCCCTACTTCATACTGCGCCTGGCGGGAGTCGCCGGTGCCCCAGCGGATACCACCAAAGGCGGATGTCATGTTCGACACGGGCGCACCCGAGCCGGCGCACGCAAACATGTCGGTGCGGGTCACAAGATAGGCGGTCTGGTATCCACCCCAGCTCTGGCCGTCGATACCCACGCGGCTCTTGTCGATGTTGGGATATTTCTTGCAGAGCTCTTCCACTCCGGAGCATACAAAATTATAGGCGCATTCTCCCGGCACTCCGGCTGTGTATTTGATGTCGGGCACAAACACCACATAACCTCTGCTCACATAGAAAGGGAAGTTTATCCAGCTCCATGAAGGCTCCATGTCGTAGTGGGTATAGAGGTCTTCGGTGTATGTCTCGTAGAAGTATGAAATCATAGGATACTCCTTGTCGGGGCTGAAATCCTCCGGGAGATAAAGCACGCCCTCGGCAGGGGTTCCGTCATATGTGTACCATTTGAAAAGCTGAGCTGTGCCCCAGTTGTATTCAGCCATCTGGGGATTGGTGTCGGTAACTTTCACAGCCTTCCCTTTCTCGATGTCACGGCTCACATACACGTTGGGAGATGTGCTGAAATTAGCCTGGTCCCAGCTGTAGACGCCGGCATTCTTGGCCTTGCGGACCTGTGTGAAGGAATATTCGTCGAGGAAATCCACTTTAGGCGCCCCGGTCTTTGCACCATACACAGAGGTTGCGAGGCCATTGCGCTTGCCGGCATAGTCAAACACGGAATACAGAATCTTGTCGCCGTTTTTGAACGAACGAAAATCCGGGTCGGTCTTCACGCTGCGGAAGCGGAGATTGTTTTTACGCCCTTCTCCTGCGGTGACACACACAGGAGCGCGCTCACCCTTGGGGTCGAGGCTCCACACATCGTAGCGGTCATACACAAGAACTGCACCGTCGTTTTCGCTCCATCCCATCACTCCGTAAGGCTCAAGCTCCTTGAGCGGAAAGTCCATTGTCTCGTTCCAGAGAGGATAAGGCACATCGGCGCTGATTGTGGCCGTTTTTCCTGTGGCGATGTCGTAGGCGTGGAACTGGCGGTCGTCAAACCACATCACATATTTCCCTGCCGGAGAGAGCTCCGAGAGTTCGTTCTTTGCCATCGTCACCTCGCGGACGTCGCCGTCGTTGACATTCACAATCGAAAGCTGCACCGGGAACTGATAGTCCCATTGCACGGCTGATATATTTTCTGTCGCATCTGTGAGAAGCGCCCAGTCGGCATCCCAGCGGTCGGGGGCCGCCACATCCACAAAAGGATTCGACGTCAGCAGCGTCTGGCTTCCCGAAGCCATGTCTATCACCACAGGGAAGGTCTGCTTGCGCAGCCTGTCAACCTGATTATTCTCCTGCGGAGGAGTGAACGGCGCATCCCAGCGCCATATGTCGAGCGTAGCCTTTTCAAAGTCTACAAGCGTGGTGTCGTCGGGAGCCACATAAGGAGCCACGCCGATAACCACCCTTCGCCCGTCGTGAGAGAATACAGGCTCTGAATACTGATTGATCATCAGCTCGCCGGCATTCATTCTCTTCTCCCACTCTTTTTCGAGCCGCGCCTGAGTCTCGGGGTCCTTGGCGTGAGGCTTCATAAGATGCTTTCGACTCCCCTGCGGGATCGACAGGGAAATCTCGTCGGCGCTGAGGAGGTCGGCCGTGAGGTCGGTCATGAAAAGCGAGCTTCTGCGGGTGCCGCTCTCGGCTGAATCCACAGAGGCCACATAGGCAAGGCGTGTGCCGGCCTCATTGAAGCGGGGCACCCCGTAGAAAAGTTTATCACGGTCGATAAGATGGAATGCAGTGTCGGGAAGAATAACCACCCCGGTGCCGTTTGTGGCAAGCGAGTCGTTTTTCTCTTTCTTCAACGTCACGGCAAGTTTGGAGCCGTCGTTTGAGAACAGATAACTGTCAACCCAATTTATAGTTTTAGAAGTGCCGTTTGAGAGATGACGCACCACAAGCGGCCGGCCGGATTTTTTATCTTTCAGGGCGGCGGGTTTCACAAGCGTGGTGTCGCACGACAGCCATGCCACCCATTCACCCCCATCCTTTCCGGTTTTATAAGAAATGACATCGGCAATCTTGGTCACTTTCCCCGAAGAGAGCTCCACGATGGCAAGAGAGTCCTGCGGGAGGTCGAAATCCTTCTTCTTGTCGATTTTGGCCTGACGCGTGGCCTTAAACAAAGGCTTCACCAGGGCAAAGGCATAGCGGCTGTCGGCAGAGAAAGCCGGGCTATAGCCGCGAGGAATCTCCACGCGTCGCCCGTTGGACGTGTTGTAGAATGTGAGTGTGCCGTCACCCTCCTGCGGGTTCACAGAAAACGATGCCCACTCGCCGTTGTTTGAAATAGAATGGTTGTAAAGGCGCTCCCATGAATCAAAGCAATCATGGTCGAGGGTCTTCTTGGCCATTCCGGCCCCGGCTATCAGCACAGCGGAGGCAAGTATTACGGATTTTTTCATTTCGTTCAGTCTATTTTATGCAGGTCATGCCCCATGCGTTCTTTTTTTGTGTGCATATAAAAACGGTTGTAGCTGTTTGGCTCAACCTCTATAGGCACATTCTCCGTCACTTCAAGGCCGTATCCTTCAAGGCCGATGCGTTTCACCGGATTGTTGGTCATAAGGCGCATTTTCCTTATTCCGAGTGCATGGAGGATGTTTGCCCCCACTCCATAGTCGCGCTCGTCGGCCTTATGCCCGAGATGCAGATTGGCGTCGACTGTGTCAAGGCCGTTTTCCTGAAGCTTATATGCGCGGATTTTGTCCATAAGACCTATCCCTCTCCCCTCCTGGTTGAGATAGATTATGGCTCCTCTCCCCTCTTTCTCGATCATTTTCATTGCCAGATGGAGCTGCTCTCCGCATTCACACCTGAGCGAGCCGAAAATATCGCCTGTGGCACACGATGAATGCACCCTCAGGAGCACAGGCTCGCCGTCTGCCACATCCCCTTTTATCAATGCTATATGCTCAAGGCCGTTATCTTTCTGGCGGAAAGGGATGAGCCTGAAATGTCCGTAAGACGTAGGCATGTCAACTTCCTCGCCGATTTCAACGATAGAATCGTTTTTCATGCGATAAGCTATGAGGTCGCGGATGCTCACAAGCTTGAGCCCCCATTCGTCGGCTCTGCGGCGGAGCTCCGGCAGGCGTGCCATAGTGCCGTCGTCGCTCATGATTTCCATCAAAGCAGCCACCGGCTGAAGCCCTGCAAGGCGCGCGAAGTCTACCGCCGCCTCCGTGTGGCCGCAGCGCTGAATCACACCCTTGTCTTGCGCATACAGGGGGTTGATGTGACCCGGGCGCCCGAAAGTTTCCGGAGTAGACATCGGGTCGGCAAGAGCGCGGATTGTGGCTGCGCGGTCTTCGGTCGACACACCAGTTGAACACCCTTCGAGTTTATCTACCGTCACCGTGAAGGGGGTGCCGAGCATTGAAGTGTTGTCTGAAACCTGATGGGGGAGGTTGAGCTGGCGGCAACGTTCGTTGGTGACCGGTGCGCACAGCACGCCGCGGGCATTTTTCAACATGAAGTTCACATCTTCAGGTGTGATTTTCTCTGCCGCGATGATGAGGTCGCCTTCGTTTTCACGGTCTTCGTCATCCACCACAATTATGAATTTGCCTTGACGGAAATCGTCGATGGCCTCCTCTATGGTGTCAAGTTTTATTTTATTGTCCATCTGGAGATAATATTTATGCTTACGCGGCCTTATGCTAAATTTCATGTCGGCCGCAGATGATTTTAATTATTTTTACAGGCCGCGGCGGTTCATTCCACAATAAATATTGAGAAATTGACGCTGCCATACACTCTGTGCTGCGAGAATCCGGGGAGAGTGGAGAAGTCGCGGGTGCGCGAATGCTCTATGATTACCACAGTGCCGGATTTCACCATAGCCGACGAGAGAATCAGCTCCGGCACCTCCTCGAAGCGCGGATGGTCATAAGGGGGGTCAGCAAATATGAAGTCGAAGCTGCGTCCGCATGTGGCTATGAATTTAAACACGTCGCCTTTGATCACCCTGAGCGCGGTGTCGCCCAGTTTCTCTTTCACGCTCCTGATAAACTGAGCCTGCACTGGGGCCTGCTCCACTGCCGTGACCTCGCTGCAGCCTCTCGACGCGAACTCCAGGCTAATGGCCCCGGTTCCTGCAAAAAGGTCGAGCGCGGTCTTCCCCTCGAAATCGTCGAGGTTTTCAAGCACGTTGAAGAGATTTTCGCGGGCGAAATCGGTGGTGGGACGCGCTGTAATGTTTTTCGGCACCTCAAAACGGCGCCTGCCATATTTTCCTCTGATGATTCTCATAATTGTCTGTTAAAAAATTCCACACCCACTTCAGGCACATTTTCGCCGGCAATCTTCACTGAAATGTCTGACATTGTGTAGCCGTATGCGTCGGCAAGGTTTAAGGCGTAATACACAATGTCGGGGCCGGCGAGCCAGGCTCTTGTAGATGCCGAAATCAGGTTCTCGCCGTCAAGAAGTATAAAGTCGGCCTCATCGGGGCGCATAGTCACAAAAAGGCGAAGCCCTGTGCCTTCGCGGCGCAGGCGCCTCACCTGATTCATGAGATTGCATTCCACCCTTGCGCCGGGGAATGTGCGGCTAAGAAATCCTTTAAGGCCGGGGGCCGGAGAATATGCGGCCGTGAGGTCGCCGTCGGTGTCGGTCAAAATATCGGCCGGATCGGCTGAATAAAGGGCGGAGTAGTAAGTTTCTTCCGCTCCTTCAGCCTCTTCCACAAGCTCTGTGGGCATAAAGGCCGTTCTGCGGTCGAACACAAGGATGCACGCAGAGAAGTCGTCGAGCACACGGGGATGGTCATAGACGGCATTCTCTATGTTCTGAAGCAATGTGCCCTCGCCCGGCTCCCATGAGGAGGCAAACAGGAGCTGAGGCTCCAGGCCTTCATGGAGCGTATTTTCAAGATGGGCGCTTATACCCCCCCGGTATATCCTGACAATCAGTCGCCATTGTCCGGTGTCGGCAAAATCGGCCGCTGTGAGTCCGTTCATGTCTTTTCCTTTTATTTGGCGAAGTTACAAAATATATCCCGCATACGCAATTCAAACGCCCTTGCGTTTCGGCCTTGTCTCGGCGGAGAAGTCAGCACGACATCTCTCCGCAGAGGCTGTATTCCATGTAGTTTTTCACCTCTTCGGGGGTGAGGCCGCATCCAAGCAGGAACATCAGCTTGGTTATGGCCGCCTCGGAGGTGAGGTCGTGACCCGACACCACTCCGGCGCGTGCAAGGTCAAGGCCGGTGACATAGCGGAAAGGATGCACGCTGCCGTTGTTGCACTGGGTGATGTTTACAACCACCACGCCGCGCTCTATAGTCTCTTTGATGGCGTCGATAAACCAAGGGTTGTTGGGGCCGTTGCCCGCCCCGAATGTTTTGAGCACAATCCCCTTTATGCCGGGAGTGGCAAGCATACGCCTCACCACATTCTCCTGAATGCCGGGGAAGAGGTCGATGTAGAGCACATTGGTGTCCATCTTGTAATGCACTCTTAAAGGGAGATCCGGACCTTTGCTGCGCCACAGGGCGTCGCGGTTGAATGTTATGCCGAGTCCGATTCTGGCCAGCTCGGGATAATTGTTGCTTTTAAATGCGTTGAAATTGTCGGCGCTGCGCTTGGTGCTTCGGTTGCCGCGCCAGAGATAATTCTCAAAAAGTATGGCCACTTCTTTGATGACATGCTCGCCGTTCAAATCGCGGGCCGCCGCTATCTGGAGAGCGGTGATGAGGTTTTCCTCGCCGTCGGTGCGCACTTCCCCTATCGGGAGCTGCGAGCCGGTGATTATCACCGGCTTTGCAAGATTCTCGAGCATAAAACTCAGTGCCGACGCTGTGTAGGCCATGGTGTCGGTGCCGTGCAGCACAACGAATCCGTCGAAGCAGTCGTAGTTGTCTTCAATCACACGCGCAATCTGGCCCCAGTGTTCGGGCGTCATGGCGGAGGAGTCGATCGGATGCTCAAACTGATGATGTGCTATGTCGAAATCAAGCATCTTCAACTTTGGGACATTGTCGAGCAAATGATTAAAATCGAACGGCTCAAGTGCATTTGTTTCCGGATTCTCCTTCATACCGATGGTGCCACCGGTATAAATCATCAGAATTTTAGGGCGAGAGGCAATAGACATTGGATTTATTCTTTAGGTTAATACGGTAGAGTTGGTGCTTCACTCGCTTTGAAGTCATTGCAAAATTAACATTTTGTTATCTTATATGCAATAGCAACCCGCAAAATCAACCATATTTTCTTTCATTTTTTCATCTTCACCTTATCCTCCGCCTAAAAATCCATGGTCAGGCCCTCCATTTCGGCTTGTTTTCTATCAAACGCCCCTTATTCTTGCGGGCGCAGCCAGCGATAGCCGTAGAAATGCTGGTTCTCCAGTTTGAATAGGCGCTGCAGCGGATAGGGGTCGACAGTCACGAGGCCGGTGTCATGGGTGACATGGATGAGATGCGGCACTCCGTCGACGAGTTCCACAAACCCTACGTCGTAAAGATCGAAATCAACATCGTTCGACAGCATCATTATAATGTCGCCGTCGTTCATGAGCTCATGAAGCGACTTGTTGCCTGCGCTCTGCTTTTTAAGATGAGGTATGCGATGGCTGCGGTAGCCCATCTCTGCCATGCGCACCTTGTCGAGCACAGCCGGATTCTTCAGAGCCGGATATTCGTCGGGGTGACGTGTCACATAGTCGAGAGTCTTGGTTTTGAAACCGCCTCCGGTGAGATACTCCGTGAGCTCCTTGAGATTTCCCCTGTAAACATTGTCCACAATCCAGTCGGCGCCATAAATCAGCTGCGCAGGGAAACCATTGTCTTCCCCTTTTCGGCGGCTGAATGACTCCAGGGCGTCCTCATAATCCCTGACGGCAGGCACGCTTTTTCTGCTGGCCATGGCGATGGCAAGGACATTGTTGACAAAACCGAGACGGTCGAACCCGTGAAGGTCAACAACCATTGTCCCGATAGAATCATTGTCGCGGGGGCTCTGATAGGGGGTGCCGGCAAGAGCCTTGGCCACATAGACGCACCTTTCTCCCAATGTGCCTCCGCGGGCGGATGCTTCCGCCATCAGGCGCGACACAATCGCGGTGTCTTGCTCGCAGTGAATGCGCACAGACGCCGCCACTTCTCCCGGCAGTGCCATAAGCATTGCCAACACACATATATATCGTATGATTCTTTTTGTCATTGCTTCATTATTTTTTTGCAAAATTAACAAATTCTAAAATATCAGGTGCTCTCGACCGCGAGTTTTATTTTATAAGACGGAAAAAAGTTATAATTTTGCAGACATATGGACATAATCAAGATTTCATCGCTTTCTCATCCGGGCATCGAAGTGTATGCCTCGCTCACGGAAGCCCAGCTCCGCAACAGGCTTGAGCCTGGCAAGGGGATCTTCATTGCAGAAAGCCCGAAGGTGATAGGCGTGGCTCTCGATGCCGGCTATGAGCCGGTGTCGCTGCTGTGCGAACCTCGCCATATTGAAGGGGATGCCGCCTCGCTGATAGAAAGATGTGGCGACATCCCGGTGTACACCGGCGAGCGCGGGCTGCTGGCCGAGCTCACCGGCTACACGCTCACAAGAGGTGTGCTTTGCGCCATGCGACGCAAGCCGGCTCCCGATGTGGCTGAAATCTGCAGAGACGCACGGAGACTGGCGGTTATCGACGGTGTGACCGACACCACAAACATCGGGGCAATTTTTCGTTCGGCAGCTGCTTTAGGGGTTGACGCGGTGCTGCTTACGCCCACGTCGTGCGACCCGCTCAACCGCCGCGCCGTAAGGGTGTCGATGGGGAGCGTGTTTCTTGTGCCATGGACATGGCTCCCAGCCCCGGTTTCTTCTCTCAAGGCTTTGGGGTTTGCCACAGTGGCTCTCGCTCTCACTGACAGATCCGTGCCTGTCGACCATCCTGCGCTGGCCTCTGAGCCCAAGCTGGCCCTTGTGCTCGGCACTGAGGGCGACGGGCTGGCACACGACGTGATTGAAGATGCCGACTACACTGCCAAAATACCTATGGCCCATAATGTAGATTCGCTCAATGTGGCGGCAGCTTCGGCTGTGGCTTTCTGGCAGCTTCGCGCCCGCTGATAAGCAATGGCTTCGCCGGGTCATTGGCGAGGACGGATGAATTATATAAACTATAACATATTTTATGAATGACCAACGTTTGATTCTGGCCGGCGGCGGCGGTCACGCCCTGTCGGTTGTCGAGGCTCTCGACAATGACAGCATAATCGCAGGATACACTGCACTGTCGCCCTCACCTGACATGCCGGCCGACTGGCTCGGGAATGATAATGACGTGGCTGAACTGGCCGGTAAGGGATTCCTGTTCCACATGGCGTTCGTCTATGCAGGACTCCCCGTTATGGACAAGCGCCGCCGATTGATTGAATGGTATGAGAACGCGGGGGCTGAATTTGTATCAGTAATAGCCCCGTCGGCCATTGTGTCGCGTAATTCTATCGTTGGAGAAGGGTCGGCTGTGATGTGTCGCGCCGTAGTCAACAGAGCCACTTTAGGCCGGCATGTGATTGTCAACACAGGCGCAATCGTGGAACACGACTGCCGGATTGGCGACAACACGTTCATAGGGCCGGGGGCTGTGATTGGCGGAGGAGTCTCCATAGGCAGCGACTGCTTCATAGGGCTTGGTGCAAATATCCGCAACGGCGTGACGATAGCTCCCGGAGTGACGGTGGCTATGGGAGCAGTTGTGACCCGCAGCCTTCTTGAGCCGGGGATATACCACGGCACCCCCCTCAGGCTCCACACCCTGAAAACCCGTTAGCCCAAATCCTTAAAGCTGACCTCCCCCCCTTCTCCAATCCTATAATAAAAAGCATTCAGATGAAACCAATAATAATTGCCGAAGCCGGAGTCAACCACAACGGCTCTCTCAAAACCGCTTTGCAGATGGTAGATGCCGCTGCACTCGCCGGCGCCGATTTTGTGAAGTTCCAGACTTTCAAAACCGACAGCCTTGTGACTGCATCGGTCAAAACTGCTGAATATCAAAAAGCGAATTGCAACGCCGACACTCAGCGCGACATGCTCCGAAAACTTGAGCTCCCTTATTCCGACTTCAGGATTCTTGCAGACCACTGCCGGGAAAAGGGCATAGGTTTTCTCTCCACCCCTTTCGACAAAGAAAGCATCGACTTTCTCTCGACTCTTGGCATGAAATATATGAAAGTGCCGTCGGGAGAGATCACAAACCTTCCTTACCTGCGCAACATTGCGTCAACCCAAACCCCCGTGATCATTTCCACCGGAATGTCAACGCTTGCTGACGTGGAAAACGCCCTTCAAGTGTTCTACGACGCCGGCTATTCACGTTCTGACATCACACTTCTGCATTGCACCACGCAATACCCCACACCATTCTCTGACGTGAATCTCAGAGCCATGCTAACCTTGCGCGAGGCATTCGGAATCGCCACAGGCTATTCCGACCACACTCGCGGAATAGAAATTCCTATAGCCGCCACCGCTTTGGGAGCAACCGTCATTGAGAAGCATTTCACCCTCGACACATCCATGCCGGGCCCGGATCATGCGGCCTCGCTCAACCCTGACGAACTGGAAGAGATGGTGAGAAGGATAAGCCATGTGAGCATGGCTCTCGGTTCAGCCGTGAAACGAGTCACCCCATCCGAGCGCAAAAACATGGAAGCCGCAAGAAAAAGCATCGTGGCTGCAACCGACATAAAAGAAGGCGAATTCTTCACAGAAGACAATCTCACCGTGAAACGCCCCGGCACCGGCATCTCCCCCATGCGGTGGGACGAAATAATCGGCAAAGCCTCAACCCGCTTCTACAAAGCCGACGACCTCATCCAATAGCACCCAGCCCCCAAGCAAAGCCAGGCCTGGCCGGCAATTGCATCGCCATCGGAAGTCTATAAAGTCCTGTTCCCCGACCAAAGGGAGGGTAATGGCAAAGCAAGAGCCAAAGCAAAAGCAAAACAAGAGCCAGGGCAAGAGCAAAAGCAAAAGCGAGCGCGAGTGGCAAAACCGGAATCCCCCTTTAATCAATCTGAATCAAGAATCATGAGAAAAATATGCTTCATCACAGGCACACGAGCCGAATACGGAATCATGACTCCCCTTATGAGAGAAATCGCCAATTCTCCAGAAGCAAAACTCCAGATAGTGGCCACAAACATGCACCTTTCTCCGCAACACGGCATGACAGTGAATGAAATCGAAGCCGACGGCTTCACCGTCGACAGCAAAATTGATTCGCTGCTCTCCGGCGACTCTCCTGCCGCCACCGTGAAAACCATGGGCCTGACACAGATAGGACTTGCCGACACATTCGCGCGACTAACCCCCGACCTCGTGGTGATTCTTGGCGACAGATATGAAATGCTTGCCGCCGCCTCAGCCGCTCTCATTTTCCGGATTCCCGTGGCACACCTATATGGCGGAGAAACCACAGAAGGCGCCTACGACGACTGCATACGGCACGCCATCACAAAACTCTCCACGCTCCATTTCACATCTACCGAGCACTATGCCCGGCGAATTGTGCAGATGGGAGAAGACCAAAAAAATGTATTCTGGGTCGGCTCTTTAGGAGCTGAATCGATACGAAATGAAAAGATGACCAGCCGCGAAGAACTTGAAAAACACCTCAATTTCAAACTTGGCGACAAATATATGGTGGCGACATTTCATCCAGTCACTACCCAGCCGGGAGAAGAGGAACGACAGACACATGCTTTGCTTGACGCCCTGGCAACAACATTCTGCCGAGGATGGAAAGTGCTCTTCACAATGCCGAATTCCGACACCGGCGGCGAGACCGTGGCAAGAATAATCAGAGACTGGGCATCGCAACACCCCGACAATGTGAAAGCAGTAGCTTCTCTTGGAAGAATACGCTACTACTCGGCGCTTCGCTATTGCTCCGCCTCAATAGGAAATTCATCAAGCGGACTCATCGAAGCCCCAACATTCGGAGTGCCTACCATAAATATAGGCGACCGTCAGAAAGGGCGCGCACAAGGGCACACCGTTGTGAATGTGCCACCCGAGAAGCAAGCAATCATAAACGCCTTGGCCAACATCTCGCCACGCCGACAAGACGCTCCAATCCCCGACATTGCAGAAGGGCTGAACCCCTACGAAAGGCCCGGAACGCTCCGGGCAATCTCCACCCGCCTGCTCACATCCCCGCTCCCCTCCACCAAAACTTTCCACGACCAATAGCCCCTCCCAAAGCGACAAAACCTTAATCTCTTTAAAGTCCTTAGGCTCCTTAAAGACCTTAACGCGCCTTAACACGCCCTAACCCTCAAAAGAACCAAAGCCCCTGATTGATTGTTAATAACAACAGAAACAATCAATTTAGCTATGACTATGAAACACATCAAAACTCTCATTGCCTGCGGCGCGATAGCCGCCGCATCAGCACTCTCAGTTCCGAAAGCCGGGGCATGCACAAGAGTAATCTATCAGGGCGCCGACTCTATCTTCGTAATAGGGCGCTCCCTTGACTGGAAAACTCCGATTCCCACCAACCTATATGTCTACCCAGCAGGAATTACTAAAGTAAGCTCAGATGCTCCGGGAGCCATATCATGGACCTCAAAATATGGAGCCGTATACGCAGTGGGCTACGACGGAGGAATAACAGAAGGAATGAATGAAAAGGGACTTGTGATAAACGGCCTTTTCTGCAAAGGCACCGTCTACAACAACCCTGACACGGAAGGACGGCCCCCGATGTCGCTGGCTGTGTTTATAGCTTGGCTGCTCGACTTGAACGAGACCACAGATGAAGTTGTGGAAGTGCTAAAAAAACATGACTTCTCAATAGGTGGAGCCACTTTCGACGGAGGCACCGTCTCAACCCTTCACTGGGGAATAACCGACGCCTCGGGAAAATCGGCAATCGTAGAGTTCGACAACGGAAATATCAGAATCTATGACCCCGGCGACATACGAGCCATGACCAACGACCCGCAATGGCCCGACATGAAAGCCATACTGGCATACTGGGAAAAGATCGGAGGCTCCCACATGCTTCCCGGCACCGTCAGCAGCCCCGACCGATGCGTGCGAGCAAATTTCTTCTCACACCATGTAGAAGCCGTGGCCGACCCGTCGCTGGCAGTCAGCATCACCCGAAGCATCCTGTTCAACTCGTGTGTGCCCTACACATATCTGATACAAGGTGAGCCTAACGTCTCGTCGACACAATGGCGCTCATACGCCGACCTGAAAAACCGGCGATATTATTTCGACATCGTAACCAACATGGGCTACTATTACATCGACCTCACTAAATGCGACCTTCGCAAAGGAGCGTCAGTAATGAAACTCGACACATCGAAAGAGACAATGCTTGCAGGCGAGGCCAACAACGCACTGAAAAAGTCAGCACCGTTCACCCCCCTCTTCTGACCCCGAAAGCAAATTTTAGCAGCAGACACAGACTCCCTCTCATTGTTTATAACAAAAACAATCCCCCGGCTTGCGTGATTGCAAACCGGGGGAAATATTTTAAGATTTATCCTAATCTTTGCTGATTAGCGAACGATCATCTTTTCAGCCTTGCTGCCCTGCTTCTTGATAACGAGCTGGCCAGCCTCGGGGTTAGCAACTTCTACACCCTGAAGGTTGAAATACTTAACAGGAGCGTTCTCATCAACTGTGATGCCTTCTACACCTGCACCTGAATCGTCCCAATTAGACGGGAGTTTGATTACAGACTCCATAACAATAGGCTGCTGATTCCCGTCAATCCATGTGTATGTTCCGGCCTTGTCAGATTCGATGCCGAAAATACAGTTGTAGATGTAAATAGTCTTAGTTGTAGGATCATACCAAGAACTTTCTGCATCATTTGCTATGAGACGCTCAAGAATAGTGTCGAAAGAGAGACCTTTGAGATAATAAAGATAACCTTCAGTGTTGTAGTTATAATAGTTACCATTCTTATTATCAGTATAGCCTGAATACAAACGAGGAGTACATACTACAACATCAGGATTTGCCATATCCATTTCGATGTATCCGGGTGCTGTCTTGTTGAGGTTTACATCTGCAAACGGAGAATTCGCTCCATAGGGATCAATGAGAAGAACCTTATTATAATCCTTCTTATTTTGAGCCACCTTTACAGAATAAAAGACCTCACCGGGTTTTTCGTAGTAAAGAGGAGCAATCCATCCGTCTGAATACTCAGCATCGCCTATGATATTCCACTCGTTCATATCGATCTCCGCCACTGGAACATTTGTCATAGTGTTCTCATAACCCAAAAGCGGACCATAGAAACTATTTTTCTGGCTAGGGTTAGGAAGACCTATCAAATCAATGCGATTGAAAGAAATGACGCCGTCCTCATATGTGCCGACAAGGGCATCAATTTCTGAAAAAGTAGTAGCATTGCCTTCGTCATCGACATCCCAACGGAACGGGGTCAAATAGACATCCGCGCCATCTTCTGCAGTAAAAGCAAACTGTTTTTTGATAGACATCGTGCTCGCAGCCACATCAACAGTTGCTGTCCAAGTAAGACCATTATACCCGGAAATAAGAACAGTATTCTTCTCGTCTGAAAGAGAAATCGACAAATTGTAAAGCTGCCATCCGCCATACTCATCGGAATCGAAAGCATTATAGAATGTCCACTCGTAGTCACCTACAATATCATCTATTGAGGTCAATTTTGAAGCAACCTTATTTGCCTCAGCCTTCATGACAATCTGACTGTTGTCGATTGTCATTTCCGACACTGCCTGCGCTGTCTGATAAGGAGTCATTACTGACACCACATTCCCTGAAGCAGCAGACGCTGTGATGCAAAAGGTAAAACCTAATGCCAACATTGCGTAACTTTTCATCATTGAATTGATTTAATTATTTTGATTGTTTGGTTGATGTTAATCTGCTCTCAATTTATCATAGGCTGATAAACGTCTTATTTTTACAAAAGCAAAATTAGTATAAAATATTTATTTTACAAAATAAATCAGAACTTATTTTATAATTTAACAATTTTTACGACAACATCAACACAACTAACATAGTAAGCAACCCTAAATCTGTAAAATAATGTTGAAACCCCATTTTAGAAATGCGTTCCACTAACAGACCTACGTTATTGACAATTATCATATTAAAGTTTAAAAGCAAACTGATGTCAATCACAATTATCGTAAATATTGATCTTGATATATATATCAGTAATGCCGCAAAAAACGGCGGCGGATTAAATCCGCCACCGTTTACATCTGAAATTTCTATAACTAACGATAAATTAGCTAACTTTATATCTGATTAAATAGCCACTTTGAAAGTGCTTTGCTTGCCATTATTGACCGAGGCTACGATTATTGCTATACCGGAAGAGAGTGATTCTGTAGAAAATGATGCTGTTTCACCATTATATTCCACATTTATAGAAATCTCTTTGCCATCTGCTGTAAAACATTTAACATCTTTTACTCCATCTATTGAAGACAACACGATTTCTGAATTACCTTTTTCATATACAAGCAATAAATTTGAATCGGCCTTAACATCATCTATTCCTGCAGTGCTATACTTAAATTTCGACTGTGCAAGAGACACTGCTGACCCACCGTTCACATAATACGAACGGGCAATGTAAATCACATCCGAATCATGGTTGAAAAAGTTAACAGACGCATATACCGACTGCATGTCTCCACCTTCAATAAAAGGAACTTCATAGAAAGTTGTCTCAAGAACTTGTGTCAACATGTTCGGATTATCCTTATTTTGGCTATATATTCTTGCAATTACCGGATAGGCAAAGAAGCCGGAAACCACTTCAATCTTTTGTTCGAAATCTATAGTGTTTCCTTCGTGAATCACAAAGACTCTGCCGTCTGTTTCATTATATGTGTCTTCTGCGTTAGTTATCAAAAAACCACGTGAACGCACATTCACCTTAGCTCTAAGTCTTGACATGCTTACTGTTCCAAATTCACCATATGAAGTTTGCAACGAAGGATCAATCAAAGACAATTCATATTCCAGACTCTCTCCAGAATTAGGAATTACAGCGTCAGGTTGCTTAATAAAACTAACAACCCATTCTTCTTCAATTTGCTCTCCGGGATTAAGTGTGTACAGAACACACTCTCCAATAAAACAAATTTTCCCGTCTTTAGACAATGCAGGGCTTACCCCCTGTGTCACCTCTACATCATAAGGATTGCTTAATGTAGCTTTGATCTTAACAGGATATTCATAATAGCATGGGCTATTTAATTGTGCAGATTCTGCTTCAAGTTTGGGCAATTCTATATTTATGACTTCAAGATTTTCTCCCTTCTTCTCAATGATTATATAGTTAGGATACCCATACGGCGGCAGTGTAGGAGTCCAGACATCTTCTGAATTTTGCGAATCTCTTGATGCAAGTGTAACTTTATACTTGCCATCTGACAGTTGAGAAGGGAAAGTAAATTTTGGAGCAAAACCGGAAGTAACCGAATAATAACTTCCTTCAGAAAAGACTGTATTCTTATAGTTAGTCACAACGTCAGTGCTCTCACCTGAAGTACCATCGATTGGATCAATTATAACCCCGATGTCGGCTCTGAATTTGACATAACCTGCATTTTGCATTCCATTAGGCCTCCAGCCATCAAACGTTAATGTCACTTGCATGCCATCGCTTGACCCTCTGAGAGCTCCTAACTGACTCAACATGTTCTTTTGAACATCAGCAGGCTGCCCATCCGGCACTTTTATGCCTAAAATCGCATCTTGAGCATAACTGAATCCTCCTGTAGACCCACCAATACCTTGTGTTGTCGGGTTTAACGCATTCAATTTAAAATATCCATCGGCAGCACCGCCCCATCCCCAGTTAAAATGGAAATAACCATTACCGTCATAACCGTCACATACAAAAGAATGGCCTCCATCACTAAGAGAATTCCCGTCATATATTACAGGGCCCACATTCTTTAAATTCTCATATATCATCTTCTCCCACTCTGCAAGAGAATAAGGAGCGCGATGCACAAATCTGATTCCTTTATCATATTTAAAGTGATTTACGAGTCCGCCGGCTATTCTTGCACTTTGTGCACCTGAAGCATCTGTGCCATAGTTCATCTCCACAGAATAACCACATGCTTTCATCAGATATGCTACCGCACTCGCCTGATCTTCCGTGTAATCAACACCGGAATAACTGTCAAGCATATTGTCCCAATCAAATCTACGCCCTGCAAAATTAAGAGTAAGTCGACCGAGAGTACCACAAATGTAGCTTTTGCTTCCTTCTCCAAATTCCGGATACTCAAAATAGTTCACCACCTGAGCCATTGCGGTTGCAACGCATCCGGTGTAAGTTTTTTGGCCTCTGCTATCCGGACAATCATCATTATATGGAGCATCCTGATTCCACATAGTTTTTACCAGAGGCGCGATTTCCTCTCTGTCATCGGCAACGCGGCTCGATATGTTATTCTTAATACCGTTCTTACGAAGATAATCGATTTCCTGAGAATAAACTTTTAACCAATGAGACAACTGTGGAGGCAGATTATTTTCAGATATATTGCCATTCTCCGAATAGCCAAGAATCGGTGTGACATCATCATCTGCGCTCAACACTACAAATCCTCTATTAGAATCTTGATTGAATACATATACAGCAGGATTTGAGTCTACGTCATTGAGAGTAAACGCCAATGTCGGCTGCACGCCAACATTAACAGATGAAACTGAGGCGCGTCTGTTCGACTCCATGGCACGCTGTAACGCTGCTTCAGGAGAAATGATATCTGCCGATGCCCCCATCACTACAGACAGCCCTCCCAACAACAGTGAAAATTGCTTAATCATATTATGATATATTAGGTTAATTGAATACTTTTAGTTGAATAATACTCTGACATTCAAATTTATCTAAAATTTAAACGAGAGTAAACGAATTATATTATATATTAAAAAGAGGAATCTATACAATAAATGTAAGATTCCCCTTTAACTTTACTCGGTTTGACGATTACAATTATTCGTTGTAGTTAAGCTCAGTATAATTAATCATATTATTATACTGGAACTCAGCATCCGGAATAACCCATCTCCAACCGTTATGCGACTCTGGAGAATAATCGCCGCTTGTCATGCTTGAAGGCCAGTTTCCGCTTGTCTGATCATTTTCCACCCAAGGCTTGCGCACCATTGTCTCACCTCGACGCTTCATGTCAAACCAACTGAAACCTTCACCCCAAAGCTCAATTCTTTTAGAGATCTTAATCTCATTGAGAAGAGCCTCTCCACTCGCTGTCGATGGACGATAGCGACTGCATCTCGCCTGGTTCATTTGATTTAGAAGCGTTAGAGCCGTAGATTCATCGCCATTATAGAAGGCAGCCTCAGCCTCGATATAAAGCATCTCAGAAGCTCGCATATAAGGGAATTGAGACGAACTATAACTATCAATACCCCAAAACTTGAACTGAGCGCCGTATTGAACAAGCTGAACGACTTCCCCGGTTGTAGGACTGATGTATGGAGGATTCCATCCATTAGGAGCGCCTAATCTGTTATACTGGTTCTGTATGAATGTCAGAAGCTGAGGTTTTATATCACCCCTATTGATATTCATAGAAGCACTATTACAGTTCTTAGTCTTATAAAAGTCTTCAGCGCCGAGATACAAACCGCCTTTATCGTAAGTGAAGAAAAGCTGTCTGCGAGTATCATATGGGCTCAACTGACGATAAAGATCAACATCTATTGCACCGGCACCAATAGATCCCCAAAGTGTAGGATATGCACCATTACAAGCATAAGAAGCACCAAATGACGCATAATAGATTCCGGCAGGACCTGTCTGGCTTGCCCACATCCATTCTCCGTTTGGAATGGCAAAACCTGATTGATATTCATCAGCAGTCATGATGGAATATCCGGCACGTGCATCGTGTGCCATCTTTTGAGCTGTGACATAGTCGTTTTTCAGCATAGCGGCGCGAGCGTAAAGGCCACGTGCAACGTCGATGTCTGTTTCCCACTCATATGTACGCCCCATAGACGGAGTGCTCTCAAACAATGCTATCGCCTCATCAAGGTCATTGTAGATTGCAGCCATGACATCTTTCATTGAAGAAAGCGGGCATCCGGTCTCTCCATTGATATCCGCCGGTTCAAGGCGCAACGGAATACAAAGCATTTCTCCGTTGTTTGAATCTGTCCAACGAGGGCCATAAATTTGAAGCAAGCGAGTGTAGGCGTGTGCTCTCATAGTGAGACACTGCGCACGTCTAAACTTCATCTCTTCATCAAGTTCTTCTACATTGCTTGTGCCTGCTATTAGTGTGTTAGCCGTTCCGACAATGCCATATGCATAGGTCCAGGCAATATAGTTTGGATTCGAGTTACGATCTTTCATAACCTCCCAGTTCACCACCTGACGATGGCTATTGATCCAAAAGTAACATATATAGTCTTGACCCGGAACTTCTCCATAGAACATAGAAAGCCAAGGTTCACCGTTGAACCAACGATAGTCGTAAAGATTAGAGTACTGCCTGTACATATTTCCGAAGAGGCCATATGTAGCACTTCTCAAACTGGTGACATCCGAGGCGATATCCTCAGTTTGAATCTCTGTCTCCGGGGATAGGTCGAGGTAATCTGAAGAACAGGAAACCATTGCTCCTGCCAAGAGCACCGTGCCTATGCTATTTATAAATAATTTATTTTTCATATTAATTTTTTTGCCAAAGAATTAGAACTTAGCGTTAAGCTGGAATGAGAACACTCGAGCCGGCACATAGTAAGCACCCTGACCACCGCTATAACCATATGTTGGGTTCATACCCTTACGCTTAGATGCGATAAACACATTGTCAACAGTGAAGCCGAGATTCAAATTCTGAAGTTGAAGTGTATTAACCCATTTTTTCGGGAAATCATATGACAAATTAATATTCTTCAAAGTAAGATAACTACTGCTTGTCAACCAGCGAGTACTTGAAGCGTTATTAAAGTTGCTGAACTGAGAGTTTATCTCAGGAATTCCATTCGGGTCAATTCTATTGGGGCTATCAGCAGTCATACCTTCGGGAGCATGTGTCCAAGATTTAAGAAGATCTTTATGCATAGCACCTGGGGCAGCTGAACCTACACTCATGAACCCTTGATAACGGCTGTCATAAACCTTGCCACCTAAGCTATAAGTGAAGAGAAGACCAAGATTGATGCCTTTCCAGCTGAGATTTGTTCCAAACGAGCCATACACTGTAGGCAGAGATGAACCGCTAAGCACTCGACCGGCATAAGTAGGATTGCTGGTATAGAACTTTCCATCCTTTTCGATAAATACAGCATGGCTATCATTGCGTGCTGCTTCTACAGACTGTTCAAACATACCGTCAACAGGCACCCATGCGCCATTTTCATCATAGTGATAAAAATCGTCAGATGTAGGAACAATCTCATACATTGACTGACCTGTCAACTGGTCAACACCGGCGAAAGGATAGTACTTGAATTCATAGAGGCTTTTGCCATAATAAAGATTCTGCGCAGGGAGATTTCTTCCTTCAGGCAGTTTTGTGATTTTATTCTTCAAGAATGTTGCATCAATACTGAAATCCCATGAGAAATCTCGAGTACGCATGATGTCTACTCCAAACTGAAGCTCCCAGCCGTAATTCTTCATTGTACCAATGTTCCTCCACACTGTCGGATTAGCACCGGAAGCAAACGAACCAACAGAGTTAGGCAGAAGCATACGGAAAAGAAGGTCTGAGTTAACCTTATTGAAGTAACCTACACTGAAATTAAAACGGTCATTAAAGAGCGAACCTTCCAGAGCGACATCAAATGTCTTTGTAGCCTCCCATTTTAGGTTTGGAGTGCCATATGATGCAGGGCCGAGCACAAGCATATTGTCAAGTGTGCGGTATCCATAAAGGTTGTAATAAGCATATGTAGGCGCACTTGCATCATTACCTACAGTACCATAGGCGGCACGCAGCTTAAGATAGTTAAGCCATGTCAGGCTCTGCATAAATTTCTCTTTGCTGATAACCCAGCTTGCGCCGACACTCCAGAATGTGCCCCAACGATAGTCTTTTGCAAAACGAGATGAGCCATCACGACGAATAGAGAACTCACCAAAGTATGTTTGATCGTAATTATAACGCGCACGACCGAGGTATGACTCAGTGCGGATCATTGAAGCGCTCTCTGTATTATACATCATCTCAGAGAAATTGTTGAGGTCGTAACGACCGTCAACACTTTGACCGGCCTTCTGAAGAAGGAAACCATTGAAGTATGTCTGGTAGTTCTCATGGTCAAGAAGAACGTCTATGTGATTGTCGCCAAAATCACGAGTCCAATTGAGGGTCTGCATGAATGTATGTGCTCTGTAATCATCAGATTCTTTTGTGATCATACCGGCTCCACGCTGAGAACCTACAATGTTATTGTTATACTCCATTGAATTTTGCTTCGCGCGGAAAATTTGTCCTTTCACAGTAAGTTCAAATCCAAATGGAATAACTGCTGTTCCATAAAGAGTAGCATCAATAGAACTCTTATTATATGAATTCTTATTAAGCCTCATTTCCCATGCCACGTTTGTGCCTTGATTATACTCAGCAACATTCCAAGTCGGGTTGCCTGCCTCATCAAGAATAATCGCGCCATTTTCATCATGATTGTAATAAGGGAATATTGGAGCATATCCGTCTGACAAGAACGGGTTACTTACTGCTTCAAGGTTGTCAGAAGACACATTACCTACCTCAGATTCTTGAGAAGAAGCAGAAAGATTAAAACCGAATTTAAAATAGCTAACCGGTTGGAAGTTTGCATTAATACGGCCGGTAAAACGCTCGAAATCTGTTGCGAGAGTATAACCATTCTCTTTCATATAGCCGGCGGAAGCAAAGATATTAAATTTCTCAGTGGCTGCTGCCGCATTAACATTATATTCCTGACGGTAACCATTACGTGAAAGCACATCCCACCAATCAAGGTCGGTGTAACCTGCCAAATATGATGTGGGCAAGAATTTTCCGTTCTCATCAAACAGTTGATCATCCGGCACACCATATATGTTGCTCTGTGCATAATTGGGGATAAAATGAGTCCTCCAGTTATTAATCACAGCTGTTCTGTTAGTCTCAGGGTCCTTACCGGCATAGAGATAATCATAACGCAAGTCGCCGTTTACCTGAGCATCGAAAGAAGCCTGCATCCAATCATTTGCCTCCAAACGATCATAGAACGGAAGTCCACGATTGTACATACCTTGACGGATAGACAAGTTAACATCTACACGTCCCGCAGTTTTTGCCTTCCTGGTTGTTATAAGCACAACACCATTAGCACCGCGAGCACCATAAAGTGCAGAAGAAGCCGCATCCTTCAAAACTGACATTGACTCAACATCAGCAGGGTTGATGTCATTGATTGTTCCTTCAAAGGGTATACCGTCTACAACATAAAGAGGGCTGTTTTCGCCATTAATAGAGTTGAAACCACGGATACGGATTGAAGGTGCAGAGCCCGGAGTGCCGGTTGAATTGTTGACCTGCACACCCGGAGCGTTACCTTCGAGAGCTGAAGTTACAGATGTCACAGGGCGGTCTTCAATCTCCTTGGCGCCCACCACAGCAACTGAGCCTGTAAGAGCCTCCTTCGTAGTTGTGCCGTAAGCCACGACCACGAGGTCATCAAGAGATGTCGAAGATGACACAAGTTTCACGACGATGCCATCAGCGAGGTCTACGGTCTGGCTGTTATAGCCTACGTAAGACACTGTGGCCTTCTTCACGTTGGAAGGAACTGAAAGAGTGAAATTGCCGTCAAGGTCGGCAGCCACACCCTGTCCGCCGCCAATAGGCATCACGGTTGCTCCAATCAGCGGCTCTCCATTGCTCGCGTCAAGGACAGTGCCGTGATATGTGCGCGTCTGTGCCTGTATGCCCAGAGTGCACGCTATCAGCGTCATCAAGATTAAAAACAGTTTTCTCATACTTTTTTAATTGATTTAGAAAAAGTTATTTATTGAAGATTTCAATTCTCTTTTATGTTTGGTTGACCTTCAACCATCGAAAGCAAAAACCGACCGTCCCCCTTTTTCAGCGCATAGCATATCGCCATTCGCCGCCGTCAGGTTAGCTCTTTCTTTTATTTCTTAATTGCATCCCGGCTCTCCGGGGGCAGTTTTGAACAGGTATGTTGTTTTCGATGGTTAGATTTCAGGTGTTAAAAAGGATGTATTTTTCTTAACATGTCGCAAATTTAATCGTTTTTAAATTTCACTTGAAATTATTCATTTGCGTTTAACACTTTTTCATTCTCTGATTCAATATATATCTTATAGCCGAATAATATTATTCTTGCGCGGATACCGCATTTTACAACTCATTCAAATTCTCAAAGAGCAATTCGACACTATTACTCCTTATATCAACAGCCAACCCTGACAAATATCTATCAAAATGACAACGGGAGATTCCCAACTCGGAAATCTCCCGTTAGTTTCACAGCCATTATAATTTAATTTTAATATGTAATGTTGAAGTATTTTAACTTAAAATAATTCAAATTTTAACATTTAAATTAGCATATAACCCTTATTTAAGTATTAATTATCGACAAACGATATTTATCTACTCTCAATGATGACCGGCGCATCGGGCAGACCAACATATGAAGCATCGGGAGATTTAACTTTATATTGAGAAATGAAGGCCGCGGCATCCTCCGGGGTGTCAAATGCTGCCGCTATGACATAAAACTTTTGGTCGCCGTTTTCAGCCTCAAAAGCATTATATCCTTGCGAAACCAAATCTGCCACCTGCGCAGAACTGTTTGTCTGCATCTTATAGGAGGCCACAGCCACATTATATCGCCGCATGGCCACGCCTGAATCTGCAATCTGCCTTATAGGCTCGACAAGCATATACACCTCTACATCCCCGATCTTCCTTTTTTGCGGCCCCCCTATCTGCTGAAGAGCGCCGGCCGGAATCATCATGTCGGCATCAACAGCAGCCGCTTCTCTTTTTTTCAAAGCCGCATCATAGGCGGCCTTATAGTTTTTCTCTGTCGGCTTGCAACCTGCCGCAATCGGAATCAAGGCCAAAAGCAACGCCGTTTTCAGTAGTGACGACACTCTTATTCTATTGCCCGGAATTTTCATGTAATGAAATATGCAAAGACCGATGATTAAAAACCACCGGCCTTAAATTATACTTGTTTAATTATATCTATCGTGAATAATCCTGATGTGCCAACGATGCTGAAGTCATTGCCTGACCCGGCATCTCGCACGGGAGTCACTTGTAAAACCTACTGTCAGTCAACCTGAATAACAAGGAAAGTAGTCATGCTCCAGAACTCTTGAGGGTTGGTGATCTGAATGGTCTTTGTCTTGTCGGCATTTTCCACAATCTTATAGGAATCCTCCGGCATGTTTGTCCAGATTTTCACCTTCTTCGAGCCGGTGGGAATCATTGAGAGCGAACGCTTGTCGGCGCGAGTGAAATATGACTCGTTAAAATCACCCTTGAGCACCTTTGTCTGCCCGAGGAACTTCTTTTCAAGAAGACCATTCTTTTTGAGCTCCTTGTTGGTGCCTATGGCATAATACACAGTGTTTGCAGCATTCTCCACAGCCTCAGTGGCAGCCTGAGCAGCCTCTTTAGCGGCTGTTTCGGTCTTAACCTGCTCTGTGGTGGCTGCAACCTGATTTGTGAGTGAGTCAATCTGCACCTTTGCGCTTGCGAGATCGTTCTCAAGCTGGGCTATCTTCTGGTCCTGCTGTGAAATGCGGCTCTTCAACTGGCTTATTGTCTTTGAAAGCACGCTGTTTTCATTGCCTGATGATTTAAGCTTGTTTTCCATCTGCTCAAGAAGTGCCTTATTGGAGGCAAGACGAGCCTTGATGTTTGCAAGGTTCTGGCGAATTTCGGCGCGACGGTCTACATTCTCTCCATTCCCCATATTATAAAGAAGTCCTTCCTGCATGTTAATTGAGTCAAGACCTGTGTATATGTCGCCCATGAGCAGCATCAGGGAATCATTGAAACTGCTGGCCTCAGAATATTCAGCAGTGAGTTCTGCAATTCTTGCGGAATCTTCGGCAAGTTTCTTGTCATTGCCGGAACAGGAAGCGAGCAATAAAGCGCCAATCCCTAAAAAGAAAATACTTTTTTTCATTGTCTTATTTATTTAGTTATTTATAGTTCTTCGTCTTTAACGGGCGAGACCTTGCCGTCACACCCTTCAATGACTATAACAATCTCCCCCTTGGCTTGGTTCATTTCAAAATAATTTGAAAGCTCTCCCAGGGTGCCGCGATGATAGGTTTCGTGAAGTTTTGATATTTCGCGACACACGCAAGCACGCCTTTCCCCTCCGAAAGAATCGGCAAGCTGGCGCAGGGTGCGCTGAAGGCGTTTGGGAGATTCGTAAATCACCACAGTGCGCGAATCAGCCGACAGCAGCGAAAGACGCGTGGCCCTGCCCTTCTTAGGGGGGAGGAAGCCCTCAAACACAAACCTGTCGCACGGCAGGCCGGAGGCCACAAGAGCCGGCACAAAAGCCGTGGCACCCGGCAGACACTCCACATCGGCTCCAAGCCTGACACATTCCCGCCCGAGCATGAACCCGGGGTCGGATATGCCCGGAGTGCCGGCATCTGAGATAAGCGCGATCTTCTCACCCGCAAGCACTCGCTCCGCTATCCTGGGGGCCTCTTCATGCTCGTTGAATTTATGATGGCTTCTCATAGGCGCTGTTATGCCGAAGTGTTTCAGAAGCACCCCCGAAGTGCGCGTATCTTCCGCAAGGATAAGATCGGCCTCTTTAAGCACATTCACGGCGCGAAAAGTCATATCATCAAGATTTCCCACCGGAGTGGGCACTATGTAAAGACGGCCGCTCATTCTTTAAAATACTTTTTTATAATTTCAAGAAAATCAGCAACCTCCTGACGTTTCACATCCCATTGAAGCTCGTCTATGAAATAGCTTTCCGCCTCATCATAATTTTCCATGGAAGCCATGAGGGCGAGAGTGTTGTTGAAACTTGCGTCTGAATTATCAAACAGTTCTCTTTTAAACCTGTAGCGGTCGTTGATGCTGAACACAAGCCTTCCTCTCGGCTCTACAACGGAAGCAGGCTCAGGCATGGGCTGCTGTTCGACATATTCGGCCGCCACGGCCGAAGCCGCCGCCCTACCCTCCAGGTCGTCGGCAGGTGAGTCTATTATATTCTCAGGGCGAGCGACAGCATTTACAGGCTGCTCAACAGGGTCTGCCTCTATAGAATATTCAGGCATGTCGGCCTCCTCATATCTTTCTGCCTTCGAGTCATCTTTTTCCTGCACACAATTATCACCTGCGGCAGCGGGACAAATCTCTGCTATTGCATTTGCCTTCCGTCCTATCAGGCGCATGAGTTCCGGCGTGCAGTCATCGCGTGATATTGCGAGATGCACAAGCCCCTCAAGTTCATATATCGTGTCGAGGAAACTTTTTAATTCTTCTTTATCCATTATTCTTAGTGTTAAGCAACGTGTCGCAATCTTCAAATATTTCGAGCAACATATTTTCAGCAGCGCGTTTTGCGGTTTTGCGGCTTTTTGTAATGTCGTTCATCATTATCACCACAGCATGTGTCGGCACATAATCATCGTCGAGCTTATAGCCGGCATAGCATTGAATGCCCTTCATGCTTCCCGTCTTCAAAGCGATATAGCTGTCGAGAGGCGTGCCGGCCAAAAACTTCTTTAGCGTGCCCTCCTGCCCCGCAAGAGGGAAAAACGAGGCATAGTTCGCATCGACGCTCATCTCAGTGAGCACAGCCCCCATGAAATCAGCCGTGACTCGGTTTGAACGCGAGAGCCCGGAGCCGTCGATAATCGACACTCCATCAAGCGGCATCCCTTTCTTGGTCCAATAAGCGGACTCCTTTGCGGCGGCATCCGGCGTTGAGCCGTCGCCTCCCCTCTGCTTGCCATATGTGCGAAGCATGGACTCGGCAAAGAGATTGTCGCTTCTCATCATGCAGGAGCGCATAATGTCGTCGACTGTGGGCGACATATGATCGAGAATCTGCACCCTTCTCCCCTCTCCTAATTCTTTCTCTTCTAAAGTTATTTGCGATTCGCGCATAGCCGCTTTGAGGCGGCTTTCAAAAACCGCCGCAGGATTCTCTACAGAATTTCGACCCGAAGAATTGTCTCCGAAATTAAGAGCGTGAGAGCCTGTGCCATATGACTGTTTGAAATCGGCCGGCATCCACGAATCCGGTCTCGGAGAGCCTGCAAACTCCGACTCGTCGATTATTATTTTACCTTCAATCTTATGAATGCCCATAACTCGGAGCGACTCCACAATCTCATCTATAAAGTCGCTGCTCTCCGGCTCATGGCCTGAGCCAAGCGAAGGGTCGCACGCACCCACCACTATCACGTTCCCTCGGAGGATGCCCAGATTCTGGGCGCCGTCGACATACACGCGAGTATGGTAGCGATAATCTGCGCCGACCTCCTCAAGAAGAGCCGCCGTTGTGACCGATTTCATAATCGACGCCGGAATCAACGCCTTCTCCTCATTGTGCCCGGCAATGGCCTTGCCGTCGGCCAGGTCAATCACCTTAACGGCTATCGACCCTGAAGCCACCCCGCTTCCCTTCACAAACCTGTCGACAGCAGCCTGAGGGTCTGAGGCCATGGCCACCGACACCGAAAGCAACAGGCATAGGAGTGATGTTGCAATTTTTTTAATCATAAACGATATTCAATATAAAGCCGGACACGACATTCCAAAGACACAAGCCCGGTGAATGCGCAAAGTTACAAAAGTTTTTCCGATTTTGGTACAGTTTTTTTGTCACATAAAAAAAAGTTGTTAATTTTACTATCCAAAACCGCTCCCTCTCCTGCGACTGAACATTTTGTCCGGACCCGCTTATTATTAACAACACATATATCGGCAATTGTTTCAGATTCCCGAACAGCAATCAGCGGCAATTGCCAACCGACAAGACATGGAAATGCCCGAATACACCCCTCGGAGACCATACACTTTCGACAGAGTGGTGAGAATCACATTCTCTGTCATAATAGTCCTGGCAGTCCTTTATCTTCTAAATGCCTTGAAAGGCGTGCTCCTCCCGTTTTTTGTGGCTTGCCTTATAGCCTACATGCTTGAGCCGATAGTGCAATGGAATATGAAATGGACACACCTCGACTCTCGATTTATACCTGTGGCTCTCACGCTTTTTGAAACCTGCGCCACGCTGGCAGTGTTTTGCGTTCTGTTCATACCATACCTTGTGTCGGAAACAGCAGAAATGACACAGATGATACGCGACTATGCCACAACGCAGACAAAAATACCCTACATCTCCGACAGCATTCACAACTTCTTGAGAAGCAATATCGACTTCAACGAAATAGCCAAGCTACTCTCACGCGATGAATGGAAGGATCTCATAAAAAGCACTGTGTCATCTTCATGGAACTTTCTGAGTTCCGGGCTGGCATTAATATTCGGAGTCCTGAGCTGGCTGATTGTGGTGCTTTACGTGATTTTCATCATGCTTGACTATGAACGCATCATGCTGGGATTCCGCCAGCTTGTGCCTATGCGTCACAGAAAGCGCACCTTCCGCATAGGCTCCGACATCAAGAATGCAATGAACCGCTATTTCAGAGGGCAGTTTGTAATCGCCTGCACTGTGGGCGTGCTTTTTGCCATCGGATTCCTTATCATCGACCTCCCGATGGGTGTGGTGCTGGGGCTGTTTATAGGGATTCTCAATATGGTGCCTTACCTTCAGTTGATTTCTCTTCCGGTCACAGCGGTTCTGTGCATAGTCTGCACGGCGAGCACCGGCGTTGACTTCTGGGTTATTTTTTGGGAAAGCATGGCGGTGTATGCCATCGTTCAGTGCATACAAGACCTTGTGCTCACTCCCAAAGTAATGGGGAAGGCCATGGGGCTTAACCCGGCCATAATCCTTCTGTCTCTCTCTATCTGGGGCTCGCTGCTCGGGTTCATGGGACTCATCATCGCTCTCCCTCTCACCACTCTTCTACTGTCTTATTACAACATATATGTGGTGCAACGCTATTCGCGCCACAATTCCGAGAATGTATAACCACAAAAACTATAGAGAATGCTAACATTGCCCGCCAATCATGAAATGGAAGCCGCCTCACAGCAAACGGTGAGCGACATAACCACGCAGACCTACACGGAAATCAATGGCGACAAAAACGAAAACTCTGTGGAAGAAGACCACACCAACGGACTGATAGGCGACCTTGCCTGGATCCTCCTTCTGGGAGCAGTGGTGACACTGCTTTTCAAGAAAATGAAGCAGCCGGTGGTGCTCGGTTATATTCTCGCAGGCTTTCTTGCCAGCCCGAAATTCACGTATCTCCCTTCGATTTCAAATCTTGAGAACATAGAGTTCTGGGCCGACCTCGGCATTGTTGTCCTCATGTTCACCCTTGGCCTTGAATTCAGTTTCAAAAAACTTATGAATTCCGGCTCGTCGGCGGTTATAACGGCTTTGATTATAATCACGGGAATGACTTTCGCCGGTTTCGGAGTCGGCAAGATTCTGCAGCTCAATTCAATCAACTGCATATTTCTCGGCGGAATGATTTCCATGTCAAGCACAACCATAATCCTGAAGACGCTCACCGACCTTGGAATGCGACAAAAGAAATTCGCATCCCTTGTTCTTGCGGTGCTTATTATCGAAGACCTTTTCGCGGTGTTGATGCTTGTGCTTCTATCGTCGCTTGCCATGGGCAATGTGGAAGGGATGGACCTCCTCTTCTCTGTGGGGAAACTGTTGTTCTTCCTTATTATCTGGTTTCTTGTGGGAGTGTATGTGCTTCCCACGTTTTTCACAAAAGTCAAAGACTTTCTCAACAACGAAACTCTGCTTGTGGTGGCAATGGGCCTGTGTTTCTCTATGGCGGTGTTCTCTGTGATATGTGGATTCTCTCTGGAACTCGGCGCCTTTGTGATGGGCTCTATCCTTGCAGGCACAATGGTGGCGGAAAGGATGGAGAAGGTGGTCCAGCCTGTGAAAGACCTTTTCGGCGCCGTGTTCTTCATCTCTGTGGGAATGATGGTAGACCCTGCGGTGCTCGTTTCATACTGGTGGGAGATTCTGCTCCTGGCGGTGGTGGTGATATGCGGCATGATTTTCTTCGGCACTCTCGGAATGCTCGTCACCGGCCAGACACTCCGCGTGGCTATCGAAAGCGGATTCACCTTGACCCAGGTTGGCGAGTTCTCATTCATCATAGCCTCGCTCGGCATGAGCCTTGGCGTGCTGCAGGAATCAATCTATCCGATAATTGTGGCAGTGTCAGTGATCACCATATTCACCACTCCCTATTTTGTGAAACTTTCACAGCCTGCCTATCAGTTTGCTGAAAGCCACCTCCCCGGGCGGCTTGGGTTCCTCATCGACCGCTATTCGAGCCAGGTGACCGACTCAAGCAACACCAAACGCCTATGGCGCGACATTCTTTCTCGCTACCTGTGGAGAATAGTGCTATTTTCTGTGGTGCTTCTTGCCATTATTCTCGTGTCAAGACAGTTCCTGTTCCCTCTCTGCGAACGCTACCTTCATGACTGGGGCCGACTTTGCGCCACAGCCATCACTTTTGCGGCTATGCTCCCGTTCCTTTTCGCCCTTTCATTCAGCTCTACTAAACCCGACGAGAGGATGAAGCTTCATGTCTCGGCAAGTTTCTACGACGTTCCGCTCGTGGCCATGCGCATAATACGCTATATTGTGGCTCTCCTGTTTATCGTCTACATGATGACCATAGCCTATAACGGCCTTGTGGCATGGATCACAGGAGTGGTGTGCTTCAGCATTATTATAATTTTCGCCTCCTCAAAACTTCTTACACGATATGGCAATATTGAAAAGAAGTTTATGGATAATCTGAACATTCGCGAAAACACCCGGCTCGGACTCAACAACAAGCTTGTGAGCGACCTTCACCTTGCCTACATCGAGGTCGGGGCATATTGTCCGTTTGTGGGCGACAAGCTTAAAGACACCGGGCTGCGGTCAGATTATGGAGTGAGCGTGGCAAGCATTCAGCGCGACAATATTTTCATGCCCCTCCCCTCGAGCGACGCGAGAATCTTCCCGGGAGATGTGCTCGGCGTGATAGGAAATGACGAGCAGATAAAGCATCTGAACGACGACATCGAACGCGACGAGAAAGCCTTCCGTTCAGTTGAGGTAAGCAAACAGGAGATTGAACTCCGCAGCATCCCTCTTTCGGCCAATTCTCCAATTATAAATGTGCCGCTTGGAAAAACAAATCTCCGCACCGACTATTACAGCATGATTGTAAAAGTGCAGCGCGGAGAAGATGAGTTTGAACAGCCGGGCCCCTCCACAGTGCTTCGTGAAGGCGACATAATCTGGGTGGTAGGCGACCCGAATCGCATCGACAAGATGAAATGACATTAGCAGGATTACGCTCCGGCTAATGTCGGTCAGAACGGCAGACCAGTCCCGATGAAGCCCACAGTGACGTCATCGGTGAAATCGGCTGATGTCGGAGCTGATTCTGAATGATAGAGACGGCGTGAAAGCACCGTCGGAAGATTATCCTGCGAAGGGGCGAACCAAAGCCCCTCCCAGCGCCAATACCACATTCCGCCGCCGTCATAGCCCGACCATTCAGTCTGCACACCCGGCAATTCCAGCACTTTGCTGAAAGAATCGCCTATTCCGAAAGCCCCGCGAGGGGCTTTTACCTTAACGTCGCTCCCGATGAGATTTATCACGTCTATCTTTCCCTCGCCAAAATCATAGGCTATGAAGCGCTCGCCGTCTTCATCCTCAAAATCTATTGTCACGGCATCAGGGCTCGCCCCGTTCACCTTCCTGACATATAGACCGGGCACGGAATCAGGCACAGCATTGATGTCCATTCCTATAGTTATGGCCCCTATGCTGTCTTTCGTGAGGCAGGCTTCTTGTTTGCCTGCGGAAGCTGTCACGTCTGCCGGAATCTCCTCTGCCACTGAATCGCTGTCGGAGCCCCCCTTTTCGGAACCCTTCCCGCAGCCGGCCAGAAGAGTGGCACACATTGCAAAAATGATTGTCTTTTTCATGTCTTATTGCTGTTTTATTATCATAATCAAGTTTTGTAGAAAGCGAGAAGACACTCGCAGGCATCAAGAGTCAGCCGCCGAACTGCTCCGGATAAATCACAACAAGGTTATTGCGAGCAAAATTGCGGCTCAGATAAGCCGGAAGGCTCTCCAAATCACCCGAATGGGAAATCGACCCTTTGCGCGCGCCAACCACCATCAGCAGGTCTTCGTCTTCTATCTCTGCTGAATGAAGAATAAAGTCATCCCAGTTATGAAGCTCCCTATACTCATGTCTGATGGCGAAATGCTCGTCTTCCAGCACATTCCTGATAAAATTTGATGTTGCGGGATAGGCCATGAATATAACCTTGCAGGCGAGTTGGCTTGCAAGATTGCCAACTCTCTCCACCCAGGTCTGAAAGCCTGTTTCATATTCCGCCTTGTCTGGCACAAGCACCATAAGGCGGGCAAGAGTGTCAACCGGTATGAAACAGCGGCTCATGAATATCATCTTGTTGGTTGACTGCAATAGCTGCTCGATCATGGAGCCATAGAAAGTGTCGACCACATTCGATTTCCTGTGCAGGCCTATCATTATATCGCTGGCCCTGTTCTGCTTGACTTCATTTGTGACTCCGGCCACTACATTCACGTCATACCGCTCTATGTCTTTCACCTCTATATCTACTGCCTGCGCCGCAGCCACAGCCGAACGCAGGGCATTACGCCCCATCTCCACTACGCGGGCATCGTCGGAATTGCGCACAAACAGCACCGTCACTTCGTTTTGATTGCGACGGTTGCGCATGAGCAACGCCATGCGCATAAGGCCTTCGGCTGTCACGGGGTTTGCCACGGCTACAAGCTGACGGGCATATTCCCCGGGCACCCTCTCCCCTTCCGATTTAAGCTCCGCCTCTGTGCGCTCGATGCGAAGACGTTTTGTGGCTCTCTGAGTAACCACCGACGACACAATGCAACTCACAAGAATCATCAACACGGCACCGTTCATCATATCTTCAGAGAGCAACCCGTGCTGATAGCCTATCATGGTGGCGGCTATGGTGGCGGCGGCCTTGCCGGATGTCAACCCGAACATTATCTCCCTGTCAGTCTTTCCAAAGCCAAACAATCTGGCTCCTATATAGGCAGAAATCCATTTCGACGCTGTGGCCACAACCACCATGTTCAATGCCACCCATCCCACATTCCAGCTCTTGAAAATGACATGAACGTTGATAAGCATACCTACGCCTATCAGGAAATAGGGTATGAAAATGGCATTTCCAACAAACTTGATGCGCCCCATAAGACCGGAACGGTCGGGAATAAAGCGATTGAGTATCAGTCCGGCATAGAAGGCGCCGAGAATTGCCTCAAGCCCTATCAGCTGCGCAAACATTGAAGCGATGAACACCATTGCCAACACATAGATGAACTGGCTTACCTGGTCGCTAATTTTTCTGAAGAAATATTTTGTAGCCCATCTGAAAGAGAATCCCACCAACACGGCATACACAACCATCAGAGCCACAAGAATAAACAGTTTTCTATAACTGAATCCTCCCGATTCAGTGGCTGTCACGACTCCGGCAAGAGCAAGGAGGGCAAGGAGCACAGTCACAATAGTGGCACACACGGCAATCACGGCAGCTTTTGCGTTCTGAAGGCCGAACTTGCTGACTATTGGATATGAAATAAGGGTGTGAGACGCATACATGGTGGCTATCAGAACACATGTGGCCCATGACGACCCGAATGCAAAACGTGAGCCTATGATGCCCGCAGCCATCGGAATCACGAACGTTATAAGCCCGAATGCCACACCCCTGTTAAGATTCCGCTTCAAATGGAACATGTCTATTTCCACAGCGGCAAGAAACATGAGATAAAGGATTCCAACCTGCCCGAAAATCTCGAAACTCGCGTCGCGGGCAAGGATGTTGAATCCATATGGGCCTACAACCACGCCCGAAAGAATAAGTCCCACGATCTGAGGAATCCCGACTCGCTTGAACACCAGGGGGCAAATCAGGATTATGAGCAGAACCAGCAGGAATATCATAACCGGCTGGGTGAGCGGCAGGTTCAATATGGAAAGAGGAAGATTCATATTTTAAATATTTCGCGTGCGCTGCAGTCTGTGGCATGCTCCACCTCATCGGGGCTTATGCCTAAAACCTCAGCCACTTTGTCTCTGACGCAACAAAGAAACGAACTTTCATTGCGCTTGCCCCTGTTGGGCACCGGAGCAAGATATGGGGAATCGGTCTCAAGCAAAACATGCTGAAGACCTATTTCAGGGATAGCTTCCCGCAGAGAGGCGGCATTCTTAAACGTAACTACACCATTGATGCCGAACATGGGTGAACATGCCTCTCTTATCAGCTTCACGTCTTCTTTGCTTCCTGTGAAACTGTGGAACACCAAGGGGGCTTCCGGTTTAACTTCAGAAATCACCTGAACAGTGTCGGCAAGAGCCTCCCTGCAATGTATTATCACCGGCAAATGAAGGCGAGAGGCTATCCTCAGCTGACGGGCAAACGCTTTCAACTGGTCGTCGCGTCGCGATTTATCCCAATATAGGTCAACACCTACCTCTCCCACCGCAACATAGCCACCATTCATCAACTCCTTCTCCATGTCATCTACGATTGCCTCCCAGCCTTCACCCACTTCTGTGGGATGAAGGCCGAGGGCCATAGACGTGTTTTCGGGAAACCTTGAATGAAGAGCCTTCATTGGCTCCATTGTGGAAGCATCTACATTGGGCAGGATAAGATGGCCCACTCCTGAGGCGATGGCACGCACAACAGTTTCGTCGCCACCGTCAGAAAATTCATTAAGATAAAGATGAGTGTGAGTGTCGATCATTTTTTTCTGCCGATAAGTTTTTCGGCAAGTTTTCTGAAAGCCTCCTTCTCCTCTTCTCCAAGCGATGTAGAGTTGAGAGCCTTCAGGGCTTTTGCTGAGTAATGCCCTACCGCCTTCTTACATTTTTCACTCATCCCGAGTTTTTCATAAAGACGGGTCACTGTCTTGACACGCATCTCTCCCGGAGCGATATTGAACGCAGTGTGAAGAGCCTCGACGGTTTTGCCACCCTCTTCAAAGGCCGCAACATACAGATAAGTCTTTTTTCCATTCATAATGTCGCCGCCAATCGGCTTGCCGAATGTTGTTGCATCGCCAAACGTGTCGAGCCAGTCATCCTGAATCTGGAATGCAAGCCCCGTCATCACGCCAAATTCATACATGGCCTGAGCATCTTTCCCGCTTGCACCTCCAATTATTGCGCCTATCTTGACAGCTGCGCCAAGAAGAGAGCCGGTCTTGCCCTCAATCATTTCGAGATATTCATTGAGGCTAATCTTCTCCGAGGTCTCGAAATCCATGTCGAGCCGCTGCCCTTCATAAAGTTTCAAAGCCATGTCGTTGAAAGTGTCTGTCACCATTCTCAGTTTGCTGTCAGGCACGTCAGCCACAAACTTAGTGGCCAGTGTGAGCATGGTGTCGCCTGATAGAATCGCCGTGTTTTCATCATATTTCTTATGCACAGTGGCACGTCCGCGGCGCACATCCGACTTGTCCATCACGTCATCATGAAGAAGCGTGAAATTATGAAAAATCTCTATTCCCAAAGCCTGGCGCATAGCCTCTGACGCATTTCCGCCAAAAGCGTCGGCCCCCATGAGGGTGAGCACCGGGCGTATTCTTTTGCCACCTGCCGAGAGCGCATATTCTATCGGCTGATACAATGAAGCGAGTTTACCTCCGGGGAATGAGAGAGCGCGGAGTGCGGTTTCCACATCCGCTGAATATTCTGCTATGGTTTTCATTTCTTGAAAATTGGATAATGCTATTTTAATTTATTTCTGAGAATGCCTTATACACGTCTTCCGAAAGATCCTTTCCGTGATCAACTTTTAGCACGGTTTTGAATCCCTTAACAAATCGCTTGTAGGTGGCGGAATCATCGGCACACGCCTTACGGAATTCCTCTATTTCTCGTTTTATATCTTCCACCGACATTCGGCTTTCTCTTATATGGTTCACATACTCCAGCCCTAATTCGTAGCCAAGCCTTTTGGAATCAGTCTGTCCGGCCATCATATAGATTTTCATCTTGTCGGAAAGCGGCAGATTCTCAGAATAATCTTCAAATTCACGGCTGAACACGATGAGACTCGAGTCGTTAAAATTCTCATATGCATAAGCCACCGCTATGGCAAGCGTGTCGATAGTCTCACCTTTGTTTTTCCGGAGAGCGGCGTCGCAGATGAAGCGTGCCACAGAATCAGGCGAAACCGTTTTCATCATATAAGCCACCTTGGCGGCATCGCCGAGCGAATCGAAATTGGCCGGCAACCTGTCGGCTGAGGAGTTCTCCTTGTTGCCGCAGCTGCAAAGCAGACAAGCTGCCAAAAGAGCCGCCGACAGCGAGCCTTTGAAGGCTGATTTCATAATAATAGGCATAACATTATATGTTTCAACCGGTTCTTGCCGGATGAGGTTCTTCCATCCCTTTCCGCACTTCTTATGGAATGTGGAATCGGAGCATGAATTTTTCACAAAATTACAAAAAAATTGCATAAAGTTATTGCCATTCGGAATAAAAGCATTAACTTCGCGGTGTGAAACGCGATTTTTTTGAATCCCGCATTCACATCTTGCGTTGAAAGACGCGTAAAACATAAATAGGAGTGATGCTCGAGTGGCTGAAGAGGCACGCCTGGAAAGCGTGTATACGCCAAAAGCGTATCGCGAGTTCGAATCTCGCTCGCTCCGCCAATTAATCCCGCAAGCAGTTTTGCCTGCGGGATTTTTTAATTCGCTAATATCGAATAAGTCATGAAGAAGTTTTTAATTATATTTGCCGTGCTGCTCGCCTCGCTCCCTGTTTTGGCTCAGAGGAAGAGCGTGTCTATTCTCGGTGATTCATACTCCACTTTCGAAGGTTTTGTAGAACCGGCCTCAAATGAACTCTGGTATTTCGCAACGCCTGACCCAGATCTAACAGACGTAGATGATGTGAAACAAACATGGTGGCACCGATTCATAAGTGAAAACGGCTACAAACTGGAGCAAAACAACTCTTATTCCGGGGCAACCATATGCACCACAGGATATAATGGCGATGACTACACTCCTCGCGCATTCATCACAAGAATGGACAACCTGGGCTCTCCTGACATTATTCTGATATTCGGCGCCACCAACGATTCATGGGCAAACTCTCCTGTCGGCGAGTTCGCATGGTCAGGCTGGACAAAAGAACAGCTGAAATCTTTCCGCCCTGCACTGGCATATATGCTTTCTCACGTAAAAGAGAGATACCCTAACACAGAAATATTCTACATCATAAACGATGGATTGAAGCCTGAAATCTCATCTTCTATAACTGAGGCTTGCACCCATTATGGCATTCCTTTTGTTCAACTCCACGGAATCGACAAAACAGCCGGCCATCCCAACAAAAAAGGCATGCAACAGATTGCCGAACAAGTTTCAAACGCTATTGGACACTGATGCTTAGTTGCCGCATTTGAATTGAATATGAGTCAGCGAGCATATGGATTTCCCTTTTTCTGAAGAATCAAATGTGAGATAGACAGGATGTTTTCCTCTCAGCTTTTCAATATTATGAAGAGGAATGACCACTTTTTCACTCTTGCCTGCATCTAACCCCGAAGGCAAACTGTATTCTCCAACAGGCATAGCGTCGCCTTTCCACGGGGCCGATGTATAAACAGCAATCTTGCCGCCAACGCTCTCCGGAATCATATCAAGCACAAGGCTAACACTCTCACAACCTTCAAAACCGTCGAAATTAAAATACTTATATCCCAATATTGACCCTGCAGTATTATTTACTACCTTATTGACGTTTATATCTTCACGATATGGGTCTGCAATATCATGGTTTTCTACATATGAAGGCTCAAAATAAGGACCTGAATAATTCATGGCGGGATAAGTCTGATATGCAGCCGTCGGGCCTGTGAAATGCGATGCAATAGCGGCAGGATACCTCCTGAACGGATCAAGCCCGGATGTCTCAAATCCTTCCGACGTATATTCTCCCTCTGTTATCACGACTTTGCCTCCCGCCCCCGGAGTGACAGCCACCTCTATTGGAGCCACCATCGCCTGACGCGCATACTCGTCGAGCCCTGTCTGACGATGATAGAACACCCACCACCTGCCATTAATTTCCACAATGCCTCCATGAGTGTTTCCGTTTGGAGTTGCAGTCGCCATCGAATTGCCGCAGGCATCGGTGTCTCTACCTCTGCCATCTATTATCACTCCGCCATAAGTGTATGGGCCAAGAGGATTGTCCCCATACGCATAGGCAAGTGTATAATTTGACTGCGGAAGGCCAAATTCTCCTTCAGGAGACATCCTGCTATACACAAACACATATTTATCGCCTATCTTGCGAATTGATGAAGCCTCATAGAAATGGCCGTCGCCTTCAGCTTCAAGGGGCGTAACCATGTCTTCTACAACCTCGCATCCCGGCTTAAGAGTAGACATCGTGGCGGGGTCGAGCTCTGCCGCATACGATTTCCCCCAACCCCAATATCCATACACTCTGCCATCTTCATCCACAAACACAGCCGGGTCAAAACCAAGCAAACCTATTGTCTCCCTGCCATTCTCAGGATTCCAGTTTATAACCTCGAAAGGGCCATCCGGCCTGTCTGACCTTGCCGCCATTCCATTACGCCCCCCCTCCTGATTGTTAGGATAAAGATAATACTCTTTTTTGCCGTCAGGAAGAATCCGGAGAGCCACATCCGGAGCATAAAGCACATCGCCTCTGCCATCTTCATGTAAAAGATTTCCGTTTGCATCTCTTTTCGACTCAAAAATCACCCCGTCATATCTCCAAGACTCTAAAGAATCGACAGGTGCTGACCAGACCACAAGGTCTGTGCCACAGTATTTGTCTCTCAACATATCGTGCGACCCATAGATATAAACCCTCTTTTTACCGGGACAATCAGGATCTTCAAACACATATGGCTCTCCATCAGGAATATGCTCCCACAATGGCAAATAAGGATTCATGCCTAATGATGACACACACGGCAGAAACGCCACGCACAACGAGATAAACACACTTTTCATACCTTTAAGTTAGCAACCATGCAGAGAAGGGAGAGTTGTTAACTGCTCTCCCTTCTCCTATTGTTATATTATTTTAAACTATATTTGTAATTAAACGAATCAACCGCGCGAATATCGGCAGATGAAGAACCGATGTAGACCTTGAATTTTCCGGGCTCTGCCACCCATTCATGTTTTTTGTCGTCAAAAAACTTGAGGTCGTCGGGAGTTATTGTAAATGCCACATCCTTGCTCTCTCCGGGCGCAAGGCTGATTTTGTCGAAATGCTTGAGTTCTTTAACCGGCCTCAACACCGACGCTTTCTCATCTCCGATATAGAGCTGCACTATCTCCTTCCCGCCTACAGCTCCTTTGTTGGTTACAGGCACAGTCACAGTAATGGCCTCACCTTCCGACATCTGTTTTGCCGACAACACGGGCTTGCCGTATGCGAAAGTTGTGTAGCTAATGCCATGACCGAACGGGAAGAGCGCGGGAATCTTCTTGGTGTCGTGCCAGCGATACCCCACAAGTATGTCCTCCATATATTTCTGACGCGGGCCATTCTCTGTCTCCACACCCGGATAAGACTCTACACCAAACGAATTAGCACCGCAGTCTTCAAGTTTCACAGGTATGGAATACGGCAGTTTACCCGAGGGGTTAACCTTTCCGGCAACCACATCAGCAAGACTTGCCCCTCCCATGGTGCCGAGATAAGACAGATGCAGCACGGCAGGCACCTTCTCAATCCACGGCATCTCATAAGCGTTGCCTGTGATATTGGCTATCACTATATTGGGATTTGCCTTGATAAGTTCCTCGATGAGTTCGTTCTGTCCGAAAGGGAGAGAATATTCCCTACGGTCGGTGCTTTCGCAATCCTGCCACGCATTCTTGTTAAGTCCACCCACATATATCACGACATCAGCATCTTTCGCCATAGCCACGGCCTCAGACCTGAGTTTGTCTAACTCCTCCTGCGGAATCACATCCTCATTCTCATAAAGAGAGCGTCCGCTTACATAACCTTTGGCATATTTCACCTTGTCGCCATACAATGCATGAAGTGCCGACAACGGAGAGACATAATCCTTGACTTTAAGTTCAGAAGAACCGCCACCCTCTGTCAGACAGCGGGTAGCATTTTCACCCACAACCAAAATGCTATTATACTTATTGCCATCAAGAGGGAGAATCCCTGTGTTTTTCAGAAGCACAATCGATTCATCGCCGATAGCCTTTGCAGCCGCATAATGCTCCGGAGTGCATTTAGAGCCGAAAGGCTTTGATGTGTTCATTGACGTGCGGAATATGAGCCTCAGAATATTTCGGGCCTTGTCATCGACAGTGCTCATAGGCACTTCTCCGCTTTTAAGCATGTCAAGATAGGGGTCGGCAAGGAAATAATCGTCATATCTGAATTCACTTTCGCTCGTCAAGCCGTTGGTATACGAACCCATCTCAATGTCAAGTCCGTTAAGCGCGGCCTCCTTAGTGTCATGTGCGCCTCCCCAGTCGGTGATAACCGCACCGTCAAAGCCCCATTCTCCACGCAAAATATCCTGGAGAAGACGCTCGTTATGGCAACAATGCTGGTCCCACACTTTATTATATGCACCCATAATAGACCATGAGCCGCCCTCCTGCACTGCCTTCTTAAAAGCCGGGAGATATATCTCATACAACGCTCTGTCGCTTACATCCACATTCACACTGCCTCTCCACTTCTCCTGGTCGTTGAGAGCAAAATGCTTCACACATGCGGCAACTCCGTTTTTCTGCAGCTCCTGAATGTATGGCACCGCCATCTCGCCGGCAAGATACGGGTCTTCACCCATATACTCGAAATTACGTCCGTTAAGAGGTGTTCGGTAAATATTGACACCCGGGCCAAGAAGCACATTCTTGTCGCGATAGCGGGCCTCTTCACCCACACACTTTCCATACAGGGCCGACATCTCGGGATTCCATGTTGCGGCAAGCGCGGTGAGTGCGGGGAAAGCAGTGATAGAGTCGCTTGTCCATCCTGCATATCCCCAGTCGTTCCAGTTAATCTCCGCACGCACGCCATGAGGGCCGTCGCTCATTCTCACCTCCGGAATGCCGAGCCGTTCCACACCCTTCGACGTGAACTTGCTCTGGGCATGGCAAAGCCCGACTTTCTCTTCAAGAGTCATTCTTGAGAGAGCATCCTCCACACGAGCCTCCACAGGCGCATTCGGGTCAAGATATACAGGCGTCTCCGCACTCATAGCCATGCCTGTCATGACAGTAACTGTTGTCAAAATATGTTTGATTCTCATTTCTTTCAGATTGATTTAATTGTAAAATTAGCATCTTTAAGCCCCGGAGAGGCAGCCTTCACCGTTATGTCACCTTTCTCTCCGTTATTTTGCAAAATCACGAGAGCCTTACCGTAAAAAGCCTTACGGCGGTCAGACTTGAACGGCTCAAGCGATATTGGGGAACCATTGTCCACACCTGCATTAAACCCGCTGCCGCTGACTGTGAACGAAATCTCATTCTCCGCGAGCGGACAAATGTTGCCGTCTTTATCAACAACCTCAACCGTAACATAACTGAGGTCTGTGCCGTCGGCTTTAATTTCATTTCTGTCTGGAGTAAGCCTTATTGCGTAAGGCTCCGAGGCGGTTCTCACAGTGTCGCGCATAACCTCGCGGCCATCCTTATGGCTCACAGCCACAAGTTCCCCGGGGTGAACGGGACTCTCCACATCACATGACAGCTCTTTTCATCGGGCTTTCTCACGCCGAGACTTTCGCCGTTAAGGAAAAGTTCAACTTCGTCGGCATTGTTGAAATACGCCCACATGTCAACTTCTTCACCCTCTTTCCAGTTCCAGTGAGGAAAAAGATGCAGCACATTCATGTCAGGGCGCCAGCGGCTCTGATACATGTAATAAGAGTCTTTAGGGAATCCGGCAAGGTCAACTATGCCGAAATAAGAACTTCTCGCGGGCCATCCATAAGGTGTAGGCTCTCCAAGATAATCAAAACCGGTCCACACAAACTGGCCCATAATGAAATCATTATCTTCCACATTGCGCATGGTGCCCTCATGAGTGTTGCCCCAAGGCACATGGCAATTATCGTATGACGAGCAAGAGAACGAAGGGTCGTAGAAAGGTTTGTCCCAACGCTCCGGCCACACAAACATGCTGTCTGAAGGCATTCTATAGTAGCCCCTGGTCTGAAGCGCGGAAACGCTCTCCGTAACGATAAACGGTTTTCCCGGGAAATTCTTAGGAACATCCTTAAACCAGTCGTCGTGATAGTTGAAGCCGATTATGTCGAGCGCTCCTGAACGGAACAAGTGGTTGCCCGGATCCGGCTCATTGCATCCGGCAGTGACAGGACGAGTAGGGTCAAGTTCCCTGGTCATGTCAGCAAGTTTACGAGTCAGCAAAGAGTTGACAGAAAGCGGCGCACTCTCATCGGCAAGCATATCCTTGCCATGTCCGAAATTCAAAATCAGGTTGGCCTGTTCAAGAGAAAGCGTGTCGGCCTGAGCGTCGCTCCATTGCTCAAGCACCTCGTTTCCGATGCTCCATATTATAATCGACGGGTGATTACGGTCGCGCACCACAAGGTCGCGGAGGTCGCGCTCATGCCATTCAGGGAAATAACGGGCATAATCATGAGAAGTCTTTTTCTTGCGCCACATGTCAAACGTCTCATCCATCACCATGACACCCATAGAGTCGCAAAGTTCGAGCAACTCCGGAGCAGGCGGATTATGACTGCTTCTGACTGCGTTTACGCCCATCTCTTTAAGAATAGACAGCTGTCTTGCAATAGCCGCACGATTCACAACCGCACCAAGGGCGCCCGCATCATGGTGAAGACATACGCCATTGATTTTCATTCTCTCTCCATTGAGAGAGAATCCCTTTTCAGCATCAAACTCAAGATTGCGGAATCCGGTGACCGTGTTATATTCATCCACAGTCTGCCCGTCGATTTCAATCCTGCTCACCACCTTATAAAGATTCGGAGCCTTCACACTCCAAAGCAAGGGATTTTTGAAATTCATTGACTGCTCCACCGTAGAAGACTCGCCCTCTTTCAGACGTAAGGGTGAAATGTCAGAGGCCACTACAAGGCCGTCGGGGGCCACAACTTCTGTCTTGAGAACGCCCCTCACACCCTTTCTGCCGGAGTTTTCAACATCTGTTATCACTGTGAACCCGGCCTGCGATGCCGACACATTGTCTTGACGCACAAATGTGCCCCAAAATGCCACATGCACCGGATTCAGCACACGCAGCCACACATGCCTGTAGATTCCACATCCGCTATACCATCTGGAGTTTGGCTGCTCTGCATTGTCAACGCGAACAGCCACAACGTTTTCACCGTCAGGCTTCAGCCACGGAGTGATGTCATAGCTGAACGAAGCATATCCATAAGGACGGGTGCCGAGTTCATGTCCGTTGATATAGACGGTAGCGTTCATATAAGCGCCGTCAAAATCTATATATATCTGCTTCCCTTTCATGTCGGCAGGGACACGGAAAGTCTTTCGATACCATCCCACACCCCCGGGGAGCGCACCGCCGCCGGTGCCTGAAGGGTTGTCTTCGCTGAAACTGCCTTCAATGGCCCAGTCATGCGGAAGGTTGAGCACGCGCCATGACGAATCGTCAAAGGCCGGTGAAGACATTGCCGGAGAATCAGACAGAGAGAAATGCCATCCCTTGTCGAAATTCATGGCGCGGCTGTCGGCAGCGACCGCATTGGCGGCCGACATGACGGCCGCCAATACAATAATCGCTGAGACAACAATCCTTTTTACCGAATTATTCATCTTCTGTAACTTAACCTAAATTATAACTTAACCTCGATCTTTTTTCCCGAGTATTCAACCTCAGTGCCTTTGGCCTCACGGGAATAACCCACAGCATGGTCGGGCGACACTTTTATGACATTAAACTTGCGGGTCTGCAACATTCCCGGGAACTCACCCTTGCGGTCACCAATTGTGAGCACCCCGCCGGCATTGTCATAACTGAAGGGTATCATGGCATACTTCCCTTTCTCGTAATTATAATTCAGATTCTCGTCCTCATAGAGAGTGAACTCACCATCAGAGCCGGCATAGACGTAAAGATTGATTTCGTCGGCCTGCTTCTGGTCGGTGTATTGAATGGCAGGCCCGAAAGGAATTATAGCCCCGGAGCGGGCAAACAGAGGAATCTCTTCATACGGGGCCGACACCTTGAGCGTATTGCCGCCGTCAGACACCACTTTGCCTGTATAGAAATCATACCACACAGCCCCTTTCGGGAAATATACTTCGCGTGAACGGGCGCCATAGCTGTAAACCGGCGCCACGAGCAACGCATTGCCAAACATAAACTGATCTTGAATATCGCGGGTGGCTGGGTCGGCGGTAAATTCCAGAACCATCGGTCGCATCACAGTGTAGTCATCAAAATATGTTTTCCCGGCAAGCGAATAGATGTAGGGCATCATGTCGTAGCGAAGATTTGTGTAATACACAACCGACTTATATGCAGGATGACTTTCAGGCGCGATGTTGAATATCTCGCGATAAGGCCACTGTCCGTGAGCCCTGAAAAGCGGAGAGAATGCACCAAACTGATACCATCTTGTGTTGAGTTCCCTCCATTCTTTTAGGTCGGCATTCTCCTTTCCTGTCTTGCCATATTCTGCCGCAGCCTTCACATAACGGTCTTCCACACAGAATCCGCCGATGTCCATGGTCCACCAGGGCACACCGCTCATTGCAAAGTTAAGGCCGGCAGAGATCTGCGCTTTCATGTCCTCCCAGCGGGTAGCGATGTCGCCGCTCCAAGTGGCAGTGGAATAACGCTGCTGCCCGGCGAATCCTGAACGGGTGAGCAGGAATACACGCTTGTCAGGGTCTACACCCCTTTGTCCGTTATATATGGCATCGGCATTTTCAAGCGCATAAGCATTGAAATATTTTGTCGAAGGCCCGAGGGCTGTGGGGGTGATAAGGTCTTTGCGATATTGAATGTCGGTGCAGTCGCGGATATTAGGCTCAGAAGCATCCATCCACCATGCATCTATGCCGAGAGGCATATAATGGTCATTAATCTGGCTCCAGAAGAGTTTACGGGCTTCCGGGTCATAGGCATCATAGAAAGAACCGAGATAACCGGGGCCTACCCAGTCGCGGATACTGTCTTGAACGGGCAGTTTATACATCCATCCGTTTTTATCAAACTCCTTGTAATGATCAGTAGTGACATAGAATTTTGGCCACACAGAAATCATGACACGCCCGTTCATGTCGTGAATAGAATCAACCATACCCTTGGGATCCGGGAAACGCTCGCGGTCAAACTCATGGCTTCCCCACGAATCCTCCTTCCAATGCAGCCAGTCAATAACAATGTTATCGATAGGGATATTACGTTTACGGAACTCAGCAAGTGTGGAAAGCACCTCCTCCTGAGTGTTATATTTCTCACGGCTCTGCCAATATCCCATAGCCCATTTAGGCATGATGGGGGCTTTGCCGGTGAGTGTGCGATAACCCTTTATCACATCATCCATGTCGTCGCCATACACAAAGTAATAGTCGATTTCATCCTGCATCTCTCCCCACCAGCTCATGTTCATCTGGTCTTTGGGGTCGCGAGGGTCATACACACGCAATCCGCAATAAGCCACAGATCCGTTAGGCTCCCATTCAATTTTTACAGGCACCCTCTGTCCGGCCTGAAGATTATAAGAGAACTTATAACTATTGGGGTTCCAGGCAGTGCGCCAACGCTCAGGCACAACCTCCTCATTGTTGATAAACACCTTTTGATAGCCGGAATAATAGAGAATAAATTTATATTCACCGGTCTTGGATGCCTCGATCTCTCCTTCATAGGTGACGTGGCTGCCTGCAAAATTGAAATTCTGCGGAAGGTTGACCACATGAGCAAGGTCTCCCCTCTTCAAATGCTCGAAATAGATTGAATCCTCTCTCTGCACAAGAGTGGTCTCAGATGCCGACGCAGGTACATAGGTGCCGGTCAACGCACCCTCCTTCCCTTCTTTGTCGAAGAGTTTGAACACTCCGACAAGCTGCTTGTATCCATCAGGATTTCCCCAGCGGCAAAGCGAATAGCTGTCCCATAAAATGCCATAATTGTCGGTTGACACTACAAAGGGGACCGACACCTTAGTGTTGTACTGGAAGAGCTCTTCGTTTTTCCCTTTATAATTGAACTCGTCAGACTGATGCTGACCGAGACCATATATGCCTTCTTCTTCGTTCAGGTTCTGGAACACCTGGCGCACTGTGTAGCCCTTAGTCCCTTCCACCTCAATCGGCGTGAACTCGCGGCCGCCTTCTGCTTCCGCAACAATCAGTTTCCCTTCCTTGTTGTAAAACTTGACCTCGCCTGTGGCAAGCGACACCGTGGCCTTCACGGCAGAGGTCACAACCGATACTGTTGAATCAGTCTCCTCTACATCAAATTTTATATTGTCAGCCGGTTTGAGCACAACAAGGCTCGTGTCGTTTGAAAACTCTTTATCCGGTGTAGCCGACACCCTGATAATCTTGTCACCAAACACCTGAAGACGCACTTTTCGCACATCATTCTCATTTTGCGAAGAGATGTTGACGGTCACACCATCTGACGACTTCTCAAATTTGCCGGAGCTGCAGGCAGAAAGTAGCCCGGCGAGCAAAAGCGCAGAAATAGATCGAAATTTCATTATTATGATTAATTTGTGGTTTTAAGGTTTTTCTTATTTCATGAGTCCGGGGCTTGGAAATGTCTTGAAAAATCATCAGGTTTCTTTTAATTCTCAATGCCCGTATTTTTGATTTTCAAAATTACTACTAATAATGTCGCCGGCGGGTCTTGTCTTGTTGAAACTGTCGGCGGCATTTGATAGCATGGGGTATCCGAATGTTAACTTATATGGTATAATTTGTTTCACATCCCTCATTTTCCGGATAAATCAAGAGGGGAACGCCATATTCTTCCTTGAAATATTTGTTGAAAACCTTTGGATTATCAAACGATGAGTCGATATCGTTTTTTGACATGTTTGGATAATCGGAAAAGGCTTTTGTCCTAATAAAACTGTTTGATTATGCCCGATGTTCAAATGTGAGTTTGCTAAGGCAGGCTACATTATAGGCGCGTGTCGCACACTATTATGTTGGCTAATGATATTATTTTTTTGTGCGCATATTTTTAGGTCTGAGATTATAAATTTATCAATAATTATTGATAAATTTGAAAAATATTTTAGAATGTAAGTGAACCTTTATGAAGATAGTTCCCATTTTAGTGACGTTACTGCTTGTCTTGTTGATGAGTTGTGTTTCTGACGAGAATACAGAGTTGTCGGACAACGATAATGCCGAAAATGCATCCCATACTGTTATGGGTGAGGGATATTTGCGGCTTCAGATGTTGCCGTCAGACACTTTGATTAAGTTAGGCAACGACTATTCAAGACTACATGCCAAACCGGACAGCGCCATAATTGCCTATACTCTGGTTACAAAAAGATATAGGCCGGATATGCCTTTGGCCGACAAGAGGAGAGTCATTGACGCGTATAAGGGACTATGGTTTAATTTCTTTTATCATTACTACGATTATGCCTCGGCAAATGAGGCCCTGCGAAAGGCCATAGAGTTGAGCGAGGATTGCGGAAAGCCTATGGGAAGGCCATATCTTAACATGGGAATATTCTACAGTGAGATGTCGGAAGTGACCGGAGAAAAATCTTTGGGTGAAGAGGGAGCCTATTATCAGAAGCTGGCGTTCAAGAGGGCCGCCGATGAGAAGGATTATGAGGTCATGGTTTCTGCGGTGGACAATCTACTGTGTAATTCCGCGACGATGGGTGACACTGTCATGGCCTCGGAAGAGATGAGAAATCTGCAAAAAATGGCAGCCGACCCCAAGACCGGCCTTTCGGAAATGTGGCGGTACAAATATGTGGCGCTGCTCGACGAGGGTTTCAGGGCGATTGTCCGTAAGGATTATAATTTGGCGTTAGACAGGTTCAGCCGTCAGTTTGATGTTTTCCCCCCTATTTCCAATTCGATGGCCAGATATTATATCTACACGCATTTCAAATCGGGCGACCTTTTGAAGAAGCTCGGCCAATTGGGCAAGGCGGAGGAGCAGTTCCGGCAGGCTTATGACTTGAGTCTGGATTATGGCGTCAAGGATTACCGCCTGCTCATATGCGACGCTTTGTCCGGCCTCTATGCGCAGACCGGCCGTCAGGATAAATCATTGGAGTTCCGGACACTTTATCTCAACCTGAAAGACAGTCTTCTCAGTTATCGGCAGCTGGCGAGCGCAAAAGAGATGAGTGCGTATATGGATATGAAAGAAATAGACCGAGAGATTTCATCCATGAGAAGGAAGATCGATTTTCAGCGCAATCTTATCGCCTTGATAGCCGGGGTGGCTTTGGTCGTGACGGGAATCCTGATTTTTAATTATATCAAGAACCGCAAGATCAAAAAATTGAACCGCACTTTATATGAGAAGAATGTAGAGCTGCTCAACGCAGATTCTCTAAGGCATACAGACGAGGTGCCGAATGACGATGCAGCCGGCTCCGGCATTCAGGCGACACTCGGGAATGAAGAAGAGGTTTGCCCCGTGGATTCGAGATATAAGAATTCAGCTCTATGTGTCACCCAGAAAGAGGATATAATGCGGAAGATACTTGATGTGATGGATTCGGAGGAGATTTATCTGGCTGGCTTCTCGTTGGAGACGTTGGCAAGGCTGACAGGAGAAAATTACAAGTACATATCTCAGGTGATAAATGAATTCCGGGGATGCAACTTCAATATTTTTCTTAACGAATACCGAATCAAAAGGGCATGCCGCATGATAAATTCTCCTGATTCCGGGGCATTCACAATAGAATGGCTCGCCAATCAGGTTGGATTCAAGTCTAGAAATACATTCACAGTGGCTTTCAAAAAAGTGACAGGTCTTAATCCGTCGGAGTATATAAAGATTGCCCGTTCAGATGATAAACAAAGGCAAAAATGACCATAATTTGCCCTGATTCAAGATTTAGGGCAAATTATGTTGGCAAAAAAGCCATCTTAATGTCAATGTTTTTTTAACTTTGCAAATCTGATAACCAAAAATAATCAAAATGAAAAAAACTCTACTGACATTATTGTTGGCCTTTGTTTTTACATTTATATGTAATGGCCTGACAAATCCCTCTCTTTTATATTTTAAAAGCGATTTTCGCAATTCGAGCGTGGTCAAGCCATTGGGCGACTGGAGTTGCCGGGGAAGCGGCAAGACTGCGAAAGAAGTTGAAATCGGGAAATCTGGCAGAATGCTTAACACGGTGTTCCCCTCCGGGTCGCCGGCTTTTTTGCCAATGGACTTCGAGGATTTCGGCATAGTTTATATAAGCAACTCCACTACCGAAGAGGGTGGCGCGGCTGATGAGTGGCTCATAAGTCCGCCTATAGACTTATCTGATGTACCCTCTGATATATTGTTGTCTTTTGACGTGTTTGCATATGGATGTGCCAACAGTCCGAAATATGAGGTCTATGTCTCTACCACAGGATGTGATCCTGAAGACTTCACAAAGCCTGTTTACACAGGAAAATCCTCCAACGATACAGACTATCCCGTTTGTGAGAGAAAGTATATATCCTTGAGCGGAATTTCCGGGCCGGAGGTTTATCTTGCGTTTGTCAACAAAAGTCGCAATGCCCAGATTCTTGGATTCAAGGATATAGAGATTGCCGAATATACCCTAAATGTTTCAAATAATACAGAAACGTTTTTGATTGAGCCGAAAGACGTTAATGTCACTTTGTCTGTCGGGGCTATTACGCCTGTGCCATGTGACGGTTTCACTGCGACCCTGTCTTATGAGGGCAATGAACAGACCTTTGTCTCAAAGACCCCTTTGGGAGGGTCGTACATGCAGACAAAAGTGGAGTTCCCGACCCCTTTAAGGGTTGAATTTGGCGAAACCCTGGACTATGCATTGACAATAACCCCCAATTATGACGGGGCCACTCCGTCTGTTTTCAATGCCACAGTGGCATGTTCCGAAGGTTTTGAGTCTGTATGCGTAATGGAAGAGGGCACAGCCACATGGTGCGGCTATTGCATTCGTGGCACGGCCGCATTGAATCAGTATTCAGATAAGTATGGTGACCGGTTTATCGGAATCGCGGTGCATGGCAGTAATGACCCTATGCGTGTGCCTGAGTATCTTGATCCATTTCTCGGACAGTCCGGAATAAACGGATACCCTAACGCATGGTTCAACCGACGGGTCTTAAGCGACCCTCAAAGTCCTGAGCTTGTGGAAGAGATATTATCGGAACGTGTCGGATATTCGGTGTCGATAAAGGAGGTGACTTATGATGAGAATGGTAGCGATATGGTCACAGTCAAGTATGCCCCTCGCCTTTCCTTCTCCACATCGGGTGCGGACATGACCGCTGTGGCTATTGTGACAGAAGATAATGTTAAAGGCAATAACGCCGACTGGAACCAGACAAACTATTATTCCGGAGCATCTAAGATGGATATAGAAGGCGCTTTCGGGAAAGATGCATGGCCTTATTTTAAAGAGTATTGCGAGTCTGGAGATATTATACCGTTCCCTCTTATAACCTATGGACATGTGGCGAGAGGAATTTTCAACAGTTATCTCGGAGGTGGCGCGGGGGCTACCTTGCCGGCCACATGGACAGTAAATGAAGAACAGGAATTTACGCTATCGTTTGAACTTCCGCTGATTAATAAAGTGGGCAGCAATGGAGTTCAGGACTGGAAAAACACACACATTGTGATTCTACTGCTTGACAATGCCACAGGGAAGGTGCTTAGCGCCGCTAAAATGGGAGCCTCCGACTATAACACGTCTTCTGTGGAGGAGGTGCATTTTGCGGATGGAGTCAATATTTCACGCCAGGGAAATATGCTGATTGTCGAATCAATGGCTGCTGATATTACTGTCGACGCATATAATATGCATGGCTATTGCCTACATTCCTCTCATGTGGATGGCGCATATATGGAAGTAGACGCCTCCAGCTTCTCCGGTCCGATAGTGTTGAGAGTCACATCCGGGAATGATACTTATGTAAAGAAATTAGTGTTTTAATACTTTAGTGTTGTGTCTGCCGTCCGCGCAATGCCGGACGGCAGGTGTGGCGTGTGATTCATTTTAAATTTTACTTTTATGAAAAAAGAGAACTTAACCATCATGTTTTTTTTTCTTGCCCTGTCCATGTCGGCGTCCGGCATGTCAGCCGCGTCTGTGGATGGCCATCCCTCGGGAGGCTCTGTCGGGAAAGCTGCTATGGCATTGAACACCCAGAAGTTGCCTGAGGATGTCTACGGGTCCGGGCTTTATGCCTATTCCCTCACTAATAATCTGTCGGAGATGGGTTTGTACAACATCTCTTTAAACGGGGATATTTCCTTTTTGTGGAAACCGGAAACTGACGACAGTTATCTCTTCAACGGCTGGCTCAACAATGGACGCCTGTGTGGCATAAATACGTATATGGAAGATGATAAAGTCACGATTCTCAGATATGACGAACTTGATTTCGATTCCGGGAAGCTGCTTTCTTCTGTAGACCTCGGCCCGGGCGACTGGCTGCCATATTTCCGTCAATGTACCTATATTCCTGACACAAACCGTATATTCGGCATCGGTCCCGATGAGAAGAACTGGACGTGCGTGAAATATCTTGATATGGATGACCTTGACGCGCCGGCCACTATCGTGAAGAATATCAATTACACTCAATATTGCTACGGCATATGCTACAATCCGTATGACAAGAATGTATATGCCGTTACCGAATCGAAGAAAATTGTCATAGTAAATCAGGAGACAGGCGATTATGAGGAGCTTATGGACATCAATCTGCCGTCGATGAAGTCGAATTACGTTCATGGGTTCACTTATTTGCCTGTTGAGGATGAATTTCTCTTTGCAGCCTCTACGGGAGATTGGAATACGATTCTCTATCGTATAGACCTTAAATGCGGTCTTGTGAGAGAAGTGCTTCAGTTGCCGAATGCGGAGGCTATCACATTTTTTGTAAACACTAATCCGCGTGACGAGGAGGCTCCTTTGCGACCGGAGTTTGTGTCGCAGAATTTTTCAGGGGGTGATTTGTCCGGTTCGTTCAACTATACTTTGCCGACTGTTCTCGCAGGAGGCGACGAGGCCACAGGGACGCTGACATGGACTCTTCTTGTGGATGGCGTTGAGGCCGCCTCCGGAGAGGGCATGCCCGGAACAGAGGCCGTGGCTTCCGTGACAGTCGAACAGGGAATGCATTTCCTGGAGATGTCAGCCGCTAACAACGGGCACAAAGGACCGTCTGACAAGATGTATGTGTATGTGGGCAACGACACTCCGAGAACACCACAGAATGTTACGCTTACTGAAGGGAAGGTGACATGGGATGCTGTGTCTGAAGGTGTCAACGAAGGCTATCTGAATCTTGATGACCTGTTCTATGAGGTTTATATAAACGACGAGTATGTAGGTGAGACATCCGAGACAGAATTAACATTCTCTGTTTCTGCCGAAAGTCCTTATTCGAAGCATATCGCGGAGGTGAGAGCAATATGCGGAGACCTCGAATCGGAAAGCGGGGTGTCAAATCCTGCTCATTATGGAAGCCCGTTGAAACTTGACGCGATTTTCTCTCCGACAGTAGAGGAGGCGGCTTTGTTCCAAAATATATCGGCAGGAGGAACCGATGTGATGTGGGGATACAGTGACGGTGAGCAGGCGTTTGCCACAACTTCTCCATACAGCGATATGTCGGAATGCCTTCTGGCCACCCCTCCGATAGCATTCTCAGACAAAGAGGCAATCTATTCCGTTAATTTTGACGCGAAGATTACAGACAATTGGGGAGCCAACCCACAGTTGTCGGTATATCTTATGAAATCATATTTAGAAGAAGAGGGATCACAAATTGTAATCTCGGATTTTGAGGCCCAGAAAAATGAATACAAAAATTACGGAGAGGTCTTTTCGATTCCGGAGGAAGGCACATATTACATAGTTTTCAAATGCCGCAGCGCGAAGTTCGCTAACCCGGTGGCTGTGAAAAATATTGCCATAACTCTTACTGATATTCCGGCAGACTCGCCTTCCGTATGTACAGACGTTACGGCAGAGTGCGCACCCGAAGGCAAACTTTCTGCCGAGGTGACACTGACTATGCCTGTCAAGGATTTGCTTGGAAGGGACATCCCCGCCGACACAGAGGTCACTGCCACTGTAAGATGTGGAGATAATTCCAATAGCGTGAGCGGCAAACCTGGTTCGGTTCAGAAAGTTGAGATTGCCACAGCTCAGGGCATGAATGAAATTATTGTTGAGTCTTCAATAGGAGACAAGACGGGTCAAAGCACTTCTGTGTCGGTGTTCACCGGCAAGGACCGTCCGGGAGCTCCAAGAAATCTGAAGGCTACAGTTGGCGCCGACAATCTTACTGTCACTCTTACCTGGGATGCCCCGGAGGAAGGCGCTGACGGGCATTACTTCAATGCGGAAAACTTGAACTACCGATTATATTACGAAATTGGATGGAGCACAATAGATATTGGCGAGGTCACTGACGGAAGTCAGGAATTTGTGTACACGTTCCCGGAATCGGATTATATGACACAATCCAATATCTATCTGGTGCCGTTGAATGAGGCAGGAGAAGGATTAAGCGCAAATACGCCTGTCGTAGTTGGCAAGCCATACACTTTGCCTATGAATGAGACATTTGAAAATGATCAGATGCAGTGTTATCCTGTTACTCTCGAATATCCTTCAGTAGAATACAGGTATGCGATGTTGTATACTATTCCTCCTTATCAGCTACAGGAAATCTTTGACAAGTATGATCATTCTGCAATTGTGGCATTCCCCGGTGTTGACGGAGAATCATGTTCACGCATGGCGCTTCCCAAATTCTCTACTATGAGAGATAACAAAGAGGAGTCACAGACGGTGCTTGCATCATTTGAGATGTGGACAGGAGAGATGATTGCAGATGAAATCACTCTTCTCGGACAGTCTTACGATATGGATGAACCTGTGGAAATCGGCAAGGTGGAACCCGGCACAGGCTGGACTACTGTAGATTTCTATCTGCCGCAGGAACTGATGGACAAAGAATGGGTCAAATTAATGTTTGACAGCAAATATGGAGTTACGCAGGAATACACATTGGTTTATACATATAAGATTGATTTCTCTACTCTCACTGAGGTTGACGGAATCAACTCTTCGGAGGCATCGGTTTATTCAAGAGGAAGTTATGTATACATCAACGGCCTTGAAGGAAACGACTATACAATCTGCGCATTGGATGGCAGAGTGGTTAAGTCCGGTGTAGTGTCAGATTCTGTTCTGGCTATAGGTCTTGAACCGGGTGTGTATGTAGTGCGTGCCGGCAGCGTGTCTGCCATGGTAGTGGTAAGATAATAAAAGTCAGGAATATCCACCTGTCAATCATAAAGAGGGCGTCTCCGTCGGGGACGCCCTCTTTATGATTGACAGGTGGACGAAAGGAATTATTACCTGTTTTCGTCATGCTTCTCAATGCCCGTATTTTTGATTTTCAAAATTACTACTAATAATGTCGCCGGCGGGTCTTGTCTTGTTGAAACTGTCGGCGGCATTTGACAGCATGGAGTATCCGAATGTGAATTATATGGTATAATTTGTTTCACATCCCTCATTTTCTTGATAAATCGAGGGGAGAACACCGAATTCTTCCTTGAAATATTTGCTGAAAACCTTTGGATTATTAAATCCTGTCTGATAGGCTATTTCAGAAATATTCAACTGGCTCTCACGCAAAAGCTGTGCGGCCCTCTTCAAACGAATCACTCTTATAAACTCAATCGGAGTTTTTCCCGTGATCTGTTTTATTTTCTTATATAAGCGGACACGGCTCATGCCGAGCTTGTCGCTGAGTTCTTCAACCGACAAGTCAGAGCGGTCTATGTTGTCTGACACATAATTCACGGCTTTCTCAATAAATTTCTCATCTAACGGCGTAATTTTTATCTCGTCAGGTTCCGGGTCGATCAACCCTCTATGCGTCTTGGAAGAGGTAAGTTCAACGAGTTTTTTCATTCTAAGCCAAAGCACATCAAGATTAAAGGGTTTCGTGATATAATCGTCAGCGCCCACTGTCAAGCTCTCTACCTTGGTGCCGAGATCATGTTTGGCGGTAAGAATTATAATCGGAATGCCGGAAGTTGACTTATCGGACTTCAATCGCTTGCATAACTCAATGCCATCCATGCGAGGCATCATGAGGTCGGCCACTATAATCGACGGCACAACTTCTTTTATCTTTTCAAGAGCCTCCACGCCGTCTGAGGCAGTAACTACATCAAAGCCTTCAGCTATGCCATCTTTTATCAGCTCAGTCATGTCGGGGTTGTCATCAACCACAAGCGCCACCGGACGATCTCCGGACGCTGCCGCCTCTTTATCAGATTCCTTATCTGTTTCATCACCCGGCTCGAGAAGCTCCGGCCCTACAGAAGAAGCCGCATTGAGTTTATCAGCCGTGTGGCGCATAGGGAAATCAATGATAAACACGCTCCCTTTCTCCACATTATCAACCACTCTCACAGAGCCTTCATGAAGTCTCACATATTCGCTGACCATGCTCAGCCCTATGCCGCTCCCCATACCGGTATGTGAGAAGCCATCGTCGTCCACCTGATAGAACCTCTCAAATATATGCGGCTTATCTTTGTCGGCCACGCCCTTTCCGGTATCGGCCACCTTTATCCGCAACATGCTATTATCCCCGTCTATACATTCCACCGTCACATCAACTCTTCCGCCTGACGGAGTGAATTTAAAGGCGTTGCCGAGAAGATTCATCAGGATTTTCTCCATTTTGTCGGCATCAAACGAGAGTTCAATTTTGTCGCGGTCTGAATAAAACGAAAGATTAATATTTTTCCTTTCCGACATATTCAGAAATGATGAACACACGTTTTTTGCAAACGACACAATGTCTCCCTCCGCCGGATTGAGGCGAAGCTCTGCCATCTCTGTTTTTCTGAAGTCGAGCAGCTGGTTCACAAGCGTCAAGAGCCTCATCGCATTATTGCGCATAAGAGTGAGCCGCTTTGTCTGCTTCACATCGGTCGACTCTTTGAGCATAGCATCCAAAGGGGTCACAATCAAAGTGAGAGGTGTTCGCAAATCATGAGAAACATTAGTAAAGAATTTGAATTTCAACTGATTGATTTCTTCCTGTTTTCTCAATTCATCTTCATGACGCTTTTGCTCGAATCTCTTTCGCTCCTTGTTTTTCACTACTCTTGCCACAAAATAAACCACACACAGAACCATCAGCACATAAAACACATAAGCAACAGGAGTTGCCCAGAATGGCGGATGAACATATATTTTGAGTGAGGCCGCACTCTCGCTTTCATAGCCGTCGCCATTTATAGCCTTGACTAAAAGGGAGTAATGTCCGGGCGACAGATTAGTGTAGGTTACATGATTCACCCCTCGCGGCGCTGTGATCCAGGTGTCGTTGTATCCTTCGAGCTTATACTTAAAAACTGTTTTCTGCGGCAAAGCATAATTGTCGGTGGCAAAATAAACCGTAAACTCCTCCGGATTGTGATTAAACTGTAATTCAACTCCTTGATTGAGTCCTTTGTCCATCACAATCCTGCCGTCAACCTCTTCGCCAATCATTATCTTGTGGCTCGACATAGATATATCCGTGAACATCACCTTCGGACATGACGTGTTGAACTTCATGTCATAGGGCGAGAAACGGGTGATTCCGTAAAGTCCTCCTACAACAATATCGCCCGACAAGAGCTTGGCAAAAGAACGCTGATTAAATTCACAGTTCTGCACACCGTCAGCCTGGTCATACACAATAGGCGACACACCAAGTTCTCCGGAATGAGGGTCATATTTGACTTTGAGGTTTATAAGATAGGCACCTTCTGCCACCCACATCGAGCCCCCGTTATCTTCTATTATGCCAAGAATATAATACTGGCTCTTATCGTCGCGTAACTTTATGTCTTGAAGCGACTTCCTCTTCCTGTCGATAACTTTAAGACCGCTTCCCGTCGCTATCCATATAAGCCCTCTTGAATCCTCATAAATTTGCGTAAACACCCTGTGGCTCAGGTTGATTTCATCCGGCTCATTCATATGCGACTCAATTTTGCCGGTCTGCGGATCATATATTGAAAGTCCGTAGGAAGTGCCTATATATATTTTGCCGTCGCGCAGACATATCAAAGACAACACATAATTATTTGACAGCCCGCTGTTGGCATCGTTATATTCAACAGTCTCTCCCGTGGCAGTGTCAATTTTATATAATCCTGCGCCAAGAGTTCCCACCCATAGATTCCCGTCTTTATCAAAAGTAAGACCCCATGCAAAATTATCGTCAAGACTGCTGTTAGTGACGATACGCGAAAACACCCCATCCTTATATTTCGTCAATCCTTTGGAAAATGAGCCAATATAAAGTGTGCCGTCTTTAGAAGTGGCCATGGATGTTATGGTTGCCGGCAATGAGCCATGTCCCGATTCAGAAACCTTATGGCAGGTATTGTCCACCGGATTCCATTTTAAAACGCCTGAACTGTCTGTGCCAACCCACATATTTTGACCATCAGCCGGCACCATACAGTTCACGTCTCCCAATTCAATCAATTCAAACTTATCAACACTCTCATTATAAGAAAACAGACCTTGCTTATAAGTTCCAATCCAAAGAGTGCCGTCTTTGTCTTCATTGAAACAAATAATGGTGTTATTCCCTTTCAGTTCTCCTGATTCATCGTAGTCTTCTATCTCAAATCCATCCTTGGTTTTCAACATCTGTGCAAGCCCGCAGTGGTCGCGCGCAATCCACATACGCCCCTTGTGGTCTTGAAAAATATTTTTCACCACGCCAATCCGTTCTTTTGATGGCAGAGCATCTGCAAGCCAACGATTTGCCTTGCAGTCGTAAGCAGTAAGAATATCATTATGAAACACCCATATCCTTCCATCTTTATCGGCATACATCTCATAAAAATAATCGGAATCCGGCTCTATCGACTTCACCATAGGATTATCTATTTGCATCTCTACCTTTAGAGTTTCTGGATTCACAAAAGTCAGTGAGCCATCGGTGGCAACACACACAATGGAAGAACCGGCGTTGTCTATGTCCGACACTCTTTTACCTTTAAGAATATCGCCGGAGGCGAGCACTCCCCTGTCTGCACCGTTTCTCAACACATACACTCCTTTGCCGCTGACAGCAATCCATATCGCATTCTCACCGGCACAGACATCTGTGACATCCCCTTCTATACCTTTCTCTTTAAGATACGGCACAAGATTATCTATAAGTTCGCCGGTGTCGGGATCATAAATCCGATATTTCCCTTCAGCATAAATCCACAGTCTTCCAGCCCCATCTTCTTGAATCTCGCCAACATAATTATTCAAAACACTTGTGCCCTCCGGATGGTCTTCTCTATGCATCTTGACAGAATAGCCATCATATCTGCACAAGCCGGAAGACGTGCCTATCCAAAGAAATCCGCGTGAATCCTTATAAACCGAGTTTATTTTAGTGTTTGACAGACTTGTCAGCGTTTCCAGATGGCGCATATCCAAAGGTGACTCTTTCGACTTAATATGCAAGGGCAACTGAAATACAAGAACTATCAGAATAATCAATTTTAATCGCATAAGGTTAACATATTGTATTGCAAAATAAACGAATGTTGAGCAATCCTACAAATTTTATTCACACTTTTATCATCAACCAATTCTTAGTTAATTAACTACAAACGTCTTACAACAAAAAATATACATTTGATACCCTCATTGTTAACATTTCATATCCCCCGCATGTCATTTTTAGCACCCTAAGAATGTACAATTTAATATCATTTATTCCTTTTAATTTTGTAATTTTGCAACTGCAAGCGAACGTGGTCGCTTTTTCTTGTCAACTCGATTGTTTACCTGTAACTATAATTCTTTTCAATGGAAAAAAACTTTATTGACCATTGCAAGACTCGGTTCTTTCGTTTATTCTGTATTGTAACGATTTTCACAATGTTCGTCACAGCCACAGCTTGCGGCAACAAAGATGAACCCGGGAAAGGCGTCTCTGAAGAATTCAAATGCTCTGCCGAGACATTGTACTTCCCCGTTGAGGGAGACAACATAATACTGACTGTCATATCTCCGGTAAAACCGGAAGTGACAATATCGGAATCTTGGGCTGAAGTTGGTTCTTTTGAGACAACCGGCACTCTGAACAATACATATAAAATAACTTTTACGGCTACTGAAAACCTCGGCGGCAACAAACGCTCGGCTATCGCCACTGTAAAAGCCGGCGCAAACTCTGCTGAAGTGAAACTTATACAGCACGCTAAACCGGTGCTTGAAGCAGACAAGGCATCTGTGGCAGAGGCAGAGAAACCATTTTCAGCCGAAGGAGGCAACGGAAACTTTGAACTGAAATATAACCTTGACTATGAGGTGGAGTCATCGGCCGATTGGATTTCAATCACAAAGACAAGAAACCCGCAGGAGGCCACTATAGCTTTCACCGTACAAAAGAATCAGACACCAATGTCGCGCAAAGGCTCAATCGTAGTGTCTGCAATCAACAACTCCGAAATTGGCTCTCTTACCGTCACAATATCGCAGGAAGCCGGCGAGGGACGAAAGCCTGATGCTCCTCTTAACATGACTGCAAAACAGATTGCCGCCGACATTCACGCCGGCTGGAACATCGGGAACACTCTTGAAGCCATTTCAAACGGAAACCCATCAGAAACAGCATGGGGTAATCCTAAAGTGAACGAAGCATACATCAAGGGAATAAAAGCCGCAGGTTTCAATGCCGTGAGAATCCCTTGCGCATGGAACGGCTATATCATCGACAAAAACAACTATACCATCGACCCCATGTGGCTCAACCGCGTGGAGGAAGTGATTGGGTATTGCATCAATAACGGAATGTATGCAATCATAAATATCCACTGGGACGGAGGATGGCTTGAAGAGAATGTGAATGAAGCCGCCAAGCCCGCCGTGCTTCCCAAGCAGAAAGCGTTATGGACCCAGATTGCCGAACGTTTCAGTGCATTCAACGAGCGTCTTATGTTTGCCGGCACAAACGAGCCTTACCAAAGCCGCCAAAATGAATTCGGAGAGTCAGAAATGAGTGTGCTCCTCGAATACGAACAGGCATTCATCGATGCAGTCCGAGCCGCCGGCGGCAACAACCTTGAAAGAACTCTTATCTTCCAAGGCCCCGCAACCAACATTGACTTGACCGAAAATTTAATGAAGTCAATCCCCACAGACATAGTGCCGGACCGCCTGATGGCTGAAATACATTACTATGACCCATGGAACTTCTGCGGAATGGAGAAAGATGAGGACTGGGGCAAAATGCAATATTTCTGGGGGGAGCGTAACCATATGTCAGGCTCCGACCGAAATTGCTCCCGGGGAGAAGAGGACTACATGAAGGGGCAATTCGATAAAATGAAAGCACTTTTTGTTGACAGGGGCATTCCCGTTGTAATCGGCGAATATGGTGCAATTCTGCAGCGTAAACTTTCCGGCGCCGAGGCTGAATCCTATCTCGCTTCACGCGCATATTTCGATAAATGCGTGTCGCAATTCGGGAAAGAAAGAGGGCTTGTCCCTTTCCTATGGGACACCGGCGAAATCATTGACCGATATTCAGGCAACATAAAAGTGCCGGAAATCGTTAATGCTATAATGGATGGCTCAGAAGCCGGAAAATATCCGTTCTGACATAATTTCTACAACCTGATATTTTTATTAATGCCGGAAGAGACCGGATTAACAATCGTAATAACAACTCCTGTTCTCTTCCGGATTCGCATTCTTCATGAAAAAGATATTATTATTAACCGCCCTCTTATTGCCGATGTTTGCAACGGCAAACGATATGAAACTTAAATTCAATCGCCCGGCCGACTTCTTTGAAGAGACTTTTGTTATTGGCAACGGCTCTCAAGGTGCTATAATTTATGGCAACCCCGTGCGCGAACGCATATCTCTCAACGACATCACCCTGTGGAGCGGAGAGCCCGACACTGCCGCCTACAATCCCGGAGCATATCAGCATCTTCCTCAAATCCGCGAAGCATTATCAAATGGAGATTATTCAAAAGCAGAGGCCATTCAACACAAAATGCAAGGCCACTCAAGCCAGTATTACCAGCCTCTCGGAAACGTATTCATCGATTTTGACGACAACTCCGAAATTTCTGAATATCACAGAGAACTCAACCTCAACAATGCTATCGCTTCTGTGGAGTATAAGCGAGGCTCCAACAAAATACTCACACAATATCTGGCTTCTGCTCCCGACAGCTTGATAGCCGTCAGAATCACAGCCGCTCAGCCAATAAGCCTCACAATTTCATTTGACTCACCACTCAACCACACCACTGAATCGTCTGCCGGGCGAATCACTTCTGACGGATATGCTTCTTATGGATTCATGGAGACTAACGAAAATGGGAAAACAGATGAGAAACTGATGTATGACCCTAATCGTGGCACCCATTTCCGCACAGACGTCAACGCATTGTCTGAATCGGGTAAAATCTCGGCAACCGACGGAACTTTAAGAGTGACCGACGCAAAAGACCTCACAATCTATATAACTATAGCCACCAATTTCGGCGGTTCTTCAGTAAACCCGGCCAAATCCGGGATTGACTACAAAGGAATAGCCGACTCACGAGCTGACAAAGCGCTCAAATATTCGTTTGAAGATATTGCCACTCGCCATCAGAAAGACTATTCCGGATTCTTCTCACGCGTGAATATCGACTTGGGAGAATCCGACGAATCTCTCAACATCCTCCCAACCGACATTCGTTTGAAAGAATACTATGACCATAATAATTATGACCCCGACCTTGAGGAACTATATTTCCAATATGGACGCTATTTGCTGATTAGCTGCTCGCGAACAGAGGGAGTGCCGGCAAATCTGCAAGGCTTGTGGAATGAATACCCTTACGCCCCCTGGAGATCAAACTACACGGCCAACATCAATCTCGAAGAGAACTACTGGCCGGCAGAAGTAACCAACCTTAGCGAAATGCACCGCCCTCTTCTCTCTTTTGTCAAACAGTTGCCAAACACCGGTGAAACCACGGCAAGAGAATATTATGGAATAGACCGCGGATGGTGCATGGGACATAACTCCGACATATGGGGGATGACATGCCCCGTAGGTTATGGCAATGACGAGCCTATGTGGGCTAACTGGAACATGGGCGGGGCATGGCTGGTGTCGCACATCTGGCAGCACTACCTATTCACAAAAGACAAAGAATTTCTTCAGGAATATTACCCCACTCTGAAAGGAGCGGCTGAATTTTGCCTGGCATGGCTGGTGAGAGACAAGAATGGAAATCTTATAACTTCCCCTTCCACTTCTCCCGAAAACAGATTCATAGCCCCCGACGGAAAGGCGGTGGCCACAAGCGCCGGAGGATTTGCCGACATTGCCATGATTCGCGAATGTCTTGCCGACACCAGAAGCGCGGCTATCGAGCTTGACACCGACCCTTCGCTTATAGATGAAATCGACAAGACCCTTTCAGAAATAGCCCCTTATAAGATCGGGGCGAAAGGACAACTACAGGAATGGGCGCAAGATTTTCCTGAAGAAGACCCACATCACCGTCATCAGTCACACTTATACGGGCTATTTCCCGGAAACCATATCTCGCCGTCGGCAACACCGGAACTTGCAAAAGCCGCCGCTCGTTCTCTCGAAATCAAAGGAGACAACACAACAGGCTGGAGCACAGGATGGAGGGTAAATCTGCTTGCTCGCCTTGCCGATGCTCAAAAAGCATATTCCATGTATCGCAGGCTGCTCAAATATGTAAGCCCCGACAAATATGAAGGAGACGACAAACGCTATGGAGGTGGAACCTACCCGAATCTTCTCGATGCTCACGCACCCTTCCAGATCGATGGCAATTTCGGAGGCACCGCCGGTGTGGCCGAAATGCTTATCCAGTCCACTCCTCAATCCATCATTCCACTGCCGGCTCTTCCAAAGGAATGGAAAACCGGTTCATTCAGCGGACTTAGAGCACGAGGGGCATTCACTGTCGACGCAAAATGGAAAGACGGCGTTGTGACCGACCTCACAATAAAATCTGACAAAGGAGGGAAAACAACTATTATAGTCAATGGCAAAGAAATAGCTGCAGACCTTAATGCCGGCGAATCAAAAAATATTGTCAGAAACAACTAATCGCCCAGTTATTTGTTATATTAATTATACAGCTGTTTTCTTAACCTCTGAAATGATTTATAAAAACTCACATAAAACATGTATTTATTAGGATACGACATCGGCAGCTCGTCTGTGAAGGCTGCTCTCGTGGATGCCGCCACAGGAAAATCTGTAGCCTCTGACTTCTTCCCTAAAAATGAGGCCCCGATAAAGGCGCCACGCCAGGGATGGGCAGAGCAAGACCCTGAGAACTGGTGGAGATATATCAAGGAAGCAACCGCTTCCGTTCTTGCGCAGAGCTGCGTGAATCCGGCCGACATAAAGGCTATCGGGATAAGTTATCAGATGCACGGGCTTGTGGCTATCGACAAAGACGGAAACGTGCTTCGCGACGCAATAATCTGGTGCGACTCAAGAGGAGTGCCCTACGGAGAAAAAGCATTTGGAGAGCTGGGCCACGATGTATGCCTGCCCCGCCTCCTGAACTCGCCCGGCAATTTCACGGCGGCAAAACTGAGCTGGCTTAAAGAAAACGAACCGGAGGTTTTTGATAAAATCTACAAAGTGATGCTTCCGGGCGACTATGTGGCCATGAGGCTGACAGGAGAAATATGCACCAACCCGGAGGGACTGTCGGAGTATATGCTGTGGAATTTCAAAGAGAATGAACCTGCATATTTCCTAATGGAGTATTACGGCTTCGAGCCTTCTATATTCCCGGAGGTGAAACCCACTTTCTCCGAACAGGGGAAGCTGACTGATTCAGCAGCTCGAGAACTCGGCCTCGCAGAAGGGACACCAGTGACATACAGAGCCGGAGACCAGCCAAACAACGCACTGTCGCTCAACGTATTTAATCCGGGGGAAGTGGCTTCCACCGCAGGCACGTCGGGAGTGGTGTATGGAATCAACGGCAATGTTGACTACGACCCTCGTTCGCGAGTAAATAACTTTGCCCATGTGAACCATGACAAAGTTAACACACGCATAGGCGTTATGACCTGCATCAACGGCACAGGCATACTCAACACCTGGATAAAGCGCAATGTTGCCCCGGAGGGGATGTCATATGCTGAAATGAATGAACTTGCTGCAAAAGCCCCTATAGGATCGGCAGGAGTGACAATTCTGCCATTTGGCAACGGCGCGGAGAGAGTGCTTGAAAACCGGCAGATTGAATGCTCTTTCCATGGCATCAACTTCAACATCCACAACCGCAGCCACATTATCCGCGCCGCTCAGGAGGGGATTGTGTTCTCTTTCATGTATGGAATGGAGATAATGAAGTCAATAGGGATGGACATCAACCGCATACATGCAGGGAAAGCCAACATGTTCCTCAGCCCTATTTTCCGAGATACCATTGCCTCTGTGTCAGGGGCAACCATCGATCTTGTCGACACCGACGGGGCTGCCGGGGCCGCCAAGGGCGCAGGAATCGGCGTAGGAATCTATAAAGACAATTCCGAGGCATTCGCATCGCTGAAGGTTGTGGAAGTCGTGGAGCCGGCAGCCGACCGCGAGCCTTATTTAGAGGCATACGCAAGATGGAAAATGATTCTTGAAAACGTATTGACATCAAAATAATAATAACCCAATTTACATAATAATATGGCAAATAAAGAATATTTCCCCTTAATAGGGAAAATCAAGTTTGAGGGGACATCAAGCTATAATCCCCTCGCCTACCGTTACTATGACGCTGAAAGAATTGTGCTTGGCAAGCCAATGAAAGAATGGCTCAAATTCGCAATGGCATGGTGGCACACACTGTGTGCCGAAGGCGGCGACCAATTCGGCGGAGGCACTAAAAAATTCCCGTGGAATGAGGGAGAGACCGCACTCGAACGTGCTAAAAACAAGGCTGACGCAGGTTTTGAAATCATGGAGAAACTCGGAATCGAGTATTTCTGTTTTCATGACGTCGACCTTATAGAAGAGGGCAGCTCTGTAGAGGAGTATGAAAAGAATGTGAAAGATATTGTGGCCTATATCAAGAGCAAGATGCAGGGCACTAATATCAAGAACCTATGGGGCACAGCCAATGTCTTCGGCCATGGCCGCTATATGAACGGGGCGGCAACCAACCCTGACTTCGATGTTGTGGCTCGCGCCGCTGTCCAGATTAAGAACGCTATCGACGCCACTATCGAACTGGGCGGACAGAACTACGTGTTCTGGGGTGGCCGTGAAGGCTATATGAGTCTTCTCAACACCGACCAGAAGCGTGAGAAAGAGCATCTTGCCATGATGTTGACAATGGCACGCGACTACGCTCGCAGCAAAGGGTTCACCGGCACATTCCTCATAGAGCCCAAGCCTATGGAGCCATCGAAACATCAGTATGACGTAGACACTGAGACTGTGATCGGGTTCCTCAAAGCCCACGGCCTTGACAAGGACTTCAAAGTGAACATCGAGGTGAACCACGCAACTCTCGCCGGACACACCTTCGAGCATGAGCTTGCCGTGGCTGTCGACAACGGAATGCTCGGAAGCATCGACGCCAACCGTGGCGACTATCAGAATGGCTGGGACACTGACCAGTTCCCCATCGATAACTACGAGCTCACCCAGGCGATGATGCAGATAATACGCAACGGAGGTCTCGGAAACGGCGGCACAAATTTTGACGCCAAGACACGCAGAAACTCCACTGACCTCGAAGACATCTTCATAGCACATATCGCAGGTATGGATGCCATGGCGCGCGCACTTCTCAGCGCCGCCGACGTGCTTGAGAAGTCTCCCTACAAGAAGATGCTCGCCGACCGCTATGCGTCATTCGACAAAGGGGAAGGGAAAGAGTTTGAAGAAGGGAAACTCAACCTCGAACAGCTTGCCGAAATAGGCCGCCGTGTCAACGAGCCGGCTCAGACTTCAGGCAAACAGGAACTTTATGAAGCCATCATCAACATGTATGCCTAACAAGCATAACCAACAATAACCATTGAGGGCGCAGCAAATTCTTTCAATTTGCTGCGCCCTCTCTTTTAGTGATTATGATGCCGTGACATTTAACCGGCAACATTAAGTATATGACAAAAATTTGAAAACATCGAATTTTGGGGTATAAGCCGGACGCAGAAGTATTGTTGAAATCTCCTCCAAACCATACTTGACAAGCGACTTTGCCTTTCTTCCATGTTTCAGAATCCTTATCGGTTTAATATTTATATCTTTATGTTCACCAACGAGATACGCCCATACAAGAGCCATGCAGACCATCGCGACAAGTCTTGCGATGCGCTCCATATCACGCATCATTGAACAGCCACCATGCACGGATTCTTTCACCGGTGGAAAGCTTGACAATCCGGAAATTCTGACGTATTCGAATGTAATACCCTATGCGACGGCTGTTGAGCAATCCTGTCCATTCCTTTCCGATGAACTCGCGGTCTGCCACAAGGGAGTCGATGCATTCCGCTCCAAAAAGACGGATAAAGCGTTCCATAATCTTCTTGCGTTCCTCCTGGTTGGAGTTGCCACGTTTAGAGAGAAGACTGAATATCAAAGGGAAGGCAATCCCTTTATAGGTGATGCCCAACATGAGAATGTTGATATTGAACTCCCCGAACTTCCAGTCGGTGCAGTCCATGCTGAGCACAAGACCGGTCTTGACGGGAAGCAACGAGAAAATCATACGGGCTATGATCTCAAGGTCAAGAACATACCTGGCAAAAAATCTTTGGAGCCGTCTGAGGTTGGAGTCCTTGTCGACAGCCGTAGGCATCGCATCAGCCAGTTTGTTGAGGCTGACAGTCTGCACCACACAGAGTGCATGGAGCAGCAGCGCCATAAGTTTTATGCGTGCCAGATTCATACTTTGTCCAAAATGCTCTTGCATAATCGGGAGGATTTGGTTAACTTTGACCGAGTCCTTGAAATTAGTAGTTTTCATGAGAAAAAGCGACCAAACCTTTCCTTTAAATTACTAAATTTCATGGACTTTTGCAAATTTAACCACTTTAAAATTAGATATTTAACAGCATAAATTTTATCATCCACTAAAATTTGCAAAACATAATCATTTTGAAGATGAAAAAAATAATTGATATCAACTCTTGGGAAAGACGAGGAAATTATGAGTTTTTTCGCAACTTCGCTTCTTCCTGGTATTCTGTCACAACCGAAATAGAATGCACGCGAGGCATAAAAGCGTGTAAAGAGAATGGAGAATCTTTTTTCTTGCGCTATCTGTATGCGGTGGTGTGCGCTGCAAATGAAGTGAAGGAAATGAGGTTCAGAGTCGGCCCCGGCGGTGAGCCTGTGCTATACGACAGAATAGACATAATCACGCCTGTTAAGGTGGAAGGAAAATCGTTCGTCACAATCAGAGTGCCCTACGAACCTGACTACGAAACTTTCTGCAAAGAGGCACGACACATCATCGAGTCGATTGACCCCGACGACAACCCCTATAAAGTTGAAAACGAAATGGCGGAGACAGGCAATTTCAATGTGGTGCACCTTAGCGCAGTGCCTAAACTGTATTTCACTTCCATGAGTTTCACGCTCCATGAAATAGGGAATCCCTGCACCCATCCTTTGAGCGTGATGGGAAAAGCGGTGGAACGCGAAAACGGGAAAATTATAATGCCTTATTCCATATATGTGGACCACGCATTCGTTGACGGTGAACACCTCACGGAACTGTTTGACAAAATACAGCAAAAAATCAACCGCGATTAATTATCCACAACCGGGAATCAATTACTCGCTCAACACATTGGCCCGATAATTTGGGCATACATATTTCAATGACGAGTTACGCTTTCTAAGCGTAACTCGTTGTATGATTAGGCTGTATTTTATTGAAGGATACCTGATGACGCACCCGACTGTCGGGATATGTCATTGCCTTGTTTCACCTGTTTGCCAAAACCGAATGTATAAGCTGCTGAAAGCTGAACAAACGCATGGCCGGAAGCATTACTAACCCATTTGTTGACAGAATAATGGTCGCTTCGCATCGTATCGTATAATGACCTCCAGTTCCATCTTTGAAGATTCTGCGCTGTCAGACGAATATTCCATGTCGAATTGCTCCATCCTGCCTGCAAGACGAATGAATCTTTGTTCTTTGTCCATATTCCGGACATGGAATTATAATTGTCTGTCGCATTTTCAGAATTATATGATATCGCAAAATTGAAATTGCCCCAATAATATAGCGCCTGTACATAGCAGCTGACATGAGAATGATTTATATTGTATGGCAATCCATTGTGAACGTAAAGTTGAGCGAGTTGCCCGGAAAGATGCAGCTTTCCTTCAAAGAAATTTGAGGAAGCATTGATGCCATAGTTATAATGGCTGAATTTACCTATAGGTTGTTGAATTGTCCTTATTATCCCTTCAGATGTAGCCTCATATACAAATGCGGCACGGTTTCCTACAAGCCATGCGTTTGCAAATACCGTCATGTTGAATTTATTAGACGGAATAAAAGTATAGTTGATGCCGATGTCATAACTCCTGTGGGATTTCAGCACCGGATTTCCGGTGTGCCAAAGGAATGGAGACACCTGAATAATATTTTCGCTCTTATAATTTGACGAGGGTGGCCATACAGAATAATGCAACACAGCGCCGAATGCGTTCTTTTTGTTTGGCACAAAATTCATTGAGGCATCAATATAAGGATAGTTGGATATTGCCTTGTTGTCATCAAGCGTGGTTGCAAGCCAGTTCCAGCCGAAACCTAATGAAGCGGAGATTTTCTCATCTGTAAAGCTATACGAGGCGCCGATTTGTCCGAATTTTGTGGATGAGTTGTCAAAGGCAGTTACAGAACCTGAATAGTTGGTTCGGTTGTGCTCATACAATCCTCTGATTAAAGCCGTAAAATAATGTTTATTGCAGAAGGATTGGCTATAATTCAAACCGATATTTCCCCACGGCTCTTTCATTTAAGATCGGCCGAAGTTTACAGAAATAGTGGTATTTTATAGCGAAAATGTCTACCTTTGCACATAGCGATGCCGAAGCACCGCCTTCGGTGTTTCTTTATCATAAGATTTTAATTTTAAAAGAGGCGGAGTGGCTGTGAAGGCTCTTCCGCCTCGATTTTCGCTACGCGAAAATACGCATTATTTGCCTGATATGCAACATTTTCGACTTAATATATATTAAAAAGAAACATCGTTTTTACCCTACGGCAGCATCATGGACAGACTGGTTGATTTTGCCTCGTCAGTGCCCGATTTCCGCAGAACAGGCAAAGGAAACCACCGTCACAGACTCCGTGATATCATAATGCTGATGGTACTTGGCCGTGCCTCTGGATTTGTCGGCCGTGCCGATATAATTGCTTTCGGCAAACACAATATCAAAAGGTTCCGCAAAATGGGGATGTTGAAAAATGGGGTGCCGTCCGAAGCGACCCTTTGCCGAGTGGATAACGGCATCAATGACTGCGCCATGGCCGACAGGATGCAGGAATTTGTCGAAGTGTTTCATGCCCAGTTGCGGAGCCGATCCTGGCGGGAGATAATCTGTGTTGACGGCAAGGCCGAGCGGGGCACAGTTCTGGCGAACGGGCGAAATCCTGATATCGTGTCGGCTTACTCGTTCAACACAGGCATAACGCTGGCTACAGAGGCCTGTCAGGAGAAAAGCAATGAAATAAAGGCAGTCCCACAGCTTATCGACAAACTCGATATTGCCGGAAAGATTGTGACAGCCGACGCCATGGCCATGCAAAAGGACATCATAGACAGGATAAGGGGTAAAGGTGCGGATTTTCTCATTGAGCTCAAGGCCAACCAGCCTTCGCTGCGTTACGGAGTGGAAGACAGACTCAAAGAGTATAAGCCGCTATATTCTTATACGGAAGGTCCCGAACTCGGTCATGGAAGAATCGAGACAAGAACATACAACATATATGACGGACTCGAAATTATTGCCGACAAGGAGAAATGGGGCGGAAACATGACGATTATAGAGTACGAGGCCGAGACCGTCAGAAAGACGACCGCAAAACATACACGTGAAAAACGTCTGTATGTAAGCAGTCTGCCGGCAGACACTCCTTTCCTGGGTTCCATTGTGCGCCATCACTGGTCGATAGAAAGTATGCATTGGGGACTGGATGTAAATCTGCTGCAAGACAAGGTGAAGCGCAAGTCGGCAAAGGCCGCCCGCAACCTTGACACAATCCAAAGAATGGTCTACTCTGTATTTTCTATATGGAAAGGGTTGCGCAAAAAGCGATCTGACAAAAGAAAAGGCGTGGCAGAGCTTATGCGTCATGTCTCGATGAGCTTTACCCGATTGATGCGGTTTCTTTACCAAAAATGAAAATAAATCTGATTTTCAGAAAAAGATAACTACCTGAAATACAATCATGGAAATTTACCCGATTCTCAACAAACCGGGTAAGGGAAAATATGTCTTTATTTTTATCTTAAATGAAAGAGCCGTGATATTTCCCTTATGAGTGTTATCTTTAGCACCGTTATATATCATGTCCATGCCTGTCTCAGAGTATAGTGAATTCTGATTGGTATGCGAATATGAATAGCTCAAGGATGCAGTCAGAGACTTGTTGCTTGCAAGGCCGAAATAATAAAATCCGTTATAGCTCAGGCATTTTGCTTTTGAATCGGCATTGGAACTATAGTTCGACGGATCCAAAAAGTTATCCGTGTATTTCACCACACCCTTATTGTCATTATGTGGAGTGTGGTCAAGTCCAACGGCTATCTGACTGTTGGCTGTTATATTATCTCCGGAGTACAAGGCTCTGAAACTTGTCTGATAATTGTTTCTACGGTATTTAGATGACTCTGTATGTGATTCACGCTGAAAACTTTTAATCACCCCGTTTTCCTGCGGAAGACGGAACGTCTCGGCCTGATCCACTCCAAAATGGTTGTTCGACATGTAATAACCATATCCCATTATATCGTATGTCATTTTATTTTTTACGAATCGGGCGTTCGCCTGGAGAAATCCGGAATTAGCAATAAAGTTTTCTGTTCCTAAAGCCTTCACATATCCGCCGTATTCATATTGTGTCATTCTGAAGTTGATGACATATTTATTACCCTGAAATCTTGCATCCGACGGATATTCAAGGTATTCCACACTCTTAACATCCGACATCCTCATCATTTTAAGGTCATTCTCTGATGCGGGAACATAGTCAATGTATATCGCCACCGGCTGTCCGGAAGCTGTCGTCACGCTTGACGAACCTAACCTTGCATCAAGTTGGGGAATTGCCATTCTGACAAGGAGATCGTTTGCAGTCTGAGATGCGTTTTTCTGTCGTTGAGTTGGTCTATAAACACTTCTGTCAGATAACAAATAAGCATTATCAGCTTCGACTTTAACAGCCTGGAGATGAATAGGTAATTCCGGCATATATATTGTACCGACAGAAAATGACTCGCACCTCTTATATGTAGGCTTATAGCCGAGACAAGTAAGTTTAGCTATTACGCCCTGACGGTCACAAGGGATTGAGAAGCTACCCGCATCATCTGTTATGCCGTATGTTATGACAGTCGAATCTTTTGGAGCGAGCAGCATCACCGTAGCCGCAACTACCGGTTCGCTGTCACCGCCGACAGCTCTGCCTGTATAGCAAAACTTGCCATGTTGTAGAGCCTCTATATAGTAATTCTTATTTTTCTTTATAATGGAAATAGGATTCAGCCCCACTATCTTGCGCAGTGCATCATATGCATCCTCTGTCTGTATTCTCGCTGATGTCTTATAGTTGTCGAGTTCCTTGTAAATAAAGGAGATGTCGATGTCGGGATGGTCTTTACTGATTCTTACAATCGCCTCCGATATAGGGGTGTTACGGAACGAATAATCATATTTGTAAGCACTGGCTGAAATATAAGTCATCACTGCCAATACCAAGGTCAGGATTGTTCTCATTTTCAGTCAATAGTTAGGATGTTGCTGTTTAGCTTGATGTCGATTTGCTCGAATGTGTTTAGCTGTTCCACAACCTCGTTAAGCGTTAACGACGGGTCAAACCTGTAGTACAGGTGCAGTGCAGCTGCCTCAGTGCTATTGAACCTGATTTCTTCTACCCCATAAGCGTCAGCCACCTCTTTCAATATATTTTCAAGAGGCTCGTTCTCAAACAATATAGGTGTCAGGCTAACATTGACAGTATCACTCTTAGCTGTTAACGTGTCTGTTGATACGGTTGCAATGGAAGGAGTATCAGCCACTTTTTTAGAAATCGGTTCCGGTTTATGCTTAATAACAGTCACAGTGAATGCTATTCCGGCAGCAACTGCCACTATTGAGGTGCAGATTATTCCCGCGATAGACGCGGCACGGCTGCCGATCCAAAAGAATTTGCGTCGGGAATGGGCAGTATGTTTCTCCGAGAAGTTTTCCCATTCGGCATCCACATTTATATCTTTTTCCGCTTCTATTGCAGAATCAACTTTGCAGAGCATATTGTAGACCTCCTTAGTATCCGGATCTGACATTATTTCTGCCAACTGCTCGGATGTATATTTCTCGGGATGCTCGACAATATCAAGCACAAGGTCGTATTTATCCATTTTCGTTGAGTTTTTTGCGGATGATTATAAGTGCATGACTCATATGACGGTAAACGGCCGTCTCGCTTATGCCCATTGACGCGGCAATGCGTGCAAACGGTAATCCTTGGGAGAACCGCAATTCCATGACTCGTCGTGACTGTGGTGATATCTCAGACTTGATGAGACTGTATATCCGAGCAATAGTTTCCTCGTCAGGCCAGTCCTCGCCGTCGTATTCCTCGTTCTCCATGAAATAACGATGAGCTATCCTTTGGTGAATCCCGCAGTCTCGGATATAGTTCAGGCAGCGGTTCCTGACGGCTTTAAGCAGATAGCAACTTGAAATAGTAATGTCGTGGGATTCATCGAGAAGCGAGGCAAACACATCATGGACTATGTCGCGCGCAAAATCATCGTCGTGCAGAAGAGCCACGGCCAACCGGTGCATCTGCACATAATGTGTTTTGAAAAGCTGCTCTATGTCGTTTCTGTTCGTCATACACTATAAAGACACACAACATCCGCAAAACTCAACCCTAAATGATAAAAATTTTTGAGAAAAATGCATGCCCACCTGCAAAGTTACTGAAATATAGCCAAACAATGCTAATATTGTCATAGCGGTAGTTAACCCCAATTTATTGCTCGAAGTGAAACCCATATTTGTGTTTTGGCTTCTTTAGGCAATTTTTTTGACTAATACGGGTATTATTTGTTAAAAAAATTACCAAATAGTTTATTTCTATTTGTTTTGTCATTTTTATTTTGTACTTTTGTTGCCACACGTTAGAGACGGATATTATTCTGCCTCTTAATGTTAGCATGATATTTTAATGTTTAACCGGAATTGGCTGCCAGACGATTCTCTAATAACTTTTTTATGAAAAAACTTTTACTGCCCATGCTGTTCGCTTGCGCGGCATGCGTGCCGGCCTTTGCCGACGACTCCACAGAAACTTTTTGGGACGGACGATTTGAATGCATGGTCTTAGGTGATAAGGGAGAGGCATCCATCATAGATTACAAGGGAGACCCTTTCACTATTGATGTCACTAAAGAGCTTGTTTTTCCTGAGATTGTGAAATATAAAGATCAGGAACTAAAAGTGACTTGCATAGCCACTGAAAATTTGCCGGACAAAAGTTATATCCCTGAAATATTTGTGATACCCGACTGTGTGGAAACCATCGGAGAAAGTGCTTTCGAGAGTTCCAGAAGAGGCAAGGATATTGAATTTGGCGCCGGGGTGACTTGGATTGACCGTAAAGCCTGCTTCGGGTGGGATGGGACAGTACATATCAAAGCGGCCAATCCCCCTTATGTAGGAGATGATGCTTTCTTAAGGATACATCAAGGTACAACTTATTTTGAAAGCGTGCCGTATATTTTTGTTCCCAAAGAGAGCCTGGGACAATACAGGATGTCTGAATATTGGAATCCATATAAAGACAATCTTTTTGCAATAGGCTCCTTCAACTTTGTTGAAGCTGACAATTTCCATTCCACAGATGGCATTGCCGTAGAAAAAGAATTTAAAACCCATACACGTTTCATAAACGACACCGGAACTGAGGTAAAATCATTTTATGTGATCTCTTCCGACGAAAGCATCCTGTCGGTCTCTAACTTCTATACTGAATACAACTATGGCTATTTTTATCTGAAATCTCACTCAGAACCCGGAATCGTGGACATCACTCTCTCTGTAGAGACCACCGACGGCTCAGTATATGAGCGAAAGTATGAAGTTGAGGTATATGCCGACACAAACTCTGTGGAGGGGATTGAGGCTGAAAACGGACGTGCAACGGTCTATGACCTTAATGGACGAGCCATATCTGAATCACCTGAAAATCTCATGCCCGGAATATATATCATAAAAGAGGGTAAAACCACGAAAAAAGTGGCTGTGAAATAAAATCTTACGAAAACAGCTTCAATTATCAACCCTACCTGTAAAGACTATTTGCAAGTTTGGCAGGGTGTGTGCCGTAATTACAGCACGCACCCTGCCAAATCAAATATGATTATCTCTATAAACATCTGACATGCCGTCACCATGTGAACATGTTTTCAGCAATGGGACACCTGCGTCACATATTGGCCAAGTTCGACCGGCAAGTTCTTTCAAAGAGTTATTTCATTCTATGGCATTCGCGATTTTTGTGATCGACGCTTCAAGCTTGGCTGCGAAATCCGCATTCTCTTTTATGAAATAATACAACTCCCCTATCGCCTGAAGCTCAGGACTATCCTTAAATTCCAATGCCCCGCTCCAGCCGGCAATTTTTTCCGACAACTCTTGTTCCGCCTCTTTCTCAGTCTGCGCCTTTACACCCTTAATCTCTTTTGCCGGCTTGTCGGCAAGCGCGTCAGTTGCTGAGAACATCTGATAGTTTGCAACAAAGCCGAAACAATCCCCAACAATCTCCGGCCATAGAGTCATGTCAACCCTTGTCTGAAGAGAATCAAGGCATAAGCTTGTCTGAGATGCTGAATGAAGCAGCCTGGTCACAGCCGGAAGCCTCGTCCTGTCGAAAGGCAGCCCCGAAGGCTTAAACATATCGGAAAGATCGTTAAAGGAAAAATCAGGATTGAAACGCGCTTCATCTTCTTTTCTTTTCGCGGCAGGCGTGGTCACTGCATAGCAATACGACAGAAACACATTCAGACTATGAAGCACAGAAGGAATCATCTTCAGTAGCTTATCCTTCTCCATGCTCAAATGCACCTGCCTTTGTTTTTCAATCTCAGACTCAACATCTATTTCAGACTTCATGGAGCCAACCGCATTAAGGAATAAGCCAAGGAACACCAGGCCGCACATAACCTCGATTGCCGTCACCATCTGCGCCCAGCCGTGGGCCGGCGTATAGTCACCGAAACCAAGGGTGGTGATTGTCACTATGCTGTAATAAAGCCATGAGCCATAGTCTGTGCCGGCACCTTCAGGAATGCGAAACTGCGAATCAGGCAGCCAATAGTAGATCAATGCGAAAATAGGCGTTATACAGATATATAGACCGATCCACACGATAGGCCGTATATTCGACACTAAATGGAAGAAGTGCCTCGTTTTTCTTGAAAGCACATGTATAGGTGCGGGTAGATTGTCTGACATAATATAAGAGATTAAGTGTATTTAAACATCCATACTTCCCTTATTTCAACAATCTGTAGCCTAACTAAGATTAAAACCTAAAAAAATATTCCCGGACTTCTTGCCCGGAAATATTTTTGCCACCTGTATTATTGCTGCTTATTTTTTTGAATTGCTTCATTCATGCGTTCCAGAATCTCGAAAGCGGTTCCGGTTGACTTTGGCTTGGATTCAAATCCGATTTCCACCTTCGCTTTGTTTTTCTCGAAACTCAATATGTAGTCAAGACTATCGGGAGCGATTGTCACGGGAAGGCCGTTGACATCGACTGTGCGATAAACTCCGCTGTCGCCTTTTTCAAACGGCTTCTCAAGAACCACCTTATAGTCAATCTTTGTTCTGTTGCCGTTCTCAAACACATAGAGAGCCGATGTCTCAGGGCTTAATGTTATGAACAAACGGCCGTCGAACTTCCCTTTGCGAGGATTTGAACCTCCGGTGATGTCGTATGACACCGCATTGTAAAGGCCACTGTGAACAGGCTGAGTGGAATAGAACGCATCGTCATCTACAGGCGCGCTCTCGGCGTTTTCTTTAGTGTTGCCTCCACAGGCTGCAAGAAGCAACAACATAGAGAAAATACTGAAAATCGATGTTGTTTTCATCATTAATGATTTAGTAGAATAATTTACGTTCAAAAGTAATCATAAAACTTCAACCAAACAACTTTACATAATCGAAAAAGCATTAATTTTGCATCACAAAATTAAAACCACAGTTTATCATGGAAAAAATAGCAAGCTTCACCATCGACCACAACCGTTTGCTCAGGGGCGTGTATGTGTCAAGACGTGACACAACCCCGTCGGGCGATGTGCTCACAACTTTCGACATACGTCTGACCATGCCCAACAGAGAGCCGGCCCTGTCGCCGGAAGCCCTTCACACCATGGAGCATCTTGCCGCCACATATCTTCGCAACGACAAAGAATGGAAAAACAAGATCGTATATTGGGGCCCCATGGGATGCTGCACCGGAAATTACCTCATAATGCAGGGAGAACTGAAGCCGGCCGACATATTACCTTTGTTGCGTAAAACGTTTGAATTCATATCCGCTTTTGAAGGCGAAATTCCCGGAGCCACCCCCAAAGATTGCGGCAATTACAGTTTCAACAATCTTCCTGAAGCTCGCAAGGCGGCTGACAGGTTTCTCAATGAGGTTCTTATGAACCCTGCTCCTGAAAACCTTGTGTATCCGGATTAATCACTTCCGAACTGCCGTCTATGTATTAACCGTTTATAAATGTCGCGGGTCTTGCGTTATATGCAAAACTCGCGACATTCTCATTCCACCGGGAAAAGCATAAGATATTCCTTTTCAAAATTAGGTGTGAAAACACCCTTGCCTATCGAGTCAAGAATCTCTTTGCGTGTCCAGAATCTTCCGCCATCAAGTTCGGAAGACGGTTTAGGCGCAGTAGCGTCTGCCTCTGTCTTAAACACATGCACAAGTTCCCGCTCCCTTTCCGATTCAAACACATATGCCTTGAGAAACTCAGGCTGAAACTTCTCTATTCCGATTTCTTCAAAAGCCTCGCGCGTCAACGCGTCAGCCACCTCTTCTCCATAATCAACATGCCCGCCCACGGCTGTGTCCCATTTGCCGGGCTGAATATCCTTCCACAACGGCCTTCGCTGCAAAAACAGACGACCCTCTTCATCAAACACATGCAGATGAACCACCGGATGCAATAGTTTTCCGCCTCCGTGGCACTCTCCTCGCGTGGCCTTGCCGACCACATTCCCGCATTCATCAACCACCGGGAATATTTCTTTCGAATTATCCTTTAGCATATCACATTAATGACATTTCCTCCTGGCTGCAATCAAAGCCGCCCGCCATGCTACACAACGGCAATAAAACTTGAAAGCCTCTCTATAAAATAAATTGGCCTATAAGGCGACTCTGAAGCTGCAAAGATAACATATTCCTCCAAATTACTTCTCGATTTTATATTCATTTATTTTTGAAAGTTACTTATCTCAAAAAAAGGCACACGCTTTATGGCTACTGGTTGAAATAAAATGGCTAACTTTGAACAGGTTCAGAATATATAATGATATTGAGCATATCTCTGACCAATTCATTTATCCAAACAATTAAACGTTTTTTCACATGAAACAAATCACCCTTTTGCTCGCTGCCGCCATCTTGGCCGGCAACGCTTCTGCGAGGCTGACAAACGTGTCAAAGCCCATGGGGACGCAGACTTCTCCGGCTTTTGCTCTCAGCAAAGCCTCTGTCCCAACAAAAAAAATTCCGGCTCCTTCTGACGACCAGGAAATCATCTGGGAAGCACCCGAAGGAGAACTGACTTATTATTCACGCACCTGCATAGGCTATCGCGAATACTTTGGTTCGATAATGCCGTTGCTTGACGAAGGTTCTGTCGTAACGGTAATCGAACAAGAAGACGGCACTGTGTGGATGCACAACACAATCTCTCAATTCCTCGCCCCCGGATGGGTTAAGGCCGAAAAGAACGGCAACACACTCACCATCACCGGCCCGCAGCTCGTGTATCAGGAAACAAACTATGACACCGACGAAATCATGAACTATTATGTATCGCCTGTGACTATAGAAAAATACACTGATGGGGAAGGCTCGGAGTATGTGAAATACACCCCATCGGAAGATGGGGCATTCACATTCGACATCAATCCCGAGACAGGCACCATCAAAGAAGCCGGCAATGGAGACTTGATTCTAGGCATCATTTCCTGGAATGAGAAAGACGGCTTTTACTGGGTGGGATATGGCGACAACTACGTGGTCTGCTCCCTCCCGAAGGTTGAGCCGGTGACTGTGCCAGAAAGTGCAGAAATCCACAAGAACTGGGCCATGAGATATTACTCCACCGACACATGGGGAGACGAATACGAATACGCTAAATTCGTAGACCTTGCAATCGAAGGCAATGACTACTACATCAAGGGCATATACCCTTCTTTGCCAGACAATTGGATCAAAGGCACAAAAGATGAAAATAACGTAGTGACTTTCCCTAATGGCCAGTATCTCGGTATAAATTTTGAAATACTTCGTTTTGCATATCTTGCCGCTGGAAATGTTGAATATGACCCGGAAAACGACATTGACTTGGCCATCATAGACGAGGAAGGCGTAGCGTTTGAACTCGATAAAGACAGCTCTATGACTGCACTCACCAACATTCTTATAATCCCGGTTGCAGAGACAAATGTCTCTAACGCGAATTATATAGATTATCTTGAGGCTGCAACTATCATCCCTCAGGACCCGGACAACATATCCACTCCCAAGGCACCGAGTGACATGTCGTACATTTGTACGGTTAAATGTTTTTGAATAATTTCAACTTCAAATTTCAGGATATTCAAGCATGGAATAAGGCAGATGTCATGTTGGTTGACTCCATTAAGAACGATAGGTCCCCATGCTTTTACATCTAAAGACTGGATAGTTCGTTGGGGCGGTGAAACCGACCCCGTGTTTGCGACGAGAGTGCAAAAGATGTAGTTCCTGACAAAAGATTTGATAATATGACATACATAGGCATCGACATCAGCAAAGCGACTTTTGTAGCAGCCTTCCTTCACGGGAAAAGCTACCGTACCGAGACCTTCCCAAATGATGCTAAAGGCATCCGCAGGTTCATCTCGAAGCTTGACCCTGCCATCCACCACTGCGTGATGGAGGCGACAGGCAACTACTGTTTCCTCCTTCTTTATCTTCTTGACAAGTCGGGCATCCGGGCAAGCCTCATCAATCCGAAGAAGATTAAGAACTATGCCCGCGTGATGATGTCCGTAACCAAGACGGATTCCAAAGACGCTTGTCTCATTGCCGATTTCGGGGAGAGGTTCAAGCCTGAACCCTATAAGTTCCCATCAGAACAGATAATGATTCTGAAGCAGAAGAAAACAGTCCTGCGTCAACTCCAGAAGCAACTGACAGCGACAAAGAATCTACTCTCATCGCTTGAACCTCTGCCGGTTAAGGACAAGAAGTGTGTCAATTCTCTTAAACAGACCATAACGTTCCTTGAGAAGCAGATCAAGTACATGCAGCAGGAAATGGAGGCGGTCGTGACCGAGGTGTTTGACAGGCAGCTGAAACTCCTTACCTCAATAAAGGGTATCGGGGTCACACTTGCCACAGCGCTGATTATAGCCACCGGAGGCTTTACCTACTTCGACAATGCCAAGCAGTTGTCCCGCTTTATCGGTATCTGTCCAACAATAGAGCAGTCCGGCACGAGCATAAACATCCGGGGACATATCAACCGTAACGGTGATGAGACTCTGCGTTCAATGCTTTATGTGGCGGCATGGTCAGCAAGTCAGCACAACAAGGCGTGCAAGGAATGCTACCAACGATTACGAGGCAATGGAAAATCCGGCAAGGTTGCCATGATTGCCGTAGCAAACAAACTCGTCAGACAGGCTTTTGCTGTTGTGACATCCAATAATTCATATATCGACGGTTTCGTCTCTACGAAACCTGATACCACCGTCTGAACACTTCCTCTCTCCTTCTGGCGAGGGGATGCCCCAGCGGCGGGGGCGGCCTAAACCGCCCCCAAGAGCGGACGGAGGCATGACTATTCTCAAATAATCTAAGGTGGATGTAATTTTTGCCTCATTTTATTTGGATTTTAATATAGTTCGTTCTTAGGCGGGATTGACGGAACAGGAGCGCTCGAGTGTGACATGCCGGCTGAGGATATCAACGGCAATATCCTGAATCCCGGCTATCTCTACTACAGCGTTTATGTAAACAGCGACATCTACACTTTCTTGCCTGACTATTATGATATATTCTACGAGCCTACTGTAGAAGTGCCTTATGCGGCAAGTGATGATTTCAGCATCTATGCCGAAGGCTCCTGGCGCACCGTATATATTGAGACAATTCCTGCCTCAGACATAAAAAATATCGGGGCACAGACAATTTATTATCCAGAGGGCAAAGACATTAATCCTGACAATGTTCTGAAAAGTGATATAATCATGATTGGAGAAGACATACCGGCTACGGGAGTAGAAGGCGTCATGGCCGACAGGCGAGTGGAAAAGGTGGAATATTTCAATCTTCAAGGACACCGCGTTTCAAATCCGTCTGCCGGATTATACCTGACACGTATAACATTCTACGATGGCACGACCTCAACACGCAAAATATCAATTAAATAACAACACTTTAGACTTAGAACAAACACCTCTCATTTAGAGAAGGCCTGATATAACGGGGTGTGTCAAATTTATTATTTGACACACCCCCATTAATTCTTTAACACTCAAAGAGAAAGCAAATTATGCTTATTCCTCTCTTCTATATTATAATATATGTCTTACGTTGTTATTTTTTGAAGACCTTTCTGACTGAGCCGTCTGACATCTGAATAATATTAAGACCTTTTGTCATTCTTTCAAGACGTTTGCCGTCAATAGTGTACACACCTATGACTTCAGCCTTATTCTCCGCTGCCATCGTTGAATCAACTCCTGTCTGTTTTTCGGTGTCGATTACATATGTCGTAAAATATGCAGGAGCCTCCATATTCTCGAAATCTTCGCTATAGTAACCGTAGCCAATCAAATAGCGGCCGTCTGCCGACATGGCTGTGGGAACACAATATCCAACAGAGTCAGGTAAACCCATGCTCTCTGCATATACAGGAAAAGCTTCGGAGAAAGTTTTAGCCTGAGGCTCGCCGGCTTCCCATATAAAACTGCCGTAACAATTATACATAGGCTGGGAACCTATTATGCCGATCATTGTCCCATCATTGCATATGGCAGTCGGCATCAATCCTAAACCGTATTCATCAATTTCCTGTGGCTCGCTGTAAATTGTGAGTGTCTTGGTTTCAACATCATACACAACCGGCACACTTTTATGACTCCCGTCTGCGAGCACAATGCCCTGCATAGCGGCATACTTTCCGTTATTGCTCAGACAAATCGGCGACAACGCATACAATTCCTTCTCTCCGCTCTCAGCTTCAGCATCACTCATGATGAGATATTTGCGGAAAACAGGGTCGATTTCGTATTCTCCTTTGTCGTTGGCCTCCCATATCACCGCCGGGCCGAAACTGCCTATATTTCCAAGTATGATATTACCATCACCACTTATATATTTTGCAGCAGAACCATCGCCTGCATAACTACCAAGCAAATCCGCGTCAGCTTCCGGAAGCAATGTCCATTCTCCGCCGTTTTTAGAATAGGCCGCATTTGTGATAAAACCTTTGGCCACAAGAGACCCGACCATTACGCTGCCGTCGTTGGAAAGAGCCTCGCCAAGCACATATTTGTAGTCGTCTGAAGGAACCTTTAGAATTGTCTCGCCGCCGTTTATCGAATAAGTCACACCCGGACCGTTGTAGCCAATTGCAATACCGTTGTTATCAATGTGCCTGAGTTCTGCTCCCTCGGGATCATCAGACACTTCATATACGACCATATCATTCTCCAGGTCTGCAATAAAATACCCTGACCCCATCTCAATAGATCCGCACACATATTTTCCGTCAGGTGATATGCCCTGGCCCATAAGCTGGGGCTCGTCGAAGCCGGGTATGCCGATACCAAGCGTAAGAAATTTGATGGTCTGCGCGTTTATCGAAGAACATAGAGCCAAACCAAGAAAAAGTGTAAATGTCTTCTTCATAAATAATCTGTCGAGCTTATTTGGTAAAGCACATTAAAAGGAAAGCCCGAATACCTCTTTATGTACTGTTGCATTGTTTTATTTGCAAATTTAAAACAATTTCCTGATATTACAAACAAGAAGAACAAAAAAAAAAAAAAAAGCGAATTACAAACTTTCCCTGAATCATATTGGCTTTAATATATTCGGCAACAAGACCTCACGGAGCATATATCATTTCGACCTTCCCTATCGGGAGGCTGGCACTGAGAAGCAGTGGTATGCGGTCTGACACTCCCACATGAGCCATAACCGGATAGCCGCTCATCCTGCCGCGATAACTATACTCGAATTGAGTTTTATAAGTGGGATATGTCACACCCGCAACCGTATAATGAGACTTTCCATCGTATGTCACAACCACTTTTTCCAGCTCACCGCCCGAGAATTCTATAGGTATTGTTATGCTTTGGCCCGGCGACATCGACTCAAAATCAATCTCATGGAAGTAATAGAACATTCCAAGCATATCAGCCGTGACATTGATTGCCTCCATGGTGTTGGAACTTGCGTCAAGGGTGCCTTCCCCGCTGATATTCCTGTAATTTACGGGATTCTCAGGGTCAAAGCCCGTGTTGCGGTATTCCCTTACTTTAGGTTTCATATACCATCCGCTCTCGTAAGTGACCGTTTCTCTGCTTAATGGAGTTCCGGGGGACATTCGTGCATGAAGAGTGTCTGACACACAGAATATTCGCCCTTCCCAAGGGATACTGTTTCCGTCAAGAGTGCCGTAAAACAATTCCCCATTTGTCTGAAGTGTGACAACTCCATGCGCGATCATGACATCCACAAGACCCCAATGATAATTGACATCATACCTTATTTCCTGTCTTGGAATATTCACTTGCGACTTGCATAACATGGGTGTCGGCAACAGAAGCAATGCAAATAAAATCTTTTTCATAGCAATTTTAATTAAGATTAATATCAATTATCTAACAATTCCGGCAACCATATGGTTTCTGCCTTCCAATTCATTTTAAATCAAGAATGCGCATCAATTGCTCCACAGTTCTTTCTATATTTCTGCGGGCGTTTTCTCCATTCATAGCGTCAGAAATGGAAATTGCTCCCGGCTGAATCGAGAACACCGCGCATATTCCGGCATCGTTTAATTCCTCCACATCGCTGACACGCCCGGCTATGGCAACAACAGGGACACCGCTCTTTGCGGAACGCCTGAACACACCCGACAACACTTTCCCCATCAGCGACTGCGCATCAATACTCCCCTCTCCGGTAAGCACCAGATCAGCCTCTTTTATCTTCTCATCGAATCCTGACGCCTCAAGCACCATATCTATTCCGGGAACAAGTTCTGAGTTAAAAAAGGACGCAAACGCACCTCCCAGACCACCTGCCGCGCCGGAGCCTCTGAGCATCGATATGTCATTGCCTGTCGCATTATTTACCACACATGCAAAATGTCTCATTCCCGAGTCGAGGGCGGCTACAATTTCCGGCGCGGCACCTTTTTGAGGAGCAAAAACAGCTGCGGCGCCATTCTCGCCATAAAATGGGTTATCTACATCACATGCAACAACAAAGCGAGTAGTAATCAATCTCTTGTCAAGGCTATCTACATCTATCGATTCTATCTTATGTAGATTCATGCCTTTCCCTTCAAGTTCATTCCCATCTGAATCAAGGAAACGGCATCCCAAGGCAGAAAGCATTCCGGAGCCTCCATCATTGGTCGCACTCCCTCCAAGTCCCACACAAATAGTGGAGCAACCTTTGTCGAGAGCATCTTTTATCATCTCTCCAAGCCCGTATGTAGTGGTTATCCAAGGATTCCGCTCACAATCGTCGAGCAATGTCAATCCGGCGGCCGATGCCGTCTCAATCACCGCCATGTGTTTGTTTTGCGACAACAGGTAGCGAGCCTCTACAATGCGACCGAGGGGGTCGGAAACCTTACAATCCACATACTCACCTTTGATAAATGGAGCCAAAGCCTCTACTGTGCCCTCTCCCCCGTCGGCCATCGGCATCAGCACCGTTTCTGCTTCCGGAAAGACTCTCAAGACTCCGGCCTTGCAACTCTCTGCCACCTCTGCGGCGCTAAGACACCCTTTGAATGAATCAGGGGCTATCACAATTTTCTTCAGTTTCATATTCACCTTTTAAAAACAAAAGTAACAAATTTTATATATTCCGTCAACACACATTTAAAACAATATTAAAATTCGGCGGCATGTTCACTTTTTGCTCAGTTCTTTGTTATACTTATCAGAGAGGCGACACGGCAGACACTTCTCATTAATAAATATAAACTGCCGCTATTTTTGACATCATTTTAAGTAATATAAACAAAATGGAATTTCTAACAAATGAAAAACTTCTGATTGTCGGCGCCGCCGGCATGATCGGATCTAATATGGCCCAGACTGCCATAATGATGAAACTCACTCCCAACATCTGCCTTTACGACCCTTATGCGCCTGCACTTAAAGGTGTGGCTGAAGAGTTGCTCCACTGCGGCTTTGAAGGGGTAAACATCACTTACACAAGCGATGTAAAAGAGGCTTTCACGGGAGCGGCCTACATCGTGTCGTCGGGTGGCGCCGCAAGAAAGGCAGGAATGACTCGCGAAGACCTGCTTAAAGGCAACGCGCTCATTGCAGAGGAATTCGGAAAGAACGTGCGTCAATACTGTCCTGAGGTGAAGCATGTGGTTGTGGTTTTCAATCCTGCCGACATAACTGGCCTTATCACTCTCATTTATTCCGGCCTCAAGCCGTCGCAAGTGTCAACTCTTGCAGCGCTCGACAGCACTCGTCTGCGCAGTGAGCTCGCGAAATATTTCAAGATCCCGGCCGATGAGATTGTCAACAGCCGAACCTATGGCGGACATGGTGAACAGATGGCTGTGTTTGCATCCACAACCACTGTGGCCGGCCAGCCTCTGAGCCAGATTATCGGCACAGAAGCCTTGCCTCGCCAGGAATGGGAAGAGATGAAGCAGAGGGTGATCCAAGGCGGAAAGAATATCATCGACCTTCGCGGACGTTCTTCATTCCAAAGCCCGGCCTATCTTTCAATTGAGATGATTGCGGCAGCAATGGGTGGAAAGCCGTTCCGTTGGCCTGTGGGCACATATGTCAACAACGGCAAATTCAATCATATAATGATGGCCATGGAGACTACTGTAGACAAGGACGGAGTCACCGTGAAAGACGTGAAAGGCACGCCTGAAGAAGAGAAGGAGCTCAACGAAAGCTACCACCATCTCTGCAAACTCCGCGACGAGGTAATTTCCATGGGTGTGCTGCCCCCGATCAAGGATTGGCACAGCATCAACCCCAACATTGAATAACCCAAATCAAGCCACCATTTTAGTATTCTTATATGGAGCAGCACTCCGCGTTCGCATTAAAACCGATGCTCACGCGCAGAGTGTTGCTTCATGCTTATTAAACCAACATATCGGCTAAACAAGCTTAACGGCTAAACAAAAATGCGGGCAAGAAACTTCCCTATTCCCTTGCGCCCGGCAACATTGGCAAGATAGCGTATATCTTTGTCTGTAAGATCCATATCAAGATGCGCCTTATTAACCTTATACATCCGCTCCTTTTCTGCAAAACGCTCTACCTGAGCCATAAACCTGTCACGGTCTTCCATTAAGGCGTATATGTACTCTTTCCATTCATCTATAGTGCACTTGAACAATGCTTTGAAATCGTCCTGATTCCACTTGCGGGACACACGCTCAGTGAACTTCTTTGCCGCAATCATCAGTTTCTCATTTCCGAAATATGTTCCTATTGCAAGCAGCATAGCACATAAACATGATTGCGTTCGTGAATCATAATAATATCTTGTCCATCGCTGATAAATTATTATCAAGAACTGCTTGACCGACACTCGCGCCTGTAATATGCCGCCATAATGCAATTGCATCTTATTTTTAGCTTCTTCAAATGTGTCTTGCTTGTAACTTCTTGTAGAATTAATTTGCATAAGCAGACTTGCATACGTGTCATACTTTGGATATATTTGCCACAACGACCATACCATGAAATCAGCATGATACGATGGCCATCCACAACGAGCATAATTAATATCCACTCCCATATACATAATGTCTGCCATATAGTATAATCGGCAAGGAGAATATTTCGACAATATTGGAAAGGCAGTAAGCCAGTCTTTCCGAACCGCATTCTTATCGATTTTTGGCATCTCATCAAAATAAGTCGCCCAACTTTTCAAGACAACTTTTTTATCTTCTTTCGAATTTTCCATAATTATAATTCTATAGTCTTGGCTTAATTATTATAGATGGCACCCTCCCTAATTCTCTATATTTCATCATTTGAAAGGTATTATTCAACATCTCAGGAGTCTTTCCGGGATATCCAAATTTCCAATCATATATGAATTTATTTTTATGATCAAATACATCAGGAATCCATTTTCTACCACTTCCAGAATCCGTAAGTTTTACTTTAAATTCTAATCCCTTATAGCCATAACGTTCTTGGAATCGATCTAATAATTCTTGAGCGCAAGTATGCTTACGAGTGCCCGCTACATGTCCTGTTCCTCCTACTGTCAATTCGGCATAGTCAGCTGCTCTCTGAACCAATGTCAAATTTTTATGTTCTCCCGTCCATATTTCCCTACCGGATCGATAAGCATTTCTGCCACCTTCAATCCCCCCGGTTAACACACCTGTAACGGCACCCCATAAGGCGCCTTGGCCTCCAGACTCCAAAGCTCTTTCACGATCTGAACTTTCCATCAGAGAATTACCCATACCTATAATAAAACCTTCCACACCTCCAGAAACAGCACCAACTGTAACTCCGGGTAAAATACCGGTTGTACTTACAGACAACGCACTTACACCACCACCAATAAAGTGAGCCATGCAAGATGCAACACCCGCTCCCGCTGCGCCTCCAAGCGCACCAGCAGCAGCCCCTACTCCTATATATCCAAGACTTTTCCATAGAGAGTTCCATCCCTTAGTATTGTGGATGTCATCCCAATGCGCCATGAAGTTTGTTACACCACCAACAACAGCTCCTATAATAATCGGAGTCCAAAAAAACTCTCCGTTCTTATCAACATAACGTAACGGATTGTTGAGACAATAAGAGTAACGATTGAAATTTTGGCTTAGATCAGGCATTTGGATGATAGGGTCAGGCGACAAGAAACGACCGATAGCAGGATCAAACAATCGCGCATTCATGTTAATCAATCCAATCCGCTTTATATGCTCATGCCCCGTATAACCTCTATATAGAAAAGGGAACGGTTCCTTACCAGCATCATATACAATATGCGTATCCGGATCTCTTAATGCCCCCCATGCATCATAACTTAATTCCTGAACTAAAGTTCCGGTTTTATTTAGAATATGCGTTATACTGCCAAGATAATCACGCAATATGTAATAAACACTTCCACTATCTCCTTTCCTACGGAAAACTGCTGTTGCATCATAGTAATCTCCTCCAAGATAAAAAAACTCTTCCTGTATAGATATTGGAGTCTCAATGGCATTAACACCTTTCTGTGAATGTTCATCAAGTGAAAGCAATCGATATTCTGTATTTGCCTCATAACAATTTCCAAGATAAAAATGATAACGCGGCGTAGCATTACCTACTTTAATTTCCATTTTCGCCCTATCATATGCCCCATTATATGTAAAAGTATATATCTCATTATCTTCAGTAATTTTCGACGGACGACAGAATGATGTATATGAAACATCTTGAGACATCGTTGATATTCTTGAAGATGGATTACTCACATTGGATATAGCATAAGGTTTATTGGGTACATCATAACTGAATAGCCCAACTTCATTACGCGATAATATATTCCCTTTCGCATCATATTCAAGCGAATTGCCCCCATGATTCAATAGACGATTTAATCCATCATAACTGAATTTCTCAGATATGTTACGCTTATTATCAACTCTTGACGCAAGATTAAAACTATTTATATCGAAAGTATATGATGCATCCTGTATGACCTTGGCACCCAGAGTAGTCTGTATGCGAGAAGGCAACATATATGAGTTGAATGAATACTTACGAGTCAGAGGCCCCGTAGTGACTTCCGTAACCTGACCGAAAGAGTTTTCTGAGATTAATTTATAAATATCTATCGAATCATTTAACAATATTTCATACAAATATCCATTTTTATAATTATATTTTTCTTTTACCGGACTTTTTAAACCAGTTAAATATGAAATCTCTCCAATGTTTCCATTTTCATATTTTATTACCTTTGTGAGGCTCACTCCATTAGGCGCACTATCTTTTTTCTTTGACACCCTTCCATATTTATCATATGTGTAGTGTACAGACGTGCCATTGGAAGATACTGAAGAGATTAAGTCATTATATTCATTAAAAGTGTGGGCTGTTGAAAATTCCGGACATATCGATTTTATAAGCCTATCACAAGAATCATATTGATATTGAATTTCTTTACCGTTAGCATCTGTCTGTTTTGATACCCGACCTGACGCATCGTATTCCCATAATGTTTTCCCCGAACTTGGGTCATCCATCGAAATACGTCTTCGATATTTGTCGTATGTGAACCCTATTTTAACATTTCCGGGAGCCAATATTGATATAGGCTGACCATCCGGAGCAACACTATAAACTATAGTCCCTGCTGGATCTTTTACCGAAACAAGATTTCCCTGCGAGTCATAGGTATATGTTACTGCAACATTGTCTTCTTTTGAGGTAACATTTAAACCCGAGTAAGTATATGTTGATAATTTAACCTGTTGATCGCTACATTTAATAAGCCGATCAAATTGGTCATAATAATAATACTTCCACAACGGAGCTGACGTAGAATATGGATATGACTCTCTTTGCAAATTACCGTAAGTGTCATAAAGATATTCCACTTTACGATAAATACCATTAAAACGCATATCACTTTGCCTTACAATTCTCCCGCAAGCATCATAAACTGCTCTAACAGTTGGCCTACCAGTCATAGAAGTCGTGACCGACCATATCCCATTAGTTCCTTCTGTCGTCCATGAGTAACTTGTCTTTTCCTTATCTCCGTTTGGATATGATTTTAATGTACACCTCCCAAAAGAATCATATTCATAAGACGTTTTACCATCCCTATAATCCACTACCTGAAAAAGATTGCCATATGAATTGTAAGAATATGAAGTTTCTAGATTATATATATCAGTTTTCTTAATAATTCTCGAAAGTTTATCATATGAATAAGACGTGGTTGTAGATACCGTTGAAGAATAAGGTTTTATTATTTCTGACAAAAGATTTCCGACACTGTCATATACATTTTTAACCGTCTTAACAAGATTTCCATTTACATAATGTGTTGTCAGAAGAGGCTTTCGTTTAGAATGTGACGAAATTAATGTTCTCTCCGTAAATGAAATCCCTCCTCTTTCAGTTTTCAATATCTGATCTTTTAAAAAGCCAAGATTATAACCTTTTCCTAAGGAATTATTTGACGCATAAGTATTTGTTTTAGAAACTTTAAAGCCATCTGAAAATTGTGATACCTCAGTAAGAGGATATCCCCATGTATCATATGTATAAACGGTCGAACATATAACTCCTTTCAATATATCCTTTTCAATCTTTTTGCTTAATAAAATTTTAGCTCTTTTATCAGATTTGACCTCTATTGAATAATCATATGAATTAACAGCAATAGGAGAAGATTCATTCACTATAACACTATAATTAAATGGGTCAAATGTTGTCACATGGCGCTGTTTTCTATGATTAATCTCACATATTTTTTCAAATCCCCTAAAACCTAATCCTTGACGATGAAACACTGCATTTTCATATTCATAACAATGGCTGTCTATCAATTTGCCATACATATAGGTTTCATTGCCACTCACCACTGAGACAGGCTCCTGTATATTGACATATGGGAATTCCAATTCCTGTCCCCTTGTAAAGACTCCAGCCGTTACCCCTTTATCATTGATAAAAGAATATTCGTTTCTATCTATTTTCCCAAGACCATTAATCAAGCCTGTTAAAAGAGATTCCTCCAATGCATTTACTTTATAGGAATATCTTACTATCGAATTTTCCTTAAATTGAATTAATCGTATAAAACGGTTCCTTGAATTTATATTAGTTGGAATTAAAGCGAATTTTCCTCCGGAAAAATTTGTCCTAATACTTTCTGAAGAGATACCAGATCCCAAATTCAAACGCACATCAAATCCCTTAGAATCATATGCGACAAGATCGCCTCTTCCGTCTCCATTGACATCATGCATAATAAATCCAAGTGTCTCTTCTTTAAAATTGGAAGAATTCGGGTTTGTGGCAATATAATTTATAGGCCCTACAAATCCAAACTTATCAAAAGAGCCGTTTCCTTTTGAAAAGAAAACAGACCATGATGTATCAGAAGAGTTACACAAAGAAGACACTATTATATCAATCAGTCCGTCACCATTAAAATCTCCTGGAATGACATCTCGATTTTTTAGACTCGATTTAGTTAGAGTCGGATTATTAATTACTGCTTTAAAAGTTAGTCCATAATCAGTATTAAAAAACGTATAGACCTCCATACCATTATCATGAATATGGCACAGATCGGTCTTACCATCTCCATTATAATCTATTGGCAACAATAAGTCACTATTATTAGTCACCACCCTCGAATCCAATTGTAAGTTTCCAAGAAAATCTACATTATAATTACATACGGTTCCTTGAAAAAGTATTTTGTTTGCCTCGATATCGAATATATACAATTGGCTCTTATGCGCTACCGACCCAAATGGCTTGTCAATCGAAACTGCCATAACCTCCATTTTTCCATCTCCATCAAAATCACCTGTGTAGTAGAATTTTGGATGCACACTTTTAAATCCATTTTGGTCGATAAAAATAGTTGCAAAGTCAAAAGTTCTGGTATATCGCAATTTTATTCCTGTTTCATTATCTAATTCATATACTTTAAATGAAACACGTTCCTTATTATCAATAATGGTATTATTAACCTTTATAAGGTTTTCTTCTTGTTTTCCGCATAAATCAGCTGATAAAAGATCTATAAATCCAGCCTCTGTTATAATTTCAAAAGCCTTTTTATTTATTCCAGGATAAATTTTAATCTTTTGGTTGGCAGAATAATTATTTATATATTGTTTAACAGTGTACTTAAAGTCTTTTGATGTGTAATTTCGTTCCCAATACGGATTTGAATTTGGATATACTGCAATACCATCTTCTCCACTGTCGTAATCAAACTTTCCCATTAAAGTTCTAATAGAATTGTTTGATTGAATTACATACTTTTCTGGCAATGCAATGCTATCACAAGAAAATTCTTTTCCTGTTTTTCCGTGCCCATAGTATAATTTGACAGGATTATAAGAATAACCTCCTGCAGACAAGACAATCTCACTTAATAATGACCCGAAAGGAGAATTAGTATATTTTAATGAATAATCGCGCAATATCGTAGAATTAAGTCTAACTGATATTTTAGATAAGAGTTGAGTGGTTTCACATCTCTTTCCTGCTATATAGACCACTAATGGATCTGGCCTTGTTTGATATGACAACAATACTGTGGCTCCTGAATTATATTGAATAACGCGAGTTCGGGATAAGGAACACCATAAAAAATAGTTGAATCAGCAGCTTGAAAAAGCCGCTGATTCTTTTGGTAATATCACTGATATTTAGTAATTTAGAGGTATCGAACAATAAATACTGTATCATGATTACCGAAAGTAAAGTTACTGAAATTTTTTGTATTGCAGATGATTTCTGCAAAGAATTTGAGGGTGAGATGGCAAAAAATGCACTTCCTTCCACAACTGACACTCCAAAACGGAAAAGAAAGCGCATGATGTCGGATGCCGAGGTCATCACGATTCTGATCTGTTTCCACTTCAATTCGTACCGAAACTTCAAGCACTATTATCTGGGATGTGTGCGCATTCACTGGAAGCATCTGTTTCCGCAGACATTCTCCTACAACCGCTTCGTGGAGGTCATGCCCCGATGTTTTGTGGCTATGACCATGTTCCTGCGGCTCGCGTGTTTCGGAGAGTGCACGGGGATAAGTTTTGTGGACAGCACCTGCATTCCGGTCATACACAACAAACGCCGGTTCAGCATGAAGGTATTCAAGGATATTGCTGCCAAAGGGAAGAGTACGATGGGATGGTATGTCGGCTTCAAACTGCATCTGCTATGCAACGAAAAAGGAGAGCTGATCAACTTTGTACTGACACGCGCCAATGTGGACGACCGCAATGAGGCAGTCATCGACACGCTGACTGACAGGGTGTTTGGAAAACTATACGCTGACAAGGGATATATATCGCAGTCTCTTTTCGGGCATCTTTGGGATGACGGCATACATATTGTGACAGGTCTTCGCTCGAACATGAAACAGCGTCTCATGCCGTTCTATGACAGGATGATGCTTCGTAAAAGGAGCATCATCGAATCCATAAACGACATGCTGAAGAATGTGGCGCAGCTCGTCCACTCCCGCCATCGTAGTGTACACAACTTCCTCATGAACCTGCTTGCGGCAATGGGTGCGTATTGTTTCTTCGCCACAAAGCCGGAAGTGAACTTTGACTTTGAGGTACCCGAGTCAAACGGGCAGCTTGTCCTCTGGGATTAACACCAAACTGTACAAATAAATCAGGCGACCTTGAAAGGCCGCCCAATACTCTATGTCTTTTGCTTGGTTGAAAAACATAAAGTTCTTATCCCGAATTCGCGTATTGAATAGTAATCGGCCTGTATATATTATCAGATAGTGTATAACGATATTCTATACTATTGCCGTATAAGTCTGCTATAGACATTAACGGATATGTCAGATTATTCGAATTTGAAGAAACAGAGCCATATGTACCAATTTTACCATCAGGATAAAACACTTCAAAATATTTTATGACTTGTCCATTTATGTAAGCCTTTGCTTTAATATTTCCTGTTTCACTTTCATATAAAATATAATTGGTTTCAGGATTTATAGGAATTAGGCGCACACCATCTAATAAAAAGGAGTCTGAATTATTTAGTAAGACACCTTCAGTTTCATTATTATAATACACATTCTTACCACCTCTGGTTATAGAAGAGAATCCCCCTAACGACCACCCAATTCCAACCATAGAGTTTCCTCGCTGACTATTATAGTCCAAAGACAACTTTGGACTCATTTCATCTTTACCTGGATAAGTTTCTATAGGTATAGAATAAGTCTTTGCACCGGTTGAAGTCGTACCGGAAACAACATTAATTTCTCCGACAACCTTATTTGTATCTATATTGATAGATGTGGGAACAAAAGAATTTGAGATTGCACGATATGGAGTATTATCTGTAACAGATTCTACAGATAAGCCTATATCTTGGCATGTAGAATCAGGTATTTCTTCTGCAACAACAAACAATGGCAACAACAAATCAATGAGAATTAAAAAAATGCGAAGATAAGTCATTTTCAATATAGTTTAATTAATAGTATCGATGAACTCATGCGTGAAACAATTCACCATGGCATCATTCCTTTACAATTTTCCATTCCGATTCTGCATTATTAAGTTCTATTATAAGAATGTAAATACCTACCGGCTGAGACGTGATGTCAATATCAGTAATAGTATCGTTTATAACTGAGAAAAAAATCAATTGTCCGCTTAAACCAAATACTTTTACTGAGCACATGTCATCAAAATCTAACCTATCGATTCCAATTCTTAAATTCCCTTTTGTTGGATTAGGGAAAACCTTGATTTCCTTGTCTCCAATTATTTCAGAACTAATATTACTGGGATTTTTCATGGGCGCAGTTTTTTTAGGCAATGTAACTTCTCGTTTCACCCTGTTACCAGCATTGTCATAATAATAATTAACTACTTGAGCAATAATTATATTACACACGAAAAAAGCCATAATTATGAACACTACTGCTCGCTTAAACTTAATTATTATTCCACAAATGTTCCTATTCATATATAATAACGTATAAAAACAGAATATAACAATTGCACAAATTTACAATTTTATTTTTATTTATACAAATTTTACACAATTTTGCGTAATTATAAAATTCTAATACCAATACTTAATATCTATAATTATGCACAACCACTGTATCTCTAAACTTGTTCTGTGATATCTTTACATATTCAAACTATAGCGCGCGCCAACTGAAGTATCACTAAAACTATTAGAATCGGCAACAATGTAATATCTGGGGCGTTAGGGTGTCAGACCTGTCCGGCAAACTCTATTACCTCGCAATCCCGCATGTCTGCGCCGTCGATGGTAAGTTTTATGATGGTGCGTACACGATGCCAGCCGGCTGTGCCGGCCGCCCCGGGATTGACGTGGAGAAGGTTCAACTCTTTGTCGTAAATTACTTTCAATATGTGGGAATGCCCGGCAACCATCAGCCCGATGCCCTCCTCTCTAAGCAACGGTTTCATACCCTTTGCCCATTTGCCGGGATAGCCGCCTATGTGAGTGAGCAAAACCTTAACACCCTCAACACTGAATATCTCAAGTTCACGGCATTTTCTGCGCACCATTCCATGATCGATGTTTCCGCTAACGGCACGCACCACGGGAGCAATATCCTCAAGACGCTCCACTATGCCATAGTCGCCAATGTCGCCGGCATGCCATATCTCATCGCAATCTTTAAAATACTCAGCAAAGCGATTATCCCAGCAGCCATGAGTGTCGCTTAAAATTCCTATTCTTTTCATCTGTTATAATTTAATCTTTTATGACAAGCCACTTATGATGCGCAAGCCTGACGGCATGACCCTACATCTGAGAACCAACCACAAGGAAGCCAAGGCTCACAAGCAATATGCTCAAGTCAACAAGTTTCGGCTTAATATTCTTTTCATGGAGGGCAATCACGCCATAGACGAAACTTACAATCACGCTTCCCCTTCTGATCATCGACACTATGGCCACCATCGACCCATCAAGAGAGAGCGAATAAAAATAAGCTATGTCTGCAACAGTGAGAAACAATGCTATGCATGGGATTGTCCATCTCCATTGAAATTCGTCGCTACCTTTCGCACGACGCGATCGCAAAATTGAAATGACAGTAACCATTATCATGCACTGATATAATGAATACCATGCCTGAACCTCCAATGGCTCATAGGAGCGAAGAAGATATTTGTCGTACAACGCACTCACAGCGCCAAGCATTGTTGCCCCGATCGACATCCATATCCACTTTGAATGCTTTATCGAGAACCCCTCCTTACAACCTATTCTTGATATGAGAAACAATGAAGTGAATCCCAACATAATGCCAATCCACTGCACCCGGTTAAGCCGCTCGCCAAATATAAGCAGCGCACCGACCAGCACAAGCACAGGGCGCGAAGCGTTGATCGGCCCCTGAACCGTGAGCGGCAGATGTTTTATGGCAAAATAGCCAAGCAGCCATGAGCCAAGCACTATCACAGACTTCAGCAAGATCTGCAGATGCCCCGCCACCTCATTGCCGAAACCATAGTTGCCTTCCACTATTCCACCCAAAAGAAAAGGCGACATGAAAAGAGCGCCAAACACAGTGTTGAGCATAAGAACCGTCAGCACGTCATTGCCACGCACCGACAGTTTCTTGAAAATATCATAGAAACCGAGGCAGAGAGCGGAAACCAACGCTAATATAATCCACATAGCCAACCTGTCTTTTTACTTACTCTTTGAAAGTATTCTTGAAATTTCGCTTTTTAATATATGGTGAGCCGGAGCCGCCATGTCGCCGTGGTTATAGCCGTCAAGTTTATAGATGCTGACATCCGGATGACCCGCGAGCTTCATCATTCGCCACATATACAGGTTCTCTTCGTATCTTCCGAACAACTCCTGCTCGGCGTCGCCCGTGATTATTATATATGGTGGAGCATCTTTTCTGACATGAAACAAAGGAGCGTTCTCATCTATATATGGAGTGAGCTCCCCTATCCCCTTGCTTTTACGGTCTGAGAAATGAGTGATCACCTGTCCGCTGTATGGAATCAGCCCTGCAATCCTGTCGGCATCTATGCCATATTTTTGAAGATACTTCTTGTCAAGCCCGATCATGCTCGTAAGGAAACCACCCGCCGAGTGTCCCGACACAAAGATTTTTTCAGGGTTGCCTCCGTATTTTGCAACATAAGAGATGTCGGAAAGAATTTTCCGGCCACCGGCCGCACACATTGGAAAAAGCATCGCCACGGCCACGATTATAAGCACTATACGTTTCATCATCATCATCGTTTATTTTTCGCGAATATACTAATTTTATTCCTATTTGTTTCTATCAGACCCGAATTTTCGTCATACCCGCAATAAATTATAATCATTTTGAAAAAAGTTTTGCGGAAAAATTTCTTTAAATGGATTTTTATATATAATTTTACGCATTAAATCTTGTCATCGAAAACACATACCTAAACAACATGGCAAAGAAACTTCAAATCAGAGACCTGACGCTGCGCGACGGCCAGCAGTCATTGTTTGCCACGCGCATGAAACAGGAGAACGTAGATAAGCTTCTCCCTCTTTACCGCGAGGCCAAGTTCTATATTATGGAAGTATGGGGCGGTGCAGTGCCCGATTCCGTAATGCGGTATCTCGGAGAAAGCCCCTGGGATCGTCTCCGCGCTTGTTCAAAGGCCATGAAGGGAATCTCCCTTCTTTCAGCCCTCTCACGCGGACGCAACCTCTTCGGCTACGTTCCTTATCCTGAAAGTGTGCTTGAAGGATTCTACCGCGAGGCTATCAAGAACGGCCTCAACGTAATGCGTATTTTCGACGCCCTCAACGACATCGAGAATATCAAGTCTTCAATCAAGATGATCAACGACTTTGGAGGCATAGCCGACACTGCCGTGTGCTACACCATCGACCCCAAGGGAACTCCTGAGGAGGAAAAGATCTTCACCGACGAATATTTCGTGAATCTCGCTGTAGAGATGGAAAAACTCGGCGCGAAGATGGTGACGCTCAAAGACATGGCGGGCCTCGTGAACCCTTCACGAATCTACACCCTCATGCCGAAGCTGAAGGCTGCCCTAAAAGTTCCTGTAGACTTCCACACTCATTGCACTCCAGGCTATGGCCTCGCTTCAGTGTTGACAGCCATCATACAAGGCGTTGACATCGTAGACACCAACATCTGGTGGTTCGGCGGCGGCTCCGCAGCCCCGGCAATCGAACTTGTCGACATCTTCTGTAAGAAACTCGGAGTAGAGCTCGAAGCCGACATGGAGGCTGTTGCAAAAATCCGTCATGAACTCAAAGACGCCCGCAAGGCTCTCGCTGACTTCGACCTCAACAAAGACAAATGGCAGCGCGACTTTGACGAGGCTTATGCTGAAATGCCGAAGGAAATCGACGCCGAATTCGATCGTGCAATCGAAGCTGCAAAAGCCAACAAAGAAGAAGAACTTCTTGACGCCTGCCACAAAATCGAAGCATATTTCGGATTCCCGAAACCCAATATCATCGTTAAAGACGCTGAGGTTCCCGGCGGCATGTATTCAAACATGGTTGCCAATCTCCGCGCCCTCAATGCAGAGGATGTGCTCGAAGAGGCTATGGCCCTCATCCCGAAAGTTCGCCGCGACGCAGGCCTTGTGCCTCTCGTGACTCCCACAAGCCAGATTGTAGGCTCTCAGGCCGTTTCTCTCGCTATGGACCGCCGCAACGGCAAGGAAGACTACTCTAACAAGAGCAACCAGTTTATAGCCCTCGTAAAGGGTGAATATGGCAACACTCCTGTTCCCGTGGATCCCAAGTTCCGTGAGAAAATCACAGGCAGCCCTGAAGAGAAGCCCTTCGACGTGTCAACCTACAAGAAACCGGAAAATCCTGTTCTCGACAAGTTTGGCGGCGTGAAGCTCGCAGCAAACGAAGAGGAATACCTCCTTCTCGAACTTCTTCCCGCTGTTGCCAAGACTTACCTTAACAACAAGCGCAAATCAGAATATGAGGCCAACAAAGCCAGCGCACCTCAGGCACAAGAGGCTCCCAAAGCCGCTGCTGCCGTTGCAGGTGCCGTTTCCGGCCCCGTGTTCCACGCTCCTATGGGCGGCACTGTGATGAGCATCAAGGTTAAACCCGGCGACACTGTTAAGCCCGGCGACACCGTGCTCGTGTATGAAGCAATGAAGATGGAGAACGACCTTGCCTGCGACCTTGGCGGTGTTGTGAAACAAGTGCTCATCGGCGAAGGCGATGTGATGGCCACTGACCAGCCGCTCATCGAATTTGTAGGCGAAGGCGCAGCTGCTCCCGCACCCGAGGCAGCAGCTCCCGCTGCAGGCGGCGGTGTTATGGTTGCTCCTATGGGCGGCACCGTGATGTCGTTCAAGGTTAAACCCGGCGACGCTGTAAAGGCCGGCGACACTGTGCTCGTGTATGAAGCAATGAAGATGGAGAACAATCTCGCTTCTGACCGCGACGGCGTGATTGCAAAACTTCTTATCGAAGAAGGCGACGTGATGGCTACTGACCAGCCCATCATTGAGTTTGCCGCTGCCGGCGCTGCTCCTGCAAAAGCTGCCGCTCCTGCTCCTAGACCCGTGGCCAAGCCTGCCGCTGCCGCCCACAAGGTTGAGAAAGTGGCTGACGTTAAGGTTTCACCGGTGGCCGGATTCGACGAGAACAAGGCTCTTCACCCAATAGAGGGTGGCTCCGGCAGTGCTCCCGCAAGCCTCCAGAACTATAAGGGCGAACCCGCGCTCCGCCTTGCGCCGGGCACTACTCTCGACATCAATGTGGCTCCCGACGGAAGCATCAACATCCGCATCACCTGTGGCAAATAATCACTGAAATCATAATAAAATGCGAGGAGGCTTTTCAGAAGTCTCCTCGTTTTTTATTCTACAAATAAATAGCCATAAGTGCAGGCCTCCACTTCAGTTCCTCACATCGAATTCGATGCGGAACCGAGTTATGCCGTCCTTGTCAGTGCGCAACGAATAGTTCGCACCGTGTCGGTTCAGAATCTCGCTCACAAGGGTAAGACCTATGCCGCGACCCTCCTTTTTTGTCGTAAAAAACGGACTGAACAACTGCTTTGAAACATCTTCCGTCATTGGCTTGCCGTTATTGGAAATAACCATTACCGGCCGTTGCCTGTCGAGCAACGTCTCTATCCTGACAAACCCTTCTTCGCTGATGCTCTCCACCGCATTCTTAAAGATATTAACAATGACCTGCTGCATTAGCGCAATATCAATGCAAACGTCAACCGGCTCCGGCGAAGAATCGAAATAAACATTTATGCCCTCCCGGGCAAGGCCATTGAGAAAAGGGAGAAGACCCCTGATTTTTTCATTTATATCAACTCGCGTCATCACAGGAGCCGGAACCTTCACAACATCCGCATAGGAACTTATAAAATCACACATCTGCACACAACGGTCGTCACAACTGTCTACAACCTCTTCTATGTCGGGGTCTTCACACACATCCCTCAAAGTCTGGAGCACAGAGCGCACACCACCCATCGTGTTGTTGACCTCATGAGAAATGACCCTTATCACCTTTTCATAGGCCGCCCTCTCGGCCTTCATCACCTCCTCTGTGAGGCTTTCAAGCAAATAGAAGCGGCGCATGAATCCTGCGCGTATGAAACTCAAATGATAACACCTGTAGGTTCTGACATCTCCTCCACGAATCACACGGTTCTCTCCTAAAGGCACCTCCATCATGTGTGACGCCAACTCTGAATAAAGCGACGTCATCTCGCTGCCGATTATCTGTGATTCTGAAGATATTCCCATAATTTTCAAGAAAGACCTGTTCACCATGTCAATCCTGCCATTAAAATCAAGCATGGCAACGCCCATGGGGGAAGCATCTATCAGCAATCTCAGCAATCCGTCCTGCTCTATGTTTTTAAGCCGCTCATTGCGAAGCTTGTCTATCATTGAATTGAAAAGCGCCACTATTTTATCGGAGTCTGTTTCTCCTACCTTTGAAAGACGGTTGTTGAAATCCTGCGACGCTATCAGCTCCATGCCTCTCATTGTAGTCTGCCTTGGTTTAACCACACTTCTATAAAGCAAGAACAGGAAAACAACGCTCAAAACAACAGACCCCAACATCCAGATGCGCTCTTCCGGATAAAAGGCTATCAAGGCAATCATTGCGCATATGCACAGGCACAATCCTGCGAACAAGAATCTCGAACCCACCATCACTGCCTGTTTATGCCATGTTTTTCCATTCTCCGGTAGAGAGTCTGTCTTGTGATGCCAAGAATGCGAGACGCTTGCGTAAGATTTCCTTCCGCCTGCTCCAATGCCTGCTGAATGGCTTCCTTCTCCTTGTCATCAAGAGTGCCTGAGGGCTGCATCACCCTGCCCTCCTCCCGCATATCCGCAAGAGTAGCAAAATCATCCTTCACAAGTCGCGGGCCACCAATAAGCACAGCTCTTTCAACCATGTTTTTCAACTGACGTATGTTGCCCGGATAATGAAGACGAGTTAAAAATTCCATTGCATCAGGCGAAATTTCCGGCACGTCAAGCCCCTGCGACCGCGCCGAATCTGTCACGAAATGGCGAACGAGCAACGGTATGTCGTCTCTGCGCTCACGTAAAGCCGGAAGATAAAGCGTGATAAGGTTTATGCGATAAAACAAGTCCTCGCGAAAAGTGCGCTCCTCTACCATTTTTGGCAAGTCGGCGTTGGTTGCACACACCACCCTTATGTCAACTTTCTTTTGACGGCTCTCGCCCAAGGGTTCAAACGTGTGCTGCTGCAGCACCCTCAGAAGCTTCACCTGACAACTCAAATCAAGATCGCCGATCTCGTCAAGGAAAATAGTGCCCTTATCGGCCATCTCAAACCTCCCTTTACGCGCTGACACCGCTCCTGTAAAAGCCCCTTTGGCATGACCAAACATCTCGCTTTCAAACAAAGATTGCGAGATTCCTCCCAAGTTAACCATCACAAACGGAGCAGACCTCCTCTTACTGTTGATATGAATTGCATTCGCCACCATCTCTTTTCCTGTGCCATTCTCTCCCAGAATAAGGACAGGAGCATCGGTGGGAGCTATCCGCTCCACAGTTGAAAGCAAATCGAGAAGACGTCTGTTGTTGCCTATTATACCACCGCGCCTGAATGAAGAATTCTCCTCCTTCTCAACCGAGTTAAGGCTTAGAGCAGTCTGTATGCGCTGCAGCAAGACAAGGTTATTCCAAGGCTTTGTCACAAAATCGTATGCCCCCGCCTTCATTCCCTCCACTGCAAGTTCTATGCTGCCCCAGGCGGTGATAAGAATAACCGGCGTCTCCGGCTGAAAAATCTTTGTCTTGCGCAAGAGTTCAATGCCATCCTCTCCTGTGGTTGAACGTCCATAGTTCATATCCATCAGTATAAGGTCGAAGCGTGGCCCGCGAATTTTTTCAAGCGCAACCGAGGGGTTTTCTGCATAATCCACCTCATATCCGGCCCGCTTCAACATAAGCCCTAAAGACAGTCTTATGGCATTATCATCATCAACAATCAGAATCATACCTCAAAATTACTAAAAAATCAGCAAAACTCAAACTTATTTCATAAGCGCCTCAAAATCGGCATCAATACCGGTATTATTCTGATAATCCCATAGCGTTAGACTCCTTATCTGATAAAAATAATTCCAGAAAAGATAAAGCTCGTTGACATACTCTCTCCTGGCCTCGTCTTTCTTCACACGCGAGTCATTAAGATCAAGAGTTGAAATTTTACCTATAAGGAATGTCTCCACATTTGTGGCATATCGTTTCTGCGCAATCTCGTCGGCACGTTTTGCTGTCTGCAGCTGACGCAACTGATTGCCATATCTCTCAACCAAGATAAACAGATTCTGATTAAAATTCTGGCTCTCCTGTCTCACCTGGCTTTCGACAAGGCGACGATTGCTTTCTGCCACTTTCACCAGACCCTTTCGCCTGCCCCAATCCACAAGAGGAATCTCGAAACCTATCTCCACAATCTGATTGTCTTTCAGATTCTGATAACTTCCCGCAAAATTATGGTCTGTGCCGGTATAGCCAATCTGTGCAAAAAGGTTAATCTCCCTCTGGGCGCCCTTGGCCTTTGCCACGTTATAATCCGCCTCCAATTGAACCCGGAGCATATTTTTTGAGAATTGATTATTAGCCAATGCCTTCTCAAGAGCATCACCGTAATTTATCTCAACTTCCGGCACATCGAGAGGAATTTCCGGCTCCAGCACTACGTCTGAGTCATAATCAAGAAATGACTGAAGCTGGAACATACTGCTTTTAAGATTGCTCTCGCAGTCTGTCATCTCAGTTTTTGCATTCAAAAGGTTCAGCTCCATCTGCAGCAAATCGTTCTGGCTGATGCGCCCCATTTCCCGCTTCTCTTTAGCCACCTCATACAACCGCTCCGCATTTTCAAGATTCTGCACCGCTATCTGATGATTCTCTTTAGCCATCAGCAAAGAGAAATAATATTGTATGGCAAGCTGAGCCACCCCTTCCGACGCACTCAGGAACTGAGCTTTTGCCTCTTCATATTTCACCGGCTCTATCTTACGGTTCCACTTTATGTTATTCACACCGAAAATCGGTTGCCTGAGCGTGACCGCCACAGGTATCGACATGTAACGATTGAACGCTCCGCCACCTAACTGACGGTAGAAATCGAGAGATGTGTTTAAAGAAATCTGTCCTCCCGTCAGCCAAATATTCTGAGTCACAGATAAAGCCCCGCTCATCTGAAGATAATTATTTGCAACAAAACTATAGCTTCCATCCTCATTCATATATGGGCTATATTGCTTGTGATATGACGGCACAGAAGCATTGAGCGACACCTCGGGAAGAAGCTCCGCCCTGTAGGAGCGATAACTCCAATAAGCGCTCTTCAACTGATTCAGTGCCACCTCGGCATCCACACTGTTCTTCCTTGCTCTCAGCATAGCGTCTTTGAGCGAAAGATTAAGGGCCTCCGCCTCCTGCCCGAAAGCAGGAAGCAGAGCCACGATATAGAAGAAAACTGTAATTATCCTTTTAATCATAATTCTTATACTGTATTGCTTACTCATCTTTCACTGCAACAGCCGGCTCTGTCTGCATGGCTTTCTTAGCAGGCCACCATATGCTCAAAACTATCCCTATAGCCAAGACAATAGCAGTTAAAATTTCCATAATGGCCACTCCCTCAAGTGAATTTAGCTCTTCAATCAGGACAACTTTTATCAGCACCCAGCCAATAATGCCGGCAAGGACTGACGCACACAGCAACAGAATGAGACTCTCGCTTATAACTCTTCTGAAAATGTCGCCGGATGTTGCCCCGCAAACTTTGCGGATAGCAATCTCGCCTACACGCTGCTGCATGCGGAACCAGAATGTGCCAAGCATTCCAAGCATGATTACAAACACGAGGGCAACTATTATCAATAAGCCATAGCGCATGAATGTGGACTCTTTCTGCATACAGGCTTTCCCTTCGTCTGTGAGTCTTTTTAAGTCTGCAAGATACATATTTCTCTGATGCTTCATCGAGGGAGTATTCTCGAATTCCTCTCTAAATACTTCTCCCTTGCCCGACTTTACCCTGACAGCTATCCTGTCAGCCTCAATCACATCTTTTTCGTCTATCGGGAAAATAACCATTCCGCCATAAGACAAATCAAAATCCGAACGGCGCACCTGATTAATTATATCACCCACACGATATTCCTTGCCATTGGCTTCAACAATATTGCCGTTTAACTCTTCAGGAGTTCGCATTGCATTGTTTCCATATATCTTAAAAACATTTGAAACCAGAATGCCGCCATCTCTTAAAATTCTCTCTAATTCTTCCGCCGGCTTTCCTGTACGGCTCTGAAAACGGAGAATACGGGCCATATCGGGACTTACATATCTGAAATTTGCAGAATATCCTATCGTGTCCTCCACCTCTCCGGCCAATCTAAGATCATTACCGTGAAAACTATAGTTATAAGGGATGCCGTTTGCAGAGAATGCCGCAGCCTCTACATTTTGAGAGCTGCGAATCCCGGCAATCAACTCACGCAAATCATTGCTGTTGCCCTCGCCATTGTCGTCGCCCATATCGGCATAAAGCGGGCTATTGGCAGGAATTTGCTTGACATCCAACACATACACATCTTCCGGGTCAAATCCTCTTGAATAAAGCAGCCCCTCATTTTTATTATATAGCACGATTGAAAACCACCAGACTGTCAGCGACACTATCGCAAGCCCCACAACAAGCCATACATTGTCGATCCATTCATGTTTCATCTGCCTAAATAAATCTCTTTTCATCATTGATCTTTCTTAAATGTCTAAAATTCCCGATTTTACGCTCTCGATTTTGATATCGCCAAGGCCGGCTCCACTCTCGACGCTATCCACGCCGGGACAGAAGCGCTGAGTATGTTGAGCACAACACATGCACACAATGCTATTACAAAATTTTTCCATTTGAACAGCATCATGAATGTCGGGTTGGAGTAATTCATTTCAAGAGAATTTGACTCTACGCCATAGCTGAAAAAAAATGATGAGAGGAAAAGCATGAACAAAATGCTCACCACAAGGCCAATAATACCTCCAAGGATTGAAACCACCATGTTCTCTCCGAGAATCTGCATTATTATACCGCTACGCTTGGCTCCGAAAGCACGGCGCACTCCTATTTCCGACACCCTGCTGCGAAGCCTGCCACGCATCATGCTGCTCAGGTTAATAGCCGGAAGCAGGAGGAGAAGGCAATAAAGAATATACGTCTCTCTGTGCGCTATGCTCAAGTCGGGTGTTCTATTGGAGAATGCCATATCATTAGAAAACACCTCTGAGTTATGAGGTCCTTCATGATTCACCGCCACAAGATTCTGATCGGCCAAAGATGAATTGAATTTCACATACATCTCTTCCATCTGCTTTTTTATGTTTTGCTCTTTCACTCCGGGCTTCATAAGCAACAGAACCATTATATCACCAAAATAATCGTTCACTTCCCTTTGCTCAGGGCCTAAAGGGAGATATATGTCGGAATATGTAGCTTTAAGCAAAGGGCTTACATCATCAACAACGCCGCAAACAATATACGGCACACTATTGACATAAACCGGCTGGCCTGCAACGTCTTCTTTCTTAAACATTTTGCGGGCTGCAGTCCTGCTTAAAACAACTTTCTTATCTCCGCTTTCGCATGAAGCCTCATTGTAGGGGGAGCCAGAAATAAACTTGAAGTCATACATATTCCAAAACGCTGCGTCGGTAATTTTTCCTATCAAACTCGTGCTGTTATTGGCCGACTCACCCACTTCATACGATTCAGTCCATGCATTTGTGTATGCCACCATTTCAATCCCGTCAAGATTGCCATACATCTGCCTGGCAATCTTATATGACATGGCACCACTCTGCGTCCATATTTCCCGGCCATCCTTAAAAGCATGAATATCGAGAGACCCTCCGATCAATATGCGCTCTCTGTTGGTCTCGGGAGCGACCCCGACAATCTTAACCTGCTGCACCATAAAAAACACGAGCACCAGGAATATGGAAAGAGCAGTGCCACTCACCGACACCCACGTCGTTACCTTCTGATGACGCATATCATAATATAGTTGTCTGAAATAATTCATTTTAAAACCGTTTTAACGTTAACTATCGATAATCCATGCAATCGCTCGTTTTTGCCGGCATCACTGGTCTTTGATTGCAATCGCCGGCTCTACCGACATGGCTTTGCGTGCAGGATACCACAGACTAAGCAATATTCCCAAAGCTACCAGCGCGAATGCTATCATCTCTATTATCAGGAACACATACCATTCACGGCCAAACATATCTGAAACATCTTGCATGAACGGCCATACGGATGCCGACACGAGAACCACAGCACAGAGAAGAAGAACCATGCCTTCGGTTATTATGCGTCTGAAAATCTGAATCCTGGTGGCTCCACACACTTTTCTTAAAGCAATCTCGCCTACACGCTGCTGCATTCTGAACCAGAAAGAACCTAACAAACCTAAAAAGATAGTAAGCAACAGAAAACCGATCACTACCCAAAACAAGCGTATATCGACCTCTGTGGACCGCTGGTTTTTCTCTCTCAAATCCATGAGAGATTCAAGATCGGTGAGATACACATTACGCAATTTGCGGAGTGAGGCATCATTTTTAAAATCTGACTTAAACTGCGACGACTTTCCGTCTTTTACTCTCAGGATGATATCTCCCCATATCCGGTCATCCTCTGACAATGGAAAAATTATGCAGCCGGCATAAGACTGTTCATAGTCATTTCGACGCACTTTCTCTACCACATCGCCAATGCGGTACACCCTTGAACTGTCGTTGTCCATAGTCACTGTCTTACCTTTGAGAGAAAACGGGTCGCGCCCCTGATTCACATACTCCTCATTATCAGAAATCAGAATCTCGCCACGAGCAAGCATTTCTTTCAACTGCTGACGGGTGGCTCCGGTGAGGCTGTTAAGTTCAAGCACATCCACAATATCCGGGCTCCCCGGGCGCCTGTTGCCGTAATACATTACCGAATCAGGCTCATCCACTACATTTAACTGAAAACCGGAATAATTGTAGTTATAAGGGATGTTGCCCCAATGAACTGCTACAGCCTCCACATTCGGATTTTCACGCAAACGCCCTAACAAAGTTTTAAAATCATCGTTATAATGCTTGGATGTGGAGTCGTTAGTCTGCACAAAATTCGGGCTATCGGCAGATATGTATTTGGTTGTTATCGTATACACATTGTCCGGTGAGAAACCTCTCGGCACAAACAAGCCTTCCGACATAAAAAACAACATCGAGAGCAACGCCCATATAGCCAGGCCAACCACGGCGAGTTCAATTATAATCCAGATGTTTTCTCGCCATTCATTTTTCATCTGTGACAATAAATTCCTTTTCATCTCTCTGCATATTTAATGATTGCCCGACAATGCCACAGCCGGCTCCACTCGCGATGCGCGCCATGCCGGAACAGTTGCGCTCAGCAAATTCAAGATAAAGCAAAACAGCATGGCCATTCCGAAATTCTGCCAGTTGAACATCATATTGAACGTGGGTCTCGCATTGACAACAAGCAATGAAGAAGGGTCGAATCCTCCCACATACTGAAAAAACAGATGCGACACGAGCACTATGAAAGCTACGCTAAGAATCAAACCGATAGCTCCTCCTATAAAAGTTATGATCAAATTCTCTCCAAACATTTGCCCTACTATGCTTATTCGCTTGGCGCCAAAAGCACGGCGGACTCCTATCTCAGCCACTCTATGACGCAGGCGGCTCCTTGTCATGCTGCTGAGATTGATTGCAGGAAGAATTATAAGCACACAATAAAATATCATCATCATATTGTGATGACGGTCAATTTCCGGGCCGTTATTGCTTCCGAAATTACCCAGGGCCATCTCTTCAGCTGTGTAAGGCTGTCCGTGATAAATCAACCTGTCTGACTCGTTATCCATCTCACGCTGCAATGCCTGATAACGATGAGACACCTGGGCCTTGACACTTTCTACGTCAACACCCTCTTTCAAAAGAAGCCTAACGACTGAGCCGCCCCAATAATTGCTTTGAGTGTCTTCATCGAGATAAGGGATGTAAAAATTGGCATATGTCTGAGACAGCAATGGATTGACATCTTCTACAACACCCACAATTCTATAGGGCATATTATCAACATCGATTTCCCTTCCGGCAACTTTTTCTTCTCCAAAAAGTGTGCGCGCTGCCGAAGCTGTCACAACAGCCACTTTCCCTCGAGAGCTGACTTCTGCCTCATCAAACGGACGCCCGTCTATGAATCTGAAATCAAATATGCTCCAAAACTCATTGTCGACAGACATAGGCGACATAGAATAGGCATCACCCCCTTTAACATTCACATCTCTATTGGCATTCCACACATTCAGGTAAGAAATCTTCTCCACTCCCTCAAGATTGCCATAAACTTTTTTTATGAAATTAGGATTTAAACCCATTGTTGACCCATCGCCATCGGTAGAAGAGGTGACATGTATGCCTTGTCCTGTCATGATTCTGTTGCGGTTCGACTCCGGAGCCACTTCTGCAGTCTTCACCTGCTCTGTCATGAAAAGCGACATCACCAGGAAAATCGAAAGCGCAGTGCCGCTTATCGACACCCACGTCATCATTTTCTGATGCCGCATTTCATAATATATTTGTCTTAAATAATTCTTCATCTGATTGTTGAATTAGTTTATATCGGTTCTATAAATCCTATCTGTTTTATAGGTCTTATAGCGTCATTCCACCTGACGGCCGTCGAAGAAGCGCATGATGCGGTCTGTCATTCGCGCCTGGCTCTCATTGTGAGTCACCATTACGATTGTGCGTCCGTCTTCTTTATTAAGCTTATGAAGAATATCCATAACTTCCTGCCCCATCTTGGAGTCAAGGTTTCCTGTAGGTTCGTCGGCAAGAACAATCTGAGGGTTGCCGATAATCGCCCTCGCAATAGCCACCCTCTGGCACTGTCCTCCCGAAAGCTGGCCCGGGAAATGGCGCATACGATGACTGAGGCCGAGACGGGTCAGAACTTCCGCCACCTTCTCATGACGCTCCTTGGCGCTAACGCCGCTTCTATAGGCAAGAGGCAACGCCACATTCTCTGCCACATTGAGCGAGGGAATAAGATGAAAACTCTGGAACACAAAACCTATGTTCCGGTTACGGAACTCAGAAAGCCTGCTGTCATTCATGTTCCCTGTGGCCTGATCAATGATTGTCACTGTGCCGCTTGTTGGCACGTCAAGCAAACCGATTATATTGAGAAGTGTCGACTTGCCGCATCCTGACGGCCCCATGATGCTCACAAACTCCCCTTTCTGAATTTCAAGATTCACGTTCTCAAGCGCAAGTGTTTCAATCTCTTTTGTGCGGTAAACCTTGTTTACGTCCTTTAAACTTATTATTGCCATTTTATTTAGATGTTTTTAGTTTTATTGATTTCTTGTTCTTATAACTGCTCATGTCGCTGACCACAACCTCTTCACCCGGCTGTATTCCGCTTTTAACTTCCACATAGTCGAAATTGCTGTCGCCCAGCGTCACGCTTCTTCTCTCAAGCCTGTTGTCTGAAACCTTCACAAACATAGCGTAAGTGCCGGGGCCCTGAAAGTATTGCCCGTTGGGTATTCTTACAACCCCGTCGTGGATATCGTAGATCACATTGAGTTCTGTGCGCAAACCGGAGCGAAGAAGTTTATCGGCATCATCGTCAAGAAGCACCGTAAAATCGACCATTCCGTTTTGGCTTTGCGGAGATATGTTGCTTATGTGTCCTTTAACAGTGTTGCGGTTAATTCTGACATTCACGGCAGAACCTACAGAAAGTTTTCCGGAGTTGGATTCCGGAATTTCACCGTTCACCTTAAAATGTGTAAGGTCTGACACCACTGCAAGTTTTTCACCCGGCGCAATACTTGTGCCAAGACTTTTATTCAGATATGTCACAGTTCCGGCACGGGGAGCCTTGACACGGGCGTCATCAAGCGTGCGCTCCATCGCCTCAAGGTTGCGGGCCGAAATCGCGCCTTCAAGCTGCTTGCTGCGATAAGCTGCCGCGTGAGCCTTGCGCTCGTTGGCAAGCTGAGTTCTAAGCTGGTCGAGTTCAAGAAGGCCGGTGGAATATGCAAGTTCCGCCTCCCTGATGCGGTCGCCTGTGCCGCTGCCTATGCTGTCGAGCCTTTTTTCATTGGCAACCTCAGCTTTAAGATGGCTCACAGCCATCTCTTTCGCCTTGATTCGCATTTCGAGGTCAGTGAGATAAGTGGCGTTATTAAGTGCCGCCTGTTCTATCTCATTTCGCTTCATGCTCACCTCGTCGTTCATTCGTCTCAAATCAGCCTCTGCCGACTCAAGGTCAAGTCTCAATAACGACTGGCCGGAATCTACAGCGTCTCCTTCGTTGCAATAGACTTCAAGAATCTTAGTCGCCACCGGAGAGACTATAGCCTGCTCATACAGCGGCACTATTTTGCCCGATGCAGAAACACTGCTTTCAAGGGTAGCCAGCTCTGCTTTTTTAATCAAAAGACCGTCAGAATCCACACTCGACCCGAGCAAAGATACCACTATAGCCACAATCGCAACCAAGCCAAGTAAAATTCCAAAGACTATAAGCCGCTTTTTAAAAACTGCCTTCCGGCGCTCCTCTATTGGGATTTCTCTATCCATAATTGTTATTGTTTGCAGATAAAATGTTTTCTGCATATCATTTAACAATACCCGTGCCAAATATCAAATATCACTGGCTATAAATAATTTAACATCATGTAGCTATGTCCATTGACGTACAATTGTCCGATTCCGTACACCCTGCCACACAAACATAATACAATTGCCGGCAAATCCGCTTCAACAATAAAAAAGTTTTCAACTATAAATATCGGCATTTTGTCCCTGAGAATAAAGAGGATGTAATCGGGTTGTCAATCGATGAATTAATATCACGTTGGGGAGACTATACCTTCGCGTTGGTTGACGACCCATATTATGACGGCCACATGTATTCATTCGCACACATAATGCTTCCTGATGACGGAGCCTATTTCAACGGAGTGACTGTATGCGTAGATAACGATGGAAAAGTTATCGAAATCGAACCCATGCGTGAACGTCATCGCAACCTCTTCGGGTCACTTCCATTCTACGAATCCATACTTCGGCTCAATATCATGGAATGGGTGAGGCCCGGCCCGTGGCTTGAATCGGTTGGAGATGCTCCATCACGAGGTTTTTGGATGTCGCTGATTCTGTCTTTAGTCTATTTCGTGCTGTTGCTCGCCGGGCCTTTGGGAATCGCGTTTCTGCTGTATACCGCATTTGACCAATTCGGAGGACCAAGATTCCAATTGCCTGCCGCTATAGTTTTAATTCCACTCACATATATAGTGGAGTATGTGATAATCATATCCATACCCGACTATTACAGCGCAGCCTGGTGGGTGACTTCCCTTATAATGGTAGGCTGGTGCGCTATCGCGCCATGGATGATTATCGGGGCGACATCACATTATTGTCCTGAGTGCAAAGGCAAAGAATGGGATGAAGAACGAAATATCTTTAAAGTAGAATATCCTAAAACCGAATTCAAGCAAGTATGGACAGCAAGCGGCCATCGCGTGGTGCTCAGCGACCCATGGCAGCAATTTGCGCAACTGTAAATCTTACGATAACAGATTCAGACTGTAATAATGGAAATTTGCACATATCGCAAACTTTTGGTAATTTCACGCTCAAAACCTACTAAACCATGGACGCAAACAACCTATATCCTCCTTTCACCATAGGTGTTGATCTCGGCGGGACCAACACTGTATATGCCATTGTCGACTCTGTCGGCCATATCCTTTCGCGCAACTCATTTCCTACTGCAACCCCCACGATAGAGAAATGGGCAGACACCCTTTGCTCCGGCATTACTAAACTTATTGAAGACAATAAGATGGCCTGTCAGATTGAAGGAATAGGAATCGGCGCACCTTGCGCTAACGCAGTGACCGGATGCATCGAAGCGGCCACCGACCTTCCATGGCCGTCACCGATTCCTCTTGCCAATATGATTGAAATGAGACTCGGTTTGAACGTTGTGATAAGCAATGACGCCAATGCCGCTGCAATCGGTGAAATGACCTATGGAGCCGCCGCCGGTCTCGACAATTTCATAGTGCTCACTCTTGGCACCGGAGTTGGCTCCGGCATTGTTTGCGACGGCCACCTGCTTTCTGGCACCAAAGGATTTGCCGGAGAACTCGGACATATGACTTTCGCTTTTGCGAGCGACAGGAAATGTTCTTGCGGGAGAACAGGCTGTCTTCAGACTGTGGCATCTGCAGAAGGGATTAAGGCTACAGCCATAAAGTTTCTCGACAGTTCAAACGAACATTCTCTTCTCCGCTCGATCCCCCAAAACGAGCTGAACCCTAAAAAAATTGAAGATGCGGCCAAATTGGGCGACAATATCGCCCGCAAAGTCTTTGAATTCACCGGAGAATGCCTTGGAAAGGCTGCCGCTGAGTTTGCTTCAATAACAGATCCTGAGGCTATAATCCTTTTCGGAGGAGTGGCAAAGGCCGGCGAACTTCTGCTGAATCCAATGAGAAAAGCATTCTCTGAAAACGCTCTCCACTTGTACATAGACAGAGTGAGAATGCTCACATCCGGGCTTGATGGAGCCGATGCCGCTATTCTTGGAGCAGCTTCTCTCCCTTATCTGAATCATTAAACAAAAACCATAACATCTTCATCATGAAATTCAGAAATCTGCTATCGGCATTTTTGCTTGCAACGTCTATCTCTTCATTTGCCACGGATTATATTCCATCGCCTGAAGTATTGAAATCGCGTGAAGAGTTCTCAGACGACCGGTTTGGAATCTTTCTTCATTGGGGAATCTACAGCATGTTCGGCCAAGGGGAATGGTATCTTAACTATGGCCCGTCTGCCGAAGAATATATGAAAGCCGCCCAAGGATTCTACCCCGCTAATTTTAATGCGAAAGAATGGGTGTCGGCCATAAAAGACTCCGGGGCCAAATATATTTGCATCACATCTCGCCATCACGACGGGTTCTCTATGTTCGACACAGATGAAAACGACTACAACATTGTAGACGGCACTCCTTTTAAACGCGATATTCTCAAAGAACTGTCGGAAGAATGTCAAAAGCAAGGAATTGCTCTGCATCTGTATTATTCTCATCTCGACTGGGTGCGCCCCGATTACCCTCTCGGCCGCACCGGCCACGACACAGGGCGTGACCTTAAACCCGACTGGGATTCTTATTACGGATTCATGAACAGGCAGCTCACTGAACTGCTCACAGACTATGGCCCGATTCGAGCCATATGGTTCGACGGCTGGTGGGACCACGATGAAGACGCTACACCTTTCGACTGGCATCTGCCCGAACAATACGAAATGATTCATAAGCTACAGCCGGGATGTATGGTGGCAAACAACCATCATCAGTCCCCCTTCCCCGGTGAAGACATCCAGATTTTCGAGCGCGATCTTCCCGGAGAAAACACCGCAGGATTATCAGGACAGGCAGTAAGCCGCCTTCCCTTGGAAACCTGCAACACAATGAATGGAATGTGGGGATATAAAATAAACGACCAAAACTACAAGGATGCCACCACGCTGATACGATATCTGGTAAAAGCGGCCGGAATGGGAGCTAACCTTCTTCTCAATATCGGCCCGCAACCAAGCGGAGATCTGCCAGCAACCGCTCTCTCCCGCCTCAAGGAAATGGGCGAATGGATGCGCGAAAACGGAGAAACAATATATGGCACTGAAGCAGGGCCATTCCCCGCACAAAGCTGGGGACAACCACTCGGAAAGGGAATCGACTGTTTGTGCACGTCATGACTCCGGAAACATCTGCAATCATTCTTCCGGGCAACCTTAAAATAAAGAAGGCTTTTGAATACAAGTCAAAAAAGCCCGTGAGTTTTTCGCGACAGGGAGAACACACGCTTTTGCAATTTGATTCAATACCCACCGGAATTGACTACATTATTGAGTGCTCCTTATAGATAATCGGCTCACCACCGACACTGAGACATAAATAAAGCACTCATCACCACTTTTATCTTTTAAAATTATGCAACTTGAGATATGCTGCGGAGACCTTGCCAGTGTGCTCGCGGCAAAAAAGGGAGGCGCACAGCGCATTGAACTCTGTTCAGGACTTTCTGAAGGCGGACTGACACCATCTATCGGCTTAATAAAGGCTGCAGTGGCTACAGGGATTCCAAATATCAATGTTCTTATCAGACCTCGTCCCGGCGATTTCCTTTATTCCACTGAAGAATTATCGCTTATGGAAGATGACATCAAGACCGCGATATCAGCCGGAGCCACAGGCATTGTGATAGGCGTGCTAACTCCTGATGGAGACATCGACATGAACGCATGCGAACGCCTGATAAAGGCTGCGCGGGATGAAGCCCGATCATTGGGAAGAGAGAGTCTAAATATCACTTTCCACAGGGCATTTGATGTTTCGCGCGATGCAGACAAAAGCCTTAACGACATAATACTCCTCGGATGTGATTGCCTGCTGACATCCGGAATGGCGCCTACTGCCGTGAAAGGTCTCCCGGCGCTTCAGCGCCTCTCGAGAGTAGCCTCCGGAAGAATTTCCATAATGGCAGGCTCAGGCGTGAACCCTGCCAATGCACGCGACATTATCAACGCCACAGAAGTAGACTCTATCCATTCCACTGCCCGCAAGCCTATTGCAAGCCGAATGCTTTTCAGGCGTCCGCTGGTGCCTATGGGCGCTCCGGGGTCTGATGAATACGCCCCCCTCTCCACCTCTCCCGATGTTGTCGCGGCGCTTATCGCGGCTATTAACGACAAGCAGTAACTTTATTCTAAATCAAATGAAAATCCTTTTGCCGGCTGCCCTTCTCCTATCAGCCATTACAGCATATCCAATAGATCGTGAGGAAGCTCTCGATTTTCTATATTCAGCCATGTCTCTTCCTGACAAGGCTGACTATCCGGAAGAGTTCTACATCGACAATATAGAAGCGTCTCTTCTGGCAAGAAAAGAGATGCCGTGGGGAGAATCGGTGCCTGAAAGAGAATTCTTGCATTTTGTGCTCCCTGTGCGCGTAAACAATGAGAATCTCGACTATTCACGTCTCGCATTTTATGACGCGCTTAAAGACCGCGTTAAAAACCTTTCAATGAAGGATGCGATTCTTGAGGTGAACCATTGGTGTCATGAACACGTAACTTACAAGCCTTCTGACGCACGCACATCCTCACCAATGTCGTCAGTGAGCCAGGCTATAGGCCGATGCGGAGAAGAATCCACATTCACAGTGGCGGCTCTCAGGTCTGTGGGAATTCCGGCCCGCCAGATTTACACTCCGCGCTGGGCACACACTGACGACAACCACGCCTGGGTGGAGGCATGGGCCGACGGCGAATGGCATTTCTTGGGAGCTTGCGAGCCGGAACCTGTGCTCGACCTTGCCTGGTTTAACGACCCCGCGTCACGCGGCCTGCTCATGAGCACCAATGTGGCCGGCGACTATCAAGGCCCGGAAGAAGTGTTGCTGAAGCAGCCTCTCACAACCCGCATAAACGTCACTTCAAACTATGCGCCGGTTGCCACCCTCCCTGTGGAAGTGGTTTACTCCGACGGGAAACCTGCTACTGATGCCGACGTTAATTTCTGCATATATAATTACGCGGAGTTTTATCCTGCCGTAACAAAAAAATCCGACAATTACGGCAAGGCATCCCTCACCGCAGGATTAGGCGACATTGTGGTGTGGGCCACAGATGGAAAGCGTTTTGGCTTTGCCAAAGGGAATCCAAAAGATTTCTCAAACTCTACATCAAATCACGATGTCTTAAAAATAGTGCTTGACAAAGATGCTTCTTTTCAAGGAAGTTTTGATTTCGATCTGATTCCTCCGCCGGCCGGCGCGCCTTTGCCTGCTGTGACCGAGAAGCAACGCGCAATCAATGATATGCGCATGGCTCAGGAAGATTCTATCCGAAATGCCTACACCGCCACATTCGCTACTCCGGCGCAAGCAGCTGAATACGCCGTGAAGTTAGGTGTTGATAAAGACTACCTCACAAAGATTCTTGTGGAATCGCGCGGCAATCATGCCAAAATAATCAGATGCCTGGAATCTCTGCCGTCAGATAAAAGAGAAACCGCAATCGCACTTTTGATGAATGTGTCGGAAAAAGACCGTCGAGACATCCCTGAAGAAGTGATTGCAGACCATGTGAAATACACCGATTCCGGAAAAGGTGATGACTTCCACAATAAGTATGTACTGAATCCGAGGATAGAAAATGAGTTTCTCACTCCGTGGCGCTCGATTCTGACATATCGTCAAAAAGGTTTTTCTGATAAAGAACTTACCGGATTCAAATCTAATCCTGAAAAACTGGTGGAATGGGTAGCCTCTTATGTAACTCCTGCCGGCAACGAGAATCCGCAGAATCTACGAATGAGCCCCGGGGCTGTCTTGAAAGAAAAGAAAGCTGACCCTGTCTCCAGAAACATATTTTTTGTGGCTTTGGCTCGCAGCTTGAATATACCTGCCAGAATCGACCCTGTGACCGGCGCCACACAATATGCAGACGCCAACCAAAAATGGATTAACGCAGACTTCTCAAAATATGAAAACAATGACAAGACTGCTTCCTGCGAAGCCTCCCAGACAAAAGGCACTTTGACTCTAACTTTCAATCCGGAAGGGTATATAACTGACCCTAAATATTATTCACAGTTCTCCTTGTCTCGAATAATCAACGGGAAACCAAGGCTTCTTGAATTTGATGAAGAAGGCACTTTATCTTCCCTATTCTCTTCACCCGTAGAACTTGAGTCAGGTCAATACATACTCACATCCGGCCAACGTCTTGCCAATGGTGGAGTGTTGGCACACAGCAATATATTCACAATCACTCCGGGAGAAAATGTCTCGCTTCCTCTCGACATACGTCAGGATAAAAGCTCTGTTTCGGTGATAGGGTCGGTAAATGCTGAAAACATTTATCATGACCTTGCATCCGGCGCCGACAAGAGCCTTCTTTCCACTACAGGAAGGGGATACTATATCCTTGGCATAATCTCCCCGAATCATGAGCCTTCAACACACGCCCTCAACGATTTGTCGGTCGTAGCAGAAAGGCTCGATAACACCGGCCATAAGATTATGCTTCTGTTTGACAACAGCGACAAGGCTTCACGCTTTAACGCAGAGGCATTCCCGGGTCTTCCCAAGAATGTGGTGTTTGGAATAGACAATAATGGAGTGTCAAGAAATGAAATTTTGGAATCCCTCCACCTCAAAAATGCCACAGACCCAATCTTTGTGATAGCCGACACATTCAACCGTATCGTATGGGTTTCAACCGGCTACACAATCGGTATCGGTGAGACAATCCTCTCCACCCTCTCTGCAATCGAAAAATAAGACTTCATATCAATAGAATAGTCAACAAAGAGCAATAAAAATCAGCAGGGATTATAATGAAAATTCCTGCTGATTTTGTATATGTCGGGTGCCGGAAGTTGTAGGCAATAATTATTTCAAAGCATTGATTTCGTCAATAGAAAGGCCGGTAACTTTACAAACCATATCTATATCAGTTTTAAGTTCCAACATCTTTTTAGCAACCGCCAACTTGCCGGCCTGAAGCCCCTCTGCCCTGCCAGCCTGAAGAGATTAGTCTCTCACAAGATCTAAATTATGACGGAAAGTCTTCATTCTAAGATAAGAATCACTATAAGCCAAAGCTTCAGCCGGCTCCATTACAATCCTCTCCGAAGCATCAAACAAATCTTCGAATTCGCCACTCTTATAAGCCTTGCTACTTTCATCCATCGTCTCCATATTCTTTATATGATAATACAAAAGACATTTAAATCGGATTCTAACCCTTATTAATCAACGATTTTCATTTTGGATTTACCAAAGGGGGTGTCAAGAATATAAATGCCTGAAACAAGATTACAAGTGCCGTCATATCTGCCCTCATAAACTTTCAACCCGGAAAGAGAGTAAACTGACACCGGGTCGTCCGGCCTGAGCAATAAGTCAGGACGCTCAATCTGATTGACTCCACTATCTTTCAATGCCTTGCGCAGGGCCGCCAACGGGTCAAAATAGCCGTTGGCATTATGAGGATCGTCAGGTTCGGCAATATCAGCAAGATGGTTTGTTGACGCTATTAACGCCTGCACATCATGCACAGTCAGGCCGGGCAATGCCTCAAGCCAGGTTGCTATATATCCCGCCACATAAGGCGACGACATCGAAGTGCCCGGCTGACTTTTCCATGGAGCATCCAGTTTCAGATAACTGTCATCTGAATGTCGGTCTAAATAGTAGCGACTCACAGCCGACACCAACGGCCCTCCGGGAGCAACTGTAAGCGGAAGCACTCTTCCATCGCGGAGCGTGCCATAACTGCTATAATTCACCGTAGCTCCCTCCTTAAACTGTGTAGGCTCCTCCACGATGACATACTCGCCTGTGGATTCATCTATCACCGACACAGGTATTGAAGAACGATTGCCATACATTCCCACACTCACCACCCTTTCTCCACACACAAGATCACTGATCGAGCGGTCTGCATTAGGAGAAGGAGAGCCGGGAAGTGTCATTAATCGGGTGTAACTGCCGTCTGCATAAATTTCCACATCGCTGCCGGGCTCTCCTGTGACCGTCACCGACACCATGTCGCGAGCCCATCCGGATCCAATCAGGGCAGTTGATTCATATTCATACATCAATGCCACTTCATAACGGCCATTCTCCCGGTTTAACGCGCCAACAGCCGTAAGATAACCATTGAGAGCGTTCCCTTCAATCTCGGGCTCATCCGGATTCCATTCATATCTCACAGAAGTGGCTTCATAGCCCGGCTTGAACTCTACCGGTTCATACGAATAGACCACCTTCTTGGTTTCATCATCGAATAAACTCACTTGAATTGAAAATGGCCGGGAATCAGAGCTCCATATATCGGTTATGCCATACATATTTTTCTGATCCCACGCCCTATTTCCAAGGCGGAACCCTACTGAAGGCTTCTCTTCGGTGAATTTATACGCAAGAGTGTTTGTTCGATTCCCCTCATTACCTGACGACAACACAATTATTGCATCCTCAGCACACATGTCAAGATATTGCGAAAACAAAGAGGTTCCGTCATGAGCCCCTATATAGTTACCCATCGACAGGTTTATCACACATGGCTTCCCAACCTCTTTGGCATAATCAATTATATCCTCCACTCCTGCCAGCAATCCCACGTCAGTAAGCGTGGATGTCGAAACTACAATGTCAGCATCCCTGGCAATGCCAACATAAGGAGAACCGGCGCCATTGCCGGCCATAATTCCACCTACATGTGTGGCATGATAATTATCAGAGTCATCAGTTCCCCATTCTTCATATGCCTCATCTCCCTCAACCACAATACGCAGTCCTTTATTTTCAATGTATTGCGTGATACGTTTCACACGCGACACTCCATTTTTATCAAGAAAAGTCGGATGCAAGGGGTCGAACCCTACGTCACAAAACCCTGCCACAATCCCCTTCCCCGTATAAAGCGACCCGAAAGCTTCCCCCGTAATTATCTTTGACGCTTCATAATAGGTAGATGCCACATCAAGAGTAGGCACATTGAAGCCTCTGAACGTATCTTCTTTCGCCACATCTTTATTTCGGGCTTTCAACTTGAACTGCGACTTCAACTCCTCCGGGCCTTGTTTGAATGAGTTCGGGATAACTACCCCACCGTTATCTTCTTTCGGGATATAACAAAGAAGGATGTCGCCTCTACGACGCAAAATCTGTGCACCGGCATCCTCTAAAGCCGCCACCTCATCTTCGTCATACACTTTGATAACCTGCGCCGAATATTCCGCCGCGTCCACCACTACAATACTCCCGGCCACACACACAAACATTGCCGCACAAAATGCCCTGCTAACCGTCATATTCAGCACACCCTTCACAAATCGCTTCATAATCATTAGTTTTTCACAAATTTACAAAATTATAATTACCTCTACAAACATTGCAACCATTATTTTAGTTAATTAATCTCAATATGACTTCCCATAAAAGACTGAGGCGACGAAACACCTAAATACATGTTCGCCGCCTCAGCCTTTAATGCAGTATTTTGTAAAACATCTTTAACTCAAACCAACAATGTCTATCATTTTGAATTATATTGAAGAATTGCAGGAAGACTGGTTTTCCGGCAAGGATGACGGAGTTTGGCCTGCGCCGGATGAAGAGGATGGTTTCGGGTCTTTGAAGAGGCCCGAAAGGTATTTTTCGTTGAATCGCTGCATTACCTCCCAGAAGTTAGGGACAAACAATGTGCCGATAAAACCGTTCATTGCCATGCCGAACACTACCGCCGTGCCCAGTTCTATGCGGCTGTTGGCGCCGGCGCCGCTCGCAAACATCATTGGCATCACACCGAAAACGAATGCAAGAGCGGTCATCATGATCGGGCGGAACCTTATCACCCCGGCATCGTGCGCAGCCTGACGTATGCCTACACCCGACTTTCGGAAGTCCATTGCATACTCTACTATCAGAATGGCATTCTTTGCCGACATTCCCAACAGCAATATCAATCCTATCTGCGTATAGATGCTAATGCTTTGTCCCATTATAACACACCCCAGGATGGTTCCAAGAATTGCTATCGGCATACTCAAAATCACGGCAATAGGGTCGGTCCAACTTTCATATTGCGCAGCAAGCACAAAAATGGTCATTACAATAGCAAATATAAACACGAAACTAATAGTTGTGCCCGACTGAGTTTCCTGATATGCTATTCCGCTCCACGCATAAGAATAATTCTTGCCTAAAGCCTCCTTTACAATCTCCTCCATAACCTTGATGCCGGTAGAAGAGCTTACTCCTTTTGCCGGCGTGGCTGTCAGGGAAGCGGAGGTGTACATATTATAACGCGACACACTCGGTTCTCCCATCACCATTTTCACAGTGGAGAAAGTGCTGAACGGCACCATCTCCCCTTCCGAATTTCTTACCGACAGTTTCATTATGTCTTCCACATTGTCACGCGAAACACCGTCTCCCTCCAATGTGACCTGATATGTGCGACCAAATTCTACAAAGTCATTCACATAACTTCCACCCATATAAGAACTCAGCACACCATAGACATCCTCCAGATTAATACCTTGCATCTCCACTCTGTTGCGGTCAATATCTACAGAATACTGCGGCACAGTGCCCTGATAGAGCGACGTAACCTGCTTTATCCGGGAATCTCCCTCGGCTTTTCGCTGAACCTCCTGAAGAGCCTTTGCCAGCTCTGCCGCACCGAGGCTATTCACATCAAGAAGCTGCATCTGCAAACCGGAAGACTCTCCCAAGCCGGGAATGGCCGGAGGATTGATTGAAAATACGATGCCATCCTGCTGTCGGGACGAAATCTCATTCACCATTTCGATAACCTTGTCTACGCTTCCGGCTTTCCCTCTCTCTTTCCATGGCTTGAGCACAACATTTATCGATCCCATATTCGAGGCGACTCCGCCACCCATCATTGAGAATCCCGATATGGTCATCACATCTTTCACATAGGGAATCTTCCCGATCTCCTCGCCCAGACGATCCACCACTTTCTCAGTCCTTTCAAGAGATGCTCCTGTGGGGAGCTGAACAGAGGTCATGAAATAACCCATGTCCTCCTCGGGAATATAACTGGTAGGCCATTTGAGGAATCCCAGAACGCAATGGCTGCAAGCACGAGAAATATAGCCATCGAAATCACCGGCTTGCCAAGCATTCTGGTGACAACTCGGTCATAGCCATGCTCTGTCTTGGCCCATCCTTTATTAAACCATTTGTATAAGAAAAACTTGGTCTCTTTTCTTGGAGTCAGGAACAGTGCGCAAAGAGCCGGCGTAAGCGTCAAGGCATTTAATCCTGAAAACGCTGTAGAAACCGCTATGGTCAATGCAAACTGTTTGTAAAGTTCGCCGGTGATTCCACTCACAAACGCCGTGGGGATGAACACCGACAGAAGCACAAGCACCTCTCCAACCACCGGGCCCTGCAATTCCCGCATGGCCTTCTCGGCTGCCTCCCTGCGAGTCATAATCCCCTTGTCGACTATACGCGAACAATCTTCCACCACAACGATGGCATCGTCAACCACAATGGCTATGGCAAGCACAAGACCAAACAATGTAAGGGTATTAAGCGAGAAGCCCAGCAATTTCATTACGGCAAATGTCGCAATCAGCGACACCGGAATTGTGAGCATCGGGATAATGACCGCTCTCCAGTTCTGAAGGAAAAGAAGAATCACCACCATCACTATCAATGAAGTGATAACAAACGTCGAGACCACGTCATCGATCGATTCACGCACATAATCTGTGGCGTTAAGCACAACCGTATAATGCACGCCGTCGGGAAAATATTCAGAAAGCCGGTCTAATTCTGCAATAGCATTCTTTGCCACATCCAAGGCGTTTGCTCCCGGACGCTGCTCTATGCCTATCAGGGCAGTTGACTTTCCGTTTACCTTCGACACAGCATCATAGCTGGAGCTCCCGAGTTCAACTCTTGCCACATCCTTGAGACGAAGCATTCCGCCTCCGTCGGTTCTGAGAATTATATTCCCGAATTCCTCCGGGCTCGACAATTGCCCTCGGCTGGTGAGTGTAAATTCAAACTGCGACTCAGTGCCGTCGCCCTGCCCTCCCACAGAACCGGCCGACACCTCCATGTTCTGAGACCGTATTGCGGCAGACACATCTGCAGGAGTAAGCCCCCTCATGCGCATTGCCAGCGGGTCGAGCCATACTCGCATACTGTATTCGCCGGCACCGAAAGCACCCACGCCGCCAACACCTTCCACTCTCGAAAGGGGATCGGTGAGATGCAGTTGCGCATAGTTAGTAAGATACAAGGCATCATAACGCTCAGGATTATCCGACTCCAAAGCTACAAACAACACATTGTTGCTGCTTCGCTGATTCACTTCAAGACCCTGCTCTGTCACAGCCGTCGGCAGTTGCGATGAAGCCTGCTGCACCCTGTTCTGCACCTCCACGGCCGCCTCATTTATATCAGTGCCGTTTTCAAACGTGATAGTAAGGCTGTAACTTCCGTCTGAGCCACATGTCGAACTCATGTAGAGCATTCCCTCCACTCCGTTAACCTGTTGCTCCACCGGCACGCCTATGGCTCTCGCCACTGTCTCTGCATTGGCTCCGGGATACACTGCCGACACCATCACAGTGGGAGGCGTTATGTCTGGATACTGCGCCACCGGGAGAGTGCGAACCGTAAGAATACCTGCAAACACAAGTAGCAACGCAAGCACGGTTGCAAATATGGGGCGGTCTATGAAAAATTTTGAGAACATGGCCGAACAAATTTTAAAACTTTAAACATACGTTGCCGACTGATTCAGATCAATCGCCGGCGGTCACCGGTTTAACCGTCTCCCCGGCCCTGACAGTAAGCAGAGCCTTCGTGACATAGCGGTCGCCGGCCTTTATCCCTTTGGTCACCACCCGAAGCGAGTCCCTGAAAATCTCGCCTACCTCAATCGGAGCATAAACCACCTTGTTAGAGTCATTCACCAGATAAAGATAGTTGCACAGCTGGTCGGTTCCAATCGAGGCGTCTTTCACCAGAATCGCCTTCGGCATCTTGCCGTAAGGGAGCGACACCGTGACATACATGCCGTCTTTCAGCTCATTGTCTATATTCTTAACTTTCCCTTTCAGCATGACAGTGCCTGTCGACTTATCCACAGCAGGGGCCTGATATGTCAAATCTGCCGTATAGTCATGACCCATTTTTTCACGAAACTGAAGAGGTATGGCCCTGTATAATGGCGACGCCATCCCTGAAGTGCGCCCCACCATCTTTTCATATTGGGCATCTTCTATTTCAAAAACAGCATTAAAAAAAGAATTGTCATATATTTTCGCCAGTTTCACCGGCTCCGCCGCGCCGCTTATATAATTGCCGGCACTCACATAGGAATCTGTTATATAGCCCGACAGAGGAGCCACCACTGTGCAATATCCGAGGTTTGTCTCTGCAGTGTGTAGTGCCGCCTTGCAATCGCGAATATTGGCCTCGGCCTGCTCGTAAGCGCTTTGAGCCGACAGCACCTCCATTTTTGACACAGCCTCTGCCTCCAAAGCCTTTTTCACCGCCTCGTAATGGTCTTTTGCATAGTCGCGGCTGCTTATTGCCGAAGCCAGGGATGCCCTTGCCCTTTCTACTGCATCCCTATACAGAGTGGGGTCGATTGTGAAAAGCACATCCCCCCGGTTCACATAAGCGCCCGCACGGTAATTCTGTGTCAGTATCTGCCCGTTGACCTTTCCCACAACCTCGGCGCTATTGTCGGCCGAAAGATAACCCGGATAGGTCTTGTGAAGCACAACGGAATCTGTCATCGCCTCCGCCACTTCTATCTGCGGAATCTCCTCACTCTTGTTTCGCTCTTTCTTATGGCACGACACCACAGGCACAAGCATTGCCGTAATAAGCAGCAGTCGGATATATGTTTTCATAGCAATCAATATTTGAAAAGATTATATATTATCTTTTGCCGGAATTGTCGGGACTCCATCCGCCACCCAGCGCCTTATATATTTCCACAAGTTTCACGAGAGCCTGCCCCTGTAGAGTCACAAGTGTGTTCTGATTAGAGAGCCAGCTCATCTGCCCGTCTACAACATTAGAGAAAGCCGTCAACCCCGTGCGATAAAGGTCAAAAGCAAGATTGGTGCTTTTTTCACTTTGCTCCACTGCCCTTCTCTGGAGGTCAATGGCCTCAAGCGCCGCCACATACTCGCTCATGGCATTGTCGACTTCTCCAACCGCGTTCATCACCGCGAGATTGTATTGGTCAATGGCCGCTTCCATCTGTAAGCGTGCCTCCGCCGTGCGATAATTGCGGGCAAGCCCGTCAAACACTGTCCACGACAATTGCGGCCCCACAGAATAAGAGAGACTGTGGCTCCCGAAAAGCCCGTCGGCTGAATGTGACGATGTTCCTATGCTGCCGCTGAGAGAAAGCGTAGGAAGGAAATCCTTTTTTGAAATGCCTATATTCGCGGCATACACTGCAAGCTGCAACTCTGCTTCTACAATGTCGGGACGGCGACGCAACAGATCGGAGGGCACGCCTGCTGAAACCATTTGGCGATATTCGGGCATACGGCCGTCGGATTCAAGAAGCTCGTTCAATTCTCCAGGATATCGGCCAACCAGCACCGATATCGAATTGACCAGCACACGAATTTGCGATTCCAATTGAGGCACTGAAGATTCTGTGCTAAACAGCACAGTCCGCGCCTGCGACACATCGAGCATGTCGGCCAGCTGCGCCTCAAATCTCGCCTCAGTGATCTTCACCACATGCTCTTGCGATGCTATATGCGCCTTTGCCACTCTCAACTCCTCCTGACACATTCGCAACTGCATGTATTCGGAAGCAACTTCTGCGCAAAGACTGACAATCACAGCGTCATAGTCGGCACGCGAAACGTTGTAGGAGGCATTCTTAGCCTTCACGCCTTCGCGCACACGTCCGAACACATCTATCTCCCAGTTCATATCTGCGCCAAGCGAAAAATAAGAAGTAGCAGACGAAGGCACAGCCGGGCTTTCCACCGCGCCGCTTTGCTGCGCTCTCGACCAGCCTCCCGACACAGTGAGTGTAGGGAAATATCCCGCACGGGCTTCCTGCACACTTTTTCGGGACATATCTATACGCTTCAATGCAGCCGCCACATTGTAATTATTGGCTACTGCCTGCGAAATAAGATTATCAAGAACGGGGTCATCAAACATTTTCCACCAGGAATCATCGGTAGGCAGTGTCTGGAAACATTGTTGCGTCATCTGCCATTTCTCAGGTATGGAATCTCCGAGAAGAGCTGGACTCGACAATTGCCCGTGACCGTCGGCAACGGCGGTTATCATAGCAATCCCTATAGCAATATTGGAGATGTGTTTTCTCATAGCGGTGTGGAGATTAAATCTTAACGCCTGCAAGGCATCTGAATGCCGGCCAGATAAAAAACATGGCCGACATTTTATACTATGTAAAACAAAACTAACCTTAAAATAGATTATGGCGCTTTCCTTAAAAAACACCGCCACTACAGTCTCGAAATTTAAGAAACACGGGCTCAAGCCGAAACGCGCTCATTACCCCGCAATGCAATAGAAGCCACTCTTCTCAGAGTAGCTTCTATGCCTATGAAAAAAAAATTTTTTTTTATTGGAGCGGTAAGCGAGGCTCGAACTCGTGACCCTCAGCTTGGGAAGCTGATGCTCTACCAACTGAGCTATTACCGCGTTTGCGATGCAAAATTAAGCAATATTTCTGTTACATCCAAAATATTTTAAAGATTTTTGCGCCCTAACGCTTTTTTTGTTAATTTTGTCATCATTACTTATTGTCAACATAAAAAGACAAAACTTTAAAAGACAAAACTTTTTCTATAAATGCAAAAAGAATATTATCTGGCCGTCAATGGCCGTCAAGAGGGGCCATTCTCCATTGAAGATCTCAGATATAAGAAACTCACAGGCGATTCGCTTGTGTGGAGAGTTGGGCTCAACGACTGGGTGAAGGCTTCCCAACTGCCGGAACTCGAAGGCGTTGTCGTTATAGACATTGACCCTATCGACCCCAATTATAATCCCGGCAACGATAATTCCGGAAACGTTCCCCCACATGACGAGCCTGTATGGTTTGCAATGTTTGGCGACAATCGCGTCGGCCCTGTGTCCATTTCCGAACTCATCGACAAAGGAGTCACGCCACAAACGCCTATCTGGCGCGAAGGGATGAGCGACTGGGCTCCGGCTCAGACACGCAGTGAAATCATGGACCGTATTTATAACCGTGCAAATAATTCAGGCAGCGACAACGGTTATAACACACATAGCCAATACCCAAATTTCGGACAAAATCCGCAATGCGGCCAGCAACCAAATTTCGGGCAGAACCCGCAGTATGGTCAACAACAGAATTTCAGTCAGAACCCTTACCGCAACAATAATCCCATGCCGATGCGCACCAACTGGATGACATGGGCAATCATTGCCACAATCATCAGTTTCTTTTGCTCTTGCATAGGTGTGATTTTCGGTATTATAGGAATCGTTCAAGCCAACAAGGCCAACGGCCTTTATATGGGAGGGTTTGATACTGAAGCAGAGCAGGCCAACAACACTGCAAAAATAATGACCATCATCGCATTTGTCCTTGCAGGCATCGGCCTTGTCGCATCAGGCGTGATCCTGAAAAATGGTTATAGCGCACTCTCTTTTTTTTAAGCCTTTAATATTTCACTGATGAAATATTACGCTATTATCAACGACGTGCAGCGCGGGCCGTTCAATCTCGATGAGCTTTCCGATGCAGGGGTGCGCCCGTCCACATACGTGTGGTGCAAAGGGATGCAAGATTGGGAAAAGGCGGAAGATGTGGCCGACATATGCCGAATGTTCAGAATTCGCATAAGCAATCTTATGCACCCATCTTGGGAAGAAGCGCCGGTCAAAGAGAAGCCGGATTCAGAGGCCGGAACTGAAAACCCGAATACGCCATCCCGCTTCGACCGCTATCTGAACGACTCTCAGGAGCGTCTTCCCTCGCCGGAGGAGATTGCTGACAACGAAACAGTCAACACCCCTCCCAACGCCCTGCTTATACCGGCGATATTGGTCACAGTCTTTTGCTTCCCTCCCACCGGTGCACTGGCAATCTATCATGCACTTGCGGCCAGGAAATCCGCCAAGGCCGGCGATAACAAATCCGTCAAGGAACACACGCGCTCCGCAAAGATGTTCACCGGCATTTCTCTTTTCCTTGGTTTCATAGTATATTCATTCCTATATCGGCGCTTTGTATAAAAAAACCAAAAACAAGCAGAATCCAAAACGTCAAGAGCGCGTTCCTTAACATAATAGAGCAGGAGGTAAACACTAATTGCAGGTGTTTATCTCCTACTTTTGCGTTTACCAACCTCTCACACAACCACACGTCAAGCGAACTAAAAGGAACAACACACTACTTGAAATAGCAACCTGTTCTTAGTGGCTAATTCACAGATTTTTTTATAACTTTCCTCTCTAAAATTCCTTTTCAAATGACTTTTGAAGAACTAAAACGTGTTATATACGTACAACCGTCCGCGATAGCGTATTTAAGCTTGTCTGTAAAGTTCCTAACTTTGCCATAAAATTTGAATTATGGATAAAGTAGAACGTTACAGGCAGGTTTTTCTATCGTTTAAGGAGCTATGCTCCACAGGGCGGCAGCCGTCTTCGTTTAGTGCCTATTGCAAAGCCAACGGTGTAGATCTGTGTCAGATGCGGCAAACTCTCAAGAATGAGTTTCAGAATATAAAGACTTTGCCCGGATACCGAAGCATCAGTCATATCTGTTCGGTTATCTATGAGGATTTTAAACAGAAATGTGCAGATGGCAGACAACCGGGCACGTTTGCTGATTTTTATAGAAGTCATGGCATTACATGGGAGCAGATGCACGGCTATCTTAAGCGGAATAAACTTAAGGTGGCAGGTTTGCCGGGATATGTAATGCTTACCGGCGGCTCCCGTTCGCGATGTCAGGAGATACCGTTCGAGGAAGTGATTTTTGAGGAGGCCGGTTTCCTTCCGGCAGATACGGGCAATATGATAACGGTGAAGGTCGACGGTCATGTGGCTGTCAGCTTTCCGGCTGATACTGATGTGGCTGTAATTGCAAGGTTCGTCAGAAGGATGGGAAAGGAGGCTGGCGATGTGGGGGCTTGAGCAGGGGCTGCGCCTGTGGGTATGCCAGCAGCCGGTATCAATGCGCTACGGCATACGTGGTCTTACCCAGATGGTATGGTCGTGGAAGGGCCATTCTCCGGCATCGGGCGATGTGTATGTGTTTTTCTCAAAGAACCGCAAGGCCATGAAGGCATTGAAATGGGACGGTGACGGATTTTTGATGTACACAAAAAGACTGTCGCAAGGCCGTTTCAGAGAGGTTCTGAAAAAGGGCGATGACGGCGTACGCAGGCTTCAATGGGACGATTTTTATATGCTGATGAGGGGGCTCACACCTGTGAAGGTGATGGTTGAGAATCGCTTCAGAATGGCTGCAAAATAAGCTGTAATATTCTATCAATCAGATAAATAAATAGCGTAAAAAGTTGCGAATGTCGGATATTTTTCGTAACTTTACACCATGAAAAAGAACGAGTTGATAGAGTTTTTGCAGCGCCAGAACGAGTTCCTTCAAGGACGGCTCGACGAGGCGTTGGCCTCTGTCAACTCGCTTACTTTGGCCAACGAAAAACTGGTGGCGACAGTCGATGAACTGCGCAAGCAGATAGCCTCGCTGGAAGATGTCATAAAGGGCAAGGGCGCGGAACTAAGCAAAGAGAAAGCCGCACGTCAGGCCGTGCAGCGTCTGCAAGGCTCGCCGTCGGAGCGTCAGGCGAAACCGACGGTGTCCGCCTCTTCCGAAACTCAGCAGCAGAAGCCACAGAAGAAACGCACCAACAACGGTGCCAAAAGAAAGACTCATCCGGAATGCGAGGTAGAGACCGTTGTAGTGGAGCCGGACAGCCCCGACTTCAATCCGGAGGCGGCAACGTTCATAGGAGAGTGCGATGTGGTGCGCTACGTCATGGAGCCGATGCGCTTCAAGAAAATAATCTACAAGGTCAGAAAATATGTTCAGGACGAGAAGATATACAAAGGCTCCGCCCCCGCCGCGCCGCTGCTCAACTCGCAGTACACTTCTTCCTTTATAGCCGGACTCACCGAGTTACGCTACTTGCATTGCATGCCTCTTGAAAACGCAGTCGAATACTTCCGCGCCCACGGCTTCGACCTTGACAAAGGCACTGCACAAAAACTGGTCAGCAAGGTAAAGATACATCTGGAAAATCTATACAAGGCGCTGGGTCAGGCAATAGTCGCGGACAATTATATCTGCGGCGACGAGACCTATCAGAAAGTGCGGCTGCAGGTGGCAACTCCTTCACGCGAGTTCGGGATAAGAACTTTATGTTTTTCAACCAAGCAAAAGACATAGAGTATTGGGCGGCCTTTCAAGGTCGCCTGATTTATTTGTACAGTTTGGTGTTAATCCCAGAGGACAAGCTGCCCGTTTGACTCGGGAACCTCAAAGTCAAAGTTCACTTCCGGCTTTGTGGCGAAGAAACAATACGCACCCATTGCCGCAAGCAGGTTCATGAGGAAGTTGTGTACACTACGATGGCGGGAGTGGACGAGCTGCGCCACATTCTTCAGCATGTCGTTTATGGATTCGATGATGCTCCTTTTACGAAGCATCATCCTGTCATAGAACGGCATGAGACGCTGTTTCATGTTCGAGCGAAGACCTGTCACAATATGTATGCCGTCATCCCAAAGATGCCCGAAAAGAGACTGCGATATATATCCCTTGTCAGCGTATAGTTTTCCAAACACCCTGTCAGTCAGCGTGTCGATGACTGCCTCATTGCGGTCGTCCACATTGGCGCGTGTCAGTACAAAGTTGATCAGCTCTCCTTTTTCGTTACATAGCAGATGCAGTTTGAAGCCGACATACCATCCCATCGTACTCTTCCCTTTGGCAGCAATATCCTTGAATACCTTCATGCTGAACTGGCGTTTGTTGTGTATGACCGGAATGCAGGTGCTGTCCACAAAACTTATCCCCGTGCACTCTCCGAAACACGCGAGCCGCAGGAACATGGTCATAGCCACAAAACATCGGGGCATGACCTCCACGAAGCGGTTGTAGGAGAATGTCTGCGGAAACAGATGCTTCCAGTGAATGCGCACACATCCCAGATAATAGTGCTTGAAGTTTCGGTACGAATTGAAGTGGAAACAGATCAGAATCGTGATGACCTCGGCATCCGACATCATGCGCTTTCTTTTCCGTTTTGGAGTGTCAGTTGTGGACGGAAGTGCATTTTTTGCCATCTCACCCTCAAATTCTTTGCAGAAATCATCTGCAATACAAAAAATTTCAGTAACTTTACTTTCGGTAATCATGATACAGTATTTATTTATTGATACCTCTAAATTACTAAATATCAGTGATATTACCAAAAGAATCGGCAACTTTTTCAAGCTGCCGATTCAACTTTTTATGGTGTTCCTTATCCCGAACTCGCGTCCTTCGGGAAGAAAGATCAAGAAAGGCTACATATGGGTGTTCGTCGGCATGACAACCGGGCTTGTGTACTTCTTCTATGACGACGGCTCCCGCTCGGCCGAAGTCTTCGAGCAACACATAAAAGGCTTCAACGGAGCCTTCCAGTGCGACTATTACTCGGGATACCGGCATATCGGAATCGGTGAGATGAGCGGGATAAAACGCTTGCCATGCCTGCAGCACATCAAGCGAAAGTTTCTCGATCTGAAAGACAATCCAAAGGCGCAGGAAATAGCAAAACTCTTCGGACTCCTTTACCACTTCGAACATCAGCACCGCATAGGCAAAGACGGATGGACGGCAGAAAAGCACCTTGAGTGGCGACAGCGATACTCCAAGGTGATGCTCGAGAAAATCCGCATGAGACTGACAGCAGTCAAAGACCGCATCGGCGTTCCTCCGGACGACCCGCTGCTTGCCGCCACCGAACATGCGCTCCGGCAATGGAACGAGATACCGCGCATCTTCGCCTCGCCAACCTATAAACTCGACAACAACGAGGTCGAGCGCATCAACCGCTACATATCCCTGACCCGACGCAGGCTGACAATCGGATCCCACTCAGGAGCCGAAGCTGCTGCCCTGTACCACTCGCTGGCAATCACCTGCCATCGCTGCAGCGTAAACGTCTTCGACTACTTCTGCGACATCATCGACCGGTGTGCCGCATGGCCACCAAACACCCCCATTGAAAAATACCGCGACCTGCTGCCCGACCGCTGGAGACCCTCACAAAAATAGCCGCCCAAAACCTGGACGGCTATCTTTTTAGCACCTACCTGCTATCGCGGACGGTTGTACTTATATACAGCTGTAAGAGTCTTACTTTTATAGCTGCTTCTGACAGGCTGCAAGAAATTGTGTTTGCTTTGAACAAAGCTGACACTTTAGAACTTATTTCTCAAATTGGCGCTATTCCTGAAGATATTGGACACGACTCTACAGAAGATTACAAAACAACATCGCCTCACGCTTTCTAAACTTGCGCGAGGCGATGTTGTTTTTATCTATCACCGGAAATGGTTATTCCTCTTTTCCATGGCAGTTCTTATACTTCTTTCCGCTGCCGCAAGGACAAGGATCGTTGCGGCCAACTCTCGGCTGAGCCTTGGCAGGCTGCTTTGTCTGAGCCGGACGGTTCACATTCTGAGCGGCCTGGCGCTGTGCGCTCTCACCGGGATATGAATCGCGGGTGGTGCTATAGTTGGCATAAGGGTTAGGCATGGTCTGTGAAGTGTATTCCCTGCGGATTTCCTGCTGCTGTGCCATGGCCTGACGTCTCTGCTCCTGAGCTTCGCGGGCTGCGGCCTCAGCGGCCTTTGCCTCAGCATAATCAGGCACGGCAAGCTTCCCTCTCATAAGAGTAGCCACCGACTTTGAATTCATCTCCCAAAGCATCTTCTTCCAAAGCTCATAGGCTTCGAGCTTATAGATCACCAGCGGGTCTTTCTGTTCATAAGAAGCATTCTGCACCGACTTGCGAAGCTCATCCATTTCGCGAAGCTGCTCCTGCCATGCCTTGTCTATACAAGACAGCAGCACAGTCTTCTCCCACGACTTAGTGAGGGCGGCGCAATTATTGTCGTAAGCCTCTTTTATGTCGCAGCGGATATTGAACATGCGGCGACCGTCTGTCACAGGCACGCCCACAAGCCCTGTAGCGCCTCTCTCCTCCACAAACTCTTTGATATATGGCATGGCACCTTCCGCCATTTTCTGCTTGTTGCGCGCATATGTGTTCATGGCAGACTCTGCAAGACGTTCGGTCATCACAGGGGCATCGAGCTTGGCATACTCCTCCTCGGTGAAAGGAAGCTCCATTGCAAGAGCCTTGCGCACCTCTTCGTCAAACTCCTTGAAACCTCCCTCATAGCGGCGAGAACAGAGTTCCTGCGATGTCTCATAAATCATATTTGCGATGTCGGTGCCGATGCGCTCACCTTTGAGGGCATTCTGGCGACGCCCGTACACACCTTTGCGCTGCGCGTTCATAACGTCGTCATATTCCACAAGGCGCTTACGTATGCCGAAGTTGTTCTCTTCCACACGCTTCTGGGCCGTTTCAATCGATCTGTTCACCATCTTTCCGTCGAGCATGTCGCCCTCTTCAAAGCCGAGACGGTCGAGTGTCTTGACAATGCGCTCGCTTGCAAACAGACGCATCACAGTGTCTTCAAACGACACGAAGAACACTGACGAGCCCGGGTCGCCCTGACGGCCGGCGCGGCCTCGCAACTGACGGTCTACACGGCGCGACTCATGACGCTCGGTGCCAATGATAGCAAGGCCGCCGGCATCCTTCACCTCCTGCGGGAGTTTGATGTCGGTGCCTCGGCCGGCCATATTTGTAGCAATGGTCACTGTGCCTTTCTTTCCGGCCTGCGCCACAATTTCAGCCTCTTTCTGGTGATACTTGGCATTGAGCACCTGATGAGGAATCTTGCGGAGCTGAAGCATCTTGGAGAGAAGTTCTGAAATCTCTACCGACGTTGTGCCCACAAGCACGGGGCGTCCGGCCTTAACCATATCTTCCACTTCCTGAATGACAGCGGCATATTTCTCCTTCTTGGTGCGATACACACGGTCATTCATATCGTTGCGGATCACAGGGCGGTTGGTGGGAATCTCTGTCACCTCAAGTTTATAGATGTCATAGAACTCTCCGGCTTCTGTCATCGCCGTGCCTGTCATGCCGGCAAGCTTGCGATACATGCGGAAATAGTTCTGAAGAGTGATAGTGGCATAAGTCTGGGTAGCAGCCTCAACCTTCACACCCTCCTTAGCCTCGATGGCCTGGTGCAAGCCGTCGCTATAGCGGCGACCCTCCATTATTCGCCCTGTCTGCTCGTCTACAATCTTGATTTTATTATCATCGATCACATACTCCACATCCTTGTCGAAGAGCGTGTAAGCCTTCAGCAACTGGTTTACGGTGTGAACACGTTCAGCCTTCACCGAATAATTCTGAAGAAGCTCGTCCTTCTTCTGCTGGTGCTCCTCTTTGGTGCCTTCTTCATTATCTACCGATGAAAGCTGCGATGCAATGTCGGGGAGTATGAAGAAATCAGGGTCCTGTGTTGTGCCGGTAAGCACCTCAATACCCTTGTCTGTGAGTTCAATGCTGTGATTCTTCTCATCAATCACGAAGAAAAGCGGCTCGACAGCCTTGGGCATCTCGCGGTTGTTGTCGGCCATATACTTGGCCTCAACCTTGAGGAGCAGTTGCTTTATTCCTTCCTCGCTGAGATAGCGGATGAGGGGGCCATGCTTGGGAAGGCCCTTATATACACGGAAAAGCGAGAGTCCGCCGTCCTCGAGCAGCTGGTCTGCCGTAAGAGGCTTCTTCCCTTCCTCACGGTTTTTATCAAATTTTGCAATCTTTTCGGCATCGCCGCTCATAGCGGCCGAAATCTTCTCTTTAGCCTCAAGAAGCAAGCCCTGCACAAGTTTGCGCTGCGCGTTTACCACTTTCTCCACATTGGGCTTGAAGTCATTAAACATCTGGTCATCACCCTTTGGCACCGGTCCGGATATGATAAGCGGAGTTCTGGCATCGTCGATAAGCACAGAGTCAACCTCATCGACAATGGCATAATAATGCTCGTCGCGCTGCACAAGATCGGATGTCTGTGTGGCCATATTGTCGCGCAGATAGTCGAAGCCGAACTCATTGTTTGTTCCGAAAGTGATGTCGCAGCGATAAGCCCTGCGGCGTTCCTCGGAGTTAGGCTCGGTTTTGTCGATGCAGTCTACAGTAAGACCATGGAACTGATAGAGCGGGCCCATCCATTCGGAGTCACGTTTAGCCAGATAGTCATTCACGGTCACTACGTGCACACCTTCTCCGGTGAGAGCATTGAGGAACACAGGGAGCGTGGCCACAAGGGTCTTACCCTCGCCGGTGGCCATCTCGGCAATATTGTTAGAAGCCTTCTCTCCATTCATAATGCCATGCAGCACCATGCCACCGATAAGCTGCACATCATAATGCACCATATCCCAGGTCATCTGGTTTCCGCCGGCAATCCAGCTGTTGCGATACACAGCCTTGTCGCCCTCTATCGACACGAAGTCTTTCCCTGCAACGGCAAGCTCGCGGTCTGCCTGTGTGGCAGTCACCTCTATGAGTTCATTCTGTGCGAAGCGTCTTGCGGTTTCTTTCACAACGGCAAACACCTCGGGAAGCACCTCGTCGAGACGGCGTGCATACATCTTGAACATCTCCTCGCGCAGTTCGTCGATTTTCTTCCAATACGGTTCGCGCTTGTCATAATCAAGAGTTTCAAGCTCGGTGCGGATTTCAGCCATCTTGTCCTTATACTCCTTGGCTTCGCCGCGCAATCCATCGCGAATCACCTCGATGCGACCGCGCAATTCATCATGAGAGAGATTCTTAATTTCCTCACTTATAGGATTTATCTCCTTCTCGAGGCGTTGCCAGAGAGGGCGCACTGCACGTTCGCTCTGGTCGCCGAAAATTTTCTTCAGTATATTAGTTAATCCCATGGATTTTTATTTTTTACAAATTTAATGATTTTTATTCAGCCGTCGCCAATCTTCAGGCCAAATAATTGTTTCGCCCCCTGCGGGCATGTCGGTCACTGCTGATTCAAAGCCGGGAGCTCCGCTATTTGCGAGGCAACGAAACCGGCTTCGACACAGCCCCGTTAGGCGAGCGGATGCGAAGCACCTGCGTCACGGTGGGCGCAAGGGCTGTGGCATCGACAGGCGTTTCGATCGTGACAGGCGCTATGCCGCAGCCCATGATAAAGAACGGGCTTAGCACCATGCTCGAACGCGCCACCTGGACGTCGTTAGGGAATCGGGTGTCGTCTACAATGTTCCATCCCTCGTTAAACTCCAGCACAACATCGCCGCCAGTCTTGGGGTCAGTTCCCAGACGAAGGGCTTCCATTTTCGGAAGCGCCGAAGTCATTATGTCGCCCATTGTGTAGGCGTCGTTCACGCCGCTCATTCTCACAAGGAAATCGCGCGAAGCCTCGGCCACCTCGTTGAGATCGAGCTTCATGGCCTCTATCTGTTTGTGGTCGAGATAGACATGGCTTCCGCTGTAGGTATCCACATAATCTCCATTGCCATAGCGGGCGGAAAGATAGGAATTAAGAAGAGAGAGGGCACGCTTCACGGAGAAATCACCGGTGGGTGTGCGATATTTTGGATCGTCGGCCACCGCATCGTCATAATAACCGGTCGACGCCACATACACAAGCGTGTTGTCAAGGCCGACATACTTGTCAATAGCCTCAAACAGGCGCGACAACTGGCCGTCAAGCCGGATGTAGCTGTCTTCAAGTTCATAGCGGAAATCTCCGTCACTCACATATTTATAAGGCTGGGCGGTATACGCGAGGTTCAGCATCTCTATGGCGTCGCCTCTGCGGCCCACCTTCAGGTCTTTCAGATAAGATATGGCAACATCCGTAATCTCGGCGTTGACCATTGGCGACGACAGATACATGCGATAGACACTTCTGTCGGCCGTGGGGAACGTATGCTTGAACTCATACATGCGTTTCTGGTCCGGAAGACCCGGATAACGCGAAATAGGCATCGACGGCTTCCACTGCATGGTGTCGAGCCGCGATGTGATGGGGTTGCTGTAGTTGCGCTGGGTCAGCTCATTGGGCACTTCTCGATAGTAGGTGGTAGTGGCCCATTTCCCGGTGTTGTCATTAATCCAGAATGCCGACGACCCTGCATGACCGGCCATTATTATTGCCTGCTGCGGGTCGGGGGCGATTGAATATATGCCGGCCACACCGGCGCCGTCGATTGCAAGTTCGTCGCTGATTGTCGATAGCCTGAGATTCGCGGGAGAATACGTCTCGCTTGTGAAATTTCCAATCATCGACGTGTCGTGGAGAGCGGGCACTATTTCTTTCGTGTCCGGGTCATACACCTTGGCCGATGTCACGCCATTATGGCGGGGATAGCCTCCGGTGTAGACCATGGCAGTGCCGCTCACATTGTCCAGCCCTGTCACCTTATAGTCCACATCCTTCACAAAAGCCCCGTCTCTCATAAGTTTGCGGAATCCATTCTCTCCGAACAGATTCTGCAGATATTCGATATAATCGGTGCGGAGCTGGTCCACCATTATACCCACCACGAGCCTTGGGCGCGAGGGGTCGGCGCAGAGCATCGTATTGATGCCCACAAGTCCGCATATCACCGATGTTATCAGACGATTCATTTCGCTCCTTTTTTGTTGTTACTGATTGCGCGACGCGACTTCTCACTATTTTTCGCTCGCACACGTGCCGGGCGTCCCGATGAAGAGGAACCCCTATTAATATTATAACTTTCTTTATGGGCGATTATTGCGTAGGTTGAAGAGAGCAGCAGGGTGGCCGCCATCAACGGGAAAAAAGCGGGATTGCCGCTCTGGCTCTGGAACGGCCAGAACACAAGCATACACAATGTCGCCACAATATTATACCATGCCATCGCCACTGCCGCATGACGCAACGCACAGCTCCACACACACACCGCCATTATCAGCTGCAGCGGATTCAACCACAGTATAAGCGTGTTGGGAGAGGTGGCCTCATGAACAGACACAAACACGAGGAATGCCACTAACGACCCTGCCAGCCCCAGCAAGAAAAACCACAGGGAATATGCCCAGCGGGTTATACGCCTGCGGCGATAGTCCACCGCACACAATGTCACGGCCAGCAAAAGAGCCACTATCGATACAAACAGCGGAGACTGCCACCATGGTGTCGGGGGAAGTGTGGCGCAGGCAACACCCTCGTTGAGCACATTCTGTCTCTTCACAAGGCTTCTGCCGTCGGCAAGCCGCGCCGTCTCCATCTTTTTCATCATCTCCACAGGCACAAACATCTCCTCCCTTGAATTGAGCGAATAGTCTATTCCGGATCCAAGGGCAAGGTCTATGCCGAACTGATACCACGGATAATCTCTATGATACGCCCTCATCTCATTGCGGAATGTAGCATAGGCCACACTGTCGGGATATGCCACTCTCGACGACACGGCATCATCTATGCGGTCGAGGATGCGCGTGGCACAGTTATCTTTGACATAGTTATAGCGATACCGGCAGTTCTGCGGGAGTGCCTCCGTCTGCAAGAGAGCAAGAAGTTTGCGTGCCTCGGGCTGAGTTAGATTCAGCTCCTGCTCCACCACCTTTGAGCCTCGCTTCTGATACTCCGGAAGGAACCATGCAAACGGATAGCCTACACACATGTAGTCGGTCTCGCCTTTCACGAAACGATACACAAAGTTCGGTTCCCTGAAATTAAACATTCCGAAATTCCACACAGAGTCTCTCCCCTCCCCCTTTACTCTCACGGCGGAATGTCCGCAAAGCTCATAGATTTCAGGGCCGGGATAGCAAGTGACCACGCTCACAGTCAAAGAGTCGGCAAAAACTTCAGAATCAGCATAATGAAACACATTATGCGAATTATTCGCGTCGGCACGCGCAGTGACGCAATGCCATGATAGCGCCATGACAATAAAAATTGCCATGGCGCCTACGAATGATCTATTTAAATTGTGGTCAAACAATTCTTTTATTTCAATTTCCGGTGCCGTAATCTCTGCCGGGCATGTAAGCCACACGCCCGCCGGCACTTTAAATCGCACTTCAATTAATACTCACAGGCTTTAGGATAGCGCGGGAAGGGAATCACGTCGCGAATGTTCTGCATGCCGGTCACAAAGAGCACAAGACGCTCGAACCCGAGGCCGAAGCCGCTATGAGGCACAGTGCCGTATTTGCGGGTGTCCATATACCAGTCCATGCCGGTGAGGCCAAGTTCTTCAATTCGCTTCTGAAGCTTGTCGTAGTTCTCCTCTCTCTGGCTGCCCCCTATGATCTCGCCGATTTTCGGGAAAAGCACATCCATTGCGCGCACTGTCTTGCCGTCGTCGTTGAGTTTCATATAGAAAGCCTTTATCTCTTTGGGATAGTCGGTGAGAATCACAGGCTTCTTGAAATGTTCCTCCACGAGGAAACGCTCATGCTCTGAAGCAAGGTCAACGCCCCAATACACCGGGAACTCGAATTTCTTGCCGCTTTCCTCAAGAATCTTCACGCCTTCAGTGTAGGGAAGACGCACGAAGTCATTTTCCACAACAAATTTCAGGCGGTCGACAAGCTCCTTGTCGAAATGGTCGTTGAGGAAACGGATATCGTCTTCGCAATGCTCAAGAGCATAGTTGATGCAATATTTTATGAACTCTTCCGCGAGGTCCATGTTGTCGGCAATCTCATAGAAAGCCATCTCCGGCTCCACCATCCAGAACTCCGAAAGATGTCGGGGTGTGTTTGAATTTTCAGCTCTGAACGTAGGGCCGAACGTATAGATGAGGCCGAGGGCTGTAGCGCCGAGCTCACCCTCGAGCTGACCCGACACTGTGAGGCTCGCAAGCTTCCCGAAGAAGTCCTGGCTGTAGTCGATATTGCCGGCCTCATCTTTCGGAAGGCCGTTGAGAGGAAGGGTGGTCACCTGGAATTGAGCGCCCGCTCCCTCGCAGTCGGAAGCAGTGATCAGCGGAGTGTGAAAATAAAAGAAACCCTTGTCGTTGAAAAATTTATGAATTGCATATGCCAGAGCATGACGGATCCTGAGCACGGCGCCGAATGTATTGGTGCGCGGGCGCAGATGCGCTTTCTCCCGCAAGAATTCAAGTGTGTGTCCCTTCTTCTGAAGAGGATAGTCTACCGGGGCTGTGCCATAGACCTCAAGTTCGTCGGCCTGAACCTCCACGCTTTGCCCTGCTCCCTGAGAAGCCACAAGCCGTCCCTGCACGTGTATGCTCGAACCGGTGGTGATTGGCTTCAGTGAGTCGTCGGAGAACTTGGAGAGGTCGAACACAATCTGCAGATTATTTATTGTGCTTCCGTCATTAAGAGCCACAAACTGCACATTCTTATTTCCTCGGCGGGTGCGAACCCATCCTTTTACGTCCACAATCTCTCCTGCGGAAGCCGCGCCGCCGGCAAGGATTGCGGCTACTGTCTTTCTTCTGATATCCTGCATATTATTTTGTATGTGTCTGAGGATTAACCCGACTTCCGGATTAATCCTCAGACAATAAAAAATTATTCGAATGAACCCATGCGGAGGAAGTTAACCTCTTCCTGTGTGAGGTAACGCCAGCGTCCGCGAGGCAGATTCTTTTTCGTGAGACCGGCAAAATAAACGCGGTCAAGTTTTGTCACCCTATATCCGAGGCTCTCGAAAATGCGGCGCACGATTCTGTTTCGCCCGCTGTGGATTTCGATGCCGGCCTGGTTTCTGTCGGTTTCGCTCACATAGCTTATGGCATCGGCATGAATTTCGCCGTCGTCGAGAGTGATGCCGTCGGCTATGCGCTGCATATCCTCTTCGGTGATGTCTTTGTCAGTCCACACCTGATAGATTTTTTTCTTCACAAATTTCGGGTGTGTGAGCTTGGAGGCAAGGTCGCCGTCGTTGGTGAGAAGGAGCACTCCCGTTGTGTTGCGGTCAAGACGGCCCACAGGATAAATTCTTTCCTGGCAGGCATTCTTCACAAGGTCGAGCACTGTGAGACGCCCGTTGGGATCATCGCTTGTTGTCACGCAGTCTTTAGGCTTGTTGAGAAGCACATAGCATTTGCGCTCCGGAGTTACCACCTTCTCGTCATATTCAACCACGTCGTTGCGAGTGATTTTTGTGCCGAGCTCGGTCACAACCTCACCGTTCACCTTCACAAGACCCTGAGTGATATATTCGTCGGCTTCGCGGCGTGAGCAGATGCCGGCATTTGCCATATATTTGTTAAGACGAATCTGTTCGCTCGGGTCGATATCTTCAAGCACATAATCCACCTGCTTCGGGCGCGGGGTGAATTTCATATTGTTCTGCTGCTTGCGGAAGTTCTGGTTGCGGTTGTTGTAGCCACCCTGACGGTTCATGTTGTTGTAGCCGCCCTGACGGTTCATATTGTTGTAGCCGCCCTGACGATTATTGTTGTTGTAGCCACCCTGGCGGTTCATGTTGTTGTAGCCGCCCTGACGGTTCATGTTGTTGTAGCCGCCCTGGCGGTTCATGTTGTTGTAGCCGCCCTGGCGGTTCATGTTGTTATAGCCGCCCTGACGGTTCATGTTGTTGTAGCCGCCCTGACGGTTCATGTTGTTGTAGACGCCCTGGCGGTTCATGTTGTTGTAGCCGCCCTGACGGTTCATGTTGTTGTAGCCGCCCTGGCGGTTGTTATAACCGTTCTGGCGCGGCTGATAGCCATTCTGGCGTGGCTGATAGCCGCCCTCAGCCGTGGGCTGATAAGTTGAGTCCGCTGCCTGCTCAGTCTTCTCGCCTTCTGCATCGGTCGACGGAGTGTGCTGCTGATACCCCTGCTGGTGATAACCGGCGCGGTCATAATGATTGTTGTAGTTGTTGCCACGGTTGTAGCCGCCCTGTCTCTGCTGATATCCGTAAGGTCTCTGCTGATACCCCTGCTGGCGGTCGCCATAGGCACGGGTCTGGGGGCGGTCGCCGGGCTGGCGGTCGTCATTAGGATAGTTCACCTTTTCATAACGGTTTTCAGTTTCCCCGACTTCGGAAGCCCCTGCTGACGGAGCGCCGATTCTCGGACGTTTTGGTTTCTTTTCTGCTTCCATTATTACAAAATTTTAATCGGACGACACTGCCCTCACGGCAGGCGGCCGGTTGAAAGGGTTATTGTATATGAGTTTTTTTTGGCTTTATATTCTATTGTTTAAATCTGTCTGTCAATAAATTAAAATTCACGACATCAATTATTCGAGACTATCCCAGCCAGGAGCAAGTCTCGACGCGCAAAATTAATAAAAAAATTGCATAACACCAACGCTTTTATAGCGAAACGTGTAAAAAGATTTTTATTTGCGCAACAAAGGGATGAAGCGCCGGGCGCGTCATCCCTTTGTCTGATGCTGTCTTCATTTTGCATTCGTTTCCACAATCGTTGGAGCGAAGCATGCGGGAATGTCCATCATTTGCGCTTCGCGCCTGTCATTTTCTCAAGGCCGGAGGCTATGATTTCGAAAATCTCATCCACCTTTCCCGACCCGTTGACGGGCATATACTTCCCCTCGTTGTGGTAGTAGTCGCGAAGCGGCGAGGTCTGCTTGTGATACACTTCGAGCCTCTTGCGGATGGTGTCAATATTGTCGTCGGCACGGCCGGTCTGCTTTCCCCTGTTGAGCATTCTGTCCACAAGTTCCTCCTCCGGCACTTCAAGTCCCACCACTGCGTGAAGGTCAGTGCCTCTTTTCTGAAGAAGACCTTTCAGGGCCTCCGCCTGTGGGATAGTTCTCGGGAAACCGTCGAAAATCACTCCCGACTTCCCTTTTGCCTCCTTTTCAAGCACATCGTCAAGTATGCTTATCATAAGGTCGTCGGGAATAAGCTGGCCCTCGTCAATATAGCCTTGCGCTATTTTGCCGAGTTCTGTCCGGCGTTTGATATGGTCGCGGAGAACTTCTCCTGTAGAAATGTGATGCAGTCCATACTGCTCAATTAATTTTTCGCTCTGGGTGCCTTTGCCGCTGCCGGGAGCTCCGAAAAGAACAATATTCAACATAAGATTTAAGATTTAACAGTGTTATTTCACTCCTCTATGGCATAAATATCTTTTAGATTGCGCACTTTGCCGTCGAGGTCGAGGCCGTAGCCTATGATAAATTTCGGAGGTATGGTGAATGCCACATAATCGGGTTTGAACCCTGTCTTTGAACTTTCGGGCTTGTGAAGAAGTGTGACAAACCTTATAGAATTAGGATTGCGCTTCTTGAGGTCGGCAATCATCTGAACTGCCGTGAGACCCGTGTCGACAATATCTTCAACAATCACTACGTCGCGCCCGTCGATGTCTTCAGTAAGCCCCACAAGCTGCTTCACATCGCCTGTAGAGCTTAGACCGTCATAACTCTTATATCTTACAAATGAAACTGTGGCATCGTTCAGCCCGGCCTCTCTCACGAGGTCGGCCGCAAATATGAATGCACCGTTGAGCACACAAAGAAACACCGGCTTCTTCCCTTCAAGGTCACGGCGAAGCTCTGAAGCCACGCGTTTTACCTGCTCCTGAATCTCTTCTCTTCTAAGATACGGCACAAAGGAAAGGCCGTCTACTATGACTTTATCTTCCATGACAACAAAGTTAATAAATAGCCCCGGATTATGCAATAGCACTATCCGGGGTCGAAAGGAATAAATATGAAAATTTTTAACGTTTCAATATTTTTTTGCCACCTATTATATACAATCCCGCGGGAAGGGAGTTTATCTGTTCCGGGGTTGCATTTTTGTGAAGCAGTATGCCGGTGGCTGAATAAACGTCGGAGCTTTCGTCGGAGTCTACACCCACGCTTTCCACGGCGGTATGATATTTGTAATATAGATCAAACTCTTCAGTGCTCATGATCTTGACCTCCGATGGGGCGTCAGGCGTCACTTTGAGATAAGCTGTATTGGCAGGGATGGTCTCGATGTCGGCCGTGATGAAACCGAACGAGCCATCGGCACAGCGTCCGGGCACCCTCATGGTCTTGGGGTCATAGGTAGTGAAGTTCTCATGGCCACCTTTGTCGCAATTGAAATATGTGCCAGACAAGCAGTTGTCGCTCATTGATATTCCCGAGCCTCCCACATACAAGCGATTGTCTGAAGGATTAACGCCTGCGCATTTCACAATCACGGGGGTTGATTCAGCCACAGTGCCGTCAACCTCTTTAAGCTCGGCAGCCCCGAGGAAGGTGCGGTTCACATAGTAGAATTTCACTCCGTCGGAATAAGCGGAATATGGGAAAGAAGTATAAAGCGACGCATAGAGGGCGCCGTTGGCATCCACTGTTGACTGCACGCCAAAAAAGTTTTCGCCATCAGAAGTGATCGGCTTGATATACCATTTCTGATAATCACCTGTGGTGGCAGTCGACATGCCGCCGAGATCGCGGTTCCCTACGGTTCCATCACCGAGATAACGTGTGGCGCCGTTGTATGTGCCGTAAGCTTTATATAGAGTCTGTCCGTTGGCGGAACCTACTTCTCGCAAACGCAGATAATGGTCGATTATTTCATAAATGCCGGTCCCCTGGGCGGTTATGTCATATTCGCCCGACACGGGTTTCACATATAGCACAGAAGCCGCGTCGCCACTTACGACGTCGAAATTCTTCTGAAGTTTTATAGCCTGAAGGTCGGCAGATGTAGAGCCAAGGTCTATTCTTCCGCGATAGTCAATCACCGACACCCATCGCTCAGTCTTGTAGTTCTCTACACGATAATATCCTTCGCCGTTCAAATCAGCCATTGCGGGCATGGCAGCTGCCATGGCAAGAGAGAGAATTAGAATATGTTTCATTATTTTGCAGTGTGCGGCAGCGCAGTATGCGCATGCCTGACTATGTTAAATATCAACAATAAAGTGAGAATAAAAAATTACCCTAAAGATGGGAAACGCCACCGGGCGCTTACCCGTCTTTAGGGTTTATAACGCATTTTTCACGCGAAATATTTCACCGTGAAAATATTATTTTGCAGGCTCTGCGATACAGATAGCCACGCGGTTCTGTACAGGATCTGCATAAGGCTGTGCCTCAGCTTCGCCCATGCTCTTCACTGTCATGCGTGATGCGGAGATGCCGTAGTTGTTGCGAAGTGCTGTTGCAACGGCCTCTGCACGCTTAGCGGCAATACGGAGGTTGAGCTGGAGTGAACCTGTGCCCTTGTCGGCGTAACCTGTGATTGTCACATGAGCATCGGGATGCTCCTGGAGGTAGTCGGCGATAGCAGCCACCTTGGTCATCTCGCTTGAAGAGACAACTGTCTTGTTGATTTTGAAGAAAACGTCGCGGCGCATAGCCTCAACCTCCTTCTTGGCGGGAGTCTCCACGGGAGCGGGCACCTCTACAACCTTCTCGATGATTCTCTCGATAACCTGGGGCTCCTGAACCGGAGTCTCGATTACGCGGGTAACAGTCTCAGACTTGGGACCGAAAGCATACTTCACGCCTACGAGGCCGTTGAAATACCAGTCGGTGTTTGAACCTCTCTTAGAGTTGTAGTTGTCGCTCAAAGTGTTGGCCATGAGTTCGAGTCCTACCTGAAGACGGTCGGTTACGTTGAAGTTAACGTCCACGCCGAATTGGCCGAGGAAACGAGCCTTTGTGCCGTCCCATGCGTTTTCGAGCATCATGTAGTCAGCGCCCATGCCGTTGTCTGTGCGGAATGCGCTGTTGATCTTGTTGGCCTCATCGTTGCTGAAACCGATGTTCAAACCGATACCGGCAATGAGGTTAACCTCTACAAGACGGTTGGGGTTGAAGCCGCCGATAAGGTTGGTCATGTCAACAACTGCGTCTACAGTAGGAGCAACATAGTTCCATTTCCATCTGTAGCCTTTGTAGATGTTGTCGAAGGGGATGTTGCTCACACCCTTGCTCTGCCATGCGTTAACCGCGAAGCGAGCACCGATATAGGGGTTGAACTTGTAGCCTACGGCAAGCTGAGCATTAGGGCTGAGCAATTTGCCGAACGCGCCCTCACCGAGGGTCTCCTGAAGGCCAAACTGAGCCTGTCCGTACCAGTGGGGTTGGAATACATATTCCGTGACTGTTTCCTGAGCGTTGGCACACACACCACCGAGCAGAAGAGATGCAGTCAGAAGAATCTTATTTAATTTCATTGTTTGAATTCTTTTTGGGTTCTGTAATTCTAATGAAAAAGGGAATGTCCGGATTCATCCGTCCGGAAGAGCCCGGACATTCTCATTTTCTCAATTATTTTTTCACAGTGATGTAGTATGCACGGGTAGAAGTGTAGCCTCTATAGTCAAGAGCCTGATAGAGCACCTCGTAAATCTTGCCTGCCTCAAGCTTGTCAGCATTGATTGCGAATCTGTGCTGGTTGCCTGTTGCAATCTTGTTCATGCTGCCGTTGTTCTCGTTGAGAGCTCTGAGGTCGGCATTAACCTTGTTACCCTTGCTGTCGTAAACGCCGGTGATTGCAACATACTTCTTGTAAGAAGGAACGATGAGCTCTGCATTGTAAGATGTGCAGAAGATATCGATTGCGTTGCCGCCCTCTGCGTTGAACACTGTAGGAGCAGTAACCTTGGTTGAAAGGTGGTGAGGACCGTTTGCATTAGCATAGAATGCCATAACCTGGAGATAGCCGTTGGGATCTTCAAGAATCTGGTTGATCTTTCTTGCAATCTTGTTGTAGAGGTCAACAAAGCGGTTGAAGTGGCTGAGCTTGCCGGAAATTTCCTCACGGATTTCATCGAGGATATTACCGATCTGATCGGTGATCTGACCCTGGAGACCTTCGAGCTGACGGTTGATTTCGTCAATCATGTCGTTCACCTGAGTTGTGAGCTGATCCTTGATGTCGTCAACCTGAGCCTGAGAGTTGTCTACAGCCTGCTGGATAGCATCGATAAGCGGAGCGAGGTCGCCTGAACCGACACCCTCTGCGCCATTCTGGCTAAGTATGATCTTAGCGTCTTCACCGAGCACACCGATTATATGGTCAGGATCGTTTTCATAACCTGCTTCGTAAACGGGAAGACCGGAAAGATCGATCACGATGCCGCCTTCCATTGTCACAGTAGTGTCAACCTTATCAAGCTCGATTAAGATATGCTCGAAACCGCCGAGATCTTTAAACTCAAACTTGATTTTCTTGCTGAGCTCATCGAAGTAGTTGTTGAAATACTCTGTAAGCGGTGAGAACTCGTGGAGCTTATTGTCTACTGTGAAGCCGAAGCCTGAGCGGTAGCTCAAGGGGCGGAATGTAGTGGCTGCGATATCATAGCCTGAAATCACGCTGTTCTCAAATTTATTGCCTTCCTGGTCAACATCATCCCAAGACACTTTCAACGCATAAGCGTCAAACTTGTTGTTGAACTGCTGAACGAGAAGCTTAGCAAGTTCGGCGAAGTCCTGACGAGTGCGGTTCTTGATAGCATCCTTGAATGCTTCGAGAAGACCGGGCTCAACTTCAAGACCGATCTGGCTAACAGCCTTCTCTACGTCAGTGGCCTTAACGGTAGCACGGTGGAGACCGTTGCCGCTGCGTTCACCGGCAGCGCGGGTGAACCCAAACTTGAAGAGAGTTTCGTTATCTTTCTCAAGCACAAGGTCTTCGAGAATTGTCTGGTCAAGTGAATTGACGAGCTTAGCCCTTACGCCTGTGAAATCGTTTGCTGTCGGGTTGAGTGTAACATACACATCTCCGAGTGAGCCGAGCGTCATTGTGTTGCCCTTGATAAACTCTGAAGGAGCGCCGATTGCAGCGAGGTTCAAATTCTCATAAAGATTCTTTGCATAGTCTGTCTGGCCATACTCCAGTTTAGAGTCATCATTCGGGAAGGTCACATCGTTTACACCGTTATAGAGGTAGTTTGCGAGAACAGAAGTGCTGAAACCTATAGGGAAATCAAGACCTCCGAAGATAGGATTCACTACTCTCTGAAGCTGAATGCTTGTGATGAGGCGAGCGAGTTTATCCCAAAGGAATGAGAACTGCTTTTCAACCTTATTATTGAATTCTTCAATAGCATCAAGTCTACCCTCAGCGAGACCAAGGGCTGTCTCTACATTATTGATAGCACCGCGAAGCTCTGTGCCGAGTGCATCAAGGGCTGTATTGAGAGCTGTGATCTTATTTTCAAGTTCGGTTTTGAAGCCGTCGATCTCTCCTTTGGTGTAATAATCATTGAACTTCTGCTCAAGTTCACCCACCTTGGTATTAAGAGTAGAGATTGCATTTTCATTAACGATTGCTTTGGCGAGAGCTTCAGCTGCTTTAGCCTTGGCATCAGCAACATCCTGAGTAAGTGTTGCGATATTTTGCTCAATTGTGCTGAGTTTGGTTGTAATATTGCCAAGCTCTGTCTGAAGATTGGTGATGTCCCCCTGAAGATTGCCCACAAGTGTGTCGAGGCCGTCAAGACGGGTGTTGATTCCGGCGATAGTCTGGTTAAGTTCACTCACTGCTGTCTCGAGCATAACTGTGAGTTGATCCTTGACTGTGTTCAGCTCGTCTTTTGTAGCAAAGTTGTCGAGTTTACCTGAAATAACGTCAATCTCACTCTCCAAACCGTCTACGCGGCTACTGAGAAGCAAGAGGTCGTTTACTACTTTCTGAAGATCAGTGTTTGTAGCAAAATCGCCTGCTGCGATAAGGCCGTTGATAAGGTTGTCGAGATTCTGCTTGAAGGCCGGGTCTGTGATGTTGCGGAGCGCCGCAATCTGCTCACTAAGATCAACCTGGGCAACGAGCACCTGACTTCTGAAATCAGACTCGGTGTCCTTACAAGAAGTGAACGTGCCGACTCCACCCGTCGCTACTGTCAGCAACAGCAAGCCGTTGACTAATTTTCTATTCATTCCTTTTAGTTTTGAATTAATTATTGTTAGTTTGTTTAGTTTATTTTCTGATAAGCAATGCGAGCCATCCCAGCCTGATTCGCGCAAACCGGCTGGCGCCCAAAGCGTTACCTGTGGAAATTTGACAAAAAGCATAAACCCTGTGCCATTCTTTGCTCGAATTCGCACAGAATTTGGCTACAAAGGTAAGACTCTTTAGTAAATCTAACAAATTTTTAATGAAAAATATTTTAAGAAAGTGAAATTTAACTAAATTGACCATAAAATACCCTATATCAACCACTCAAAGATTTATTTCAAATGTTAATTTTAACAAATCATCCACTCCTCCCACATATATCGCCTTAATTTATATATGTTTTTTGGCACAACCATCTTTATTTTTCCAACTTTTTGTGTAATTTTGCATTCTTAGCGACTTTTTACTCTCAATATATTATATATGACAAGACGATTCCTCTTGACAATAACTCTTCTCGGGTGCCTCTCTCTTCACGCATCCGCTCAATTCGCAAAAATTGCAAAATGGTGCGGCGACAATAATGTGGCCAACAATCTTGACGTGGCTATAACGGCAGGCACTGACGGGCTCGGCTTAGAAGCATCCACACCTGTCACCCGGTGGGCATCGCTTCGAGCCGGGGTGCAGTGGCTCCCGTCGTTCCATATGCCGATGCATTTCGACATTACTACATTCTCCGGAGGCCTCGAAGGAAACAACATCAGCCATGTGCAGCAAATGCTGTATGACATGACCGGCCTTGAGATGGACGACAAGGTGAAGATGATTGCAAAACCGACCGTGGTTAATTTCAAATTGCTCGTAGATGTTTACCCTTTCCAAAACAATCGCCACTGGCATTTCACGGCAGGCTTCTTCATGGGGAACCGCACGATCGCAAAAGCGGTGAATGCTAAAGAGGAGATGCCCACGCTTGTTGCCCTAAACATCTACAACCGGGGATATGAATATTTCACAAACATCGAGGATGTGACTGACGTAAACATCGGAGGCAGCAATTACATCGACCCTGACAAAGTGGAAGAGATACAGGCAAAGTTTCACGAATACGGCCACATCGGAATCCACATCGGCGATTTCAAAGACGGGAAACCTTATTATATGGAGCCTGACACCGACGGCTCTGTAAGCGCGAAAGCCTACACCAACCGCTTCAAGCCTTATCTTGGATTCGGCTACAGCGGAGCAATCGACAAGGAGAAACGCTGGAATGTGGGCGTAGAAGCCGGCGCCCTTTTCTGGGGCGGCGCACCCGACGTGATCAACCATGACGGCGTGAACATGACCAAGGACCTCGACAACATCCGGGGACGTGTGGGCGACTACATGAAAATCGTGAAAGCCCTGCCGGTATATCCCGTGATCGATTTCAAAATAAACTACACCTTCTTCTGACCCTCCCCCCGCATTAGCAAAAGCCCTCCTCTCAGCAGAAGCAGACCCCTCTCCGCCCGGCTTTAGCGGAAGCCCCCGCCCCTTTTATGCTCCTTTGTGGCGCACGCAGGGCGTGTGCATATCCATTCAGCTCCAATATATAATATCCCCACGTGTAAACACGTTTTATAGCCATGAAATGTCATGGCTTTTCTTATTTATATATAGCGGCCGCCTGCATGGCTGCCCTGCTCTTTTTGCCGGGATGCAAGTCGGCCAAGCTCTCCGATGCCAACGAGGCTTTTGACCGCGGAGAGTATTTCGACGCCCAGAAGATCTATCGCAAAGTCTATAACCGCCTCACAAAAAGGGAAGACCGTCCGCTGCGCGGAGAAGTGGCCTTTAAACTCGGGCAATGCTACACAAAACTAAACCGAGCACCGCAAGCCGCCGCAGCATACCAGAACGCGCTGCGCTATGAGTATCCCGACTCCTCCGCCTATCTTTATCTCGGCAAAGCCCTGCAGGCCGACGGCAAGTATGGCCCGGCTATCGACGCCTACACCAACTACCTTGAATATCAGCCCGACGACCTCCTTACAAAGGAGGCCTTAAAAGGGTGCCGAATGGCTATTGCCGCAAAGCAGAAGCCTAAAACAAGATATGTGGTGAAAAATGCCAAGATTTTCAACTCGCGACGCGCTGACTTCGCACCTATGTATCTCGACAAAAGCTACGACCAGATTTTCTTCACCTCCACCAACGAGAAAGTAACCGGCGACAAGAAATCGGAAATAACGGGCATGAAGAAGGGCGACATCTATTTCAGCAAGAAAAATGAACGGGGGCAATGGCAACAGCCTGAGCCGGTGGAAGGGGAACTCAACAGCGACGCCGACGAGGGCATTGTCTCCTTCACTCCTGACGGACAGACCATGTATCTAACCAAAGCCCGCCGCTCTGAGACATCGAGCACGTCTGTTGAAATCTATACTTCTCGAAGAAGCGACGCTACATGGAGCGCCCCGCAGAAATATGAGATCACAGCCGACACACTCTCGGCGGTAGGACACCCTGCGGTGTCGGCCGACGGCAGGTACCTCTATTTCTGCAGCGATATGCCCGGAGGATACGGCGGACTCGACATATGGAGAGTGAATCTAAATGACCGCGTGGGCTCTCTCGAAAACATGGGGCCGCAGATCAACACACCCGGCAATGAGTCGTTCCCTTATTCTCGCACTGACTCTCTGCTCTATTTTGCGAGCGACGGACACCCCGGATTCGGAGGGCTCGACATTTTCAAGGCTAAACTCAACACCACGGGCGAATATTGGAGCGTAGAAAACATGGGGCAGCCTGTCAACAGCGCTGGCGATGACTTCGGAATAACGTTCGGCCAGGGCGAGACCGGCTATTTCAGTTCCAACCGTGGCGACGCGAGAGGCTATGACCATATTTTCAGTTTTGAACTTCCCGACATACACATCACAATCTCCGGATGGGTGCTCGACAAGGATGAGGAGCCTGTGCCCAATGCCATTATCCGAATAGTCGGCGACGACGGCAGCAACCAGAAAGAGGTGGCACGCGACGACGGATCCTTCAAGTTTAACCTCGACCGAGGCGTGAAATATGTGATGAAAGCCGGCGCCCCGGGATACCTCAACGTGAAGCAGGAGTTTGAAAGCGACAGTGCGGAAGAGGACGCCGACTATGGCATAGACTTCATTCTGGCCGCCATCAACAAGCCTCAGGTGGTTGAAAACATCTTCTATGACTTCGACAAGGCCACGCTGCGTCCTGAATCGAAAAGTGCGCTCGACGAAATGGTAGTGATGCTCAATGAGAATCCGAACGTCACAATAGAGATGGGAGCGCACACCGACCGCAAGGGCAGCGACGAATACAACATACGCCTCTCCGACCGGCGCGCCCAAAGCGTGGTGGACTATCTGATCGGAGCCGGAATAGATGCGGGGCGCCTTAGCCCTAAAGGCTATGGCGAAAGCATGCCAAAGACTGTCACAAAGAGAATAGCAAGAGAATACCCGCAATTCCCGGAAGGCACAGTGCTCACGGAAGAGTTTATCGAGACCCTGAGCCCTGAAGACCAGGAGGCTGCTGACCAGATCAACAGGCGCACAGAATTCCAAGTGCTCTCAATAGACTACGAAATGTTCTAAAACTTTAAGGACCTTAAAGTCCCTAAAGACCTTAAAGACACTAAAGACCTTAAAGACACTAAAGACCTTAAAGTCCTTAAAGACCTTAAAGTCCCTCGAGTCTTTAAAGCTCGCCCTCCTCGTCAATAGCAAAGTTGATGAAATCATTAAAAGGCTTGGCCACTGCAAAAAGTCGACCGGCCTTTTCTATAAATCCGCTCTCACACAGTTCCGCATCCGAAAGCATATGTGAGGCCACATAGTCCCTTGGCCTCACGAGCGGCAGATATTCCCAATCTTTAGGAAAGCCCTTGGGGGCAGTCTTCAGGCAATTCTCCCCCACTTCCGGATAAACCTCCTTAAATCCCGGTGATTCAACAATGGCAAGATACTCCTCAACGTTGTCGAAAATTGATTTGCGTATGGCTGTCACTGTCTTCGACGGCAGGCAAACTGTGCCCGCCGCAAGAAGAGAATTGCCCGGCTCAAGATGCAGATAATACCCCATGCGGTTCACCTTCTTTCCATATGGCGGATTCACAAAAATCCCTATATGATTCTTGTAAGGAGTCTTATCCTGTGAGAAACGTGTGTCGCGATAGATCCGGTAAGTGCAGTCGGACGGCGCAAGATATGCCGCCTCAGGATCAAACTTTGCAACCTCATTGATGAGACGCTGCGCAAGGTCTTCCACCTTTGCCTTTATTTTCAGATAGTCACACTTGTGCGCCTCAAACCATTCACGGTTATTATTTCTATTCAGCTCCTTTAAGAATTTCAATATCTCTTTCATGCCGTTAATCTTTCTTGCCATGGCGTAGTGACACTTTCACAACGCTATGCGATGAAATAATTTTATTCAATATTTCAACAACCGAAAGCACATCATTATTGCCCTTTTACTGTCATTATCTCCTTCGCCTTGTTAACAAACGTAATTTATGCAGCATTTATTCCATTTAAATATTAATCAATGTTAAATACTAAAATATTTTTATGTTATTAAGCATATTTTGAAAAAATATTACTAATTTTGCATCGAGTTTTTCATGGTATTAGATTTTAAGGTTAACAGAAGATTGGTTGTCGGGATGACAATCAATTTTTTTATGTCCTTATAGTTATAAAAAAATGCAACGTGACCACGCTGCATTTCCAATTCATAAAATTTATTTAAAACTCGTTTAAAACTCGGATTTAGCACCCTGTGTTTTTAAGATTCGGATTTAGCACTCTGCATTGACTATCTTCTGAAGCGGCCTTACGGCAAAATCTCTTTCAGGATTTTGTCGGCGGCGCCAATCTTTTCCGAAATATACTCTCCGGCCCAGCGTCCTCTACGATGTCGCTCGTCTGAATCAAACAATAGGATGTCGGCGTTGCGGCCGAACGATTTCTCACCGTCAACCTCTATGCCTCCTCCGAGAGTCTTGAGCTCCTGAGCCTCTATGAATTTAGAATTCTCAGGCCCGAACATAACGGGTATGCCATACACTGCCGCCTCGTTGATATTGTGTATGCTCACTCCGAAACCGCCACCTATATATGCTGCATCAGCATAGGCATAGGCACTCGAAAGGAGGCCGAAACAGTCTATCACCAGCACCCTCTTTCCTTCTCCGGCGTTCGGGTCGGCCTTCAGTTCACTGAGCAAAACAACCTCTCCCGGCACCAGCTGTCTAAGCCTGTCAAGACGCGGGGCATCAAACTCGTGAGGAGCAATCACAGCCGTAACCTCGCTGCGCTTGCGAAGCCACTCTCCATATACAGCCTCATCGGCCGGCCAGCTGCTGCCGAACATCATCACAAACCCTTTCCGCTTTTCTTCACCGTTCATCCCTATGAATCGCTCAAGTTCCGGAATTGGCTTTCGAGAGTTCATTATGTCGGTCACACGGTCAAAACGAGTGTCGCCGGCCACGGTCACATTCCTCACGCCGATACCCTCAAGAAGACGGCGGCTGCGGTCATCCTGCACAAAAATATGAGTGTACCATTTTAGCCAGCCACCATACCATGCGCTCCTTTTCCTGAAAAAAGACTGATCACGCCGGAACACCGCGCTCACGAGATATGTGGGCACCTGCCTGCGCCAAAGCTCATGGAGATAGTTGCGCCAGAACTCATACTTCACAAACACCACAATCTCCGGATTCACCTTATACAGGAACTTACGCACCCTTCCCGGCGTGTCAAAAGGGAGATAGCACACGCAGTCGGCTCCGGCATAGTTTTTCCTCACCTCATAGCCCGAGGGAGAGAAAAAAGTCAGAAGCACCTTATATTCCGGATGCTCCCTTTTAATTTTTTCTATAAGCGGGCGCCCTTGCTCAAACTCACCGAGCGAGGCGGCATGCACCCATATATAACGGTCGGAAGGGGATATGGAGGCGTCAAGACGCTTCCATATCTCCTTCTGTCCTTTGTCAAGTTTTTCCGCTTTCGGATTGCTCACTGCCGCAACCTTCACTCCAAGCCTGTAGGCAGATATGCCTGCGGAATAGAGCGGCTGCTCCAGCAGCCGGCGGGCGCCCTCCGCGAGGAAGCCTCTCACCTCTTTCAGCGTGGGGACTCTCATTTCTCAGGCGCCGGAATTTCTTTTACGGCTCTGCGGATGCGGGCTATGACCTCCTCTTTGGGCATAAGCTCCGTTATGTCGAACATATGCGGGCCACGGCATGCCCCCACCACCGCCAGACGGAAGGCGTTCATCACATTGCCAAGATGATAACCTTTCGATGCAATCCAGTCGAGCACAATCTTCTCGGCATTTGCCGATGTCATGTCGTCGATTCCTTCAAGCACTTCTATCAACTCCTCCATGATGCGGGGTGTGTCGACGCTCCAACGCTTCTTTACATCTTTCTCGGCATAAGCCTGCGGAGCGCGGAAGAAGAAGTCGCTCTGAGTCCAGAGGTCAGGCACAAGATCTGCCCTGCCCTTCACCATGCCCACGGCCTTTGCCACATACTCCGGGTCGGCGTTCTCTACGCCGTTTTCCGCAAGCACCGGCATGAAGAGCTGCGCAAGTATTGAATCATCGGTCTTGCCAAGATATTCATGGTTGAACCATATCCCTTTCTTATAGTCAAACTTGGCGCCGCTCTTTGAGCAATGCTCGAAAGAGAATTTACGAATAAGGTCGTCCATGCTCATCATCTCGCTGTCGTCGCCCGGATTCCAGCCAAGGAGAGCAAGGAAGTTGACAACAGCCTCAGGAAGATAACCCTTCTCACGGTAGCCCGACGAAATCTCGCCCGACACGGGATCTTTCCATTCGAGAAGGAAAACCGGGAAACCGAGCTTGTCGCCGTCGCGCTTGGAAAGTTTGCCATTGCCCACAGGCTTGAGGAGCAAGGGGAGGTGAACAAACCGAGGCATAGTGTCAGTCCAGCCGAAAGCCTCATAAAGAAGCACATGGAGGGGCGCAGAAGGGAGCCATTCTTCACCGCGGATCACATGGCTCACCTCCATAAGATGGTCGTCGACAATATTGGCGAGATGATATGTCGGAAGATTGTCGGCACTCTTGTAAAGCACCTTGTCATCGAGGATGCTGCTATTGATTTTCACTTCTCCTCTGATAAGATCGTTGACAATCACATCTCTGTCAGGCTCAATTTTGAAGCGCACCACATACTGCACGCCGTCGGCAATAAGCCTGTCAACCTCCTCTTTCGGCATAGTGAGCGAATTGCGCATAGAGCCGCGGGTGTGGGCGTCATACTGGAAATTCGGTGTCTGCTCACGGGCAGCCTCAAGTTCTTCGGGAGTGTCGAATGCTATATACGCCTTGCCGGCATCGAGAAGCTTCTGCACATTCTCCTTATATATCTCACGACGCTCGCTCTGCTTATAGGGGCCATATTCTCCACCCTCGCGCACACCTTCGTCGAAAGTTATGCCAAGCCAGTGAAGAGCCTCGTTGATATACTCTTCTGCACCGGGCACGAAGCGGCGGCTGTCGGTGTCTTCTATGCGAAGAATCATGTCGCCGCCGTTCTGGCGGGCGAATATATAATTATAGAGGGCAGTGCGCACACCGCCGATGTGGAGAGGCCCCGTGGGCGACGGAGCGAATCTCACTCTTACTTTACGTTCCATGTATGTTAGTTTTTTTTGATTACTGATTATGCTTTAAAGACCTTAAGTTCGTTAAGGTCTTTAAAGGCGTTAGCGGGCCTTATAGCCGTTCTTCCACTCCAGAATGACTTCCGGCTTCAGGAAGAGCTTTATAATATTATAGTCATCAATATTCATATATTCCCCTACCGTGAGGCGCGCAGAAAGATTGTTGCCGTCTGCCGAAGCACTATAGGCCACAGTCGGGAAAGGCACCATCTCCTTGATTTCCTTCATGGTTGTGACAGAACCTTTCGGGATGTCGAAGAAATTTGAAAGGTCGGGAGCCTTGAAAAATTTCTTGGAGTCGAGCGGGTTCATGGCCTGGTCATAGAAATCAATCCGGCTGTCTTCCGCCTGCCTGTCATCACCCACCGTGTAGACTGTCATCACCACTTGCTTGTTCTTAAAGGGCAGCAATTTTATCTCAAACACACTCACCGGAGTGAGACGCACCCTTATATAGTCAGGGCCGGCGGCTTCAAGCCAAGACAGACCCTCCATGGCGTTCGACGCCTTGAAAACACTGTCGGCATCCCAATAATCGAGCATGTCAAGACGCGTGGTGCGCTTGAGAATCTCGAGCGCCGGAGAAGAGAGCGAAACAAAAGCGTCACGGGCTACAATGCCGGCCGATGCGGGAGATGACGCAGAAACAGCCGCCACCAAAAACACAATCCATGAAAGCAGCCCCGACACCCTCGCCTGCACTCTATTTCTTTTTATAGAATATCTCATAGTTTCCATTGTATTCCGGTTTCTTACCCTTCTTTTCCTTCTTATCTTTCTTCTCCTTCTTTACCTTTTTCTCCTTAAAAGGCTTCTCTCCCCATTCAGGCTTTTCGCTCTTCTTGAACTTTGAGGACTTCGATGATTTTTCTCCGCGCTCCTTCTCTGCCTTGCGTGCGCGCTTCTCCTTGCGGTCGCGTGCCTCGCGTGCATAATCGCGGTCAGATGCAATCTCCGGACGAATTGTAGTGCCAAAGAAATCCACATTTCTCAATGCGTCGATCACTCTGCGGGCGTCATCCTTGCGCACATCAAAAAGAGTGTAGCCCGGCATAAGGTCAATGCGCCCTATATCAGGCTTGTTTCCCACCACGTTGCGATTCACAAGCTCCATGAGGTTTCCGGGGAAGAACCCTTGCGACTTGCCGACATTCACCATGAGGCGTTCATATCCGTCTTCCGCCCTTCTGCGGTCTTTGTCGCGCTTGCCGTCGTCGCGTTTGTCGCCGCGCTTGTCGCCGCGCTTACGATCTTTCCCCTCACCTTTCTCAGGCGCATTGAGGTCGATGTCAGGCATGTCCTGATAATATTGCAGCAGACGGTTGAATTCAAGCGAAAGCACACGCTTGAGAAGGTCTTCCTCAGAAAGCCATTCAAGTTTTTTGCGCACACCGGGGAGATATTTCTCAATCTCCACTTCATTCACCTGCACTCGCTCCAGACGGTCGGCAAGGTTATAAAGCTGCTTTTCGATAATATGTTCAGGCGAAGGCACTTTCTTATATTCGAAAGTCTTGCCGATTTTCTTCTCTATTTCGCGCAGTCTTCCGCGCTCGCGCGAATGGATGATAGCTATCGACACACCGGTCTTGTTGGCGCGTCCTGTTCGTCCGGAACGATGGGTGTAGACCGCCACATCATCGGGAAGCCCATAGTTTATCACATGCGTGAGGTCGTCAACATCAAGACCTCTGGCGGCCACATCGGTTGCCACAAGAAGCTGCGTCACATGGTCGCGGAATTTCTTCATTGCCAGGTCGCGCTGCGCCTGCGAGAGGTCGCCGTGAAGGCAGTCTGCGTTATATCCGTCGTTTATAAGTTTGTCGGCAATCTCCTGAGTCTCCTTCCTTGTGCGACAGAAGATGATGCCGTAGATGTCGGGGTTATTGTCGGCCACCCTTTTGAGGGCGAGATACTTGTCATGGGCCTTCACCATGTAAAAAATGTGGCGCACATTCTTGGCCCCCTCATTCTTGTTGCCGGCAACGAACTCCACCGGGCTGTGCATAAACTCCTTAGAGATTTCAGCAATCTCCTTTGGCATGGTGGCAGAGAACATGAGCATCTTCCTGTCGCCGGGCACATGTGTGAGAATCTCGCGGATGTCGTCAAGGAATCCCATGTTGAGCATCTCGTCGGCCTCATCAAGAATGACAGTGTGTACGTCGTCGAGCTTCACCTCTCCGCGCTTGATAAGGTCGATAAGGCGCCCGGGAGTGGCAACCACCACCTGCACCCCGCTGCGGAGCGTGCGAATCTGGCTCTCAATGCTTGAGCCGCCATACACGGGAAGGATCTTCAGATTGTCGATATATTTTGAAAAGTCGGCCAGATCTCCGGCTATCTGCAGGCAAAGTTCTCTTGTGGGCGCAATTATCAGGGCCTGTGGCACACGGCGGTTGAAATCCACACGCTGCAGCACAGGGAGGCCGAATGCCGCAGTCTTTCCGGTGCCTGTTTGCGCGAGGCCCACCACGTCTCCATCCTTCGAAAGGAGATGCGGGATAACCATCTCCTGAATAGGCATCGGATGCACAAAGCCCATTTCCTCAATGGCCTTCAGCAGCCGGGGCTCCACGCCCAAATCTTCAAATGTTCTTGACTCAATATTTTCTTCCATAACGGTAATTATATTTTGGGTTGATATGCTTAAAGCGCCTCCGTGCCACACAATGTATTACCACACAAAAAAAATTGACTTCCCGGAAAGACGCCCTTAATATTTAACGCCATACACCCTCAAATTCCTTTCCGAAGACCGTTTTTGCAGACACAGGCGCAAAATTTCTGCAAAGTTAATCATTTTCTTCGGATTGGACAACAGCGAAAAAACAACCGCCCGGCCTCTGCCGAAGCAACCACAAACAAGGCCATATGTTAAGAGCGCGCTCTGAGGCGCGCTCTTAAACACGTTCAGCAGACAGGACTTTCCCTGTCTGCTGAACAAAAAACATCTCCCCGCCTGTTATGGCTGACTTACTTTCCCCATAAACAGCACAGCGCCGGTGCTGTTTTCTCGTATCGCGTAAAAGAACGGACGGTCAATTGTGACATTGAAATAATCAATAATTCCGAGAACTGACCCAACGGAAGTAACAGCCGAGGCAACAGTGCCTTGCTCGTCTACCTTTATGGCTGACTTCTGCTTGACACTGTTAACAACCATACCTCTTCCTTCAAGTATGTTGTATACCGTCTCGGTTCCAAGGAATTCCAGTCCCATTTCCCGTAATCTGTCCACAAGATCAAAATCTGATTGCATCTCAAATCTTGGCATCGACAATTTCACGAGGCCTTCCTTATCCCAGCTGATGCCTTGAGAATACTCATAGGCGGAATCGCTTCTTCCCGAATTGAAATATTTGTCGACACACTCAACGAAATTGTCGAAGTTTTTGGGCATCAGCAATGTCATGTAGTAACCTTGGTTGCCATATGACAATGTCAATTCCACCACCTCATCATTTTCTTCCCCACTCACACAATAACCCGTGGTCTGCATCATATCCACGCTTATTTCTTCTCCACCCGGAGTATAGAACGGAGCCTTGGCTGTCAGCTTGCTGTCGAACGGTTCTTGCCACTCTCCATGAAAATACAAACAGTTGATAAGAATGGCATCGTCACACGGGGGGTCTGTGTAATAATCTGAAATCATTCCGTTTGTCTTATCTTCGCACCAGTCGTTAATCTTCTTCATCCCCTCTATGGTTCCGGCATTATACTTATGTGACTCAGCCTGATAATACAAGCCACACATATCAGCAAATTCTTTGGTGAAGTCATACGTGGCGTCACACCATATGGAATTTGTGACCTTGACACTTGCCTTACGGTCCACCAATGGAAGATTCTTCAGAAGCCTTTGGCTTAATTGATTGAGATTGTCAAGAGCTTCGGGGCCTGTGCCTGAAGAGAGTTTCCCGACAAGCGCCTCGGCAACCGCTTCATTGTCTCCATTTGCCAACATCGACAAAACCATCTGAAGGCTCAGAGGAGAAAACACAACATTGCCATCTTCTGAAAGCATCGGTTTCACAAAATCAAAACCGAACGAATTGTACTGGTCAATATCGCTCCTGTCTCGCGCCGAGACCTCTATTTGAACAGGAGGTGGATCCACCTGATTGTCTATTTTCACATCGCTTGATGTGTCGCAAGACGAGAGCATCATCACAGCGCCTGCAAATGACAGTCTATAAACATTTTTAATTCCCATACGCATGATTAGTTAGTAGGGTGTTCAGTTCTATGTTCCAAAATTAACTCGCATTATTGAGTGTCCTGGAACGCAGAACCACCCGATTCGGAGATAGATTCTCCTTGGCCCAGAGATCTATATCCTTGAGTTTAACATTGGCCAAGCGTACTTTGAAATTATGTTTTTTGGCGTCAGAATAAACAACGATTTTTGGATATAACGGCAACATTAAAATCATACGAGTGAACCCGTTAAGTTTATTGGAAGATACCTTTGATTTCAATATACCGAATTCAGATTCAATTATGTCCGAGGAAATGTTTCGTATCTGCCTGCTGTCATTAAGCACAGCAGCCTGTCGTTTGAAATAATCCAGCATTCTGAGACCGACACAAGCCCGCCTGTTGGTGGCGTTGCCGATTAGATTCCGGATGATATGACGCTGACAAAGGGCGTTGGTTCTGAGTCCAAACCCTTCACGCTTGCAAAGTGTTTCAAGATAGGTTACGGACTCGACGCAGACACCAAGTTCGTCAATGAGGTCTCTATACTGAAGGAGAAAAGAATAAGCTTCCTTCATGTCGTCATCCAGGGAATCAAGACAACCAAGCATTTTCTGACCCCACGTGACCCATTCACGAAGATTCATGAACCGAGCCATGGCACGCATATTGGGAGGCAGAAGCCATGCCTTGTCGGTGAGATGATATTGCAGTCTGATCTTTCCGAGTTTTTCGGTAAGAGACACAAACTCAGGATCCTTTCCATAGACATGCTTCATGCAGTTGCCCAATGTGTGGCTTATGTCAAGATGATGGGCAATGCCTGCATCCTTAAAGCCGCCTACGAGATTATGCGCACCGTCGGATATTCCGTATTCAGGAGAACCTCCGGTTTTATCAGAGGCCTTTTCAATGGCCTCCTTGACATAATCCCGTTTGAAGCATTTTCCGATGTGCATACCCAATACAGAGACATCATCATGATTCAGTGGTTTGCCTGTATGTTCGGCAGGAACACCCAGCACTACAAGAAGTTTCTCCTTGTTAATCATGATGCTTTCATCAATTATGTGGGCATACTTACGTCCTTGGGGTGCATCCTCCTCATAGACGGATAGTCCAAGCTTGCGAACCCAGTTGGCTACAGAGTTGTAGCATGGAAGCTTTCCCAATGGGTCACCAATAACCTCCTCAAAGATCCTTATTATGGATATGACGGTTCGCAGTCCGCATCCGGTCCTCACATAGATCAGCACGCAAAGCATTATTAGCTGAATAGAGAATCTATGTCCGGGAACAGGCTCGAAAGCAACTTGCGTTGTTCTTCGCTCACGGTTATCGTCGGCACGTCTTTTTTTTTTGAGTTCTTTCTTCAAATCTGAGATTTTGGCTTTGTCAGCCTCCTTCTGAGATTTAAGTCTGGCATTCTCTTTACGAAGACGTTTCAGTTCCTCTTCCGGGGTTTCTTTTGGGGTGTCTGAACCTGATTTTCTCATTGCTTTTTAGTTGATTATTAGGCTATAAAGATACTAAAAAAACAATGAATTATCCAAATTTTCAATGTACTCTTTTGCGCTAAAAATCAATATTTCTAAGCACGTGTTTTTATTAATATTTCAGGTGTTTTGAATGACGTTTTTCGGAACATCAAACTGAACACCCTAATTAGTTAGATTTAACAAAATTTGAATAATAATATTAGCGACTTATTTGCACAACTTACGGATGCTGACCCTTTCAGTTGCACATTAGCCTCCACATATCTTGGCCAGCACAACCCGCAACCAAAATTGGGAAAAGAGCAATTAACAATTTTGATTTCATAATCACTAATTTTTTATATAAAAATGTTATTGTCAGTTTATAATTGGATTCATGAAGTGCTATAAAAAAATGGCATTCTCAAATATCAAAAATAAAACTGCACAAATTTAATAATATTTTTTAATTTTTCAAAAAATTATATTTATTTATTTACAATTATGCCACTTCTATCAAAAATAAAGCAAAATTGACCAATAAGAGTATGTTTAAAAGCAAATGTGAATAAGAAATGAGCATCCGCCAAATGCTCTGGCGTTTATGTTTATTATTCACTGTTTGGTAATGTCGGGGATTTTGGTTAAGTTTGTGGCATGAAACGAATTTCTTTATCTTTAGCGCTTTTGCTTCCGGCCATGGCTTGGCTTGCGCCGGACGCCGTGGGCTGCACAAATCTCATTGCCGGACCGAAGGCCACTGTCGACGGATCGGTGTTTGTGACTTATGCCGCCGACTCTCATAGCCTTTACGGCATGCTCACTCACACCCCGGCCGCCACTCACGCACCGGGAGAGATGAGGAAAGTGATTGAATGGGACACAAATAAACCGCTCGGCGAAATTCCCCAGCCGGAGCGCACTTATAACGTTGTGGGGAACATGAATGAGCATCAGGTGGCTATCGGTGAAAGCACCTGGGGCGGCCATGAGGAACTGGTCGACACCACAGGAAACTCCATCATAGACTATGGCTCGCTGATTCAGATCGCCCTCGAACGCTCAAAAACCGCACGCGAGGCCATAAAGGTGATGACAGACCTCGTCGACAAGTATGGCTACGCCAGCAGCGGGGAGTCGTTCTCCATAGCCGACAAGAATGAAGTGTGGGTGATGGAGATGATTGGCAAGGGCGCCGAGAAGGGTGCCGTGTGGGTTGCCGTGCGCATACCCGACAATGCCATCTCCGGGCACGCCAACGAGCCACGCATACGCCAGGTTGACTTCAAAGACAAGGAGAACGTATTGCACAGCAAAGACGTGATCTCTTTTGCCCGCAAGCGCGGATATTTCAATGGCAAGGACGAGGATTTCTCTTTCGCCGACGCCTATTCTCATCACGACGCCTCAACCAGACGCGGATGCGACGCCCGCGTGTGGAGCTTCTTCCGCAGATATAAGCCCGACACCGACCGCTATTATGCCTGGTGCGCCGGAAAGAGCGACGAGCCTATGCCCCTCTACGTGATTCCCGACAAGAAGCTCTCTCTTGAGGATATGCAGCTGAGCATGCGCGACCATTTCGAGGACACTCCTTTTGAAATGACGTCTGACGTTGGCGCCGGGCCTTTCCATGTGCCCTACCGCTGGCGCCCGATGGACTATGAGGTGGACGGCAAGAAATATTGCATGGAGCGTGCCATTGCCACCCAGCAGACCGGCTGGAGCTTCGTGAGCCAGAGCCGCGCCGACCTCCCCGACCCTGTAGGAGGCGTGTTGTGGTTCGGCACCGATGACACCAACACCTCTGTGTATATGCCGTTCTATTGCTCAATGACCGAGGTGCCCCTGCAGCTCGCTCCGGGCGACATCAACAATTTCTCTTTCGACTCTAATTTCTGGATGAACACATGGGTGGCAAACCAGGCTTACGAGCGTTATGACCGCATGATTCCCGACATCCGCAAAGTGCAGGGGAAACTTGAAGGGAAATATATCGCTTCAAGACCCGAGAAAGAGAAGGAACTCACAGACCTCTACAACAAAGGGGACAGGGATGCCCTTCGCAACAGCGTCAACAAAGAAGGGAAGGAGATTGCGAAAGAGGCCACCGATGCCTATCGCGACCTCGCCATATACCTTCTTGTGAAATATATGGACGGCAACCAGAAGAAAACCGACGCCGACGGCAATTTCATCATGACAGAATATGGCCTTCCGGAATATCCCACATTCCCCGGCTATGACAAAAAATATTACGAAAACATTGTGAAAGAGACCGGCGATCATTTCAGAATCGACTAACCTCCCCACAATCCAGAAACAAAGAGAGCGAAGACACGGGCATCCATGTTTTCGCTCTCCTATTTAATTTCGGTTATTACTTTTTAATTAAAACTGCGAGGCTATTTTTTCGCAGATTGATTTCATCTTGTCAGGGTCAGGGTCGGAAATCTTGTGCTTGAAATCCATGTCGCCCTCTTGCTGAAGAGGCACAAGATGGATGTGGGCGTGCGGCACTTCAAGACCAAGAACCGTCACCCCTATCTTGCGACACGGTATCGCCTTCTTCATGGCCACAGCCACTTTCTTGGCAAACACCATCATCTCGCCGAGCTGCTCGTCGTCGATGTCAAAAATATAGTCGGTCTCCTGCTTAGGCACCACGAGAGTGTGGCCCAGTTCACCGGATTGATGTCGAGAAAAGCATAGAACTTATCGTTCTCGGCCACTTTATATGAGGGAATCTCCCCGCTATGATTTTTGAAAAAATAGTCATCGCCTTAAATCTCGATTTTTATAACCTCAAACTCCAGAAGGCCCACAGGAGCCTGCACCTGCACACGGTCGCCCACCTTGTGGCCCATAAGCCCCTGGGCAATCGGAGTGGTCGACGCGATTTTACCCTCGCGCAAGTTTGCCTCGTTTTCTGTCACTATTGTGTAGGTCACGATCATGCCGTTTTTCACATTCTTGATTGTGACTTTATTGAGAAGCTGGATTATTTCGGTGTTGAGTTTGCTGTCGTCGATGATGCGGGCGGAAGCAATGAGCTCCTTGATTTTAGAAATCTTCATCTCGAGCATGCCCTGAGCCTCCTTGGCGGCATCATACTCAGCATTCTCCGAAAGGTCGCCCTTATCGCGAGCCTCGGCTATAGCCTGCTTGATGATCGGACGCTGAGCCTCAAGTTCGGAGAGTTCCTTCATTTTTTTGTCATACCCTTCCTGGGTGAGATACGTTGCCATATTTTTTATAAGGTTTTGATTGAATATTCGGGTTATGGTGAAAGGGAACTTTTTTAAAGATATTAAAAAAGAAGGAATCTCTTAGGGCGCCTATCACTGCCTGCCTTAGCGGCCTACCTAATGACGGTCCTTAAAAGATCCTCAAAGACGCTCTTGCGTCGTGTCCCATATTTTCTTTGCAAAGTTAACTCTTTTTAATTCTCCCTACAAATTTTTACAGTTTAAAAAAACATAAAAATTGCTTTCATCCTTCCTCGCATCCACCCTTCCCGCCACACTTCTCTAAAACGTTGCCCATATCTTTACAACTCTATATTATAACGGACTCTCCTCTCGGCACATTTGCCTATGTGAAGGCATTTTATTACTTTTGCATAATTTTGACAATTATGAGCATAATGCATATTCACATTAAAAACATACTCTCCCTTATCGTCTTCTCCCTGGCGGCATTCACTCCATCTTTTATCGCTGCCAGAGAAAGGCTTGATCTTTCAGGAGAATGGGGATTCAGGCTCGACAATGTGCCCGATTCAGTAAAGAGCCTTGGCTCGCTCTCACTCCCAGGCACTCTCGACACCAACGGAGTGGGGATTCCGGTGCCGGAATCAGACAACACCTCGCAACTTTCAAGGAGAGTTACTTTCTCCGGGAATGCCACCTATTCAAAGACCGTGGAGATTCCCGAATCGTGGAGAGGCAAAGACATCGAGCTATTCATCGAGCGAACCCGCCCGGCAACCGTGACGATAGACGGCATCACTGCCGGCAGCTGCTCGCGCATTTCATCGCCACACCGCTACAATCTGTCGCGCCTGCTCTCTCCCGGAAGCCACAGGATAGAAGTGACTGTAAACAACAGCGACTCCATACCCCTTGCAATCCGCAACAATTCTCACGCATGCACTGAATCAACCCAGACCAACTGGAATGGATTAATAGGCGAAATTCATCTTGAGGCGCGAAACCCTCTTCACATTGCGTCGGCTAAAGTTTTTCCAAAAACCGCACGAGGAGGATATAAGATTGCGGCGAAGCTGTCGCAACCGGCAGACGCCCCCTTCACATTACGCGCCGAGGCCGACGAGGCCGAACCCATAATTGTGGACATTCCCAAAGGGGCCACCACATGCGATTTCCTGCTGCCGCTCCCTTTCGGTGTGGAAAAATGGAGCGAATGGAGCCCCCGGCTCGACAACATAAGGCTCTCCCTTGTGTCGCAGTCAAAATGCGTCATAGACAATTATGACATCAGCTGCGGCTACCGCTCCTTCACGGCGTCAGGCTCTCATTTTGCAGTGAACGGCGACCCGGTGTTCTTGCGCGGACGCCACGACGCCTGCGTGTTCCCGCTCACGGCCCACACCCCGATGGATCTGGACCACTGGCGAAAATATTTCCGCACACTCAAGCAATATGGCCTCAATCATGTGAGATTCCACTCATGGTGCCCCCCGAAGCCTGCTTCCGCGCGGCCGACGAAGAAGGGTTCTATCTGCAGCCGGAGCTTCCAATCTGGGGAGAAATCGACAAAGACAGGCCGGAATTGCTCTCATTTCTGCAAGAAGACATGGAGGGGATTCTGGAGGAATACGGCTCTCACCCTTCATTTGTGATGTTTGCCATCGGCAATGAACTCTGGGGCGACACCGACCTTATGAGAACCTTCATTGACCGTGCAAGGGAAGTCAACCCGGGATTGCTTGCCACTTATGGCTCCAACATATATCTGGGATGGAAGGGGCATATCGAAGGCGAAGACTTCCTGGTGACATGTCGCGTGGGCAGCGGCGACGGCTTCTCCACCCACACCCGCGCTTCGTTCTCATATGCTGACGCCGACAACGGCGGAATAATGAACAGCACATACCCCAACTCTCAGATGAATTTTTCTCACGCGGCGGGACTGTCGAAAGTGCCCGTAGTGGGACATGAGACGGCACAATACCAGTTCTATCCCGACTTTTCCGGCAACAGCAAATACACAGGCGTGCTTCGCCCGGACAATCTGGCAGAGTTTGAGAAAAGAGCAAAAGCAGCCGGCACTTTCAGAAAGAACAAAGAATTCTTCAATGCCTCCGGCAAGTGGGCCTCAAAGTTATATCTGGCCGACATGGAGATGAATCTGCGCACTCCCAACATGGGAGGATTCCAGCTCCTCGACATCCAGGACTATCCCGGCCAGGGCACCGCCCTTGTGGGAATCCTCGACCCGTTTATGGAATCCAAGGGGATAATCTCACCGGAAGAGTGGCGACGTTCATGCGCTCCGCTCACAATCCTTGCAGAGTTCCCGAAGTTCTGTTTCACAGAGGGAGAGGAAGTAACCGTGCCTGTAAAAGTTTCAAACTACACCAACAACAAGCATGCCGCGTCAGTGATAGACTGGAGCCTCCCTTTCGACAACGGACGCCTGACCGTGACGCAGGGCAAGGGACTTGTCGATGCCGGAGAAATCAAAATCAAAATGCCCGGTGTGAAGAAACCTACGCGCATGGAGCTGTCGCTGAGGAGCGACAACAACAGCGCGGAAAACATCTACACGATATGGGTTTATCCGTGGAAGATGAAAAAAGTAGACAATGTGACTGTCACCACCGACATGGAAGAGGCGCTCGCGCTTCTGAACGCAGGCAAAAGGGTGATTCTCTGCCCCGACTCTTCAACTGTGGCTGAAGTCACGCTCGGGCCTCTGTTTCAGACCGACTATTGGAACTACAGAATGTTCCGGACAATATGCGACAAAATCGAGCACACCCCTTCACCAGGCACAATGGGCCTGATGATCGACAACAGCCATCCCGCTTTCGAGAACTATCCCACCGACAGCCACACCGACTGGCAATGGTTTCCAGTGGTGCATAACTCTTACCCACTTATAATCGACAGATTGCCCAAAGATGTTGACCCTGTTGTGGAAGTAATCGACAATGTGGAACGAAACTACCGCCTTGCCCTCATGCTCGAATGCAACGTTGGGAAAGGGAAACTTATGATTATCAACACCGACATCGAAAAGGCCGCCGAACATCCGGAAGGCGCATGGCTGCTTCAGTCGGTAAAAGAATACATGGGGTCGAAAAAATGTAAGCCAACGCTCTCTTTAGAGCCAGAGCAGGTGAGAAACCTCCTCACCAAGCCCTCCACGGCACGCCTCATCAAAGAGATACGCAACGAGTCGTACAACTCCCAATGGGAATAAATTCAGATTAATATAAAAGCATCAGGCAATTTATGCAGAACAACCCTTCGGGCATAGTTTTCTCGGATGAGGCAATCATCCTGGCGTCAGTCTTTATCGGACTGGCTCTCGGGATTGCTGTAGGCTTCCTTTTAATTAATGTGAGCATAAAATTCCCTCAAAAAAGTAACAGCCATGACTCGGGCGCACTCAAGCCAACGGCAGGCGGCATCGCAAACATAATTCTTGATGCCGCCTGTGTCATAATGTCGGCAATATTGATATGGATTATATTGACTAAAGTGTGCTTCAAAAATTATGTTCCCGCCTATATTATCTCATTTGCCGGCGTGGCTGCAGAAGGATTCATGCTATGGAGAACGTTCAGAAACAGGGCTTGCTACATGGCGAGGCTGATTTATGTGTCTGTGTCAATAACCTTTATGCTCATTATCGGCGTGAAGGGAGCCATCGACTGGTGTCTGACAGACGTGATCACCGTGTCTCGCCCGACATGGAAATTCTCTACGAAGACCACCCACATGGCAGGAAGCAGTGAACACCCCGGAATCAATAGCGTGTATGTCAACAACCTGACGACAAAAGACACTCTCTATCGCGTAGTCGTGAATTATGCCATACCATGGGAAGGCGACACCCGCAACCTGTTTGAAGTGACCGACACTATACTGCCGAGAGAAAGCAAGAGAGTAAATGGCCCGGTCTTTGCCGCAATGAAAAAGATCACACAGTGGAAGAGGCCGCAAAACACTCGCATGGGCCACCGCCACCGGCGTGAAGCCATTCTCGCAAGCGGCGCGCAGCTACGTTTCTTCATCGACCGGGAAGTGCCTCTGCGCATCATAGAAAACGACAGCATTAAAGAATGCACCCTTCTCCCTCCACTACGAATCAAGTGATTGACAGAAATGAATCAGGGGGTATTATTGGCAAGAAACGTTCAAAAAATGACGGCAAAAGGCGCAAATAAAAATTTTTACACTCACATATTCGGGGCAATGCGTTGCCGTGAAATGTTTTTTTACTATCTTTGCGATTAAATCGCGAAATTCGCGACCGGACAATATAAAAACTGACACAATCGATATGACCATCAACGAAACGCAAGACGAAATCATCGATGAGTTTGAAGGGCTCACCGACTGGATGGACCGCTATGCCTATATAATCGATCTTGGCAACACTCTGGAGGAACTTCCCGAAAAAGAGAAGACTCCTCAAAACCTCATAGAGGGATGCCAGAGCCGTGTGTGGATTTCCGCATCAAAAAACGAAGACGGGACCATCCATTTTGAGGCAGATTCCGACGCGCTCATTGTGAAAGGGATTGTGGCCCTGCTCATGAGGGTGCTCAACGACCGCACACCCGATGAGATTCTCGGAGCCGACCTATACTTTGTAGATAAAATCGGGCTTAAAGAGCATTTGTCGCCCACACGAAGCAACGGACTCGTGGCAATGGTGAAGCAGATCCACAACTATGCCGTAGCCTTCAAGATGATCGGGCAGTCCTGAAACCATCACAATAAAACAACAACACGGGCCTGCCCCGGCCGGCCCGCTCTAACCTGAATCAATACAAATCATTTAAACACAACCAACATCATGTTTGCAAACCACCCCAAAGGTCTTATCCCCGCGGCCCTGAGCAACATGGGAGAACGTTTCGGCTATTACATCATGAACGCCGTGCTCGTGCTCTTTCTTTGCTCTAAGTTCGGCCTTGCCGAGGAAACAAGCACCATCGTTTATTCAGTGTTCTACGCCGGCATCTATGTGCTGGCACTCGTCGGAGGCATCATAGCCGACAAAACCCAGAACTACAAAGGCACAATCATCAGCGGCCTTGCGGTCATGACCCTCGGCTACGCCGTGCTCGCAGTGCCCATCCTCGCCACTGAAGGCAACACCGCATGGCTTCTCACCCTCACTTGCTTCGCCCTCTTCCTCATTGCCTTCGGCAACGGCCTCTTCAAAGGGAACCTTCAGGCAATCGTGGGCCAGCTTTATGACAATCCAAAGTATTCCGCACAGCGCGACGCCGGCTTCCAGATTTTCTATGTGTTTATCAACGTCGGCGGTGTTGCCGCCCCGTTTGTGGCGCCTATGCTCAGAAGCTGGTGGCTCAATGTAAACTCAATGAGCTATAACGCAAGCTTCCCCGCACTCTGCCACCAGTTCCTCGGACAGACCGACCCGATGACCGAAGAGAACATGAACAACCTCTATTCTCTCGCAACCCAGGTTGGCTACAACACTCAGATGGAGATTTCCGAGTTCTGCACACGCTATCTCGACGTGTTCAACACCGGCATCCACTATTCATTCCTCGCCTCTATCGCGGCTATGCTCATCTCCCTCGTTATCTTCATTATGACAAAGAAGGGACTCCCCTCTCCCGCAAAGAAAGCGGCTGTGGAAGACAAGTCATACACTCCCGAAGAGAAGGCTGCCATGTCAAAAGAAATCAAGCAGCGCATGGGCGCTCTCTTCGCAGTGCTCGGCATAGCAGTGTTCTTCTGGTTCTCATTCCACCAGAACGGAACATCAATGTCGCTTTTCGCACGCGACTTCATGGACACCTCTTCAATCGCTCCCGAGATATGGCAGGCCATGAACCCGTTCTTCGTGATCGTGCTCACTCCGGTGATCATCATGTTCTTCTCTGCCCTCTCTCGCAAAGGGAAAGAGATTTCAACTCCTAAAAAGATTGCCATCGGCATGGGGCTCGCAGGCATAGCCTACCTCTTCATGACCATCTACTCAGTGTGCATGCATTATCCTTCCGGCACAGAGTTCCGCGAACTCGCCTACGCTACTCGCGAAGCCATGCTTTCCGGCCCCTGGGTGCTTGTGCTCTACTACTTCTTCATGACCGTGGCCGAGCTCTTCATCTCGCCGCTCGGGCTCTCTTTCGTGTCGAAAGTTGCCCCCAAACACATGCAGGGCCTATGCCAGGGCCTATGGCTCGGCGCGACAGCCGTGGGCAACCTCCTTCTCTGGATCGGCCCGCTTATCTACAACAAATGCCCCATATGGGTGGCATGGGCTGTGTTCCTCGCTGTCTGCCTCATTTCGATGGGCGCGATGTTCTCAATGCTCAAATGGCTTGAAAGAGTGACCAAGTGACATCATAATTCACCACACATCATAAAAAGCATCCGGGACGATAAGAAAACCGGATGCTTTTTTGTTATAACTTATATACCCCTTGACAAACCAAGACAACTACATATACTCCAAAACTATCCATGGACAATTTCAGATTCTATTCGCCCACTGAATTCATCTTCGGGCGCGACACACAGAAGGAAACCGGCAAAATGACTGCAAACTACGGAGGAGTGAAAGTTCTCGTGGTCTATGGCGGACAGTCGGCTGAAAAAAGCGGGCTTGTGAAGCAGGTGACCGACTCTCTCGACAACAACAAAATCTCATATTGCATACTGAAGGGAGTGCAGCCGAATCCCACCGACGACAGAGTGTATGAAGGGATAGGCATGGCCCTCAAAGAGGGTGTCAACTTCATTCTTGCTGTGGGAGGAGGCTCCGTGATCGACACAGCCAAGGCAATCGCGCTCGGGGCGGTGTATGACGGCGACTTCTGGGATTTCTTCTGCGGAAAGGGAACCCCATCGGCGGCTCTCCCGGTGGGCGTCGTGCTCACAATTCCGGCTGCCGGAAGCGAGGCAAGCGCCTCGTCAGTGATTACAAAAATCAATGGTCTGCATAAACGTTCATGCCGCACGAATCTCATTCGCCCACGTTTCGCGATAATGAATCCAGAGCTGACCATGACGCTGCCATGGTTTCAGACTGCCTGCGGAATCACCGACATGCTATGCCACATCTACGAGCGCTATTTCTCCAACACTCCGGCGCAGCTTGTCAATGCCTATTCCGAGGCAATCATGCGCGACATAATGGACCAGGCGCTGACTTTGAAATTAGACGGCAACAACTATGATGCGCGTGCCGACATCATGTGGGCATCGACAATTGCGCACAACGGCCTTTGCGGTGTCGGGAAACGCGAGGACTGGGCCACCCACTTCCTCGAGCATGAAGTGTCGGCCCTTTACAACGTGGCACACGGAGCCGGGCTTGCGTGCATAGCCCCGGCATGGCTCAAGTTTGTGGCCAAAAGAAAACCCGATATGGTGTGGAGATTTGCTATCAACGTCATGAGCGTGAATCCATCAGGCCTTGACACCGAACACATCATAGAGGAGGGAATCAATTTGCTTAAAGATTTTTACCACGACCTCGGCCTCACCACATCTCTCACAGAACTGGTGGGCAAAGAGCCGGACATCGACGCACTCGTAGAGAGCCTGCATAAGAACCTCGGCGACATGATTGGCTCATATGTGCCTCTGTCGATTGACGACTGCCGGGAGATATATCAACTTGCGCTATGATAGAAATTAAGAATTTCATAAAGATATATGAGAGAAGTTTCATAGAGAACTGGGACTTCCCCGCGCTCTCCGAGTTCGGGCGAAACAACAACAGCACCTACGGTCAGCTGGCTGAGTCGGTGGCCAAGACCCATCTCCTTTTTGAATCAATAGGAATAAAGCCGGGCCGGAAGATAGCCCTCTGCGGAAAAGACTCGGCCGACTGGGTGAAAGTGTATATGGCCACAGTGACCTATGGAGCCGTGATAGTGCCTATCCTGTCAGATTTCAATCCCATGGATATCACCCATATCGTGAATCATTCCGGGGCAGAGCTTCTGTTCATATCCGACACTATATGGGAACACATAGACCCCGAAGCATTGCTCAATGTGAAAGGGGTGGTGAGCCTTGAGAAAAAAAATGTGCTTCATGAGGCTTCTGGCGTGGAGATGCTGCGCCACATGCGCCTGTTGAAACGAAGATTCAACAGGCGATTCCCCGACGGATATTCGAGCAAAGATGTGAAATATGCCGACCGCGACAACTCGGAGGTGGTGGAGATAAACTACACTTCCGGCACCACCGGGTTCTCAAAGGGGGTAATGCTCACCGGGGAGAACCTTGCCGGAAACGTATGTTTTGGAATGCACTCCGAGCTCCATTTCCGGTCGTCGAGAGTGCTCTCATTCCTTCCACTGGCCCATGCCTACGGATGTGCGTTCGACATGCTCACCCCCCTTGCTGTCGGCTCTCACATAACATTGCTATGCAAGACCCCCTCGCCACGAGTGCTGCTGAAAGCGCTGGCCGAGGTGCGCCCGAACCTTGTGATATGCGTGCCGCTTATTCTCGAAAAAATTTATAAAAAGCAGATTCTCCCCATGATTTCAAAAGGGGCGATGCGCTGGACACTCGCAGTGCCGTTCCTCGACTCCCTTATCTATTCAAAAATTCGCAAAAAACTTATCGACGCATTTGGAGGCGAGTTTGAAGAGGTGATTGTGGGCGGAGCTCCGCTGAATCATGAAGTGGAGGAGTTTTTACAGAAAATCAAATTCCCCTTCACTGTGGGCTACGGCATGACTGAATGCGGGCCGCTTATCTCCTATACTCCATGGAGAGAATTCATCGTGAGCTCATCAGGCCGCACGCTCCCCATAATGGAATCGAAGGTTGACTCGGCCGATCCCGAGCATGTGCCCGGAGAAATATGCGTGCGCGGCATTAACCGGATGAAGGGTTATTACAAGAATCCCGAGGCCACAAAAAGTGTAATCGACTCCGAAGGGTGGCTCCACACCGGCGACATGGGCACACGCAACCCCGACGGCACGCTCTTCATCAGAGGACGCTATAAGACCATGATTCTGTCTGCTTCAGGACAAAACATCTATCCCGAGGAAATCGAGGCCAAGCTCAACAATATGCCTTTCGTGGCGGAAAGTCTTGTGGTTGACCGCGACGGCAAGCTCGTCGGCCTTGTATACCCCGACTATGAGGCTGTCGACAAACTCGGCATATCAATCTCCGACATGGACAGCGCCATGGAGAATGTGCGCAAAGAGCTCAACAAGATTGTGGCCCCCTACGAGCAGCTCGCAAAGATAATCCTTATGCCAAACGAGTTTGAAAAGACTCCTAAACGCAGCATCAAGAGATATCTCTACACCCGGTGAGCCATTACAATATAGGTCCTACAGGCTGTATCGGCCGCATAAGGCTTATAGGGCCTGTAGAATCTATAGTAACCTTAGTTTTTAATCTAAGTTCAAAAAACTTTTGCTTATATCAGTTTTTTATTGTAGTTTTGCATCGAATTTGTTATAAAGTGTTAAAGGACCTCCATAAATCTTAACGACACGACAAGCCATGCATAAGCATGATTCATATCTCAATGAGCATGAGGCCGGGATCTCCGGGTTTAAGTCGGGAATATTCCTGACTCTCGCGTCCATATGCTTCATATTCATGCTCAATTCCTGCGGACAGTCATCAAAAAGCGATGTCAGCAATACGGAAGATTCAGAAGCCACAGAATATTTCCATGCCGACAACGACATTGCCATGACAGTAAGAAGCCTTGCCGACGCTATCAAAGTAGGAGAACCGCTCGACTCCACAGAGTATGATTTCAACGGCGTGCTCACCGACGGGCAGGGCGCTCCGCTATACACCGACGTGCAAGGCTCGCCGGGCACTTGGATTGTGGATGTGCTCGACAAAAAAAATGTAATTATCAGAAACCTCTATCTCGGCGACCTCCTCCCCGGCGATCTGGAAGCCTACATCCTCCAGAGCCTTCGGCTCAACGAATCTCACAAAATGAGTTTCACGGCCCATGACGCCGTCAACGATGAGGAGACACAAATATCTGTCTATGACTTTAACGGCGGCTATCTGAGGTTTGAAATACGCGCCGCTATAGCCCCTAACGGCCTTGAAGGCCCGTTGCTCACAATCTTTATGAGTGCTGATCCTCCTGCCGGGGTCGAAACACAAACAAACGCGTAGACTCGAAGCGAGGGAGAGCCATAAGCTGCACGTCGGCCTGACGGTCGGCGATTGTTTCCTCCGCGTTACCGACAATTTTTCCCGCCTCCTGCAATGCGTCGCGCACAGCGGTCAAAGCCTTGTTGGGAGTATTGTTGTCTTGCGAAAGATGGCATAAGAAAATATACTGAAGGCGAGGCGAGATTATCTCTTTCAGAAACGAGGCCGTCTGTGTGTTGTCCATATGCCCTGATTCAGTTTGTATGCGCGCCTTCAGATATTCCGGATAACGCCCGAGGCGAAGCATCTGCAAATCATAGTTTGCCTCTATCACAAGATAGTTGGCTCGGCTCATGTAGTGGCGGGCTCGCTCTGTGACAGCGCCAAGGTCTGTGGCAAGCACAAATCGCCTGTTGTCGAAAGCTATCGAGAACCCCATGTTGTCGCTCCCGTCGTGAGGCACTTCAAAAGCCGTGACTTCAAGTTCACCTATTGTAAACGGTATCTCCTTGAAAATTGGCATATGAAAATCCTTCAGACGCTTGGAGATGCTGTGCCTGCGCATTATCCCGCTCAACACTCTATTTGTGCAGAACACCCTCATATGCTTATTGTTGCGCACAAGGGTATAGACATATTTCACATGGTCGGAATGGTCGTGGGTGAGCACCACGGCAGTAACCTTCTTCAAATCAATTCCGTTGGAGCGCAAAGCCGCCTCCACGATGTCGGTTTTCACGCCGGCATCAATCAGCACCCCGCCCTTCTTAGTGCCCAAATAGCAACAGTTGCCGCTTGAGCCGGAGCCAATCGACAAATAATAGAGCAGCCTGTCGGCCGGCTCCTTGGCCTCTTTTTTCGGCTGCGCAATCTCTGCCGCCGCATACACGTTGCGGCGAATCGGCACAGCCGGCTTTGGCTCTTCGTTTTCCAATTCTTCAAAAGGAAGGCGCATCTGGCCTTCAAAAGATATTTTGCGGCGTGACATTTATTTCAGTTTTCAAATTCAGTTCCACCCTGCCCATAAGAATTACCTTTTGTCAATGCCATTCACTTGGAGGCGTAAATCAAAAAAATGGCAGGACGCTTGTCGAAGTTATATCGTGTGTTTTTCCAGCGTGAGGCCGGCTGTGTCACAATTGTCTCATGCTCAGGATCGGTTATGTCGCATGCCACACACAGGAGAGTGTCCCCTTTCAATGTGCGGGCAAGACATTCCACCATCTTGTTGTTGCGATATGGTGTCTCGATAAAAATCTGCGTCATGTCGCAGCGTCGCGACAACGCCTCGAGATCTCGCAATTTTTTCTCCCTCTCTTTTGCCTCTATCGGAAGATAGCCGTTGAATGAGAATCCCTGGCCGTTAAATCCCGAAGCCATCAGAGCCATCAATATGCTTGAAGGCCCCACAAGCGGCACCACCTTCAGTCCCTCCCTCTGAGCAATGCTCACAGGCAAAGCCCCCGGATCGGCAACAGCCGGACAACCCGCCTCGCTCATCACCCCTACAGCCTCTCCCCTGCGCAACGGCTCAAGATATGAACTGACCTCCGAAAGGTCAGTGTGGCGGTTGAGTTCATAAAATGTCACCGCCCCAATGTCGAACGAAGGGTCACACTTCTTTAAAAATCTGCGGGCTGTGCGGATATTTTCAACTATAAGATGGCGTAATTGCCTGAGTATGTCAAGATTTCCATCCGGCAATGTGTCTCTCAACGGGGCATTGCTGATATTGACGGGGATTAAATATAGGGCTGATGTGAGTTCCATGCACACAAAATTAATAAAAAATTTAGTATTTTTGCAGAAAAATCCATCCTTTTTATGACACTTCCGTCAGGTTTTATCGAAATGGCCAAAAATCTCCTTGGCGACGAGGCCGAATCATTTCTGAGCGCCATGAGCGAGTCTCCCGGCGTGGCCGTGCGCGTAAACAGCCGAAAACCGGGGGCGCATTTTCCGGACGCTCGCCCTGTGAAATGGTGTGACAAAGGGTTCTACCTCCCGGTTCGACCGGTCTTCACGCTCGACCCTCTGCTGCATGCCGGAGCATACTATGTGCAAGACGCATCTTCGATGATCCACTACGAAGTTGTGAAACGGATTCTTGGCATTTTATGTAATGAGCGAACCGACACTCCCATATCGCTGCTCGACTTGTGCGCCGCCCCGGGTGGTAAAACCACGGCAATGACCGACGCTCTTCCCTTCGGGTCGAATGTTGTGGCCAACGAATATGTGGCTAAACGTGCTGCTATTCTCCGTGAGAATGTAGCCAAATGGGGCTATCCGTTCACAACTGTCACAAACCGCGACTCTGCCGCCTTTGCCGCCGACGGAAATATGTTTGACGTGGTGGCCGTAGACGCCCCTTGTTCCGGCGAGGGGATGATGCGTAAAGACAGCGACGCCGTGAAGCAGTGGAGCCTGCAGCTCATCGAGAACTGCGCCTCGCTGCAGCGTGAAATTCTGACAAACGCAGAATCTGTAGTTAAGCCTGGAGGATTTCTTATCTATTCAACCTGCACTTTCAACCGCACAGAGAATGAAGAGAATGTGGATTTTGCTGTCAAAGAATTGGGTCTTGAACCTGTGGAACTTGACTTCCCGGAGCAATGGGGAATACCGCGCGGCATATCCACTCCCTATCCATGCCGGCGATTCATGCCTCACAAGACTGAGGGAGAGGGATTGTTTCTTGCTGTCTTGCGCAAGCCCGGAGAATGGGAGCCCTCTCGCATAGGGAAAGTGAGGAAGGTTTCAAAAACGGCACGCCCCATGCATGGCATTAAAAAAACCGTGGCCGACAATGTGCCCCCGGTCGAGGAAGTGCTTTCATTAGATTTCGACCGCAAACTCTATCCCGAAGCTGATGTCACTCTTGAGCAGGCGTTGTCATATCTCAGAAGAGAATCAATCACACTCCCTCCGGATGTGCCGAAAGGGCTTGTGACAATCACATACATGGGGCTGCCTCTCGGCATGGCCAAAAACATCGGCTCAAGAGCCAACAACCTCTACCCTAAAAACTGGCGCATACTCATGCGCTGACTTTAAGGAATGCTGCGGCATGACGGCACCCGGCATAAAAAATACTGAATAAAGATGAAAGATAACAATAAAAAAGGGGTGTTCCCGGTCACGGGGATGATGTGTGCAGTGTGCGCCTCCACTGTAGAAAAAACTGTGTCAGGATGTGAAGGGGTGGTAGATAGCGCCGTTAATTTCGCGTCGTCGGAAGTGTCAGTCACATGGGACCCTTCTGTCACCTCCCCCGAGGCAATAGCCGAGAGTGTGGCAAAAGCGGGATACGCAATGATTGTGGAAGATTCCGCCGCAAAAGCAGTGGAAGAGAAGGAGCGCGAAGAATTGAAAATATATTCAGGCATGAAGAGAGACCTCATCCTTGCATGGGCTCTCACCACACCCCTTTCAGCCATATGCATGCTTCATATTCACTTCCCCGGCTCAGACTATGTGATGATGCTTCTGGCTCTGGCTGTGATGTGCTTCTGCGGCCGGCGCTTCTACACGGGAGGGTTCCGCAATCTTTTAAGGCTTCACCCCAACATGGATTCGCTTGTGGCCGTGTCCACGTTGGTCAGTTTCTGTTTCTCTCTTTTCAACACCCTCTTTCCTGAGTTCTTTGCAATACGCTCCATGCCCGCCGACCTTTATTATGAAGCATCGGCAATGATAATAGCCTTTGTGCTGACCGGAAAATTCCTGGAGACACGCGCCCGCCGAAACACCGGGGCGGCCATCAAGGCACTGATGGGGCTGCAGCCTACAGAGGCCATGCTTATAGCCGACAATGGAGAGATGATAAAAGTGGAAATCAGCGAAATAAAACCCGGCAGCCGCATCGCTGTGCGCCCCGGCGACCGCATACCTGTAGACGGCATTGTCGTTTCCGGAATAGCCGCAGTTGACGAAAGCATGCTCACAGGCGAACCGGCCGGCGTGGAAAAGAGCCCCGGAGGCCGAGTGTCGGCCGGCACTCTTTGCACCACAGGCACACTCTCTGTCAGAGCCACTGCTGTGGGAGCATCCACAGAACTTGCCAGAATCATAGAGTGTGTGCGCGAGGCACAAGGCTCGAAAGCTCCGGTGCAGCGCCTTGTTGACCGCATAAGCCGTGTTTTCGTGCCTGCTGTCATGGCTATTTCCGCTATTACTTTTTTTGTGTGGTGGGCTTTTGGCTCCGACTCACTCCCTCTCGCCGTGCTGGCGGCGGTATCGGTGCTTGTGATTGCCTGCCCTTGTGCATTGGGGCTCGCCACACCCACGGCAGTGATGGTCGGCATAGGGCGCGGAGCACGCAACGGCATTCTTGTGAAAGAGGCTTCAGCGCTTGAACAGCTTGCAAAAGTGAATCTGCTCGCCATCGACAAAACCGGGACTCTCACGGAAGGCAAGCCCAAAGTGACCGAGATTAGCTGCAGTCAGCAGCTTCCCGAGTCTTTCATAAAAACCGTGAAGGTGCTTGAAGAGCGTTCCGCACACCCTTTGGCCAAAGCGATCTGCAGCTGGGCTGAGGATAACATATCTTCTTCGGGAAAAGAGGCATCAAATCCGGAGCCTGACAGTTTCGACTATATTCCCGGACTCGGCATTGTCGGAACAGTGGAAGGAGCGACCTGCTGGATAGGAAATGAAGCCCTTACTTCCCGACAAGGGGCAGTCATCAGCACAGAAGGGAAGGCACTGGCCGAAAAATGGAGCAAAGAGGGAGCGGGGATAGTGTTTGCCGGATGCGACGGCATGGAGCCTGTGATTTTCAAGGTTACAGACACGCTTCGCCCGGATGCGGCCCGGACTGTGGCAACGCTCAGGGAGATGGGAGTGCGCACAGTGCTTCTAACCGGCGACAGAGAGACTACCGCACGTTGCGTAGCCCGCGAGGCAGGGATTGACGATGTTGTGGCAGAGGTGTTGCCGCAAGGGAAACAGGATGTCGTGATGAAATACAAGAGGGAGGGTTATTTTGTGGCGATGGCCGGCGATGGAATCAACGATTCTCAGGCTTTGGCAGAGGCCGATGTGTCGATTGCCATGGGTGGCGGAAGCGACATTGCTCTCGAAGTGGCGCAGCTCACTGTGATGTCGGGGCGACTCAGCTACATTCCAAAAGCCATAAGCCTCTCATCCGCCACTCTGAAAGTGATACGCGAAAACCTTTTCTGGGCATTCATATATAATGTGGTGGGTATTCCTGTTGCTGCCGGTGTATTGTATCCGGCATTCGGCGTGCTGCTCTCGCCCATGATAGCATCCGCAGCGATGGCCTTTTCATCGGTGTGCGTGGTGCTGAATTCGCTTCGGCTGAATCGGATCAAGCTCTCTTGTCAGGATAAAAACTAAGACAGTCCTGCCGGAAACAAGAGGAAATCATGCACGTCCCAAATAATAGTGATTTTTCGTGAGATAGACTTTTTGGGGTCGTTTCAGGGTCAAAATGGGGTCAAAAAAGGGCGTTTTAACACTTGAAACGGACTTTTTTGGGTCACTTCACCCTTTTTTCGATTTTTTCGGCCAATCTATAAACCACGACTGAATCGCAAATGGAGATGTTGCGTTTTCCGGTTAATGACATGATATATTACTGCAAAAAGACTACAAAACAAATCCGGATAAATATCCATTGGGGAGATTATACATGATTAAACTGCAATCGAATCAAATAAAATATTACTTCCGTATGTTATAATATTATAATATAGCATTCAATCACGAGTGCCACATCTAAATCATTCTCCTCACACTCCTCTCAAGCCTCTTCATTCTCCTCTTATATTTAACACGAAAAAATCAATAAAAGAAACTATGCAATTCAAGACAAACGCAAAATGCCAGGGCTGTTCCACAGCCATTATCAATGGTGTGAAAAACCGCTTCCCTAATGCAGAACTCTCTCTCGACCTCGAATCTGCCGACAAGGTGCTCCATGTGCATGGCATACCCGAAGACGCAGAACATGCCGCACAAGTTTTGAAAACCATTGAAGAAACCGGATTCACAGGGTCATTGCTCACAAAAGAAGACAATAATCTTTAATACACCATGACCGACGCACCCGAAAACTGGGATAACCGCACACGGCGCCTCCTCGGCGACGAACGCGCCGACCGCCTCAACCAAGCCTGCATTCTAATTGTGGGGGTGGGCGGCGTAGGCGGATATGCGGCAGAGATGCTCGCGCGCTCCGGAATAGGCAGGCTCGTAATTATCGATGCCGACAATGTGGCTGAAAGCAACATCAACCGCCAGCTCATTGCCACAGCCTCCACCGTGGGAGAGCCTAAAGTGATTCTCTTCGCCGAACGTTTCCACGACATAAACCCCCGGGCTTCAATCGAGGCCCGCATGGAGTTTGTCACCTCTGAAAACGTGGAGTCGCTATTTGATGGCCACACCTACGACTATGTGATAGACGCCATCGACACGGTTGCCCCCAAGGTGGCACTGCTTGAGCATTGCCTGCTTCACAACATTCCGGTGATCTCATCAATGGGAGCCGGAGGACGTGTAGACCCTACAAAGATAGGTTATTTCGATTTGTGGGACACACGAGAAGACGGCCTGGCAAAAGCGGTGAGACGCAAGTTAAAGGCCGACGGAGTGCGCAAAAAACTCAAAGTCGTGGCAAGCACAGAGAAGCCCTGCTCCCATTCACTCATCGAGGTGGAGGCGGCCAACAAACGCACCTCCTACGGCACACTCGCCACAGTTCCGGCCATATTCGGAATTTATCTCGCCAACCACGTGATCAGAGCCTTGACCGGGGTGTGAAAAAGCCTCTTTAAAGTCCCTAAAGTCTTTAAAGTCTTTAAGGACATTAAGGTCTTTAAGGACATTAAAGTCATTAACACTACAGCCTTCCCAATGATTGAAATCAAAAACGTAACCAAGTCTTTCGGCTCTCTCACCGTGCTCCACGACATTTCCCTCACAATCCCTGAAGGTGAGATAATGGCAATCGTGGGGCCGTCTGGCGCCGGGAAGACCACGCTGCTTCAGATAGCGGGCACTCTCGACCGCCCCGATTCCGGAAGCGTGCTCTTTGACAACACCGACCTCTTTCGCCTCAAAGACCGCAAACTGTCGGAATTCCGCAACCTCAACATTGGATTCATATTCCAGTTTCATCAGCTGCTCCCGGAGTTCTCGGCCCTGGAGAATGTGGCCATGCCGGCGCTCATAGCGGGGAGGAAACGAAAAGAGGCCTTCGCCGAGGCGCAGCGCCTCCTCACCGATCTCGGCCTCTCTCAGCGCCTTGACCACAAGCCGTCGCAACTCTCCGGCGGAGAGAAGCAGCGCACGGCAATTGCGCGGGCTCTTGTCAACAAGCCGAGAGTAGTGTTTGCCGATGAGCCTACCGGCAGCCTCGACTCCCGAAACCGCGACGAAATACAGACCATTATATCCGGCCTCCGCGAATCGTTAGGCCAGACCTTCGTGATTGTAACCCACGACCCTCAGATGGCGGAAATTGCCAACCGGACAGTACACATGGAGGATGGCAAAATAATTTATTTATGATTTTTTAGCCAAGTTAATTTGGCAATGTTAGCCTTTTTGCTTATCTTCGCAGACCGAATAACAAAACAAATATTGAAATTTTTTAATTAAAACCGAAAATAAAAATGGCAGCTCCTGAAAACAATCAGAACAAGAACCAGCTTCAGATTCAACTCCGTCCTGAAATGGCCGACGGAAAATACAGCAACCTCGCAATGATCGGCCACGGCCCCAACGAGTTCCTCATCGACTTTATCTTCGCAGCTCCCGGAATGCCCCAGGCTCCCGTTGTAAGCCGTGTGATCATGAGCCCCGAAAACGCTAAGCAGCTCATGTTTGCCCTCACCGACAATGTGAAGAAATATGAGGCTCAGTTCGGCGAAATCCAGCCCCGCGGCGGCAAGAACCAGGCCATCGGCAACAACTGATAAGATATTCTTGTCTGAAAATAACATTTAAGGGTTAAGGGTCATTGCTACCCTTAACCCTTAACATTTTAGCATCTGAACACTAATCTCATACCTCCATCTTTTATGCAGAACAACCTGACCCTATACAACTCTCTGGCACGCATAAAACAGTCTTTCAAGCCTCTTCATGAAGGCCACGTGGGAATGTATGTGTGCGGGCCTACTGTGTATGGCGACGCTCATCTGGGCCACGCTCGCCCGGCAATCACTTTCGACGTGCTTTTCCGCTATCTGCGCCACCTCGGCTACAAAGTGAGATACGTGCGCAACATAACCGACGTAGGTCATCTTGAGCACGACGCCGACTCCGGCGAAGACAAGATTGCCAAAAAAGCGCGCCTCGAGCAGCTGGAGCCGATGGAAGTGGTGCAGCTCTACCTGAACCGCTATCATCACGACATGGAGGCTCTCAACGTGCTACCCCCGAGCATCGAGCCTCACGCCTCCGGCCATATCATAGAGCAGATAGAATATGTGAAAAAGATTCTCGACGCCGGATATGCCTACGAAAGCAACGGATCGGTATATTTCGATGTGGAGAAGTATAACCGCGACCATAATTATGGCAAACTTTCCGGCCGCAACATAGAAGACCTCCTCTCCACCACCCGCACTCTCGACGGGCAGGAGGAGAAGCGCAACCCTCTTGACTTCGCTCTCTGGAAAAAAGCCTCCCCCGAGCATATCATGCACTGGCCATCTCCCTGGAGCGAGGGTTTCCCGGGATGGCACCTGGAATGCTCCACTATGGGTGAGAAATATCTTGGCGAAACGTTCGACATTCATGGCGGCGGACTCGACCTCCTGTTCCCTCATCATGAATGCGAAATTGCGCAAAGTGTTGCCGCGCAAGGCCATGAAGCCGTAAAATATTGGGTTCACAACAACATGATCACAATCAACGGCAAGAAGATGGGGAAAAGCTACAACAATTTCATCACCCTCGAACAGTTCTTCGACGGCACTCACCCGCTCCTTGAACAAGCCTACGCCCCGATGGTGATTCGCTTTTTCATACTTCAGGCGCAATACCGCTCCACAGTAGACTTCTCCAACGCCGCTCTTCAGGCAGCCGAGAAGGCTCTTCAGAAAATCACCGACGGCTATCGCCGCCTGCAGAACCTTCTTCCGGCTGAAAAGTCGAGCATAGAGGTTCCCGACTTCCTCACAACCTGCTATGAGGCAATGGACGATGACCTCAACACTCCGCAGGTTATCGCTCAATTGTTTGAAGCATGCAAGATCATCAACGCGGCATCCGATGGCAGCGTGAAGCTCTCGGCTGAAGACATCACGAAACTTCGCCACCTCTTCGATGTGTTCCTCATCGAGCTTCTCGGCGTGAAAGTTGGCAACGAGGGCGAAAATGCAGGGGCCGCCAAAGCTTATGAAGGCGCAGTAGACCTTCTGATGGAAATTCGCAAGAATGCCAAGTCGCAGAAAGACTGGGCAACATCCGACCTTATACGCGACAAACTCGCCGACCTCGGCTTCAATGTGAAAGACACCAAGAACGGTGTCGAATGGAGCCTTAAATAAAATGGAGCCTTAAATAATATGAACAGTATGGAGCAGCCGATGAAGCTGCTCCATATTTTTTTGCGTGATTTGCACAGAATGGAGTAATTTAAGGGAGTTAAACAAAAATATGTTTTTAAACATAAAAATTAACCTTAATTATATATCACTGATTGTCAAATCGTTATGGGAGGGTAAAACGATTCCTGCATTTTTCATTTGTAAAGACAAAACTTGTTGCAAATTACATTTCCGTTAGTTAATTTTGTGAGCGAGAATGTGAGTAGGCCTAACACTCACTCTCACCACTACTTAATTATTTTGGAGGAGGAAGCCCGAATTCAGGAAAAGATAAGACTTGACTTGCGAATGTGTGCCACAGACCACAATGGCACACATTAGAGGGGCGGCCACAGAGACCGCCCCTCTTTCTTATTCTCTCACCCTCTTTCTTATTCTCTCAGGAGAACATATTTCTCAGGAGAACATATTTCTCAGGAGAACATATTAACGTAAAAACGCCGGCTTGAAGCAATATTTTCAAGTCGGCGTTTTCTTATAAAGGCCGTATTATGCGGCTGACGGATTGATTATTTAAGCGGTTTGATGTCAAGTTTCACAGGCTTGATCATGTTCTCTGGAGCAAGAACTGTGTCAAGATCCTCTTTTGTAAGGATGCCGTGCTCAAGAACGAGATCATAGACGCTGCGGCCTGTCTCCAAAGCCTCTTTCGCAATCTTGGTAGAATTCTTATAGCCGATCACAGGGTTGAGGGCAGTGACAAGGCTGATGCTGTTGTGAACCTGTGCGCGGCAATGTTCCGGATTGGCGGTGATGCCGTCAACGCAAAGGGTGCGGAGTGTGTCGAAACCATTTGTCATAAGGTCGACCGACTCAAAGTCACACTGTGCCATTACAGGCTCCATGGCGTTGAGTTCCATCTGTGCAGCCTCACCTGACATTGTGACACAAAGCTCGTTGCCGATCACCTTGTAGCAAATCTGGTTCATTACCTCCGGAATTACCGGATTCACCTTGCCGGGCATGATTGAAGAGCCGGGCTGACGGGCAGGAAGATTGAATTCGCCGAGACCGCAGCGCGGGCCACTGGCAAGCAGGCGGAGGTCGTTGCAAATCTTGTTCATCTTCACAGCCACACGCTTCAAGGCAGATGCGTAGCCCACAAGGCATGATGTGTCGGAAGTGGCGCCCACAAGGTCGTCAGAGAGCTTGATATCCCAGCCTGTGATCTCAGCGAGGGCAGCCACACACTTCTCTGCATATCCCGGCTCGGCGCAGATGCCTGTGCCGATGGCAGTCGCGCCCATGTTGACAGTCAGGAAATCGTTGGCAGCCTCGTCAAGGTGCTTGATTTCATCTGTCAGTATTGATGCGAACCCGTGGAAGGTCTGGCCCAGAGTCATCGGCACTGCGTCCTCAAGCTGGGTTCGGCCAATCTTTATGATATTGGCAAACTCCTCCGCTTTTCTGAGGAATGCGTTGATAATCTCACGGTAGTGCTTCAAAAAGCGCAGGTGAGCGAAATACATGCCGATATGAATGGCTGTAGGATAGGCATCGTTGGTTGACTGAGCGCAGTTCACGATGTCGTTGGGTGAGCAATACTGATACTCGCCACGCTTGTGGCCCATGATTTCGAGAGCACGGTTGGCAATCACCTCATTTGCGTTCATGTTGGTTGTTGTGCCGGCGCCGCCCTGAATCATGTCAACAGGGAACTGGTCATGGAATTTGCCGTCGATAATCTCCTGGCAAGCCTGCTCTACGGCGTCAGCCTGCTCCTTGGTGAGAAGGCCAAGTTCAAAGTTGGCACGGGCTGCCGCCTGCTTGGTTATGGCCAGGCCCTTTATAAACTCGGGATACTCGTTGAGATGAAATTTGCTGATTTTGAAATTTTCAATACCGCGCAGAGTCTGAACTCCGTAAAGTGCGCATTCAGGCACCTCGATAGGGCCGATAAGGTCGGATTCAACGCGGAATCCTTTTTTGCAATTGGTCTCCATGATAACGTATTTTAAATGGTATCTAAGGTTATCGGCATACGGAGCGGACACTCCGTATGCCTCGAACTGTTCAATTCTACAAAATTACAAAAGTTTTCTCAAGTAATGTGTAAATGAAATAATAAATTTTTCATCACCATCACAAGAGCCGTTCTATCCTTTTATTCAAAAAACGATTGATTACGGCAACATTTGTTTATATATTGACAACAAACGAAGACCAAAATAATCTTCATTCGAATTGAAATAGTAAGACGTTATTCAAACTTCTACACATTATTTAAGGTTATTAATTCAAGTTAACCTTAAATTTGTTAGGGCTGACTCAAATCAACCCTCTCATTGTAACCAAAAACACAAAACACTATGCTATTTCAGTTACTATTCGTTCTCGCGGCTATAATAGTCGGAGCCAGGCTCGGAGGCATCGGCCTCGGAGTCATGGGTGGCGTAGGAATGGCGATACTCGTCTTTTTCTTCGGGCTTGAGCCAACCTCGCCCCCTATTGACGTGATGCTGATGATTGCGTCTGTTATTTCTGCCGCCGCTGCCATGCAGGCCGCCGGCGGCCTCGACTATCTTGTGAGCGTGGCCGAGAAGCTGCTTCGCAAGAACCCGTCGAGAGTGACAATAATAAGCCCGTTTGTCACTTATCTGTTCACATTCGTGGCCGGCACAGGACACGTTGCATATTCCGTGCTCCCGGTGATTGCCGAAGTTGCCACAGAAACCAAGATTCGCCCTGAGCGGCCTCTCGGCATCGCCGTCATCGCTTCGCAGCAGGCCATCACGGCAAGCCCGATTTCTGCGGCCACAGTGGCTTTGCTCGGTCTGCTGACCGGTGCGGGAATCACCCTTTTCGACATTCTGAAAATAACAATCCCCGCCACTCTTATCGGAGTGCTTGTCGGGGCGTTGCTGTCGAAGCGTGTCGGCAAGGAACTTATTGACGACCCCGAATACCAGCGCAGGGTGAAAGAGGGCATGATCGAAGAGAACGACAAGCCGGTGAACAAAATCAAGAACCCGGCCAAAGCAAAATTGTCGGTGTGCATATTCCTCCTGGCTACTGTGCTGATTGTGCTGTTCGGGTCTATACCATCTATGAGACCCTCTTTCAACGGCACTCCGATCGACATGCCGGCAATCATTGAGATTCTCATGCTCACCGCTTGTGCCATCATGCTTCTCTGCACCCGCACAAACGGAATCGCCCCCACTCAGGGGAGTGTGTTCATCGCAGGTATGCAGGCTGTGATTGCAATATTCGGAATTGCATGGATGGGAGACACTTTCATCAACGGAAACCTCGCCGCCATCACCGGCCCTATCGAAGGGATCGTGAAGAGCATGCCCTGGCTGTTTGCAATCGCACTGTTTGTGATGTCGATTCTTCTCTATAGCCAGGCTGCCACCGTGAGGGCAATCATGCCTCTCGGAATAGCACTCGGAATCAGCCCTATGATGCTGATTGCCTTGTTCCCGGCTGTAAACGGATATTTCTTTATCCCCAACTATCCAACAATCGTGGCGGCCATAAACTTCGACCGCACCGGCTCAACCCATATAGGGAAATGGATTCTAAACCACTCGTTCATGATGCCGGGGCTTGTGGCTTCCATTGTGGCAATAGGGGTCGGCCTGCTGCTGATCCAGATATTCTGACCCCAGGCAACTCAAAGGCCCGTGCCGGATTCCCGGCAAACAAAACGGCACGGGCCTTATATTAGCCGGGAAATACTCTATATTCTTATTCCACTCCCTTATAATTCATTGCGCTATGAAACACACAAACTATATGCTGACACTGCTCCTCATCTCCCCTTTTGCAGCCTATGCACAGAATCAGGAAGCCACTACCGCGCCCGAAGAAAAAACCATTTTCGAGGAGGTAACTAAAATCCAAAAGAAAACAGACAAGTTCAATCTCTATCTTAATATGCACGGAGATTTCAACGCCCAGTGGACGGGGAACCATTTCGACGACGGAAAATTCGAGATGAACCAGCTCCGCATTGAGATGAAAGGGCAAATTAACGACTGGCTGAGCTATCGCTACAGACAGCGCCTCAACACCGGCGACAGCCCTGCCGGTTATCGCGACAATGTGCTGAAAAGCATTGACTACGCCATGATTGGCGTGACTGTGAAAAAGTTTCAGTTCTTCCTCGGAAAACAGTGCGCCGCATACGGAGGCATTGATTTCGACAGAAACCCGATTGAGATTTATCAGTATCCCGAGATGATTCAGACTTGGAACAACTTCCTCACCGGCATAAACGTGTCATATAACATAACCCCGCGCCAGCAGATACAGCTGCAGATGTTAAATTCCCTCACAGGCACCACCGAAGAGATGTATGGCAAGTTTGAAAGGGCTAAAATGCCTATGGTCTACACGCTCAACTGGAACGGCAACTTCAACGATGTGTTCAAGACCCGGTGGTCGGCATCGTTCATGAACGAGACAAGGGGCGAGCATCTATACTTCTTCGCCATCGGCAACGAATTCAAAATCACAGAGAAATTTGGAGGATATGTCGACTGGATGTATTCTCGCGAAGGCGTCGACCGCCATGGTGTCATGACCAATATCGTGCAAGGCAGCGAGCATGAGCGCAACACCACCAAGACCGACTATATGTCGGTGGTGCTACGCCTCAACTATCGCTTCCTTCCGGCCTGGAATCTCGTGGCTAAAGCAACCCTCGACACCGCCGGAATCTATGAGACTCACGACGGCATCAACAAGGGAAACTATTGCACAACCTGGGGATATGTAGGGGGCGTGGAGTATTATCCTTTCAAGGACCGCAACCTCCATTTCTTCGCAGTCTACATGGGCCGGACCCACAACTACACATCCAGGGCAAAGGCGTTAGGAAACACCGACTATTCCACCAACAATCTTTCTGTCGGATTCATCTGGGCCATGCCGGTGTTCTGAAATCAGGCCGGGCAACTCCGGCAATCAGTCTTTCCAATCGCCGTTGGCTTTTATCAGATTTATAAGTTCGTCGATAGCCTCTGCACTCGGAATATTCTTTTTCACAAGAGTCTTCCCTTTGTAGAGGCTCACTTTGCCGGGGCCTGCGCCCACATAGCCGTAGTCGGCGTCGGCCATCTCTCCGGGGCCGTTGACAATGCAGCCCATCACGCCGATTTTCAATCCCTTCAAACCTGATGTGGCCTCCTTCACCTCTTTGAGCGTCTTCTGAAGGTCGAACAATGTGCGGCCACAGCTCGGGCAGGCTATATATTCTGTCTTGCTGACGCGAAGACGCGCCGCCTGAAGCAGGCCGAGAGCCACGGAGTTGACCTCTTCGAGCGAAAACGCCGGAGCATCAATCACAATTCCGGAGCCGTAGCCGTCCAGCAGCAGCGGGCCGAAATCTGCGCCGGCCTTTATCTGAAAGTCCTCGAGGTCATTATCTTCATATCCGAGGCTTATAAACACCGGATTCTTCCCTCCGAGAGCCACAAACCTGTCGATCCACGAGGCAATCTCCCCGACGCGGTTGGCATTGTGCGACGTCACCACCACAGGAACTGTGTCGCCAAGCAGGACAGGCTCCTCAGAGGCGTCAACCTTATGCCAAGCCCCCGGCACTGATGGGAAGTCAAGACCGGCCACAAGAGGCCAGCCTACATTCTCAAAACCCGGCACACCCGCCGAGCGGCCTCGGGACGCCCCATCAAGAACTGTGTCAGGCTCTACCACAGTGTCATGCCCCTCGCGCCCTACGATATATTCACGCAGTTTAACGGCCACGGGAATCTCCTTCTCAGGGTCTTCCGTGAGCGAAACCCGGATTGTGTCGCCAATGCCTTCAGATAGCAGCGTGCCGATTCCCACGGCGCTCTTTATTCGTCCGTCTTCGCCGTCGCCGGCCTCGGTCACGCCAAGATGAAGCGGGAAAGACATCCCTTCCTCATTCATCTTGCCTGCAAGCATCCTCACGGTCTCAACCATGACCACCACATTTGATGCCTTTATGGAGATGACGATGTTGCTGAAATCCTCATCGCTACACACGCGCAGGAACTCCATCACAGATTCCACCATTCCGGCCGGGGTGTCGCCATAGCGGCTCATTATCCTGTCGGACAGCGAGCCGTGGTTCACTCCGAGACGCACGGCTGTGGAGTGCGCCTTGCAGACATTAAGAAACGGCACAAGTGTGTCGCGAATCTTTTCAACCTCCGAGGCATATTCCTCATCGGTGAATTCAAGTTTTTTGAATGTGCGGGCGGCATCCACGAAATTGCCGGGATTTATGCGCACTTTCTCACAGGTCTCCGCGGCCTTGAACGCCGCATTCGGATTGAAATGCACATCCGCCACCAAGGGCACGTCACACCCGGCCGCATCGAGACCCTTACGGATTTCCGCCATGTTCTCGGCCTCGCGCACACCCTGGGTGGTGAGACGCACAATCTCTCCGCCGGCCTCTGCTATGCGGATAGCCTGCGCCACACTCCCCTCGGTGTCGAGGGTAGACGTGTTGGTCATTGACTGAACTCTGATGGGATTCTCGCCTCCTATCTCTACGTTTCCGGCTTTCGCCACACTGCTTTTGCGTCTGAAATAATTATATCTTGACATGTGAGTCTTGTTATTTTTAATAGTTGCTTAAGGCGCAACGGCTCCTTAATGATAAAAATTCAGTTTCCGCCGCCGGGACTCTGATTTCCCCGGCTCATCTTTTTGCCATGCAAACTCCGCTCAACACATCGTGAGGAAAAACACGGAGCAGAACCCCACGGCATAGCCGGCAAGCACCTGCCACACCGTGTGGCGACCGAGCCACACACGCGCCGAGCCGAGCAAACCCGACACAATTATCGACGCTATGAGCCAGCCAAACAGTTCCGGCCGGGCGAATCCGTCTTTTTCTATACATATGAGCAGTGCCACAATCCCCGCTATCCCGGCCGCATGAGAAGAAATCTTCCATTTGAAATTTATTATCATGTTGACCAGAGCGGCCACTGCTCCTCCGGCAAAGAAGAGCGACAGCCACGACGGCGCACCTTTTGCAGCCATAAACCATGCTGTTCCGCCAAAACACACCACCGTCATAATATACGGAATCAGGCGCTCTTTACGCCCGTTAAGGCCAAAATCGTCTACAAGCCCCATTTTCTTGAGCAAGACCACCATAATCATCGGCACCACAAAGTTGATTCCGGCAACAATGAGCGTGAATATAACCCTCATGCCCATTGGAGCCACATCGAGCACAGAAAGAGAGAAGGAAAGAATAAGACCATAGACGGGCATGAGAAGCGGCACAAACACCCACGACAGAATGTTTGAAATCACCGTGACCACTTTCTCTCCTTGATATTCCCCATCATCTTTGGAACGAGGGCGGGACTCCTGCTCCTTATGCGGCGCCGGCTCTTTTCTCTCCGGCTCTTCGGGTGAAGGCGCCGGCGAAGGGGAACCGAAAAGCCCGGTGTCGCGCCTGTTGAGGCTGAATGAATCATCCTCCCCTTCAGGGCGAGGCACCTCCGGATAATATGACGACGTGTCGATTGGCATTGGCTTTATATGTTTTGGCTGTTTATTTATTTCTTTTCGGCGTCGCTGTCCGCCTTAGGATTCTTCCGCGCCCCTCTCTCCTTCACGGCATCAAGAAACCGCGCCGGCACAGGAAGCTCGAAGTGCATGTCTTTGCGGGTGACAGGGTGGGCGAAGCGCAAAGTGCGCGCATGAAGGCAAAGGCGGTGTAGCCTGCTGCCTTTGGCTCCATATTTCTTGTCGCCTGAAATCGGGTGGCCCATCTCAGAGGCATGAACGCGAATCTGGTTCTTTCTCCCGGTGTCGAGCGAAAACTCCACAAGCGACAGGCCGCTGCCGCGCTTGAGCACATTAAACCGGGTCAGGGCAAGCCTCCCCTCGTCGGGATTGTTTGTGGAATAGACCACAAACTGTGAATTTTCGGCAAGGCGGCTTTTTACGAATCCGCTGTCTTCCTCCACATAACCCTCCAGAAGCGCCACATAAAGGCGGTCGAGCACCATGTTATTCCAGTTATGCCTCAACGTTTCCTGCGCAACCTCGCTTTTGGCAAACATCATCAGCCCGGTGGTGTCGCGGTCGAGGCGATGCACCACAAACAACTTGTTGGCCGGGTTCTGCCTCTTGACATAATCTCGGAGAATGTCGTAGGCTGTCTCATCTTTATGATGGCTCTGTGTGCTCACCGACAGGAGGCCGTAACCTTTGTTTACCACTATCACATCGTCATCTTCATACACAAGCTGAAGCCTCGGGTGACGAAGCACCACAAACGGGCGCGCGAGGTTCACACTCGCTTCCGCGCCTGGAGAAACAGGGGCGTCAAAGGCAGTAGTCACCTCTCCCCCGGCCATGATGTGGCCATGGCGCAGCAGAGCCTTCAGGTCGGTGCGGCTCTTATCCGGCATTCTCTCTGCCACAAACTCAAGGAGCCGGCGCGGCTCGGCTGATTCATTGACAAAGGTGACAATCCGGTCAGGCCGGAAATTATTCGGTGTGTCGTGATGTCTGTTCTTTCGCATCTTCTATGCTTTTACAACAATAATCTTTTATTATCGGTTATTACTGATTCAATTTTATTTTATTTCAATCCCATGTCACTGCTCTAATCAGCCGCCACAGCCTTGCGCAGGAGGAGATGTCCGAACCTGCAGTAAAGACATTTCCTGGTGTCGCAATACTCCTTCCTTAAATGAATAAGAGCCTGCGAGCGGAGAGCGTCGGAAGCTCTCATTCCGAGAGCGCCCCATTCTCTTGTGATGATGTTGTTTTCAGCCGGCAGCATCGAAAGGATGTCGAGCGCTCTTTCAGCCATGTCGTAATCCCCCCTCATCGACCCATAGGCATACACAAGCGGCGCCACAGCATTTATTATCAGAAGAGTGACGCTCGCTTCAGAGAGAGTGTCGGCTGCTGAACGCGCCTCCGTGTCGAATGAGAAATGGTCATGCCAATATCCGTCGAGCCTCCATGAAAAGAGGCCCCTGAGAGCATCAATGTCGGATCCGCAGCCTGTCATCTTTGAGAACATTGCAAAACCTCCCTCGCACGCTTTCGACAGAAATGCAATGCGGCGGTGCGGGAAATTCTGAGGCCTTGTCCGCGCATATTTCCACATCGACCCACGCATGGGGCGAAGGCCATATTTTCTTGCCAGAAAATAATATTCTCTACAGAGAAGCTGATAATACTCGTCAAAAATATGCAGAGAGGAGTCGAGCATCCCGGCCTGGCCGAACAACAGGGCCTGCAGCTGCAGAGGGTTGTCGGAATGATGGTGAAGCACCCTTAGCGGCAGCGACCTGGCCAGAAGCTCGAAGGGCTCCCCGTTGAGGCCGAAACCGAGTGCGCGGGCAATCATCACAAAACAAGCCTGCTCCCAGTCGAAACCGGTGGTTTCAAGAATGGCGGCCACTCTTTCACCTTTCGTCTGAATCCGCTCCACCGACAGCGACTCAAGCCAGTCGGTGACCGCAAGCGAGTGAAGACCCGCGAGCATATTGCCGCATCTCACGCTGTCGATTCCCGACGACAACGACAGAAATGTCCTGTAGAAACCCTCCGGCATGGCGATCTCCGCCTGAGGCACGAGAGAGCCGTCGGGGCGGTGGATTCTGCGGTCGGACAGGCCCACCACATGAAGTATCACATTGTCATAGGCAGGGTCGGAGTCATGGCCGTGGCGAAACCAGTCGGAAGCCCTGACATGAATCTCCACATTGCCGGCCCATTCCGTGCCGCCTATCTTTATCTTTGAATTAAAAAAATCCGGGCCGGAGTCGGTGTTATGGCGACCGGGGTCGATCACCTCAACCTCCGCGCCGTCGGCATCGGTGAGTTTCCGGCCGAACATTCGCGACATCCAAAGATAATGATACAATTTCTCCATTGAAAAAAATAAGACTCCCTTATGCGCCATATCTTCTCCGGCTCACTCAGCAATCAAGCCTGAAAGATAAAACGCAAGCCTTACTCAATGCAAATTTACACATTTTCTATTTAATAATTGTTAATTCCTTAAAAAATCACTTGTGGCATTTGGTTTTTTTATTGATTTAGCCTTATCTTTGCATAGTGTTTTTCATAGTATAATTAAGATTAAGGTTTGAGCCTGTCACTTTGGGAAAAGCGACAGGCTTTTTTATGTCCGCAAGGCACCTCTTGCACCGGCACGACACCCCCACAAAAAAAACCGGAGGCATACACCCCCGGCACCTAAAACATATTCGCTTATGAATTAACAATAAACTATTTACAACTCTTATTGACATCTTATTCACATAACACTTACACATTATCCTCTATCGGCATGAAATGCTGATAAGGATGTGAGCAAGCCGGGCATTTCTTCGGCGGCTTTTTCCCTTCAAAGATGTAGCCGCACACAAGGCACTGCCATTTAATCGGTTTTTCGCGTTTCCACACTTCACCCTTTTCTATTCGCTCCCTCATGAGGTCAAAACGCTCTTTGTGGTGATTCTCAATGGCTGCGATAGCGCGGAACACCTCGGCGATGTCGGCGAACCCCTCTTCATCAGCCACCTTGGCCGATTCGGTGTATTGCTCAACGCCCTCTTTCTCCTCTTCTGCAGAAGCCACTTTCAGGTTCTCTACCGTAGGCGAAAGAATGCCGGGGTCTACACTCACGGGGTCTGTGACAACAGGCCCGTTGGTGAGATATTTCAGGAATATCTTGGCGTGGCGAAGCTCGTTGGCCGCTGTCTCGTTAAAGATGTTCGCATACTGGAAATATGATTCTTTCTCAGCGCTCTGGGCGAAATATGTATATCGTGCATAGGCTGTAGTTTCAGCCACAAAGGCATTCGCGAGATTTTTCTCGGTTTTAGTGCCTTTCAAAGATTTGGTGTCTGCCATAGTAGTTTGTTTTTTATAATTTCATCTACATATTCAACAAGCCGCAATGAAAATAGTTTGGTGATTACCTCTATTTTATATATATTCGCGTCATGACAGAGAAAATCACCGCATTTGTGCTCGACGTGACGCGCCACAATGACCGCCACAATGTAGTCACCCTCTATTCCAGGACACGAGGGCGCATATCTTTCCTTTCCCCTTGCGGCTCAGGCAAAAGCGGCAAACTGCGGCAGGCACGCCTCCTGCCGCTCGCCGTGATTGACGCCGACATCAATTTCCGCCAGACCTCAGAACTACAGAAACTGGGGGCATTCTCGCTTCATCATGTGTGGAGCGACATATATTTCCATCCTGTAAAGCGGCTGGTGGCTCTCTTCCTTTCCGAGTTTCTCAACAGGCTGCTGCGGGCATCAATGCCCGACGAGGCTTTGTGGGACTATATTTTCAATTCTCTTTCCCTTCTCGACAGGATGGAGAAGGGGGTGCCTGATTTCCACATAGCGTTTCTGTCTTCGCTTCTCCCTTTTGCGGGCATTCAGCCCGACCCCTCCGACTTCAGGCCGGGGTGCGTGTTCGACATGCAGGCCGGGGTCTTTACAAGCCGTGTGCCTCCTCATCGCGACTTCGCCGAAGGGAGAGCGGCATTCATGGCCTCGCTGCTGTGCCGGATAAATTTTGCCAATGTCAGAGCCCTTCGGCTTAACGGAGAGCTGCGCCTCCGGCTGCTTGAAGGGCTGTTGCGCTATTACGCCATACACTATCCGGGCACAAGCAACCTTAAATCGCTCGATGTTATGCACGAACTCTTCACATAAGTTTAAGTTAAAATTATTATTTTAACACCATATCCGTCATTTTAGCATTATGTCAGTCATTAAAAGAGTTTTAGAAATTACTCCCCCTTTTATATTCCGCAAAACATGGAGTAACACTTCATCGGGTTGCATTTTGCAGCCAAAATCAGTCTCATAACCTCAATATCAGTTTATTAACAAGCGTTAAATCTGATTTTTGAGTCTCATTTTTTCGATAAAAAATTTTTTTGAAATATATTTCTGTATTAACTTTGCACCGTGTTTTTCATGGTATTAGATTTAAGGTTAGAGGATTAGTTGTCGAGAGACAATTAATCTTTTTGTTTTATGCCGTGTATGGCTACAAAAAATAAGGCAACCGTCGCAGCCTTATTGCGGAAACCCACGGCTACGACGGTTGTCTGAGACCACATAATTCAACGCGCCATTTTAAATGCGCGCCCGTTCACATTGACAATGACAATTCTCTCTTCCTCCGGCACTCTCACCGTGGCAGAGCCTTCTGCATATCCTTTATAGATGACATGGCCGTCGGCCCTATAACCCGGACAAACGACCGGGAAGGAACTCCGGATATTTCCAGCAAGTCGCCATGCAGACTGCAGCTTACATCATCTGACGCACCGACGGCTGAGATTCCGGAATATTCGGGAACATCGGAAATGGCGCAGTTCTCGACTGCCCCGGTGACGGAATTGACAATACATGCTATCACATGGAGACGGTTCTTGTCGACAGACAGTTCCTCCCCCATAAGATTGCGAATATCGGAAACCCTGAACTCATAATGATGTCCATATTCTTCAGACATGGCTACATCTCCGGGAAGGCTTCCTTCCATACCATCCGCATCTGTAGCCGAGACCACAACCCGTCAAATCTCATATCGGCCACATGACGCGGCAAGTCTACCAGTGAGGCCAATTCGGTGTTGTCATACCCCTCCTGCCCGGAATAATAGTTGCTCTGCATCCACAGGGGGCCTTCGCCATGCAACCCGTCAGCTGTGAGAATATATGCCACACGATAAGGAGATGTGGAATAACGGCGCACAAAGCTGACTCTGGAATCTACGTCAATCACATCTTTATCACTGTCAGACCATTGCGCCTTTAATGATATAAAGCCGGTAGTGCCAACTGATTGCGCCTGCCTCCAGGCCTCCCCTATTCCGTCATCCGCAGTCACGGCTGTCTCTGCGGAAAGTCCGTTGTAGGGGTCCACAAACAGTGTACGGTCAATATATGCCGACGGAGCCAGCGCGTCGTCAGAAGGAAGGGCGTCGACCGTGGCCATGGGGTCTTCACCTTTATGATAGATATGATAGACGGCATAGACAAAACTGTCAGGATACAATGCCGACATACGCTCCATACCCACAGCTCCACGCGGGCACCATCCGCACCATACGCCGGTGTATTCCTCCACCAAAGGAACGCGTTGCGGAAGATAAGGATAAGAGTAAGCACGGCTTTCCATACCGGGATTATACGACCGGTTCTCCACCCCGTTGACAATGCTCACCCTGAAGCTGTAAGGGCTGTCCCCGGGATTTGAATCCAACTGCAAAGACAGTGGGATTTCAACGTCCCTGAAATATTCAGGCTCCAAAGGTATGGGGAAATCAATGCGTCCCTCAATCGTGGAAGCGCCGACTTCTGCCACATATTCTATCGACTTGACCGCCTCAAAGCCGTGATTCCTGATTATTACCTTCGAATCACAAACCTCCCCGTGCAATCCCCCAAGCTCAGGGAGCTGAGAAACTGACACGGCGTCAGCATGGAAATCCCCCTCAAGAGTGAGCTGCATATCGGCGGCATATGGCAGGCCGTAATCACCCCATTTCCTATATTTACGCGAGGAATGCACATAAAAACGCCCGGAAGCGCCTATCTCCGCCACATTGACCGGCTCGGAAGTGCCGTCCACAATGTCATTGACCGTGAAAGAATAGCCCACATACACACCCTCCGCAGGAATAACATAAGGCTCACTGAACACAACAGAAAGCCACCCATCCTCGGAGACTGCGTCTATCTCGCAGATGTCAGGGCGGGTTTCCCCTCCAGACAGTTCAAGCACCGAGGCAAGCCACACCGAACAGTCTGAAATCCCTTCCGACACAAGCGGTATCGACACCCCTTTAATCAGACTTCCCGTCAGCGACCCGTCGCACACAAAAGCCGCCACATCATAGCTCTCCGCCTTTCCTGTGCCCCACGGCCTTATGTCGCCGTAAGCCGGGTTTACAACCATTTCAGTCTGTGCCCTCATCGGACACAGACTGAAACATATAAGTAATGATGAAATAAATTTCCTCATCACATCACAACTTTTGAGGTCTTAAGACTCCCGTCGGAATAACGCACAATCCTGATAGAGATACCTCCTCTGACAGGACGTTCAATCCGCACGCCGCCAAGATTGTAGTATTCTACTGAAACCACTTCGGCAGAAGCCTCCACATCCGGTATGCCAACAATAGTGCCGTCGTCATACACTATGTCGGAATATTCCCTTGTGCCATCACGGTTGACATAAATCGAACGGACACCTATATGTTCGAATCCTACAGCGTATATTACCGCCTCGCAAAGGTCGCCCCAGTTGTAAATCATAGAGTCCTCATAGGAATATGGAACGTCGGTCATAGGCTCGTCAAGGTCGGGGTATTCATCCGGATAGAATATGTATGGCTCTCCGTCAATGTAAAGGTTATAGTAGAGTCGTGAGGTCTCGAGCAAGCGTCCGTCGACAGAATTGAGCGGTATGCAATAAGAGACCCCTCCGAAACCATACTCTTCATAATAATCCCAACTCAGAATCTCCGGATTGTCAGGAGTCATGGGGGTGTCCATATCCTGCCATATAAATTCCGGATAAGCATATCCTTCCATCAGGAATATCGAGCCGGCGATTGTGCTGAAAGCAAACCCGAATCCGTCGGGACACTGCATCACGCGCTGTTCCGCGTCGTATGACACCCTGACAGTCGGTATGCTGCTGAAAATATATGGCTCTGAATCATCTTCCGACGACTCTATCAGCTCGGCAGGATGGAAGAAGGCGTAATGCTGCAGCCTATTGTCCTCTCCCAGATATTGCGGACCGTCGAATACCACTTCCCCGTCCTCGAGACGCCCCTTTAAAGTGGCCTGGGGTGAAGAGGAAAGCATACCCCGGATATATACGTCTTCGTCACAGAAGGCTATATCCACGAAACGTGGCTCCGCATCCGACACAAGAATCCATTTCTCCGTCTCAGCGCCTTCAGGCATCACCACAGGAGTGTCGTCAACCTTTGTCATGACGATTCCCGAGTCGGCGAATCCGGTCCAGCCAAGCACACTCTTCTCCTCGCCGGTAACCTCATCGGCCACTCTCTTTTCAAGCAGCATGCCTATGAAACTGTCACCATCCATTTTGATGCCACCTTCGGAAACCGTGAAAGTGATGACGGGATCCACAAGATCCATCTCCATCTTGGAATTGGTGCCGTCGTTTGTATAAGTCAGTTTGAAGGCATAGTAATTGTCAGTGACTGTAAGTATGCCTTCCGGGTCGTTCTCCCAGTCTGGATAAGTCTCCTCATATATTTTCTGAGGGAATGTGACCTGAATCTTATCCCCCTCCATCTCTCCGACAAGATATGTCTGAGTGTCGTAGCCGCTGAACGGATTCTTTATATACACCTCACCGTTATCACCCCACACCACATGAGAGATGCAGCCGAAATCTGCGCTCTTGTAAAGGCCTCCATAATAATCAAGGCCAAAGAAAATCGAGTTGCGTGAATATTTCTCATCCTCACCCTCCGGCTCTGTCACGATCGGGAGGTCTGAAAGGTTGTCGTAGTCCACCTTTAGCGGGGACACATTTGCCGGGACTTTTCTCACGGCAATCCCCGGGATTTCTGTGGCAAATGCGGCTCCTGACGAGAAGAGGAGCGTCGCCACGGTCATGATGTAAAGATTCTTCATATCTCAATATTTTTGTGTTAAATTTACCGTTTCCGATACGGTTGCAAAAGTATTACTTTATTTGCAAAATCAGGCTGTTTTGACTGATTTTAAATTTTAATTTCAGGAAAATGAAACAAAATGCACTATTTTTCAATGTCCACACATAACCCGGCCTGTTACGTTACGGTCTTTTGCGTCCACTCAAGAGCTCCGGAATCGCTATATGCGCCGGCCATACACGGGCATACGGATAAACCGGGGAATTGGTTATTGTTGAGAAAAGTATTATTTTTGCCGTTGATTTAAATTCAGCATCCCAATGAAATCATTCCTGCTTTTTATAATAGGGACATTATTTACATCTCTGGCTACACACTCCCAGTCTCCAGTGTCAAGCCATCTCGGTTCCCTCGACTCAATATCCTCCCTTCCTACCGAACTGGTCGCTGAAAAAGGAGAACGACTTTTCAATGAAGGGGAATATGACCGGGCGCTCCCTTTTTTTACAGTTGTGTGCCGCAGATACGACGGGGACGCCGACAAAAAGACACAGGCGCTGTTTGCCACAGCATATGAACGTTACGGCAACATTCTTTACAGAAAAGGCGCATACGCCCTGGCCATGGACGCATATCTGCAGGCCCGCAAAATAGCAGAGAAACATTCCCTTGGCGGAAATATGGCCAGCTCATATGCCCGTATCGGCAACATTTATGCCTCTTGCGGCGATTACGAAGGAGCCATCAGCTTCTATCAGAAGGCTCTGTCACGGGAAGATGTCAAAAAGAACCACGATTTATACTCAATGATTCTAAATAATCTTTTCGCCACAAACCTTCTTGGAGGGAATGTCTCGGAGGCCAAGCGTTATCTCGAATCATATAAAAATGAGCTGACACGAAACAGAGGGAATTTCCGTCATGAGTTTGATGTGCTGCTTGCGGAAGGGATGCTTAACGATGCCGCCGACGAGCCGCTGAAGGCGATGGAATATTTCCGGAAGGCACTGCATTGCGCAAAGACCTACAATCTTCCCCCGCTCTGCGAAGGCTCGGCATATTCTTCCCTTGCATCTCCTTATGAAAAGACCGGACATCCCGATTCTGCGATAATCTGTCTGAAAGCCGCCTGCGACATCGCCGACAGCATCGGAAACGGAAGGATCGTCGTGGAGTCGCTGCGGGAGATAGCCCGCGTGTTCGAAGCCAGGAATATGCGCGATTCAGCTATGGAATACCGGTCGAAATATCTGAGCATGGCCGACACAATAGCATATCAGGAAGAAGTGAACAAACTTAAAAGCAGCCAGATGCTTTATGAACTCGACCAAAGCGCCTTCACAATCAAAAGCCTGAACGATGAAATGGAGACCCAGCGCAAGGTGACGGCGGTAGTCACAGTGGCGGCTGTGTTGTGCGGACTGATGCTGATAGTGCTGGTGCGGCAGAACAAGAAACTGCGAAACGCATGGACAGCTCTCTATGAACGGAACTCCCGACATCTGCTCGATGAAATAAAATATAAGAAGACAATCCAGGAGTATCAAAAGGCTATCAGGGAAATTAACGAGCCTTCCGTACCGGAAATCCCGGCCTCTGCAGAACCGGAAGTGGCCGACGGCATCTCCGGGAAAGACGAGACCACACGCAAGGCAATACTCGACACTGCGACAAGAGAGAGAATCGCCTCTGACATAAATCTTTTTATGGAAAACACTGATGAATACTGTTCGCCCGAATTTAACCTCGACCGGCTTGCCTCGGCTATAGGGAGCAATCCACGATATGTCTCGGAGGTGGTGAATGTGGTCTTCCAGAAGAATTTCAGGGCATGGCTGAACGAATACCGCATAAAACAAGCAATGCTCCGTCTCGAAGACACGGAGCATTATGGCAACTACACAATCAAAGCCATCTCCGAGAGTGTAGGCTATAAGTCGCAGGCCACGTTTATTTCTGTGTTCACCAAGCTCACAGGCCTGAAGCCGCGCATTTATCAGAAACTCACGTTTGAGCGCAGGCAGTGACCAAAGAGAAGACCTCCCTCAACGGCGCAGAATCAGCATGGCATCGCCATACGCGCCAAAACGGTATTTCTCCTTGACGGCCGCATCATAAGCCTTCATGACCACATCGTAGCCTCCGAAAGCAGACACCATCATCAGCATGGTGCTGAGAGGCATATGGAAGTTAGACACCAGAGAGTTGCATACCGTGAAATCGTAGGGCGGGAATATGAATTTGTTGGTCCATCCCTCAAAAGTCATCAGCCTGCCGTTCATGCACACGGCAGTGGCAACAGCACGGAGCACGGAGGTGCCGACGGCACACACATTGGAATTTCGGTCTTTAGCCCTGTTCACAATCTCGACGAGCTCTTCGTTCACAAACATCTCCTCACTGTCCATGCGATGTTTTGTGAGGTCTTCCACATCGATATCCTTAAAGTTGCCGCGCCCGCTGTGGAGAGTGAGGAACCCTCTTTCCACACCTTTTATCTCAAGGCGCTTCAGAAGCTCGCGGCTGAAATGCAGTCCGGCTGCCGGAGCCATCACAGCGCCATCGTTCTTGGCGAATATGCACTGATAGCGGTCGGCGTCCCAATCTTCAACCTTACGGGTGATATATTCAGGCAGCGGAGTCTCGCCGAGCTCATAAAGAGCCTGCTTGAATTCATCGTGCGGGGCGTCATAGAGGAATCGGAGCGTGCGCCCGCGCGATGTGGTGTTGTCGATAACCTCAGCCACCATCGAATCGTCGTCGCCGAAATAGAGTTTGTTGCCTATGCGTATTTTTCGGGCCGGCTCCACAAGCACATCCCAGAACTTGTTCTCCACATTTAATTCGCGAAGAAGGAAAACCTCAATCATGGCCCCGGTCTTCTCCTTATTGCCGTAGAGGCGGGCAGGGAACACTTTGGTGTCGTTAAAAATCATCACATCCCCGTCGTCGAAATAATTGAGGATGTCTTTAAAAATCTTGTGTTGAATCTCTCCCGTGCGCGCATCCACCACCATCAGGCGGCACTCGTCGCGGTTTTCGGAAGGATACTGTGCAATCAGGTTGTCAGGAAGTTTAAACTTAAATTGCGATAACTTCATATCCGATGAATGGTAAATTGATTATAAGTCCGCAAAAGCGGCCTTAATGTTAAAGGTTAGAGAGTCAGTTTGCGTCAGGCAGACGATAGTCGTCAGGGAATGTCATGCTGGCGGTGGAAATTTTTTCTACAGCTTCATCAACCGTGAGGCATGATTCCACAGAAAAGTCGCCCACCCGCGTGCGGCGCAATCCAACGAGATGCGCACCGCTGCCGAGGGCCTCTCCAAGATCGCGGGCTATCGCCCTGATGTAGGTGCCCTTGCTGCAGACTATGCGCACGGTGACATCGGGCATTGTCATGTCGAGAAGTTCCATCTCCTTTATCTCAAGCGGCTTTGCCTTCAGGCTCACCTCTTTCCCTTTGCGAGCAAGATTGTAGGCCCTTTTGCCATCAATTTTCACAGCCGAAAACACCGGAGGAACCTGCATGATGCGACCTGTGAACAATGGTAGCGTCTCTTCAAGCTTCTCCCGGGTGATATGCTCCCAGGGATACTCGCAGTCAATCTCCGTCTCAAGATCAAAACTCGGAGTTGTAGCCCCGAACCTTATCGTGGCCACATATTCCTTCTCGCCCGACTGAAGCTGCTCTATCTTGCGAGTGGCTCTCCCGGTGCAGACGATAAGCACTCCTGTGGCAAGCGGGTCGAGTGTGCCGGCGTGACCCACCTTGAACTTCTTTACATGAAGGCGCCTCTGGATGGCTCCGCGCAAACGCTTCACCGCGTCGAACGACGTCCAGCCCAAAGGCTTGTCAATACCTATAATTTCTCCGCTTATAAAATCCATTTTCTCAATGTGAAACAGTTCAATTCAGATGGCTTGGAAGCCGATTAAAAAATGTCAATTGAATAACAGGCAGATTACGCCCATCACAAGGCAATATGCGGCAAACCATATGAGTTTCCCTTTCTTCACTATGCTTATCATCCATTTGCAGGCGCAGCATCCAACCACAAACGACGACACAAACCCTATAACCAGCACAAGAACACCAACGGTATTCTCTCCCTGGTCGGCAGGGTTCGACACTATCTCCTTCACGTCGAGCAGAGCCTCGCCGAGAATGGGGATGATGACCATGAGGAATGAGAACGAGGCCACGCGGTCGCGCTTGTCGCCAAGCAATATGCCGGTGGCTATGGTGGTGCCTGAGCGGCTAAGGCCCGGAAGCACGGCCAACGCCTGGGAACATCCTATTATAAATGCGTCTGCCCAGGTGATGTCGCGACCTTTGTCGGCGCTCACAATACCCCCCTTGCCGTCGCGGCCTGAAAAATATGCAAACGAAAGAAGACATGCCGTAATCATTAGGCATATGCCCACAACCGTCAGCCCGCTTCCGAAGAAACTCTCCACTATGTCTTTGAAGAAGACTCCCACAATGGCGATAGGTATGCACGAAAGGAGTATTTTCCACACATAGTAATAGTTGTAGTCACGCTTGAAGCCGAAGAAACTTACACACAGTTTCGAGAACATCGGCCAAAGCACCACGATTGTGGAACACACCGTTGCTGCATGGACTATAAGGTCGAACTGCAGAATCTTATCAGAAGGGAGGTTTATGCCCAGAATTTCACGAAAAATCTCAAGATGCCCGCTGGAGCTGATGGGAAGATACTCCGACAGCCCTTGCACAATGCCCAGAATCAGGGCGTCTAACCATTCCATATAATATAGTTTTGTGTTTTGGGTTAATCTAATTTTATTCTATCATTCTGTTTCTTCGGAATCAGATTTCACCTTCTTTTTAGGCATCCACACAATAGAGAACGCCATAAGCAAAAAGCCGAGAAACGACAGCATCGGCCCCACTACAATGCGGCGTGTGCTGAATATTTCGGGGTTAAAACCGTTTTCAACTGTGCTGCCGCCACCGCTCATTAGCACAAAGCCCAGCACAATCAGGGCAAGGCATCCCCCCATCATGTAGTAATTCACGCGCGAGAAGGGGCGCTCCCGCTTCTCCATTCTGTCGAGCCCCTGCGGGTCGCGCTTCTCAATATCTATATTCAAAGCCATTTTCAAAAATTATTATCGATTTAAACAATCCCTTTCTACCGTATTCTCAGTTTAAGCATCCTGAATCAGACAATCCGGCTTATCTGAACAACTCGCCATAATCCTTATCGAGATAGCGCGAGGTGGCCATCCATGCCGCCATGCCGCACAGGAGCACACCGACAGCAATCATTCCGGCGGCAACCACGCCGTAGACGGGCCAGCTTATATAGTCGGCCACATTGTCAAAACCTGCGCCGGGGGCGGCCACAAGGGCCACAGCCATTATGGCTGATGCCACAAGCCCGGCCAAAAGACCGGAAAGCATATTGCTTTTCACAAACGGACTCCTGATGAACCCGCTCGTGGCCCCTACAAGCTGCATTGTGTGTATGGTGAATCGCCGCGCATAGATGGCAAGATGCACGGTGTTGTTGATAAGCACAAAAGAGATTATGACCATGACAAGAGCTATGACACCGAGCACAATCGAGAATCTCTCTATGTTGCGGTTCATGCTCTCCACCATTGCCGAATCGGGCAAAGCCACCCCGGCCACCCCTTCGAACCCGGAGATTCGCTTCTCTATGACGCGCAGGGAGTCTTCCGACGAATAGCCCGACTTGACTGTGAACGCCACCTCCGGCGACAACGGATTGACTCCGAAGAGAGCCTCAAGGTCTTCCCCGGTGTCTGCTTTCCATATTTTCAGAGCGGCCTCTTTGCTCACCACTCCCACCGACAGAGCGTAGGGCGACTTCTCAATCTCCTTTGCCAACGCCTCGGCGCGGGCGTTGCTAACTGTGTCGGCCATGACCACGCTCACCTCCAGACGCTCCCGGAGCCTGCGTGTCTCACTGGCTGCGCTCACTGTGATCAGCGCGATGATTCCTATTATCAGCAACACCAGTGTCACGCTCACGACTGTGGTGAGGTGTGCCGCCCAATAAGAAATCCTTACCTCTTTGTTATTTTTCATATCCTGCTCGAGGAAATTCTACATTTCCTGCAAAGTTAATACTTTCTCACCTCATTTGTCAATGCCTGGACACTGATTTTTTCATTTTTATCCCTTTTTAACGCGCTTTTTCCGAAGATTCGACCGTTTTTATTAATTTTGTAGCCGAAATACTCTCTCTCCGACCCCTGTTTCCGCTTCTCGGAGCGCAACAACGCAGCTTCGCGCAGCAACCAACAATCAGATAAAAAAAATGACTCCATACACCCCGGTTCTAAAGGCCGCATATTTCACTCTCGGATGCAAACTCAACTTTGCCGAGACCTCAACAATAGGGAAAATGCTTTCTGAAAAGGGAGTGATACGCGCGGCTGTGGGCGAGACCCCAGACATCTGCATCGTCAACACTTGCTCGGTGACGGAGATGGCCGACAAAAAGGGGCGGCGCCTGATCCGCAGCCTCGCGTCGCGCTATCCCGAGGCATCGATAATCGTGACCGGATGCTACGCCCAGCTGAAACCACAGGAGGTGGCGCAGCTACCGGGCGTGGATATTGTGCTCGGCTCCGACGAGAAACTGCGCATGGCGGATTATATCGACGCGTGGATGGCCGACAGGAAGAAACGTGTGGAAGTCACCCCATCCTTGTCGATAACCAGCTTCAGGCCCTCTTGCGAGAGAGGAGACAGAACGCGATATTTTTTAAAAGTGCAAGACGGGTGCGACTATTTCTGCACATATTGCACCATACCTTTTGCCCGAGGGCGCTCCCGGTCGGGCACAACGCCGGAGCTTGTGGACATGGCGCGTCGCGTAGCAGCCGAAGGGGGCAAGGAGATTGTGATAACCGGAGTCAACATCGGAGAATATGGCAAAGACAACGGCCAAAGTCTTTTCGACCTTCTGCGCCGCCTCGACGAGGTGGAGGGAGTGGAGAGGTTCAGAATCTCTTCTATCGAGCCAAACCTCCTCACTGAAGAGATAATCAGATGGACGGCCGAGGAGGCCCGGGCTTTCATGCCGCATTTCCATATACCTCTCCAGTCGGGTTCCGACACGGTTCTCAAACTCATGAACCGCCGATATGACACATCCCTTTTCTCTTCAAGAATCGACGCCATAAGAGACCTGATGCCCGACGCATTTATAGGTGTAGACATCATTGCCGGCGCCCGTGGCGAAACCGAGAAGGAATGGGAAAAGAGTTTTGCTTTTGCCGAAAGCCTTGACGTGACACGCTACCATGTGTTCCCCTATTCGGAACGCCCCGGCACAAAAGCCCTTCTTCTCGCCGACGCCATAAGCCGGGAGGAGAAGCATCGCCGCGTGGCCATGCTCACCCACCTTTCCGACAACAAAATGGAGCGTTTCATGAGAGAGAACTTAGGCCGGACGCGCCCGGTGCTATGGGAAACACCCTCCGGCGAAGGATTCATGCACGGGCTCACAGACAACTATCTGCGCGTTGAGGCTCCTCTCGACCCCTCGCTCATCAACACCGTCACCCCGGCTTTGCTGAAATCAATACATCCCTCGCTGCCTGAAATCATAACAGCCGACACCTCTCTTTAAAACTATCAGATGAAAACGCTTGCTGTAATCATACTGAACTGGAACGGGTATGAACTGCTCAAGCAGTTCATACCCGCCGCCTCGCGATTCACCGTCAGCGACGAGGCTGACCTCATCGTTGCCGACAATGGATCAACCGACGATTCCCTGACATGGCTACGCAAAAATCATCCGGAAGTGAAGGTGATTGCGCTCGACAGAAACTATGGATTCGCGGAAGGTTATAACCGTGCCATCAAAGCCACAGGCTATCCTTTCACCATTCTTCTCAACAGCGATGTAGAAGTGACCGAGGGATGGTGGCAGCCGCTGTTGCGGTTCATGAAAAAGAATCCCGACGTGGGTGCTATTCAGCCTAAAATCAAATCATTCCGCAACAAGCAATGCTTTGAGTATGCAGGAGCCGCCGGCGGCTATCTCGACCGCCTCGGCTACCCCTATTGCCGCGGAAGGCTGTTCGAGTGTGTGGAAGAAGACCATGGCCAATATGACGGCCCGGCAACCGACATATGCTGGGCCTCGGGCGCGGCTCTAATGGTGCGCACCGATCTCTACTTGCAACTCGGCGGCCTCGACCCTCTCTTTTTCGCCCACATGGAGGAGATTGACCTGTGCTGCAGGATGCACGCCGCAGGGTTCAGGGTCTGCGCTCTTAGCGATTCGGAAGTGTATCATGTAGGAGGCGCATCCCTCAACCAGGGGAATCCACGGAAAACTTATCTCAATTTCCGCAACAACCTTCTGCTTCTTCACAAGAATCTGCCTGAAAAGAAAGGTAAGAGGGTGCTGTTCGTGCGGCGCCTGGCCGACACGCTGGCATTCTTCATGTTTCTTCTGAAGTGCGACTTTGCCAATGCCAACGCCGTTATCAAGGCCCACAATGACTTCCGGAAAATGCGCAAGACATATAAGAATCATCCGGAAGAAGACACCCTCAGCCTACTCCCTGGCCACAGCCGGCTCATAATTATCGACAGATTTCTATTGCGAAAAAAGAGATAACGACACCCTCTCATGATTAATTTTTCTTTCAATAACACTGACAATTACGCCTCATGCAAAGGCATAATATGTTGATTATACACTGCTGCCGGGATTAGCGCCGGATTTGGCGGCTTTGGCTTTTTTTCCTAATTTTGCATGTCAGTAATATTTTGGCGTTATGGAAAAAAGACCCCTTATCCTTGTGAGTAATGATGATGGCATAGAAGCCATCGGTGTGCATGAACTTGTGGATTGCCTGCTGAAGTTTGGCGATGTGGTATGCGTGTGTCCCGACGGACCTCGCTCTGGGCAGTCGATGGCAATCTCTGTCAACACCCCTCTTCGCATAGAGCGTCTTGACGACTGGCACGGGGCGGAAATGTATAAGGTGAACGGCACGCCTGTGGACTGCATCAAAATCTCTATGCACACTATCCTCGGCCGCCGGCCTGACCTTGTTGTGTCGGGCATTAACCACGGCTCTAACGCCGCCATAAATGTGGTGTATTCAGGAACAATGGGTGCCGCTTTCGAGGGATGCGCCTGCGGAGTGCCTTCAATAGGGTTCTCACTCACCACCCACAACCCTAAAGCGGACTTTTCAGGATGTCTCCCTTTTGTTGACAAGATTGTTGGCTCCGTGCTGAAGAACGGGCTCCCTGAGGGTGTGTGTCTGAATGTGAATATCCCGGCATCGAATCCTGCCCCTACGGAGATGAGAATAACAAAAGCATGCAAAGGAAGATGGACTGACGAATATCAGGAATACACCGACCCCAACGGCAGAAAATTTTATTGGCTCACCGGTAAATTCAAGAATGAAGAGCCGGATAATGAAGACACCGACGAGTGGTGCCTGTCGCATGGCATTGTGTCGGTTGTGGCTACCGCTCTCGACAGGACTGACTCTTGCGACATTACCTTTCTGACAGAAGGATAGTAGTACATTATGCCTGTTTTATTCACAATATGTGGCATTTTCACATAAATTAACACGCTGTCAATAATAATTCAACTTTTAACTTAATTTTAATCAAAATTTTGTTATGCAAGGCGGATTTTTATTGCTAACTTTGCATTATAGTTCGTTGTGGCCCAACCTCACGCTGCAATTGGCATGAGTGCGACTGCATACGAGCCTGCCCGGAGCTGTGCGTCCGGGCCTCCCAGACAATAGAAAGCAAGTAATAGGATAGAAAATTCTTCTCATAAGACCAATTAATCGTTTCATTGACAATTTTATTGTTGCATTAGTAAAGTTATGGATTAATAGTTAAAATTAGGATTAGGACCAACAATGCGTTCCGATGTGATTCGGGAAGCATTGGAGAAAGGAGGTGCGTAGTGATATGCGCCTCTTTTTTGTTGAAAGCAATCTTTGATTTAGTTCCTTAATAAACTTTAGTTCCTTAATAAAAATGAGGCATTATGAGCTGTGAATTATGCATTAACGTTTTGTATTGAGGATTAGAGCTTATATTGTTTTGCTTTTTTCAAGTTTATGTGGTAATTTTGAACCTGTTTTTTCAATTATTGTTGAAATGAAATCCGCTATAGAAGACATCGCTTCTGCCATTCAGGCCGGAGTCAAGCCAATGCCCGGGACGGTCGTGAAACCCGGACATATTATCGACACTCTGCTCACAGATTCAAGGAGCCTCACTCGCCCGTGCACTTCATTGTTTTTTGCCATCCGCACTCCCGGCGGAAACGACGGGCATAAATTTATGCGCAGCCTCTATGACAGGGGCGTGAGAAATTTCGTGGCTGAGAAACTGCCCGAAGACATGAAGGGGCTCGACGATGTGTCGGTGATTATCACCCAAGATTCTGTGAAGGCTCTTCAGGATGTAGGGGCTATGGCTTCTCGTCTTGAAGCGGAGATTGTGGCAATCACCGGTAGCCGTGGAAAAACCACGTTGAAAGAGTGGATTTTTCAACTTATGGAACCTCTCTGCGAAATAGCTCGCTCTCCACGCAGCTACAACTCCCGGATTGGCGTGCCTCTGTCGATGTGGCAGATTGAGTCTACCACTCGTCTGGCTCTTATCGAGGCCGGCATTTCGCATAGGGGTGAAATGAACGCGCTTGCCGGGTGCATAAACCCGTCGACTGTTATTTTCACTAATGTAGGTGAAGCCCACGCTGAAGGGTTTGCCTCCGTTGAGGAGAAGGCAAAAGAGAAAGCCCTGCTCGCAGCCCCACACACGGTGAAAAGAATAATATTTAATGCAGATTGCATTCCTCTTAGAAATGCACTAAAGCCTTATACCGAGGGGCGGGAATCATTGGGATGGTCGCTTACCGACAATTCTGCTCCTCTCTTCGTCAGCGCCACCGGGTTGTCCGACAAAGGGACCACGGAAGTGGAATATATTTTTAATGGAGAACGCCATGTGCTGAATGCGCCTGTCGGCAATGCCGCCGACCTTGAAAACCTTGCGGGAGCTTTGGCGTTTATGCTTCTTGAAGGTGTTGACACGGAGACTATAGACAGGCGCTTCCGAGTGCTCCACAAAATCGGCACCAGGCTCAATGTGAGCGAGGGAGTGAACGGATGTTCAATTGCCTATGATTCCTACACGAGTGACTTTTCTTCGCTGAGACCGGCCATTGACTTCATGATGCGCCGCAAAATGCCGGGGCAGAAGTCATTGCTGATTATGAGCGACATACTTCACGAGACTTCCGGATGCGCCGAAACATATGAGGCCATTGCCAAGGTGGTGGAGGAATCTGGAGTGGACAAGTTTATTGGCGTAGGCCCGGTGATGAAAGCGCACAGCGAGCTTTTCGCGCCTACCGCCCGCTTTTTCAACAGCACTGAGGAATTGCTCCTCAATCTATCTCCCTCTGATTTTGTAGAGGAAATAATACTTCTAAAGGGTGCGCCTGAATTTGAATTCGCAAAAATAAACGAAATGCTTGAGGCTCGCAAGCATGAAACCGTGCTCGAGGTGAATCTTGACGCAATGGTTAGGAACTATAATTATTTCAGGAGCCATCTGCCGTCGGGCACAGGGATTGTGTGCATGGTGAAAGCTTCGGGCTATGGAGCCGGCAGCTATGAAATAGCCAAGACCTTGCAAGACTGCGGAGCGGCTTATCTGGCGGTGGCTGTGCTCGACGAGGGAATAGACCTGCGAAAGAACGGGATAAGGATGCCAATAATGGTCATGAACCCTAAGGTGGTGAACTATGGGTCGATGTTTGCAAACCGTCTCGAACCGGAGATTTATAGCCTGGAGATGCTCAGAGACGTGGTGAGAGAGGCCAGAAAAAATGGCATGAAAGATTATCCCATCCATCTTAAACTTGACACGGGAATGCATCGGATGGGGCTGCTGCCTTTCGAACTTGAGGAGGCCGCCGATGTGATATGCGGTCAAGACGCCGTGAGGCTGTCGTCGATGTTTTCGCATCTGGCCACAGCTGACTGTGTTGACATGGACGATTACACGGATTTGCAACTGTCTCGCTTCAAAGAGATGACTGAGTTTGTGATGGCGCGTATTCCTTATGACGTGAAGAGGCATGTGCTCAATTCAGCCGGCATTATCCGATTTCCGGAGCATCATTACGACATGGTGCGCCTTGGCATAGGACTATATGGCGCCAACACGCTGCCTCCTGAAATCGAAAAGCCACTTGCAGTGGTGTCGACTTTACGCACTGTGATAATCGCCATTCGCGAGTGGGATGCAGGAGAAACCATAGGCTATAGCCGCAAGGGAGTATTGACAAGGAAATCGCGTATAGCCACAATCCCCATCGGATATGCCGACGGAATGAACCGTCATTTCGGAAGAGGGAATGTGGCTGTGAAGGTTAACGGCAAAGACGCACCGACTGTAGGCAATATCTGCATGGACGCCTGCATGATCGATGTGACAGGCATAGATTGCGAAGTGGGCGACGCTGTGGAGATTTTCGGCCAGCAGGCGCCCGTGCAAAGGCTTGCCGACACGCTCGACACAATCCCTTACGAGATTCTCACCTCGGTTTCCCCAAGAGTGAAGAGGGTGTATTATCGGGAATGAGGGCTTTGCAGATTATTATGAATTCAATGACTCGAGGCATTTCTTCACCTCTTCATCAGTGGTGAAGAGCTTCTGCTTGCAGTATTTCAGCAGCTCCATGGCTCGCGTGGTGTAGCCTGAAAGGCTGTCGATGTCGCAGTTGTCTGACTGCATCTTTGCCACTATCTGCTCCAATTCTGCAATAGCGCTTGCGTAAGATAGTTGTTCACTCATATTTTGTCGGTTTATTTTTATGATTATTAAAGTTCAGACACAGGCATTATTCCACAACAGACGTAATGTCGCCATGCCGAAAGCATGTGACTATGCGCTGACCGGGGGAAAGGATGCTTGCGTCGGTCACTGCTTTGCCGTCTACTCTCGTGATCGAATATCCTCGCCTGAGAGTGTTGTCGGGGCTTAGCACGCTCACCATTCCGGCAAGGGCGTCAACGCGAGCGGCATTTCGTTTCAAGGCCCCGTCTGCAGCCACTGAAAACCTGTTCTGCAGTTCCGAAAGGCGCTCTGCGTTGCGAGAGCATTGACGCGGAGCCAAAGCCTTCAAAAGGGAGGCATAATTGTCAAGGCTTGTCATGCTCCGGGATATTCTGGCAGACACAAGAACCGGGATTCGTGTCAGCTCACGCTCAAGCAATGCCCTGGCTCCGGCCAGCCTTGCCTCGGCCAGAGCCGGAATCATGCCTTCGCAGTTGGCGAGTCGGCGCGCCTCTCCGGCAAGACGGTCTGTGCTGTAGCGGGCCACATAATCTACCAACCCGCGCACTTTGTCATAGGCGGCCCTGAGTGTGTCGACAAAAAATCCTGCCACCGCTGTGGGTGTCTTCATTCGTGTGTGGGCAATCTCATCGAGCACAGTGCGGTCGCGCTCATGGCCTATGCCTACCACCACAGGCAGCGGGAATGTTGCCACTGCCCGGGCAAGGTCATAATCGTCAAAACCGTTGAGATCGGTTGTGGCCCCACCTCCACGGAGTATAGCCACACAGTCCCACATATCGATGGTGCGAATCACGAAATCAAGAGCATCGCGCACTGAAGCCGAAGTTTTTTCACCCTGCATCACTGCGGGAATCAACACCGGATAGAACGCGAATTCCTCTTGATTGCCAAGAAGATGATTTATAAAATCGCCATATCCGGCTGCCCCTTCAGCAGAAATAACAGCTATGCGCTGAGGCGCAGGAGGCATGACGCGTGTCTTGTTCAGGCCAATCACTCCCTCTTTGTGGAGGCGCATAAGAATCTCGCGGCGCAGACGCTCCATGTCGCCTAATGTGTAAGACGGGTCGATGTCGTTGACGGAGAACGACAGCCCGTAAAGTGTGTGATGCGAAGCCGAGCCATTGAGAAGCACCTTCATCCCGGTCATGATTTCTCGCCCGGTGGCGGCAATAAACTTCTGACGTATGTAGCTGAACCGCGACTGCCATATCGTAGCCCTGAGCTTTGCCACAGTCTGACCGGCCTGATTTTTTTCAATCAGCTCCATGTAGCAATGGCCGCCGCTCACCCTGACATCGCTCAACTCCGCAACGACCCACGCCCCTTGCAGGACAGGCGACATTCGGACCGCATTGCCGATGGCTGTCGCAAACTGCGATAGCGTCATAGCCGGCTGAGGCTGCCCGAAAAGGGAATGTGCGCTCATTCCTGAGCAAGCTTTGCCGGACCGATCTCTTTCAAAGCTCCGGTGGAGGGATCGAACACAGCGTATGACGGCTCTTTGCGGTCGCTGAATACTGACGGATTCAGACCAAACACTATACCGAACTGCGACATCTCAAACTCCTTGTTGAAAAGTTTCTTGCCTTGATAGGTGAGACTGACGTTAGCCGCGCCGGGCACACAGTAGGCCACTGCATCTTTCGGCATTTTTTTTTCCTCACCTTTGGCATCTACCGGCAATGTGCCCTCATTGGTAATCTCTATATCGATATACACCGGCTCGCCGGAATAGTCGTTGGCGGCTACAAATCCGTCGAAATCACTCATGCGGAACACGACTTCACGGCCATTGTCGGCTGGAACATATGTAAAGTTTCTCACCACAGTCTCGCGCGTAGTGTTGCCGAGGAACGCGGCTGTCAGTGCCGCTTCCTGATGTGCCAAAGAGTTGAGCATGAGTTCAAGCTGCTTGCCGTCGGTGGGCATGGTCTCGGCTGTGCCTCGGGTGAGCGATGTCTTGGCCTCACGAATCTCCATCAGATTTTCTGCAAGCATCTGCGCCTGCTTGGCGGAAGACTGCGAGGCTATGAAATCTTCATCAACATACTGGAGGTATTCCCTGTCGGCAATTTTTTCACCTTCGACGGGGCGGGGAGCAGTCTTCTCCACTTCTTCAACCACCGGAGGAGTGTTGATGCTGAGAAGCATTCCGTCGGCATCAACACCGATATATGCCAGGGCACCGGGCTTGAGCTGCATGAGATAGCGGGCGTCAGGGTCGGGAATACCGTAGGGGCGAACTTTCACTTTCTCTATTGTCCAGCTTTCGTCATCCTCCTTGACAACCTTGTCGGTGCCGACATATTTCTTGGCATATTGATAATACTGCCCGGCCTTCTTCACCTCTCTCACAGCAGTCACCTCTATGTCGAGGGCGGTGACAGGCAACGTGTAGACAAGACCGTACTCATTATGTTTCTCAGCCGTGAGCAGTTTTGTCTGCTGGGCTGCTGCAGGCATGTATGCGGCAAGAAGCATCAAGCCGGATATGCAACTTATATATTTCATTATGAAGTGGTGTTGATGTAGTAGTTTCAATATGTTATTTCTAAGAGGAGAGCTGATTTTATTATATTCTCTCCCTGTTGATTACTGCTCGTATTGCCCTGCCGCACCAATCGGCTATGTCAGAAGCGACAAGTCCGTATTCTCCGATATTGGCCACAGCCATATCCCCTGCAAGGCCATGAATGTAGACACCTATGGTTGCAGCGTGTTCCGGGCGATAGCCCTGAGCCAGGAATGCAGCAATCACCCCGGTCAGCACATCGCCGGCGCCGGCGGTTGCCATGCCGGGATTGCCTGTGGAGTTGAAATAGACCCTGCCGGTGGGCCTGACAGTGACAGTGTAATGACCTTTGAGAACTATTATGATGTTGTAGTATTTAGCCATGTCGATAGCCTTGCGCAATCGCTCTTCGGAGTTATGATGCTCTCCGAACAAGCGGTCAAACTCTCCAATGTGGGGAGTGATCACCGTGCAGGCGGGAAGAAGAGTGAGAAGCTGAGGTCGCTTGGCAATGCAGTTGAGGGCATCGGCATCGAGCACCAATGGCGACTTGCAATTCTTGAGCATGTTCTCAAGAGCGTCGATTGTGCGGTCGTTGGTGCCTATGCCGGGGCCTACGGCCACTGCCTGGTGCTCATGGTGAATGCTCATGTCGGAGATGTAGTGCTCATTGCGGTCAGGCTCAAACATGGCCTCAGGCACGGCAGTCTGCAGAATCTGCATTCCGGCCCTGGCGCTGTGAACTGTGGCCAGGCCCGCACCGCATTTAAGACACGAGCGCGCGGCCATCACTGCCGCGCCCATCATACCGGTGCTGCCGGCAAGGATCAATGCCGACCCGTAATCACGCTTGCCCGAAAACTTTTTTCTGGGTTTAAGAAGCGGGCGCACACTCCTGTCTTCCACAAGCATAAAATCTGTGGGCACCTCCTTCATCTTCTCATCGTCGAGATCAATATCGAGCAGCCTCCACTCCCCTATTATATCGGCGTTTTCCGCAAAGAAGAACGACAGGCGCGGAGTCTGAAACGACAATGTGAGATCGGCATGCACCATGTCGCGCTGGCTCACATTCTCGTTCCACTCACCGAAAAGACCGGAGGGTATGTCGATAGACACCACATAAGCCCCGAATCATTGATATAGCGGGCAAGAACCATAAACCCGCCTTGAAGCGGCTGTCGAAGACCGGAGCCAAACAGCCCGTCAATCACTACGTCGTCTGAGCCGAGATATGGAGGCTGAAAGTCACGCTTCACCTCAGTGAAGTCTATCCCGTCCATTGTGATAAGCTTCTTACGCTCTATGTCGCAATCATGGCTGAGCTTGCCTACCACATTAAACAGAAAGACTTCAACTTTCTTGTAGCCATGCTCAAATAGCATACGGGCCACAGCAAGAGCGTCGCCCCCGTTATTGCCGGGGCCGGCCACTACCACTATCCTCTGACTCGGGAGGAAACGGGATATAATCTCACAGCTCACGGCTCCCGCCGCACGCTCCATGAGTTCGACTGAATCGATGTTCTGCGCCTCGCAAGTGGCGTTGTCGATTTCAGGTATTACGTTGGATGCAAATATTTTCATAGTCAGAAAAACATGGCTGATCTCCGCGCGTCGGCGCGTGAATGCCATAATAAACTGCAAATATAACTCTCCAAAGCCATTTCTGCAAATCCCCGGTCGGGTTATTGACGCTTTTTTTTGCCAATGTTGCCAAACTTGAATATATTTTATAACTTTGCATCTACGCCTGCAGGCCCGTCTGCACCGCAATGCCCTTATTGCCGCCTACACACAGACTGCAAAAGACATTACGCCGAACCCTCCAGACAAAATCACAACAAGCATAACCCCAATCTGAAATGAACATAGCTATTGCCGGCACAGGATATGTTGGACTGAGCATCGCCACCTTGCTGGCGCAGAAAAACTCCGTAACCGCCGTCGACATAATTCCGGAGAGAGTAGAGATGATTAATTCCCGCGTCTCCCCTATACAAGACGACGAGGTGAAAGAATACCTCTCTTCCAAGGGGCTGCACCTCACAGCCACGCTCGACGGGGCCGAAGCGTATGCCAAGGCTGATTTCGTGGTGATTGCCGCACCTACGAACTACGACCCGGTGAAGAACTTCTTCGACACTCACTGCATTGAGGAGGTGATCGACCTGGTGCTAAGCGTAAACCCGCAGGCCGTGATGGTGATTAAATCGACAATTCCTGTGGGCTATTGCGACTCGCTATACCTGAGATATTATGAACAAGGGGTGAAAAGGCTAAACCTCATTTTCTTCCCTGAGTTCCTGCGCGAAAGCAAGGCTCTTTACGACAACCTTTACCCAAGCAGGATAATAGCCGGAATCCCTGCGCTGCGACCAGGATGCGAGGCCGAACGCATAAATGAGGCCATCAGAAATGTGACTGATATCGACTTCCTTGAAAAGGCGGCCCACACGTTTGCCACACTGCTGCAGGAGGGGGCCATCGCCAAAGATATTCCGACACTTTACATGGGAATAAAGGAGGCCGAGGCTGTGAAACTTTTTGCCAACACTTATCTCGCTCTTAGAGTAAGCTATTTCAACGAGCTTGACACTTATGCCGAGGTGAAAGGGCTGGACTCGCAAGCAATAATAGAGGGGATTGGGCTGGATCCGAGAATTGGCAGCCATTACAACAACCCTTCTTTCGGATATGGGGGATACTGCCTGCCAAAGGATTCCAAGCAGCTGCTGGCGAACTATGCCAACGTGCCGCAGAACATGATGAGCGCAATCGTGGAAAGCAATCGGACAAGAAAGGATTTCATCGCAGACAGGGTGCTGAAGATGGCCGGGTGGTATGACTACTCGGAGGCAAACACCTACACACTGCGTAAAACGGAAAGCGGAGCCGCTGCAAACGCGGCACAAACGGCCAAGGACGCTGCCGAGCCTCCGACAATCGGGGTGTTCCGACTGACAATGAAATCCAACTCCGACAATTTCAGGCAGTCGTCTATACAGGGAGTAATGAAAAGGATAAAAGCAAAAGGGGCGAAGGTGATAATATACGAGCCTGCGCTCGAAAACGGCACCACATTCTTCGGAAGCGAAATCGTGAACGACATCGACGAGTTCAAATCACGAAGCAAGGCAATAATAGCAAACCGCTACGACCAATGCCTTAACGACGTGGCAGACAGGGTCTACACCCGCGACCTCTTCCGCCGCGACTAAATCCCATTTTACACAGCAAATCAAGACAGACAAATTTCATAAACATATAATATTAAAAATAAAAAAGCCGTATCATTTTGAAGAGACACGCTTTTTTTGTATTTTTGCATCAAATTGTGCACAGCACACAAATAGATATAGATTTATCATGGTAGATTACAAAAAACTTGGCCTTGTAAACACAAAAGAGATGTTTGCAAAGGCAGTGCATGGCGGCTATGCCATCCCCGCTTTCAACTTCAACAACATGGAGCAGCTCCAGGCTATCATCAAGGCTGCTGCCGACACTAAGTCACCAGTTATTCTACAGGTTTCAAAGGGTGCCCGTAACTATGCAAACCCCATCCTTCTCCGCTACATGGCACAAGGTGCCGTTGAATACGCAAAATCTTTAGGTTGGGAAAATCCACAGATCGTGCTTCACCTTGACCACGGCGATTCTTTCGAGCTTTGCAAAGACTGCATCGACAGCGGCTTCTCTTCAGTAATGATCGACGGCAGCCATCTTCCCTACGAAGAGAACGTGGCCCTCACCAAGAAAGTTGTAGACTACGCTCACCAGTATGACGTTACTGTAGAAGGAGAACTTGGCGTGCTCGCCGGCGTAGAGGACGAGGTAAGCTCAGACCACCACACCTACACCGACCCCGAAGAAGTGATTGACTTCGTTACACGCACAGGCTGCGACAGCCTTGCCATTTCCATCGGCACTTCTCACGGCGCTTACAAGTTCACTCCCGAACAGTGCACACGCGACCCGAAGACAGGTCTTCTTGTGCCCCCTCCATTGGCGTTCGACGTGCTTGAGAAAGTTGAAGAGAAGCTCCCCGACTTCCCCATCGTTCTCCACGGCTCATCTTCAGTTCCTCAGGAATATGTTAAGATTATCGACGAAAACGGCGGCAAACTTCCCGACGCTATCGGCATTCCCGAAGAGCAGCTTCGCAAAGCAGCCAAGATGGATGTTTGCAAAATCAACATCGACTCCGACAGCCGTCTTGCAATGACAGCAGCAGTCCGCAAGGTGTTCACAGAGAAGCCTGCAGAGTTCGACCCCCGCAAATACCTCGGCCCGGCTCGCGACGAAATGGAAAAACTCTACAAGAACAAAATCATCAACGTGCTCGGCTCAGACGGCAAAGCGTAAACGAACTATATGCTGATTAATCAAATAGGGACGTTAACGGCGTCCCTATTTTTTATACAGCTTTCTCCAAACTGACAAAATCCAAGATATTTATTAACTAGGGTGTTCAGTTCTATGTTCTCATTTTTGAGTATCCATCCGAAAAAAGCCGACTTGATTTTAGATTTTCAAGTCGGCATTAGCTTTTATAGTTGCAGGGTAAGAGTTTGGAGAGCTCTGTCTCGTCCATGTCGGGCCTGATTATTTCGAGCGTATCATTTAGCCATTGACGTGGATTGATGCCGAGATTCTCGCATGAGACTATGAATGTGTAGAAGATTGCGTTGTCTTCGGCTCCACGGTCATTCTGACTGAAAAGGTAGTTCTTTCGGCCGAGCACTGAGGGCCGCTGCCCCTGTTCGACGGGGTTGCTGTCAATAAGATAATGGCCTTCTTCGGTGTAACGCATCACGCGCGGCCACAGAGACAGGGCATATTTGATTGCGACGGCAAGGGGCTCCCTGGGGGTGCAAGTCATGTATGCGGTTCGCATCCATGCCTCGATACCGTTGAGTATGGGCACAGCGAGACGTTGGCGTTCCGCGAGGATTTCATCCGACGTAGCTCCCGCTGCCTTGAGATTCTCTTCTAGCGTATATAGTGTGGCGATGTATCTGACGGCTTCCGCGGCCAGAGGGTTGGATTTCTGTGCGTCGACAAATTTACGGCGTATGTGGGCCATGCACGCCAGGACAGTTATCCCGGGTACATTCTCAAATTCGTTGTATACTTTATAGCCATCGTTCTGTATCACTCCCTGATAGCCACGCAGCTGTGTGCGTGGTATTTCACCGCCGCGGCTGCCCTTGTGATAGTAGAAGTAAGAGCCTCGGGGATGAGGGCTTACGTCGCGGAACTGCCAGGCGTATCCTTTGCGGCAGGCCTGTCCTTTGCGGTCGGCTATGTTCCACGGCACCTCATCCACCTGCACATACCCGCCGGCCATCACCGCCTTGCGTTGGCTTTCGTACAGCGGGTAAAGTACGTTTGCCGTGGCGTGTATCCGGTCGTTTACGGTAGAGGCCAGGAGTTTCAGGCCAAGCTCTGCGAACATCTTGACCTGACGGCACTCGGGCAGATGGTGATTGAACTTGTTGTCGACGAGCGTGGCCGGCATATCTGCGCCTACATGGCCGCCACCGATGATGCTGTGCGGGCATTCGGCCTGAAGTATCTCAGAATCCGGAGCGCCTTTATCACTTTTAAGCCGAAGTATCGGTGTGACGGTTTTCTCCACCCACAGACGCTAAGGTTCCAGATGCAGCACGTTTGTCTCGTCCTGTCCGATAATGTCGTAGTCGTCAATATCTGCCCCCTCGGGGTAAACAGTCCTGGTCTCTACCGGCAGTCCGTATATGTTGTATTTTTCAGGACGCTTGCCACGGCCTTTTGACTGGGACTTTGCCTCCTGTCTGCGCCTCTCTGCAGCCTCGTCAACATCTTTGGAAGCTTTCTCAAGTTCCTTTTTGGCGGCAAGTGCCGTCTGCTCGTCAACATCATCAAAGAGCGAAGGGCCTTCGTATTTTACAGCCCTGTCCTTTAACGAACCGCCGAAAGCACGACGCTGCAACTGCTCGATGAGCCTTGCCTGACTGATGACCATATCATGGCAAGCCTCTATTGTATCGGGAAGTGTCAGTGTCTTTTTCATGCCGCTAAATTACTAACATTTAGTGATATACACAAGTTTTCAGACAACTTTTTTATATTTTTTCATACCTGTGCCGCCTGGTGACCTTTGGTGAGATCCCCTCCATCAGAAGTACCAGTTCCGACCACCTCATGCTGCGGAAACAAATGCACTGACGCAAGAAAATGCGTGGATGGAAACGTCCCTCTTCAAGACGTTTGTAGCGCACAACATATCCTCCATACTCCCAATGTAGGATTTTCATCACTTGGCGTGATTTGCCTACAAAAATATAGACGTCACCATTTGAAGGGTCAAGACCGGACATCCTCACCTGCCCGCTCATACAGTTGACACCCATGCGAATATCCGTCGGATGCTGCGCCATGACTATACGGCTGCTTTCATTCAGATTAAACATAGCGTTTTTGTTTGCAAAGTTCGCAACCAAAAACGCTATGTGAAAGTCGGTCTATTTCGGACGGATACTGTCATTCACCTTAAAAATCATTTCATTATAAAGGGAATCATTTGCGAGTTAATTATATTTAATTTAACTTTGCGAAATACAAGAATTTATAATCGAGCAATCAAGGAATTATGCTACATTCTATTAGACATAGACCTATAACAAATATCGGTATGGCTCCATGGTTCCTTAAATTTCCTCACGACATTTTTAACCAATATAATAATGAAACATTCCTTATCTTTGGCATTTGCGCCATTTGTAGCGTTTGTTATAGGAACCGGTCAAGCAAAAGCCGAACTTATAATAAACGAATTTATGCAGTCTAACATAGATTGCATAATGGACGATATCCACGAATTTCCGGATTCATGGGTTGAACTTTATAACAACTCCGACCAAGCCGTAGACTTAGGCGAATATTCCATCGGTGTGAAGGAGAAAGTCTCCAAGGCTTACCAGCTTCCTCCCAAGAGTATTCCAGCACACGGCCATGTCATAATTTATTGTGACAAAGAAGAAAGAAGGCTTCACACAAGTTTCCGACTTGAATCAGGTAAGGACGGAGCAATATATCTTTTCAAAAATGGAGAACAAATTGAAAAGATAGAAGGCATAAAAAAGATGCCGGCACCAAATGTTGCATACGGCAGGGTAACTGACGGAAGTGAAGAATGGGGATACCAATTGACCCCTACTCCAGGCAAATCCAATGAGGGAAAGGTGACAGACATCATTCTCCCAGACCCTGTGTTTAGCGAGACCGGGAAAGTGCTGGAATCTCCAATCACAGTCACACTATCAATTCCGGAAGACGCTCCTCAAGGCACTATCATAAGATACACCACCGATTGTTCTGAGCCAACAGAGGAAAGCCCCGTTTATTCATCCCCTCTTGATATAGAAACAACCACTATCATCAGGGCAAAACTATTTTGCGAGAATACAATTTCTCCTCGTTCAGTGACTCAAAGTTATATCTACCATCATACAGATATGACCCTTCCGATTGTATCTATAGTCACCGACAATGACAATTTTTATGACAACCTAATAGGCATCCTGGTTGATGGACCGGAGGAAAACTCTATTCCAAACTGGCGTCATGACTGGAGACGTCCCATAAATTTTGAATATTTCACATCTGACAACTCTGATTCAAAATTGAACCAGCTATGCGAAACCAGATTAAAAGGGCAGGCTACACGCCATCTGGCCGCAAAATCAATGGTGATATACGCTAACAAACGTTTTGGTACCAAACGACTGAATGAAGAATTCTTCCCTACTCAACGTCCGGGATCAACAGATTTCAAATCAATCGAATTAAGGAACTCTGGCAACGACTATAACCGTCTGTACATGAGAGATGCCCTCGTGCAACGCACCATGGGAGAAAACGCTAATCTTGACTGGCAGGCTTATCAACCGGTAGTGGTTTATCTGAACGGCAAATATCATGCTCTTCTTAACCTTCGAGAACGCTCAAACGAGGATAACATCTACACCAACTATGACGGACTTGAAGATATTGACCTCATTGAAAACATGAAAGAGGTGAAAGAAGGGAGCATCGATAATTTTGAGAAATTCAGAGAATTCTACTCACAAGAGAATCACACTCTCGACGAATATCGTGAATGGATGGACGTTGAGGAGTTCATCAACTATTTTATAATGCAGTCATTTTTTGCAAATGTAGATTTCCCTGGAAATAATTACATGATGTGGCGCCCACTAGAAGATGGCGGCAAATGGCGTTGGATATGCAAAGACCTTGATTTGACAATAGGTATGCAGGCTACCGCATTCGATTTTGACTATTTTGACTGGCTTCATAATCCGGAAAATTATCCGGACAAGAATTGGGCAACAAATGAAGAGTCTACACGAATGTTCCGAAACCTTCTGGCCATACCTGAGTTCGTTGAGGAATTCACAGATAAATATGCTATCTATCTTGGCGACTTCTTACATTCTGAACGCATAATCAAACAAATGGACGAAATGTATGAAGCCATCCAACACGAGTATCCCTTTCACTACAACAAAAACCTTGAAGACTGGGGTGTAGACTATTCATACTTCCAAAATCACGCTTATTATTGGATCAGAGGTAGATATGATTTCTTATATGAACACCTTGCCAACAAGTTCAATTTGCCCGAACCAGCACCCATAAACATTAATACATTGTCTCAGGACATTTCTTCTATATCGTTTAACGGCATAAAGCTTTCTGCAAATTCGTTCAACGGTCAATACTTTGCAGGAAAAAATATTACTCTTTCTGCTAATATTGAGAACCCAGAGTATTCTCCTCTTTGGAATATAGTCACGACCAATGCTGACGGGACTCAAAACACTTCTGAACAAACAGGGTCTTCTATAACTATTCAGACTCCGGTTAATGGCAAAATCGACCTTTCAATATCATCAGTAATGAGCGGTATTGACGATGTAATCTCATCAGACAGTTTTGACCACTGGCGTCTCTTAAAATCTGTTAATGCGAAATTGTTAAACTCTGTATTCATGTTGGTTACGCGATTTTCAGGCCTGCAAACCTTGTCGCACTTTTCAAATGATTATATTGGGGTTGGAGCCTTAAAACTCGGTTCCCCAATTTTTCATGAATGCAGGACGATACATTTTTAGCCAGATTGTTGACTTTTTGCCAAAACGCAAATTTGAAAGAATCATGGAGCATCGTACCAAAAATAAGGTTGAGGACAGAACCCTCGGATGGCAGTTGTCTTATTGGGGACAGTTGCTTGTCCTTATATTCGGTCAACTGCTCGGATGTCGAAGTCTCCGTGAACTCTCGGATATCACTACAGCACATCGCAAGAAATCCTTTCATCTCGGATTTGGCAAAGAAGCGGTAGACCGTAATATTCTCTCCAGATGCAATACCAATCGTGATTGGCATGTGTTCGAGGAGTTCGCCAACCATATGATTGTGCTGGCTCAGGAAGCCCGTATAGACCGGGAATTTTGTATCGGCGGCAAGTTCTATGCGTTCGATTCCTCCACGATTGACCTTTGCATGAGTGTTTATGACTGGGCAAAGTTCAGAAGCACCAAGTCCGGCATTAAACTGCATACCCAACTTGATATAGTGACGCAGATTCCAGTTATGATAAACATCACCAATGCCTCGGTTCATGATGTAAATGCGATGGATATCATTGATTATGAACCGTTGGCCGGTTATATCTTCGACCGTGGATACTGGGACTTGGATAGGCTTCATAAGATTGAGGAACATGGAGCCTTCTTTGTCATAAGAGAGAAGGCTAAGCCGAAGTTCATTGTCGAGGATGGTCTGGACATGCCCGAGAATGGAAACATTCTTCAAGATTATACCGTAAGGTTTACCGGTAGACGCAATGCATCCAATTACCCTTCCCGGATTAGACGTATTGTAGCGTATATCCCTGACCTGAAGAGAAGTTTTGTTTTTTACACAAATAATTTCTTCCTGTCTGCCGAACAGATTGTGTTCCTTTACAAGAACCGATGGCAGGTGGAGCTTTTCTTCAAATGGATCAAACAGCACCTTAGAGTCACCACATTCTGGGGTAATTCCGAGACATCCGTCAGAATACAAATTTATGCGGCTATATGCACTTACTGCGTTGTCGCAATAATCGAACATAAAATGAAACTTGAAAGAAACATCTACGAAGTCATGAGAATCCTCGGCAGCTCCCTGCTTGTCAAGGAGCATATCAAGGACTTGTTGACTCCAGAACCGGAGCCAGCACAAATAGCAAATTGCCATCCAACTCTTGACCTCGAATTTGATTAACACTTTTTAAGAGACACTAGTGAGTTTTGACGAATCTATGCCATATCAAATATTCAATATTGAAGGCATTATAGTTAGTAATAACGATTTAAGTAGATGACAAAAATTTGAAAACATCGAATTTTGGGGTATAATTCGGACGCATAAGTATGGTCGAAATCTCTTCCAATCCATATTTGACAAGCGACTTTGCCTTTCTTCCATGTTTCAGAATCCTTATCGGTTTAATATTTATATCTTTATGTTCACCAACGAGATACGCCCATACAAGAGCCATGCAGACCATCGCGACAAGTCTTGCGATGCGGTCCATATCACGCATATGGGTATCCTCGATGTTGAAGCCGGAAGATTTCATGGCTCTAAAGGCCGTTTCTATCTCCCATCGTTTTTTGTATGTCAAAACCGCGTCCTCGGGCCGATTGAAGCATATGAGAATCTGCAATTCCGGAACACCATCGGAGTTTTTGATCCGGCTGCCGGCAAGATAGACATACTCACCTTTGTGAAGAAAGAGCGTATGGAAGAATTTCTCCTGACCGACCTTCAAATCATTGAACAGCCACCAGGCTCGGATTCTCTCACCGGTGGAAGGCTTGACAATCCAGAAGTTCTGACGTATTCGGATGTAATACCGTATGCGACGGCTGTTGAGCCATCCTGTCCATTCCTTTCCGATGAACTCGCGGTCTGCCACAAGGCAGTCGATGCAGTCTGCTCCGAAAAGACGGATAAAACGTTCCATAATTTTCTTGCGTTCTTCCCAGTTGGAGTTGCCACGTTTCGGAAGAAGGCTGAATATCAAAGGGAAGGCAATCCCTTTATAGGTTATGCCCAACATAAGGATGTTTATATTGAACTCCCCGAACTTCCAGTTGGTCCGGTCCATGCTCAGCACAAGACCGGTCTTGACAGGAAGCAGCGAGAAAATCATACGGGCCATGATGTCAAGGTCAAGTACATACTTGGCAAAGAATCTTTGGAGCCGTCTGAGGTTGGAATCCTTGTCTACAGCCGTAGGCATCGCATCAGCCAGTTTGTGGAGGCTGACAGTCTGCACCACACAGAGTGCATGGAGCAGCAACGCCATAAGTTTTATTCGTGCAAGATTCATGTTTTGTCCAAAATGGTCTTGCATAATCGGGAGGATTTGGTTAACTTTGACCGAGTCCTTGGAATTAGTAGTTTTCATGTGAAAAAGAGGTCTAACTTTTCCTTTAAATTACTAAATTTCAAGGACTTTTACAAATTTAATCGCCTAAAGATTAGATGTTTAACAGCATAAATTCAATTTTTGTCATCTACTGAAAATAACGATATAACGACGATACCACAGGGCGTTTATATTATTAAGCAGAACAATAAGACTTATAAGTTTATTAAATAAATTGCTTCTATAATTATAAAATCTGCATAACAGAAAATCGGGTCTAATACACTAAAAATGGTATTTAGCCCCGACTTTTATGACAACGACTGTCCGGGACTTTGCCGGACAACAACTTCAAAATAAGACGACATCGGCTACAACCATCAAAATTATAGCCGATGTCATCTTAGGTTGCACATCACAAGATGTACATCAGCTAAAGCTTACGCATTAATGCATTATATTATTGTGATAATTGTTTTATGTCAAAACAGAATTAACCTAACTTTCCCCATAATAATTTATTTAATACAGGCGTTGGCTTAATCCACTTTAAAATAAATATACATAGAGCCATTACAAATAATGATGCCAACGGGCAAACTATGTATGAATATAAAATCGTATTCATTCCTCTCAAATCAATCAGTCGAAACCCAATTATTTCTAATATCAGAGTTTGTAAAATATAAATACCTAATGTCTGTCCACCATATTTGGCAAACAACAACATCATCGGGCTGTTTCTATAGCATGGAACAATTATGCTTACTCCACTAATAACCATTACAGATCCGGCAAAACCTATTAGAAATCGAGACATCTGGATTTTCATCAAATCTGTTATTGCCCCTAAGTCTCTTAACAGCAGCCTTTGTTTTACTTCCTGAATTTGTTCTATACATGCCGCATCATAATAATGTAAGCATATAGCAAATGCCAACAAACTAACGGCAAAAAGTAGTTTCTTATATTGCAAAAATTTTGAAAAGTTATATGAAAACAAATATCCCAACACAAAAAATGGTAGCATCCAGTTGACCATAAACAACGGACATACCTGGCTAAAAACAATCGCAATAATAGATGCAGGCAATTTTCTTCCGTCGCATAATTTTAAACATAAATATAAAACAATGTAACAAACAAATAAACTTTTTAAGAACCAAAATATTCCCCACATATACTTTATTCCGTTGACACTATTCCCTTTATAATCTGCAAAATAATCCCATAACAGATTAACTCCTAAGAATATTAATCCAAAAGAAATTGCCGGATATATCAGCCTCCAAAATTTTTTATAAAACAATTCTTTGAACGACACCCTCATTGAAGATGCTGAAAAAAAGCCTGAAAGCATCATAAACAATGGCATATGAAATGAATATATAAACTGATATGCACTAAAAGAATATTGATCTTCAGACGTAAAATGCATTATAGCATGCCCCCAAAGCACAAGAAAAATAGCCAGAACCTTAATTACGTCAAACTCCAGCAAACGGGGTAATTTATCATTTTTCATTCGAAAATATTTTTATTGTGAAGTGCTGATTTCCAACACTTCGTGTTTATAATATGTTTTTAGACACAACGAAAGATTAGCACGTGGCTTGGGGCTACATGCGGCTATTGGGTAGGCGTTTAGGTTTTAAAACGACCGGATGGTCTGGAAATTTCATTCGCGTGCTCGCAGCAACAATCTTTGCCTCTCAGTCGTTTAGGCCAGTTTCATATTCAGGCTCAGAGTCCCAGTAAAAGTCGGCCTTAGGATTCGTGCGCCCTATGCGCTTTGAGCCTCGGGCGAATCCTCTCCGAGTAGTTTGTTGAGCTGTTCGCGGTGATACTTTATCTGCGCGTCCTTGCGACGTGTCACCATGTAATCCTCACCTAACTCCTGATAGACCGTGCCGTCTTTGAGCATGTGGTATACCACCTTTAGCATCTCTGCGGCAATCGCGACCAACGCGCGTTTCTTTCCTCTGCGGGCTGCAAGCCTCTTGTATCTGGCCGAGAAGTAGGTTCCTTTGGTTCGTGTCGCACACCACGCACATTCTGTCATTATCGCTTTTGTGGCTTTGTTGCCGTGGTTGGTGTGTGAGTTTTTTTTACCCGCACTCTCGTTGTCCCCCGGAGCAAGTCCTGCCCAGGATGTGAGATGTTCGGCTGTGGGGAATACCTCCATATCCACGCCTATCTCCGCAAGCAGTTCGTTGACAGATGTCACATCAATGCCCGGTATCTCGCATAGCTGTTGTATCTGTGCTTCAAAGGGCTGCATCCTCCGCTCTATTTCCTTATCAAGGTGGTCTATCTCAGCCTCGATATTGGATATGCTTGTGCGTATGGCGCGTATCATGAATTTATGATGTTCGGTGAAGCATCCTTCAACGGCAAGCGCTATTTCCTCTTTTGAGGCTTTCAAGCGCCTGTGAGTACAAAGCGCGGCGAGTTTCTGTGGGTCTGTCTCTCCTGCGATGACCGCATCTATTACTCTGGTGCACATCTTTCCGCGTATATTTGAAAAAACGCTCGACAACTTCAGATTTGCATCCTCAAAGATGCGTATCATCCGATTGTGTTCCGCCGATTGCTGCTGGACAAGTTTTCGGCGATAACGTGTCAGGTCGCGTAAATCACGCTGATTCCGACCCGGTACAAAACTCCCTTTCAGGAGTCCGGCTCGGAGAAGTTTGCATATCCATGCCGAGTCCTTTTTGTCGGTCTTGTGCCCCGGAACATACTTGATGTGGCGTGCGTTCACGACCATAATCGTGAAACCGCCCGGCTCAAGAATATTCATCACAGGCTTCCAGTACACGCCCGTGCTTTCCATGGCAACATGGGTCACTCCCAGTGCCAATAGCCATTCTTTCAGTTCTGTCAAAGATCTCGTTGTCGACTGGAACGTGCGAGTCTCGGACTCAATGCCAGTTCCGCTGACGGTTGCCACTATCTCCTTCTTGTGAACATCGAGTCCGCATCCTCGTTCCACGACTTCCTCGAAGGAGACTTCTTGGGTTTGTTTCTGTTTCGCCATAGGGTATGCTATTTGTTGCTGTGGCAAAGGTAACTAAATTCTGCCGGATAGTATCCATTTTCATTCCCTTTGGCGAAAGCTGTTCATGTCCGTTTCATATTAGTTTATTCTATCCAAGTTTACCACGCCCTTAAATAACGATAACACTTTTCACGATTCATATCTTTACTCATTTCTATTCGAGAAGAATATGGATAATATGGCATATATGCCTTTAATGTGCCGTTTGTATTTGCTGAGTGCATATAGGTGATATGAACATGAGCAAACATCATTGGGAGAAAAAACATTAGCCAATAAATAAACTTAAATCTGACTGGTTTTGACAAAATAACTACATCTGAAAAAGCAAATTTACTAATGGTTAGAATAGCAAACGGCATAAAATAATTAGTATATCTCTCTATAATTGAAATTGACATTGACATAATCGCAATATACACACACATTAATGTGAACGCCTCTATATTATCAAATGAACCACTTTCTTTTGAATTATTCAATTGCCTATGCGCCTTGTGAATATAATAGAGTGCAATTACAGGATACGCTATATATCTTACTATCTGACCAAAAATACCATTGACATTCAAGTTTGACACTCCAAGTTCACTCTTTGAATACACCTCTGCCCTTTCTGCCAAATTTTCAGTAATTGCAATCGCCTGAACATATTTGAAGAACATCATTTGTACAGCAACACCTATTATTCCAACCACCACACAAACTACAATTGTTCTTTTACCGAATATAAATAACTGTCTAATGCCTGGAACACATATCAAAGGTAGCACAAACATCATCACTGCAGATGTATGAAACATGACAGCAATAAAACTCATTGCGTACCATAATATCCAATTCCTATTTTTAAAATATGTCCACGACCACAAAAACATACATACCGCCAATGATTCCCGCAAGACTTCTGTCAATAATGTCAAATAAAGGAATACACAAAAAAGAGTCATAGCCAGAAAAAAATGGCGGGTATTTTTTTTGAAAAACAATACAATTGTTGTACATACTATCGTAGCATGTACAAATTGAAACACCATAAAATCCGATGTAAATGTTTTTACTATCGAATTAAGTATTATATAAAATGGAGAGAAACGAGAATTTTCAAAATCTGATGATTCAAGATCATATATCGGAGGATAATCACGGACAAAATAAACTTCATACCTAATAGAATCAGTGCCTATTCTATATCTCAATCCAGCGACTAATATTAATATCAGCCATACTATAACAGTCCATAAAGTTCTGCCTTTTATGCTATTACAATAATCATATCTATATGTAAGTAATAACAGCAGAAGAAATATCATTATATAGAGCATATCGTCAATTTATGTTGTTAGTCATATATATTATAGCCCTCATCCATCTTAAAATTAATGATTAAAAAATATTTTATTATCCAACAATCACCGTGATGGAAAGAACATTTGTTTCAAACTTTTCATTTTGTATAAAAATGATCTTCCACCAATTAGTTTTATTGAATTATATAAAATATCAAACCATATCTTATTCTTTACTGTTTCAACAGGATAATATTCATTATCAAACTCTGCTTCTATTATTGCTAAATGTCTTGAAAAATCAACTTCCTCAACTATAGGCTTTAATGTCTGCCTCCTCAACCTACGTTCTACCCTAGTATTATAAACATTGAAAAGCAGTTCACTTACTGGCATACACGGTTCTTTCGAATTACGATAAAGCCTATTTTCAGTTGTCTCACCCAATATCCCTATTCCTTGATAATCGTTTGCATCAATAGTAATCGACGGCACTCGCTCCTTATATGCAGAATGAGCACTCCCTGCGCATCCTACAAACACATCTGCACGCTGATATAATCTTTTCGGCACAGGAAATGTATAACCCCAAAAAAACACTCTCAGATTGGGTTCCTTATCAAGAATTGCCATCAAACTATCTTTAACGTCCTTATCAGGAGTGTCACCAACCATTACATAATTAACAGGCACTTCAAGATGCGAAGAGAAAAAACAAATTTCATCTGCAAGATTACGCATATAAGGCTTTTCAAGACGACCTATGCTGAGAATCGTGAATCCATCTTCCGGCAATTTCTCCATTCGATTATCATCAATGTCAGGGGCACTAAACTGGCTACACCCCTCCGCTCTTAAAAAAGTGGTTTCCGGATTAGCGTCGGGTAGTATAGATGGAATATTGGTTGGAGTTATTCCAAATAAAAGATTCTGTTGCAATTTAAAATTTAAAAAAGACTTTATGCTTTTTGTCATAGGAAGATGCTGCTCATTTATAAGATAGCAAATATGCTTTCCCTTACACTTACGAGCCAGCAATTCTCCCCATAGAGCCGTTTCATATGAATATGATTCTACAACTATTTTGTCATAATTAATTCTATCTCCAAGCATCTGCTCTAATACAGATTCACGCTCTTTTAACGAAAACGACGAAAAACGGAACTCAAGTGCATTCAAATATCCATTTTCATATTTCTTCAATCCATCTAATACAATATTCCCCTTGGCAATATAAAAAATTTTTACTATCCAACCGTTTTTCTCTAGCCAAGACGCTTTTGCATTAACATATAACTGACCTCCACCAACATTTGCGATTGATGGTGTAAAAAAAACATACAACTTATCTTCGGCACAAACACTGATTTGTCTGTTGCTTTCCGTTTTTTTACAAGAATCCATTATCTGGCTAATTAAATTATCCTTTCACAATTTCACACTATCTCTATGACATTCCATTCTGATGTTATCCCCATTACTGCCAATTGCTTTAAATCCCAGTCTTAAATATAGTTTCACTGCCGCCACGTTTTCTTCTTTCACATTTAGCGACACAACTTGAAGCCCCAATTCATTAAACGCAACTTCTAAAATTTTGACCGATGCCCGATATGCCACGCCTTTACCCCAATAATCTTTCTCTCCTATGAATATGTGATAATGTCCTACACCGTTATGAATGCCTGTAAGATAAATATTCCCAACATAAACCCCGTCTGCTTCTATCGCATATCTTTTTTCATCTTTATTTCGGATAACCTTCTCAATCCATTCTAATTCCTGACTTAAATAAATTTCATTACTATAGGTGTTTCCTGTATATTTAAATACCTCCGGATCATTTCTCCAGTTCACAGACACATAGGCATCTTCTTTTCTAAGTTTTCGTATAATAACATCAGTTATTCCTCCTGACATCTTTATTGCATCATCCATTCCAGTTCTCGATTTTTAGGTTTTAATATAATAATATAACGAGTTTTTTCATCGCATATTCTAATCGTAATTAACCACGAATTATTCTTACTATTCTATCCATATCAGAAGAGTCATATCTTTGGTCTATTGGAAGAGGCAACAACATTTTCGCTAATTTATACTCAACTGAATCTTTACTACATTCCTCAATGACATTAGGCCAATATGTAGCAACATATATTTTATTGGAAATCAATTTTGTGCGAAGATTACAATCTGCTGTCAAATATGGAAAAACCATCGGACACTGAAAACTATTAATATCCGGCAATTCAAGTTGATTCGAAAAATCCAACATTTCTGAAAGTTGCTGATAATTTTCACGGCGTTTTTTAAGAACATATCCAAAATCTATAGAACTCAACATACAACGAGTCAACTCAGACATAGACTTTAGTTCTTCACTTTCTAAAATTTTCGAATTATTCTTAAAATCAAAATATCCTGATGAGGCATCGTCATCAAGTCTTTTTAATAAATGAGAGCATCTATCTGCAGAATAGTCGCGAGATAGGACAATATTGCTATCTTCTATTCCACATACAACCCCGCCATCTGGCACTCCGAAAAATTTTCTTGGACTATAAAATGTTGGAATCTGAGTTAAAGTGCGGGCATACCATGCCTGCGCATTGTCTACAATCATTCTTGAGCCATAGCGTTGTGATAAAGATTCAATAAACTCATCTTGTAGTCCAAAATAATTATTGAAAACGATGTATTCTCCATCACCTAAGAGTGGTGTTTCGATTGGCCTCATATCAATTCCTATGTCATAAAAGCGATATGGAAGCCCACATTTTCTTATAGTCTGAACAATAACCTCACAATTATAACGTGGCAAACAAACACTTTTTATGCGTGATCCAAGCGAACGAAGAATATATTCCAAAGCATATCTGCCGGAGTTTACCAATATTTCACCTTCTTTTGGGAAGCCGTTATTAATATTTGGCAATTCCAGCTCAAAATACCCCCCTATCTCACGCTGCTCTTTCATTTGAGAATCACTTTTATATAATTATCCAAATGGCTCTCTACATCCCTCATAATTTGCTCATTAGGAAACTTAAAAAACACAATCCCCAATGCCTTTCCTGCTCCGTCAAATAGTTCAACTTTATCCCCCGGACTCTTATAAATCACTTTACGATATATATATGGTAAAACATATTCAGAAAAATCGACATGAGAAAAAGTCCCATCATAATGGCTATGAAGAACATATGTCATAAAACACTCATCTAACTCTATTGGGCATAAACCGCTTGACTCTCCCATTGCCACATTTATGTTTGCTTTAATCAAATCTACATTGTATGCATCTGAAAGTTGTATCGGAATCATGTTGCCGCCGGCCCTTGGACCAACTTCCAGGAAGTGTGGCTGATCCTGACTGTCAATAAGAACTTCTATGTTAAACTCTCCGAATTTTAAATCCAATACAGTGATTAACCTCTGTAATTCTTCATACAGTTTATCTCTTTGCCTGCTCGTTAATCCAGCCGGTTTCATTTTTCCAATAGGAATTAGTCCCGTACCATTCTTATCCCTAAGGCACGCCATTTCTCCTTTAAGTACGATTTCTCCATCTTCCACAAAAATGTCTCCACCAACGACAAACGGCACTCCTCTTTTTATATATTCTTCTGCAATAAGAATTCTGTTGCGAGAATATGCAGATGCATGAGCTATTGCTTCCTCCAAACCATTCAAATCTTCCAGAAATGTAACTCCTTTAGACCCTGATGAATCTGTTGGCTTCACAACTATTGGAAATCGAAGTTCTGTCAACTGTGCACTTAAATCTGCGGCAGACAAATCTGCGGGAAAAGATATATTTTGGGGACATGCAAAATTTGCATCTTGGAGAAACTTTCTAAATTTATGCTTCACTCCTAAGATCTCAACAGACTCTGATGGATTAGTCGGCAAACCTAAACGCTCAGCAACTATTGCGGCAGGCAATGCGGCGGGATCAGAAGCATATGCTAAAATCCCAGATACCTTCTCTTTCTCGGCAATTCTTTCTACTGCGTCTACATTAGTAGTACTCTCAGCATACCATATATCTGCCTCGTATTGTCCGGGATTATCAGGTAGATAATCAATCAACACTGTATAATAACCCATCGCTTTAGAAGCCTTGATTGCAGGAACCTGCTGCGCAGATCCGCCCAATAGCAATATTTTCTTTCTATTCATATCGGTCATCTTTTAAAATGGCTAAGCACTCGTTCCACATCGTTGTCAGACAAACTATGATGCATTGGCAAGCACAATACAGTTTCAGCCATTTTATAGGCATTTGAAAGGTTTTCCCGAGATGCTGAAGGCAACCCTCTATAAGTTGAGAACTCGCTTATAAGAGGATAGAAATATCTCCTGCCATATATGCCCTGATCTTGCATTTCAAAATAAAGGCTATCCCTACTTTTCCCAAACTTTTTCTCATCTATAAATATAGGAAAATACGAATAATTATGTCTTACCCCTTGAATATCGTCAAAAAAAGAAACGCCATCCACATCTCTCAGCACTTCTTTATATGCATGCGCAACTTTCCGCCGCAGATCAATTGCGGCATCAACCTGTTTGAGATTCAACAGACCATAAGCCGCTCTCATTTCATCCATTTTTGAATTAATACCCGGCGCCACAACTGTGGTTTCATTTGCAAATCCAAAATTCTTCAGATAATCTATTCGCTTTTTTGTTTGTTCATCATGAACTACTAATGCGCCGCCCTCAATAGTATTATACACTTTAGTAGCATGAAAAGAAAGCGTCGACATGTCTCCTGCATTTAAGATTGACGAACCTTCAACATCCACTCCGAACGCATGAGCCGCATCATACAATACTTTAAGGCCATATTTGTCTGCTATTTCTTGAATCCGAAAAGTGTCGCATGGATTCCCATACACATGGACAGGTAAAATTGCTGTGGTTTTTGGAGTTATTGCCGCCTCTATTTTATCGGGATCGATGTTTCCTTTATTGTCAACATCCACAAACACTGGCCTTATACCATTCCACCATAATGAATGTGTAGTCGCCACAAAACTATAAGGAGTTGTTATAACCTCTCCTGTTACCCTCATTGCCTGCAATGCTGTTATCAATGGTAATGTGCCATTTGTAAAAAGACTCAGATAAGGCACCTTGAGATAAGAAGCCAACTCTTTTTCAAGCTGCTTATGGAATGTGCCGTTATTGGTTATCCACTTACTTTCCCATATTTCTTTCAGCAGAACATTGTATTCTTCTATATCTGGAAGCAATGGAGAGGTCACTGTTATTTTAGCTATACTCATTAGCGTATAATTTTAGTCAAATTGTTTAAACTCAACCTTTACTGATGCAACAGCATTTTGATGCGGATGATTCACAAAGTTAATTCATTTCGTTTAATCTCACAAATTTTTTATTATCTATAACTCGGTTTTTCTATTTCTTGAACTGATTTTTCAAGTTAAGTATCAACTTCAAATCTGAAGAATTTGTAATCCATGCTAACCCAAGATAACTAAGCATTCCTGATATTAATCCAACCAATAACTGCATCGACCCTACATTAATTAATCCTTTGACAAGACATATAAACCCTCCCATCACACAGGAATAGAATACCGTGGGCATCAGGTATCGCATTTGCCTTATAAATCCCAATCCAATCAACCGGCCAGTATAATGGGTGTTAATTGCTAATGACACTATCGAATTAACAACTTGTCCCCAACACATCCATTCTAATCCAAATGGCAACGATATAAACAAAATTATAACTCCTATTATTTTCTTTATAATCTCAAGGCGGAGAAAAAGATCACTCCTCCCTTTGACTTGAAGAAGATTAAGATTTATGGAATGAATCGGATACCACATCATAGCAAAACACAAAATGCTCATAAGTTTTGCAGAAAACAGCCATTGCTCTTTAAGCAACAATAATATTAATGGCTCAGACAAAACACTAAGACATACCATTAATGGAAATACTATAAACGCAGATAACCGAATAAATTTGAGGTATGCATCACTCAATCTTTCATCTTCATCCTGAATTGTACACAAAACCGGATATGTGACACGCTGTAATATCCCTGTAACATTTGATGATAAAAAACTTCCGAATTGATGAGCCCTTGTATAATATCCTAAATCGCTGGCCTTAAACACCTTTCCAATCACAATTAGATAACCGTTGGAATACAATGTATTCAACAATCCAGCTGCAGCCAATCGTGACCCAAATGAGAATAAATGTCTAAATGAATCCCAACTATACATCAAACTAGGCCGCCATGAAGAATAAAGCCATAATAGAATAACATTTATTGCTATATTCAAAACCTGATAGCTAACTATAGACCACACTCCAAATCCGGCATATGCCATTGCAATTCCAACTACCCCCCCTATTATGGCTGCCCACAACGATGCTTTCGCCTGGGTTTTAAAATCAATCTCCACTGTCAGCAATGCTCTTTGAACAACTACCAAAGAATTCAGAACTACTGTTACAGAGATCACCCTTGTCAGCATTATAAGCCGTTCGTCCTCATAAAAGTATGCTATTATTGGCGCACATAAATAAAGAACAAAATAAAGAATAATACCCACCGCTAAATTGAAATAAAACACTGTTGAGTTGTCAAGTTGACTTCTGTCTCGCTTTCGTATCAATGCTTGTGAGAATCCGCTATCAACCAAACTTTGTGAAATTTCAATAAAAACAGTAAGCATCCCCACGAGGCCATAATCATCAGGAGTAACTATGCGCGCCATTATTATCAGGACAATAAAACTCACACTTTGCACAGACAATCGTTCAAAGCCACTCCAGATTGTCCCTTTTAATGTCTTCTTCTGCAATGATTCACTCATGCCATTATATAATTATTGTCCTGTTTATTTCAACAACGCTTTGACACACCTATACCCTATAGTATTGAGTGTACCAATCATATTCGCCATTGGTCGAATGCCATTAATAGATAACCTCAAATGAAATAACTCCAAACAGTTATGCTGTTTATTATCTCTTATTATGCTGGCATATCCTTTATAACGAGATGAGAACTCAGATATACTCAAGACCTCTGACTTAAGCAACCTATAAAGAAGGTCAACAATCCTTGCGTTTATTGAGACCTTGCTTTCGTTATCTGAGATTTGTTTCAACGACTCCAAAAATGGAATGAAAACATCACATTGCTTCAACATTCCATCGTCTTTTGTGCTTATCAAAGACGTTGGGTGGATTCTATAATGATATAGTTTATCGCCTATGTAGTATATTCTTGGTTTCTTTTGCAATATCTGAAATAATACAGCTATATCTTCACAATACGACAGGCCTTCAGGGATTATAACATCTTCCCACAATTCTCTTTTTATCAATTTATTCCATAATGAGCCCATCAGTCGATTTTTGTCAGAACCTCCTATTGCATTCATCGCCCACTTGAAATCAACCACTCCTACCGGCTCTTTTGCACTATACTCTTTTATTTCATTGCCAAAAACCACAAAACCACATCCAACGATGTCCGCATTATACGTTTCTCCGGCACTTACAAGTTTTTCATAAGCATTCTCTTCTAAAATATCATCGCTATCACAATGTATTATCCATCTGCCTGTTGCCATTTTCACACCCTCTGAGCGGCTCACAGCAACACCCTTATTTAAGTCATGCTCTATTATTCTAACACAATCAGAACGATCATTAAAACTCCTGATTGTTCTCTTCAAAATGTCTAAACTCAAATCTGTGGAACAATCATCTATAAATATATATTCAATACTGTCTAAAGTCTGGCGGAATAAAGACTGCAAACATTTTTCCAAATATAATGCAGAATTATATATGGGAACTATCACCGACACCACAGGAGCGACTGGGCATGGCTTGTAATTTATTTCCTTATTATTCTTACTGTTATTCATATTATTCAAATCCTTAACGCTATTGGGGTTTAGATTCTAATGAATTCTTTATCCATAAGATTATAGCATCGAAATTATAATTATAAAAACGACTGCTTATCATATGGCTCTTCTTTATTATAACGACTACAAATAGTAATGGCGTATATGGAGTTTTACACAACCATCAAACTAATCCTTCTTAAAGGCGTATTCCTTAAAAATTCGAGGCCGTAGGGTCGCAGGATTGAAGAATTTTTACACTTTCTGAAAGCATACATATTTGACAAAACTTTTGATAATTAACATTATTTTACTATTTTTGCATTTGAAAATACTTATTAAAAACTTTCTTAAATGCGAATATTCTCTTTAATAGCGCTCTTCTTATCACTGATTATTACCTCAGCAAGTTCTGCCATACTACTGTCAAACCAAACAACAAGCCTATTTGCTAAAAATAAATTGAATGACTATAAATGCAGGAACTACACTAATCCCACAAATGAAGAGTTTCCAATTTTAGGTTGGATAACATTTTGCGATGAAAAACAAATTACTCATGAAAATTTCAAAACTCTTCATGACGCGGGCTTTAATATTTCACTAGGTTCCGCAGCAAACCAGGACATTACCCTAAAAACAATAAAAGCAGCGGAAGGTACCGGAGTGAAAATATTAATTAATTGTCCTGAAACGAGAAGAATACCCTCTATTCGTGAAACAGTTACATTATTTCGCAACAATAGCAATATAATAGGTTACTATGTCTGGGATGAGCCTACTGCGAAAGCATTCGACAAATGGAGCGAAGTATGCAGAGAAATACTAAAATATGACTCCATTCATATCCCATTTGTAAATTTACTTCCCATAGCACCCCCTGCTCAATTAGGCATAGACAACTACTTTGACTATCTTGCGGATTTTATCAAGAAATCGGATTCCAACGTATTTTCATATGATAATTATGCAATCATAAATCAAAACGGTAAAACAGTGGTTTTTGAATCTTATTACCAGAACCTTGAAATAGCTGCTAACGTTGCCAAGATTTATAATATACCTTTTTGGGCTTTCTGCCTATCTGCTCCTCATAATAACTATCCGGATCCCACCATAGAATATCTCACATTCGAAGCATTTACAGCTCTGGCATATGGAGCGCAGGGATTATCATATTTCACATACTCCATACCACCTGAAACTTCAGTAAAATTCAGGTCGGCGCCAATAGACAAGGAAAACAACAAAACGAATTTATGGTATCTTGTACAACAAAACAATTACCAGATTCAATCTCTTTCCAATGTATTTTTAGGTGCAAAACTAATAGATGTTTGGCATACCGGGAAAAAAATTCCCAAAGGCACAAAAAGACTTGAAGCACCACCTTATCCCTTCAAACACATTTCTTCGGAAGAAAAAGGAGTATTAATCAGTCTTTTAGAAAACAATGGCAACCGATATCTGGTTATAGTAAATCATGACATACTCAATCCGCAGAAAGTGTCCTTTTCAGCGTCTTCAAAAATCACTCGAATTAGATATAATAATCAACGTAGAGTACCGTCTGATTATTCATTTTCATTAACTCCGGGAGGATATGCCATTTTCACATGGTGACAAAACAAAATTATACTATTTTGGGCCTTGAAGCCAAATCAATAAGCAGTTTTTCGACTTCTTTTCTCTTTAAAGCTATCTTAATTTGCGACATCACACTCTCAAGTTTATGAACATCAGACCCAATAAGGTCAATCATGTCTTCTTTTAGAAGCCATTCAGCCTTATCCCTTGCGGTCTCTCCATACCCTCCCACCAATGATACGAAATTAAGTTGGAAAAGGAGTCCATCCTCTTTGAGCTTTATATAATCCTTTTTATCCATATAGCGATATCGCTCTGGATGCGCCAAAATTGGAAAGTATCCTTTATGTTTTATTTTCTCTAACATTTCATCCATTCCAAATGGAGGTGTATAATATGAGGTTTCAATCAATAAATGATTGCCATCATCTCCAATTGGCAACAAATCATTATTGTCCAATCTATTCTCGAAGAGATTATCCAACATATTTTCTGCCGCAAGTTTTATCTCAAGATTTCCTTTCCATAAAGACTTTAGTTCTTGATACTTTAATCTTAGTTCCTCAGTAGAATTAGGATAGTCTTCCATTATATGGGGTGTAAGCCATATTTTTTTAACTCCTAAATCCTCATAGGACTGCAAGACTCTTATTGCTTCATCTAAAGTCTTTATTCCATCATCAACTCCAGGCAGGATATGGGAATGCCAATCTATTAACCCATTAAAAATACCTGTCTCATATAACGATTTTTTTGATCTAAAAGGCCACATATTACTTATTAAGTGTTTATCAAAAATAAACAAATATAGACTCCGCAAATTTTAATATGCGGAGTTCTATTGAACGTATTGAAATATTAATTCACATGGTTTTGATATGTGCCATATGTATAATAACGACTATGAGAAGCCTCCGTGCCATTGAGAATTACACTCATATTCTTAAATCGTTTTTCTTCATAGAACTCATCAAGTTCTCCGAGCGCATTCTTATCCAGCAATCCGGCACGAACCACAAAAAGTGTTCGATCAGCGTACTGTCCAACAATTTGTGTATCAACTACAATATTTACCGGAGGACAATCTAACAAAACATAGTCATAGTCTTCTTTAGCTTCATTTATAAGCTCCTTAATACGACCGTTATCAAGAAGTTCTGCTGGATTAGGCGGCATCTTTCCAATTGGTAGTATGCTTAAATTAGGGGATGCAGAAGTTTTTTCAACCACATCTTTCCAATTATCTATATTTCCGGTAAGATAATTAGTAAGTCCATTCTTTGGCATTCCAACAAACATTGACGATGAGCCGTGCCGCAAATCACAATCCACAATAAGCACACGCTTTCTTTTTAATGCAAAACTTACTCCTAAATTGTATGATATAAAAGATTTACCACTTCCAGGATTGAAAGACGTGAGCATTATCACCTGCCCGCTTGTTTCTTTACCAGACATAAACTCTATATTGCTACGAATCACCCTGAATGCCTCATTAACCACGTCTCGCTTACCTTCCTCAACTACAGAAATTGGAGCTTCTTCCTTTTTAGATTTCTTGTTGCCGGATTTTCCGTCATCGATTGTCAGCTTTTTTCTCTTACCAACTTGTGGAATCTCACCGGCAAACGGCATCTTGATTACCTCCAGATCTTTTCGACTTCTAACCTTTGTATTGGAAGCCTCCCGTGTATACATGATACCAAACGGTATTGCAAGCCCCAATAATATTGACACAATCAATATAAGCTGCACACGTGGGGCAACCGGTTCTAAAGAGCCCATAGGAGGAGTAATGACTCTCGTATTATTTGCTGTAAAAGTCTGAGTAAGTTCATTCTCTTCTCTCTTTTGCAACAAAAACAGATAAAGACTTTCCTTTACCTTTTGTTGACGTTCTTCTGACAAAAGTGGCAATCCTTTTACAGATGTGGTCCTAAGTTCATCACTATTCTTAGACAACTCTTTTTTTGCACTTGACAATTTAGTCTCAAGGCTTGAAACATAGTTGTCCATTCCTTGGATTATAGACTTCTTTTGCTCATCTAAACTCAAATTATAATTCTCAACAAGAGGATTTGACTCTGACGAATTCGCCACAAGATTATTTCTGGCTATAAGCGTCTCATTAAAATTCAAAATCTGAGATTCAATCCTTGAATCGGTAACCCCAATATTGACTGGAATTATCGTCATATCATTTTTTGAATCCTTAATAAATTTACGCATATAGTTTGCGATTGTCAACTCATTAGTAAGGAGCACTACATTGGCTTCAAGTTCCGGACTTTTTTCCAAAGAAATTTTAGCGCTAGACCATACACTGGGCGTACCGGTTTCTTTATTGTATTGAGCAATAGCGGAATCAACATCGCCAAGTTCCTCTTGAATGACTTTGAGACGCTCATCAATGAATGCCGATGTCGCAATTGCCATTCTATTCTTATCTTCTATCCAATTCTCGTTATAAACAACAAGGACAGTGTTTAGGATTTCAACAGCTCTCTGAATGCAGACATCTTTTATCGACAAGCCAATAACATCGGCATCCTGATCAACAAGATCGCCATTCAGCCGTCCCCCGTATAATTCAACAGTAGCCTGCAAAGCCATTTTACCAACATTGATCTTTAAAACATCTTCCAATGGCTCTCCTTTATAATCCGGATTAGGCACTATCTTAATGCGACCAATAGGAGTCTTTACGATTTCTGTTCCTTTGGCAACTTTAATTTCTTCGGAATACTTTTCTTTCTTCCCGCTTCTATATGCATAGAATTTATTTAAAATAGCATCGCCATTTGGATGTAATTCCATTTTAAAGCCGCCTGATTGTTGTTCGCTTAAATCTAAGAAATCTACTTTTACAATTAAATTATTTCCATACAACGTTTTTGCACGGATTCCCTCACGTGTTGAATAATTCATATATAAGTTCAGACGCTTTGCCACCTCTACCATTATGGCAGGCGACTTTAGGGAAATCAGTTCATTATTAACGCTGGTATTGTTGGCAAAAATTCCCATTGTTGCAAAAGCTCCTGATATTTCACCTACACCGCCACCTGCATCTTGATCTGTTATTAAAATTTCTTCAGATCTTTCATAAACTGGCTGCTGGCGACAAATATAGAGCACTCCTATGCCAACACATATAACAAGCGACACTACAAACCAAATCCACTTAGACAAACATAATTTCAAGAAATCCTGAAATGAAAAATCAACCACATCTGGTTTATTTCCCGATCTATTTGGTGCTGAATCCATTATATTAGGGATAATTATTCGATTTAATATTATACATCATTTCACAAACACTGCTATAGATGTCACCGCCGATGTTAGCAATGACGCTACCGACACCCAGAAGCTTGCCGATAGCACATTATTGCCATTGGCTGTGGTCTGACGTTTTCTCACATCGTTCGGTTCTACATAAATCACATCCCCCTGTCTTATATAGAAAGCCGGAGATTTTGCCAATTCCGACAGATTCGTCATGTCTAAGCGATATGAATGTATTCCGGTCTTGTCTTCCCTTATAAGCATCACATTCTCTCGCTGCCCTTGAATTGTCATGTCTCCTGCAAGCGATAACGCTTCAAGCACATTTATCTTGTCTTTATTTAAATCATATCTACCCGGAGACGCAACTTCGCCCATTACAGAGAATCCCACATTTAAGAATTCCACAGTCACCACCGGATCTTTCACAAGATTCTGCCCCATTAATTCCCCTTTAATAAATCCGGACAACTCTCCTCTTGTCATTCCCTCAACATGCAACATGCCGAGCACCGGGAAATCTATGTCTCCATTAGCCGTGACGGTATATTTGGAAATACCATCCGGGGTACCGCTATAAGAACGTAACGAACTTCCTGTGCCACTTGTCGGATTGTCTTGAGCCAAACGATCGGTGGTGACAGTAAGATTAAAAAGACCGGACAAAGAAGGATCTTTTGACTTTACCACTATTGAGAGTTTATCATGTGGCATTATCTTTATCTGGCCTGAATTTTGAGTCAAAGGGATGACATCCACAGTTTCATCCTGAAAATAGGCTACGTTTTTTGGTGTATGACACCCGCTTAAGACGCCACAAGCAATCAATGACATCGCAACAATCGCTATCCGGCTCTTGGTCTTTCTCATTTGGGGTTCTGCTGTTTTTAGTTATGGTTATTGTTTCCTGCATCAGTCATAAAGACTAACTTTGAGACGACGTTCTCTGCGTGCAATTGCCTTAGAAAGGATCACATTGGCCAATGTCCATATCAAAACGTCAGCCCCGACAAGGACGGTTGTATTGCAATATGGCGAGAGAACAACATTCACTACTATGAAGAGCACTGCCCACGCCATAATTACACATAGGGCGGTGCGCTGATTCAAACCTAAAGCGAGGAGTTTATGATGTATATGACATTTGTCAGGAAGGAATGGATTCCTGTGGCGTTCCACTCGGTGAAGATACACTCTCACCACATCAAAACAAGGAATAATGAGAGGTGAAATTGCCATTACAACAAGGTTATAATCCGTGGAGAACACGGTGCGGTCAATGTGAAGAACCGCTATGGCACAAAACACCATGATCATACCTGTGGTCAATGCTCCGGTGTCGCCCATAAAAATCTTCTTTTGTTTTTTTGCATTTCCGAACACATTATAGTAAAAGAATGGGAAAAGTGTACCGGCCGCAGCAGACGACAACATTGAATATACATATTCTCCTGAATAATAAAATATCACAGCATAAAACACGAATGCAACCGTGCTTAAGCCTGACGCCAGTCCGTCAATACCGTCTATCAGGTTTATTGCATTCACAACATACACGACTGCGAAACAAGTAACCATCCACACAAACCATTCAGGAAGTTCATTTAACCAAAGAAACCCGAAAAGATTATCAATCGACATGCCTGAAAAAACGATCAGAAGAGACGCTATTATCTGCACGATAAATTTGGCCACATACCTCACGCCCACCAAATCGTCGGCCATTCCGACCAGGAACATAAGCAAAACCGCACATATCATAAAATATACGGGAACCATCGATTCTGTGAACACTCCGAAGGTCTCGACTCCAAAAAATTTGAGATTAAAGCCGACAACGACCGCTATTGAAAAAAGAATAGACGGGAAAAACGCTATTCCTCCCAGTCGAGGGACTACTCCTTTATGGATTTTTCGTTCATCCACTTCATCAAAAAGCTTCTTACGGAATGCTATAAGAAGAATCTGCGGAATAATAATTCCGGCAAGCACAAGAGCTATTGAAAAGGATATTAAATCATTGGTTATCCAGCTGCTCATACGATATAATTATAGGTTTGTTTTAATATTCTCTTTTGAGAGACACTTCCATGCCTTTACAACAGGCATAAATCGTGCTACCCATTCAAAATGCAAAGTTAATTCTTTTTTTCAGGCTGTCAAACCATCAGAAAGAATTCCTACCTATGCAACGATTTTTATCCATATTTATTGAATTTATCGGCCAATTATATTAACTTTGCACTTTTGCAGGACACATGACAATGTCATAGCATCAAATTATTCAATATATGAAGCATCTACCTTACGTCTCTATAATCCGACATTTAATTCTTTTCTGTGTATGCATGTTCACAGGGATACCATTTTCCCAAAACGCATATTCAGAAAACAATGATTCCGTCTCTTATCTTGCAGAAGTTAGAGCGACTTTCTCTTCAGGAGAAAACACTCCATTTTGGCTTGTAAACAACCTTCAAGGTCTTGGCTCGCCTGAAAAAAACAACGGCTGGGTTAGAGGAGCGGTCTTCAAAAAGATTGACACTCAAAGAAAATTCTCATGGGGAGCCGGATTGGATCTTGTCGGGGGGTGGAATGCCATAGCCCCATTCAATGTGCATCAACTTTACGGTGAAGTCAAATATCGATCATTAGGTTTACTTCTTGGAAGCAAAGAGATCTGGGGAGATTACAATAATCCCCGCCTGTCGTCCGGAAATCTGTTATATTCCGGAAACGCCATGCCAATTCCACAATTGAGAATCGGAATATTTGACTATGCTCCATTCTGGGGCACAAACGGCTGGTTCAGCGTAAAAGGATATGTGTCATATGGAATGTTCACTGACTCAAAATGGCAGAAATCATGGGCAGCTCCCGACACGAAACGCACGGAAGGCGTGCTATTCCATTCAAAGGGACTTTGGCTACGCGGCGGCAACACCGACAAGTTCCCATTAACCGGAGAAATCGGCATTGAAATGGCCTCTCAATTCGGAGGAGAATCGTTCAAGGATGGGGAAGTAATACGTATGCCCAGCAAATTCAAAGATTGGTTGAAAGCACTTTTCCCAGTAGGAGGTGACAATTCAACACCCATAGACGAGCAAATAAATGTGCAAGGCAATATGCTGGGCGCATATAATTTTGCTTTATCCTGGGTCCCTAAAGAAGATTGGAGTATAAAAGCTTATTTCGAACATTATTTTGAAGACCATTCCCAAATGACTTTTGAATATGGGTGGAAAGATGGACTTTGGGGAATAGAAGTGCAATTACCCAAGAATCCGATTGTCTCGACATTTGTGTACGAATACCTTAACTCCAAAGATCAGACAGGATCTGTATTCAACAACACAAGCGAAAGCATACCAGAACAAGTAAGCGGCAGAGACTTCTACTATGACCATTACATCTATTCCGGCTGGGAACACTGGGGAATGGGTATTGGAAATCCGCTTGCTATATCTCCAATCTATAATAAGAACCACCTTATTGCATTTCTCGACACAAGGCTTACCGCTCACCATTTCGGAATTGCCGGAAATCCATCAAAAGAATTTGACTATCGCATACTTATGTCATTTTCTCGCAACTGGGGCTCATATGGCAAGCCATATCCGGAGGTATTAAATAATTTCAATGGATTGCTCGAGGTGTGTTATAAGCCACATAAACTTAAAGGATGGAAAGCATCATTAGGTGTGGCCATGGACGGTGGCCAACTTCTTGGCAAAAGTTTCGGTGTTATGCTAACAATCGGCAAATCTGGCTTTATTAACTTTTAAAATTATGATAACCACACCAATAAATATTAAGGCTTCCATATATATAACTATATTGTTTTGTTTAGTGCTTACAGCCTCAGGATGCCAGAAGACTCCAATCAACGGCGACCTTGACGGACAATGGCAAGTAATGGATGTGCAGCCTGCCCCTGAAGAAATAATTATAAATGAAAGGTTATATTATTGCTTCTATATGCACACATGTATGCTGACTTATTATGATGGAGGTCTGACAAATGGCAATTTTCAATTCGATGGGAATCACATTTCAATGGACTTCCCTAATGCTACACATTCAGATGCTATTACAGCCCTTAAACAATACGGCATATACCATAATCCTGTCACTTTTGAAATAGTCACACTTAATAAAAAACACATGATCCTAAAGAATGATGATGCAGTGATAACTCTTCGTAAATTTTAAGCCGGTCATACAGACCGGCTTTGCCTTTACAACTTAAAAACCGGCAAACTTTAAACCTGCATTGTTGCTACTATTTCTTTAGTTTGCTTAATATAGCGTCATATACAGATATTACCTTTTTCACATCAAACCGAGATTCAGCCTTTTTTCTGCTGTTCTCACACATAGCTCTACGTTCTTCTTCGCTCAGTTTGAGAAAACACTTAATTGCCTCCACTAAAGACGCTGTGTTTCTTGCTTCACATAAGAATCCGTTCACTCCTTCATCTACAGCCTCCCTGCACCCTGGAATGTCTGATGTAATCACAGGTCGACTAACAGCCAAAGCCTCCATTAGTGTTCTTGACATTCCTTCGTGGTAAGAGGGCAATATAATACAATCTGCTCCCTTTAAGAAACTTATAACATCGTTTGAGAAATCGTGATAAACAATATCTCCATTCTCTTGGTCTTCCAGCACTTTCTCAAGTGGGACATGCGCCGGATAACTTTCATCTATCGGGCCTAACCAATGAAACTCCACATCAGGATTATCCCTCCTTATTATCTTAGAAGCTTCAACGAGTTCTTTATAGCCTTTATCGTACAAGACTCTACCTATTGTCAGAAATTTTGTCATTCTCACTTAAATTTTTCAAGGTTTACACCCTCTCCTCCTTCAAGCAAAATCACCTTATCCTTCTTAACGATTCCGAGTTCCAATAATTTTTCAAGATTGCCGGAATTCAACACCAACACGTTTTGATTAAAACCCAAAGCTATCTTATAAAGGACTTTTGCGATTTTACTTCTTAAATCGTTATGATTAAACGCATATCCCATACCTGTCACCATAGCAGTAGAAGGTATGCCTAAAATTTTTGCAGCTAAAGAGCCGTATATATTTGGTTTAATTGTGTAATGGAATATATAATCAGGACGTTCATTCTTATATGTGCGAAGCAAACTAAGAAAATACTTAAAATCCCTTATCGGATTCATTCCACACCTCTCCATATCTACAGCAACATACTTATATCCTCCATTATTTGAAGAGACACAATCATCCGGGGCAACTATCACCACATCATGATCATCTGACAGGAAATGGCCAATTATTTCACTTCTGAAATTAATTAGATTTCTATACGAATTATCACAAAACAATAATTTCATTCTATTATCAATTATTGAAATTCAATCATCTAAATAACTGTCTCAAACATTGACGCAACATCCCACTATTTTCGTATATCCGAAGTCGCGCTTATCCGCAAGTTCGCCACTATGATCACTTAATGTGATTACATCTTTAAATCGCATGATTGTAATACTATTTTGTGAGCAAAAAAGGTTTCAGTACATTTATAAGTTTAGGTCCTCCAAGTTTAAGAAGAATTCTTCTGCCATACTTTCTTACCGGAGACTGCCATGTTTGCGCATAATGATGGATAGACCTGGTGTTGTCCGTGAGATATAATTTTCCATCTATTGTTGATATAGGACAAAAATATTCTGGCGGATATATTTTTATTCCCCTTATTGTCTGTATCGACTTGTCATCATCTTTCAAGCCATATTCATTCAATATTTGAGTGGCATGAGTCACTACTGTCACAGGATTCGACTCACTATCTTTCAACAGGAATAGCGAAGACCTATAATGCTCCAATATTCCGGCATAAAGCGGATTGCCAGGCTCAGTTCCTAAACCAAGACCGGGAGCCACCATCACATGTGCACCCGGCTTGACAGTTTCAAAACCCATAAACGCGCCGGCCTCCACAATGTCATCCATAGAGCGGATAACTTCAACATCCGTGTCGAAATAAACCCCCCCTCGCGGTAAAGGACATCAAACCTCGCATAGTCACTTACAAACGCATACTTCTTTGCCGAGTATGCATCTCTTGTGTATGGGATGACATTCACGTCATAGTTCGACTCATCCCAACGTTTTATTTCATAGCCGGGAAAAAATTTCCGCCACGAATCTATGCATTTCTGCGCCGACCGGGGAAGTGGATTGCCACCAAACCAGCAGTAATGGATAATTTTAGGTATCATCGCTCGGTTTCCTTGTTCTTGTTGTTTCAAATCTGCTCGCATTTGCATGAGAACATTTAATACGGCAGATTATAAATTGCCGACGGAGAGCACGTAAAAAAGTCTTGCAAAGAAGATTCTCTTTCACTCTGAGGTTACAAGCTACAAAATTACATAAAATATCGTATATATCCACAACTATATGAAAAAAACAATATTTTATGCTCCCTGAAAAAAGGTTTCTGCTGATGCAGACTTCTCTTTCTATATATTTTTAACGAATATAATTATAAAAAATTGAGTTACTTAACATCTTATTTTCCATTTTAAAATTTAATCCACAGAAATCAAGTCGTTACTGACTCCTGTGGATTATATTTTCTTTCTATTTACCCATCGACGCTTCGGGATTCATTTTTACCCATACGTTGTCGGGGATGCGGCTCCATACTTTGGCCAGCGCATTCCAGCGGCCATCAATTATAGCCACTCGCTTCCTCCTCACTATTGCCTTGATAACCATAGGCAGGACCTCTTCTACCGTCATTTCCATCGGATATTTCTTATCCTCATCAATCAGCGGGGTGCGAACCCACCCGGGTCGTATGTCAGTGAATTTGATGTCCATATTTTCCATATGTGCGAGCTGCTCAAGAGCCACGAGATATGTCTGATCAAATTTCTTTGAGGCTGAATAAGCCGACAAATTTCCGATGCCCTTTGTTCCCGCCACTGATGTCACTGCCGCAATATGCCCTTTCTTTCCGTTCTCGCAAAAATAGCGATAGGCAGAACTTACCATCCTTGCAAACCCGCTTGCGTTAGTATTGACAATCTCAACCTCCCTCGCGGGATCGAGATCTGTGTTGTCGCAGCCAATGCCGGCCACATGAAAATATATGTCCATTCCCCCGGTCATCTCAGCAAGTTTAAAGAGTTTAGCCGGGGCATCATTATGAGTGACATCTATTGAAAGATATTCTACAAAATCCGGATACTTCTCTTTTAGTTCAAGAAGATTCTTAGTGTGGCGCGCTGCCAAACCCACTTTTACGCCCCTTGACGCAAGCGCCTCGGCCACCGCATATCCGATGCCGGAAGAGGCACCCATAATGATTACTTTTTTCATAAATTTTGATTGATTGATTATTAACAATATAACAAAAGCACAGGCGAATTGTTATCACTCACCCGCGCTTTTGCGTTATTTTTTTATTCAATCCCTTATAAAATCATGTTTCAATGTTCAGCAGCTTCTCCGGCCGCGAATTCCATGAGATAAGCCTTGATAAAGGCATCAATGTCGCCGTCCATCACTCCGTTCACATCGGAGGTCTGATAATTTGTGCGGTGATCCTTCACTCGCCTGTCATCAAACACATAACTGCGTATCTGGCTGCCCCATTCTATCTTCTTCTTGCCGGCCTCAATCTTAGCCTGCTCCTCCATGCGGTGATTGAGTTCCTTCTCATACAAGATAGACTTAAGTTGCCTCATGGCGTTCTCCTTGTTCTTTGGCTGGTCGCGTGTCTCTGTGTTCTCAATGAGGATCTCTTCCTCCTCGCCGGTATAAGGGTCCTTATACTGATAGCGCAAACGCACACCAGACTCCACCTTGTTCACATTCTGTCCGCCGGCGCCCCCCGACCTGAAAGTGTCCCATGACACCCTTGCGGTCTCAACGTTGATTTCGATGGTATCGTCCACCAATGGAGTTACAAACACCGATGCAAAGGAAGTCATTCGTTTTCCCTGCGCATTATAAGGGCTTACCCTGACAAGACGGTGCACACCATTCTCGCTCTTCAGAAAACCGTAGGCATAATCACCTTCTATATTAATTGTCACAGACTTTATGCCGGCATCGTCGCCCTCAAGCAATTGGGCAATCGAGGTTTTGTAGCCATGCTTCTCGGCATATCTCAGATAAAGCCTCATCAGCATCTGAGCCCAGTCCTGGCTTTCCGTGCCGCCCGCTCCCGAGTTAATTTTCAACACAACTCCGAGCTTGTCTTCTTCACGTCGAAGCATGTTTCGGAGCTCGAGTTTCTCGATGCTGTCTATCACTCTTGCATACAGCGAGTCAAGTTCCTCCTCAGTCACAAGCTCCTCCTTAACGAAATCAAACGCAAGGTTAAGCTCCTCCACAAGTTTCTCAAGATCCATGTAAGAATCTATCCAGAAATGAAGTTCTTTAATCTTACGCATCTGAGCCTCGGCCTTTTCTCTGTCTTCCCAGAAATCGGCCACATGTGTGCGAAGTTCCTCCTCCTCAACCTCTATTTTTTTGCTGTCGATGTCAAGATATTTCTTAAGCGCCGATACCCTTTCCTGCGCCTCTTTAAGTTGTTCTTGTGTTATCATCTCAATCAGTTGCTAATTCAATACAAAAAACATTTATTCCTCATCTGCTGTATTTCGGTCTTAACCATAACAAACAAGGGTCGCGACATTATCAGTAAGCATACATGGCCTCTATCTCCTTTGCGTAACGCCTGGCTACTATAGGGCGTCTCACTTTCATCGTGTTTGTCACCTCCCCGTTCATTATCGAGAAATGATGAGGCAACAAAGTGATTCGCTTGATTTTCTCATATTCAGCCACCCCTTGTTGCACTTTATTAATTTCTCCCAGCATGAATTTAACCACATCCGGGTTTGCCACGAAGCTCTCCGTGTCAGAATAGTCAACACCCTTCTCCTCTGCCCAGCGACGAAGCTGTGAAAGGTTCGGCACAATCAAGGCTGTCACAAATTTACGCTGATCGCCGATCACTGCCACTTCGTCGATATATTTATTCTCTGCAAGACGGCTTTCAAGCATCTGAGGCGCCACATATTTGCCATTCGATGTCTTAAAAAGATCTTTCACACGCTCAGTCAGCACCAGTGCGCCATTACGCGTGAAATATCCGGCATCGCCGGTGCGGAAAAAGCCATCCTCCGTAAAGGCAGCCTTGTTCGCTTCGGGATTTTTATAATATCCGGGGGTGACAGTTGGCCCCTTCACAAGAATCTCGCCATTCTTGTCTATTCTCACTTCAAGTCCCGGCAAAGGCACACCCACCGTGCCGATCTCATAATCAATCGAAGGATAGAAACTTACGGTGGCTGTAGTCTCGCTTAATCCGTAGCCTATCACGACCTCTATGCCAACAGAACGCAAAAACTCCACAATTCTGTCGCTTAAAGGTGCGCCCGCTGTTGGAAACATATTTGGATTAGGTATCCCTATTGCATGTTTTAATTTACTGAATATGCGCTTATTCCAGAAATCATACTCTTTATCGAGAAGCCATGGCACCTGACGCCCCCTGCGCACATAGTCGATGTTGCGTTTTTTGCCGCATTTCAGCGCCCTGTTCACCATGATGCGCTGAATCCTGCCCATCGCGGCGATCTTCTCTTTCACGCCTGCATAAACCTTTTCCCAAAATCGGGGCACGCAACACATGATATTAGGATGCACATCATGAATCGTGTCCTGAATAAGTCTCGGGTCATAGTTCACCGCAATTGCAATACCCTTCGTGACGCAGAAAAAGCTCCATGCCTTTTCAAGTATATGGCTCATAGGCAAGAAAGACATTGAGAGGTCTGTGTCTTTCACCTGATGCAACAGCTGCAGATGCTTCTCTATGGCGGCATCATAGTTTGAATGAGTTATGGCCACACCTTTTGGCTCACCCGTGGTTCCTGAAGTATAGATAAGAGTCGCCATGTCCTCCGGAATGCTCTCCGACATTCTGCGCTCCACCTCCTTGGCAATATCCTCGCCGGCATCCATGCCGAGCCTTACGAAATCGTCCCAGAATATCGTGACCGTGTCATCATCCCTCAACTCCAGTTCATCGTTCTTGAAGACCACTATTCTTCGTATTGCCCCAGGATGTTTTTTCCAATAATTATAAGCCAGAGGATATTGATGCGAGTCGCCCACAAACACAACTTTTGCCTCACCGTTGCCCACGATAAAGTCAAACTGTTCCTGCGAAGAACTCGAATATATCGGAATAACTGTCACACGATTCCTGAAAGCCCCGAATTCAGTGATAAGGATCTGAGGAGTGTTGGGTGAGCAGATAGCTATTGTGTCTTTCTCCAACAGACCCATGCCTGCAAGCGCCTTGCCCGACACTTCCACCTGAGTTTTAAATTCATTCCAAGAAGTCGGCAGCCATTCGCCATCCTTTCGCCAGCAAAAACGATAGGCTTCTCTATCTCCATAACGCTTTGCCTGAGTGGATATTATCTCTACTAATCTGTTTGCCATAATTGTCCCGGGTTTCTCGTTATAACGAGAAACCCGGGTGTAAAGTTAACACTTTTTTATCAATAATCAGTCCTACCACGCTCATATTAATGATTTTTCGCGGGTTCAGACTGCAAAATAGTTTGAACCTGCGAAAAATAGATATAGACATAAGCCTGTCGGCCGCCTCTCTGCGGCAACGCTCCCGATTAGTCGTGCCTTGGCTTGTACAACGTGCTGAAATAGCAATCAAGCACATCTTTGGCAGCCGTAAACGACGACTGCTCATTATTCAAAACTCTGATTTCTTTCTGCTGAAGCAGAGCCTGCACCTCAGGAGTATGATAGAAATGATTGCGAAGTTGCTCGTCGATTGTCTCTATCATCCAGTATTTTGCCTGCTCATTACGCTTGCGCTCAAAATAGCCGGTCTTCTTAACATAGTCAAAATAGCGGTCAATCATATCCCACACGAGATCTATGCCAAGCTCATAATATCCGCTATATGTGAGCACCTCAGGCTTCCACTTGCTCGGAGTAGGCGGGAACAGGAACAACGCGTTGCGGAATTGTGAGGCAGCAAGTTTGGCTCGATCCACATTGTCGCCGTCGCATTTATTAATCACAATACCGTCGGCCATTTCCATGATGCCGCGCTTGATGCCCTGCAGCTCGTCGCCGGTTCCCGCAAGCTGTATGAGCAGGAAGAAATCCACCATAGAATGCACAGCTGTCTCGCTTTGGCCTACGCCCACAGTCTCAACAAAAATATTGTCATATCCAGCAGCTTCACAAAGCACGATTGTCTCTCTTGTCTTCCTGGCCACACCGCCCAGAGAGCCTGCAGAAGGCGAGGGTCGAATGAACGCATCCTTCTGCTGCGAAAGTTTCTCCATTCGGGTCTTATCGCCAAGAATACTTCCCTGAGTGCGCTCGCTGCTGGGGTCTATTGCCAAAACAGCAAGTTTCCCCCCTTGCTTTAGCACATGAAGGCCAAACACGTCAATAGATGTTGACTTTCCGGCCCCGGGCACTCCTGTTATGCCTATTCGCCTGGAGTTTCCTGAATAAGGAAGACACTTCTCTATGACCTCCTGAGCAATTGCCTGATGGGCATCGGCAGTGCTCTCAATGAGAGTCACGGCCCTGCCAAGCACGCTCACATCCCCTTTTCTTATGCCTTCCACATAATCATTCACACTAAGTTCCTGACGGCGAATGCGCTGTGCGCGCCTGTATGGATTCACAATGGGTTGCGACATCACTCCAGAGTTTACCTGGAGACCCTTATAGGATTGGTCGTTTTCCGGATGTTCCATGATATTGAATTAAGATATTATTATGTTGCTATTCTTTTATTCCAACCAGATTTGCTGTCCTTACCGGATGTATGGCGTCATCAGTCATGACCTCCACATGCAATCGGAATGCCCCCGAGTGAAGGCTGCCAATGTCGAGCGTCCCCTTGATTTTGCCACGCTTGCCGGGCTTTATCACCTTCGGTGTTTTATTAATCTCAACACCCTTTTCGAGCGAGTAAACCCTGCTGACTGCAAGCGGGCCGCGACCGTCGTTAAGCACCTCAAACTCAAACTTCAGAGGCTTCGACGAGCCAACCTCTCCGAAATCAATAAATTCCGGCACAATGTAAGCCCTTCCTCCATTATCTATTTCCTCTACGCTCATTTTTCTCGTGTCAGGCACAATCACCGCACCTACCGTTATCTCCCTCTCATCTTCTGAAGGAGAAGCAACGTCGGGTCTTATATGAACCTTATATTCCACCGGCCCCATCATCTCCTCTTTACTCGTGCGCAGGTAGAATCCTAATGTTCCAATCTCTCCGGGTGCAAGTTTTTCAGGAGTGAGCTTCACCTCAAGAGGTGCGTTATGTCCGGTCCACACGGGTGTAATCGTGTCAGAACCTTGATTATAAACATTAATAAACATATGGCGCGACTCCCCTTTCCGAATCTCGCCTCCCTTGTGCGACAGAGTCTGGATCCTCATCGGCCCCACTTCCACAGGGTAAGAGTTCTCAAGGGTGGACGGAGCGCCAATCACAGTGCCGGATATTCTCAACACATGAAGTTCATTTTCCTTGCCTATATAAACTCTCACTGTCTTGTCGAAAGGGCCGGGGCGCCCTGCCGGATTATACACAAAGCTCACCGTAGCTGTGTCGCCCGGCTGAATCATGTCTTCAGTATAAGTTGCCCCGGTGCAGCCGCAGCTTGGCCTCACACCATTTATAAACGTGGCCTCGGGCCCCTTGTTTACAAACTGCAGGCTGCCCTTTCGCTGACCCTCGGCTTCCTTAAACGCGCCATATTCATAGCGAGTTGACAGCCATTCTATCTCCGCCATAGCCGGAAAAGCAACGACCGCAAAACAAGCCCAAAAGATTATCGTCTTAAAACTCATCGACATTTTCTTTATTTAGGAGACACAGTCCCGCGTATTTTAAGCCTTACTTTCGACGGGCTGCCGTTAGTTTTTATAGTCACGACCTTTGTGAAAGCCCCCGGACGCCCCAATGGGTTATATGTCACTTTTATCTTCCCTTGCTTTCCGGGGGCAATAGGAGCCTTCGGGTAATCCGGGCGCGTGCACCCGCAATCTGCCTTAGCTTCATATATTATAAGATTTGCAGAGCCCGCATTTTCAAAATCAAATTCATGGCTCACGGCGCCGCCGTCTTCCTTCACAATGCCAAAATCATATATGGGCTCTGCAAACTTCATAGAAGCCTTCCCTGAGTTTTTAGCCGACAATCCGATGGCCGCAGCCAGCACAATCATTGCCGCAAAAATCAATGTGCCCTTAAATGTCATATTCTTCATACCTTGTTTTTAAATAGGTGTATATATTGTTTCTCTTGAAATATAGACGCTTCTTGCATCCCTTTGGTTTAACCTCACGTCTGCAATGCGATTTGCAAAAATAACCATTTTTATCCGATTGCGCCCCCTTATTTCACAAAAATATCAAATCAAAGCAAAACACGCCGCTCTGTGCAGGCGGCATGAGAGCTCACCCGCAACAATATCCCTGTCAAAGACGAGGGTTGCAGACACATATTTTGTCTTGTTACTATTTTTTATTAAATTTGCAAAAATTCCACAGCCTTCGGGCATATTTTGAAAATGGAGAAAATAATTGACCGTGTTGACCGAGACTTAATCATGAGCGAACTGACTCATGACCGAATGCTGCGCCACGCCAACAAGGGCGACAACGAAGTGTATGTTGTCGACGCGTTTAACGCACCCAACACCATGCGAGAAATCGGACGGCTCCGAGAGATTGCTTTTCGCGATGCCGGAGGCGGAACCGGATTAGAATGCGACATTGATGAATTCGACACAATGGAGAATCCTTGCCGGCAACTAATCGTGTGGGATCCGAACGACAAAGAAATTGCAGGAGGATACAGATTCATTCTCGGAGAAAACATAAAGGTAGTCGACGGAATTCCGAACATAGCGACTTCCCACATGTTCAGATTCTCAGAACGCTTTATAAAAGAGCTTCTTCCCAACACCCTCGAGCTCGGGCGTTCGTTTGTGGCCACAAACTATCAAAGCACAAAATCAAATCCCAAAGCACTCTATGTGCTCGACAACCTCTGGGACGGCCTCGGCGCCCTCACAGTGATCTACCCGCAAATAGAATATCTTTTCGGGAAAGTCACAATGTATCCGAACTATGGAGAAGAATGCCGCGACATGCTTCTCGGATTCCTTCACAAATATTTTCATGACACCGACAGGCTTGTGTCGCCCATTGAAGAACTCTCCAATAGAGCCACATCCCCCGAGATTCAGAACATATTCACAGGAGATTCCTTCCGTGAAGACTACAAGATTCTTAATCATGCCATAAGGGCGCACGGTCAGAACATACCACCGCTCGTCAATGCCTACATGTCGCTTTCTCCCACAATGAAAGTGTTTGGCACTGCCATAAATCATGAATTTGGAGAAGTGGAAGAGACCGGTATTTTCTTCAAGATCTCAGAAATATTTGAAGAAAAGAAATGCCGCCACATCCACACTTTCATCGAACACACTTTTATGGAGACTGAGTCGACCGGAAAGCATGGACATGACAACAACCTCAATCCGCTAAAATGAAAAATGTAGTAGTCACAGGGGCAGACGGCTTCATCGGAAGCCATCTCACCGAAGCATTGTTAAACGAAGGATGCTCGGTCACTGCCCTTGCGCAATATAATTCTTTCAACAACTGGGGATGGCTTGAAGGGATTCACCATCCGGACTTGAATATAATCACAGGAGATGTGCGCGACCCTGATTTTTGCCGCACTCTTGTGGAGGGAGCCGACACTGTTTTCCATCTGGCGGCATTAATCGCCATCCCTTACAGTTACATAGCCCCCGACAGTTATGTCGACACTAATGTTAAGGGCACTTTAAACATCTGTCAGGCGGCAAGAAGCGCCGGTGTTGAGCGTCTGTTGGTGACATCCACATCTGAAGTCTACGGCACCGCCCGCTATGTCCCAATCGACGAAAATCACCCGAAACAGCCTCAGAGCCCATATTCCGCCACCAAAATCGGGGCCGATGCGATAGCTCTCAGTTTTCACAATGCATTCAACTTGAATGTAACGGTGGTGCGTCCGTTCAACACATACGGTCCGCGTCAAAGCGCCAGGGCAATTATCCCTTCCATAATAACACAGATTGCATCAGGCATAAGAGAAATCAAAGTGGGCGACCTGTCTCCCACACGCGACTTCAATTATGTGGAAGACACTTGCCGAGGGTTCATAGCCATAGCTAAATGTGGCAATGCCGCCGGCGAAGAGATAAACATCGCCACACAGCGAGAAGTAAGCATGGAAAAGACCCTCAAGACAATAGCCTCGCTCATGGGAGCCGACGTGAAATGGGTCACCGACCCTGAACGCCTGCGCCCTTCAGGAAGCGAAGTGTTCCGTCTTCTCGGCTCAAACGAAAAAATCAGGCAGCTCACCGGATGGGTTCCTCAAGTGTCGCTCGAAGAGGGCTTGAAACGCACCATCAACTGGATTCTTAAAGACGATAATCTTAGAAACTACAAACCCAATATCTACAACAGATGAAAAATCAGCAACTCACGGTTTTGCTTCTTGGAGGAGCGAGAAGAGTCTCTCTCGCAGACCTTCTAAAGAGAAGCGGCCAGCGATTAGGTTACCAAGTCAACATAGTGAGTTACGATCTCTCGAAGGAAGTGCCAATATCGTTGGTTGCAAAAGTGGTGGAAGGTCTCCGCTGGAACGACCCCGATGTGGTGTCCGACATTGAGCGCGTAGTGAAAGAACATGACGTGGATGTGATTCTTCCATTTGTAAACGGAGCCATTGAGATTGCATCCATGTGTCGCGACAGGATGCCGGAAGTATTTGTGCCGGTGTCTGACTTCGCCACCACAAGCCAGCTGTTCGACAAAGCGGAAGCCGCAAAAGCATTTAAAGAAGCCGGATTCCCTATTCCGCGCACATATTCAGTGCTCTCGGCACAAATGCCGGCAATTGCAAAGCCCCGCAAGGGAGGATCGTCACGAGGCATACATATATTCCACGACATCAACGACCTTATGCACCTTCAGAATCTTCAGAACTATCTCGTGCAGGAATATATCGAAAACTGCAAGGAATACACCGTAGACTGCTACATAAGCCGGCACGGAGAAATTCTCGTGACAGTGCCTCGCGAACGCATTGAGATAATGGGCGGAGAATCAACCCGCACAAAGACATGCCACAACGAAATTCTTGAAGACCTTAGCCGCAAAGTGATTGAAGCATTCTCGCTAAGAGGCCCTGTGAATCTTCAGTTTATCCACGACACTGCCGCCGACCGCTATCTGCTGATGGAGGTCAACCCCCGACTTGGAGGAGGTGTGATATGCTCGATTTATGCCGGAGCCCCGATTACTGACTACATAATTGAGGAAGCCCTGGGAATGGACATCCAGCCCTGCACGAACTGGGCGTCAAACACACTCATGGCCCGATATTTCAAGGAAGCCATTTTCCATGAACACAATTAAGACACTTTGGCTCATCCCCGCCAGAGGCAGCAGCAAAGGGATTCCGCATAAGAACATCCGACTTTTTTGCGGAAAGCCATTGGTGTGTCGTGCGGCAGAGCAGGCTTTGGAATGCTCCTGTCCCGGCGATGAAATACTTGTCTCTACAGATTCTACCGAAATCAAAGAAGCGGCCGAGTCATGCGGAATAAAAATTCCATTCCTGCGGCCAGCCTCGCTGGCCACAGATTCCGCCTCGTCATATTCTGTGATAATGCACGCCTTGGAGGCTTATGAGTCGCAAGGCATTGTGTTTTCGCGCGTGGTGCTTCTTCAGCCCACCTCTCCCCTGCGCAACGTCGGCGACATCAATAATGCCTTGGATTTATGGACCCCCGGCATCGACATGGTGGTGAGTGTGTGTGAAGCGCGCACAAACCCATATTACAATGGCTTTGAAACCGGCGATGAAGGTTTCCTGCACGTCTCAAAAGGCGACGGACACATAACACGCCGTCAGGATGCGCCAAAAGTATGGGAATATAACGGAGCCGTATATGTAATGACTGTCGAATCGTTGAAAAAAGGACCAATGTCTTTATTTAAAAAAATATTGCCCTCACCAATGCCTGCCGAACGCTCTGTAGATCTCGACACTCCGCTCGACTGGGTGATTGCTGAAACCATTTGCTCTCAAAAACAATAACAAATGGAAACTAAAGCCCTCGACCTGCTGAAAAAATACTACGGCTACTCATCATTCCGCCCCGGACAAAAGGAAATAGTGGAAAATGTAGTGGCAGGTCGCGACACGCTTGTGCTTATGCCCACAGGCGGAGGGAAATCCATCTGCTATCAGATTCCGGCGCTTCTTCTTCCGGGATGCGCGATTGTTGTGTCTCCGCTCATTGCATTGATGAACGACCAGGTGCAGGCGCTTAGAGCCAATGGCATAGCTGCGGCGGCAATACATTCAAATCAGGACGAAAGCATCAATCAGAGCAATCTTTCGCTGGCAAGAGAAGGGAAAATGAAGCTTCTCTACATTTCCCCCGAGCGCCTCATGATTGAAATAAGCAAAATCGCCGAGATGGTGAAAGTGTCGCTGATTGCAATAGATGAGGCGCATTGCATCTCTCAATGGGGACACGATTTTCGCCCGGTCTACACATCCCTTCGCACTGTAAAAAACATGTTTCCGGGAGCGCCTGTGATGGCGCTGACGGCTACTGCCGACCGCCTTACACGCAACGACATCAGCAATGCGCTCGGGCTTCACGACCCGTTCAGATGGACAGGCTCTTTCGACCGTCCCAACATATCTCTAAAGGTAGTCAACGACCCCGGCAAGCGTCAGCGGCTGCGCATAATCGCCGACCTCATCACAAAATATCATCTCGACTCTGGGATAGTGTATTGCCTCAGCCGTAAAAAAACGGAAGATATGCACGAAGCTCTCTCCGACATGGGATTCAAATCCGTGTGCTATCACGCAGGACTATCGCCCGAGCAGAGAGAACAGGCTCAGAAAGCGTTTGTAAACGGCGAGGCACAAGTGGTTTGCGCCACCATTGCCTTTGGAATGGGCATTGACAAAAGCAATATACGCTGGGTTGTGCACAACAACATCCCCGGAAACATCGAGAGCTATTATCAGGAAATAGGCCGCGCAGGTCGCGACGGCCTCCCTGCCGAGGCTATCATGTTCTACAATTTCGGCGACATTATCACAAGGCGAAGTTTTGTAGAAGATTCCGGCCAAAAGGAAATCAACGGCGAGAAACTCGATTTCATGCAACGCTATGCAGAGGCGTCAATATGTCGCCGGCGCATCCTGCTCAGCTATTTCAGCGAAGAAATCAAACATGACTGCGGAAATTGCGACAACTGCCGCTCTCCGCGTCAGGTGTTCGACGGCACAATAATAGCGCAGAAAGCCCTCAGCGCGGTGATTCGCATTCAGTCACGCGAAGGCATGAACAACGTTATCGACATACTCCGCGCCTCCACCCGTGCAGAAATCATTCAGAAAGGGTATCATCATATCAAGACTTACGGAGCCGGGCGAGACCTGACTCCTATGCAATGGCGGAGCTACATTCTCCAGATGATTCAGCTTGGGCTTCTCGAAGTGGCATACGAAGACAACTTCCATCTTCGCCCCACCCCTTACGGAATCAAAGTTGTGAAAGGGCTTGAACGGATTCAGCTCAACACCCATCAGGAGTTCAACTACGGGGCGCCCCATAAAAAAGAACTGGAAAAGGTAGTTGACCTGCCACCGGAGCAGAGGCTTCTTGAACAGCTCAAGAATATGCGCAAAGAAATTTCACAGAAAGAGCATATCCCGGCATATATGATCTTTTCCGACGCCACACTCAAAGAGATGGCCGAGCGTCGTCCTGTAGAAATAGAGCAGATTTCAGAAGTATCGGGAGTTGGAGAAGTGAAACTTGCAAAATATGGACGCCAATTCCTCGGGGTGATACGCAAGTTTCAAGGAATGAAACGCACAATGCCTGCAGGCACAAGCCAGAAAGAATCTCTTTTACTGCTGAATTCCGGAATGGAGCCTGAGAAAATAGCAGAAATTAAAGGAGTTGCAATATCTACCGTCTACTCGCATTTTGCTCAACTGGCTGAAGACGGGAATTTCAACGATTTCCGCAAACTCCTCACCCACAGCCAATACAAGACCGTCATAGACGTTTTTGACAAAGACCCCGACAATGCCTATCAAATTCTGAAAGAGAAACACGGCATCGATTCCTATATTGCGCGAATAGCCATTGCAGAACGCAACTATCATTTAAGCCAATAGACCGCATCCTGCAAAAGGCGCGAAAGCGGAAAGAAAGTGACAAGCAAAATTATCGTAAAATAATAATTAAATCACTCCGGAAATGCTAATAACCTTAATAACACTGTCCTTGGCCGCAGTCGGATTCGTCTGGGGAAAAATCCGGGCAGATGTCGTTGCGCTTATTGCTCTGATGGTGCTTGCCGTAAGCGGCATCATATCCACTCAAGAGGCGCTGTCAGGTTTCTCAAACTCAATCGTCATTATGATGGTCGGCCTGTTTGTTGTGGGTGGGGCAATCTTCAATACCGGCCTTGCCAAAACAATCAGCGCACGCCTTCTAAAACTTGGCGGCGGGAGCGAGACCCGTCTGTTTCTTGTGGTCATGACAGGGACAGCACTTATCGGAGGCTTTGTAAGCAACACCGGCACCGTGGCACTCATGCTCCCAATCGTGGTGAGCATGGCTGCCGCGTCCGGCAGTTCTCCACGGCGTCTGCTTATGCCCCTGGCTTTTGCCAGCAGCCTCGGGGGCATGCTCACACTCATAGGCACACCGCCAAACCTTGTGGTGGCAGAGGCTTGGGAAGATTTTTCAGGGCATCCGCTCACATTCTTCACCTTCCTTCCAGCCGGGGCAATATGCCTTGTGGCCGGCACGCTGCTTCTCATTCCACTGAGCAAATTTCTGGCTCAGAAGAAAAAAAGCGACAACGAAGGCCCTGCATCACGATCGCTCACTGACATCGTGGAGGAATATGGCCTTAACGCCGACCTCTACAGAGCTTCGGTCGGCCAGGAGTCGCCGATTTGCGGCAAGACCCTCGCGTCTCTGCATCTCCGTAGAGAATACGGCATAGAGATTCTTGAAGTGAGAACTGACGCGCTGGTCATGCCTGCCGGTCAATACGCATTTATGGATTATATAAAAGTAGGACTCCCTTTGCAGTTGCTCCTCGGCGTGCTGATGATATTTGTGCTCCCTCTTCTCTTCCCATTCTGACCTGGCGCAGCGAAATGCCATATGCAGTGCCAAGGCATAAAAACTTGAGATATCGCGCCTATATTTGGCAATATTGACATAATCGACTATATTTGCATAATATGGCAAACCAGAAATATCCTGTCGGCATAGAAACTTTCTCCGAGCTTATTGAGGAAGGCTATGTCTATGTCGACAAGACAGAATACATTCACCGCCTGATTGAAAGAGGCAAATATTATTTTCTGAGTCGTCCCCGACGATTCGGCAAAAGTCTTTTGCTCTCCACCATAAAATCATTTTTTGAAGGACGCCGCAACTTGTTCAAAAATCTTGCCATAGATCAGTATCCATATGACTGGGAACCGCATCCGGTGTTTCATCTGAACTTTGTCAATGCCAACACATCGTCGATTGAAGGGCTGCATTCAATTCTTATCGCTCAGATTTCCAAATGGGAAAGACAATATGGCCGCGATGAATCTGAAATAGATTTATCGCAACGCTTTTACGGTGTGATAGAGCGAGCAGTGGCCGCTACAGGGCACAAAGCTGTGGTTCTGATAGATGAATACGACAAGTTTCTCGTAGCCACTATTGATAACCCTGATCTAAATCGCATATTCCGCGACACACTAAAACCAATATACGGCACGCTAAAGGCCGCCGACTCATTCATTCGGTTTGCCATGCTTACCGGAGTAACAAGGTTCTCGCGGTTGAGCGTGTTCAGCGACATGAACAATCTTCGCGACATATCGCTGAATAATGATTTTGCGGCCATATGCGGAATAACAGAATCGGAAATTCGTCATTTCCTGAGCCCGGGAGTAGAACGTATTGCAAAAAAACTTGACATCTCTTTCGAAGAAGCATTCAGCAGGCTTAAACAGAACTATGACGGTTATCACTTCACTTCCGACCGGACAGACCTATACAATCCATTCTCATTGCTCTACGCACTTGAAGATTCAAAAATAGGAGACTACTGGTTTGCATCAGGCACACCAACATTTTTGCTTGAAGCATTGCGAAGCCGTGTTGGCAACATCAGAGATTTCTTCAATTCGGAAATAGACGACGCATCGCTCGGTGAAATAGAATCATACAGCGACGACCCGACAGCATTACTTTTTCAGACAGGCTATCTTACTATAAAAGGCGTGTCTGAAGAAAATGGAGACTATTTGCTCGGGCTTCCAAATGAGGAAGTTGGAAGAGGCATTTTCAAAGGCATTCTTCCCATATTCTCCGGAATGGGAAAAGATGAGTCCCGCAATTTCATACGCACATTCACAAGAGAGGTAAAATCCGGCAACGCCGAGACATTTATGCAGTTTCTAAAGAGTTTTCTTTCAGACATTCCCTACGACCTTTCGAAAAATAAGCCGGAAGTCTACTTTGAGAATAACATCTACATCATTTGCAGGCTTCTTGGAATGGAGATTCAAACTGAATATCGCACTTCTCACGGGCGCATCGATATTCTAATGAAGACAGACAAGTTCATTTATGTCATCGAGTTGAAACTCAATGGAACGGCAACGTCTGCAATGAACCAGATTGAAAGTAAAGAATACACCCTTCCATTTGCCACCGACGGGCGACAGATCATAAAAATCGGAATAGGTTTTTCTAAACGCACCCGAAACATCTCACGATGGCTCATCTCACGATAAAAGACAATCTTATCAAAGCGCCAGACAAAAGACCTTACAAACTCAAGATTCATTGCTAATTCCCCTATAGACAGAGGAAGTGATACCTGTCACCTTCTTAAAATTGACAATAAAACAGTTTTGGGTCTTAAACCCTACTTCTACCGCTATCGCTGCAATCGTTTTGAATAACGAAATAAAAAATTAAAATAATTGCGGTTATTTCAAAAATTATTCTTAACTTTGCAGTCGAAAAGCCGACAAGGCCATTCGGGGCGTAGCGCAGTCCGGTTAGCGCACCTGCTTTGGGAGCAGGGGGTCGAAGGTTCGAATCCTTTCACCCCGACAAAATTTAGGGAAAAAGCCTGGCTCTGTGAGCCGGGCTTTTTTGCATATATCTGCCATTTGGAGGGAAGTAATATTTCACAGAGATGGATTCCATTTCCAACACCCGCGAATTCGACATCGTGAAAAACGGGCAGTCTGTATACGAAATGGACAAAATAGACTCCGAGATAAAAGACCTACAGACTAAGAAAACTGAAAGAGAAACAACCATTAAATTTCTTATCTGGATAATGGCCATAATATTTGCGGGGGCCGCCGTATCATATCTTCTCGTGTGGGTCTACAGGCAGAAGAAGAAACTCGACGAGAGCTATCGCAATCTTTTCTCAATGAATAAAAGGCTCGCCGAGAATCATGAACAGGCGTCTGCCCAATATCGCGAATGTATCGAGCTTCTCAATATCCGGGATGAAGAGATTCGCCGGCTCAAAAGCAACATCGACAGCAAAAAAATTTCCAACGAGCCTTCTATTGATTACGGAAAAGAGCATGACAAATATAACAACAGCAATCTCTCGGAAGAGATGAAAGGGAAGATTCTTCGCAGCATCAACGACATAATGGACAATTCACTTGAATACCGCAACAAGAATTTCACTCTCGACAGACTCGCGGAGATGGTGGAGTCAAACACAAGATATGTGTCGCAGATAATCAACGGCACATATAATAAAAACTTCAACAATTTTGTAAACGAATACAGAATTCGCGTGGCTTGTCAACGCCTGACTGACAAAACAAACTTCGGCAACCATACAATCAACGCCATCGGCCAGAGCGTGGGCTTTAATTCTAACACCACATTCTCCGCCGTTTTCAAGAAACTGACAGGAATGACACCTTCTGTTTATCAGAAACTGGCTTATGAGGCTACTGAATAAACTCCGGCGCCGACAACTCCGGCCTGCTCAAAATCCTCACAAATCTAATAATAAGGCTGAAATTCTCTAATTACTACTATTCATCAGCCCCCTATCGTCCTTCCATAAATCACAAATGTGCCGTCTGGACGGATTGCGTCAAGGCGGCGAAGCCATCCGCGAAGATATTTCCACGCACCTCGGCAACTCCGGTAGTGAGACTCACGCGCATTGCGTATCATGCTGAACAGCATTTCCGGATCCTTGCCATTGACAGCCGACAGTGTTTTATCGCCCACAATTCCATCTGCTTTTACGCCAATCACCTTCTGCGCCCTCTTTATCGATTTAGGGCCGCTTGCCCACACCCAGTCTACAAGCAGATTTGCCAGACCCTGCGACTCAATGTAATCAGCATTCCATGTGTCCCAGTACATGGTTTTCAAAATCTCCCTCCACTCATCAAATGCTATTTGCCTCAAGTCGTTTTCACCCGGCAGGTCAAGGCCCTTGCTTCGCCTGAAATCTGCGTATGCCCCGATTGTGACGTCAACCATTGTTGCACCCCCGGGGTCGTCAGGGTCATTGCTCCAGCCTCTCTTGCAGGCAATACGAAACTGCTCATCCAAAGGCAATCCAAGGTCGCATCCATCTTTGCCATACACGCCGGCGGCAAAATGAAAAATAAAAGGAATCAATTTTACAAAACAAGCCATAACTTTTTTTTGCAAAATTGACTCCAATTTTGAGTTTCCCAACTTTATTCCGCCCCTTGGAACGCGTTCCTTAACCGGTCATTTCACAATACCCTTTTCAAGATATTCGGCAAGATTCGTGCGCACATGGTCGCCTACCCTCTCCACAGCAACCTTTGCCATGTCGGCATCGACCATGAGATTCACCAATTCTTCAAAAGAAGTCTTCTTGCGGGGATCCCATCCAAGTTCTTTCTTAGCCTTAGCCGGGTCGCCCCAAAGGTTCACCACATCTGTCGGCCTGTAAAAATCGGGCGACACTTCTACAACCACTTTTCCGGTCTTCACATCTATCCCCTTCTCATGTTCACCCTCACCCACAAAGCGCAACTCTATGCCGGCTCTCTTGAAAGCCAGCAGACAAAACTCTCTCACAGAATGTTGTTCACCGGTGGCAATCACATAATCGTCGGGAGAAGGCTGCTGAAGAATCAGCCACATACACTCCACATAATCCTTTGCATAACCCCAGTCGCGAAGGCTCGACAGATTCCCCAAATAAAGCTTCTCCTGCTTTCCTTGTGCTATGCGGGCGGCGCCAAGAGTGATTTTTCTCGTCACAAATGTCTCTCCCCTGCGCTCGCTTTCATGATTAAAAAGAATGCCCGAGCAACAATACATGCCATATGCGTCGCGATATTCTTTCACAATCCAGAATCCATAAAGCTTTGCCACAGCATAAGGGCTGTAAGGATGAAACGGAGTCTTCTCATTTTGAGGCACCTCTTCCACTTTCCCATACAATTCGGAGGTAGAAGCCTGATACACCCTGCATTTATCTGCAAGGCCGCACTGACGCACTGCCTCAAGAATGCGCAACACCCCGGTGGCATCTACATTCGCAGTGTATTCCGGGGAATCGAAACTCACCTGCACATGGCTCTGGGCCGCAAGATTATAAATCTCATCGGGGCGAACCTTGCCCACTACCTGCATAATCGACATGGAGTCGCCAAGGTCGGCATAATGAAGATGAAAATTCTTATGCCCTTCAAGATGTGCTATTCGTTCTCTGAAATCTACCGACGAACGACGGATCGTGCCATGCACGTCATAACCCTTCTCAAGAAGAAATTCTGCAAGATAGCTTCCGTCCTGACCGGTCACTCCCGTGATTAATGCTGTTTTCATTTCAATGTGGTTTTGCAATATAGTCTGATAGACTAACGCCTGCCAAGCACTTTTATTTCGCACAAACATGAATGCCGGGCAGAATATACACTCTCGCCCGGCACTCGTCCATTCAGTTTTTATTAACACAAATCTTCTTACTTCATAACTGCTTTTGAAGCAGACCTTGTGCCGTCGGAATATGTCACGACACGCACATACACACCTTTCTCCGGATTGTCCACACGATTACCCGAAAGATTATAATATACAGTAGCGACAGCATCCTTTCCGGCATTTACACTGTCAACACCCACGGTAGAGGCAGTCACTACGTCGGTCATATATTTCACGGTGCCGTCGTCATACATAGCCTGCACGCCAAAAGTCTCAACTCCGTCGAGATAATGATCAATCTGATGATACTCTCCGTCACAGTGAATGTCATAATTATCCATCAGATAAGGCAGCCACTCCATATCCTCGTCAAGGTCAAAATATTCATCCGGGCTGAAAACAAACACATCACCGTCTACATACATTCTGTAATATATATATTCCGGATTGAGTGCATACCCCTCTTTTGTCATAGCCGGAAGATTGAAAGCCACCACGCCATAATTGATAGCGTCATCATAGTTAAAGCAGTCAATAATCTGAGGGTTAGGGAGATTTATTTCAAAATCGGCAGGCTGCCAGCGAATTTCCGGATTTTCATAATACTCGAAAAGATATCCGGGGCCGCCCATCATTGCAAAACAGATGTCATTTGCCTTCATCATCTTAGCCTCGGCATCATAAGAGCAAACAGCTTTTTCCTGCTTCACCGGCATATAGTCATCTACCTCCTCATCATATTCTATCGTGATGGCCTCGAAATATGCGCTGCATTGCATCATCTCAAATGTGCCGAAATACTGATGACCCGGGAACACAATCTCGTTGCCGTCAACATGGCCCACAACCCATGCCTCAGGCATATACTCAAACACGTTTGTGAGATAAACGTCATCACCGTCAAAAGCCACATCTATCTGCTTCCCTACTCCGTCACAGATCATCTGCCATGCCTCAGGCTCCAAACCTTCCGGAATCTCCACAGGTGTTTCAAGCCCGGGCTTCATCACGATGTCGAAATTTCCATACCCATACCATTCTCCTTCAGGTGTGGTCATGCCAAGAATTGATTCGCCGCTGAGCACATCTCCCACCAGCATTCCATCCTCACCTTTTGTGAGAGCAACCATATCATTGTCGGTATCCGGGAAAAACCAGCCCTCGCCTGTGGCATCATTCACAATTTCATACTTCATTCTATGCACATAGATGTCGATAATATTGCCTTCAGCATCCGGATAACTCATTATGCACTGCGGAAGGGCAAACTCTATACGGTCGCCAAGGTCTTCACCTCTAATGAAAGAATTGGGCACCATCTGTGTGATACAGTTTTTCCAATACACCTCGCCGTTGTCGCAAAACACCATCTCTGTGTCGAAATTCTCAACCGGCAGGTCTCCTACCATGCCCATGATTGCCATATAGGCTTGTCCGGAAGTGTTATAGTGCTCCACCCTGCCCTCCGGAGCCTCATAAATCACAGTGTTGTCAAGATCTGAAGCTCCCTCTTTGCGAGGAACTTTTAATACTTGAATGTTTTTTGATTTAAAAGGGGTCTCTACCACTCTGCCGATTCTCTCCATTGCCTCGCGAGAACAGGAAGGCACTTCGGAGGAAATCTTAAAATCTGATGCATTTGCAGTGCCTACAAGCAACAATGCAATACTTGCAAAAGTAAAATTTCGCATAAAGATACAAATACTTATTAGTTTTAACATTTATAAACAATGTTGTAAATTTACACTTTTACAATCGAATTTCAAAATTTAAATCATATTTTTATCAAATACTCGAATAAATTATATTTCTCCACAGCCAGCAAACCAACAATACATTCAGAAAATAGTCACCACAATAATATAATCCACAAAATAAACTAACACAAAAGCGTCAATAACATTAAACAAATATCACTAAAATAATACTAAAATTAAAAAATGAGTTAATTTTGAACGGTTTTAACATTTTCTAAAAGTCAATAATCTTGCGTCTTTGTTGAATAATTAAGTTTCAAAATTATAAAATACAAAAGCAAATGAAAACACAAAAGCAGATACGCTATTCACCCACGGCTCTTTCATTTAAGATCGGCCGAAGTTTACAGAAATAGTGGTATTTTATAGCGAAAATGTCTACCTTTGCACATAGCGATGCCGAAGCACCGCCTTCGGTGTTTCTTTATCATAAGATTTTAATTTTAAAAGAGGCGGAGTGGCTGTGAAGGCTCTTCCGCCTCGATTTTCGCTACGCGAAAATACGCATTATTTGCCTGATATGCAACATTTTCGACTTAATATATATTAAAAAGAAACATCGTTTTTACCCTACGGGCAGCATCATGGACAGACTGGTTGATTTTGCCTCGTCAGTGCCCGATTTCCGCAGAACAGGCAAAGGAAACCACCGTCACAGACTCCGTGATATCATAATGCTGATGGTACTTGGCCGTGCCTCTGGATTTGTCGGCCGTGCCGATATAATTGCTTTCGGCAAACACAATATCAAAAGGTTCCGCAAAATGGGGATGTTGAAAAATGGGGTGCCGTCCGAAGCGACCCTTTGCCGAGTGGATAACGGCATCAATGACTGCGCCATGGCCGACAGGATGCAGGAATTTGTCGAAGTGTTTCATGCCCAGTTGCGGAGCCGATCCTGGCGGGAGATAATCTGTGTTGACGGCAAGGCCGAGCGGGGCACAGTTCTGGCGAACGGGCGAAATCCTGATATCGTGTCGGCTTACTCGTTCAACACAGGCATAACGCTGGCTACAGAGGCCTGTCAGGAGAAAAGCAATGAAATAAAGGCAGTCCCACAGCTTATCGACAAACTCGATATTGCCGGAAAGATTGTGACAGCCGACGCCATGGCCATGCAAAAGGACATCATAGACAGGATAAGGGGTAAAGGTGCGGATTTTCTCATTGAGCTCAAGGCCAACCAGCCTTCGCTGCGTTACGGAGTGGAAGACAGACTCAAAGAGTATAAGCCGCTATATTCTTATACGGAAGGTCCCGAACTCGGTCATGGAAGAATCGAGACAAGAACATACAACATATATGACGGACTCGAAATTATTGCCGACAAGGAGAAATGGGGCGGAAACATGACGATTATAGAGTACGAGGCCGAGACCGTCAGAAAGACGACCGCAAAACATACACGTGAAAAACGTCTGTATGTAAGCAGTCTGCCGGCAGACACTCCTTTCCTGGGTTCCATTGTGCGCCATCACTGGTCGATAGAAAGTATGCATTGGGGACTGGATGTAAATCTGCTGCAAGACAAGGTGAAGCGCAAGTCGGCAAAGGCCGCCCGCAACCTTGACACAATCCAAAGAATGGTCTACTCTGTATTTTCTATATGGAAAGGGTTGCGCAAAAAGCGATCTGACAAAAGAAAAGGCGTGGCAGAGCTTATGCGTCATGTCTCGATGAGCTTTACCCGATTGATGCGGTTTCTTTACCAAAAATGAAAATAAATCTGATTTTCAGAAAAAGATAACTACCTGAAATACAATCATGGAAATTTACCCGATTCTCAACAAACCGGGTAAGGGAAAATATGTCTTTATTTTTATCTTAAATGAAAGAGCCGTGGCTATTCACCCCAGGATGGTGATGTGTGTAAAATCAATGCAAAAGGCAGATATGAGGATCGCCTGATAGAAGACCATCCGCAACATCTTATCGAAGACCATCCACAAGGCCTTATTGAGAATCACCACATTGAGGAAGAACCAATCGCCGCTGTAGGAGCCCCGGTTGCGGGAGGGAGCTCTTCTCGCTGGTGGGCATGGTGCCTTGCCGGACTCGTAGGACTGATGCTGATTGCCGGAGCATTCTTCTATGCCAACATGAACGACAACAGGACAGACGGCACGGCCTACACGAAAACAACCACCACTACAACCCGTAGCGCATTGGCTTCTGCGGCCGCGCCCGGCAGTTCTGAAGATTATATCTACTATTTTGGCAACGATAAATCAGATGTGCCCGCCAACCGCAAACTCGACAGAGTTGCAGAAAAAGCGGAACAAGACGGAGCCGATGTAGTCATAACCGCTTACGCAAGCACCTTAGGCAATGAACGCTACAACCAAAAATTGAGTGAGAAGCGGGCAAACAACATTGCAAACTATCTTATTGCCCACGGCGTGCCAAGCAATCATATTAAAATTGTGCCTAATGGAGAGACAACCACATATGGCGACAATACCCACAACCGCCGCGCCAACATCCATCTGACATATCCAAACTGACAATAGCAGTTCTTAAATAAGATTTATGAAAGATATGCAAATTTTAAGGGTGCATCAAGTATAAATGACTTGGTGCACCCTTAATACATTCATCGCTCATCAGCCATAATCATATCTATATTTACATCCTTCTTTTCCCTTTCATTCTTTTTGACTATTCCTGAGCATCTGCTCTTTTCGGAACCTGTTCCAGTTATCTTTAATATTTTTACGAGTTTTATATAGAGTTATGCCTGTTGCCTGCTTGAGCAAGAAGAGAGCCCTCCGCCCTATTTTAAAATTGCGGCGGCCATTGCTGTCACTCAGCATTTTATAATCCGGCTGGGAATCAAGCCTTATGCTGTCTTTTTCAAGATTGTTGACGCGATTTATAAGTGAAAGAGTAGAAGATGACAGCTCGGGAGCATCCATCGGTTCATAAATACCGATTTCATCAATATCAAATACTCCTTTATCCCACTTCCGGGCTTCTTTTATTGTAATAAACTCCTTATCTAAAATATATACATCAGCCTGCGTGCTAACGAAAAAGGGTTCGTTTAATTTGTTAAACCGAAACATCTCATGCCCTCGCCCTTTAGATTCAATATGAAAAGAATACCCCTCCAGATCTGACGCCGACACACTATCTCCTATTACATTATTGTAGTTGTATGCCAATTTGAATGTATCAAAATCAAGGTTTCTACTGAAAAATCCGGCAAGATTGGGAACCCATTTGCGGCTTTCAGAATCCGACATTACATCTATTTCAATATTTATCCTGTCATGAACCCTACTCCATATTTCCGCAGGGCTATATTTGCCTCTCACAGTGTCTACGGCAACAGTCTCATTTCTCAACATCAATGGCAACGACACTTTCGGAGCCAGCCCTATCCAGTCAGACCATGAAAAGTGATGATGGCTTGCGTCGCTCACACTGTCAAGGCCATTCCGGTTTGTAAACCTATAATATGACTTGCACGTCAATATTCTGGGGGTTGACCATCCTTTGAATTTCACTTTTTTATCTGACGGCAACATATAGTCTACCATCTTTTCTCTGAAAAGGAACACCGTATCGTCATAAGTGGTCAAAGAGGAGCATTCCCTGACATAAGCCAGAATATGCAACACACAATGTCTGCGCGATTCGACAATCACCTCCGGCAACTCCGACACGTTTTCAGAAAGGGAATATGCCTGCGGCTTCATCTGCAAGACAGAGAACACAAGCACTATCAATGTCATTAATGCTCTAATCATAATAAATTACTTGCCTGTACCGAAGCGAGAAGTGTCGATGTTTGCATCTTTGGGCTTGAAGCCATTGAAACGCCATATGAAAGTCAGTTTGAGATTTCGGGCCATGTCTCTGACTTTCATCCGATAGTCTTGACCGGCATGGTTGATGGTCATGGTCGGCGACCATTTGTTGAACATGTCATCAGCTTTCAAGTCCAGTTCGCAGCATCGCCCCTTTCCGAACTGCCATTTGACTCCGGCATCGACCCTCCATATGCCCGAAAGGTCCGCAATCCCTTGTAAAGAGGGAGATATATAACTGAAATCGACCGTCAATGATATGGGACAATTTTGACTGAATTTGAAAGAGCTGTTTAACGACCCATAGAAAATCCATTTGCTGTTGTCAAAGCTTATGTCATGGAAATGATCGGCTTTCACACGCCTGTTCATCACATTGGCAGTAGCGGTGGCGTTCCATATGTAACCTGCACCGAAAGGAGCATAGAGATTAAGTCCGACTGCTCGTTCATAATTCATGTTGATTGTCTGATAAATAAGGTTGAGAGCATCGGGCGACTGGTATGGCAGCTGCGTAGTGGCTTTATCGCCATACTGGAAATAGAGCGTAGCGACATATTTCTGACTAAGAATGTAGTTGAATTGGGCATCATACTGAATATAGGGCTGCAACTTCGGATTTCCGATAACGGTAGAATAATCATTGATATGGCTTGTGCCTCCATGCAGTTCCCAATATGACGGATAGATGCGCCGGGTGTTGAAGTTAAGCTGAAATATGCTTTTGGGCGTCTTATAATATGTTGCCCCAAACTGAGGGATAAAATTCCAGTTGTGCTGATATTTATTGTGATAATATTCCCCCTTGGCCGAAACATTGAACGACAGCCCCAAGTCAAACGACCGCAATGTGCCTACATAAAGACTCGCCACATCCTCGCTGAGAATATCATCGAAATCCGGATTGTCATATGGATAGTAATGTTGTGAGCTATGATCTTCCGAATGTTGGTATTCCGCACCATAGTTCAGTTGCCATTTGCCAAGCTGACGCTGCCGGTCTATATACACATGCCAGCGGTTTATGTCTTGACGGTTTTCAGAGCCAAGCAGATAATCTGTATCCTTAAACAAAGACTGTGAACGGTTTTCGGAATAACAGGTATAATCCCCGCCGCAGTCAGGCCGAAAGGAGCATCATAACGAAGGGCTATATTATGATAGCCTACCGGCGACAGCATATTATAGGCGTTTGTGAAGTTGCCGAGAGTCCCTGACGATAGTCCCCAACTCTTCGAATCGGATGTTATCTGTCCGTTATAAGTAAGTTTGAGGTTTTTCCATGATGCAGATGCAAATATGGTATTGTTCCAGTTCTGTCCGATGCGCCGCATATCGTCCTCGATCATTGTTCTCTTACCATTATGCAGATGATTCGACCATGTTTCCTCACGGCTCCATGACTTGGTACGGGAAAGGCCATAGTTGAGATCAAATGTCCAGTCGTTTACTGCGTATGTAGCTGCAAGGCCGCCTCCAAACGAGCCATAGTGCGCCCGGTTATATCCTCCCCTGATCTGCCCTTGCAATCCATCAAGAGGGGTGGGCGTTTTCAGCACCACGTTGATGACTGCGCCGTTCACATGATACTTTGCCGGGGCCGAATACATTATCTCTACATTTTTCAGTCTGTCAACCGGAGTGGTGTAAAGAAGTTGATAAAGATTCTGAAGCGGCATATTGGTCTGCTCTCCATTAAGAATAATGGTGACATTTGACGCTCCTGTAAGCCATACCATACCGTTGTTGTTCGTCACCCCCGGCATATAGCCGAGAGCTTCAAGAATATTGGTAACCGGTTTGTCCTTGACAATCCCGGGGAGATCAACTGTCAGAATTCCGTCCTCCCCTCTAACCTGTGGTTTCTCTCCTTTTACAACTACTTCATTAAGCAGCCGTGTAGAGATTGTATCGGGTGCTTCTGTTTGAGCTATAGCTAACACGCTTGTGAGCAATGAAACGAATAATATGGCTTTTCTCATAACTATATTGTTGGTTTGATGCAAAATTACAGGAATAAAGTCCGGAATCAGCAACCATCAGCCTTATTTAGTCTTAAATGCTCCCTTATTTAGTCTTAAATCAAGACCCGGCTAACCGATTGTATGACGGATTATTAGTAAATTTGCCTCATGAAACGCTTTAAGACCATATCTACCACATTCATCATTGTCATTGCTGTTATTTTCGGATGCAATGTATATTATCTCGTAAGTCTGTATAATTCTATTAGAAATGATGTGGAGCGCGAGGTGATGACAGCGATTGCTGATGCTGATCTTGACGAGCTATGGATAAGGGCAAAGAGGGCACAGGCCGGGACTCAGGAGGCCCTTGAAAAAAAATATGGAGACGATAGCGGCAGACCTCATGGCGAGACCTCTGTATATCAAGATTCAAACGGAGATATGGTGGCGACCACCCGACATCCTGACGGAACTGTAGAGACTCAAGGGTATATGGTCAATGGACAGTCATCATTCACCAATAAATTTATAGATGCTGTCAGCCAGCAGTTTCACGGCATTATAGATTCGTATGTGCCTGCCGATATAAACGTCATGGACAGCGTACTGGCCAAGCGACTTAATGACAGATACATATATCCGGACTTTATAATGACCGAAGTTGTTGATTCAATTGGTGATGTAGTAATAGCTAACACAAAAAGAGCCAACACACGCCTCGATGTGTTTTCTTATTGCTACAATCCTAATTCCGGCTATTTTTATCGTGTGCGCATGACGCCGCTTACCCGTCATATAATGTCGCAGATGCTTGGGGTTATTATAACGGTCTTCCTTTTGATGGCCGCATTTTCTTTAGCGTTCCGGTATCTGTTCCTTACAGTGTCACACTTACGCACAATCGAGGAGATGAAAGATGATTTCGTAAGCAATATGACACATGAGTTGAAAACTCCTATCGCTATAGCTTATTCTGCAAATGACGCTCTGCTCAATTACGATGCTGACAATGACCCTGACAAAAAGAAAAAGTATCTGATGATTGCCAACAAGCAATTGAAACGGCTTGGAGCACTCGTTGAGAATATCCTCGCAATGAGCATGGAGCGCCGAAAGGCCATGAAACTCAAACCGGAGAAAATAATATTACAGCCGTTTATAGAGGAGATCGCCGCAGCCCAGCGCATGAGGGGCGACAAAGATATTGCCATCAATGTTGAAACCGACGATAACTCAACCATCATGGCAGACAAGACACATTTGGCAAACGTGTTGAACAATCTGATCGACAATGCCATCAAATACTCGGGCAATAGCGTTGAAATAAACATCACGGGCAACGACAATGAGATTTCAGTCAGTGACAACGGCATAGGCATTCCATCAAAGTCAATACCCTATCTGTTTAATAAATTCTATCGAGTGCCGCATGGCAACCGTCAGGATGTCAGGGGCTATGGAATCGGCCTATACTATGTTAAAGGCGTCCTTGACAAAATAGGCTGGTCTATATCTGTAAAAAGCAAGGAGTCGGAAGGCTCGGTATTTACAATTAAATTCAACAACGATGAACAATAAGATACTGTTTGTAGAAGATGAGGGAGATCTCACTCTGATTGTGGCCGACACGTTGCGCGGGCAAGGATATGAAGTCGCAACAGCGTCTGACGGCATTGAAGGGCTTGAGAAATTCAAGGCCGAAGGTGCTGATATTGTGGTTGCCGATGTGATGATGCCCGGAATGGATGGATTCTCGATGGCTAAGGAGATACGAAAGTTGTCTACAGCTGTTCCTTTGCTCTTTTTAACGGCTAAAAACACTATTGATGATGTCGAAGAGGGATTTGAAATCGGAGCCAACGATTATCTCAAAAAGCCATTTGAACTTCGTGAACTTATAACGCGAGTTCGGGATAAGGAACACCATAAAAAGTTGAATCGGCAGCTTGAAAAAGTTGCCGATTCTTTTGGTAATATCACTGATATTTAGTAATTTAGAGGTATCAATAAATAAATACTGTATCATGATTACCGAAAGTAAAGTTACTGAAATTTTTTGTATTGCAGATGATTTCTGCAAAGAATTTGAGGGTGAGATGGCAAAAAATGCACTTCCGTCCACAACTGACACTCCAAAACGGAAAAGAAAGCGCATGATGTCGGATGCCGAGGTCATCACGATTCTAATCTGTTTCCACTTCAATTCGTACCGAAACTTCAAGCACTATTATCTGGGATGTGTGCGCATTCACTGGAAGCATCTGTTTCCGCAGACATTCTCCTACAACCGCTTCGTGGAGGTCATGCCCCGATGTTTTGTGGCTATGACCATGTTCCTGCGGCTCGCGTGTTTCGGAGAGTGCACGGGGATAAGTTTTGTGGACAGCACCTGCATTCCGGTCATACACAACAAACGCCGGTTCAGCATGAAGGTATTCAAGGATATTGCTGCCAAAGGGAAGAGTACGATGGGATGGTATGTCGGCTTCAAACTGCATCTGCTATGCAACGAAAAAGGAGAGCTGATCAACTTTGTACTGACACGCGCCAATGTGGACGACCGCAATGAGGCAGTCATCGACACGCTGACTGACAGGGTGTTTGGAAAACTATACGCTGACAAGGGATATATATCGCAGTCTCTTTTCGGGCATCTTTGGGATGACGGCATACATATTGTGACAGGTCTTCGCTCGAACATGAAACAGCGTCTCATGCCGTTCTATGACAGGATGATGCTTCGTAAAAGGAGCATCATCGAATCCATAAACGACATGCTGAAGAATGTGGCGCAGCTCGTCCACTCCCGCCATCGTAGTGTACACAACTTCCTCATGAACCTGCTTGCGGCAATGGGTGCGTATTGTTTCTTCGCCACAAAGCCGGAAGTGAACTTTGACTTTGAGGTTCCCGAGTCAAACGGGCAGCTTGTCCTCTGGGATTAACACCAAACTGTACAAATAAATCAGGCGACCTTGAAAGGCCGCCCAATACTCTATGTCTTTTGCTTGGTTGAAAAACATAAAGTTCTTATCCCGAACTCGCGTTTATAGTGAGAATAAAGGCTCTGCTCCGTCGATATGACAAGAACCGTAGCGAAAATATTAAATTTTCAATTGGCCGGTATATATTCAATGTTACCACCCAGACGCTTTCATTGGAAGGGCGAAGTGTTGAACTATCGCATTTCGAGGCCAAGATACTTGAACGGCTGGCAACCAACATAGGCAAGACGGTAGACGCCTCGGAACTGATGATTGCCATGTGGCAGCGCGACGAACCCAGCAACCGCAACTCACTCCACGGCTACATCCACAAGTTACGCCGCGCTCTACGCCACGACCCGTCAATCTCGATCATAAATCAACGCGGTTTCGGCTACATGCTGACGATTCATGGCTAATGGCAAATTGAGGATAATACAGAAAATGTAATGTAGTGTCGACAGCAATCAAAAAAAATTCCCGGCGCAGGGATTAACAATTTAAATACATGATCTTTGACAACACCAGGGCAACCGCATCGGAATCTACAAAAATTATAAAGATTTAGGCATTATTAAATCGACATGGTCTTGACATCGGGCGTGAAGGCATTATTTTATAGGCATGAGAAACATGCTTATAACGATATTTGACGGAGTTAAGGATCCGCGAAAGATAGATCAATGCACTTATGAACCCGGGGATTTGATGGCGATAGCGCTTCTTACATATCTATGTGGAGGAGAGGACTACCCCGATATGGCCATGTTCGCAGAACACCGGTCCGGGGAATTCGGGCTATTGCCGTATACAGACCGGAATCCGTCGCGAGACACATTCGAGAGGCTGTTTGCGGCACTCAGTACGGATTATGTCAGGCAATGCGTAATCGGGCATGGCAAAAGAATCATGGACGTCATGAACGAGAAGCAGATAGCGATAGATACCTGCCATTCCGAGAATGCTTGACAGGCTCGTGATAGACGGAGCCGTGGTCAGCATTGACGCTATGGGCACCCAGGTTGACATCGCCGAGAAAATAGTTGGAAAGAACGCCCATTACTTTCTTGCGGTGAAAGAGGACCAGGCGGGGTTGTTTTCTGAGACACAGGATGTTACCAAATACAGCCAACCGACATCCACATATTCCGTCACCGAGAAGGGACACGCAAGTGTGGAGACAAGGGCTGTGTCCATATATCCCGCCGATATGATGGAGGACAAATGCCGCGCCCGAAAAAAGAATGCCGCTCAGAATCTGCCATTGCTCAGGAAACTTGCACTCCAGATCGCGACGCATACGCAGGATAAGTTAAGCGTGAGAAAGAGACTCAGATGCGCTTCCTGGAATCCTAAATATTTGATAACGCTTCTTAAAAATTATGGATTCTGATGCGGTTGCCCTGAATGATTTCAAGGACTCATGATGAATATGTTGCTTATTTTTTAGGGTGTTCAGTTCTATGTTCCAAAATTAACTCGCATTATTGAGTGTCCTGGAACGCAGAACCACCCGATTCGGAGATAGATTCTCCTTGGCCCAGAGATCTATATCCTTGAGTTTAACATTGGCCAAGCGTACTTTGAAATTATGTTTTTTGGCGTCAGAATAAACAACGATTTTTGGATATAACGGCAACATTAAAATCATACGAGTGAACCCGTTAAGTTTATTGGAAGATACCTTTGATTTCAATATACCGAATTCAGATTCAATTATGTCCGAGGAAATGTTTCGTATCTGCCTGCTGTCATTAAGCACAGCAGCCTGTCGTTTGAAATAATCCAGCATTCTGAGACCGACACAAGCCCGCCTGTTGGTGGCGTTGCCGATTAGATTCCGGATGATATGACGCTGACAAAGGGCGTTGGTTCTGAGTCCAAACCCTTCACGCTTGCAAAGTGTTTCAAGATAGGTTACGGACTCGACGCAGACACCAAGTTCGTCAATGAGGTCTCTATACTGAAGGAGAAAAGAATAAGCTTCCTTCATGTCGTCATCCAGGGAATCAAGACAACCAAGCATTTTCTGACCCCACGTGACCCATTCACGAAGATTCATGAACCGAGCCATGGCACGCATATTGGGAGGCAGAAGCCATGCCTTGTCGGTGAGATGATATTGCAGTCTGATCTTTCCGAGTTTTTCGGTAAGAGACACAAACTCAGGATCCTTTCCATAGACATGCTTCATGCAGTTGCCCAATGTGTGGCTTATGTCAAGATGATGGGCAATGCCTGCATCCTTAAAGCCGCCTACGAGATTATGCGCACCGTCGGATATTCCGTATTCAGGAGAACCTCCGGTTTTATCAGAGGCCTTTTCAATGGCCTCCTTGACATAATCCCGTTTGAAGCATTTTCCGATGTGCATACCCAATACAGAGACATCATCATGATTCAGTGGTTTGCCTGTATGTTCGGCAGGAACACCCAGCACTACAAGAAGTTTCTCCTTGTTAATCATGATGCTTTCATCAATTATGTGGGCATACTTACGTCCTTGGGGTGCATCCTCCTCATAGACGGATAGTCCAAGCTTGCGAACCCAGTTGGCTACAGAGTTGTAGCATGGAAGCTTTCCCAATGGGTCACCAATAACCTCCTCAAAGATCCTTATTATGGATATGACGGTTCGCAGTCCGCATCCGGTCCTCACATAGATCAGCACGCAAAGCATTATTAGCTGAATAGAGAATCTATGTCCGGGAACAGGCTCGAAAGCAACTTGCGTTGTTCTTCGCTCACGGTTATCGTCGGCACGTCTTTTTTTTTGAGTTCTTTCTTCAAATCTGAGATTTTGGCTTTGTCAGCCTCCTTCTGAGATTTAAGTCTGGCATTCTCTTTACGAAGACGTTTCAGTTCCTCTTCCGGGGTTTCTTTTGGGGTGTCTGAACCTGATTTTCTCATTGCTTTTTAGTTGATTATTAGGCTATAAAGATACTAAAAAAACAATGAATTATCCAAATTTTCAATGTACTCTTTTGCGCTAAAAATCAATATTTCTAAGCACGTGTTTTTATTAATATTTCAGGTGTTTTGAATGACGTTTTTCGGAACATCAAACTGAACACCCTACTTATTTTTTTACTTTTGCAACCGTAGAACTGTATATAGATGAAAACGACAAACGATTTCTTCATACCTGATAATGAAGTCAAGCTCCCGGAGGAACTTGATTACAGCCGGGTGGATGAATATATCCGCTCGGCAGAGGCTTTTTCCCGCTCCACATATCAGAGTGTCTATATCATCGACTATTTTAAGCAGAATTTTCTGTACGTATCGCCAAATCCGATGTTCCTGTGCGGATTGACACCTGAACAGATGATGAAACTGGGCTATCGTTTCTATCTGGAATATGTGCCGGAAGATGAACAGCAGTTTTTAATTGATTTGAATGAGGCGGGATTTTCATTTCATAATACAATTCCGGTCAAAGAGCGCAAGGACTGGTATATCTCATACGACTTTAACATACTTAACGGAGGCAGGAAGATTCTCGTTAATCATAAACTCACTCCTCTTGTATTGACTTCCGACGGTCGTATATGGCTTGCGCTCTGCGTGGTATCGGCATCTACCCACACATCGCCCGGTCATATTGAAATGCACCGTGTCGGCACACCGGATTATGTTGAATACAACCGAAACACACACAGATGGGATAAGCGGCAGATGCCGACTCTTACCGACGGGGAAAGGCTGTTCTCACTCTGTCGATTCAGGGCTACACCATGTCGGAGATTGCCGACAGAATATGCCTGTCGCCAGACACCATCAAGAAATACCGCCAGCACATATTTGAGAAACTTGATGTGCGCAATATCTCCGAAGCCATTGTTGCAGCTACAAATAACAAGCTACTCTAAATTCTTGCACAAATAGAAACGAGGGAAGTGTTTTACCTCGCGCCCGACGGCGATGTTGGCTGCTATCCGTGCGCATATATGCGCTGCGGTTTTAAGTGCGGCATTGCTCGTTACGCCGTTTCTGATGTCGGATAATGAATCACGCAACCACTCGCAACCATCTACATTCCAGAAAGCACAGTACCCTGCCATATATGTTGCCGCCCATTGCCGGAGATCAGGTTTGCATATTATATCCCTTTCATCATCGGGCATAACTACAATCACACCAGCTCCATTTACAAAATCGAATGGCAGTATCAAAGGTATAGTCATATCTTCTGACAGACGGGAACCACCTTGATTGACATTTTCTGCAATAACATCAACATTACTCGGAATAGTCATTTCATCAGAAGGTGATATTATTTGAATGGACTCAAAGCCTAACTGTTTGAGTTCGGCTTTGATGTTGTCTATAAATTCTATCGCCCCTATTACCGCTATTCGGCAGTCTGTAATAAGGCGTTTTTCTTCGCTTGTCATATTCATAATTGATTTTACACTGCAAAATTAGGACTATCCCCCCTGCCGTACCATACCCAAAAGTGTATGTTTTCATCTCCAAACGCATTTGTACACTTTTGGGTATGGTAAGGAATTTTAATCAGCTATACCTTTGCATTGTGAAAATTCAAAACACCAATGATATGAAGCATTTATTTATCGCACTAATGGCAGCAGTATGCATATTGCCTACACATGCTCAAAAGGAGCAACAGCTTCAAGAGGTGACAGTGGTTGCCTCGCGCACAACAAACAACGCCGAAGGCTACACCACCAATCTTCGGGATACGGACATCGCAAAGGGAAAGCCCGCTGTTGATGTACTGGGATTTCTTCCAAACATATCCCGAGAGAATGGCAACTTCAAAATCAACGGCCTCTCCGCAAGCGAGATTTATGTTGACGGCGTGAAGCTCTCCGACCTATCGGAGTTAAACAACATTCCTGGTGAGATGATTGACAAGGTTCAAGTAAAATATCTGGCCGGATCCGACCAAAACGCATCGCTCAGCGGAGGTACAATAATGATCACGCTCCGCCGTCCTCCGGAGGGTGGTTATTATGGCAGTATCTCTGCAAATGCCGACTGGTACAGAAGCTGTGGGTTCGGAAACGAAGGAATCAGTGGCATGATAAACTACCGATATAAGGGGTTAAGCGTGTATGACAACCTTTATGCCGGGGCAACCAAGGTTGAGGACAATTCAGAACAGACAATGACGGGTGACAACCTTCATACATTTCTCACAGAGTCATCCAAATCTCACAGCTTCGATTTCAGAAACCGTCTTAGCCTAACGCAGCAGTTCAACTCAGGTGCTCAACTCGGAGGCAGCTATCTGGTATCTTTGTATCGTCCGCATCCTTCATCTGTATCAAACAATGAGAGTCTGACTTCATCAGTCAGCAGTCGCAAAAATATTGTACTACAGGAAGGGACTCTTCGGTTCTTGCAACCGCTTTCCTCTCGCGGCTCTCAGATGGAACTTACTGCCGACTACCTGAACCGTCATAGCCGTAACAACAGCAGCTATTTCCTTAATTCGGAAAAGACTGCCGCCATAGAAGAAACCGACAATCTCAATCTTTGGAAATTCAAAGCTGATTTCATCTATCCCCACAGCCGTACGCTCGTATGGAAATTCGGAGCTTCAGCGCAATTAATATCCTCAAAATACACTCCGACCGATATCGTTGAAAGTGACCGTTTTGAGACAAGCGACATTCCAACCAAGACATCCGGATTCACACCTATAGTCTATGCCTCGGCACAAGGAAGGGTTTGGAAACTCAAATACAGCGCTGGTGTCAATTGGCAGCTTAATCGCATTTCCTACGAAGACTGTGCCGTCGACAAAAAAAATACAAATACCCAATGGTCGATAAATCTGACCGTACAGGTAATGATGCCTTTCGGCTCTAAAATGAACCATGCTCTTATGCTCAGTTATAAGCGGACCCTCAGTGATATACCATATACAGCCATATCATCGGTAATCAACTGGAGCGACACTTACAATTATACCGTGGGCAATCCTGATTTGAAAGCACAATCCGCCGACATAGTAATGGCCGGATTATCTCTGCTCCGAAACAAGATAAATCTTACAGCTCTTTACGCACATTCGCATGATCGAATCTATTGGCAGACATTCCGTAGCGAGGAAACGCCCGATGTGTTCTATACAAAGCCTGTGAATATCAATGGACAAGGCATCTGCGGCTTTGGAGCGGAATGGATGGAATCACCTGCAAAATGGTGGCGTTTCAAACTTTCCGGGAGAATTGAAATCACTCCCGAGAACACAACGCTTGACGGAATACATTATAACAAGACCCGTTTCAAGGAGTATTTCTATTTCAACAACAATTTCCGATTCGGTCATGGATGGGGTGGCATGCTCAATGTCAATTTCGAGCCTACCTATCGCACTCTCGACCGTACCTATCATGCAGTTTATAATGTAAGTGGACAAGTCTATAAAACATTTCTTGACGATAATCTCCAAGTTGCATTGGATTTTACTCCATTAGGCAACCGCCGCAAACTCGACCGACAAACCGGTGCCAACAAGGTGTCATATAAATACACCACTCCCGTGCAGTATGTCGGATTCTCGCTTACTTGGAACTTCTCCGGAGGTAAAAAGGTGGATGTAAACGTAGTGGACGGTATTCAGGATTATCACGAAACAAAAGACAACAGATGATATGAAAGCAAACCTTCTAACAATAATCGCAATCATAACGGTAAGCCTCCTCTCTTGCAGGCACACAGAATCGGATTACGAAACCGAACAGGTAGAATTTCAGAAAGAACAAATGGAATTAGCCGATGAACAGGCAGAACTGGAAGCGGAGCAGGCAGAACTTCGCCGAGAGTATGCCGAAATGAAGAAGGAATATCTCCGCGAAAAGGCTGAATTTCAAAAAGAGCAAAAGGCACTTCGCAAAAGTGTAAAGAAAGAACATTCAGCAAAATCAGTCAAGCGAGATACAGTCATACAACAACTGTCAGATACCGAAATATCAGAACTCACTGATAAGGTTAAATCGGCAGGTCTATGGCCAACCAATAAGTAAAAACAGCTTAATCATACATCATCAACCGCCCTCGGTCTTGAGCACCGAGGGCGATAACTAAAATTCTTCAAAGAATGAAGCAAAAAGTTAGCCTCAGTTTATTTTCAATTACGTTATCCGGCATAATGATGATTATTCTGTTATGTGCGCTTTATTATAGCAATAGCTCTGTTAGTATTAGCATTATAAGTGCCATAATAATTGTGTGGTGCGGATTGGCTTTGTATTATATGCCTCTATCGGTAACCGTTAACGATGTAGATTTGTGTGTAAACCGCACTCTTTGTGCAAAACGAATACCATTGAAAGAAATCGGTGAGATAAAGCGGATGACTGCTTCGATGCTTGGTTGGCGTTTCTTCGGTTGTGACGGTTGTTTTGGCTATTGGGGCTGGTTCAAGGGAAAGAATTTAGGCAAGTATTTTGCATACTATGGTAAAGAGTCCGATTGTTTTTTTGTACGATTAAAAGATGGTCGACAATATGTGCTCGGCTGCGACAATCCTGACGCCATTGTCAACCATATAAAATCGAAAATTTTTCTTGAAACAACTTAATCATACAATCGTAACCATCCTCGGTCATGAACGCCGAGGACGATAAAAGATAGTTATAAACCAATATTTTGAGTGATGGCTAATTACTTTGAAAAGAGGGACAGATTTCAACAAGAGCGAGAAAAGTATTATCGAGAGAAAACTAATACTCGACTAAAATATGTAGCACTGATTTCTATCGGTATTTCTATAATACTTTTGTTGACGATGGCTTTTGGCTTTGTCGATTATAATAATACGACCGCTATATTATTTATGCGCGGTTGTGCCGGATTATTTGCGCTAATATTTGTTGTGTTGGTAGCCATTATTGTATATCGCGTAAATATTTCCTATTTTAACGACAAGTTAAGATTGAAGCAAGACACACATGACGAATAATTCATAAATCATTGAAGATTATGGAATGGAATCCCTATATTTCTGGAGCGTTGACTGCAATTATATATTTCATGGCATATCATTTCTTGTCGAAAAAATTGAAGAGTTGGAAACGATATGTAATAGCTATCGTTATAACCGTGCCAATCATGTTAATTGTACGATTCATTTTCGATTGGGTTAACTCGTAGATTATTAAGTTGGTAATTGACCTCTGGTAATGGAGCCGTCATTTACCATACAAAGGTATCACCTTCAACGACTTTTGCCCCGTAAATCCTTCATGCAAGGAGCATACATTTCGCTATAATATAATTTTTGAAACGGCTTAATTTACTAATAGGGGTCCAGCCGAAAACCCGGATTGTCTCGGTCAGTGACTGGCTCCTCGTTGTATTTGAGAGTAGCGCATCGGACAAACGCGCTGAGATAAGAGCCTCTACAGTGGAGTCAACCACTACATGGCATTTTCGCTGAGGCATCTTCATTTCTTCAGGAAGAGAATGTCTCTCACGCTGCTTTGCCGACATGCGTTCCCATCGGCGGTAGGTTTCCATCTCCTTGCAGTAGATCATGTCATACTCTCCGTCAAGTTTGAGAAGAGGTGCGACCGCCTGTTGCAATGGAGATGTCTTGCCACAGCTCGGCGAGCCGACAAGCACCATGTAGATTATCGGTCGGCTTACCCATCCTGTCATGAAGCGGACTGACCAAGTGTTGCCCATAGCAGCCGCGAATACTGTAAGGAATGAAGCCGAAGTGAAATCGACATTATAGTTCTCATACTCCTCAAGAGCCTCTATTATGTCTCGGATAGCTTTCGGGAATATCTCTAAAGGGAAAGAATAATCTACGGCATCCTTATTGACGGACTGAGATGCGCCAAATAAAGACGTATCGTCATCTTCGTAAAGTCCGCAACCGGCTTCGGTTTTCCTTCCTGACATCCCAAGAAACCTGTATCAGTTGGGCTGATTTTCTGTGATATCGACTGCCTTGTATGTAATGAGGTTTCGCCTACAAATTGTATAGATTGTTGTATGTATTAAAAGATAAATCCACTATAAACTTGTGATTTACAGTGGATTTAATGGCTTGGTTTGCGGAGAGAGAGGCTCCAGAACCTACGCTTTCAGAAAATATCATAAAATTGCAAATCACTGATAATCATATATTATCTACAATGAAGAGTAAATCTAAATCTTTCTAAATGCCTTTTGCTATTTCAATTTTTGGGTGTATATTTGGGTGTAGAATTTCAAACGCACCCAATTATGAATATCAAACGTAACATCATTTTTGCATTGGAGAGCCGGAAGAAGAACGGTGTGCCAATCGTAGAGAACGTGCCTATCCGTATGCGTGTCATATACGCAAGCCAACGCATCGAGTTTACAACAGGCTACCGGATTGACGTAGCCAAATGGGATGCCGACAAACAACGGGTAAAGAACGGATGCACCAACAAGCTGAAACAAAGCGCATCCGAAATCAATGCAGACTTGCTGAAATACTATGCCGAAATGCAAAACGTATTCAAGGAGTTTGAGGTGCAGGAAACCATACCTACCACCCAGCAGCTAAAGGATGCATTCAATCTGCGGATGAAAGACAGCAGTGAAGAACAACAGGAAGAAGTACAGATTAGTTTTTGGGAAGTGTTTGATGAGTTTGTAAAAGAGTGTGGCAACCAGAATAATTGGACGACATCCACCTATGAGAAATTTGCAGCGGTAAGAAATCACCTCAAAGAATTCAAGGAAGATGTAACCTTTGAATACTTCAACGAGTTCGGGCTGAACGAGTATGTTAATTTCTTGCGTGATAAAAAGGACATGAGAAACAGCACTATTGGCAAACAGATGGGGTTTCTCAAATGGTTCCTGCGTTGGAGCTTCAAAAAAGGGCATCATCAGAACATTGCATACGATGCATTCAAGCCCAAATTGAAAACAATCCCTAAAAAGGTAATATTCCTGACATGGGATGAACTGAACAAGCTGAAAGATTATCAAATACCGCATGACAAGCAGTATTTGGAACGTGTCAGGGATGTCTTTCTGTTCTGTTGCTTCACGAGCTTACGATATTCGGATGTCCGTAACTTGAAAAGAAGTGATATTAAGCCCGACCATATTGAAGTCACCACAGTCAAGACTGCGGACAGCCTGATAATCGAACTGAACGACCACAGCAAAGCCATTCTTGAAAAATACAAGGATGTTCATTTCGAGAACCACATGGCATTGCCCGTCATCAGCAATCAGAAGATGAACGATTATCTGAAAGAACTGGGTGAACTGGTGGAAATCAACGAGCCTGTACGGGAAACCTACTACAAGGGAAATGAGCGCATAGATGAAGTCACACCCAAATACGCATTGTTAAGTACCCATGCCGGAAGAAAGACTTTCATCTGTAATGCGTTGGCACTCGGAATTCCGGCACCGGTGGTTATGAAATGGACTGGACACAGTGATTACAAAGCCATGAAGCCCTACATTGATATAGCGGATGACATCAGAGCAAACGCCATGAACAAGTTTAATCAACTATAAAAGTATCAATTAGTTTCATAGATTACCACCATTGAAGTATATTTGTATTCTGAAAATATCATAAGATGAGCAACAACGGACATAACATAGAAAAGACGAATTTTGATGCATTTATAAATGCTGTCGGTTCGGAAATACAACAGGCGCAAGTACGGCTGATTACCGCTGCCAATGCGCAAATGTTGTTCCATTACTGGAAAATGGGCAACTATATTCTCTATCATCAGCAACTGCACGGATGGGGAAGCAAAACCATCAAACAGTTGGCAAAGGCTATCCGGCTGAATTTCCCTGAAAAGAAAGGCTATTCAGAACGCAACCTTACCTATATGTGTCAGTTTGCAAGAACATATCCATTGAGAGCATTGCAGAATTTCATTGATACGGATGCAAGACTGTCTGTTCCAAACATACAGAATGTAACAAATGAAGTATTAAAACTGAACGACAAGCAATTTGCGCAGGAACTTACTGCGCAAATACAATCCGTTGATTGTCAGTCTTTAGAATTTACGCAGGAAACTCCTGCGCAAATTCAGGACGTAGAGAAAACCGTTTCTGCCATTTACAGAATGGGAATTAGGGAGATAGAAAAAATTTTCTTGAACTCCCCTGTCGCCAGAATAAACTGGGCAAGCCAAATGGTTATACTTGATGGCTCGTTACCGTTAGGCATAGGATATTGGTACATGAAACAGTCCGTGGAAATGGGCTGGAGCAGTAATGTTCTTAAAATACAAATTGAGACCAACTTATATAGCAGACAAATCAGCAACAACAAGGTAAACAATTTCACAGCCACGCTTCCTGCACCGCAAAGCGACCTTGCCAATTACCTGTTGAAAGACCCGTACATCTTTGATTTGGCTGGAACGAAGGAAAAGGCGGACGAAAGGGACATAGAAGAACAATTGGTTAAGCACGTCACCCGTTACTTGCTGGAAATGGGCAATGGCTTTGCCTTTGTTGCCCGACAAAAACACTTTCAAATTGGTAACAGCGATTTCTATGCAGACTTGATTCTGTATTCCATCCCCCTGCACGCATACATCGTAGTGGAATTGAAAGCGACCCCATTCAAACCGGAGTATGCGGGGCAACTGAACTTCTACATCAATGTGGTGGATGACAAACTGAGGGGAGAGAATGACAACAAGACTATCGGGTTGTTGCTGTGCAAGGGGAAAGACGAAGTTGTAGCGCAATACGCATTGACAGGCTACGACCAGCCGATAGGCATCAGCGATTACCAACTGAGCAAGGCTATACCTGAAAACTTAAAATCGGCTCTGCCAAGTATAGAAGAAGTGGAGGAAGAACTGACTTCCCTTCTTGATAAAGATAAGAATCCATAAACCAAGCGTATATGGCAGGAGAAATACAGATTATGATTCCCCAATACGGCGAACTCAACCGGATATACAGCGACTTTATAGTCAGCCATACTTTCTCTTTTGACAAGCAGAAATTCATCACGGACTTCTATAAGCAATACAATGACACAAAAGCTTTTGAAGCCGCCATCCTTGAACTGGTGCTTGACAAACAGAAAGAAAAATATACTCTGATTCTCAACAGCCTGAGAACCGAGATAGAGAAAAACATACTCATTTATGAAAAACATCCATTGTTTGATGATGAGATAATTTCTCGTGTGTGCTACAACTTTGCCGACAGATATGACGCTGATATAAAGGCACAATTGGAGGTTACACAAAAATTAAGCAAGCCTTTGAATGAAGCATACAACAGGTATGATTCCATTGGCTACAGGGTACATACGGCAGCAGAAGAAAAGCAAGCCGAAAAGGAGTATGAACGCTGCAAGGCTGAATATGAGAAGGAAAAAGAAGAACTGGACAGGCTTTATGAATTGGAAAGGCAGGCAAGAAAGGAATCTCTCCAATATATTGAGAACTGTTGCGGAGATATTTATAAACTGAGTTTCCATTTTATGGAAATATTGGCAAAATATATTCCCGTAGAAAAAGACAAGCCGGATGAACCGAGCAAGCAAGAGAAACAGCAGGATGCGCCAAAGGAGCAATCCGAATATTTCAATACAGAATTACTTTCGCTTATTCATAAAGCCTGTGTGGGGGAACAGTTTGAAGATATTTCAACGCAGGACTTCTATGCCAACATGAACCTATCCTCCTGTAAAAAGGAATTAAAAATCAAGGCAAGGGAAAAGATACGGGTGTGTTACCTGATATTCCTGATGAGTGAAAGACTGCCCAAACAAGACAGAGATAAATGGAAAAACGAAATGCTGAAACAACTGGATATTGACGAGAACTACTACAAGTCAAAGTACAAGGAACCGGTGTCGGATTTTCCAAGTGACAGTAACCAGAAGTTCGCCAAAGAAATGGACGCAATATTCCGATAATCCGTGATACACCCTGATATTTTACGAAATTACCACTTTTACCACTCAAATTAATTTTTGAGTGGTATTTTTATTGTCTGATATTCAGAGAAATAATAAAATATTCTATTTACGCCAACCACATCCTTACCACTCACGCCCCTACCTAATTTTGCATCGTTCGAGAACAGAGATAACAGCCAGTGCGCAGGGCTGATTGTTTAACGGCTAAATAGATTGAACGATGACAAATCTTCAAGAGTTATTATTAATGTCTAGTCCGGAAAAGTGTTGACCGTCAGATTCAACATTTTTTAGTAAAATGTGTGAAGAAAACAAAAAAATTCTGGGACGAATCTCAGATTTCGGCAATCAATGCCTGGCACAGCAGCGGAAAAAGTTTCAGTCAGATTGACGAGGAATACAATTTTGCGGTCGGGACATTGTTTACAATAGTAAATGCAATCCCGGACTATCGCGGCACACGGTCAAGCATCAGCAAATGGCTGCGCCGCATGACGGGAGCATTAATTCCCGGCTCCGGATGCCGGACAACAAAGGCCATATCGTCCCTGGCAACTCCGGCACAAACGACAAAAAAGAAAGGAATGACAAAGAAAACCTCTCCCACTACCAGGCTCACGGATACCGAGCAGACCATACTGGATCTAACACGCAAGTTAAACGCCGCCACCAGAAAGATAGAGAAACTGGAGGCTGACAGGAAAAAGGCAGAGCTGCGTGAAGAGTTCCAGAGTGGTGTCATCGCCGAATACAAGAAGCTTGTAAAGCCTGCGCAGTCAAAAAAATCAACTACCAAGTAGCCATGCGCTTGCGCATGTCCCGTGACCTGAGTGTCAGCGAGGCATGCGGGTTGCTTGGGGTGACTAAACAAGCGTGGTATGCCTTTTTCAAAAGGTCGTTCAAGGATGCCATTGACGAAGACCGCATCCTGGAATGCGTTCGCTCGATACGAGAGGATCTTCCGGCACTCGGAGTCAGAAAGATGAAGGACAGGTTACGTAAGGAGTTCTGTCTCGACATAGGCCGTGACCGCCTGTTCGATATCATGAACAGGCATAATCTTCTGATACGTCCCCGAGTCCGCAGGACAAGGACAACCTTCTCCGATCACGGAATGAAGGTCTATCCGGATCTACGGAAAGACTTCGCGCCTGATGACATAAACCAGTTGTGGGTAAGCGACATAACATATATATGGCTTCCTGATCAGAATACATTTTACTATCTGTTTCTGATTACGGATGCCTATTCGAAGAAAATAGTGGGATGGGAGATTGCCGATAACATGCGGCATGAGAACGCCATGACGGCATTGAAGATGGCTTTCAGGCAATGCAGGAGAGGTCAGCATCCCATACACCACTCGGACAAGGGACTTCAGTATTGTGCCAAACCCTACGTGGAAATGCTTCGTAGACGCCACGCCCGAATCAGCATGACGGAAGGGCACGACCCACGTAACAACGGAATTGCCGAAAGGGTAAACGGCATACTTAAAGAGGAGTTTCTGAAGCATATGGACGTAAGGAAGGACAACATACGGCAGGTGCTGGAGGATGTAATCAACACTTACCATACCCGCCGACCGCACCTCAGTCTCGGCATGCTGACTCCCGATGAAGTGCATCGCGGAGCGGTACCCGGACGTAAGCTCTGGAAAAAATATTACCTGAAATCTGCATGAGTCAAGATTTTTCAGTACTTTTGCATACCCCAACCGACGGGACTGACGGTGATTGCACTGCAAGTCTCAAAAATCCCCGGGGCATCGAGCCCCGGAGGATTTTACCCCAACCTCGGGGATCTCAGGCTCATACCTGCATGTCTCCACAGTCTTCGGACTGTTTAACATTCATTCATAATCTCAAACCCTCTGACCCGTCAATATTTTTCAGGACGCCACATAAAACCCGTCTGGCAGATGACAGGCGAAGAGTTCATATTCCTGAGCAGACACGCTTCCGGTCAAACGGAAGTGCAACCACGACCCGTTACGGACACAGAAAGAAAGTATGTGTACGGAATACTGGGCATAGCCAAACTATTTGGGTGCAGCCTGCCAACCGCCAACCGCATCAAGAAAAGCGGAAAGATTGACAAAGCCATCACCCAGATAGGACGCAAGATTATCGTGGATGTGGAGCTTGCCCTTGAACTGGCAGGAAAGAAAACCGGAGGACGGAAATAATGGGAGGAATGGCTATGGACTATATGAAAGAGTTTAAGGACATATCGGCAGAAGAAGCCGTAATCCTTTGGCAAGCCTCACGTTTGAGTCTGTCGAAAAGTTATGAGAAAGCACCTGAAATCCTCAAAGTGCATGGTTCTGTCATTGGGACATTGGGCAACTTCAGCGCATCCATCGGCAAAGCCAAAAGTAAAAAAACATTCAATGTTTCGGCTATCGTAGCCGCCGCATTGAAGAATGGCACAGTGTTGCGGTATGTAGCGGAACTCTCCGACGGGAAGCGGAAAGTGCTTTATGTTGATACGGAGCAAAGTCCTTATCATTGCCTGAAAGTCATGAAACGTATTTTACGGATGGCTGACTTGCCTGATGACAGGGATAATGAGAACCTTGAGTTTCTCGCCTTGAGAAAATACACACCTGAACAGCGTATCAGGATTGTCGAACAGGCTATCTATAATACGCCCGACATTGGTCTTGTAATCATAGACGGCATCCGTGACATGGTATATGACATCAACAGCCCCGGCGAATCCACACGCATCATATCCAAACTGATGCAGTGGACGGACGACAGGCAGATACATATCCATACGATACTGCACCAGAACAAAGGGGATGAGAATGCGAGAGGGCATATCGGCACGGAGTTGAACAATAAGGCGGAAACCGTATTGCTGGTGGAAAAAGACAAAAGCAACGGAGATATAAGCAATGTTTCAGCCATGCACATCCGGGCAATGGATTTCGAGCCTTTTGCCTTTCGCATCAACGACAGTGCCTTGCCCGAACTCATAGAGGGTTACAAAACAGAAAGCAGGAAACCGGGAAGACCCGAGGAAGAAAAGTTCGACCCTTACAGGCATATTACCGAGCAGCAGCACCGTATCGCATTGGAAGCCGTTTTCGGGCTGAAAGAGGAATACGGTTACAAGGAACTGGAAGATGCCTTAATCAAAAGCTATACGTCAATAGGTGTAAAGCTGAACCATCAAAAGGCGGTGCCGCTCATCACCATGCTTCGCAACAAACGGATGATAGTGCAGGAGAACGGCAGAAAATACACATTCATGCCCGACTTCCACTATTAACCCGTTACCTGCACTCGCTTCACTTTATTCTGTGGGTCTATATATTAAGGATAAAGCGAAGTGATGCAAGGAATGGATAAACCGCTTCACTTTATTGCCGTACTCTATATATACGACAATTTAGTGAAGTGGTTATACAGACCGTACTTCTTAAAATGGTACGGGCGAAAAGAAAAACAAATCAATTCACCAATTACTAAAACAATCATTTTATGGATATACAGACAGCCAAGCAAATCAAGATAGCAGATTATCTTCACAGTTTGGGATATTCTCCCGTCAAACAACAGGGTATCAACCTATGGTATAAATCACCGCTAAGGGAAGAAACGGAAGCCTCGTTCAAGGTAAATACCGAACGCAACCAATGGTATGATTTTGCACTCGGCAAAGGCGGCGGCATCATCGAACTGGCTTCACACTTATATGCTACTGACCATATACCTTATATATTGGAACGCATAGCGGAACAGACACCACATGTCCGTCCTGTTTCTTTTTCTTTTGGCAAGCAATCATTTTCCGAGCCAAGTTTTCAGCAACTGGAGATTGTACCGCTTTCTTCTCCTGCCCTACTCACCTATTTGCAGGAAAGGGGAATAAACATTGTACTGGCGAAAAGAGAATGCAGTGAAGCGCACTTCACCCATAACGGCAAACGGTATTTCGCCATCGCCTTTCCCAACGTGTCGGGTGGGCATGAAATCCGCAACCGATATTTCAAAGGTTGTATCGCACCAAAAGATATTTCCCACATCAGACAGCCGGGAACAGCGAGGGAAACGTGTTATGTGTTCGAGGGATTTATGGACTATCTTTCATTTCTTACTTTGAGATTGGAAAATTGCCCGAAATTTCCCGAACTGGACAGACAAGATTATATGGTATTGAACTCTGTATCGAATGTGAGCAAGGCTCTCTATCCGTTGGGTAGTTACGAGCGCATACATTGTTTCTTTGACAATGACCGTGCAGGGATGGAAGCACTCCGGCAAATCCGTATGGAATACGGCAGAGACTTATACATACGTGACGCTTCGCAGACCTATAGCGGATGCAAGGACTTGAACGAATACCTACAGAAACAGGCTGAAAGAAACAGGCAAGTCCAGTCCGTAAGAGAGACGCACACCCAGCCACCGAAAAAGAAGAACGGCTTTCGGTTATAGCCCACTATAACTACACGCTCCGCTTCCGTAGTTGTGGGCTCTCCCGAGGGGATTAGGGCTTTGCCCTAATGACCCACTCAGGGCGTTTCACCCCTGAGAACCCCGAGCAAAGAGTGACCCTCTCTTTGCAATCTCCGCTTATGGGTTACCCCTAAGAACCCCGTTACGGAAGCGGACAAAGTAATCTAATGTAAACAAAAAAAGAAGCTATGGCAACAAAATCAAGCATACACATAAAGCCTTGCAACATCGCATCGAGCGAGGCACACAACCGAAGGACTGCCGAGTATATGCGTAATATCGGGGAGTCCAGAATCTATGTCGTTCCCGAACTTTCCACCGATAACGAACAGTGGATAAATCCCGACTTCGGCACTCCCGAACTGCGAACTCATTATGACAATATCAAGCAAATGGTCAAGAACAAAACCGGACGTGCCATGTAGGAAAAGGAAAGGGAACGCAAGGGAAAGAATGGAAGGATTATCAAAGTGGCGGGATGTTCACCCATCCGTGAAGGAGTATTGCTTATCAGACCGGACACCACACTGGCTGATGTACGCAAATTCGGTGAAGAGTGCCAAAGACGCTGGGGCATCACGCCACTCCAAATATTCCTGCATAAGGACGAAGGACATTGGCTGGGTGGAAAACCTGACACAGAAGACAAGGAGAGTTTCCAAGTGGGTGGAAAATGGTTCAAGCCGAATTATCATGCCCATATTGTTTTTGACTGGATGAACCACGATACAGGAAAGAGCCGCAAACTCAATGACGAGGATATGGCAGCAATGCAGACTTTGGCATCAGACATTCTAATGATGGAACGTGGGCAATCAAAAAATGTCACTGGCAAAGAACATCTGGAACGCAATGACTTCATCATTGAAAAACAGAAAGCCGAACTGCAACGCATAGATGCTGCAAAGCGGCATAAAGAACAACAGGTGGAACTTGCCGAACAGGAACTCAAACAGGTAAAATCGGAGATACGCACTGACAAGCTCAAAAGTGTAGCCACCGATGCTGCCACAGCCATAGCAAGCGGAGTGGGTTCTCTTTTCGGTAGCGGCAAACTGAAAGAGCTGGAACATAACAATGCGGAACTGCAACAGGAGATTGTTAAACGGGATAAAAGCATTGATGATTTAAAAGTTCAGATGCAACATATGCAAGAACAGCATGGCAAACAGATTCGTAATCTTCAAGGAATACATAATCAAGAGCTTGAAATCAAGGACAAGGAAATATCCCGATTGAACACCATTCTTGAAAAGGCGTTCAACTGGTTCCCTTTACTCAAAGAGATGTTGAGAATGGAAAAACTCTGCTATGCCATCGGATTTACCAAAGATATGGTAAACAGTCTTTTGACAAAAAAGGAAGCAATCAGATGCAATGGAAAAATCTATTCCGAAGAGCATAGGCGAAGATTTGAAATCAAGAATGACATTTTCAAAATTGAGAAAAGTTCGGTTGATAATAATAAATTGATGCTTACAATAAACAAGCAACCGATAGGCGAATGGTTCAAAGAGCAATGGGAGAAACTTCGGCAAGGTTTACGGCAATCAGTAGAAGAATCAAGAAAAAGTAGAGGATTCAAGCTATAATTCCGCTCTATATAATGCAAAACATCAATAAAATAACTAATTTTGCATTCGGATAGGGGCAACTCTTTCCAAGAAATAAGAAAATAAGAAGCGTTATGCTCTCTTGTAAGTCGAGAACGTAGGAAATTCACCAGTGTACTGGGATTGCATAGTGGTTCTCACGCATACAGCATGGGCTGCTACCTCTACATCTGTACACAAGGTTTCCTACGACTTTCGACTTCGAGTGTTGCATCAGTAGTTTGTGCTTCTGCATTTATAAATCGCTCCATCGTGCTATGGAGCATTGTATTATTTTGTAGATGAAGAATATCGAAGCAGATAAAGAACTCATAGCGGCATCGGAATCAAGGATATAAAGGACTATGAAATTGAAATCAACATCGAAAATGGTATAGTAGTAAGATAAAAGTAATGGCAGAATCTTTTAAAAATATGTTTGATAAGCCATTCTTTGGAAGGTTTGTCAACGACTTGTCTCTTGTTCTCCAGAACATGAGTGTAGACAAGTTTGTAACTTTAGTTATGGATGAAGAATGGGAGAACAGAGGTTATAAGCAGCGGATTGCACACATAACTACTGTTCTGCACAAGTTTATGCCAACCGAGTATAAAGAAGCTGTTGCGAAAATCTTTAAATTATTAGACTGTGTAAAAGTTAGACTGCTCGATTTTTCAAAGATAGACGATAAAAATTTCAATTTGCTGACATTAGAATATGGGGTTATTTTGGACCATTATGTGGAGCGATATGGAATAGAGGACTATGAGACATCAGTGAAAGCCATTGAGCGAATTACGCAATTCACGACTTGCGAATTTGTGACCCATGCCTTTATTGTGAAATATCAAGATGAAATGATGAAACAGATGTTGGCTTGGTCAAAACATCCGCACTGGGGGGTAAGGAGGCTTGCATCGGAAGGGTGCAGACCTCGTCTGCCGTGGGCGATGTCATTGCCTAAATTAAAAGAAAATCCAGCTCCCATCATTCCGATTATGGAAAATCTGAAAAACGATCCATCCAGGTTTGTAAGGTTGAGTGTTGCCAATAACCTGAACGATATTTCAAAGGATAATCCACAAATCGTAATTGCTTTGGCTAAAAAATGGAAAGGGCAATCAGAGAATATTGATTGGGTTATCAAGCATGGATGCCGAACATTGCTTAAGCAGGGGAATCACGAGATATTGAACCTGTTTGGACTGAGTTTGAATGACAATATCAGCATAGGTGACTTTAAGATTCTTACAAAAAGAATAAAAATGGGTGATTCTGTTGAATTTTGTTTTAATCTAAACAATTATAATACGGAAAAACGGACAATAAGATTGGAATACGGAATCTATTATCGGAAAATGAATGGAGAGATGACGAGGAAAGTCTATAAAATCAGTGAGAAGGAATACAAAGGAAACTCCATTACGGAAGTCAATAGGAAACATTCGTTTCGCCCCATAACGACAAGAACTTTTTATCCCGGCATTCATCAGATTGCTGTTATATTCAATGGATGTGAATCGGGAAAATGTGAATTTGAACTTGTTGAATGACAGTTTTTAATAGTTGAGATTAATCCGTAAATTCCCCGTTATATCCAAGAAAAAACAAGTGGTTTGCACGTTAAAAGGGAGGTTTTCCACTTACCTTCCCATACTATCAATCTTAAAGAATACAAAAACACCCAATTTTACATTCTTGGGTGTAAAATTGGGTGTTTGCTTTGCAATTTGCTGATTTTCAGCGTTTATTGCGGAGAGGGAGGGATTCGAACCCCCGGAGGTGTTACCCTCAACGGTTTTCAAGACCGCCGCAATCGACCACTCTGCCACCTCTCCATGCTCGCTTCAAGTATCGGCTTCGCGCCGTTCCTATCCGTTTGCGAGTGCAAAGTTACAACCTTTTTTTTATTCTTGCAACTTTTTCTTGTTTTTTTTACAACTTTTTATTTTTTATTCTCCTCAAACCTCTATATATCCATTGTTTATATTAATTTTGCAGTCCAAATTTTTTCTGATTTATGGATAGCAATAAATTCAAAGGACATGCAGCCATGACGGGCGCTGAGGTGCTATGGGGCGTAAGCGCACCGCTTGGCAAGGGTGTGCTCATGGCCGGAGTGTCGCCTCTCTTACTCACAGACTGCCGAATGATCGGGGCCGCCATTCTGTTCTGTATTATATCTCTTTTCGTAAAAAATGAGAAAGTGTCGCCGAACGATCTTCTCAAGATGTTTTTCGCCTCACTCTTCGGCATTGTAATCAACCAATCCTGCTTCATATGGGGGCTTAGCCTCACTTCCCCGATCAACGCATCGATTATAACCACATCGCTTCCAATTCTAACAATGGTGCTCGCCGCTATTGTGCTCAGAGAGCCTATCACAAAACTAAAAGTTAGCGGGGTTTTCTTAGGGGCGGTCGGAGCCCTGATTCTCATCTTTGGCGGCCACAGCAACGAATCTTCGGGATTACCCGCAGGCGACATACTCGTGATCTGCGCTCAACTAAGTTTCACCCTCTACCTCGTGATGTTCAAAGGACTGATATCGAAATACTCCCCTATCACTCTTATGAAATGGATGTTCACTTACGCATCTATTTGCATCATTCCATTCACATACACTGAGTTTACGTCTCTGAAACTCGAATCGCTGTCGGCATACGCCATCTGGGGAACACTCGGAGTTGTGGTGGGACCAACTTTTCTAAGCTATCTTCTGCTCTCTCTCGGGCAACGCAACCTCAGGCCCACAGTGACAGCGATGTATAATTACCTCCAGCCTATTGTGGCATCAATAGTGGCAGTAGCCGCCGGCCTTGGCGTATTCTCTTTCACAACAGCCATCGCCATACTGCTTGTGTTCTCCGGCGTCTTTCTTGTGACCCGAAGCAAAAGCCGCGAAGATCTAATCAAAGAGCAACACCCCTCAAACAATCAATCTTGAGACATCGGTCATTTAAGATTCTTTCGGATTGTCTTTAGGAGCTCTCCGTCCGGAGTATCGCCGGAATAGTCCCAAAACATAATCCCCCCGAGGCCATTTTCGTTAACATATCTGCATTTCTGAGCCAACGATTCAGGATTGTCATAGCATATCACCATCTCTCCGTTATCGTCTGCCACATATGGCACTTTAGCCACATCGTCAAAGACAACGCGATACCCCTTTATTTTCTTAATTTCGTCATAGTCTATAAAATCAGGGAACACGCCTGCCTTGCCATGACCGTAAAAAGGGACTCCGAGCACCAGTTTCGATGCCGGCACACCTGATTCCATATGAGCCCTTATCCCTTCGTCTGCAGTCATATCACCACTAAGCGGCGAGCGATATAACGCTGAATGATGGCTCGGAGGACGGTTAAGGTCATAGGCCATCACATTCACAAAGTCCACATATTGCATCATGGGCTTAAACTCATAGAAACTCACGGTTGCAGGCGATGCAAGAGTCAGCAGTTTGTCTGCGCCTATTGCCTCGCGTATGTCACGCATTAGCAATATATAGTTGTCCTTGTCTTCAGGCGAGCTTGAAATGCCGGCCACACTGCTTCCGGGATACTCCCAGTCGATATCAACCCCATCCAAGCCAAACTCATCTATCACTCGTTTGCAATCTTTTGCAAACGCCTTACGCTTTTCTGCGCCTGCCGCCATCTCACTGAAATTGCCGCTTCCCCAGCCTCCTACCGAAAGCTGCACCTCCAGATTTTTGTTTCTCTTTTTCAATGCCGCGACATCTCTGAGCCTTGAAGGATTGTCAATCCTTATACCGTCGAATGAGTTATTTACATGGCCGAACGCATAATTAATATTGGTGAGCGACTTCGGATTAGGCATATCTTCACTCCAAGAGGTGACATAACCCACAATTCTCTTATCGCCCGCCTCTGCCAAAGCCGATGAAAATAGCATAAACGCCAACACTGATAATACTTTGAACACGATTCTATATCCTGTTCTGAATCCTGTCAAATTTTTCATCTTGATATAAGTTCTAAAAGACGCTCCATCAGATCTCGATTATTGCTCAGGCGCGGCACCTTGCGCTGGCCGCCGAGTTTATGGCTTCCGGCGCTTTTCAGCCATTTGTCAAAAAGGCCGGAAGGCGCCGTCAGCACCTCGGGAGGGTCAAGAAATATCGTGTGGCTGCGTTTTGCATCATAGTCAGAATTCAGCTTACGAAGCTCCTCATCGAGAATCATCGCAAATTTATTATTGTCTTCAGGAGCCTTCTCCCATTCTATAAGCCACTGGTGACGCCCCTTCTTTCCGTCTGACGCAAAGACAGGCGCCGCAGTATAATTCAATATTGACGCACCGCAACGATCGCATGCCGCAGCCATGCCCCTTTCTGCATTATCTTCTATAAGCTCCTCGCCGAACGCATTGATAAAGCTCTTTGTGCGCCCTGCTATACGAATCTTCATGGGAGATGTCTGCGTCACTCTCACCGTGTCGCCGAGATGATAACGCCACAGGCCGTTGCTTGCGCTTATAATCATCTCATAGACCACACCCTTCTCAACCTCCCATATAGGGCGAGGTCGCTTGTCATCACCCTCTACCGGGATAAACTCATAGAATATGTCCCTGTCTACAATCAGCAGCATCGACCCGTCGGAAAAATCATTCTGCACTGCAAAAAAGCCTTCCGAAGCATTGTAAGTCTCAAGGAAATGCATCTTCGCGGGATCGGTGATGCGACGGTATTCGTCCCGGTATGGCTCAAATGATATGCCGCCATGAAAAAACACCTCAAGATTCGGCCATACTTCCGATATATTGTCTACACCCTTGGCCTCCATTATTCTCCTTATCACTGTCAGAAACCACGACGGCACTCCTGATATGTTGGTGACATCCCTGTTACATGCCGACCTCACAAGCGCCGGAAGCTTTGTCTCCCAGTCGGGCATGAGGGCAGTCTTCTTGTCGGGAATCCTTACAAAATTTGCAAACGGGTTTATGCGGTTGATAAGAGTGGCGCTAAGGTCGCCTATATGCACCTTGCCGGGGCCTATTCCCAATGTGTTGGAGAAAGAGCCACCCAATATGAACCCTTTCCCGGCAAACATACGGCTCCCGGGCACAAGACGCAAATAGTGGGCCACAGTGTCGGCTCCACCTCTATAATGATTCTCGTTGAGCGAGTCGCGGGTTACAGGTATATATTTCGACTTGCCTCCTGACGTGCCCGACGACTGGGCGAAATCCCTGCACACTCCTCGCCAAAGCACATCCTTCTCCCCCCTTATCATTCTCATCACAAGGGGGCGCACATCTTCATAACTTATCAACGGCACACACGACGCGTAGGCGCCATAGACGTTGCCGCTGCTCTTTATAGAAGAGAAATCGTAAGTCTTGCCATATTCAGTGTGAGCGGCACGCTCAAGGAGCCTGCGCAACACGCCGGCCTGAAGCGAATCGGAGTCGCTTCTCCAGGAGTCTGTGCGTTCCGCAAGTTTCACAAAACCGGGTCTCACTATGGGAGTGAAATCTATTTTCATCTCTGAACGTGGAATTTCTGTGATTTAATCTTTCTTATCTGCCATATAAGCATTGATGTAGTCACCAAGGTCGCAGCAAGGTCGCTTATCGGATAACAGCACCACACGCCGTCAAGGCCAAAATGCGGAGGGAGGATAAGGAGAAGCGGTATCATAAAAATTATCTGACGTGTGAGCGAGAGAAACACAGCCTTGCCGGCCATGCCGAGCGACTGAAAAAAGTTTGTGCCGACAATCTGGAAGCCAACCATCCAGAACGTCACTGTGGTGATTCTGATGCAGTTCACGGCACACTGTATCTGAGTCTCGTCCTGCATAAACATGCTTGCAATCACACGCGGATTGAACGCGCCGAGAAGACTGCCTATAGTGGTGACAACCACCGCGCTTCCGGCCGCGAGCCAGAGAGTCTTGAAAAGCCTGTCGAAACGGCCGGAGCCATAGTTATAGCCAAGAATAGGCTGCATCCCCTGGCATATGCCGATCACGACCATCACAAAAATAGTGACAAATCGATTGAACACCACAACTGAGGCTATGGCATTGTCGCCTCCATACTTCAGCAATGAGTTGTTGACAATGGCATTAATCATCGAGCCTGCCACATTTATGAGAAACGGGGCCATGCCTATGTATAGAATAGACTTAATCACCGGCCAATTGAACTTAAATGTGCCTCTCACGAAATGAAGCTCGCTCTCCTTCTTGAAGAAATGGCTCATGACAAAAAATGCCGTCACAAGCATAGATATATCGGTGGCTATGGCAGCACCCTTTATTCCCCATTTGAATCCGAACAGAAACAACGGGGCCAGAATCATGTTGAGCCCTGCTCCTATTAGATTTGTGTACATGGCTTTTCCGGGATACCCCGTGGCGCGCATCACATTGTTGTAGGAGAATGTCAGGTTCATCAACACCATTCCGGGCAGAACCCACATCAGGAACTCCCGCGCATACGGCAGAGAGTTTGGCGAAGCCCCGAACATTTTCAATATCGGAGTCAGAAACACGGCAAACACAGTTATATAGGCCAGACCTATCAACACCGTGAGCTGCACGGAGTTGCCAAGAATGACCTCTGCCATTCGCTTGTCGTCCTGCCCCATAACGATGCTCACCCTTGTGGCCGAGCCTGCACCTATAAGCATACCGAGAGCCGTGGCAAGATTCATGACAGGGAATGTCACTGCAATTCCGCTCACCACATTCGGGTCGTCGATCGCATGACCGATTACAATTGAGTCGATGATATTATAGATAGACATCACGACAGTGCCAACCACTGCCGGTAGGCTATATTTGAGCAGCATGCGCCATATGCTTGCGGTGCCCAGTTCTTTTAATCTGTCGGCGTTGCCTGTTATTGCCGTAGCCATATATAGTTTATTGGAATATTATAAAATTATGCGCCATGCCCGGAAGAGGCATAATTCTCACACAGCCGGCACACAGTGTCGGAGATGCAAAGTTACTAATTTTCCCACCCTCTACCAAATCAACGTTTCTACTCTGTTTTAGGTTTTGCCCCTGTGTCTTGAAAGAATTAGGATAACTTTTATTAACTTTGCATGATTAAACCATCTGCTATGCGATTCCGACTAATCATTATCTCGCTCTTTTTTCTATTGTCAGGGCTCTATTCCACTCTGTCTGCGCAATTAATTCCTGTAGAAGACCAAAAGGAGTTTGTTGACTCACTGAAAAAAGAACTTGACTACGGCCCCTATTTCGGGCTTTACAAAGACAATTATTTCACCGTGGGCACTGCCCCTTTCAGGAAGCCGACAGCAATGAATTCTGATGTAAAATTTCAAATTTCGCTTGCAATACGACTGACCGATACTGTGCTGCCGTGGGATTCTTTTGTGTTTCTTATGTACACACAAAAGACCCTTTGGAATGTCTTTCAAAATTCAATGCCGATGCGCGACCTTAATTTCAACCCGGGAATCGGCTGGTCAAAACCTTTTTTCAGCAAAGACCGTTATGTTGGTAAACTCACGCTCCTTGTGGAGCATGAAAGCAACGGACGCGACGGCGACGAATCGCGAAGCTGGAACAGAATCTCTATATACGGTTCTACTATAATCGACGAATGGCTGATGGTGCACGCAAAGTTCTGGATTCCTGTCATTGACGGAATGAACAATAAGGACATACTTGACTATTGCGGAATATATCAGCATGGAGTGGTCATAACAACCCCCAACAAGAAATTCTCGTTTGGAATAACCGGCGTGAAACGCAAGGGCTGGAATCTGAATTTCAACACCATATTTGATTTCAGCTGGAGGGTGCATGAGAAATCAAACCTTAATCTCTTCGCCCAGTATTACAACGGCTACGGAGAGAACCTCCTAGACTACAACCAGTTCCATTCACGTCTTCGTGTCGGAATAATCTTTAAACCCAAATTCTTCTCTGAATTTTAATGACACCGGCAAACATGGCAGAACACTTTGTCCCCATTTTCGGAAACTATATCTCAACACCGGCCTGGATATGCCTTGCCATATCGGTAGCCGCAGCCGTTATCGCTCTCCTCACGCGGTTCATACCAATCTGGAAAACTGCGCGTGTTGCCAAGGCACAAGACCCGGAATCCGACTTCTTATCGTTCGAAAACGCAAAAAACGTTCCAATGGTGTCAGTGATTGTCTACACAATTTCCACCGAAGACATCCTGCTCGAATATCTTGACAAGATAATGAATCAGGATTACCCAGACTATGAAGTGATTCTCGTGAACGAAGGGGGCTACGAAGTGACTGCCTCATTGGCTGAAAGACTTCAGCAGCTATACCCCGAGCGCCTTTATGTCACTTTTATCCCACCGGAATCACACAATCTCAGCCGGCGAAAACTCGCTCAGACAGTGGGAATGAAGGCGGCAAAAGGAGAGATAGTGCTGACAACCAGTTCTAATTGCATAATCCCCTCAAATTCATGGCTATCGCTCATGATGCAGCCATTTGGCGCAAATTCTGACACCGACATAGTGCTTGGCTATTCACATATCGAATTCGATAACCTTCACGGCATAGGAAAATGGTATAAGGAATTTGACTCCACTCTCACCGCATGCCAATGGATAGGAGCGGCTGTCAACCATCACCCCTACCGTGGCGACGGTTTTAATCTGGCTTTCAGAAAGCGACTGTTCTTCGAACAGAAAGGATATTCCAAGACCCTTCATCTAAAGAACGGCGACGACGACCTGTTCATAAATGAGATAGCAACCAGCACAAATACCGACGTGATGATTTCTCGCGACGCAATCCTCACCTACGACTGGGGAGAATCAGGCAACAGGGTGCATTCTGAACTTAAAGATCGTTATCGCTTTACATCCCGGCTCCTACCCAAAGCGCCTTTCCTCAAAGCGGGTGCCGGGTCATTGATGCAATGGGTGTGTGTGGCATCGGCTGTGACAGGGGCTGTGATCGAACTTCCCGATCTCCTCCCCGCCGCTGTGGCGCTTGGCATAATCCTGATTTTCAACATAACAGAGATTCTTATCTATCGCAAGGCCGCCCGCGCACTCGGATCAGTATGCCTGTGGTGGTCGCTACCCATCTTCCTGTTGTGGCATCCTGTAGCCAACTGGCTGTCACGCCCGACTCGTCAGCGCAGACGCAAGAACTTCACATTCGACTGAAAAAAGTTATTGACAATTCCGGCCCAAACTGTCAATAATTTCCACAAAACACTGAAAAGCAAGCAGGCGGCACAATGTGCCGCCTGCTTGCTTTTCATATTATGTTATGCCGGAATCTATGTCAATGAGTCTCCACTTTAACAGTTGGTGGAAGATCGCGGTTGCGTTTATCGCATTCCTCAACTATGGCATCAGCAAGAACCGAGAATGCAACAGCTTCCGGATTAAGAGATTCCGGAGTGCCTGTGAGAGAGTCAGCCATCAAGGCAGAAGTAGTAGGTGCTCCAATATCCGTCTTTTCACAGATATCGGCCACTAACGGAATCTGCACAAGCAGTCTGACTCCAAGTTTTTCGGCCAATCTAACTGCTCCTCCATTGCCAAAGATGTAATATTTTTCATCAGGATGAGACATAGGGGTAAACCATGCCATATTCTCTACCATGCCGAGAATAGGCACATTCACCTTGTCGCTCTTGAACATGGCAATCCCCTTCCGTGCATCGGCGAGCGCCACCTCCTGAGGTGTAGACACAACCACAACGCCTGTAATAGGGAGAGTCTGCACAAGAGTCAGATGAATGTCACTTGTGCCGGGAGGCATGTCAATGAGGAAGTAATCGAGCTCGCCCCACCATGCGTCGCTGATCAGCTGTTTGAGCGCATTGCTTGCCATTCCTCCTCGCCACAAGACAGGGCTGTCTTTATCTACCACAAAGCCGATACTGAGCATTTTCACTCCATATTTCTCTACCGGCTCTATCCAGTCGCGGCCATCATGATTCACCATGTAAAGCGGCTCATCCTCCACTCCAAACATCTTCGGCATCGACGGGCCGAAAATATCAGCATCAAGAAGGCCCACCTTATATCCTTTGGCGGCAAGCGCGATAGCTACATTGGCGGCCACCGTTGATTTTCCCACGCCACCTTTGCCGGAAGAGATTCCAATAATGTTTTTCACCCCGGGCAAAGGATTTGCCGGCTTTTCAGCCACAGGCTTGCGATACTTCACAGCGATGTTGTCTTTAATCTCTACATCGGGGGAGATATAGGCGTTGATGGCTGCCTCTGCCGAACGAACCACACTGCGTATAAACGGGTCGGTAGGCTTGTCGAATATCAGTGAGAACGACACCTTATTGCCATCTATGCGGATGTCATCCTCTATCATGTCATTCTCGGCAAGGCTCTTGCCATTGCCGGGATATTTCACATTCTTGAGCGCATCAAGAATAAGATTAGGGTATAGAGTCATAGGGTTATATATTTTACTGCCGCAATCAGCCGGCAATCAAATCCACAAATCTGTTTCTCTCATTGACACTCCTTCTTGGGGGTGTGGCGAGGATAGGCGCGATAGTCATCCTTTTCTATGTCGTCGGAATTCGGCTCCATAAGATTATCAAACGAATGCGGACGCATCGATATTAGTTTTATCTTCTTGCCCCTTGAAAGCCATTGGCTTTCGTAATAGGTCTTGATAGAACTCACCGGGTCGGCCATCCCGCTCCCATATAGGTCGTCTGTAATAGCAACAATTTCAAACCCGTTGAGTTCGGCAAGACGCCGTGTATATTCAAAAAGGAACGGCGAATCCGTTTTAAGGTTGATGATTCCTCCGGGCTTCAAAAATTTGCCATACATAGTGAGGAAACGTGTAGACGTGAGCCGCTTTCTGGCTTTCTGCATCTGTGGGTCGGGGAAAGTGATCCAGATCTCTTCCACCTCTGCGGGCGCGAAAAACTTGTCGATATTCTCGATTTCCGCACGCAGAAACGCAGCGTTGGCAATGGAGTTCTCCTCCACTTCCCTGGCGCCGCTCCACATTCTCGCCCCCTTGATGTCGACGCCTATATAGTTGCGCTGTGGATTCGACTTGGCAAGGGCAACAGTATATTCACCCTTGCCACACCCTAATTCGAGCGTTATAGGCCCTTCATTCTGAAAAAAAGCTTCATTCCATTTTCCCACATACGGGAATCCTTCCGACAGCAGCACCTCCCTGGGATATTGAAGCGCACACCGGAACGTGGACATGTCAGCAAATTTTTTTAACTTATTTTTTCCCATAGTTTATGTCGTATCAGTCTATAGTGTCAGTTTTGAATAACGCCTCACACAACAGTAATTAAAACCTCCGGCAAGGCTTCCGGTGTCAGGGCATCATCACTGTGGCGGTACGCAAAGAACCCTCTGTGCTTGCCTTCACAATTAAAATCTTGTCGCCTATGCCCGACATGTCGATTTCAACCCTGTCTCCTGAATAAGAGCCGGAATGAACAACGTTACCATTGACTCCGTAAATCCATACTTCTCCCCCTGTTGTCGGCCATTCGACAACAATCACGTCTTTATGAGGATAAATGATAATTTCGCTGTCGGCCTCAACACCTTCAATCTTAGACGGGCCGGCTATTATTTCAAAGCGGCTCCACAATGGGTCAGAAGCCCAGATGTCGTATGAATCAGGCGAGACGTAGAGAAAAACATCCTTTGTAGAAATACCCTCAAACGCATCATCCGCCACAGTCGGCAACGACGCGCCTAACAGGTTGGCATCTATGGACTGAAGCCCTGTGCATCTCGCAAAAGCGCCTTCTCCTATGTGGTTCAGAGAACTTGAAAAGACTATATGCGAAAGATAAGACGATGAAAACGCGTAATCACCCACCTCAGTTGCCTTTTCCATTATCTCGCTAATCTTTAACACCTTCGATGAAGCCGCATACAATGTTGGCACTTCCTGCGGCGTCCCTTCCACTTGAGCAAGCAACGAATTCGACATAAGCACACCATCGCCAAATGTCGCACCCGGGTTGACAATAGCCTTTCTCATGCTTTTGATTCCTGACAAGGAGTAGTCGCCATAACTTACGGCCCCGGAGGCATCTATCGATGCAAGAGCAGAACCGGAAAACACCTCAGCCCCATCTATGGCCACGCCTTTCGGCAACGTTACATCTTTAAGCGAAGTGCATTTGGCAAATGCACAATCACCCACCGACAGGAGTGCGGCCGGCCCGTGAAACGCCGCAAGTTTCGTGCATCCGTAGAAGGCATACGCCGACACCGTATGCAGCCCTTCCGGCAAAGCCACCTCTTCAATCATAGACGAGGCAAAAGCTCCTTCAGGAATAACCTCCACATTCGATGGCAGAGCCACATACTTCAGAGCCGAGCCAAAGAATATGTAATCCTTCAGTTCACCGTCAGCATAATATGAACGCTCCCCGGGTCTGAACGACGGCATTGTGCATTCCACAATCCTCAGCCCGCTCATGTCAAGACGCGATATGTGGCCGGGAAGCGACATAAGAGCCGGGAAATCCCTCGCGTCAGCCTCCCCCTTGATCACAAGCGCGCTGTCTTCCGCCGGAATGCCGCGCATACTTGCGGCCAGGCTGCCCGGAGTGATTTCTATTTCAGCGGCATGGAGCGTCATTCCCAATAACGGAACGGCTGTCACTGCGGCGAAGCATTTAAGGTTCATATAATTTTGTCGGTTTGGTAGTTTCATATAATTTTGAAGCTCTCGTCTGTCAGTTCACCACAAGTATCTTCCCTGCGGCAGCAAACTCCGTGTCGTTTTTCCCCGACGACACAAGCACATAATAGACACCGCTCGACACCCTCTTGAACTGATGGTTGGTCACATCCCACTTCACTTCCGAACCGTTGGCACGCCCGAGTTCTTTGACAATATTGCCTGACGCGTCTACAATCTTCACAATTCCTCCGGAAGGCGCCCCCTCAATCGTGACATATCCCAGATAATCGGGGCGAACAGGATTCGGGTACACCTTTACCGACTCTTCACTTCCCGCCGAAGAGCTCCCTGAAAGAAAATACTCCACAAGACCCATACCCGTGGAAATCATCATGGAATTATTCGCAGGAATATACTCAAGCCCATATGTGGCATCATCCGGCATAGGGCTGTTTGAACTGTTAAACTCTCCTACAATCTCGCGACCGTCTGATGATGTGCATAACACGCCGCCTAATGTGGCAAACCATTTTCTGCCATTTCCGTCACTGGTTATTTTATTTACAGACACTCCGTCGAGCAGATAGTCTGCAAGGTTAGTTCCGTCATTTCTGGCAATCTTAATTCTGGTGACTCTCGGAGATGATGAAAATGCCTGTTCAGGGTCAAGATAAAACACACCGCCGTCATGACCTATCCACACATTGCCGGTTGCAGGATCTTCCCACATACACCTGATATGGGTGGGAGATATCGAGCTCCCTTCCTGATCTACAAATTCGGTTTTTTTTATCACTCCAACAGTGTCATCCGATGAATCGAGAGGAGTGCCATTAGTGTCAATCACCACCAACGGGCTGTCATACTGGCCTGTGGTGTAGACAAGATAATTCCGGTTTGACGAATGCCGCAGCGGCAACAATTTGTCGATATTGTTGGGCAAGAAACCTTTTACCTCCAAAACCTTCGGCGCGACCAGCGACGTGGCAGACGACGTTGCTTTGCGGTCTTCCGGAGTCCAGCAATAAAGATATAGCCTTTCTGGGTTCTGATTGTCAAGGTCTATATACATCGTCCATAGATTGCCATAATAATCAAACTCAGGAGCGGTGAACTGGCATCCCCACTTGTTTTTTCCTGTCTGATCAGGCACAAACTCCACAAAACCCGGAAGTTTGCTTCCCGTGTCAGACGGACGAGAAAGATGTATCACGTCGGAAGGGTCGGAAAGGTTAATTCGAGCCAATCCGTTGTACACCGACGTCATATATATTAAATCCGGATTGTCGGGATCAATTGCAAAACCGTTAGGAGAGCGCATCATTTTTGTCTGTTCCGGATTTGTGTATGCCGGCGACAGGTTGCTCCAGCGGCTATCGCGGTATGCACTGAGCAATGCAGGCGACGAATGGCTGTAACTGTCATTAAAGTTATAGTCATAGCCATAGTTCACAAGCATAAGCCCTTTCGATGGATGCACGAGCATGTGTGTTGAAATGAAAGGAGCCGGAGCATCCGGCAGCATATAGTCGCGGGTCATTGTCCAGGAAGTCCCGTCTGCACCTGGCTTGCCACTTCTTATTCCTTTTCTGGCCATCCCTTGCCACACCTCCGACATGTCATAAGACCCGGCTGATATTCCGGTCTGCTCTTCAGGAAAATCGGTTGCGGAAAATTTGCCATCCGGAGTGAACTGATAAAGCCGTTTTGCCGATGCCATTGTCACTCCGTTCTTATTGTTCTCGGTGTTATAAAGTGTAGAGCTTGTCAAAATGGGAGTGACTGCTATTTTGCCATTTTGCAAAGATATGGAGCTGACCTCTCTTGCTTTATTCTTATAGGCAGCCACCAGACACATGTCGGCTGACAACGGCGCAAGAATATATGGTTTTTCAAGACTTGCAACCTTTTCATAATCGGAAAGCGACATACGGCGGTCTGAAGCCGGCGCTGCGATTATGTCATTGCCATGTATTGCCACTATAGTATCGCCGATTCGCGCCATCGACTTCAATGGCTCTCCATATATCCGGCTTTCCGAAATCTCGAATTTCTCGTCATTGAGCGCCACATATCCGAAATCTGTGGCAATATACACTCTGTCAAACTCAGGATTCACAGTAATCCCGTTCACATTCTTTGACTGATTTATCGTCGCAAGCCTGTAAGCCGGGCAATTCACCACATCGCCGTTGTCAAAAATGAAATCCATGTCATAGTTTGTGTACACTACAACGAGATAACCTTTCTGCGGGCAATACTGAATATCCAACACATTGTTGAATGAAAGAAGATTATCGGTCGACAAAGTCTGGAGTTCATCCCCCTCCTTGTCGTATCTGAACAATGATTTGGCATCGACTCGGCCGGTCTTTAACGGCATCGTGCGGCTTGTGAAATATGTGTATTCAGGAGTTTCAACCACCCTTCCGACCTCCTCGTCGAAAGTGGGGTGCATTCTCCAGTTAGAATCGGCGGAGGCTGTTGCCGCCACTGCCAATGCGAAGGAAAGAGGTAATATCCGTTTCATAATTTTGTTGCAAGTAATATTAAATCTGACAAGAGTGTCGCCGCATGATTATTTTGTGAGATACTCGATGAAATGCCTCATGGCGCGTCCGCGATGAGAGATGCTGTTTTTTGCCTCTGCCGTCATTTCGGCAAAAGCCAGTCCCGACTCGTCGGCCACAAATACGGGGTCATACCCGAATCCGGCAGAACCGTGAGGCTCGGTAGATATTTTTCCTGTCACACACCCTTTGAACAGTTTCTCTTCCTCTCCGCGCACAAGTGCTATGACAGTTTCAAAACGAGCAGTGCGGTCTGCCTCTGCCACTCCTTCAAGTTCCGAAAGGAGTAAAGCCATATTGTCGGCCGAGTTGCACTGCGGGCCTGCAAAACGCGCACTATAGACACCGGGCTTGCCGTCAAGCGCATCTACCATAAGCCCCGTGTCGTCGGCAAAACAGTCATAACCATATTTTTCCTTCACCCAACGTGCTTTTATGAGGGCATTCCCCTCAAGGGTGTCGGCTGTTTCGGGTATGTCGTCATGACAATCGATGTCCGAAAGAGAAAGGATGTTAATTATTCCGGACGATAACGCCCGCGCCTCCTCCAGTTTATGGAGGTTATTGGTGGCAAACACTATATTGGGAAGCTCTTTATTCATCATAAAAAAAACGCTTGTCATATGCCTTTTATTGTAGAGCGTGTCTCCATACTGAAAACGCGGCAAGCTGCTCAGGCATGTCTTTCATTCATGTTCTTGACCCGCAAAGCACATTGGCAAGAGCGGGGGTAAGCCTGACGCAAATTACATATAGCATGAACGAGACTCCGGCAAGAAGCAAAAAACTGATAATATAATCAGCAAATCCTATCTCAGAATTGCCGTCCGGAGGAAACAATGCCAATACAAATTTTGGCACCACTGATGCGTAAAGTCCATGAGATGCGTACACGAAAAACGTTGATTTATCCAATATTGAAGCTGTCTTAAATCCGCTCTTTGTCGCAAGAAGGCTTAATGAGACAAGCATCATAACTCCTGCCGTCATACTTATCCACAACGGGAAACACTCCACGCCGGCACTGTTTGCCCAAGATGTCATGACAAAAAGAGGAAGCCAGATCCATAATGCCGACGCCGCTTTCTCAACCGGAAACCGCAACAACGGGAAGCATCCGCCAAGTGCAAAGAAAAACACTGTGGATGCCAGGCTCCACGGCAAATCCAGAAACTCTATCATGCAGCATAATATCACCAGCGAAAACCATCTCAGATATTTAAACATCAAAGACAACACCGGCGATATCAGTACAGCGATAATTAGATTTCTTATAAACCACAGCGGCATGTCATAGGGATATGAGGTGCCGCCAAGGTCAACAAAACCCACCGCCACATTTTGCCATGAGTCAAACAGGGTCTTATACTGCGGAAAATAATCCGTCAATGCCGGATGCACCTTGACACATGTGGTCAGAAAGGCTATAAGATTCCACAGCAGATAAGGCACTGCAAGCGTGTGCCATCTCCTGCGCAGCTTATCGGAATATGCATGAAGATTTAAGAATCCTGACCGGAAAAAGAGATATCCGGAAATAAAATAGAAAGCAGGCACACACAGATTCAGCACATACCTCCAGCAAGTCATAAACTTTCTGAACACAGGCATGGCGTCATCAGCAGGAAGAAACGACAGTATGTTGCTATGAATCAACACAACTCCCAATATCAACGGGAAACGCATATTGCCGAATGCCTTCGACACCAACGGGTTGACTTCCATAATTTCAATCTAATAAAACACTCGCCTCCCCGCCGGCGCAGGAAAGCGAGTGCATATTTAAGCATGATATTAATTACAGCACGATGTTCACGATACGTCCGGGCACGACTATCACCTTCTTGGGGGCCTTTCCGTCGAGCCATTTCCCGGCTTCGGGGCGGCAAGCGCCGCAGCCTCCACATCTGCCTTCGAGGCGTCGGCCGCCACTTCAAGCATGAAGCGCGTCTTGCCGTTGAAGCTGACCGGGTATTTAACCATATCCTCCTTGAGGTACTCCTCGTTATATTCAGGCCACTCGGCATCCACCACCGAGCCTTCATGGCCGAGGCCATGCCAGAACTCTTCGGCTATGTGGGGTGCAAACGGGGCAATCAGGCGAGTGAAAATCTCCATTGCCTCAGCGTTAGTCGACTTCTGCGATGAAAGTTCATTCAGAGCCACCATGAAAGCCGACACAGAAGTGTTAAACGAGAAATGCTCAATGTCATAAGTAACTTTCTTTATGAGCTTGTGCATGGTCTTCAACTCCTCCTTGGTCATAGGCTCACGCTTAGAGGGATCGATTTTGCCAAAATGCCCCCAAAGTTTTTTAAGGAAGCGGTTGGCGCCGTCTATGCCGTTTGTGTCCCAAGGCTTAGACTGCTCAAGCGGGCCGAGGAACATCTCATAAAGACGCAATGTGTCGGCTCCGTAACGCTCAACAATGTCGTCGGGATTGACCACATTAAACATCGACTTCGACATTTTCTCCACGGCATATCCACACACATACTTGCCGTCTTCGAGCAGGAACTCGGCATCGGCAAATTCCGGGCGCCATCCCTTGAACCCTTCAAGATTGAGCACATCATTGTTGACAAGGCTGATGTCAACGCGAATAGGAGTCACGTCATAATCACCCTTCAGCCCCTTGCTCACAAAAGTGTTGGTGTCTTTTATGCGGTAAACGAAATTGCTTCGTCCCTGAATCATTCCCTGGTTCACGAGTTTCTTGAACGGCTCCGGCTCGACCACAAGGCCAAGGTCATAAAGGAACTTGTTCCAGAAACGCGAATAGATCAGGTGCCCTGTGGCATGCTCCGCGCCTCCCACATAAAGGTCTACATTGCGCCAATATTCATCAGCCTCTTTCCCCACAAGAGCCTTATCGTTGCGCGGGTCCATATAACGCAGATAATATGCGCTTGAGCCGGCAAATCCCGGCATTGTGCAGAGTTCTATGGGATACCCCTCCGGAGTCACCCAGTTTTTGGCTCTACCCAGCGGAGGCTCCCCTGTGGCGGTAGGCAGATAAGAATCCACCTCCGGAAGCATAAGGGGCAGCACGCTTTCATCCATGATATGAGCCACGCCGTCCTTATAATACACCGGGAACGGCTCGCCCCAATATCTCTGGCGCGAGAAAATAGCGTCGCGCAGACGGTAGTTCACCTTCACGCGCCCTATCCCCTCAGCCTCTATAAATTCCTTAGTCCTGGCTATTGCCTCCTTCACCTCGAGGCCATTCAGGTTGAGTTTGTCGTTGGCGGAATTAATCATCTTCCCCTCCTTGGCGTCAAAACTCTCCTCGCTCACGTCAGCGCCCTCTATAAGCGGCACCACCGGAAGATTGAAATGGCGGGCAAACGCATAGTCGCGCGAGTCATGGGCAGGAACGGCCATAATGGCGCCGGTGCCATATCCGGCGAGCACATAGTCGCTCACCCAGATTGGTATCTCCTTCCCGGAAATCGGGTTGAGGGCATAACTTCCGGTGAAAACACCCGACACACGTTTGTCTATCTGGCGTTCACGCTCAGTCTTGTGGCTGACCTCGGCGAGATATGCGCCAACGGCCTCTTTCCGCTCCGGAGTGACAAGCATCTCCACATATTTCGATTCCGGGGCAAGCACCATGAAGGTCACGCCGAAAGCCGTGTCTGCGCGGGTTGTGAATATTTCAAGGCTGAAATCCTTGCCCACAACCGGAAAGCGCATTTCAGCGCCCTCGCTCCTGCCTATCCAGTTGCGCTGGGTCTCTTTAAGAGAATCGCTCCATTCAAGGCTTGCAAGGTCGTCAAGAAGACGCGGCGCGTATGCCGACACTCGCAGACACCACTGGTTCATCACCTTCTGCTCCACCGGGTGTCCGCCGCGCACGCTCACGCCCTCGCTCACCTCGTCGTTGGCAAGCACAGTGCCGAGAGCCTCACACCAGTTCACCATGGTCTCCCCCTGATATGCAATCCTGTAGTTCATCAGCGTCTCGGCCTTCTCCTTCTCGCTGAATCCGTTCCATTCATCAGCCGTGAAAGAGAGCTCCTTGGAGCACGCGGCATGAATCCCCTCGGTGCCGGTGGCTGAAAAGCGCTCCACAAGCCTCTCTATCGGCATGGCCTTGGCGGCATCGAGGTCATAATATGAATTAAACATCTTGATAAACGCCCACTGCGTCCAGCGGTAATATTCAGGGTCGCAAGTGCGTATTTCCCTGCTCCAGTCAAACGAGAATCCTATTTTGTCGAGCTGCTCGCGATAGCGTGCAATGTTGGTGAGAGTGGTCTTCTCGGGATGCTGACCCGTCTGGATGGCATATTGCTCTGCCGGAAGCCCATATGCGTCATAACCCATAGGGTGAAGCACATTGAACCCCTGCTGACGCTTGAAGCGGGAGTAGATGTCGCTTGCTATATACCCCAGGGGATGGCCTACATGAAGACCCGCTCCCGAAGGATAGGGGAACATGTCGAGCACATAAAACTTTTTCGTCCCGGGCTTTTCCTTGGCACGATAAATCTCGTTGTCGCGCCAATACTGCTGCCAGCGTTGTTCGATTTCGCGATGGTTATATTCCATATACGGTATGTTATTGTTATTTCTTCAATAATCAACGGAGGAATAAAACAAGATGATGCCTCCGTTTGCTTTAAATAGAACGCAAAGTTAACAAATTCCGCATATTCCTCAAAACAAGTGGCTTCAATCTTTATCCACTTTATCTCATTATGCACGGATTCCATGCCGGATTGGCCCGTTTCCGCACCCGGCTTCCACGATTCGGGAAGCATTTGCCACTGAACAGCTCCTATTTTTTGGTTTATCTGAATAAATACTTAACTTTGCACCATATTTCGCGGAGGGCAATCCCGCTCTTCTGCAAACCAAAACAAGAAAAGACATATAACAGACACCCATCATGTCGACCAACACAACAGACAACACCCGCAAAGTCACCACCAGGCGGCTCGGGGAGATGAAACAGCGCGGCGAGAAAATATCCATGCTCACCGCCTACGACTATTCTTCCGCAAAAATCCTCGATGAAGCCGGAATCGACGTAATCCTCGTGGGCGACTCAGCCTCCAACGTGATGGCGGGAAACATCACCACGCTCCCTATCACGCTCGACCAGATGATATATCATGCAAAATCCGTGATGAAAGCCACAAGAAGGGCCCTCGTGGTTGTAGACCTTCCCTTCGGATCTTATCAGGGCAATTCAAAAGAGGCGCTTGCATCTGCCGTCAGAATCATGAAAGAGAGCCATGCCGAAGCCGTGAAAATGGAGGGTGGATCCGAAATTCGAGAGTCGGTTGAAAGAATACTCTGCGCCGGGATTCCCGTCATGGGGCATCTTGGCCTCACGCCCCAGAGCATCAACAAATTTGGCACTTACAATGTGAGGGCGCGCGAGGAAGCCGAGGCCAGCAAGCTTATTGAAGACGCCAAAATGCTTGAAGAAATAGGCTGCTTCGGAATCGTGATCGAGAAGGTGCCGGCAGAGCTTGCCGCGAGAGTGGCCAAAGAGGTCAGCATACCTATAATCGGCATCGGCGCCGGTGGCGGAGTCGACGGCCAGGTGCTCGTCATGCACGACATGCTTGGAATCAATCAGGGGTTCTCCCCGAGATTCCTTCGCAGATATGCCGACCTCGCCGGAATAATGACCGACGCCGTGCATAATTACATATCCGACGTGAAAAGCGGCGACTTCCCCTCCAAAGAAGAATCATACTGACAAATCACAAATCCTACAACACACTGTCAAATAAAGAGGGAATCTAATCAATCAAAATTCCCTCTTTTCTTATTTTCTTATTTATTCATCACATAGTTACGGTTTAAGAAACCTTCGCGGCACTTCGCCTCCACAAAACCTCATTGTTTTAGCAATCAAATAGGGTGTTCAGTTCTATGTTCTCATTTTTGAATCAAAAATCATGAGTGAATAGCCATAAGTTCCTGATATACATTAGTGATTCTGTGTAATAGAACAATGTTGAAAAACATGGTAAAATTCAACTCAAAATATGGCAAACGGGTAGACTTCAACGGCCAAAAAGCACACGACAAACGCTTCGAGGCAATGCTTCAGGTGAGTTTCTGACCAATAATCTGTCCTTTATTCCTTGTTTGATTTGTGAGTTCAACTCTGAAATGCTATATTTGCATTTGAAACATCAAGACAAGAAAATATGAACAAATCCTTATTCCTCATCCCGCTTGCAGGCATGATGATGGCATGTTCCCATAAAGTAGCAAAACCCGCGGCGCCCTCCTCCGGGGCCGATTCCGCCACAATATCACCGGTTCAGGTGGAGCCGATTGCGTCAAAACCTCTTGGCATGGTGCTGAAGGCTTCCGCTTTCCGCATGACCGGCGACTACTCCGACAATGTGGCGATCACTATCGACGGCCAAGGGAATATCACTTATTATCCGGCACCCACCGACATCACCGACAATTCAAGGCCGCTCGACCTCGGCGGCGGCTGGTGGCTCAACCGTCAGGGGATAAGCGCAAATTCGGTGTTCACTCGCTACACTTTTGATGAATACCGCAAACTTCAGAACACCCCTTCTCCCCAAGAGCTTAAAGCCGCTGTCATCCCCGGTGCAAGAGTGTCGGAGATGGTCAAGCTCCCGGTGCCGGCCTCTCAGGCAGAGTCAAGCCTCCCCGAAATCAAAGATTATCTAAAGTCTCTCTGACAGACAGAATCTAAAAAACGCTCTATAATATGAGTACCAAAATAACACCTGTCTTGCTGCTCACCGGCTATCTCGGAAGCGGCAAAACCACTCTTCTCAACCGAATTCTCAACAACCGCAAGGGCATTCGTTTCGCCGTGATTGTAAACGACATCGGCGAAGTCAACATCGATGCCGACCTCATTGCCAAAGGTGGCATGGTGGGTGGCGGCGACGACAGCCTCGTGGCCCTTCAGAACGGTTGCATATGCTGCACACTCAAAACCGACCTCATGCAGCAGCTCTCCGACCTCGTGCAAGGCGGGTTCGACTATATCGTGATCGAGGCAAGCGGAATCTGCGAGCCGGAGCCTATTGCCCAGACCATCTGCTCCATGCCGGCCATCGCCCCCAACCTCACGCGCCACGGGGTGCCGGTGCTCGACTGCATAGCCACGGTGGTCGACGCGTTGCGTCTTAAAAGCGAGTTTGCTTCCGGCGACTCCCTCACATCAAAAAACATCGGGGAAGAAGACATCGAGAGCCTCGTGATTCAACAGATTGAATTTTGCAATATAATTGTGCTCAACAAAGTCTCGGAAGTGGCACCTGAAGATGTGCGCCACATCCGCGAAGTTGTGCGCGCGCTTCAGCCTAAGGCCGAGATTCTGGAATGCGACTATTGCGACATCGACTTCGACAAGCTTCTCAACACCCGCCTCTTCAACTTTGAGAAGACAGTGACATCCGCCACATGGATTCAAGAAATTGAGAAACCCCTCTCCGACATCGAGGAAGAGGAGCACTGCCATCACTACCACGACGACCACGGCCATCTCCACGGCCATGACGGGCATGACGGGCATGAGCATCATCATGACGAGCATGAGCACGACCACGACAGGCATCATGAGCATGATGAGGAAGATCATTCTCACTGCGACCATGACCACGGCGTGTGCCACTGCCATCACCATCACCACCATCACGGCGAGGGTGAGGCTGAGGAATACGGCATAGGCACATTCGTGTATTATCGCCGCAAGCCTTTCGACATCAATAAATTCGACTGGTTCGTTGCGAAGAAATGGCCTAAAAACATTATCCGCGCAAAGGGGATATGCTATTTCTCCGACAACACCGACATGTCTTATCTCTTCGAACAGGCCGGAGTGCAGAAACGGCTCACCGAAGCAGGGCAATGGTATGCCACAGCCCCTGAAGAAGAGCTCGAAAGGATGCTCGCCACAGAGCCGGGGCTAAAACGCGACTGGGACCCCGAATATGGCGACCGTATGCAGAAACTCGTGTTCATCGGCCAGAGACTCGACCGCGAGGCGATTACCGCAGCCCTCGATGCCTGCCTCGAATAACACACCTTGTATTCAATCTCTTGCATAGGCCCGGACTTCTCCGGGCCTATGCATTTATTTTCTTGGCACACCTCAGCCATTTATAATTCTTGCAATAAGTAAGGCTCCAACCCCCGTTTCTCTCTTTTGACTCGTCGCCTCTTTGCAATTTGAAATAAAAATTGTAACTTTGCGCCATAGTTGGTTCGCCTTCTCGGCGATTAAAAGGGAACACGGGTGCGAATCCCGGACAGTCCCGCTGCGGTAATTCTCCGAAGAATCATGCTTGTGCAACATTCTTCAAGCCCTCCGTAATGAGAATTCCACTGTGCCGAACAAACCGGCATGGGAAGGAGACACGGAAACAGAGGCTGAGATAAGTCCGAAGACCTGCCAGCCATAACAATTAATGTTTTTCTTTCGAGGATGAGAGAACATATTCTAAAAAATATTAATTCACACACGCTCCTTCGTTGCGCCCTGGCCTCAATGGGTGCGGCTTTTTTGTGTGCCGACATCTGCGCCCGGAACACGGCAGAAAAAGCCGACACGGTGCATCAGGTAGAGGAGCTTGTGGTCACTTCACGGCGCTCCCCAAACAAGATTGCCACTCCCATGCCGGTGCAGACACTGTCGTCGGCCGACATTGCCGACCTCGGAATCCGCGACATGGCCGACGCCGTGCGACGCTTTGCCGGCACCAATGTGAAAGACTATGGAGGAATCGGCGGACTGAAAACAGTGTCGGTCAGAAACATGGGCGCGGCCCACACTGCCGTTAGCTACGACGGCGCCCCCGTGAGCAACTGCCAGGCCGGACAGATCGACATAGGCCGCTTCTCTCTCGACAACGTGGGGATGCTCTCGCTTGCCGTCGGCCACTCCGACGACATGCTCCAGAGCGCTAAACTCTACACCTCGGCCGCAGTGCTCGGAATATCCACCGAAAAGCCCCACTTCGGGCAGGGGAAGAATTTTTCCACGCGAGTTCAGATGAAAGGGGGCTCTTTCGGATATGTGTCCCCCTCCGTGAGATGGTGGCAGAAAATAAGCAATAACGTCACCACATCGCTCGACGCCACCTTCCTTCGTGCCGATGGCAACTACCCCTTCACTCTTGAGAACGGCAAATACGTCACCCGCGAACGCCGCAACAATTCGGCCATCGACTCCTGGCATGCCGAAGGGAATGTGTATGCCGCCTTCCCCGGCAGCAGCGAACTGCAGGTGAAAGGTTATTACTTCCGGTCAAAGCGAGGGCTGCCGGGAGCAATCACTCTCTACAACCCCATATCCACCGAAACCCTCTGGGATGAGAACGCCTTTGTGCAGGCTCGTTTCAAAAAGACGTTCTCTCCGAAATGGAGCCTGCAGGCCCTGGCCAAATACAACTACGCCTGGAACAAGGATCAGGAGTTCGGCCCGCAGTTCACAGGGGGCGTATACTGCGCCACACATCATCAGGACGAATGGTTCCTGTCGGCCACAGGGCTATACCGCCCGGCGCAAAACGTCACGATCGCACTCGCACAGGACGGAGTGGTCAACACCCTCAACAGCACCATGACCGAGTGCCCGAACCCCACACGCTATTCGTCACTGACAGCCCTTAGCGCAAGATGGAACACTCCGCACTTCACACTTTCCGGCACACTCACCGGCACATATATCACAGAAACCGTGGAGACCGGCGACCGTCCCGACGACATCAGCAAAATTAATCCCTCTCTGTCGATGAGTGTGAAGCCGTGGGCCGACCGCCAGTTATACGTCCGCCTCATGTATAAGAGCACGTTCCGTGTCCCCACATTCAACGACCTCTATTACTACCGACTCGGAAGCCGCACACTCCGTCCGGAGAAAGCCGACGAATTCGACATCGGCCTCACCTGGGGACACTCCCTGTTCCCGGCAATGGACTACCTTTCTGTCACCCTCGATGCCTATTACAACGATGTCACCGACAAAATCGTGGCATTCCCCACCACCTACGCCTGGCGCATGGTGAACTTCGGAAAAGTGCATGTCACCGGGCTCGACGTCACTCTCGCCACATCTTTCTCCCTGCCCCTGGGCATGAATCTGGCCCTGTCGGGCGGCTACACATGGAACAAGGCCATAGACCTCAGCGACAAGAGCTCAAAGACCTACCGCAACCAGCTCCCTTACACACCGGAGCATAGCGGCAACGCATCTGCCATCCTCGAGACCCCGTGGCTAAACATCGGATATTCGGTCGTCGCGGTCGGTAAAAGATACTATCTTTCGCAAAACATTCCGGCCAACGAGATTGCCGGATATGACGACCACACGCTCACTCTGTCGCGCACTCTTGATTTCAGGAAATGCAGCCTCACGCTTCGCGGCGAAATCCTGAACCTCACCGACAAGCAATACGACGTGATCAAGTTCTACCCGATGCCGGGTCGCTCATGGAGGCTTTCTGCCACATTCAATTTCTGAATCATTCAATTATTCACAATAAAATCTAAACTTTAAACAATGGATTTCAAAAAAATCACATGGGGGCTTTGCGCCTCGCTCACAATCTGCGGAGGATTCTCTTCCTGCAGCGACAACGACGAACCCAAGATCGATGACAACGGCTCTAAAATCGAGCTTCCCGCCAGCCGCGTGTTTATTCTCAACGAAGGCTCTATAGGGCAGAACAATGCCAACATCTCCCTGTTCGACCCTGATTCCAAAACTATCATTGAAGACGTGTTCTACGAACAGAACGAAATGCGACTCGGCGATGTGGCCCAGGACATGATTGAATATAACGACTATATCTATGTGTCGGTATATAAATCAAACTATATCGCCCGCCTCAACGCCGCCGGCGTGGAACAGCAGAGAGTGTCGTTCGCATCCGACCCCGACCTTCAGGGCGGCGTGCGCTACCTTGCTGCTGAAGACGGCTACCTTTATGCCTCCTTCCATGGAGGTGTCGTTGCCAAAATCAATGCCACATCGCTCCGCGTGGAGAAGAAAATCACGGGTCTCGGCGCAAACCTTGAAGGCGTGGCAATCGAAAACCACATGCTTTATGTGGCAAACGCCTACGAGCAGACCTTTGACCCTGAAACGGACAAAAACGTCTTCAACTACTTGACCGACCTTCGCGTGATTGACCTCAGCAAGTTTGAACTTTCAGAGACTCTTACCGTGGCGGCCAATCCCAACCAGGTGCTTGCCGAAGACGGCAAAATCTTCCTCATATCATGGGGCAACTATAATGACCAGGGATATGAGTTCCAGATGATCGACCCCAAGCAGAACAATAAGGTCACTTCTCTTGGCGTGGCCTCCAAGATGGGAGTCGGCAACGATAAGGTCTACCTCGTTTATGCCCTTACCGACTGGACAACCCGCGTCACCACCAACACCTTCTCTTATTATGACATCAAGGCCGGAAAGATGGTGAACTCATCATTCATCAACGATCCGCTAAAGCAGCTTGAAAACGCCTCCATCTTCTCAATCGGAGTGAACGATGAAAACGGCGACATCTACATTGGCCTCACCAACTACACGACTTCAAACGGATCATTCTTCCGTTTCAAGAAAGACGGTTCCATGCTTTATGATTTTGCCAACTGCGGCGGACAAAACCCCAGCAAATTTGTCTTTATCGATGCCGACTGACCATGCTTAGATTGTCATTGATAATGGCTGTCGTGTTGCCGCTCCTCGCTTGCTGCGGGAGCGGCGGCACTAATAATAAGCCTGCCGGAAAACACGGCGAAGAGATTCCCCTGCAATATGCGGAGAATCTAACTCTCACTCAATTCCCGGAATATGTCAAGGCCGACATACGCAACCCGTGGGACACCACAAAGGCTCTACACACCTACATCCTCGTGCCCGATTCGCTGCAGCTCCCCGACGATCTCCCGCAAGGCACTGTGGTGCGCACGCCTCTGAAGAAATGCCTTGTGTATTCGTCTGTCCACAACAGTCTTATAAGCGAACTCGGGGCCATTGAGGCAATAAAGGGTGTGTGCGACGCACAATACATTCATCAGCCGGACCTTGCAAGGCGCATTGCCGATGCCACCGTGGAAGACTGCGGCAACAGCATGGCCCCCAACATTGAGAAAATCATCAAGATAAACCCCGACGGAATCCTCCTTTCCCCGTTTGAGAATTCCGGTTCCTACGGAAAGCTCGGCCAGCTCGGAATCCCCATAATAGAATGCGCAGACTATATGGAGACATCACCCCTGGGGCGCGCAGAATGGATGAAATTCTACGGCCTGCTATATGGCAGGGAACGAGAGGCTTCCGACATGTTCTCTCGCACAGAGAGCGAATATAAAGAGCTGTGCTCGCTCACCGACTCTGTGTCATTCCGCCCGCGAGTGCTGGTCGACCGCCTCTACGGGCAGGCATGGAATGTGCCGGCCGCGGAGTCAACAATGGGAATTTTCATTGAGAACGCAGGCGGCAAGAACCCTTTCGACAATAATAAAGGGAGCGGAAGCGTTGGTTTAAACGCGGAGAAGGTGCTGCATCAGGCCGGCGACGCCGACATCTGGATTGTGCGTTATTCGCAGACATCCGACAAGACCCTCAGCGAGCTCGCCACCGACAACCCGGTCTATTCCCAGGTCAAAGCCCTGAAAAACGGGAACGTCTATGGCTGCAACACCTCCAAAGTGTTCTTCTATGAAGAAGTCCCTTTCCATCCTCACTGGCTCCTTGCCGACCTGATAGCGATTTTTCATCCCGAAATAGAGTCAGGCCGCGACGCGTCTCACAATTATTTCACATTAATGCAACCCTGATTCCACCATGCGATTCTTCCTCCTGTCGATAACTGTTGTCGTGCTGTTTGTTCTCACGCTTTTCTTCGGCTCTGTCAACATTCCTGCGGCCGACGTGGCCGACATACTGGCAGGGGGAGGCAGCGGGCCTGAGCGGTTCATCGTGATGGGCAGCAGGCTGCCCATGGCCATAACCGCCTTTTTCGCCGGGGCGGGGCTGGCAGTGTCGGGTCTGCTCCTGCAGACCACATTCCGCAACCCCCTCGCCGGCCCCTCGATTTTAGGAATCAACTCCGGGGCAAGCTTGGGTGTGGCTGTGGTGATGCTCTTTTTGGGAGGCACAATCTCGGCCGGCACAATCTCTCTTGGAGGATATGCCGCCGTGGTCACCGGCGCTTTCGCCGGGAGCATACTCGTCACCGGCGTGCTCCTGCTGCTTTCCTCCATACTGAAAAACGACCTAATGCTGCTCATAACCGGCATCATCATCGGCTACCTTGTGTCGTCGGTCATAATGCTTCTCAACTTCATGTCTACCGCCGACGGGGTGCAGAGCTACGTGATGTGGGGCATGAGCTCCTTCAACGGGGTCTCCTCAGGGCAGCTGCCACTTTTCTGCGGCATAACAATGGCCGGAATCATAATCGCATTCTCCCTCATGAAGCCCCTCGACCTTATTCTCCTCGGCGACTCCTACGCCCGCAACTTAGGAGTCAACCTGCTTCGCGTGCGCAATCTCCTGCTCCTCTCCACCGGCATCCTCACTGCCGTCATCACGGCATATTGCGGGCCTGTGTCGTTCATAGGGCTTGTGGTTCCGCACATAGCCCGCATGATATTCCACACAGACCGCCACATCATTCTCATGCCGGCCACATTCCTTGCAGGGGCGGCCGTGGCCCTCGGGTGCTGCCTGCTCTGCGTGCTGCCGTCCAATTCAGTAATCCCCATCAATGCCGTCACTCCCGTGATAGGGGCGCCCATCGTGCTCTGGGTGATCTTCAAGCGCAGATAATCACCTAATCTCGCGCTCCTTCCGCACATCTCGCCCCGCCCGTTCTCTAAAGCCGGCTATTGACAAAGCCACAAAAATTTTGTAATTTTGCAGCATAATTATTGCATGAACCGTTATGAAGAATTGGATTCTCAGGTACTTTGTCTTTATCTTGGGCCTTTATCTCATCACACTCGGAGTCGTAATGATTGTGCGCTCCTCCTTAGGCACATCACCCATCTCAAGCCTCGCCTACGTCATGAGTCTAAACTCCTTCCTCACATTAGGATCTCCGTAGGCTGGCTCGTGAGCCTCAACATGCGCCTCCTCCCGCGTCTACCCCTCTCCCGCTTCCGCCGCCTCCTCTCCTGAAAAAATTTGCAGCCCGGGCATCGCCCGAATAAAACCCGAAAAGCCATGGCAGACAACTATCTTGAGCAAAGAATGGAAGACCTCAAATCCGGGCGCCTGCGCCCGTCAGCGCCGGCCACCTCGCCATCAGGGACCGGAAAAGGGCATATCCGGGTGGCATTCCCCTCGCGGCGAGTGCTGGTCACAGGGGGAGCCAACGGAATCGGGCTCGCCATAGCCCGCTCCTTCCTCAAGGCAGGATGCAAAGTGGCTGTGTTCGACATCGACAAGGAAGCCGGCGAAAAGCTCGCCCACGACGAAGGCGCCAGATTCTATCACACCGACATCACCGACCCCGCCAAAATTGAAGACGCGTTCACAAATCTTCTGAAAGCCTGGCGCGACATCGACATAATCATAAGCAACGCCGGAATAAGCACATTCTCACCGCTCACAGAAGAAACCGTGGCCGGATTCGACAAAGTGATAAACTCCAACCTGCGCCCGGCTTTCATCCTTGCACGCCTCTGGGCGGCACATCGCAAGTCTCACCCCTTCCCATCCGACTTCGGCGGACGCATGATCTGCATCTCCTCCTCGCGCCACATCCAGAGCGAGACAGGCACCGAGGCATACTCGGCAAGCAAAGGAGGGGTGGCGTCTCTCACCCACTCCCTCATGATGTCGCTTTCTGAATTCGGAATCACCGTCAACTGCATATCCCCCGGCTGGATCCACACAGGAAGCCCCGAAGAGGTCAGCGAGACTGACCATCTGCAGCACCCATCAAGAAGGGTGGGCACACCCCAAGACATTGCCCGGGTCTGCATCTTCCTCTCCCTGCCCGGCAACGACTTCATAAATGGAGCAGACATAGTTGTAGACGGCGGCATGACCCGCAAGATGATCTATCTCCCCTGACTCCTCGCTTCCCCGACAAAAGACCTGCGCAAGGCATTGTCCGACCGAGGGTATCAGGGAGACGTGGACAAAGACATTGAAAAAGACTTCGGCATCGAGCTTGAGGCATCCAATACCCCCAATGGAGTTAAGGGATTCCTGCCAAAGCCGCTCAGATGGGTGGTTGAGAGGACTTTCGCATGGCTTGATTCTTGCCGCAGACTCGCTCGAAATCATGAAATATCAAATGAATCAGCGGAAGAAATGATTGATTTCGCTGCCATAAAATTTTTAATCAATAAAATTTTGACAATCTCTAAAACCATTTTCTATAAGTTTTCGTTGCGAAAAGGATTAATTATTCGTCAGAAATGAGTAATTTTGCAAAAACTATCACTTCAGGCCGACGGAAGATGGAGGGTGCGACAAAACCTTCATTTTGACACACCCTCTCTTGCCAAGCCTCATAACTCTTCAATTTCATAAGCAATGGCTACTACATTGGTCAAGACAGACTTTGAATTTCCCGGTCAGACTGCCGTCTACCACGGCAAAGTGCGCGACGTCTACACCATCAACAACGACATCATGGTAATGATCGCCACCGACCGCATCTCGGCTTTCGACGTTATCCTTCCCGAAGGAATCCCCTACAAGGGCCAGGTGCTCAACCAGATTGCCGCATACTTCCTCGACGCTTCCGCCGAAATCGTGCCAAACTGGAAACTCGCCGTGCCCGACCCTATGGTGACTGTGGGCCTCAAGGCGGAGTCTTTCCCTGTGGAAATGATCATACGCGGCTACCTCACAGGCAGCGCATGGCGCGAATATAAGAACGGATGCCGCGAAATCTGCGGAGTGAAGCTCCCCGACGGCATGCGCGAGAACGAGCGTTTCCCGGAGCCTATCATCACCCCCACCACAAAGGCGGCTGAAGGCCATGACGAAAACATCTCCCGCGAGGAAATCATCGCACAGGGACTCGTGAGCGAGGAAGACTACAAGGTGGTGGAAGACTACACCCGCAAGCTCTTCGCCCTCGGCTCCAAGATGGCTCAGGAGAAAGGGCTGATACTCGTCGATACAAAATATGAGTTCGGCAAACGCGACGGCAAGGTGATACTCATCGACGAGATTCACACCCCCGACTCTTCTCGCTATTTCTATGCCGAAGGTTATCAGGAGCGTTTCGAGAAAGGCGAGGCGCAGCGCCAGCTCAGCAAGGAGTTTGTGCGCCAGTGGCTCATCGACCATGACTTCATGGGGAAAGAGGGACAAGTTATGCCTCAGATGACTCCCGAGTTTGTGGAAAGCGTGTCTGACCGCTACATCGAGCTTTACGAGCATATCACAGGACGTAAATTCGTGAAGGCGGAGGGTGCCGACCTCGCTGCCCGCATCGAAGGACATGTGACTGACTGCATCCTCAATCTCAAAAAATAATTACTGGATTCTTACAGTTTGCCGAACCCTACAATCTCCGGGGCGTGCGCATACCCCCTCGGCAAACTACATCACATAAAATAAACTTAAAAACACTTATAAGCAGGGCGCCTTCCCGCATTAGGAAAGGCGCCCTGCTTGTTTTAACAATATATCTGCGACTTTATTATTTTTCACACACTCTATATAAGAGATATTCATTCGCAGTGCAAAATTAATTAAAATTCTTATATTCAGAAACTTTTGAGCGTTAAAATTACAAAGAAAAAGTTCAGTTTTAAAACATGGTACAACCGTCCGCGATAGCAGGTATATCCTAAAAAGATAGCCGTCCAGATTTTGGGCGGCTATTTTTGTGAGGGTCTCCAGCGGTCGGGAAGCAGGTCTCGGTATTTTTCTATTGGTGTATTCGGCGGCCATGCGGCACACCGGTCGATGATGTCGCAGAAGTAGTCGAAGACGTTTACGCTGCAGCGATGGCAGGTGATTGCCAGCGAGTGGTACAGGGCGGCGGCTTCGGCTCCTGAGTGGGATCCGATTGTCAGCCTGCGTCGGGTCAGGGATATGTAGCGGTTGATGCGCTCGACCTCGTTGTTGTCGAGTTTATAGGTTGGCGAGGCGAAGATGCGCGGTATCTCGTTCCATTGCCGGAGCGCATGTTCGGTGGCGGCAAGCAGCGGGTCGTCCGGAGGAACGCCGATGCGGTCTTTGACTGCGGTCAGTCTCATGCGGATTTTTTCGAGCATCACCTTTGAGTATCGCTGTCGCCACTGAAGGTGATCGTCTTCCGTCCATCCGTCTTTGCCTATGCGGTGCTGATGCTCGAAGTGGTAAAGGAGTCCGAAGAGTTTTGCTATTTCCTGCGCCTGCGGATTGTCTTTCAGGTCGAGGAACTTCCGCTTGATGTGCTGCAGGCATGGCAACCTCTTTATCCCGCTCATCCCGCCGATCCCGATATGCCGGTATCCCGAGTAATAGTCGCACTGGAAGGCTCCGCTGAAGCCTCTGATGTGCTGCTCGAAGACTTCGGCCGATCGGGAGCCGTCGTCATAGAAGAAGTACACAAGCCCGGTTGTCATGCCGACGAACACCCAGATGTAGCCCTTTTTGATCTTCCTGCCCGAAGGTGTCGCCACCTGCAGCCGCACTTTCTGATAGGTCTCGTCGCCGCAGATATAATTGTCCGCAACTATTGCCTGACCCAGCGCCTTGTATAGATTTTCCAGATGTATCTTTACCTTGCTGACCAGTTTTTGTGCAGTGCCTTTGTCAAGGTCGAAGCCGTGGGCGCGGAAGTATTCGACTGCGTTTTCAAGAGGCATGCAATGCAAGTAGCGTAACTCGGTGAGTCCGGCTATAAAGGAAGAAGTGTACTGCGAGTTGAGCAGCGGCGCGGCGGGGGCGGAGCCTTTGTATATCTTCTCGTCCTGAACATATTTTCTGACCTTGTAGATTATTTTCTTGAAGCGCATTGGCTCCATGACGTAGCGCACCACATCGCACTCGCCGATGAACGTTGCCGCCTCCGGCTTGAAGTCAGGGCTGTCCGGCTCCACTACAACTGTCTCCACCTCGCACTCGGGATGGGTCTTTCTCTTTGCGCCATTGTTGGTGCGTTTCTTCTGTGGCTTCTGCTGCTGAGTTTCGGAAGAGGCGGACACCGTCGGTTTCGCCTGACGCTCCGACGGCGAGCCTTGCAGACGCTGCACTGCCTGACGTGCGGCTTTCTCTTTGCTCAGTTCCGCGCCCTTGCCCTTTATGACATCTTCCAGCGAGGCTATCTGCTTGCGCAGTTCATCGACTGTCGCCACCAGTTTTTCGTTGGCCAAAGTAAGCGAGTTGACAGAGGCCAACGCCTCGTCGAGCCGTCCTTGAAGGAACTCGTTCTGGCGCTGCAAAAACTCTATCAACTCGTTCTTTTTCATGGTGTAAAGTTACGAAAAATATCCGACATTCGCAACTTTTTACGCTGTTTATTTATCTGATTGATAGAATATTACAGCTTATTTTACAGCCATTCTGAAGCGATTCTCAACCATCACCTTCACAGGTGTGAGCCCCCTCATCAGCATATAAAAATCGTCCCATTGAAGCCTGCGTACGCCGTCATCGCCCTTTTTCAGAACCTCTCTGAAACGGCCTTGCGACAGTCTTTTTGTGTACATCAAAAATCCGTCACCGTCCCATTTCAATGCCTTCATGGCCTTGCGGTTCTTTGAGAAAAACACATACACATCGCCCGATGCCGGAGAATGGCCCTTCCACGACCATACCATCTGGGTAAGACCACGTATGCCGTAGCGCATTGATACCGGCTGCTGGCATACCCACAGGCGCAGCCCCTGCTCAAGCCCCCACATCGCCAGCCTCCTTTCCCATCCTTCTGACGAACCTTGCAATTACAGCCACATCAGTATCAGCCGGAAAGCTGACAGCCACATGACCGTCGACCTTCACCGTTATCATATTGCCCGTATATGCCGGAAGGAAACCGGCCTCCTCAAAAATCACTTCCTCGAACGGTATGCTCTGGCATTTTACATTGCCACTCCCCTTGGGTTCGGTATATCCGGGGAGTCCCGCTACCTTAACCTTGTTTCGTCGCTTGAAGCCATCCATCTGATTCTTTGTGATCCCATATCTGTTGCAATAAGATCTGAATGTTCCCGGTTGCCGGCCAGCTGCACACAGCTCCTTGTACTCATTGCATATACGCCGGCACAAGTCGTGAATACCGTCCGTCCGAAAGAGCCTATACCCCGGAAGGGTTGTTATTTTCTGGAACTCACCTTTCAAGACTGTTGGCATCTGACATTGATCAACACCATGCTCCCGGCAGTAACAATGAAAAGAACAGTTTTGAAGCCCATTTGCACAGAGTTCTTTGTATGAACTGAAAACCTGCCTGTAAAGTCTAACTTTATCCATAAATTTTAAATTTTGGCAAAGTTAGAAACTTCTCAGGCAGGCTTCAAGACGCCATCGCGGACGGTTGTACAAAACATGTTACAAAATGTGTTAAAACTGGATTTTGTTATGTCATTGATTGTCAGTCAATAGTATATCATTAATATCTCTTATATAGAGTGTTTAAAATCCGAGTGTTATCAACGATTTATATCCTCTTGTAATTCAACATGATATTCATTCCTCAATAATCGACCACGACAAAAGCGGCCGCACTTTTATACTATGACAAGATTAGCCATATCCGCCGGTTTGCCTCTCGATTAATTGACTATCGAACTTGTAATATAAAACATTCAGTTATCTGCTGACCGAACATTAATAATAATGAATAAATTATCAGTTGGATTGCTCTTTATGGCTCTTGCCTCGGGTTCATCAGGGCTTGCAACGGCTCAGGACGTGGCCGTAAAAACCAACATTATAGGCGACGCTCTTCTAAGCCCCAACTTAGGCGTAGAGGTCGGGCTTGCGCCGAGATGGACCATAGACGTCACCGGGGAAGTCAACGCCTGGACTGTCGACGACCACAAATGGAAACACTGGTTTGTGCGCCCTGAGGCAAGATACTGGCTCTGCCAGAGATTCGCAGGCCATTTCTTCGGTGTGCACGCAATCGCGGGCCAATACAACATCGGAAACATCGGAACTAACTTCTCATTCCTCGGCACTGACTTCTCCAACCTGCGCGACAAGCGATATCAGGGATGGGGCGCGGGTGCCGGAATCGCCTACGGCTATGCCTGGCCTGTAGCAAAACACTGGAACATCGAGGCTGAATTCGGATTCGGATGGATCTACACCCGTTTCGACTCATACCCCTGCGCGGAGTGTGGCACAAAAATCGACGTGAACCGCCCGCACAATTATGTGGGGCCTACCAAAGTGGCTATAAACATTGAATATCTCTTCTGATTCCTACATGAAACATCTATTTACAGCCGTTCTCGCCCTGGCGGCCATGTCTGCCGGAGCTCAGAATGATGACAGCAATAAAATCTACGACCTCTCGACCGGGCGCGACGGCTCGCGAATGTTTGTAAACATGACCGTCAACCCTAAGGAGATTCATCAGAAAATCAACAGCCGACTGGAAATCAAGCCGGTGCTGTGGGCTGCCGACAGCTCCCGCTCTGTTGAGTTCCCTTCCGTGACAGTGGCCGGAAAAAACATGTATTATTACGACCTGCGCGACAACGACTCTACCATGAATCTTTATCGCGCCGGCAAGGGGAGCCGTTCAGCTACAGCGTGTCGCTCCCTTATGAAGACTGGATGGAGCTATCCACTCTCGCTTTCAAACAGACGCAAAGCGGCTGCTGCGGGGCCATAAACGCCCAAGACACCGTGCCTGTGGCCATCATCGACCTTCGCCCGCGCCTCTTCAACCCACGGTTTGACTATATCGTGCCGCTTGACACTGCCGAGAAGCGTTTCAACCTCAGCGGCCGCGCCAACGTGCGATTCATAGTCAACAAAACAAACATCGACTGGAACTATGCCAACAACTATGTTGAGCTCGACTCTATCCTGAAGACCGTCAACGCCGTGAAGGATAACCCCGACGCTACCGTGGAGTCAATATGGCTCAAGGGTTTCGCGTCGCCCGAAGGCCCTTACGACAACAATGTGCGTCTTGCAAAAGGGAGAACCGAGGTGGTGAAGGAGTATGTGAGAAAAAACTCTTCCTTCCCGGCCTCTGTCTACCACACCGACTATGTGCCTGAAGACTGGGAGGGGCTGCGCGAATGGGTGGCCGGAAGCTCCCTGGCGGCAAAAGAGGAGATGCTTGCCTTTATCGACGACACTTCCATCCCGGCCCCGGTGAGAAACGACCGCTTCCGCTCACGTTTCCCGCAGGACTATAACTTCATCCTGACCAACGTCTACCCGCCGTTGCGCCACACCGACTATCGGATAACCTACACCATACGCAAATATCTCAACGTCGACGAAATCCGCGAGGTGATGAAGACCCGTCCTCAGAACCTGAGCCAGAATGAGTTCTTCCTCCTTGCCAACAGCTATCCGCATGGCAGCCCGGAATATGACGAGGTGTTCGACATGGCTGTGAGAATGTTCCCTGAGAGCGAGACCGCCAACCTCAACGCCGCCAACTCTGCCATGAACCGTGGAGACTACAAGATGGCGGAGAAGTATCTTGCCAACGCCGGAAACTCGCCGCAGGCTGTCTACGGACGCGGCATCCTCAAAGCCCTTCAGAAAAAATATGGCGAGGCTCTTCCCCTCTTCGAGGAAGCGCAGAAGCTCGGCATAAAAGACGCAGCCGACGCTATCGAGCAGACACGCACAGCCATGGAGCGTTCTGCAAACGGCGTCACTTATCTTCCTTATGGCAATAAACTCAAATAACTACATAATTTATAACAATAACATTAATTTTATGAAGCACTTAGCTAAATTCATGACCGGCGCCCTCGCGCTCGGCCTGTGGGCTTGCTCATCACAGGAGCCTGTCCCCGGAGGAGGCGCGAATTCCTCTGAGGGCGACGTGTTCACAAACCTCACCCTCGCACTCCCCACAAGCACCAGGTCTGAGACCGTCGATCCGGGAGAAAACCCGGGAGAAAACCCCGCCGAATCCAACGACGGTTTCGAACCGGGCAAGGATTATGAGAACAATGTGAACCAGATTTATGTGATACTTGCGGAGAAGACCGAATCCGGAGAGTATCTATATGTGTCGAAAAGCCTGTCAAACTCGATACTGAGCCAGTCTTCAAGCAAACCGACCTATACCGTGCAGTTCAATTCAGAAGAACTCAGCAAATATGTCGACAAGAACAGCGATGTGGCCGGCATTGAAAACTATGAGGGCAAATCTGCCTACGTATTCGCATACTGCAACCCCACTCCCGCTTTGATTGCAAGCCTCAACGAACTGGGGGCAGAGAGTAATAGCGACAGGTCTTTCACAGATAAGATCGGGGAAATAACGGACGGCGACAACATTGACATCGCCACCGAGAAAAATTTCCTGATGTCAAACGCTCTTCCCACAGAGGTCAAGCTCCCTACTCTTGAGACGCTCGTCCGCAACCACAGCACAACCGCCACAGCCTTCAATCTCGGAACTGTCAGCGTGGAGCGCGTGGCCTGCCGTTTCGACTTCCAGTCAAAATATGACGGTGAAGAAATCGACAATAACTATACAATCAAGGACAGCGAGTCAGGTCTTGAGGCGGCCGTGATTGAAATCCAGGCTCTCTCTCTTTTCAACGAGGCAAAGGAGTATTACTTCCTTCCGCGAGTGTCGGCCGACGGCACCGAAACGAAAGCAGAAATCTGTGGCCGCGAACTCACCACCAACTGGGTGGTAAGCCCCAACGCCGATAAAAAAACCGCTTTTGCAAACGGTGGCGCATATAGTGATATTGCCAATAATTATTTCTTCAACCTCAACACATTACCTGAGAACTATAATTTCACAGAAATCAGCTCTCTCAATGTCGATGACAACGAAGAATGGAAAAACGGTCGCGGCACACTATATAAGGTGTGGCGCTATGCAACTGAGAACACCATGCCCGGAGCCGCCGCACAGAAATATGGCATCACCACCGGCATTGTCTTCAGAGGCGAAATCAAACCGGCGTCAGACCAAACCGGCAGCGGCACAGACTATCACCCGGCAAAAATCATTGCCGACGCGATGGCCGCAGGCGAACCTCTCTACTCTTATTCCGAGGCCGAACTCGGCACTGTCAACCAGACTGCCATAATGTTGGGCAGCGCTTATGATGTGTGGAAGTATGCCAAGACCCACAACACTTCCGTAATACGTTCTCAGTTTGTCGACGCTGTTCTTGCAGGCTACTTCTCGATTTTTGACGGCAACGGCACTGAAATCAAGGTCGATGAATCTGTAGAGAACTACATTGACGTGATTTTCGGCTCGAACGTCGCAAATGCAAAAGGCATGATCGCGAATAATATGTCGGAATATGTGGACGACAACAACTTCAACTTCACTGTCTACAATCCTACAAAAGATAAGACCGGCAAGCTTCACTACTATATATATTATTACTACTACAACCGTCACAACGACAATGACGACCCCGCCATAATGGGCACTATGGAGTTCGCCACAGTGCGCAACAACATATATAAAATCAAAGTCGACAACGTGTTGCAGTTCGGTCTGCCGGGCGATGTGCCTCCTCCGCCGCCAACAGACGACGAGACTCCGGAAATCTATTTCAAGGTCTCTGTGCAGGTGCTCGACTGGGTGGTTCGCGTGAACAACATTATTCTCTGATTCGACACCGGCTTCTCCTCTCTCCTTCTTCCCTCTCCTTCATCGCATTTCTGACAAATGACTTGCGCCAAATGTCCGGGAGCGTTGCGACCCTCCCGGACTTATAAGGACGCAGGGGCCTGACGGCCCCTGTGCCCACCAATAAAAACAGAATATGACATGACACCTAAATTTTTCTCAAGACTCACAGGGAGCCTGGCGACTACTGCCTTTATGGCGGGCGCCTCGCTTTTCTCGTCGTGCGAGAGCATATATGAAGACCTCGACCCATGTCCGCAAGGACTGAGGCTCAGATTCGTCTATGACTACAACATGGAGTTCGCCAACGCGTTCCCTTCTCAAGTGGAATGCCTTACTGTTCTTTTCTATGACTCCGACGGGAAATATGTCACCACTCGGACAAACGACACTTCCGACCTCGCCGACGAGAATTGGCGCATGACTATCGACCTGGAACCTGACGAATATCAGATCATAGCATACGGAGGAATGGAATGCGAACAGTCTTCGTTCCATTTCGTTGCAGACCCGGCCTCGATTACGTATCGCGACATCGAGGTGGCCCTCAGTCAGTCGGCGCTGACCTCGCCTGTGGGCACCAGCCTCCACCCGCTCTTCTACGGCAACATCTCCGTAGCTGTCGAGGAAACCGACACCGACTATCGCGAGGCCACCGTGAAGATGATGAAAGACACCAACAACCTCCGCGTGGTGCTACAGCAGGTCGACGGAGAACCGCTCGACAATGAACTCTTCGACTTCAAAGTGACCGACAACAACACCCTGTTCGCATATGACAACGACATAATTCCCCGCACACCGGTGGAATATCTTCCATGGACAAGAGGGAACGCATCTCCGGGGGAACTTCCGGACGGCGGCATATCACAGGTATGCTTCGCCGAAATGAGTTTTCCGAGACTCGTCACCAGGAACGACCCTCACCTGACGGTCACACGTCGCGACGGCGGTGACACTGTCATAGACATACCTCTCAACAACTACCTTCTCCTCCTCAAGAGCGAGCAATACTTCAAGATGGGGGCACAGGAATATCTCGACCGCGAGAGCCGCTGGAACATGATTTTCTTCCTCGACCGCAACCTCATGTGGATAAAAACCCAGATTGTAATCAACGACTGGGTGGTACGCCTTAACAACACTGACCTATGAGAAGATGGTTTTCGATTTTTGTTATGCTGACGGCCATAGCCGCGTTGTCGCTGACAGGAGGTTGCGGCAACGACCCCGCGCCGGCGGCGGACACGACCCCCGGTGTAAGACTGGCTATCAAAGTCGCCGTCAACAATTCCGGGGCATCCATGTCCACACGCGCAGCCGGCGAAGAGCCGGACGGCTATCCTTTCGGCTTTGTGGCGCCATCATCCCGGTATGAGAACATCAGCTCTCTGAGGATAATAATCGTGCGCCCCGACAATTCTGTAGAACATAACCGTATCGAGACATTTTCTGACCTAAATCCCCAACCGGGAGAGCTATACGGCGACTTCCTTTTCAAGGTAAAAATCGGTGACAACGACATCGTCAACAGCGAGATAAAACGCATTTACCTAATCGCGAACGAGAAGTCTATCATTCCGGCCATCGACTTCACAAACGGGAATTTCGCTGTCGGAGCCACCCTTACTCCTGAAGAGATGGCCTCCCTGACCGCATACCGGCCTTGGTCTTCAGGCAACATTGAAGGAAAGACCGACTACGCATCCCCGTATATCGACAACGAGAATGCAGACGAAGAGGAGAAACGATATGTGCCTATGACGGAATACTTCGATGTGACTGTCTCTCGCGACAGAGAAGCGCCAGATGCCGTCACTGTGCAGGAGGAAACTCTATTCATCACACGCAATCTTGTGAAATTCGTGTTCGAGTTCAGCAAAGACAGCTACGTGCCTTACGAAAGCATCAAAGTGAAGGGCATAACCTTCAGCAAGTTGATGCAGAAGGAGTTCCTGATGCCTAACAACCTATTCTACAAGCCGGCTAAATATAGAGACGACGGCTCTGTGGACTCTTCCAATGAACGGGTGGTCACATCGTTCGTCACTCCCGGCATGGCCGGCAACCAACTGCGGCCATTCCGTTTCTCTCCCGACAATTTCGGGATATCAGGCTCCGGGAAAGATGAACCTGAGTATAAAGCCTCCTATCTGCCTCAGATATATTTCTGTGAGACCGACCTCACAAACAACGGCGACAACGACACATATGCCATCGACCTTGAGCTGGAATGCAACGACAAAGACCACACAATCATAAAATATGAGAACCTGTCTTTACCGAACCTCCCGGCCCTGCCACGCAACACTGTGGTGAAACTATCTTTCACATTAAGTCGGGCGGCAATCAAATGCCGGGTCGACCTGTTGCCATATACCGGCGTATTCCTGAACCCGATATTCGGGATAGACAGATAATTATGAAAATCCGCATCATGAGCAAAATCAACATATTATACGCTGCCATATCCGCGCTCATCCTTCTCCTTCCGGGATGCAAGGATGACACCCTATTCAACGAATATTATTTTGGAGAGGGAGAGGGACGCATTTCCGCCTCTGTCACCTTTTCCGACATCCCGGTCAGCCTTGCAACGAGGGGTGTCGAAGGGGGCATGCCCGGGAATACCATCGAAGATATCAAATCTTTATGTGTGCTTGTCTACAACTCCAAAGGGAATTTCATAAAAAAATATTCCAGACATGACGGAGTGAACGAGTTTTCTGACTACAAATCGGAAACTGTAGAACAGACATCTCCTTCTGATGCTGTAAACGGCGACAAGGAGCATCAGGCACAGACAAGCACCGTCAGGGTGACGTTCTCTTTGGGAAACCCTGAAGAGACGCTTCCATATGGGATATACCATATGTACGCGGTGGCCAATATGGGCGACCTCTCAGGCAAAGATTACCAGACTGAGGAGAGCCTTAAAAAAATTATCCTGAAATGGGACTCGGAACATATCGCCGCCAACAACCAGATGTTCGGATATTTCACCAACACCGGCAAAGAGAAATCCGAAGGGTTCGGCCCGGAGAATGTCATTGTAAAAGAGAAGACGGTGACAGTACATTCCTGGATAAAGCGTGCCGTGTCTAAGGTGACAATTGCATTCGACGGGCGCAACCTGAAAGAAAACGTCAACATCTACCTCAAGTCGGCAAAAATCATAGACATTCCCGATGAATGTTTCTTAGGCGCAACAAATCCCGGGAAACCTGACTCGGAGATTAGTTTCGCACCTCAGACACAGGAGTTCATATATGGGAAAGGAGAAAACTACGACGACAATTGGGAGGCGCATATCTCAAGCGGGAACCCTGTATACGGAGCCAACACGGAAATTCTCGACGACTCATCCAAAACTTTCGACGAAAAACTGTCGGCCCAGCATCAAGCCGACACCCAGGCTTTCTATTTCTTCGAGAATATGCAGGGCACGGGAATCGAAGGCACCGAATCCGACAAACGTCAGCAGGTGAAGCCGGAAGACAAAGAGAACGGTGTGACCTCTTATCCCGACGGCACCAAACCGGACAACAAGGCTTGGAAGGACGCAAAGAAATACGGGACTTATATCGAGGTGAAAGCATACTACATATCCACAAATCCCGGCGACTACACTCGCGGGGAAATAACCTACAGGTTCATGCTCGGAAAGGATATCGAACTCGACTATAACGCCCAACGTAATTACCACTACAAACTGACTCTGTGCTTCAACGGATATGCAAACGATGTGGACTGGCATATCGACTACAGGAAGGAAACCCGCGAAATCCAGAACCCGAACCCTTACTACATATCCTATCTCTACAACCACAGCATGATGATGCCGCTGCAAGTCAACACCGGAACTGCAACCATCACCAAGATTGAGGCCGAGATTCTGGAGAACGGATGGAGCCCGCTGGACGGCTCTCCTTCCGCGACATCAATTCCGGGGAACAATCAGTACAGCCTGTTCTGGGCCGGAAATGGCGTGACCGACTCGAAAGCACATCGCTACAACGGTTTTCTCTCTTTGCGTCCCACCAAGGACATCGTAATCACTGCAGAAAAACCGTTCACAATGAGCAGTAACCAATCTTACTATGATTCCCATAACCGTGGCAACGTGACATACGAGGGAGCCGACGTGGCGGTAAGCTCTGAGGACTTTTCAATAGAGGACGCTCTGCGTGCCGGGAAACCACACATATCGCATGGCAAAAAAGAGGGCTATAATGTATATGACGTCCACATCCCGATGTGGACACGCGCAAAGCAGCTCATAAAACAGACGGCATATACCGGCAACAACCCGTATGTGGCATATATGAGGGAAGCCAAGGTAAAAATAACAATTACCCTGAGCGACGGGAAAACCCTCACCACCGGCATCCGGACTGACGGGGAGGACATAAATGAGGAGCCTATCTCAATACGTCAGGTGAGACGTGTTGTCAACCCCAAAGGTGTGTGGCGAAGCGGAGGTGAAAGTGCTCCGTTCCATGTCGTGCTGAAGATTCTCCCCAACGAAGAAGCCACTGAATTTGAGCCTCTTCCTTCCGACGGGCCTTGGAGGGCATATGTCATGCGCGACAGTAAGAGAGGCGACTCAGGCCAAGACGGATGCATATCTCTTTCAGGAAGCGAAAATACAGATACCGGCCAAATCACAGTGACTGACAAAAACGGAGTGACAGGCACATACCAGACGATCGAAGGTAAAAACGGCTCCAATATAGATTTCCATATCAAATTCAACGGCACCACGAGCGATGACAATCCCAACTATGCCATCATAAGGGTAGAATATAACAACTATTCATGCTATCACCTGATTTTCGTCCGTCAAGGATACGGCCCCGACGATCTTATCGAAGGGGGGACTCGATGGTTCACTCAGAACAATGTCACAAAAGACCGGCTTACCGGAAATCCGCTTGACGAAGGCTCCATGTTCAAGTTCGGCAACTGGGACGACGCGATAGCGGCATCCAACAACAAAAACGGGAAATCGCCCTGGACTTCGGTGGCTCCTGACGATTTTAAGAAGAACGCCGCAGGTGAGTCTCTTCTCACTCTTGCCGGAGGGGGCGACAAAAAATGGACTGACATCACCTCAAAGGTGTATAACGACGCTGTCGGCTTCGAGAGGCCGGCAGGTATGAGAGTCGCCGGGTATGCCGATTATGAAGCTTTATACTCCAACCCTGATATTGAACAAGGTTTCGGTGTGCTTTACGGCGATGGGGCAAAGGAAACGGCTGAATCATTAGACGACGTATATGGCCATACAGGAGAAGCTGCAAGCGCAAAAGGGATGAGGGGATGTTTTGTATATAATTACAAGACCGGGAAGAACCTCTTCTTCCCAATAGGGGCATCCGGCTACGGCCACCGCAAGAACAGTATCAAAGATGGCTCAGACACTGAATATCACGGACTGCTGAGATATTCATGTGCCGCACGCTGGGGATATTTCCCGGACGGCCAGATTGGGCCGTTCACATACAAAGACGAAAACGGCAATGATAAGACGGGGTACACATACCCTGACGGAGTCTCAGACTGCCCGCTATTCTTTGACCTGTTCCGTCGTCCCGGCGCGATTTATTGGCTTGAAAAATCCAGTAAAAGCGATCTTGAGCCCGGCGACATCATGGGATGGGACTTCAACTATTTCACGTTTGACTTTTTCCCGATATCCCGTGCGAATTTCATGGGCACGGCAGAGAACACAAGCGACGCGGTGTTCATCAGATGCGTGCAATAAGATAATAGCATCATCAGTATATTGTTGCGAAAGCTTGGCGGGCAACTGCCAAGCTTTCGCAGGCTCAAAACATTTGGTGAATGACACAGGCAACAGGCAGAAGTATTCTCAAACTACGTATAATTTTATGTAGTAAGTAAGCAGTAAGTAGTAATATATGCGCTTTAATTAATTGGAAATTATTCTGTCTGCACGGCGTCTTATGAAGTGATTCATGAGGCGCCTGCCTATTTTTATTATAGAAATTATCAAGTTTTTATTATAGAAATTGTCAAGGGCATATCGGCAGAGCCTGTCGCTTCTCTTTCAAACTCTCAACGACGCTTGTTATTCAGACTCTCAACGACGCTTGCGGAAACGACCGAAAAGGTAGCCTGCTGCCTCAGGCAACTCCGGGAAACCGCAAATCTTCATTATAATTACATATGCCGCGCCGCCGCTTATTATCTCCACACATAGCCGGAGCATCGACGGAAGCGGCATCATACCCGCAAAATGGCACACGCCGCACATTGCCAGCGAGGCAAGCAGAAAGGGTACAAGGTCGCCTGTCATCCTTGCCACAGGATAACCCAACGACCGAGCGGTCATAACCACAACCACGCAGTATGTAACTAAAGAAGCAAAAAGCTGACCCCACACAAGCAGGGCCACATCACCGAACCCCACTGTGCAGACGATGGCAACTGCTATCGCAACATCCTTCACAACCTCTATCACAAACAGCCGCCGCCCGAAACCCTTGGCAAGCATATAATTGCCATAGAGCGACACAAGCACCACAAACACCCCCCTCACGGCGAGTATGCGGAAAAGGGTTATGGCGGAGTCCCATTTATGACCAAAGAGCGTGTGGAAAAGCGGCTCACCCACCACGGCAAGCCCGAGCATGGCCGGAAAGAGTATGAACGCCGTGAAACGGTTGATTTTACGCACATATCTGCGGAAGTCTTCCGCACTGTCCTGAACACGGGACATCAACGGCACAAACGAGGCCGTGAGCACCTGCGAGAGCGACGCGCAGCCCATCTTGCTCCATTTGTCGGCCTGGGTGTAGACTCCCAAGGCGCGAAGCGAATAGAACGCGCCTATCACAAAAGAGTATATCGAAAGGAAAACAGTGTTGAGCATCGAGGAGCAGAACACGCTCAGCCCTATGCGCCACACCTTCGCGAGAGAGCTCTTTTTTATCCAGCACGTAGGCAGCCAGCGCCCTGTGGCCCAAAGGATGCCGGTCTTTATGCCGGCAAGCGCCACAGACTGCCACACAAGTGCCCACGCGCCGTAGCCGGCAAGGGCCAGCCCTATGCCGAGAGCGCCCCCGGCCACCTGCGCTATGACGTTTGACACGGCTATCATCTTCACGTCCATGCGCTTCATGAGCCTGTTGGTCTGAACGATGGCCAGCGCATTAAACACGAAGGTGAGAAACATCACCTTTGAAAGCGGAATCAGGCGCCGGTCACCTTGAAAAATGTCGGCGATAAGGGGGGCGCACAGCCACAGTGTCCAATAAATCGACACGCTCACAACGAGGTTAAACCAGAACACTGTGGAATAATCCTCGTCGGTGGGGTCTTTGCGCTGAAGCAGCGCAGCCCCGAACCCACTGTCGGCAAATATTATGGCAAACGACTGAAACACAATCAGAGCACCGACAAGTCCGAACTCTTCCTGCGACACCACATTGGCAAGCACCACGCCCACAACTCCGTAGAGCACCTGCGAGGCGAGCCTGTCGATGGTGTTCCACTTGAGTGTGCGGGCGGTTTTGAGTTTAAGCGGGGCCTCGGCCTGCTCCTGCGATGCCTGTTCTTTCATTTCAAATCATTCGCCGTGATTATCATTCGCCGTGATTATTCTTCGGAGGAGTCTTCATCTTCCTCCACATCGTCGTCGTCATCTTCATCCGCATCGTCGCCGTCATCTTCATCCGGCTCTTCATCATTCTCCTCTTCATTCTCTTCGGGGGTTTCTACCTCGGCGGACTCGTCGTCATCGCCGGCTCTCACTTCCTGATTCCCCAAAGGCTCGGAGTCTTCGGCCACAAAGGTGTCGGCCGGGCGACCCTCGGGCAGCGGGAAGAGCTTGCCGCCTCCCGATTTCTTTATCTTGGGGTCCCCTTTATAATATATCTTTGTAGAGCCGAGACCCTTGGCATTGAGATTGTTCACAGCCCAGCACCCTATGGAGCCGCTGCCGAGAATCTTGCACTGCACATCGCAGGCCTTGAGGCGGTCGGCGGAGATTATGCCTGTGCCGATTATCTTATAGACGGCTGTGAGGCTTGTGCCCGACACGTTGACTGTGCCGTTGCCGGTGTTGAGTGAGGCTATGAGCTTGTTGGTCTTCAGGTTCTCAACGGTGAGAGTGCCGTTCCCTATCTGCGTGGCCTTAAATTCGGCACACGGCGCAGGGTTCTCTATCATAAGGCTGAAAGACGAGGAGTTCTCGGCTGATGTGAGAAAGTCGGAGTAGACATACAGAACAGGGAGGTCGGGATGCCCCACATCCTCCGTTGAGACCTGTATCTTCAGCGTGCCGTCGTTCTTTGGCGTGATTATGAACGCGTCGGCAAATTCCTTGGCACCTTTATATTGCACAAAACCGGTGGAGTCGGGAAGGCATCGATACACCACGTTGACGTTGTCGACAACCTGAAGCTTGTCGAACTGTCCGACTTCCACCTTGTAGTTGTCGCTCTCCTGAGCCGACAGCCCGGCCATAAATATAAGCGACATCACCAAACATATAGCTTTTTTCATTTAGAAAAACATGATTTAGTTAAAGATATAGGCAGCTCCTCTCAGAGCGGCATTAGAGATTCATAATATAAACGTGCCAAACCCTCTCTTTAGCCGAAATAATTTTCTTCTATTTCTCTGAATATTTGTTCAAGTTCATCAGCTGTCTCGGCCCGGAGCATCCTTATGCGGGTCTGGCGGAAGTCGGGAAGACCTTTAAACAAGGGTGTGGCGGCAAGATGCCTGCGGATGTGGAGGATTCCGCGATATTCGTCGATGCGGTCGATGCTCTCGCGAATCTGCCTGCGCAGCAGGGCGAACTTCTCGAAGTCGGGAAGCGGCTCCCAACGCACTTCGCGCAGATATTGCTCCACGTCGTGAAATATCCATGTGGCGCCTATTGACCCGCGTCCTATCATCACTCCGTCCACTCCATATTTATCAAAGGCATCGGCGGCGGCTTCGGGCGTGGTTATGTCGCCGTTCCCTATCACCGGAATCACCATCCTCGGGTCGCTCTTCAGCTCCCCGATGAGCGACCAGTCAGCGCTGCCGGTGTACATTTGCGAGCGTGTGCGCCCGTGAACCGTGATGGCGGCTATGCCGCAGTCCTGAAGCCTCGGGCCGAGGTCGGTGATTATCTTGTTCTCACAGTCCCAGCCGAGGCGTGTCTTGACGGTGACAGGGAGACTGACTCCTTTCACCACTGCCTCAGTGATTGCAAGCATCTTGGGGATGTCGCGGAGCATACCGGCGCCGGCCCCCTTGCCGGCCACTTTCTTCACGGGACAGCCGAAATTGATGTCGATCAGATCAGGCTGCGCCTCCTCCACCATCTTCGCGGCGTCAACCATTGCCTCGGGGTCGCGCCCGTAGATCTGTATTGCCACGGGGCGTTCGCGGTCGTCAATGTGCAGTTTTCGCGTTGTGGAGGCAATGTTGCGCACAAGGGCCTCTGCCGACACAAACTCTGTGTAGACCATCTTCGCCCCTTGCTCGCGGCATATAAGGCGAAAAGAGGGGTCGGTGACATCCTCCATCGGGGCGAGCATCACGGGACGCTCGCCGAGGTCTATATTTCCGATTTTCATTTCCTAAATCATTTTGTGGTGAAAAAGTGGGGGCTTATTCCGCCGCCATGACTCACACGAGGGTGAGCGCGGAGCATTTCGAGGGAGCTATGAGCTCGGCCACACTGCGCACCTCTTCGGGGGTGACGGCGCGGATATGCTCTGCCGTGGTGGAGATGTCGTGGATTGTGTCGAAATACAACAGGCTTTTGGCCAGCGACATCGCACGGTTCTCCACATGGTCGGAACTCACAAGGAGCTGCCCGCAATATTGCCTCTTGATTTTTTCAAAGGCGGTGTCAGAGAGTCTCGACTGCGCAAGGCGGTCGAGTTCGTTGGAGATGATGCGGCGGCATTTCCCCACTGTGGCCGGGTCTGACCCGAAATATATGAGCATGAGTCCGGTGTCGCTCATAAGGCTCACGTTGCTGTCTACGGTGTAGACGTAGCCGCGCTTCTCGCGCAGCTCCCTGTTGAGCCGGGAATTCATACAGGGGCCTCCGAGATAGTTGTTCAGCAGAAACAAAGCGAATCTCCGGGGGTCTTTGCGCCCGAACACCCTGGCCCCGACGATTGTGTTTGCCTGGTGTGTGCCACGGTTGTGAAGCTCGTCGAAAGCGGCCATCTCCGGGGGCGCAACGCGCGTGTGGGTGGGTGCGGGGAAATGCAGACTGCCGAAATGTTTCTCCACTTGCCTGTAGAGCCTCTGCGGGTCAAGCGGGGAGCAGCAGTAGACAACCATGTTGGCCGGCGTGTAATACCTGTCAAGAAACCCTCGGCAGTCGTCGCCGGTGAGCGACGCCACGCTGTCACGCGAGCCGAGTATGTTGTGGGCAAGGCCGGAGCCGGCGTAGGCAAGCTCTTCAAATTCATCATACACCGAGTCGGAAGGGCTGTCGAGATAGCTGTTGATTTCCTCTGTGACCACCTCGCGCTCCCTGTCGATTTCATCTTTCGGGAAGCAGCTGCCCCCCACGAGGTCGGCAAGCAGCTCGATTGCCCTCTCCTCGAAGCCGGCGGGCGCGTTGGTGTAGACCATGGTCTCCTCTTTTGAGGTGTAGGCGTTGATCTCGCCCCCCACTTCCTCCATGCGGCTTGCTATCTGCCAGCTGCGCCGCCTGGCTGTGCCTTTGAATATTGTGTGCTCCACAAAATGAGCCAGGCCGTGATGGCTGCTGTCTTCATCGCGGCTGCCGGCGTTGACGGCCACGCCGATATAACTCACCAGGCCGCTCGTGTGGCGACACACCATGCGAAGGCTGTTGGGCAATGTGAAGATGCTGTATGCTTGATTCATCGCTTATCTATTTTCCCTATTTTTCGCGTGCAAAATTAATAAAATTTCCGTAATTTTGCGTTATATATCACCTTTTCCACAACACATTCACCAATAAATGAAAAAGATAATCCCCCTTTTCATTATTCTATGCTTCGCGCTCCTCTCCGCTGGCGCCTGTTCGGGTCAAAAGAAGCTTTCAGCAGTGTCGGCCGACATTCCGGCAGAGGCGGTGGCCGCCGTGAATCTCGCCATCGAGAAGGCGCCTCTCTATGCCGCAAAAAAGAATGCTCTCTTAGATTCGCTCAAGACGGTTATTTTCAATTCTCCGCGCGGCGACATTAGGCTGGAGTCAATCATTAAAGTGGCGTCTATCTACAGGCAGGTCAACACCGACTCGGCTATATTTTACGCCAAAATGGGTGTGAACGAGGCAGCCGCCGACTCTCCGGAGAACCTGCGCATCAGGAGCCGGCTCTCGCTTATAAACGCTCTGAGCACCGCCGGGCTTTTCACGCTGGCCACACAGAGGCTCGATTCTCTCAGACCTATGATGCACGACATCGGCGTGAAGATTGAATTCTGGAAAACTGCCCGTATGCTCAACTCCTACATGTTCGCCTTCGCCACCGAGGAGGGGGAGTTTGCCGACATTTTCAGAAGCCGGTATATAGAATGTGACGACAGCCTGCTGCGCCACCTGCCGCCTACCGACCCTTTCCGGCGTTTCATTAATGCGGAGCGCCTTGTGGCGGAGGGACGATGGGACAACGCCCGGAAGCATCTGCAGGAAATCGTAGACAATCATCCGCAGGAGAGCAACCTCTATGGCATGGCCTCATATCAGCTCGCGGAGGTATATAAGCACAAGGGTGACTTCAGAAATTTTGCAAAGTGTCTGGCGCTGTCGGCGGAGAGCGACATTAAAGGGTGTGTGAAGGAGGGTATCGCGCTTCCGGCACTCGCAAACTGGCTTTACGAGAAGGGGGACCTCTACAACGCTTTTAACTTTATTAACTTCGCTCTCGAAGAGGCCAACACTGGCAACATGAGAATGAGAACAGTGACTATCGCCGCGCTCATGCCTATTATCGACAGCGCCTATCGGAAGCAGATTGACGACTCGCGCAATAAGATGGCCGAATACCTTATCATTTCAGTGACGCTGCTGCTGATTGCGCTGGTGCTGTTTGTGGTGCTGCTGAGAAACATCCGCAACACGCGCCTGAAGGAGAGGAAACTTGCTGTGTCGTCGAAGAAGCTGGAGGCTTATGTAGGAAACTTCATGGGACTATGCGCAAACTATTCTTCAAGGCTCGACCAGCTGGCGAAACTTGTGATCAGAAAAATCAACGCAAAGCAGACCGACGACCTTTTGAAGCTGGTGAGTTCGGGAAGATTCACCGAAGAAGACAACGAGGAGTTCTACCAGCTTATCGACAAGGCCATCCTCGACATTTTCCCGAATTTTGTAGACAATATCAACACGCTCCTTGTTCCGGAAAAACGAATCATCCTGAAGCCTGACGAATCGCTCAATCCGGAATTGAGAATCTATGCCTTCGTCAGACTGGGTGTTGACCAGAGCGCAAAGATAGCGCAGATTCTGCATTATTCGGTCAACACTGTCTACACTTATCGCAACCGTATGCGCAACAGGGCTGTCAACCGCGACACTTTCGACAACGACATAATCAATCTTGAACACACAAAAAACTTTTTTCAAAACTCTCGTTCCTGAGTTGTTTTACTCTGTTTTTCGGGCAAAATTCATCGTTTTTTCACTATATGACAGTTCGTATATAGTCTATATTATATTTTCATAATATGCTATTTATCAATGAATATATTTCTATATTATCTATATTTAAACTCATTCAAGGCTCATATCGCTTGGAATATCAAAAACGCAATGCTAATTTTGCAACATCGGAATTCAAAACGGCACTGCGCCATTTGAGGTTTCGACAGGGATTAATTACAGGTTGATCAGGACTTCCAACAAGTCATAAGGTAATTAAAATTATTTTTAGAATAGGTGAAAATTTTTAAGGAAGATTGTTTTTAGGTTAGACTAATGTTAGTATGAGCATTGAAAGACATTAACGCTAAAGATACACATTAAATAAATTGTTTCAGTAGATGACAAAAATTGAATTTATGCTGTTAAACATCTAATCTTTAGGCGATTAAATTTGTAAAAGTCCTTGAAATTTAGTAATTTAAAGGAAAAGTTAGACCTCTTTTTCACATGAAAACTACTAATTCCAAGGACTCGGTCAAAGTTAACCAAATCCTCCCGATTATGCAAGACCATTTTGGACAAAACATGAATCTTGCACGAATAAAACTTATGGCGTTGCTGCTCCATGCACTCTGTGTGGTGCAGACTGTCAGCCTCCACAAACTGGCTGATGCGATGCCTACGGCTGTAGACAAGGATTCCAACCTCAGACGGCTCCAAAGATTCTTTGCCAAGTATGTACTTGACCTTGACATCATGGCCCGTATGATTTTCTCGCTGCTTCCTGTCAAGACCGGTCTTGTGCTGAGCATGGACCGGACCAACTGGAAGTTCGGGGAGTTCAATATAAACATCCTTATGTTGGGCATAACCTATAAAGGGATTGCCTTCCCTTTGATATTCAGCCTTCTTCCGAAACGTGGCAACTCCAACTGGGAAGAACGCAAGAAAATTATGGAACGTTTTATCCGTCTTTTCGGAGCAGACTGCATCGACTGCCTTGTGGCAGACCGCGAGTTCATCGGAAAGGAATGGACAGGATGGCTCAACAGCCGTCGCATACGGTATTACATCCGAATACGTCAGAACTTCTGGATTGTCAAGCCTTCCACCGGTGAGAGAATCCGAGCCTGGTGGCTGTTCAATGATTTGAAGGTCGGTCAGGAGAAATTCTTCCATACGCTCTTTCTTCACAAAGGTGAGTATGTCTATCTTGCCGGCAGCCGGATCAAAAACTCCGATGGTGTTCCGGAATTGCAGATTCTCATATGCTTCAATCGGCCCGAGGACGCGGTTTTGACATACAAAAAACGATGGGAGATAGAAACGGCCTTTAGAGCCATGAAATCTTCCGGCTTCAACATCGAGGATACCCATATGCGTGATATGGACCGCATCGCAAGACTTGTCGCGATGGTCTGCATGGCTCTTGTATGGGCGTATCTCGTTGGTGAACATAAAGATATAAATATTAAACCGATAAGGATTCTGAAACATGGAAGAAAGGCAAAGTCGCTTGTCAAATATGGATTGGAAGAGATTTCGACCATACTTATGCGTCCGAATTATACCCCAAAATTCGATGTTTTCAAATTTTTGTCATCTACTTAAATAAATTGTTTATGTTAGGTTGTAGAAAATAATTTTGATTCGCACAAAGCAGATCTCTTGTGAAAGAGGTCTGTTTCTTTTTTATTACAGCCGCGTCAAATTTGTCCATGCCGCTCCCGATGAGCCGCTCATGATGCCTTGACAGCCTCATCAAATCATCGCCGCTCTTAAAACATTTAAGGGAACACTCTAACACATTTAAGGATATATTTGTTATAACTATGACTCTGCGCCGCATTCTTCCACGGCACGCGGAGCAGCACTCTCATTGAAAGGTTATGAAAGACACGATTCCACATAATGACCACAACCCCGCCGACGAGGCCGCATCAGCTTCTCGCCCCGCGCAATGGACAATAAGGTTCAAAACCTGGAGAAAGAGGGTGATGTCGGATTTTGTGTTCATGATTGTGCTCGCAGTCATTGTGGGATTTCTGGCCGGCGTGGCCACGCATATATTCAGATGGCTTATAGGCTTTGTGTCCGGCTTCTTCCTTCCTCATATCAGGCAGGACTCGCCCAACTGGTGGCTGATACTCACACCCGTGTGCGGCTTTGTGATAACGGGGTTCTTCACCCGCAATATAATCCGCACCAACCTTATGCACGGGGCGGCGCAACTGATGGGAGACTTGCGCAAGAAAGCCTACCGGCTGAGACGCAACATCACATTCTCCCCGGTCATAGGCGGCTCTATCACACTCGGATTCGGCGGCTCGGCAGGTGCGGAGGGTCCAATCGCCTACACAGGGGCGGCTATCGGCAGCAATGTGGGGCAGCTGTTCGGGCTAAAGCCTGAAATGCTGAAGGTTCTTATCGGATGCGGGGCGGCTGCGGGCATATCGGGGATATTCATGTCGCCTATAGGCGGGATGCTATTCACGGTGGAACTGCTGAGAATGAGCCTCGGCACTATTTCTTTCATCGCCGTATTGCTCTCCTGCTTAGTGTCATACGGAGTGGTGTTCATGCTCCACGGATGCACGCTTCATAATCCTTACACCCCTATTGAGACGCTGTCGCCCTCGCTCTATTGCCCGGTGATTCTGTTAGGAGTGTTCTGCGGGTTCTATTCCCTATATTATTCTTCGGTGATAAACTGCATGGACAGCATATATAAGCGGATAAAGAACCCGCTTCTGCGCAACACCATAGGCGGCTTGGCAGTTGGAACCGCCCTGATGCTGTTCCCGTCGCTATATGGAGCGGGCTACGAAGTGATTGGCAATGTCATTCACGGCAATTATGACGCCATCTATAACGGCAGCCTGCTTAAATTGTTCGACCTCGGCAAATTGGGTCTGATAGCTGCTGCCATAGGGATTCTGCTCATAAAATGTTTCGCCACAGGCTCCACCAACAGCAGCGGCGGTGTGGCCGGTGATTTCGCCCCCACCCTTTTCTCGGGATGCATTGCCGGATTTTTATTCGCGACTATGAGCAACCAATATCTGGGCACTGAGTTCCCGGTAGGGATTTTCGCATTCCTGGGAATGGCCGGGCTTATGTCGGGCGCTATAGAAGCCCCTCTGATGACCGTCTTTATTGTGCGCGACCTCGGGCTCTCTTACGAATACATACTCCCCATCTGCCTCTGCTCGTTCACATCCTATCTCACCGTGAAGGGCATGTCGAGGCTTGCCGGATTCGACCAGAGGATGATTCTCCACCTCAAATGGTTCATCCACAAATACGAATTCCATAACGGCACAAAATAACGACTTCCGACAAACAAGCAAACAAACGACCAAAAAGGCAAACTAACAATGCAAGAAAAGGGCGGTCAACCCTAAGGTCGCCGCCCCTTTTCATAAAATAAGCAAAGGTGTTTTATTATTTTATGGAGTAAAATACTTTGTCAGTTGCGCGTCTGTCATTTAGCCAGGCGTGCGTTCTCGCGCTCGATATAAGCGTCGATGTCAAGGCCGTTGCCAAGGCGGAATTCAGGATATCCCGACTTGATTTGCTCATAGCAGCCCAGAGCCATGTCATATTTCTTCTGCTCGTCGTAGATGTTAGCCTCTTTAAGGAGCACTCTCGGCACAATCTGAGGATTGCTGTTGGCCTTGCGCACAGATTTCTGATAATAGTCTAACGCCTCGTCATATTTCTTGAGGTTCACATAGCAGTCGCCGATGAGAACAAGGACGTTGGCCTCGAGCACTTCATCTTTCGATGAGAATCTTTTGAGGTATTCGGCAGCCTCTTCATATTTACCTTCATTATACAGAGCCTCGCCGGCGCTGAGCGCGGCAAGCTTCCCTGCTGTGTCGCCCTTGTATTTGTCGGCCACCTCTTTATATTTCACCGCTGCAAGAGAGTCGTTGGCAAGGGCCTCGGTCTCAACCTTGTTGTATGCCTCGAACGAATCCTTCACATGAGGGTTACGGTATATGAAGATGTAACTCAAAGCGAAGCAAGCCACTACAAGAATAGCGCCTACGCCCCAAAATATGATTTTCTTATTGTTAGCGACCTTCTCGCCGGCTGATGTGAGGTGCGAGTTCATTTTGTCAATCGCGGTCTCATCCTGTTGCTGTTGGTTCTGGGATGCCATTTGTTTTGTTTAAATGCTACTGTCTATGATGGTAACTAAGTTGTTATTCTCGTTTGAAAGCCTCTGCGCCTGATTCTGGCCTCGACCAGGACCCTGCCGCGCCGGGCAGCCTGTCGCAAGCCGCGAATGCGGGCTTTGGGATTTCAAGTCGCGAAATTAAGCATTTTTTATGGCAATAACAATTTTTTCTCCGTTTTTTTATAATCTCCCCATATTTTATGTTAATTTCGCGGTGCATTTCCGTTATTCTACACGTCTAAAACCGCAAAAATGGCATCCAACCAGTCATTGTCGCTCGACCAGCGCCTGTCAATGAGGCTTTCGGCTCAGCAGCTTCGTTTCGTGAAGTTGCTGGAATACAACACGCCCGAACTTGAAGAAGCCGTGGAGCGTGAACTCGACGACAATCCGGCGCTCGAAGTGGCGGAGGAGAACGAGCCGGCTGATTTGGAGTTGCCCTCCTACCGCTATGGCTACAGCGGCGGGCAACGGGCGGCCGACGAGTCGGCAAACTATGACTTCTCGCCCCCCGACTTGGGCGAGAATCTTTACGACTCTCTGCTGCGACAGCTCGCCGAGAGGAATCTCTCGCCAAATGTGCTGGCCGCGGCTGAATATATCGTGGGGAGCCTCGACTCCAACGGTTATCTGCGTCGCTCACTCGGCAACCTCATCAACGACATGGCGTTCGGCCCGGGGATTGACGTGACTGAGACGGAGGCGAAAGAAGCCCTCGACACGGTGCAGGATCTTGAGCCGTATGGCGTGGGGGCCGCCGACCTCAGAGAGTGCCTTCGCCTGCAGCTCGTGCATCTTCCGCAGTCGCAGCGGCGCGACGATGCCATCGACATCATCGACAAACAGTTTGAAGCTTTCACGATGAAACACACCCACCGCATCATATCGGGGCTGAAGATTGACCGCGAAAGAGCGAAAGAGGCCGTTGACCTTATCCTGAGCCTCAATCCGAAGCCGGGTGCGGCTGTCAACACCGACAGGGATTCAGCTAATATTATAGTGCCTGACCTGGTTGTGTGGAATGAAGACGGCAACCTCTCGGTGGCTCTCAGCAACAGGATTCCGGAACTGGAGATAGACCGCTCGTTCTCGGAGGCGGTGGCTGAAATGGAGGGACAGGCCAAACGGAGGCAGAAGAAGGGGACGGAGTTCATTACATCACGATATAATGACGCCCGCGACTTTATCAGAATCCTGAAGCAAAGGCAGGAGACCCTGATGTCGGTGATGACCGCGATTGTGAAAATACAACACGATTATTTCATGACGCAAGACGTTTACCGACTCAAGCCGATGATGATTAAAGACATCTCGGCAATCACGGGGCTTGACCTGTCGGTGATCTCAAGGGCCACCAACAATAAATATGTGGCCACGCCGTGGGGCGTCTTCCCCCTGAGATTCTTTTTCAGCGACTCTATAGGAGAAGAGGGCGACGAGCCTTCCGACGCGCTCACCAACCGCAAGATCGAGGCGGAAATAGCCGCCCTCGTGGAGAAGGAAGACAAGAGGCACCCTCTGAGCGATGAGAAAATCAGGCTGGAGATGGAGGCCCGGGGCTATGACGTGTCGAGAAGAACGGTGGCAAAGTATCGCGACCGGCAAGGTATTCCCGTGGCACGACTCCGCAAGGAAATGTGACACACCTCACTGAAAAAATATTATTCTCTTTCGTAAGGATGCAGATTTTTTATTACTTTTGCACTTCAAACTCACTCGGGACTTAGCAGACGTATCACTCCCACGACTTTGCCCTGACCCGGAAAACATTCAAGAATATAATGAAACGACTCATCTACATCTTAACGCTGTTTTTCCTTTTAGGCACGCCGTTCACTGCTTCCGCTGTCACCGACAAGGAGATGGAACAGGCAAGGACTATCGCCACAAAAGCCTACCTGCGCTATGCCAACGACGGATCTGGCTATCTCGACAAGCTGAACCCGAAAACAATGGCGGAGCTCGAAAAAAATCTTAAACCTAAGGAGAAGGAGAACCTGAAAGCGTTCAAGGCTATCCCTGTGCCTTCTGACTATGCCTCATGGAACAAGCAGAAGCTTGTGGAATACTGGGGCGTGACCGCATTCTCTTCCAAGGGGCTTGTGGAGAAGGGGCGACTCGGAAGGAATCGTGCCAAGAAGCACATCAACGCCATGAGCGTGACCCCTCCTCAAAAGGAGTCGGCAAAGAACGATAAGAAACCGGCAGCCGACAAGGGGGACGTAAAGAAAAATGACAAGATTAAGGATGGAGCGGCAGAAAAGAGCGCACAAGAGGCTTCTGCCTCAGCCGGCACTCCCGCAGCTGAGCCGGCGCCGGCCGACAGCACCGAATCGGCGTTGACTTCTGCTCAGGCAATCGACAATCTTAACGCCCTCGACTCGGAGCCGCAGATTAAAAAGGCCAACAACCACACATGGGTATATATATTAATATTGTGTGTGCTTGTAGCCGTTGTTGTCGCTCTCGTAGTGTTCGCATCCAATGTGATGAAGAAAAATGAAGAGGCGGTCACAGACGCGACCCGCAGGGTTGCACAGCACCCTGAATCGCCGGCAGAATCTGCCGACACAAATGCGCTGAGAGAGAAATTTGCAGCAACTCTCACTTCTAAAAACGATGAGATTCGCTCGCTGTCGAAAAAATTAGAGGACGTAAACGCCCAGAATTTTTCTCTGAAGTCAAAACTCGAGGCTGTGACCGCCGAATCGGCGTCATTGCGCTGCCGCGTCAATGAATATCTGAGAAAAATAGCGGAGATGGAGGCAAAGATGTCTGCCGCCGAACAGGCGCACGCAGCAGCGGCGGCGGCTGTTGCTCAGGCTCAGGCCACGGCGCCGGCACCGGCACCGGAGATTGCAGAAGTTCCGCAACCCGCGCCCACGCAACCCGCACAGGTAACACAGGCTGTGGCACATCCTCAGCAGAAGGCGGCTTCAACTCTGCGCACAATATTCCTCGGGAGGGCTAATGCCAAGGGAATATTCGTGAGGGCTGATCGCACGCTCAACCTTGGCAACTCTATATTCAGGCTCGACACATCCGACGGCTATGCAGGGTCGTTCAGAGTGGCGGCTGACCCCACTGTGTGGGAAATGGCCATGCTCACTCCTCGCGAATCGCTTGCAGGGGCGTGCGTGGTAGCTGACCTCGACATAACCGACGGGATGCACAAGATTGTGAATGACTCGGCCGGCACCGCCATTTTTGAGGGCGGATGCTGGAAAGTGATACGCAAAGCCAAGATTCATTTTGAATAATCCTGCTGCATTACACAAAAATTAACGCGGCGGGTATTGCGAGTTACAAAATTAATTCTTAACTTTGCAACCGAAATCGAAGTCCGGGATGCCGGATTAGTTTCGAGGCCCTGATGGCGGAATTGGTAGACGCGTTGGTCTCAAACACCAATGGAGCGATCCGTGCCGGTTCGAGCCCGGCTTAGGGCACTTTCTCAAGGAGCAGATTCTTCTGCTCCTTTTCTTTTACCCCCACCCCTGCTTACAACCCACAATCTTTACTTGCACGACTATATTATATATTATATCTCATTCAAATTTGCCGTGTGCAAATCTTGTTTAATCTTTTTACAACTCTTTGGGAGGGCGATTTGTTCGGGGTAATTATGCCGAATTTATGTTAAAATCAAGGTAATTTAACTTAATTTTGTTAAATTATCGACTGTAATAGGGATATTTGATAAAAAAATATTCATAAAAGATTTGCAATTAAAAAAATAGTATTAACTTTGCACCGTTTTTGATAGCAAAAAAATTGTTTTATTATTTTAAATTTTAAAGAGATGAAAAAAGTAATTCTTTCACTTGCTGTTCTTTTCAGCGTTGCCATGTTTAGCTGTGGCGGTAACAAGACTGCAGAAGCTGCTGACTCCGCAGTTGTAGTTGAAGAAACTGTTGTAGAGGAAGTTGTTGTTGATAGCGCAGCTCAGGTTGCTGATTCTGCTGCTGTTGTTGTTGACAGCGCTGCTCCCGCAGAGGCTCCTGCAGCGGCTAACTAAGAAATTAGCAAGGAATAAGACAAAAAGCAAAATTTGGCCGGTGCTCTCGTAAGAGCATCGGCCAAACCTTTTATAGGCAACCCACCTTTTTTAATAACACTTCTTTTCATAACCTTTCTTAATAAACTAAATCAGGAATGAAATCTTTAGAACAACTGGCTCACTGGGCCGACGAAGTTAACTACGCAGTGACAATCTGCGATGCCGATTGCAAAATCTTGTATATGAACCAACGTTCTCGCGACACTTTTGCCAAACACGGCGACATAATCGGCAGAAACCTCCTCGAATGCCACTCCCCCGCTTCGCAAGAAAAAATTCGCCACATGCTCGCAACCGGCGAATCGAACGTATATTCAATCTCGAAGAACGGACAGAAGAAACTTATTTTCCAGTCACCTTGGAAAATCGACGGCAAAATAGCAGGACTCGTGGAAACTTCAATGGTGCTCCCTGAAGGAATGCCCCACTACAACCGCGACTAACAACGCCACCATTCGCATTTATCATTCATTTTACAAACCATTTAACCGCAAGTTTTTGCATTGGTTTTTGGCCTTTAGTAATTTTCGTTATAACTTTGCAGCCGGATGGGCCTGTAGCCCTCCCTCACACTCATGAATAAGAATCAGAAGATTATTCTCTATGGCGGAGGCGCCGCCCTCTTATGCCTTGTGGCATTATCTATCGTGCTCATAATCATCAATTCTAACAGAACCGATGAAGTGAACCAGGCTCGCGCAGAAACCGAAAACCTGCGACTGGCCAACGACAGGCTTCTGCTCACCAACGAGTTTAACCAACTTAATGCAGACTTCTCTCAGTATGAAGACCAGCAAGTCTATCTCAAAAACGACTCGCTGGTGCAAAAATATAATGAAGCCCGCCTTAAAGTGGAAGGGCTCCTATCCGAACTAAATCAGGAGAAGCAGAACAATGCCGCCAACAGAAAGAGGATCAAGCAGCTTGAAAACGAAATTGCTACCCTTAAAGGCATCGTGAAGCACTATCTCGAAGAAATCAAACGACTCGGAGAAGAAAACGAAGGTCTTCGACAGGAGATTCAGCAGGTGCATCAGCGCAACCAGCAGCTCGCAACCCAGGTCACTCAGGCCACTTCAAAGAATGAAGAGCTGACCCAGACGGTGAAGCTGGCCAAGAAGCTAAACATCACGGGAGTGTCGCTACATGCCTACAACAAGAAGGGAAAGAATGAGAAAAACATCACAAAAGCGCGCCAGCTTGGCGTGAGCTTCATCGTGAGCCCCAACAACACCGCATCCCCGGGCATGAAAGACTTCTACATCAGAATTCTCTCACCGGAGGGGAACCTTCTCAGCGGCGGGGGATCTTTCCAGATTGACGGGCAGACCGTGGCCGCCACCGCCCACCGACAGATGGAGTATGCCAACGAGGAACTCAGCGTAAGCGTATATTGGGACGTGAACACAACCCTCACTCCCGGCGACTACACCGTGGAAGTATTTGCCGACGGCTACCGCCTTGCATCACGCCACTTCACAATGAAAAAGTAATTCGAAGTATTTCTTGACATTATTTTTATGATTATTCCAAATCACTTACGATTTTGCCGCCCGGCATGGGCTCTTCTCGCGGCATTAATTATAAATCTCTCTTCATGTGACGACGATAATCTCGGAGGATGGAATGAAGGAGAGTCTGACATCTTTGAAGGAAAAATAAAAGAACTCGTGCTTTTTGCGGAGACCGAAGGATTTGAGGGAGATTCTTTCTCCCTCAAAATTCTTGCACCCGATAAATCAATAATAACACGTACAGGAAGACATCACAGAACTGAAGGGATGTCACATCTGTCTCTCACGACAGGACTTAAAGAAGGAATCTACCGCCTCTTATACCTTGAATGCCCTATTGCCGGACAACAAGATGAAGCCAATGCAGAAAGCAAGGCTCCGCAGACGCGACAGTTCGGATTAGGATGCCTTGTATCAGTCGACACAAAAGGCGCCGAGGTCTGTAGCAGATATAGCCCCGATGCAGGGTTTTCCGGATCGGGCACAAAAAGCGACCCCTATATTGTGAGCAGTTACGATCATTTGATAAAACTCGCCCACAAAGTAAACAGCGACCTTTCAAACAGTATCTTCAACGAGTCGACATGTATTACGCAGGTTGTAGACATTGACATGGACGATGCCTGCTTCCTCGTAGACCACAGATATGGGTGGGAGCCCATCGGCAACGACATAAACCTTCCTTTCAGGGGAAGATATTCAGGAGGAGGCAACAAGCTCACTAATGTATGGTCTCTGCGCGACAAATCTCCGGCAATCGGATTATTCGGCTACATTCACGGGGCCGCGATCGACAGCCTGACCATAGAGAACAGCGAGTTTGCCGGAAATTTTGCAGTAGGGTCTGTTGCCGGAGCCGCCGTGACCGCAGGGGCAAGACGAGACTCGAATTCCATCACAAACTGCAGGACAGTCGGAAGCAAGGTTTATGGGAGCGACGGAAGTCTGGCAATCGGCGGAATACTTGGCATCGCCGATATGCATTCCCGCCTTATGATGTACAACTGCACAAATGAGTCAACACAAGTGAGCGGCGATTATAATGTCGGCGGAATTCTGGGCGCGGCATCGGCCTACACTCTATCCTCAATAAACAATTGCACCAACTCCGGAAGAATATCAAGCGGATTTTCCGGAGCCGGAGGAATCGTGGGCACCACCGACACTCTTTATGTCACGGCATGTTCAAACCATGCGAATATATCGGGAGGTGAACGTTTCTCAGCGTCAGACAACGCAAATGCAGCAGTCGGCACAGGTGGGATTGCCGGCGGCTCCGGAATGATTTTCGCTACCGGATGCACCAATACCGCCGAAATAAAAGGAGTGGAAGGCGTCGGGGGCATACTCGGAAGCACGCGAGTGTCGGGCAACGGCTCCTCCCCTTTCGTCTTCAATAATGCGGCTTTCAGATATTGTTCCAACTCCGGCGACATAAGTGGCACAAAAGCGGTGGGGGGAATATGCGGGGAAAGCCAGTTCGGATGTTTCGGGGTAATCAACAAGGGAAGTATCTCAGGAGATTCATATATCGGCGGGATAGCCGGCAATACCTCTGTGGCCGTGGCCCATAACGCCATAAACACCGGAGATGTCTCCGGCAAGGATTATGTGGCCGGGATTGTAGCAAAATCATCTTTCGGGTCTTTTGCACTCGACGACAACTTCGGAGAAGTAAAAGGTTCAGGCACCCACACGGCTGGGGTGGTCGGCCTTGGCGGCAACAACACAATAATACATTACTGTGGCAACCACGGAAAAGTTATAAACAAGACAGGGAAACATATAGGAGGCATCGTAGGAGAAGTCGGCGACCCGAGAAAATGGACAGGGTGGAACATAGCGGAATGTATCATAGGAGCTGCCGAAATAGTGATGTCTATAGCCGGGCCCTGCATATCGCTGGCTGAACACGCCTTGGAGGAATCAGCCCATGCTGTGTCGCTGATTCTGAAATATAGCGAATTCGGATTTGACATGCTTCTTCATGCCACCGATGCAGTCATTATCTCAAACGGATTCTTGGAAATGGCTGAAGGTGAAGAAGCTGAAAACATATCCTTCGCTATCAAGACACTGACCCTCGACTGCGCTTCAGGCATAAACGAAGAAATGGCCCTCATAAGAAATTCATCCGACAGTTACAGCGTGTCAGGAGTTTCGCCCACTCCTCTTTTCACCGCCCGCGCAGCGTTTGAAAACGACCACATAGACTGGTACTCCCGGGAAGGGAACGATGACATATTCAACAATCACATCAATGAAGCCCGCGAAGAGAGAATGGAGGCTGCCGAGAAAGTACATAAAGGCTCTGAAATTCTTCACCAATGCATCGGTGCGGTATGCCTTGTGGCCGGCACAGTGGCTGCCATCGGAGCCTCAGTTGCCACAGGAGGAGTGGCCACAGCCTTCATTGCTACAGGAGTGATCACAGGAATTGTAGGAGGAGTCAACGCTATCGAAAAAAGCTGCATGGAATTTGAAAGCAATGCGGTAGTAATCTCCCAGTGCGTCAACAGCGGCGACATCGAGGGGAACGATAATTCCGGATTCCTTGTCGGCTCGCTTCAAGACAATTCAATTGTGCGAGACTGCCTTAACGTAGGAAACGGCACCGGGAAGGAACATGCCTTCGTGGGACATTATGGAAGATGGGCCGGCGTTGAGACCACAATCAACGCCGGCACCGGATGGTGCGACAGCAGCCCTGGAGAAAGTTTCAAAGCAAGCGCAGTGTCAAGAAAAGACGGAGCCGGCTCAGGCAATGAGCCATATGAGATTCCTATGAGCGGACTGATGCTGATTGACAGAAAAGCCCTCAATAACCCGGAGATAATAATGAATCTTGACGCCGACTGGGATTTCTCTTCCGAGTCAAGTTCCAGATGGACGGTGACAGAGGCTTCCGGGGCAGAAATATTCTATCCTGTGCCGGCCTTTTCCGAAATGCGCCCTCACGTGGATTCCGCAAAACAATCAAAGTTTGCTCTATAATCAGGAAAGAGTCTTGTTAATTTTGTTTAACTTCCTTATCTCATGAAAAAAACTGTTTCATTCATATTGAAGGCATTGCTGATTGCCTTGTCGGCATGCTCCGACGATTTCACACAGACCCCGACATCTCCTGAAATCGAGGAGTCTGACGGTTTCCGTATAAGTTCTTTCAACATAAAAAAAATTCTCTTCCTGCAAGACAACTATGAGAGCGTGCGTTTTGCCAATCTCAAGACCGGGTTCGACCGGCTTAGTTCATTTCCCGTGAATATTGTCAGTAAAGGGGAGACACTAAGATGTGAAATGCGACTTGCAGAAAATGTGAACATCCCTGATGGCATATATCTGCTCACATTCTCAGGAAATGACGGCACCCCTGTCCCGGGGAAGGCACGACTGAAAATAGAAGGGGAAAAAGTGATTGAGGCTGATGAAGCCCACTCTTCTTTCTCACTTAGAAAAGGGTCCGGCACGCAAGAAGACCCTTTCCTGATTGAAAGTGAACGAGATTTTATGATATTTCTTGACGATTTGAGAATCAATGAACTGACCAACGGGCGAGACGTATGGTTCAGGCAGACAGCCGACATAAGGCTCATGGATCAAAGCTCATTGAAACCGGGACGCGGCTATTGGGGATATTCCTTTGCCGGACACTACGACGGCGGCGGTCATGCACTTACCGACATGTTCTACCGAGGGGCGGACGACCCATCTTCTGATTCTCAGATTGGACTGTTCCCTTGCCTTCTTGACGGGGCAGACATAAGACATCTGACAATTTCAGGCGTAAACATATCGGATGTACATTCCGACACAGGAACCCTGGCGGGCAAAAGCATAGGACATTTAAACATAGCCGACATCCTTGTTCAGGGAAACATAGCATGCAATGGCAATTCAATAGGAGGACTTATCGGGCGACACGAAAAGGGAGACCTACTAATCGATGGAGTCAGGATGGCAATGACTGTTGAAGGAAATGACAACGTCGGAGGTGTGGTAGGATGCTTTGACTCCGGAAGACTGACCTTGAAAAACATATCCACTCCGGAGCCTCATTTCTCCGTGACAGGAAACAACGGAGTGGCAGGCGGGGTCGGAACAATCAAAGACGGCGACATTCATATTTCCGAAATAAATTTTTCTCATGTAGTCAGCAAGCAAGACCGTGACATCCGCATAATCCGGACTACCGGAGGAGAAGGCACGGGCGTGGCTGCGGGAAAAATAGTAAACCTGTCATCCCCGGCCAGAATCGAATCAGTTTCCGTCGCATGTCCTGTGGGAGGAATCGGAGAGACAGGCTCTAAAATAGGAGGCATAATAGGGATGATCGACTGTCAACAATCTCTTACTCTCTCAAAATGCAAAGTCACGTCTGTGGTTGCCGGTCGCCATGAGGTGGGAGGTCTTGTAGGGCATCTAAGGTTATGCGGGGGAGCAAAACTGACAATAGAAGGAACCGCGTCAGACAACTATGCAATCCCCGATGACAGCGCTGCAGAAATAATGGCGCATTCTTCAGCCGGAGGGGCATTCGGATATTTTGAGGCTTCCGGCACTGTCGCTCAAAACGAGTCGGTCAGGGTGGCGCTGAACGTAACAACCTCGGAAGAACAGGCCGGAGGAGCAATTGGCAAAATCAACAACTGCACACTGAATCTGTCCATGTTCAAAATGACGTCGGAAACCATGCAGGTCTCAGGCAAAACACGCGTGGGCGGATTGGTCGGAGTCGCCTATAACGCCACTCTCACGGGAGATGCTAAATTCGATTTTCCGTTCAGCAACGGCAAAGCCGCTATTCCTTCTCCCGACAGTTTCTCTCCATTGTTCAAAGGGATTGTGAAAGGGTACTCCAATATCGGAGGAATAGTCGGACACGGCGAAAACATTTCTATGAAAGCACTCAGTTCCGGAGGCACGGTGACAAGCACAGGAGGCGACAATATAGGAGGAATCATAGGCTATGTCAAAACAAAGGGAGATTCAAATGTTTTTGAAGACCTGACATCAAAAAGCATGGTCACTGCGTCTTCCAATGAAAATGTTGCCGGCATTTTCGGTTGCTTTGTATGCGATGAATACTCATATGTAACCGATTGCATAAACTTCGGAAACATCTCTGCTTCTGACAATGCCGGAGGCATAGCCGGACTATACGACAGATCATGGACCACCGTCGGCAACAGCATAAGAGCCGCCAACCTAAGATGGTGTGTAAATACGGGAGAGGTGACTGCAAACAATCGTGTTGGCGGGATAATCGGATATGCCAAAGACATGGTCATAAGCAATTATGCCCACAAGACATCTATATATATATCCCAATGTGGCAATACCGGAAAAGTATACGGTGTAAAGAAAACTGAATCTGAATCCGGAGTTGGAGGCATCATCGGATACGGCGAAGAACAGATAAAACTTGAGCACAACGCCAATTCAGGATACATCCGTTCATCCGGCGCTCACAAGGCTGTTGGCGGAATAGCCGGGTCAATAGGGCAAGACGCATTCAAAAACTACAAGACATCATGCCTTAACATTGAAATCTACCAGTGCGCCAACTCTGGCACTATAGATGCTACCGACAGAGAGCCGAGAGTCGGAGGCATACTCGGATTCATGGAAGAGGGGCCTGATTCTTATCTGAAGGACTGTGTCAACAGAGGAAAAATCCTTAACAAACACAACAGCGACAACGGAGGGATTGTGGGATATGTGGACCACCTTACAAATATATATAATTGTGTGAACCTCGGCAACGTAGAAAACGGCAACGGCACAATCGGCACTCACAAGACAGGCAGCCAGTTCAGTCATGACGGCCTTTATTATATTGAAGACACCGGCAAAGGGTGGCCAAGCGCCACAAAAGTCAGCGAATCGAAGAAAGGAGATAAAAACTCTTACTCGAAACTTGATTTCTCGGGCATATGGGACATATCGGCCGACGGGCCTTTTCTGAAAGACTGCCCTTTCCAGTTTCAATAAAATAAACGGAAACAGCGGCAATAAAAGGATTCCGACATAGAATGATTCTATGTCGGAATCCTTTTATTGCCTGTCGGCAGTTTATACGAATTATCTTACCACTATCTTCAAGGTCTCCCCGGCGGCACGAAGCACATACACACCGGGGGATACTGCAAGGCGTTCTCCCTCTTCAAGACTTCCGGCCATACGGCCATCCGCTCCATACACAACCACTCTTGAAGGCGAGGAATCTACCATTATCTCTCCGGCGACAGAGTACGCCCTGAGTAAGCCGGAAAAGATTCCGTCTGAAACGCTCTCTACAGAAGACACATCCATACTGCCTATCACGACATAGCAGTTTGCCGGCACTGTGACTGTCTTTGACGACGCACTGAACGACGGTTCGCTGCCATACGACTTAGACAGAATATGATAAAAACTGTTGTCGCTTTTATCGAAATTTACCATCACTGTCAGCTGATTGTCTACATTGGGATTAACCACAGTGTAAAGCTCGGTTGAGCCATTCTTGGAAACCAGTGTCCGGCCATTGGCCCAGCTGGATGTGCCGCAGTTGATTTCAAATGTGGCATCTTCTGCAAAAAGCTCGCGATTGAGATTGCGGATTCCGATAAGCTCGCAATAACTGTCGTAAAGGCCCTTGCAGGGAGCCTCTTCAAACTGCGCCCAGTTCACAATCTTCGGGTCGGTGTTGTTGCCGCCGTCAGAATTTTTGGTGTTCTGTGAGTTACCTATCTCCGAGAACTGCCATATCATGTGCGCGCCGGGGGCAAGAATCATCTGGGCGGCGGCAGAGCCGAGACGCGCCATCGAAGGCTCAAGCTTACCCTTGATTTCCGCCTCTCCCCACTGGTTCTGCTTATAGGCGAGGCGCTGCTCGTCGTGGCTCTCAAGATACGACACTGTAGAGCCCCACAGTCTGCCGCCATCCTTGGGGGCATAGAACCTGTTCATGTCAGACTCTGACGAATAACCCATAGCAAACTGGCATCCGGCGTTGTTGATGTTGGCCCAGTTGAGCTGGCCTGTGGCGGCCATCTCGTTCTCCTCCTTGGAGCCTGCAAGGTTCTCGTTTATGAAATAAGCGTTGGGGTTAATCTCCTCAACCACCTTCTGCAGCTCCCTCATGCGTGCCACACGCGATGCGTTGTATGAATTGGTGGCATTGTCGCCGCTGTTGGCATAAGAATCATTGTCGCCAAGACCCTTCACAAGGTCGAAACGGAAACCGTCGAACTTATATTCTGTCATCCAGTAGCGCAACACGTCGGCCCACTGCTCCTGAACCATCGGGTAGCCCTGGTTCCAGTCGTTGAGCACACTGTAGGCATGAGGCGCGTCAAGGTTATAGAACGGATTCTCGCCGGGCTGATACATCTGATACCACGGGTGAAGCCCGTCGCTCTGGTTAAACACCATGTCGAGAATAACGGCCATGCCGTTCTGATGGCATATGTCGATAAACTCCTTGTAGTCATCGGGGGTGCCGTAAGCCTTGTCAGGAGCGAAATAGAAGTTGGGGTTGTAGCCCCACGATATGTTGCCGTTAAACTCCATGATGGGGAGCAGCTCTATGGCATTCACGCCCAACTTTTTCAGATAAGGGATTTTCTCGATGGCGCCGCGCACTGTGCCGTCGCCAAGCGCCTTCCCTTCTGTGCCTGTAAAGTCGCGGAACAGAAGCTCATATATGATAAGGTCGGAAGAGTCAACACCTTTGAAGTTCTCCACTTTCCAGTCATAATCGTTTATGCTTCCCTGATAAATGGCGAGAGGCACATTCTGAATCTTGTCGTCAGGATATTGAGGAAGGCCGGGGAAAACGTCGGTGGCAAGATATTTGTCATTCCACGGGTCGAGCACAAGGCGCGCATAAGGGTCGCCCACCTTTTTGCTGCCGTCCACAAGGAAATAATAGCCATACATGCGGTCATTGTCAAGACCCTTCACAGTCACCCAGAAATAGCGCATTCCGTCTACGTCCGTATAGTTCATCACATGCTCGTTGCTTACCTGATAGCCGTTCCATTCCCCCACGAGAATCACGCTGCTCTTGCCCGGGGCGCCGAGACAGAATGTCACACTGCCGTCGCTGTTTTTCACAGGCCCCATCTTGGGAGTGCCGCCGGGATAACCGGCCTGCTGCGAGTCAGAGGCATAGCAATACATCTCCACACTCTCGGCCTTATCGTCGCCGGCTTTGGCTACGGCTTTCACCTCATAGTTGCCGGGGCCGGAGAAAGTGTATTCCTGCACAAGCGTCTTTGCTGACAGTGCCTCCCCGATCACCTCGCCGTTGATGCTGAGCGTGATGTCTGATTCTTTTGTGGCGCCCACCTTGAACGTCACTTTTGCCGTCGACGGGGTTACCAGCGTGCCCGGAAGATTGCTTTCAAGAGCCACCTGAAGGCCGGCGTCTACCACATCTACAAAGATGTCGGTGTTCCCCTCGCCCTTGCCCTCTTTTTTGCAATCGGCGCTGCGGAACACGAACGCAAGCTTCGTGACATTCACCGCAGGGTCGGTTATGCCGTAATATTCGCGTATGTCGCCGATATACAGTTTCCACAGATTCGTGCTGACATACTGCAGTTCATACTTCGGGCTGTTATCACCCCACGAAGGAGCGTTCACCCATTGGCCGCCATTGCTCAGGCCCACACCGGTGTGGGCATACACCTTTGTTTCCGGCCCTACACCTTGCAGACCCTTGTTCCCCTGGTCTGCATGAAAGAAAATTGTAACATCCTGAGAATCCTCCTGCAGCGGCGAAGGCTCCGTTGAGACCTGGGCATGCACGCCCAGAACTGACGCCACCACCATCAGCAGCGCCATAACGTAAGTTTTAACCATGATAATTATTTAGTTAAGTAAAAAAGAAGTGTATTCTATACGGTATTATTCTTCCTCGTCAGGGACATAAGTCTCCTCCCTCATATGGGTGTATTCTTCCCAATCGGCATCCTCTTCAGCATCAATCACAATAGGAATCGTAGGAAGACTCTCCAACGCATTGTTAAACACGATGGAGAATATCTTCAGATTCTTTGTGTAGAACACCCAGTCCCTCTTTCCGTCGCCGGTGTATATTCCGGTCATCACTGCCACCCTGTCTTTCTTAAACGCCTCAATAAGGGCGTCGGTAGCCTCCTCCATAAGCGTTGCGTCGTCATCCTCAGGCATCCCGTCAGGAAGAGAGTTATATTCCCAGCACACGTCTATGCGATAGACATACTTTCCGCTGTCCTTGTAATCCTCAATCCTGTCTCTTCCGGTAACGATTATGGTCCTCCCCGATTCACCCACAGCCGGATATGACCACCATTTGTCTGTGTATTTCATAACCTTTAATCAATGAATGGTTACAAGTGTGGCCCCGAAGCCATATTCTCTGAACGAAGCATCCTGAAGTTCAGCCTTGGGATACTCCTTTTTCAGAAGTTCAAGCACCGATTTGCGAAGCACTCCCTCGCCCTTGCCGTGGATAAACACTATCTTCTGCCCCAATCTTGAGGAGTTTTCTTTCATACGCCTTCTCACTTCCGCGAGCTGCATTTCGAGCATGTCTTTCGGCTCCATGCCCACAAGCGAATCGGTGAGCTCCCCTATGTGCAGATCCACCTCGATCAGAGGCAGCACCTTGTGAGGATTCTCGGAAGGGTCGCCCTTCTGTTTTTTCTTGCCGGAGTCTACCTTATATTTCTTCGACAGCTCTTTTGCTGCATCCTTCTCAATTTTGCCGCCGGCAAGAGCCTCGGTCAGTTCCGACGCGTTCACCTCAAGCGGACGTGAGGCGACACCGTCTGCCACCAAAGGCACCTCAAGCACGGCATTGTCGAAATAAAGGCCGGCACGGAAACAATGGAACTTATGGAACTTTGTCAGGTCGAGCTTACGCGAAACGCTCACGGGTGCCTGGAGTGTAAACAGTTTGTCCTTCTTGAACGCCACGCACTGGAATGCCACCTTCTCATATCCCGAGAGGGTTTCATGTGTGAGCGAAGCGAGGTCTATAAGCTCGTTGGGAGCCACTGTGCCGGAGAAAACCATAGTCCAGCCGCGCTCCTCGGCGCCTCTGCGCAGAAATGAGAACGACAGGAAATAGTTGGAGTCATTCACAAGCACTGCGGCAAACCGCGACTTGTCAAGATGCTTCACATCGCTCGGCTCAAATGCCAGCACAATGTTGAGTTTCTCTCCATGCGAAGTTTCCTCCACCGGCAATTCCCCCGCAGCCGACGGAGACTCCGCCACATTCTTAGCCGGCTCCACGCTCTTCGGGGCCTCAGGCTCTTTCCTGCCGGCGTCAAACGCCTTCTGGTCGAACATCATCCTTGCGCCCTTGGTTTCCGGCTCGTGCCCGGCCGGGAGCACCACGACAACCTCCTTCAGAAGTATCGGGGTTTCAAACCCGTCGTCGTCAACATAGGCGATCTGACCCTCTATTCTTGTTATCTTGCCGCCCCCCACGCTGTTAAGGAAGCGCACAGTATCTCCTGTTTTTGCCATTCTCTATTATTTCCTTCAGTCCTTGTTTTCCTGTTTATCAAAGTTTCCCTGCCTGTCGAGCCCCCTGTCTTTCAGGTCACGCTCAAACTCATCGTCAACCTTCTTCTCTCTCGCCTCATAAGCATCCACAATTCTCTGCACGAGCGGATGGCGCACGATATCCTTTTTCCCATATTCTATGATACCGATCCCCTCCACTCCGCGCAGGATGCGCAAAGACTGCAGCAATCCGCTCTGAACGCTCCTCGGGAGGTCGATCTGGGTGGCGTCGCCGGTGATAATCATGCGGCTGTTTACGCCAAGGCGCGTCAGAAACATCTTCATCTGATGTTTCGTGGTGTTCTGCGCCTCGTCAAGGATAATCACTGCGTCGTTGAGCGTGCGCCCGCGCATAAAGGCAAGCGGGGCAATCTGAATTGTGTCGCTCTCCATATACTCCTTCAGTTTCAACTGTGGGATCATATCCTCAAGAGCGTCATACAGAGGGCGCAGATACGGGTCGATCTTGTCTTTCATGTCGCCCGGAAGGAAACCTAATTTCTCGCCGGCCTCCACGGCTGGGCGCGAAAGAATTATCCTTTTGCACTGCTTGCTTTTCAACGCGGCCACAGCAAGGGCTATGGCGATATATGTCTTGCCCGTGCCGGCAGGGCCGAGCGCGAATGTCAGGTCGTTCTGCGCAAAACTCCTCACCATTTTCGACTGGTTGGCATTGCGCGGGGCTATCGGCCTGCCCGACTGCCCGAATATTATCACCCCTTCCGCATTCACCTGCTTCGGGGGCTCACCTTTCACGATGTCGATTATCACATCTTCCGAAAGCTTGTTGTAGGTGGAGGCATAGTTCTCTATCTCCTTCACCTTGCGTTCAAACTCGGCAGTCTCCCCCTCCTCTCCTATCACCTTTATCACATTGCCGCGCGCGGCCATACGCAACTTCGGAAAGAGATTGCGTATCAGGTTTATATTATTATTGTTTACCCCGTAGAAAGTCTGGGGGTCAACTTTGTCGATAATTACTATTCTTTCGTTCACTTCAAATCAATTAGCAAATAGCAACCCTTGGCTCCAATCCTATGTCATAAGATCATCGGCACACAATTATCCCACACTCCCTTCAAGAGTGATTTGCAAAAGTTTCTGGGCTTCCACGGCAAACTCCATCGGCAGCTTGTTCATAACCTCTTTTGCATATCCGTTAACAATCAAAGCCACGGCCTCTTCCGTAGGGATTCCTCTCTGCCGGCAATAGAACAGCTGCGCCTCATTGATTTTTGACGTCGTGGCCTCGTGCTCAACTGTGGATGAAGAATTCTGCACATCGATATAGGGGAAAGTGTGCGCCCCACACTTGTTGCCCATCAGCAGCGAGTCACACTGCGTGTAGTTACGGCAGTTTTCAGCATTCTTCACAACTTTCACAAGACCTCGGTAAGAGTTCTGGCTCTTTCCGGCCGAAATACCCTTGCTCACAATAGTGCTTCGGGAGTTTTTTCCGATATGAATCATCTTTGTGCCGGTGTCGGCCTGCTGGCAGTTGTTGGTGACTGCCACCGAATAAAACTCGCCTACGCTTTCGTCGCCCTTTAGCACACACGACGGATACTTCCACGTGATAGCTGAGCCGGTCTCCACCTGAGTCCATGAAATCTTAGAGCGATGCCCTCTGCAAAGCCCCCTTTTGGTGACGAAGTTATAAATGCCTCCCTTGCCGTCTTTATCGCCGGCATACCAGTTCTGGACTGTGCTGTATTTCACCTCGCTTCTCTCCTCGCAGATGATCTCTACAATGGCGGCATGAAGCTGGTTCTCATCGCGCATCGGGGCTGTGCATCCCTCAAGATAGCTCACATAGGCGTCATCGTCGGCCACAATCAGCGTTCTCTCAAACTGGCCGGTGCCGGAGGCGTTGATGCGGAAATATGTGCTGAGTTCCATCGGGCATCTCACTCCCTTGGGGATATACACAAACGAACCGTCGGAGAACACTGCCGAGTTTAACGCTGCAAAGAAATTGTCGCGATAACCCACCACTGTTCCGAGATATTTCTTAACCAGGTCGGGATAGTCTTTCACAGCCTCCGAGAAAGAACAGAAAATCACGCCGAGTTCCGCAAGTTTCTCGCGATGGGTGGTTTTCACGCTCACAGAGTCCATGACGGCATCCACCGCCACTCCCGCGAGCTGCTTCTGCTCCTCAAGAGATATGCCGAGTTTGTTGAATGTCTTCACAAGCTCTGGGTCAACCTCGTCCATGCTCTTCTTCAGTTCTTTTTTCTTCGGCGCAGCGTAATATGATATTGCCTGAAAATCTATTTCAGGAATATCGAGATGCGCCCAGCGGGGCATGGGCAACGTGAGCCAATGCCTGAACGCCTTGAGCCTGAATTCGAGCAGCCACTCCGGCTCCCCTTTCACTTTAGATATGTATCTTATCACATCCTCGTTAAGGCCCGGAGGAACTATGTCGGTTTCTATATCGCTGGTAAAGCCATACTTATATTCCGATTCGGTGGCTTTCTTTATAAGCTCGTCATTGCCGGAGGCGGCTTCACCTATTACCTCTTCCATGTCTAATTTTTCGTTCTTCATATCAATAGAACAATCAGCGGAGCCTATCAGTTAAGACAGGCCCGCTTTTGTCCCACAAAAATAATAAAAAACCATCATTCCCCCAAATATCGCGCCGCAGATAGTATCTCGTCGGGGCGGAGCGCTGCCCGGCAACGGTTGATTGATGCCGCCGAGCCGCGATTAAGCGCCGCGGCCGTCATTGGGCCGCATCAAAGGCAGAAAGTTTCTGAAGATAATAGTCGCGAAGGTCTTTCCAGCGATAATAGGGGCCGCTCACCGCCTCGCCGGGCATCGTAACCTCTTTTTCGTTCACCAATGCCTTCACGAGCACATCCCCGCAATCGTCGCCGCCCGGTTTGCGATAAAACACAAGCTGCATGTTGCCTCCCATGGGAATAATGTCGTAGTCATGCCACCCTTTCTCCTCAAGCCGGTCGAAATCATTGATTATATCTCCATATCCGCCAAGCTCCATCAAGGTGACTATCGACAAAAGAATGCCGTCATGCCCGTAGCGAAGATTCGCGCCGTGTCTCCCCGAAGAGATAGCCTCGTCTGCCCTGCTGATTATTCTTCTCAGAAGATTCCGCTGCACAAACGGCATTCTGCCGCCGGTCATGTCTGTGTTGCCGCCGTGAATGAACCACTCCGCGTTTCCGCACATCCATTGCTCTTTCAATTCCTCCGGCGAGAACACATCTTCGAGCAGCCACGGCTGACCGGAATGGCTCTGCGCATTCCCAAGCACCATATAGAGGTATGGCATCAACCCGGGAGCAACACTGTCGGCGGCAAATTCAGCGTCAGTCACAAGACGCGAAAGGTAACTTCCATCACCTTTGTGCTTCTCCTGATACTCTTTCAGCACTGTGGCCATAGCCTTGTCTTTCACAGCCCATCCCGGCTTGTCGTCGTAGTTCATAAACCACATGTCGGCATAGCTCGCATCTGTCTTGGGCGAAACACCCGGCGCAACCGACCGGATCCCCTCAAGGCCGTTCAACATGGAGAGTATGCACCTTATCACAACCGTTGATTTGGCGTCAATATCCGCGCTGTCGTTAAAAATCTCGGGGAAGTTAAGAGCCATTCTCCACCCTATCCCCTTGTGTTGAATCGCCCCCTTGTCGGAAAGTTCGCCAAGTCTCCCTTTGGAATCCTTCTCTATCTCACGAAGCGCGGAAAGCGTCTTCTCCCCCAGGGAAGTCAACTTGCCGTTGCGCTCCGCGGCCTCAAGTTTCTCCACAGGTTTTGTGTAATCCCCCTCGCCGATGAGCCAGCGGCTGCCGTGGCGGCTATAATGCTCCATATGGAAAGGCACATATCCTTCCGGCGCAGGTGTGCCGGAAGGAGGCTCCTCATTCATGAACGGATAGCTCCTCAAATTTCCGGCAAATTTATGCGCATCTGTTTCTCCACAGGCGCACTCACGCTTTCCGCACGAAGCGTCTTTTAATCCTGCGGCAAATGCCGACACGCCACAACCTGCAATCATGGCAAACGCCAACGAAGCCGACACACCTATCCGCTTCCAATCCTTTCTATAATCGAATATCATAATCTTAGGATATTAATCTTATGGATATTAATCAAAAAGGGAGCCGGCATATGCCGACTCCCCAATGTATGATAAATTGCATATTCTGCGATACGTCTTTCTCACTTCTTCACGAGAGTGCAGCTGTAAGGGATGTCTCTGAGATTGAGAGTCACCTCATATGTGCCCTCTCCGGGAGAAGCGATGTTGTCGCCGCCCTGTGTGAGGCTGCTCATGTCGCCGCCGAGGTTAATGTCCCACGCATCATTTGCACGGAATTTGAACTCGCCGCCCTTGAACTCGATTGTGCCGGTCCACACGAGTGAATCGTCAGAAGGAGTGAGTGCAGTCGAAGCATCCCAACCGCCGGGAGTTGCATCGCCGATCACGCCATATGTGTTAACCTGCGCTACAGAATAAGTGAGTTTCTCTACATCTGCGTTGCAGTAATACAACCCCGCTGAAGCAACCTCGAGATTTGAAGCATCGCCATCAGTGCTGAGAGTTCCCTCTTCTCCGCCGAATCCGTAGTTCACGCCGTCCCAGTTAGGCTGGCTTGTAAACTTGAAAGCTCCTGAAAGAAGCGCATATCCGTTGAATTTCACGCTGTCAAAAGAGTAAAGGCGCTGCGATTGCTCCTGGTTCCAGCCGTTTGAATCGCCGGGAGTGTAGAGATAAGACATGCGGGTCATAGGCTTGACACGGAATGTGTAGGGGCCGTAGAAATTATCGGGAGAGCCCACAATAGCCACCTGAGAGCCGATGACAGTCTCAACAAGCACCCTTGCCTTTAGTTCCTTCTCTGCCGGAGCCGTTGAGATATTGTCGAAATAAACATTCTCGAGGTCTGTCGGCGACACACACACAACGTAGCCACCCTCTTCCGAAGCCTCAACCGTAGATGCAACTGTATATGAGTTTGCAAAGTCATCTGCAGAAATCAATACTTTGCTGCCAAAGGTGTAACCTTCAGGTTCCACAGCCGAGGATATAGTTGCAACCTTGATATTGCTGCCGGCTTCGGCAAGCGATGTGAGGTCATACACTTCGCTTCCAAAATCATTAGTGACAGTAATGTCAGAGGCTTTAAAGATCGGCTCCTGCGGATTAGTCTGCGGCGTGGGGTTCGGCTCCTCATAATTGTCGCACGCAACAAATGAGAGCGCGAACAATGAAGCCAGACCATATATTGCGATTTTTTTCATTTTAGTTCTTTTTATTTAGCCGTAGGCGACGTTACCGCCGCCTACGGATTTTTACTGGTATTATTCTAATACGTAAGAAACTGTCTGGTTGTTAGTGTCGACAGTGAGAGAAAGAGTGCCGTCGGCTTCGAGGTCGAATGCCCAGTTGCCCTTGCCGGGAACATAGGGGCCGCTGAAAGCTCCGTTTGTGAACGAGCAGGCCACATCGCCGTCGGGTTCGGCAGCGCCGATCTGAGTGTCGTTATCCCAGGCGGCGTCTGTAAGCTCAAGCGCGAAACGGAAGTTTACATGGCCGGCGCTCACCGGGAACTTGCCGGTGTAGATGCCGCTGCCGGATGTGTCGGCAAGACGGAAGTTCTTATAGTCTTCCTCTTTTGATAAGCCCGGCTCTATCCATCCGCTGATTGAACCTACGAGATAGATATACTTGGTGACAGTCACCGAAGACTCACCTGCGGTGCAGGTGACTGTGATGTTCTTCTCGTCGCTCATGTCCACAGTCACGGTCATCTTTCCGGCCGGGAAGTTCGGGAAATTGAACGAGCCTTTACCTTTCACAACCGGGGATGTGAACGATCCGCTTGTAAAGTCGGGGAAGTCAATCGCACTGTCGTCAACCTGTGATCCGTATGAGTCGTCGTCCCAGCCTGTGAGGGCGGTATAGAAACGGAACATCGGAGCATCCGGCATGTCGAACACACCTGAATAGACCTTGGAGCCGATCGCATTGTCAGGCTCGAAGAGACGCCACTCGGCATAGTGAGCGGCATTATCCTCTGTCGGGCCGACCCAGCCTTCAGGCGAGCCTACAAGGTAGATGAATCCGGGCACAGACACTGCGAAGTAGCCTTTGAGCTTGTCGTAAGAAACCACATTTGAAACAATGCGCGAGCCCTCCACGCCGTCAAGCTCACAGATGGCACGGAAGAAAACCTTCATGGCCTCCATGCCGTCAGGAAACTTCTCCGCATAGGATTCCGCGTCGGTGACGCCGGTAAGCTCGCAAAGACCTGTTGCGATCTCCGACTGGCTCAATGTCATGCGGGCAAGGTTCTTGTTGCTCGGCGCAAGGGCATACGAGGCGCTGAAATCCTCTGTCAGCGACATCTCTGCCGAATAAACCGCCACGGCAGAATAGCCGTAGTCAGGCTGAGAAGCCACAAGCTCGAGGGTGTTACCTTCCTGAAGCTCAATATACTGATCCTGCATTGCCGGGACATTGAGCACAAAATTTGTTGGCGTCTGCAACACCGGGTCGCGGTCTTGAGAGCAGGAGGCAGCCCCGAGGAGCGCACCCGCCATAGCCAGATATAATGATATTTTTTTCATTTTTCTGTCAGATGCAATGATTAGTAATTAGGATTCTGTGTGTAGCCGTTGCGCGAGACTGTGGTGCTCGGAAGGGGATACACAATGAAATTGGACGAGAAGTCAGAGCCTTCGGGCACCTGGTTCTTCCATGACCAGTCATAGCCTGAAATCCATTTCCCGTAACGAATAAGGTCGCTGCGGCGTGTAGACTCAGTGTAAAGCTCACGGCAACGCTCGTCCTGAAGCTCCACAAGGTTGAGGCTTGTGTAGGGGGCAAGGCCGGCGCGCTCTCTGATGTAGTTCACATATGTGAGCGCCTTGTCGGCAGTCCCGGCTCCGTTGAGGATAGCCTCCGCTGCAGAAAGATAAATCTCTGCAAGACGGATCATGGCATAGTCGCCGCCGAGCTGCTCTGTGGCTTCCGGAGAATTGGCTGCGTCAATGCCATTATCGTCCATTGCCCAGTTGCTATACTTCACAGCGAGGTAGCCGTTGCTACCCCAGTCAGCCTGCATAAGAGACTTGTTCTGGAGTTCGAATCCATCTTTTGAAGTCTTCCAAAACTGAACGCGCTTGTCGGGAGACACAGAGTAATCGGCATTCCAGTCGAATTTCTCAACAAATTCCGGACGAGTCACCATACATTTCCATCCTTTGCCTGAATTGTATTCAGCTATTGTGCAAGAGAAGTCGGCATCGCCGGGGGCGTCGCCGATCCATGCGTTACACATGAATGTGGAGTTGGCAAACGACATCAGGCCAAGGCCGGAAGGGTTCTGTGTGGTCTGTTCTTGAGGAATGGTCCAGATAATCTCGTTCACAGCGTTTGCCCCGCCGATTGCGAAATCCTTGTTGTTGGCGCCAAAGTTCTGGAAATAGTTCTGGCAGAGACCGGAGTTTTTGAACCCGCCTTTGCCGAGACGGCCGATAACTGCCTCGGCGTGCTCAAGACACTTCGCCCAATTCTCAGTCCCTGTGTATACTCCCGCGTTGAGATAATATTTCACAAGGAGCGACTCGGCCACGTCAAGGCCTACATATCCGTATGGGGGACGGTTGTTGGGGTCGTTCTGCTTGTACCATGCCACAACGTCCTCAAGGTCGGCCACGACTTTCTCGTAGACCATGCGGCGTCCTTCAGCGAAATCTGTTGAAAGCTGGGGGGCCACCTCTCCCATCTTGACGTTCTCGTCGGCATAGGGCACATTGCCGAAGTTGTCAAGAGCATACCAGTAGGCGCCGGCGCGAAGGATACGGGCCTGACGAACATATTCGTCGGCCGTGGCCTGAAGTTCCGGGGTATTGAGATGATAGTAGCCGTCGTTGACGGTCTGTATGAACTGGTTGCACATCGAGATATTGATGAATAGGCGCGAATATGTGCCCATCACCACAGTGTTGGAAGTAGGTATGATGCCATACTGGAAAAGACCGTAGTCGGCGTCGTTGGGAATCCAGGAAGCCTCGTCCGTGGGGACTTCCTCAAGGATGAACACGGCACGCTGGAATGTGGACATGCCGCCGTCGAAGCCCTGAACGGATGCATCGCCGTTGGCTCCGTATGTGGCATACTGGAGATAGACTCCCGCGATGCTTCTTGTAAGATAGCCGGCGGGGTCGGATTCAAACTGGCCGGGGGTAAGGGAGCTCGGGTCGGTGGGGGTAAGGTCAAGGTCCCCGACGCAACTTCCCAGGGTCATAGATGCCGCGATGACACTTCCGGCAAGGAAAAACTTATTATATTTCATTTTTTATACCCTTTAAGATTAGAATGTGGCGATCAGACCGATAGTGAAGCTCACGGGACGCGGATAGACGTTGTTGTCTATGCCGTCGAACACTTCAGGGTCAAGACCTTTATATTTGGTGATCACGAACGGATTCTGAACCGCGCCGTAAAGACGGAGACGGAGCTGGTCGTCGATAAGGCCGGGCCATGTGTAGCCGAGTGTGATGTTGTCGCAACGCAGGAATGAAGCGTTCTCCACCCAATAGTCGCTGAGACAGAGCTGCTCGGGGTTGGACGGGAAGATAAACTCGTCGCGGAGCAGGTTGTTGAGGCCGTACTGGTCCACAGTGGCAAGGTTCGTGCGGGAATAGCGCGGGCCGTTGTAGACGTAGTTGCCGAAGTTGGCGCGGAGGGCGAAGGAGAGGTCCCAGTTCTTATAGCTGAAGTTGTTGTTCCAGTTGAGAGTCACCTTCGGTTCGGGAGAGTGGTAGTTGATGAGGTCGTTGCCGTCGATTTTACCGTCGGCGTTCTGGTCCACATACTGTCCGGGGATGGGGTTGCCGTCATTGTCATACACCTGCTGGTATACGCGATAGGTGAAGGCCGCCTCGTCCACGAGATGCCACTGGAGCGCGCCGCCTGTGCCTGAGGGGAGGTTGCGGGCTGTGATTTCATCGGTCGATGCATTGCCGGTGAGGGCTGTGATCTTATTGCGGTTCCAGGCCACGTTGAGATTGGAAGTCCACGTGAAGTTCTCTGTCTGCACCGGACGTGCGCCGAGAGTGACCTCAAGGCCATAGTTGCGGAGCGAACCGATGTTTGTGGTCATGTAGTTCGAGGTGTTCATGCCGAGGGCCGGAGTGAACGCGAGAAGGTCTTTCGTGTTGCGGAGATACCAGTCGATGGCGGCTGTGAGACGGTTGTTGAGGAACCCGAAGTCAAGACCTACGTTCCATGTGGTGGTTGTCTCCCATTTGATATTGCTGTCGTAAGGCTGAGGATAGAGAGGGTCGATCCACTGTCCGTTGGGGCCGATATACTGGAAACCGGGCTTGTAAGAGCTGGTGTAGATCGGCATGTAGGGGAAGTAGCCGTTGATGTCCTGCTGGCCGGTCTGTCCGTAGCCGAGACGGAGTTTCCATTCGTCGAGCCATGCCACGTCTCTGAGCGAGCCCACATTGTTTATCTTCCAGCCAAGGGCCACAGAGGGGAAGAGACCCCAGCGGTTGTTCTTGGCGAAGCGTGAGGAGCCGTCGTCACGGAGAGTGAATGCGAGAAGGTAGGTGTCGTCGAAAGAATAGTTAAGGCGTCCGAAGAACGACACAAGCTGCAGAGGATTGCCCCAGCGGCTTTCGGGAGCGCTGTTCACCACCTCGCCGATGGAGTTGTGGGTGTTCACGTCCATGTAATAGCTGCCGTTGTCGTAGGTGAAGCCGTTGTCGCCATTGGCGTTCACAAAGCCAAGTGAGTTCACATAGTTCTGGCTGTGGCCAAGATAAGAGAAGCGCTGCCATGAGTAGCCCACCATCACGTCAAGGTTTGACTTGATTGCCTCGAACTCCTTCTTATAGTTGATATAGAAATCGAGAAGGGTGTTGCGCTGAATCTCGTGCCACTTATAGAGTGTGGCCGCGCCGGCCGCGTTGTTGGCGAGGAGACCGTCGTTGGTCCATGTCATCACTGAGTTGGCGGCAGTCACGCTCTGCTGGTCATTCTTGCTCACCTGATAGCCGAGGTTGAGGTTGAAATGAAGCTCGGGGAGGAAGTGAAGCGCGTAGTCAATCTGGATGTTGCCGGATGAAGACCATGTGTCGTTGTGGTTTTCGACATCCTCAAGCAACTGCACGGGATTCTGTGTGGCGTTTCGGTCAAATACTCCGCCGGGAGCATAGTTGTAATAGCCATTGTAGAGATAAAGCCCGCTGTTGCCTCCCATCGCGATATTGGTGCGCACAGGTTTTGTGGGGTCCATGCTTGATGCGCCACCTATTGCATCGCCGTTAGCGTTGTGTGTGCGGCCATAAGTGCCGTTAACGTTTACGTTGACAGAGAGGAGATCGTTGAAGAACTTGGGGCTGAGGCTGAAGCCTGCGGTCACACGCTGCATGCTGGATGTCTTGAGGATACCTTCCGAGTTGGTGTAGCCTGCGTTGACGCGGTAAGGTAGGAATCCGGCCTTGCCCGCGATGCTTGCGTTATAGTCCTGAGAGATGGATGTGCGGAGCACTTCCTTCTGCCAGTCTGTGTTATACATCTCTCCGTTATATCCGAGCTGTGCGATCGACGATTCTCCGAGGTTGTTTTTAACAAAGTCAGAGAATTCCATGCCGTTCATAAGGTTGAGGGTCTTGCGGGCTGTGTTGACGCTCATGTTGGCTGTGATGTTCACCACAGGTTTGCCGGCCTTACCTTTTTTGGTTGTGACGATGATGACACCGTTAGATGCGCGGCTACCGTAGATGGCTGTCGCGGAAGCGTCCTTGAGCACTGTCATGCTCTCGATGTCGTTGGGGTTGATCATGGTGAGCGCGTTCATGTCGCCGCCCTGAGTTTGGTTGGTCATAGGCACTCCGTCGATCACGATAAGGGGTCGTTGGAGGCGGAAAGAGAAGAGCCGCCACGGATACGGATTGTGCCGCCGCCTGTCGGGTTGCCGCCGTTGGTGGTCACGACCACACCGGGGCTCGCGCCGACGAGAAGGTCCTGGGCGGATGTGGAGATGCCGGCGTCGATTTCATCAGGCTTGATGACCGACACAGAACCTGTGGCGTCTGATTTCTTCACACTGCCGTAGCCGATCACCACGGTTTCTTGAAGAAGTGTAGCGTTCTGGCCCAGAGTCACCTTGATGTCGGTGCGGCCGTTCACTGCCACCTCCTGGGGGTCGTAGCCGACATAGCTTACGACGAGTGTGGCCTGGGGATCGACATTCAACGTGAAGTTGCCGTCAAGGTCGGTCGCCGTACCGTTTGAGGTGCCTTTCTCCATAACGGTGGCACCGATCAGGGGCTCTCCCAGTTCATCATCCACATAGCCGTGAACAGTGATTTTCTGGGCGAAACCGGGAAGCATGAGGCCGAGCAGCAGAGCCACTGTGAGCCATAACTTCCTGTTCAGATGAAAACAGTTGTTCTTCATGCAAGAATAATTTAGTTAATATATTGGTTATTTGATTATTTCCAAGGCAGTTAGAACTCGAGCATCGCCTGCTCAAGGTTCAATATTTTAAGATTTTCGCAGGGAAGCACACCAATTTACAGAGTTTTCCATGTGCAGTCCGGTCAAAATCGCCACAAATGTAATGGTAAATTTTCATTCATTCACGATTTTACACAAACATTAACAACGTTAATTAACATTGTTAATCATAACATTATCTTATCATTTTCAACCACTATTTTGCGTTTTGGCCCTGATTGCACTATCTCCATGAAGCCTTGACCTTTCTCCAGACAGCAATTATATTGAATGTCATGAGCAAAAGTGCAAGCACAAGACCCACTCCCGGGACCATCCACAGACTGCCGGCCGCAGCGCCAAGTTCTTCAAGCGAATGAAGATATGACGAACGAAGAATCACGCAACACACCACAGCAAAAAGCCATGCGGCAACAGAGGCACACACTACTATTCCCATATATGGAGCGGCCACTTTGCGAAGCGGATAGCCGAGCATTAGCAGCGAGTGAAGTTTGTCGCGATTCTTCTCCATGAGAAGCGACATGGAGAGAAGCAATATGAAAAACGAGAGCAGCGTTATGACCATCCCCACCGAGAGCACGATCCCCACCACTATTTTCAGAAGATATGACGCCGACGACCCGGTCTTGTCGCCGGCCACTTCGAGCGAATGCGCGGCAAGATAGTCTTTAATCGCCACATCGCCGGGACTGCTCACATCTATTATAAGGCGCGACGGTGCGTTCCCGTCTTTGCCGCTTCCAAGGCATTTGTTGCTCCAGTCCATGAAACTGCCGGGCACAAGAATCGTGTTAAGCCGATTGGAAAACCCTGCAACCCTCCCTTGCATCTCTATGCTTCTTGTGCCGTCGAAAGATGTGAGGCTGAGACGCAACGGGATGCCCCCCATGACCCCTTCCGACATCTGAGGCAATCCTGCCGACCCTGCAAACCCGAAGTTATACAGGGCAAGATAGTCTTTGGATATTATCACCGGCACCACCTTGTCACCCTCGGCAAACCCCCAGTCGCTTCCGGCTCCGTCGACAAACTTGTCGGGAATCGATTCAAAAAACATCATGGTCGACATCCCGCGCCCTCCCTGGTCGACAGACGCCCAGACCCTATAGTCGGTAGATGAAAACTCTCCCACATCTCTCACCCACGGCTGCTTTCGCAGGTCGGCGATCTCTTCTTGAGAGAATTCGGAATCAGAGTCACCCCAGGTGTTGGAAGATGTGACCTTTTTGTTCACCACCAGGTAGTCGGTCTTTATAAAACTGTCGTCGGAAGTCCACAGCGAACCGGCGTCTTCATAAAACTGAAGCCCCCCACAATTATCGCAAGCCCTATGAAATTCGACACTACAAAGCCCGCTATGCGGGCTGGGGATGTGTTCTTGCGCAAAAGTTTTGATATAAGCGACATTTGATTACAGTTTAAGTGTCAGTGCATCTTCAAGCAGAAGCGGGTTGCCTACAGATGTGGAAATTATTCCGGCCCCCTGCCTGTCGGCCTCTTCGGCTATGATTCGGGCCGCAATGAGATTGTTGCGAGAGTCAAGATGGCTCACAGGCTCATCAAGGAGTATGAAATCGAAAGGCTGGCAAAGAGCCCGGATTATGCCTACACGCTGCTGCTGGCCCACCGACATTTTTCCAACCGGATAATCTTTGCGGGAGTCGATTCCCAACAGGTGAAGCCACTCTTCAATCCGCCCCGGCTCCACATGGCCTGTGAGCACATTTTTAAGCTCTATATTCTGCATGGCCGTCAGCTCAGGGAAAAGCGACAATTCCTGAGGGAGATATGCAATGTGCCTTCTTCGCAAGCTCTGCCATTCATCTATGCTGAATTTCGACACATCCGCGTCGTCGAAGGTGAGGCTCCCTTCATAATCAGAGCGCGACCCGTAAATGTAGGCGCACATCGACGACTTTCCCGCCCCGCTGGCAGCTTCCACAAGATAGCGGCGACCCCGCAGGAAACACAGGCTCGACTGCCACACATCGGAACGAGGGATGCCCTCCGACGCAAACACGCGCGGGAGCATCCCGTCAAGACAAATTTTATTTAATGCCTGCCGCATAGTCTTCTATGATTTTAACCGCCGGCTGCGACGAGCCGTGGCTCATTGAAAAAGAATCATCAGATAGCCCCTGACGACAGCAATGAAAGCAGAATATTCTTTGAGTCATCCGCGCTCTCAACAGTGATGTCCACCTTTATGCCTCCCGAGGCCGGCACAAGCGAAATTGCCAGAGTTCTGAAGTCGGAGCCGGCATTTACCATTTTCGACTGCATGTCCATGACAACACCCATAGTGGAGCCTTTCAACAGATCCGCGCTTTTCTCAACATCTATTTCACCTTTCACCGCGCCCTTCGAGAAGCGGACAAGGTTATCCTCTTTGCGCACAGGCGCCACCCGCGAAATCAGCGACATAAGGTCGAGCGTGGGGGCGCCGTCGGTGGTGACAACGCCACTTATGTTGTCGCCGAAGCTGTCGTCATCTGAAAAAGCCACAGCCACGGTGCCGTCAAGAGTCTTGAGCGAATTAAACATCTCAGCGGCAGACGACCCCCCGAATGACGAGGCCATTTTTTCAAGTTTCTTTACAAGGTCTTTGGTCACACACACCGCGCCATACATTTGCGCGGTCTTGGCAATACTCTTCACTGTGGCCACGTCGATTTTATCAGCAGGGAGAAGATACTTGGCAGGTTTCCCCTTGCTGTTGAGCACGCTCACCGAGGATTCAAGTTTCCCTTTGAGGAAATCCATCGTAAACGACAGTGAGGCGGCGTCTTCAAACAACATTCCGCTAAGAAGATTCACAGTGGTCATCTCCCCATACATGCGGGCTGCCTTCATAATCCCCTTTATCTCGCCCCAGCCTACGATGTCGTTGGTCATGGTGGAAATGTTAGAGGCAAAACCGTTGGAAACGAAGCTCTGCCCCTCGGCGAGCGTGGAATAATTGGCTATGGCCTTGTTGTCGATAGCGTCATCAGAGCTTACGCACACCCACGCCTGCGCACCTTTTATCGCCACATTGGCACATGTCCTGACATCGTTGCCGGCATCGGCAAAACTCTGTCCCGACTGCTTCTCAACGAAATCCGTAAACTTCTGAGTGTCGGCAATTGAGACTGTAAGATAGCTGCTGTAGGCATCTGTGAAGAAAATAGCCCCTACCGGGTCGATGCCGCTCTCTCCGTTGAGTATGAGCTTTACGATTTCGCGTTCTGACGATTTCACATCTTTCCGGCTCTCGAGGAAAGATGCCACCTCTGCGCCCGGGGTGATTTCAGAGCCATCAACCTTGCAGCCCGACTTCTCAAGCAGCGACTGAAGATTAAAACCGACAACCACTCCGGCCGATGACGGCACTGAAGAGAGAAGGTCGGTCACATCGGCGCTCTCTTTTTTACATGAGTTAAGAACCGGCAGCATAAACGCCAGCATACACAAAAGGGCAATACGGAATGACTCCGCAGCGGTTTTTGTCTTCTTCATTTGATTGAATGATACCATTAATTGTTATTGTGGAACTTTAGTTTTATCGTGGAATTTTTCTGTGAAGCCCGCCTCTTTTGCAAAAGACTTTTTCATGGCTGCAGCAACGGATTATATCATATTAACAAGATTCAACCCGCTCAGGCGACAAAGTTAATAAAAATTTTCATCTTTCGTCAAAATATTTTTGAATGCTCGTATTTAATATGTAATTTCGCACGCGATTACTCTTCCGTGCGGACTGCACGGTTTCTCTTAAACAATTGCACACAGACATTAACATGAACCAGATTTCACAACGCATCCTGGCGTTGGCGCCGTCGGCCACTCTCGCAATGTCGCAGAAGAGCGCAGAACTTCGCGCCACAGGAATTGACGTCATCAACATGTCGGTGGGAGAGCCCGACTTCGACACCCCCGATTTCATTAAAGAAGCCGCGAAAAAGGCTATCGACGATAATTTCTCCCGCTACTCTCCGGTGGCCGGCTACATGTCGCTCAGAAAGGCTATTGCATCCAAACTTCTTCGCGAGAACAATATTGAGTTCGCCCCTGAGCAAATCGTGGTGGGCAACGGGGCAAAGCAGGAACTGTGCAATGTGCTCCTGGCCACAATCAATCCCGGCGACGAGGTTATCATTCCGGTGCCGGCATGGGTGAGCTACGTGGAAATGGTGAAACTTGCCGAGGGTGTCACCGTGGAAGTGTATGCCGGAGTGGAACAGGATTTCAAGATCACACCAGAGCAACTTGAGGCGGCAATAACACCCAAGACCCGCATGATCATGCTCAACTCCCCTTCCAACCCCACAGGGAGCATCTACAGCCGGGATGAACTGAAAGGGCTTGCAGATGTGCTGGCCAAACACCCCGACATAATTATACTTGCAGACGAGATTTATGAGCACATAAATTTTGTGGGCGAGGTGCACAGCATATCAGAATTTGAAAGCGTGCGCGAACGCGTGGTCATCGTCAACGGCGTGTCGAAAGCATACGCAATGACCGGATGGAGAATAGGCTATATGGCCGGCCCGCTGCCTATTGCCAAGGCAGTGACCAAGCTGCAGGGGCAATACACATCGGGGGCATCATCGATTGCGCAGAAAGCCGCTGAAGCCGCTTATGAAGGGGCGCAACAATGCGTTGAAGAGATGCGTGCCGCCTTCGAGCGCCGCCGCGACCTCATTGTGAGCCTTGCCAAAGAGATTCCCGGATGGGTTGTAAACAAGCCGCAGGGTGCATTCTATCTTTTCCCTCAGGTTGAGTCGCTCATCGGCAAGAAGCACGGCGAGCGCGAAATCAAGAGCAGCGGCGACTATGTGATGTATCTGCTTGAAGAGGCCCATGTGGCCTGTGTTGACGGCGAAGCCTTCTGCGCCCCCGGCTACATGCGCCTGAGCTACGCCACTTCCGACGACAACATCCGCGAGGCGATGCACCGCATCCGCGAAGCCACTCTACGCCTGTCTTGACACTGCGACCGACAGCCGGAAATCCACATATAAAGTATAAAGCTGACAAAACCGAAGTCTCGGCACCGCAAGAGCGCCGGGACTTCGGTTTTTAATTTAAACAGCCCTTTTCAAACAGGCCGCAAGAACTTCTTGTCAGAAACGTGTCTTCAACACTGTCTTGACTCCGTTGTGGCTTGTGGCGCGAACCACATAGTTGCCGTCGCCAAGGCCGGGGCTAACTGTCAAAGAGGGGTTTTTTATTGGAAGGCGCAGACACACAACGGCAGCTGCTTCAACGAGGCACGAAAACCCGACATGACAAAAAAGGGCAATCCATCACGGAGACGCCCCTTTTTAGTTGTTATGTGCAATAATTGAATTAATGATGTCGTGTGGGTGGAGATGGATTCGAACCACCGAAGGTATAAACCAGCAGATTTACAGTCTGCCCCATTTGGCCACTCTGGTATCCACCCGGCCTAAAAACTCCGGCAACCGTGGTTGCTTTCGTTTTACGGCTACAAAGTTACAAACTTTTTATTTCCCTTGCAAATTTTTCTGCAATTTTATTTTGCACCACTACATCATCCAGCACATCAATCTACTAACATCCAGCAAATTGCCACCGGAATAACTATTTTCACAATGACCGTCAGATAGACAGCCTGCGGAGTGTTGACATCAATTCCTGATTAATCGGCTTGTCATTTTTTATTGCTTTTGTGAATGGCACATACACAATCTCATCATTCTTTATGCCGATCATCACATTACGCTGGTCGTCGAGCAGAGCATCGACTGCCGCCGCGCCCATCCGTGAAGCGAGAATGCGGTCGTAGGCCGTCGGAGAGCCGCCGCGCTGAAGGTGGCCGAGAATGGTGACACGCACATCATAATCCGGATACTCCTTCTTTACTCTCTCCGCAAGCCCCATAGCCCCGCCGGTTGTAGGAGATTCGGCCACGAGCACTATCGAAGAGTTTTTCGACTTGCGGAAGCCATTGGCAATAAGCTCATCGAGCTGGTCAACCTGCGTAGAAATCTCGGGGATGATCGCAGCCTCCGCGCCGGAAGCAATCGCTCCGTTGAGAGCAAGGAATCCGGCGTCGCGGCCCATCACCTCTATGAAGAACAGGCGCTCATGGGATGTTGCCGTGTCGCGAATCTTGTCGACACAGTCCATGATTGTGTTGAGCGCAGTGTCATAGCCGATTGTAGAGTCGGTGCCATAAAGGTCATTGTCGATTGTGCCGGGAAGGCCAACAATCTGGAAAGAGAATTCATTCGCAAATATGCGGGCGCCGGTGAGGGACCCGTCGCCGCCAATCACCACAAGAGCATTGATTCCGTGACGCTTCAGCACATCATATGCACACTGCCGCCCCTCGGGAGTCTGGAACTCCTTGCAACGCGCTGTCTTGAGAATCGTGCCTCCCCTCTGAATGATATTCGACACATTCTGAGTCGAGAACTCCTCTATCTCATCAGTTATTAATCCGCGATAGCCGCGCTTTATTCCATACACCTTGAATCCGGCAAATATTGCCGCACGCGTCACCGCGCGAATGGCGGCATTCATGCCGGGGGCGTCGCCGCCTGAAGTCAAGATTCCGATTGCTCTTTGTTCGCTCATCTTATCAAAAAATTTTATAAGGTTTCATCAAAAACGGGAGGGAGTACGCAAAAAGAATATGAGTTTTTTTATTTACATCCACAAAGGTAATGTTTTATCACGAAGTGACAAAAAAAATGTATAATTTTGCAGCTGATTTCTCCCTACATTTTTTCACATAACAAGGAAAAATAAGAAATGAACAGTATCAAAAACATTATTTTCGACCTTGGGGGCGTGGTGATCGACCTTGACAGGTCGAGGGCTATCCGCGCTCTTGAGAATCTCGGTGTGGCCGATGTCTCACGGCTGCTCGGCGAATATGAGCAGAAAGGGCCTTTCCTGATGCTTGAGACCGGCGAATGCACCGTGTCGGAGCTATGCGACACGCTGATGCCCGCTTGCCGGATGGGAACCACCGCCACAGACATATGTAACGCTTTTGAAGAGTTTCTTGTAGACCTCCCCGTAGAGAGGCTTGAAGCGATACGCTCGCTGAGAGACGCCGGATTCAAGGCGTTTGTCCTCTCTAACACCAACCCTATAATGTATAACCACTGGATAGAGAATGCCTTCCGCAAAGAGGGGCTGACAGTGAACGATTATTTCGACGGCATCGTGGTGTCGTTTCAGGAACGCACATGCAAGCCCGACCCTCAGATTTTCAGAAATCTCGTGAGCCGCTATCACCTGGCTGTTGAAGAGACTGTGCTTCTTGACGACTCCGAAGCCAATTGCGAGTCGGCACGCTCCATAGGGCTCAATGCCGTGCAGGTCAAGAAGGAGGGAGCAGACTCCATCCTCAGCATCTGCCGTCGCCTCAAGGAGGAAGGCGTGGCGAAGTGAGCGCGGCCGCCGCTGCCGTCGGCACATTCGACGGCGTTCACCGAGGACACATAGCTGTGCTCGACACTCTGAAGGAGCTGGCCTCGGAAAAGGGGCTGGAGCCGATGGCTTTCACATTCGACCGCCATCCACTGTCGCTCATAGCGCCGTCGAGAGCCCCCAAGGCAATAACCACCCTGCACAAGAAAGAGGAGCTCCTGCGCAAAACGCAAGTCACTCCCGTAGTGATGCCCTTCGACGAGGAGCTTCGATCCACAACAGCACTCTCATGGATGAGAATTCTTAAAGAGAAGTTCGGGGTGGAACTGCTCGTGGTGGGATATGACAATACTTTCGGATGCGACGGCGTGGCGCTTTCAATATCAGACTACCGCGATTTCGGGGCTCAGCTCGGGATCGAAGTGGCGGAGGCCCCTGTGGTGGAAGGGACCAGCAGCTCAGCCATCAGGAAAGCCATAGAGGCCGGAGAGGTGGAGAAAGCAAATGACATGCTCGGACGCCGCTTCTCTCTACCGGGAATAGTAGTGGAAGGGAACCGGCTGGGACGCACAATCGGGTTCCCCACTGCCAACCTGCTCACAGAGTCGGGAATTGTGGTGCCGGCTAACGGAGTGTATGCCGCCTATGCCACACTCCATGACGGCAAACGCCATAACGCCATGGTGAACATAGGCGTGAGGCCCACAATAAGACGCGGCAACGACACAACCGTGGAGGCACATGTCATCGACTGGAATGGCGACCTCTATGGCCATAACGTGTCGGTGTCGTTTGTGAGCAGGCTTCGCGATGAAGAGCAATTCAAATCTATCGACGCCCTGAGAGCTCAGCTCGTAAAAGACCGAGAAGCCGCCGGCAAAGCCTGTGATTCAAGGCAAGAATAAAAAATTTATCTCTTCTTGCGACAAAACACCGGAAATAATGGTTATATTTGCATATTATAAACCTTCGCGGCACTTTCCGGGTCTTCCACAGGGCTCTCCGGTTCCGCCTCCACATATCCAATGCTATGAACGATATCGAAATTATAAACTTCTCTACTTCTCCAAGCCTCGTGAGCAGGTATATGAGAGAAATGAGGGATGTCAACATCCAGAACGACCCGGTTCGCTTCAGGCTGAACCTTGACCGCATAGGAGAAATCATGGCTTACGAAATATCCAAACGCCTTGACTACACTCAGGAAAAGGTGCAGACCCCACTTGGGTTCACAATGTGTCATGAGCCTGTCGAAAAGGTTGTGCTGGCCACGATATTGCGCGCCGGGCTGCCGTTCCACCACGGATTTCTCAACTTCTTCGACCGCGCCGAAAACGCTTTCGTGAGCGCCTACAGGCGATACAAGGAGAAAAGCGACCAGTTTGACGTGCTTGTGGAGTATATGGCATCGCCGCGCATCGACGGGAAAACCCTTATTCTCGTTGACCCTATGCTCGCCACAGGAAGCTCAATGGAACTCGGCTACAGGGCCCTGCTTAAAAAAGGGACTCCATCAAGAATCCACATAGCGTCGGTGATCGCATCCCGCCAGGCCATCGAATACATCTGCAATGTGTTCCCGGGAGGGATAACTACGGTGTGGACAGCTGCCATCGACCCCGACATCAATTCTCACAGTTATATTGTGCCGGGACTCGGCGACGCCGGCGACCTCGCCTTCGGAATGAAAGACGACGAATGATTCTTAAGAATATCGACATACTGAATTTCAAAAACATTGCGGCAGCCACGCTCGAATTCTCTCCGGGCGTGAACTGCCTTTTGGGCATGAACGGAATGGGGAAAAGCAACCTTCTGGAGTCGATCCACTTCCTGTGCATGGCCAGGCCCATGACCTCTCTCCCAGACAATGCCTTGATACGCCACGGAGAGGACGCACTGATTGTGAAAGGGGAATTTGCGAACGAATCCGGCGGCTCTGACTCTATCGCCTGCGGAATATCAAGGGGGAAAGGGAAAAGCCTCAAGCGCAACGGAAAGGAGTATCGCAGAATCTCCGAACACATAGGACGGTTCCCGATTGTGACGGTCACACCCGGCGACTCCCAGCTTGTGAGCGGCCCGGGAGAGGAGCGCCGCAAACTAATGGACATGGTGATCTCTCAGGCAAACCCGGACTATCTCGCTCATCTCATCCGCTACACAAAAGCACTGGAGAGCCGCAACAGGATGCTGCGGGCCGGAGTGCGCGACTCTTTGCTCTTTGAATCTGTAGAAGCTGGAATGGAGGATGCGGCGGCGGCAATTTTCGACGCCCGCCTGAAATGGGTGGAGACCATCGCTCCTAAAGTGGAGAGATGCTACAGCAGGCTCTCAGGCGACAGGGAATGCACGGAAATAGCCTACCGAAGCCAGATTGCAGGAACAACCATGAAAGACCTCCTCAATGAGCGGCGCGCCAAAGACACTGTGCTCGGCTACACATCGGCCGGGATACATCGTGACGACATAGAGGCCAAGCTCGACGGCTACAGCCTCCGAAGGCTTGGCAGCCAAGGGCAGGTGAAGACTTTCACCGTGGCCTTGCGCCTTGCTATATTCGATTATCTGAAAGAGACAAAAGGAGCGACGCCGCTGCTGCTTCTCGACGACATTTTCGACAAGCTCGACGCCTCAAGAGTGGAGAGCATCATGCGCGAAGTGACCACGTCTGACACTTTCGGCCAGATCTTTATCACCGACACCAACCGTAAGCACCTCGACGACATCATCGCGGGGATGCAGGGGCCGAGGTCGATGCTGAATGTGGCCGACGGCAATTTTTCTCCTTTAACATGCATCTGACATGGAGAGAAAGGAATCGCAAAGTGTGGGCGACATTCTTCGCCTTGCTTTTCAAGAAAACTGTATGCAAGATCATCTTGACGAGTGGAAAGCCATAGAACTCTGGGAGTCTGTGGTGGGCAGAAACCTCGCCGCCATGTGCCGCCGCCCCAAAGTGGAGGCGGGCGTGATGACGGTGGGAGTGCCCAACGCCTCGCTGCGACATGAATTCACCATGAGCAGATCTTCTCTTAGAAATGCAATAAACCATGCCATAGGCAAGGAAACAATATCTGAAATACGTTTCATTTCATGAATCCAAACAACCTACCGACTCTCGACCTCTTCCATCATCGCACGCCTCTGCAGCTGCGCTTCAACGATGTTGATGTGCTCGGACACGTCAACAACACTGTATATTTCTCGTTCTACGACACCGGCAAAGCCATCTATTTCTCAGATGTGAGAGGGAAGTCTGTAGACTGGAAACATGTAGACACCGTGATTGCAAACGTGAACTGCGCTTACATCGCGCCGATATTTTTCGGCGAGGAGGTGGAAGTGCTCACCACTTGCATCTCCATATCCGAAAAAAGTTTCAAGCTCCTGCAGATGATCAGGGAGAAGAACACCGGCGAGGTGAAATCTTTGTGCGAGACAGTAATGGTGAGCTACAACCCCGACACAATGACTTCTCAGCCCCTGCCTGACGAGTGGAGAAAGATGCTCACTGATTATGAACAGCGCGACCTTTCAAAAAAGCGTTGACAAAACAGACACAGACTTATGAACAATTTCAACAATACGGACTTGGCGAAACGCCTCGAATCGATACTTGAAACGGAAGCTGAAGCTGTCAGGAAAATACCTCTCTCCGACGCCTATGCAAAAGCCGTTGACCTGATTGTGGAGCAAGTGCACCGCAAGGGCGGAAAACTTGTGACATCCGGAATGGGAAAGGCGGGGCAGATTGCCATGAATATCGCCACCACATTCTGCTCTACGGGGACTCCTTCCGTGTTTTTGCACCCTTCGGAGGCCCAGCACGGCGACCTCGGCATTCTCCAGCGCAACGACGTGCTGCTGCTCCTGAGCAACTCCGGGAAGACACGGGAAATTCTGGAACTGCTCGACCTGGCTCAGGCTTTATATCCGGGGATACCGTTCATAGTGCTGACCGGCGACCCTTCAAGCCCTCTTGCGGCGGCCACCGACATAGCCCTGTTCACAGGGGCGTCGCCTGAGGTGTGCCCGTTAGGAATGACCCCTACCACTTCCACCACAATGATGACCGTGATTGGCGACCTTCTCGTTGTGGCCACAATGGAGGCAATCGGATTCACTGTTGAAGAGTATGCCCTGCGTCATCACGGAGGGTATCTCGGACACAAGTCGAAAGAAGCCTCTTACAAAGTAAAACACTAAACAGTCAAAATTATGACACAAGTAGAAATACCCCTGAACCTTGAACGGTTCGAAACCGCCTCTAAGGAAGCCGCTATTCTAAATGAGGCCCTGAACTGCAGAAAGGAAGCCGGACAACTCCTCGCCGAAGAGAGGTATCTCGACGCTATGGAGCGCACAGTGGCTGCCCTTCGTATTATGCGGGAGTTCACTGACTTCGACAACCAGGAATTCCGCGCCCTCCTGGTAGCTCTCCTCTTCGACCTCGCCGAAATTCATTTCGCGCTCAAAGACTACAAGCAGAGCGAAAAAGAACTCGACACGCTTTTCAAAGTGCTCGACAACCTGGTTAAAACCGACGAATCACGCTTCGGGAAATTCCATATCCTTGCAATGGAACTCTCCACAAGGATTCTTCGCTCGCGCAAGAAAGCAATGGACCTTCTGCTCAAGCAGCAGATGAACGCCGGGGCATTATATGAAAAGGTAAACGCCGGCGTGGTGGCGGCAACCGACAAGCTCGTAGACTCGCTGCGCAATGTGGGACAGCTCCTCGCTTCAACAGGCGATCTCAAAGCGGCTCTGAAATTCTATGCCGAAGCCATAAAATATTCCAAAAAGCGCACGGGACGCGTGACTCGCAAGGAGATTAAGATGACTATCGAGATGGCTGAGATTATGATGAGGATCCGCCCTATGCGCCCGCGTGCAAAACGCCTTCTAAATGCCATTCTGCCTCATGCCATCTCTCTTGAGACTATCGAACTCGAACAAGACATTCTCGCGCTTATAGGGGTGATTGACTCGGAACCCGAAAATGAGACCAAATGGAAGACATTCTTGCTCAAAGTTACCAACGCGGCAAAGTCTAAATTCAAGAAAGGCGCAAAAGAGGAAGCTTCTGACTGCAAGGAAGCTGAGGAAAGCGTAAAAGAGGAAACAAAATAACCCCGGATATGTCTACAATTCTCAACACAAATGGCGCGGAACTGGAAATACCTGCCATCCATCCCGACGCTTCCGGAATGTTTTATGTGATAACAGCCGACTGGAATCCGCGCATCACCCACGCTTTGCGCGACGGCGCAATAGACGTGCTGCTAAAAGGGGGCGTAAAGCCAGACCATATCCGAAGTGTAGCCGTGCCGGGCACAGTCGAGCTGGTCAACGCAGCCGCAGTGGCCATGAAGTCGCAAAAAATGGACGAAGAGCTCCGCTCTTTGAAGACTGAGGCTGTAATCGTGATCGGATGCGTGATTCGCGGCGACACACCCCACTTCGACTACGTGTGTCAGATTGCCGCCGATGGTGTGGCCGAGCTCAACGCGCGAGGCGAGGCTCCCGTGATTTTCGGCGTGCTGACTGTCAACAACGAGCAGCAGGCCCTTGACAGAGCCGGAGGCTCACTCGGCAACAAAGGCTCCGAGGCCGCAGCCGCAGCCATCACCATGGCCAACTTCCCTCACACCCTCTAACAATTCAAAACCGGAAAGCCGGCACTTTCCCTTCAAACACACAAGTCACTCACCAATCCAAACCGTGGCGCAAACAATTTAAAATGCGGAAGCAACAGGCGGCAGACCTATTGCTTCCGCTATGTTTTCATGAACCCGATCCCTCTAAAGCCACTTTTCATGAGTTCTTCCCTGTGTTTGCACCAAAGAGCAAATTTGTGCAATCTTATAGCATTCTTTAACTTTTGTATACTAATATTATGGAGCCTGCGAACGTTTCTATATCGAATCAAGAGATCATTAATCCAAACTTCGCAACAATAATTTTTTGAATACAATGTTCTATCATCCCTCCCCTGATGCACATGCCGGCTTCAGCCGGCACGACAACCCATATTCCGACTCTTTCTCGCCGGCGTATCGCCAGGGCGATGAACAGTTGACAGAAATAACCGAAAACTTTTTTTCATGACTTAGATATGTTTTAGGGCCTTAAATTTATGCCTAAACTAAGAAAAACATAATTGTCTAAATTTTGGGTTATATACATTAGTAATTTCTATCATCTGCCGGTGATACGGAAGCCGGGACAAAGCCGGGGAGTCTCTCCTTTTTTCGTCGGCTTGGCCCCGGAATCACTGACAGGGAGGAACCGTTCGCCGTGAGGCGGGCGGTTTTTTTGCTTATGTGCTGATAATTCATTAATTTTGTAACCTCTCTCAGTGTTCTATAGAAAAATATCTCGCGTCGGGCAAAATGACCGTAGACTTTTGTCGGCATGCATATTTTTTTATCGGCCACTTAACCCTTTTCAGTTTGTAACGTTATGACACCATATCTCCCTCAATCGCCACAAGATGAAGACCATATGGTCGAAGCCGCCTTCCAGGACCTTATGAAATGCTATTTAGCCAGCAATCATCGTAAGAAGGTGGAGATTATCGAACGCGCATTCAGATTTGCAAAAGAGGCCCACAAGGGTGTGAGGAGAAGAAGCGGAGAGCCCTATATTCTTCACCCGGTGGCTGTGGCCAAGATTGTGATTGCAGAACTTGGCCTCGGCTCTACCTCCATATGCGCGGCATTGCTTCATGATGTAGTGGAAGACACTGAATTTACCCGCGACGACATTGAGGCGGCTTTCGGCCCAAAGATTGCCGACATTGTTGAAGGGCTGACCAAGATTTCAGGCGGAATATTCGGCGACAAGGCTTCTCTACAGGCCGAAAATTTCCGCAAACTGCTGCTGTCGATGTCTACCGACATCAGAGTGGTGCTTATAAAGATGGCCGACCGTCTTCACAATATGCGCACGCTCGGCTCTATGCGCCCCGAAAAACAGTATAAAATTGCCGGGGAGACTCTTTATGTCTATGCGCCGCTCGCCCACAGGCTCGGACTGTTCAAAATCAAACTCGAGCTCGAAGACCTCGCGTTCAAATATGAGCATCCGCAGAAATATGCCAAGATTATGGCGAAACTCAACGAGTCGGCCACCCACCGCGAAAAGATAGTAGAGGAGTTTGTGAAGCCGGTGAAAGAGAAACTTGACGCCGCCGGATTCAAATATGAAATCAAGGCCAGAGTGAAAAGCGCGTACTCCATTTTCAACAAAATGGAGACAAAGAAAGTGCCTTTTGAAGAAATCTACGACGTGTATGCCGTGAGGGTGATTTTTGAAAACGACGATGACTCGCAGGAAAAAATCAGATGCTGGCAAATCTACACCTTCTTTACCGACGGCCACCGCATCCACCCGGACCGCCTGCGCGACTGGACAAGCATCCCTAAAGCAAACGGCTACCGCGCGCTGCATCTCACGGCCATGGGGCCTGAGGGGAAATGGATAGAAGTGCAGATCAGGTCGAGAAAGATGGATGAGATTGCGGAGCTCGGATATGCGGCTCACTGGAAATATAAAACCGGAGTGCATGAGGATGAAACTGAGCTCGACACTTGGATGAACACAATCAAAGACATCCTCGCCAACCCGGAGCCGAACGCCATAGACTTTCTCGACACTATAAAACTGAACCTTTTCGCGTCAGAGATATATGTGTTCACCCCGAAGGGGGACCTTATAACTCTCCCAGCGGGGGCGACTGTGCTCGACATGGCTTTCGCCATACACTCGGAAGTGGGCACTCACTGCATGGCCGGCAAGATCAACCATCGCCTTGTGCCTTTGTCTCACCGACTCGACAGTGGCGACCAGGTGGAAATCATTACCTCGACATCGCAAAAGCCTCAGGCGGAATGGATGCAGTTCTGCCACTCCGCTAAAGCCCAGAACCGTCTGCGGGCTATTCTGAGAAAAGACCTTAAACTCCTTTCGGAGCGCGGAGAGAAAATATTCAAGGAGTTTCTCGACCGCGAAGGGATAACCCCCTCCAACGAGCTGACAACCAAAATTCTTGCCACACATCATCTCAACTCAAAAGAAGAGCTGTGGCAGATGCTCGCCAACGATGAAATCAATCTGTCGGCCAAGGAGCTGCGCGAACTCAACAACAGCAGAGTGTCGCTGATGAAAAAACTTTTGCGCAATCCTTTTGCATCAAAGAAGAAACAGGAGGGGCAGGCGAAAGAACCGGTCAACCGCAAAGAGGTGTATGTGCTCCACCCCGACGACGCAAAGCCTAACTATAAGTTCGACACCTGCTGCTCCCCTATCCCCGGCGACGATGTGCTCGGATTTGTGGACGAAGACGAAAACGTAGTGCTCCACAAAGTAAGCTGCCCGAATGCCATGAGGCTGAAAAGCGCCTACGGCTCCCGCCTGGTGGCTACACGCTGGGGAGGAGCCGCACCGAAATTCCTCGCCACAATCAGCATAGACGGGCTTGACCGACATGGAATCCTTGAGGAAATCACCTCCCTGGTGTCGCAAAAATTGGGCATCAATATCCGAGGCCTCAACATAGCGGCACGCCATGAAGTGTTTCACTGCGAAATAACCGTGCAGGTAGACAATGTGGAGACTGTGGAAAATATCTGCGACTCTCTCAAGAAAATAAAAGACATAAAGTTTGCAAAAAGGACATCCTGACGCAGGCTTCTTAAAAATACGTTCATATCACAAATAGATTATGTGGAACAAACTATTCTCGCAACTCAACCTGATTCGCTTCGGGCTTGCGATAAGCGCCGTGGCTGTGATTCTGTTGATTCTGCCCAGGGCTGACCATCAGAGTTTCTCTTATGAGTTGAACCAACCCTGGAAGTATCCTCTGCTCACTGCTGATTTCGACATGCCGATTCTCAGAGACTCGGCATCGGCCAGGCTCATGCGCGACAGCATCGACAGAATGTTTGTGCCGTTTGTAAAGCAGAAGCCGGATGTCGCGAAGGCTAATATTGAAAAGTTTTCTTCTCTGATAGACCGTTACACGTCGCCCGAGGAGAAAAGTGTGCTGACAGACCTGCTGCGGAAAACTTATGAAGAGGGGATTCTCGATTCCCGACTTTATGAGCATGTGGAGGTTAACAGGAAACACACACTGCGACTTGTAGAGAATAGTGGCAAAAACACAAAATCAGTGGTGACGCTCGACGCAGGGTCGATGCTGTCGCCGGCCAAGGCGTTCAGAAGAATCGACTCAATCTATTCTCACGAGCTTCACGAGAAGGAAGGGACAATGAACCCGGAGGTAAGCAAGGCCCTGAACATTTGTATCAGCCCCAACATTGTGGTTGACACTGCCACCGACTACAAATACCGCAGCCAGGAATATCTCACCGTCACCGGGGCTATGGGAGTGATAAAGACCGGACAGAGAATCGTAGACAGGGGCGAGATTATCAACCCGCAGATTTTCACGAATCTGAACACATACCAGGACATGATGTCTACCCGGCAATCCGACGCGAGAAGCCACACATATTTCATAATCGGGCAAGGTATATATATAGTGGTTATCGTCATACTCCTCTATATGTTCATGAGCCTCTACAGATCGAGGTTTTTCGCCAACATCCGGCAGATGACATTCCTGATGTCGTTTATCTCGCTATTCATAGTGTTCTCGATAATCATGTTTGAATATTTTGCCAACGGCATCTACCTTGTGCCGTTTGCTGCGGTCCCTGTCATAATCCTGGTTTTCTTCGACTCGCGCACGGCCATATTCGCTCTTATAACCACCGTGCTCATAGCCGCGCTTGTGGCCACCTACCAGTTCCAGTTCATTTTCATGGAGCTGACCGTGGGGCTTGTGGCCACATTCAGCATCAGGCAGCTCAGCCGCCGAAGCCAGCTGCTGCGCACCGCAGGATACTCCTTCCTGGCATACACTGCCACATATTTCACAATCTGCCTCATCACGGAGGGTAATCTCTCGCAGTTCTCGATACGCACTGTCGGGCTGTTTGCTATCAACTCTGTTGTGCTTTCGTTCGCATATATCCTTATCCTCGTAATCGAGAAACTGTTTGGTTTCACATCCACTGTCACACTTGTGGAACTCAGCGACATCAACAGCCCGCTTCTCCGCAAACTCGCGGAGATAGCCCCCGGCACATTCCAGCATTCAATCCAGGTGTCGACCATAGCGGCTGAAGCGGCAAGAGCAATAGGCGCCAACACCACCCTTGTGAGAACCGGCGCGCTATATCACGATATAGGGAAAATGAACAGTCCTATCTTCTTCACTGAAAACCAGCACGGAGTGAATCCTCATGCGGGGCTGAACCCTGAGACAAGCGCCCAGAAAATCATATCGCATGTGACCGACGGCCTCGCAATGGCATCGAAAGAGAAACTCCCTTCCGTGATCAAGAGCTTCATCTCAGAACATCATGGCCGCGGCCTCGCCAAGTATTTCTACACCACGGCTGTAAATGAGAATCCCGACAAAGTTATCGACAAAGAGAAATTCCGCTACCCCGGGCCTAACCCGCAAAGCAAGGAGACTGCAATCCTTATGATGGCTGACGCTGTAGAGGCGGCGTCCCGCTCTCTTAAAGACTACACCCCGGAGTCTATCAACAATCTTGTCGACAAGATTGTCGATTCCCAGATTGCCGACGGCCTTTTGAAAGAGGCCCCCATCTCTTTCCAAGATGTAGAGACCGTGAAGCGGGCTTTCAAATCAAGGCTTTCCACGATTTATCATTCGAGAGTGCAATATCCTGAAATAAAGAAGAACACGGCATCGGCAGAAGCTGAGAAGACAACAGCCGCCAATTCCGAAGGCTCTCCTTCAGAAGACACGGAGAAAACCACTCCCACCCAGTCAGGCAACACAAAAAACGAACCCTCCGAAAAAGATAAATAACAGGCGGCTTCAATATTTTTCAAGGCTCAGACGTTTTAAAAATGCAGGAGGCTGCCAAACGGCGTAGTCACCTGCACAATGTGAAAAGCGGCGGCATGTATTGCCAGGCCAATGTGCAAGACAGCCATATGCCCCGCTTCAACAACTAAAACATAAGAATATTATGACCGTCACTGTTATCATAATCAGCTGCATACTGTTTGCAGCCGCGCTTGCGTTGCTCCCGTTGAGAATGCTTGCCGCGCCGGCCTGCGCCTTTATGGGGCTTATGACCCTGAGTTTTGCAAAATCGGCCGACGGCTATCCACTTGTGCCTGTCAACGGCACGATTCTCATAGGATGGCTGTGCATGACTGTGGTGGTGACAACGGCCACGCTCCTTCAGCCTGTGGCCGTGAGGAAAACACGGCGCGGCATGGGCTACATAATCGTCGGGGCGCTCGCAGGGATGTCGGTAGGCATTTTAGGCTACACCGTGGCCTCGCAGGTGAGCATGCTTTACGGGATAATGATAGCGGCGACTGTGGCCGGAACATTCCTCGGCTTCCTTCTCTACACCAACACCCCTGAGGGGAGGGCCATAAATGTGGCTTCGGGCAATTTCTTCCGCTATCTCCTTGCAAAAGGGTTCCCGACAGCCATAACGGTGATGCAGATAGGAGTGGCGCTGGTGCTGACAATAGCTCTTTATAAATATTAATAAAGTGTAAATGAATAAAACTATTTTCAAATTTGTGAAACGCTTATCAGTGGCTCTCACTCTGGCTGCCTCGCTTGCCGGAGTGGCATGGGCGCAGACATCCGCCCCCTCGGCCGCTGCAGCCAGCAAAAGAAAAATCACGGTTGAGAAACCTGACCTCGAAAAAATCCAAAAGGAGACACTTGACCCGGCCAGCCCGTTTTATTTTCCGAAACTTATGGCCAAATACACTCGCAATGACACCACGATGACTAACGAGGAGTATCGTAATTTCTATCTGGGATATATGTTTCAGGAAGACTACGACCCCTACCGCATTTCGCCTTATTCCGGAGTGACCGACGAATTGCGAATGAAAGCCACACACACCAAGGAGGAGATCGACACAATCCGCAAATATGCCGAGCTGTCGCTGCGCGACAATCCTTTCGATCTGAGACAGATGTCGTTTCTTGTGCATGTGCTCAAGGAGAAACGCAAAGACATGAGCGCGAAAATATGGGAATACAGGCTTGAGCATCTGCTTGGAGCCATAAAAAGCACCGGCACCGGGGAAGACATAGAAAACGCCTGGTATGTGATCTACCCGATGCATGAATACGACATGGTTCAACTGCTCGGATATGAAGCTACAGATGCAAAATATTTTGAGCCCGGATGCGACTATCTCATTGTGGCGCCGGAGCCTGAGACTCAAAAGCGTCTGAAAGACAAAGTTGCCCCGGGGTTCTATTTCAATGTAGAGGTGCCTCAGTCACAATATGAGCGAAAGCATCCTGAAGCGCTCTCGGAATCTGATGAAACAATAGAAACCGAAGAAGCTATCCCCACAGAATCCGTGCCCGACCCCGATGATGTGCCGGCCGAATAACGAATCGACTTTTCAGCAACCTCTTTTACACAAGTGGAATCAGCCCTGCATAGAAACTTTCCGGGAGATTGCCCGCTATTGGAGGTTGACATTACAGAGTTGCTAATAAGGTCTGATGTAATTTGGAGAATGGCGGCAGAACCATTTGTGCCATACGGCCAATAATTGCATTGACTTTATTGGCAATAATCAGTATATTTTTAATTCACCATTAGATTAGAAATGAAAAATAAGATTCCCCACATAGTTCAATATCAGGGATTTAAACAAAAAGATGCATATATGCTACTGAGTCCTTCTGCAATAGTTCGTTAAAAAATTATTCATAGGCTAAGCGGCATCAACCGTCAAGCCAAAGAGTTCTTTGACAAGTTTAGCATTTAAAGTCTTGTTCGGGTCAATTCCGCTCAGGTCAAAAAATCTTTTTATGAAATGAGCGTTGACCATCAGAGACTTAATTTGACCAATAGAAAAGGGCATATTCGTCTGCTTCCTGAGCACCTTGGTGATGTTGACAGCGGCAAACGAAGCGTTGTAAGCAAAATCCAAAGCTTTTTCATCACGAGCCTGACAGTCGAGCAGTCCGGTGAACTGATGGCCGTCGCGGAAACAGAACTCAATCTGAAACCGTGTCCGGTAAATGTCATAGACATCTTTGCCGCAGACAGAGGTATCGGTCGAGAAATACAGTCGGTGTCCACCTCCGGGCAGATAATGGATTACCAGCCGTACTTTCTGCTTCAGAGACTTGCACCATGCCACAAGTTCAAAAGCCTCGCCTTCCTCGGGATCGATGTCAAGCCTGGTCATCCTGCATTTGTCGGGATTTGCAAAATCAATCTTGCCGTCCTTGGTCTTAGGCCGTCCTCTTTTACCGGTGCGCGGTCCTTCGTAGATGTAATACAGCACGGCATTGGAACGCAGACGGCTTATCAGAGAAAAACCGATTTCTTTCAGCCCCTCGACAAACGGCAGTACGGAGAAGGCGGCATCGGCAACGAGCAATGAAGTGATTTTCAGCAAATCTGTTCTGTACTTCTTCAATACAGACAGATACCACTGATTGAGAGTCATATTCTTTCCTTCAAGTTCAGTGGCGTTCAGAGTCTGCACGGCCCGGAGCATCATTGCATCCTTGATGTCTGCATCCACCACGGCGATACCGAGTATCTCAAGGCCATGCTTGACAGCCGAGGCGCAGCCTGACCAGAACCGGCCTATATGGTCTGTCTTTTTGCCCGCTTTGGCAACGAAGCTCGGATCTATGGCGATAGCCAATCGTTTCATGCCATGCTGGAAACGGTCGGCGGCGAGGTTCATGTTAAAGCACAGCCAGTCGAAATCCTTACGGAAAGTCTGACGGTATCGCTGTTCACCACGTCGTCCGTAACGTCCGAGTTGAAGAAAATTTATCTTTCGCGGTATGCACATGATTAAAATCAGTATCTCGATGATGTTTGCTATGAAAGTTTTGTTTAACTTTGTAGCGCAACCGAAGAATGCCCTCCGGCAGATGCCCTCATATTGGTCAAGTAGTTCGAAAATCAGCATGTCTTTAAGTGTCTTGGAATAACCTTAAAGTTACTGAAATTCAGCGACTTGACCAAATTTTAGTGTTAAATTTTATGCTAAACATCAGATTTTTAATGGATTAAACACCTGGCTCCTCGGAGCCGTTAACAAACTCTCAAAAAATAACCGAAGTATTGTTCTGCAAATCGGGCAAAATCATGGGCATGTGAGCATTGTGAAAATTGGATTCGAAAGGATATTAGTTTTTGTATAGGATGCTTTTGGTGCCGTCCTGAAAAATATAACCATATTGCAGGGAATAAAGAACGAAGAATTGTTCTCACATTTACGGGCAACGAAATAGAAGATTATAATATATTGATTAAACAGATTGGAGAAGCTGACGCAGAACAATATATGTCTAGTCCGGAAAAGTGTTGACCGTCAGATTCAACATTTTTTAGTAAAATGTGTGAAGAAAACAAAAAATTCTGGGACGAATCTCAGATTTCGGCAATCAATGCCTGGCACAGCAGCGGAAAAAGTTTCAGTCAGATTGACGAGGAATACAATTTTGCGGTCGGGACATTGTTTACAATAGTAAATGCAATCCCGGACTATCGCGGCACACGGTCAAGCATCAGCAAATGGCTGCGCCGCATGACGGGAGCATTAATTCCCGGCTCCGGATGCCGGACAACAAAGGCCATATCGTCCCTGGCAACTCCGGCACAAACGACAAAAAAGAAAGGAATGACAAAGAAAACCTCTCCCACTACCAGGCTCACGGATACCGAGCAGACCATACTGGATCTAACACGCAAGTTAAACGCCGCCACCAGAAAGATAGAGAAACTGGAGGCTGACAGGAAAAAGGCAGAGCTGCGTGAAGAGTTCCAGAGTGGTGTCATCGCCGAATACAAGAAGCTTGTAAAGCCTGCGCAGTCAAAAAAATCAACTACCAAGTAGCCATGCGCTTGCGCATGTCCCGTGACCTGAGTGTCAGCGAGGCATGCGGGTTGCTTGGGGTGACTAAACAAGCGTGGTATGCCTTTTTCAAAAGGTCGTTCAAGGATGCCATTGACGAAGACCGCATCCTGGAATGCGTTCGCTCGATACGAGAGGATCTTCCGGCACTCGGAGTCAGAAAGATGAAGGACAGGTTACGTAAGGAGTTCTGTCTCGACATAGGCCGTGACCGCCTGTTCGATATCATGAACAGGCATAATCTTCTGATACGTCCCCGAGTCCGCAGGACAAGGACAACCTTCTCCGATCACGGAATGAAGGTCTATCCGGATCTACGGAAAGACTTCGCGCCTGATGACATAAACCAGTTGTGGGTAAGCGACATAACATATATATGGCTTCCTGATCAGAATACATTTTACTATCTGTTTCTGATTACGGATGCCTATTCGAAGAAAATAGTGGGATGGGAGATTGCCGATAACATGCGGCATGAGAACGCCATGACGGCATTGAAGATGGCTTTCAGGCAATGCAGGAGAGGTCAGCATCCCATACACCACTCGGACAAGGGACTTCAGTATTGTGCCAAACCCTACGTGGAAATGCTTCGTAGACGCCACGCCCGAATCAGCATGACGGAAGGGCACGACCCACGTAACAACGGAATTGCCGAAAGGGTAAACGGCATACTTAAAGAGGAGTTTCTGAAGCATATGGACGTAAGGAAGGACAACATACGGCAGGTGCTGGAGGATGTAATCAACACTTACCATACCCGCCGACCGCACCTCAGTCTCGGCATGCTGACTCCCGATGAAGTGCATCGCGGAGCGGTACCCGGACGTAAGCTCTGGAAAAAATATTACCTGAAATCTGCATGAGTCAAGATTTTTCAGTACTTTTGCATACCCCAACCGACGGGACTGACGGTGATTGCACTGCAAGTCTCAAAAATCCCCGGGGCATCGAGCCCCGGAGGATTTTACCCCAACCTCGGGGATCTCAGGCTCATACCTGCATGTCTCCACAGTCTTCGGACTGTTTAACATTCATTCATAATCTCAAACCCTCTGACCCGTCAATATTTTTCAGGACGCCACAATATCAAGAACCTTATCAAGTCCAATCTAAAAAAATAACATATCTTTAAATTCTTAAAATATATCAGCACGGAAGAAAGAATGTCTTAATCCTGCTCTTGAAGATGGCGCCATTGAGCTGCTTTATCCAAATCAACCCAAGCGTCCAAAGCAGAAATACCGACTGACTGAGGCTGCAAAGAGATGGAAATCAAACAATAATAATTCTTAAAATTAGTAGTCGTGACAAAACAAGATATAGATACAGTAGATTTACTTTTATCGAAACTCGACAAAAAGCAACTTGCGGATTTCATACGTAAGGAATGTTCTGTTAATGTACGATTTCAAGACAGGTTCTTAGCGCTTGGAACAGGAACTCTGTTTAAGCCGGATCCGGCGAAATTTGCTTCTCGTGTGGAAGATTTAATCGAGGATTATTCAGGGAGACACGGATACATTGAATACCGTGACACTTTTGATTTCAATCGTGCTGTCACTCGCATTCTTGATGAAGCTGAAGAGGCGATGAGAATAGGGCAATGGGAAGTCGCGACGGCTGTGCTAACCGGAATTGCCTCTGTGGCTGAAGAGATTCTCAATAGCGGAGACGACAGCGCCGGAGAATTGGGAGCAATAGTAGACGATTGTTTTGAGAAGTGGCATGAACTCTGTTCTGAAACTAATCTCCCCATAAGCACTAAATCCGAGATCTTTGAACTTGCACTTTCCCGATTCAATGACAAAGAACTAAAAGGCTGGGATTGGTGGTGGGACTGGATTAAAATGGCAATCGACCTTGCAGATACTCCGGAAAAGCAGCATAGAGTAATCATGGCTTTGGATGCCATCAAGCCTAATGGCGATGATTGGAGTGCAAAACACAATGCTGAGACGGCGCAAAAATATAAGCTTGAGATTATGTCGCGATGTGGCAGCCCGGAGGATCAAGTCAAGTTTATGTATGACAACGTAGCGAATCCTGATTTTCGACAAAGACTCATTCAAATGGCTTGGGATAAGGCCGACTATGACGAGGTGCTTAGGCTTGCCAGAGATGGCGTAAACCATGACACCAAGTACATAGGACTTGTCAGCGATTGGCATAAATGGGAATATAAAGCGTATCATGAAATAGGCGACAAGGACAATGAGCTTCAATTAGCCAGACACTTCTTTTTCGGAGGCAGCAGATGGGGAGAAAAGGAATACTCCATGGAGGCGATGTATTCTGTGCTTAAATCTCTTGTTCCCCATGATGAATGGGGAAAATATGCAAAGACATTAATAAGCGAGGCTCAGGGTAAAAAAGATATTGTACGTCTACTGTATATATACACGCAAGAGAAGATGTGGCAGGAATATATGGGCTATATTCGCAAGAATCCATCCATATATAATATTGACGATACGCCCAAAGAAGTTAAAAAGCTATTCAAAGACGAAATAATCAAACTGTATGCTTCCGCCGTCAGGCATTTCTTTCAATGTGCATCCAATCGCGATTCATACCGTACAGGTGTCGAATTTTTAAGAAAGCTTATCAGATATGGTGGAACTGAAGACGCTGCTCAAATTGTAACCGAACAAAAATCGCGAACTCCACGTAGACCTGCGTTGATTGATGAGTTGTCAAAACTTTAGGTTTTTACAACTTTAACGATAAGACTGTACTAATCTCCATCATATATTCGTTATATTTACAATTGACAAGTTAGAGAACTTGGGGGCAATCCGGAAGAGGATTCCGATGCCTTCGGCGGAGCAGGGCAATGCAATGCGTCATGAGAGCAAATGTTGGAGCCACTGGAAGGCAATGAGTTAAATCCTTAATTTACAGGATATATTCAAAGTGAATCTTCAAGAAAGAATCCGCATATTAGTTCTTAAATGAAAAATCAATAAAATAATCACATAATATTATGTTGTCAGAAAATAAAAAACGTGAGGAAGTAGAGTCCGGAAAATTCGTGGCTTATTCCTATAAACTTTATAACGAAACCGACGGCTCCCTGCTTTTCGAGGCAGAAGAGAAAGCCCCGGATGTAATGGTTTACGGAGTGAGCCAGGAGATTGTACCCGGACTTGCCGCAGCCCTCAAGGGACTTGCAAAAGGCGACAAGTTCTCTGTTACCCTACCTCCTGAAGCGGCGTTCGGGCACCGCAGCCCGGAATATGAAATATCTCTCGACCCGGAAATCTTCATGCGCGACGGTGAAATGGCAGAGGAAGTGAAAGTGGGAGCGCTGCTGCCTATGATGACTGCCGAAGGATTCCGCATAGAAGGGAAAGTAATAGAGATCGCAGACAAAATCAAGATGGACTTCAATCATCCGTTTGCCGGAATGACTGTGAGATATGAGGGAAAAGTGGAGGAAGTGCGCAACGCAACCCCCGACGAGCTCAAGCCCACTCACGGATGTGGCGGATGCGGAGGCTGCGGAAGTGAAGGGAGCTGCGAGAGCGGCTGTGGCGGAGGAAGTTGCGGCGACTCCTGCGGATGCCATTGACAACCGGCGTACACGCAATAAAAAACGGGATGACTCGAGTCATCCCGTTTTTTATTGCGTGTGTGTGTCAACGACGCCTCTTTTTAGATTTCTTCTTGCCCGACTTCTTTGCTGTGGTCTTGGCCGGAATCTTTATGGTCTTTCCGGCGCGAAGCTTGTCGTTGGTCATGCCGTTAGCCTTCTTGATTTCGGCAATGCTCACGCCATATTTCTTTGACAATGACGACAGGCTTTCGCCGTTCCTGAGTTTGTGGGTGATGGGGCCTGATTTCTTTGTCTGGGTTTTAGCCTTTGACTTTTTCTTGGATGCCGATGCTTTCGACTTGCCGGTGACCGCCGCCACGGTTGTCTCCATCACTGCCTGCGGCGAAGATGTTGAAATCCTCAACTGCTGGCCGACTCTCACAGCGTTTCTGCGCAGATTGTTGCTTGCCTTTATTTCAGCCGGCGTCACTCCATATTGCTCAGCAATCGATGCAAGGCTCTCTCCGGCCACAACTTTATGCATTATGACTGATGCCTTCCCCTGAGTGGCGGCAAAAGCCACATCGGCCTCACCCATGTCGTCAGGCCACACCTCCGTGCCTTCCACTGCAAGCATAGCGTCGGCCGGCACCTCGCCCGGATCGACTGTGCCGCGCCTCCCGTATTTGTCAGGCTCAAAATTATGAATCTCCTTTTCACTCATAAGATAGGCATGAATCTGCTGCGACGGCAGAATAAGAGTGTAGGGCGATTCGGGAGTGCCCGGAATCACATCCGCCCTGAATTGAGGATTCAGGATTCTCAATTCCTCCACCGGGATGTCAAGCACCTTCGAAATCTGGTTGAAATGCACCCTGTTGGCAACCTGAAGAGTGTCCATCACCAAAGGTTTCACAGGGAGCACCGGCGAGATGTTATGCTCGGGATAATATGTCATGACATAATTGGCGGCTATAAACATAGGCACATACCCCCTTGTCTCCGGCGAAAGATAGTTGTAGATTGACCAGAAGTCATGATCCTTGGCCTCACCTCCGGCGCGGCGGATGGCCTTGTTCACATTTCCCGGGCCGCAGTTATACGCCGCGATGGCAAGCGACCAGTCGCCATATGTGGCATACAGGTCTTTAAGATATGAGGCGGCACGCTCCGAAGACACATAAGGGTCGCGCCGCTCATCTACAAGGCTTGTCACCTCAAGGCCGAGGCCCTTGGCAGTGCCGAGCATGAATTGCCACAGCCCCGTGGCGCCATGCTTTGACACGGCATTCGGGTTCAGGCCTGATTCAATTATGGGGAGATATTTCAATTCGAGCGGAAGCCCCTGTTCTTCAAGAGCCTGCTCGAAAATGGGCATATAGTATAGACTTAGCCCCAATACGGCTGCTATCTGTGCGCGGCCCTTCTTGGTGTAGCGGTCGATGTAGCTGCGCACAATCTGATTGTAGGGCATCTCTATCACCGTGGGGAGTGCGGAAAGACGCTTGACCATCTCCTCGTCGGAGACATCCACATCCGGCTCTGTGGCATAACGGTTGTCGGATGCCGTATAATTCTTTATGAACCAACTTTCCAGAAGTTTCTGGGTGTCGGCCTCGAAACTCTCCGGATATACTATCGCGGAATCAGTTATGCTCGTTTTCAAATCAAGCACATTCTGCTTATTATTATTCTTGGCAACGCCTGACAAAACGGCCGCCGCCAACAGAAATGTGAAAAAACGTCTTTTCATGTCGGGTAACGCTAACAACTAAATGACCTCAGACAATAACCGCCCGATAAACCTGAGGCTATGCCCCCTGGCGGCCAAAGCCTGAAATCCGATAACTAAAAATTAAAAGCCCAGTTCACACCCACGCTGACCTGACGGTCGGCAGGATTGACAATCACAGCCGGCTCCCATTCCAGCGAGAGGTCGGGCGAGATGTCGAAATGAGCCAAAGATGCATCGACATAAGCGTCGATCATGCAGATAAGATAAAGTCCCACACAAGCAATGATGCAGAGGTCGCGGTTGCGGCGATAGAAATCGCGACGCGTCCTCATGGTGTTGGTGAGCCAGTTTTTATCAAGGTCCTCCTCCTTTGTGGTGGAAGGGAAAAAATTCATGTAGGAGTTTGTGGCGGGGTCGTTGTCCATGAGGTCGCGATATGCCTGCGTGTAATCCTTCAGCTGGCCGTTATTCCAGTTCGTGGCATATCCAAGCCCCATAAAACCACCCACGACAATAGGGAGTTTCCAGTAGCGCCTGTTGTAGATCTGCCCGAGCCCGGGAAACAGCGCCGACAACCACACCGCCCTGTCGGGCGACGGGTTAAACTCTTTCTTCCCTGCAAGGCCATAAGGAAGATTGTCGGCTGTGACCACTGTCTGAACAGTGTCGGCGGCCTCGTCGTAGGAATCAGCCGGCGGCTCTCTCACAAGCAATTCGGCATCGAGATAGGCAGTGGAGTCGGATGCGGCATTTTCCACTATCTGGCCGAAAGCCGCCTGCCAGAAAAACTGGAGCATAACGACTGCGAGCATCGCCGGAAGGCGGTGGCTTATGCATGCTCCCGCCATGTGAAGCACACTCCTCAGATTTATATGATTGCTTCGACTGCGCATAATGTCATTGCCGCATGTTTCCGAGTATGTCCATGAGCGCCTTCAGTTCCTCGTCTGACGAGAACTTCAGTGTGATCGACCCTTTGCCATCAGCTTTTCTCGCAAATTTCACCGGAGTCGGGAAACATGCCGAAAGGTGCTTCACGAAAGAATCGTAAGGCGTGTTGTCGGCCTGCTGTCGTTCCTCCTTCTGCACAGAGTCGCTCTTTTCCTGCTCCATCTCTCTTGCAAGCTCCTCCACTCTTCTCACCGACAGGCCCTCTTTTACAACCTGGTTATAGAGTTTCAGCTGCCGCTTGGGGTCGGTCACCGACAGCAATGCGCGCGCATGGCCCATGTCGAGCTTATGGTCGCGCAACCCGAGCTGAATCTCTGCCGGGAGTTTAAGAAGACGGAGATGGTTTGCCACCGTGGCACGCTTTTTGCCAAGGCGCTCCGAAAGCCGGTCTTGTGTAAGGTCGTAAGTGTCGATCAGTTTCCTGAAAGCGAGAGCCACCTCAATTGCGTTGAGGTCTTCACGCTGAATATTCTCAATCAGGGCCATCTCGGTCACTTCGGAATCAGAAGCCGTGCGCACATATGCCGGCACCGTGGCAATCCCCGCGAGTTTCGCGGCGCGCCAGCGACGCTCTCCTGCTATGATCTGATATGTGCCGTCGCCCGCGTCGCGCAGCGACAGAGGCTGGATGATGCCAAGTTCACGGATAGAGGTCGCAAGCTCTTCGAGAGTCTCCTCGTCAAATGTGCGCCGAGGCTGCTCTGGATTCGGAGAAATGAGGTCAACCTCTATTTCATTTATGGCCGAAGACCCTCCGGTCTGTATGTCGTTCATCGAGATCAGGGAGTCAAGCCCCCTTCCCAATGCGTTTCTTTTCAAAGACATGTCGATATGTTCTGTTTAGGTTAGATTGTCGGCATAGCCGGTCAGGTTTTTTTCCTGCGGTTGCGGGCCACAAGCTCCCTGGCAAGCTGCCCATAGGCGATTGCCCCCCGGCTTTCCGCGTCGTAGAGAATCACGGGAAGGCCGTGGCTCGGAGACTCCGACAGTTTGATGTTGCGTGGAATCACAGTGGTGAACACCATGTCGCCGAAATGGCCTTTAAGCTCTTCAAAAATCTGGTTTGCGAGGCGGAGGCGGGCGTCATACATCGTGAGCAGGAAACCCTCAATCTCCAGCTGCGGGCGCAGGCGGCTCTTTATTATGCGCACAGTGTTGAGCAATTGCGAAATGCCTTCGAGAGCAAAATACTCGGCCTGCACGGGAATAATAACCGAATCGGCCGCCGACAACGCATTGACTGTGATGATTCCGAGCGAGGGGCTGCAGTCAATCAGTATGAAGTCATAATTGTCTCGAAGCGGCTCAAGCACCTTGGAAAGCGCCCTTTCACGGTCGCGCAGGTTCATAAGCTCCACTTCTGCGCCAACAAGGTCAATGCGCGAGCATATGATCTCAAGCCCTTCCACACATGTAGGCATAACCGCAGTGGCAGCCGGCTCGCCGTCTACGAGGCATTCGTAGATTGAAAGTTGCGATTCTTCCGGCACCACGCCGAGTCCCGAAGTTGCATTCGCCTGAGGGTCGGCATCAACGAGAAGCACCTTCTTCCCGTCGGCGGCCAGACATGAGCCCAGATTGAAGGCGGTTGTGGTCTTTCCCACACCCCCTTTCTGATTGGCGATTGCTATGATTTTACCCATTGCTATCTTATGATATTGATTTGGAATGCAAAGTAATAATTTTTCTTTGACAATTCACAATTTTAAATATTAAAGTGTCTTAACAGCGCTGTTTTATTCAACTTTTTCCCTTTCTTTTTGCCTCAATACGCGATTAAATGCCACAATAAGCAGCACCGACGCTGTGAGAAGCGCACCTGAGAAACTGAAATACACGCCTTGCGTTGCCATGTCGAGCGTCACTGCCATAAAAAGCAGAAGCGGAATCCCGACGAAAAGATAGCTGACTATGGAAATCCACAGCAGCGGCTTAACCACGGAAGTGCCTCGAAGGGCGTTGACATATGTGAGCTGCACCGCATCGCAATACTGATAAAGAATCAGCGGCACCACAAGAAGAAGCGCCTGCACGGCCACATTGGCGTCGGGAGTGAACAGATGAACAAGCGGCTCCGTGAAGAACAGGAACACAACCGACACCAGCGTGGCGAGAGCCAGCACCATATGAAGGCCGGCGCAAGTGATGCGGCGAATGCCGTTGATGTCTTCGACCCCTGTAAAGTTAGCCACCCTTATCGACGTGGCCCATCCGAATCCCATATATGTCATATATCCCAGCTGGGCAATCGTGTTCATCACTTGATAAGCTGCGAGCTGCACCTTGCCGAACCATCCGCTCACAACCGCCCCGAACGACCAAAGGCCGCACTCCACGCCGCTTTGGATCATCAACGGATATGACGTCACCCACACGCGATAACGCCTGCGACCCTCGGCATGGCTGCCCACAACTGATCTCCAATACACCCTGTAGCGCTTGCGCATGGCAAAAACCACCACTATTGCCACAGCACACAGGGTCCTGGCAATCAATGTGCTTATCCCGGCCCCGGCAAGGCCGAGCTCCGGGAAGCCGAACTTTCCGAAAATCAGCAGATAATTGCCGCAGATGTTAAGTACATCGGCCCCGAGAATAAGCCACATAGGAGTGGCCGTGTCGGTGGTGCAGTTCGCCGCCTGCTGAAAACAGTTGAACACGGCCATCGGCACCATGGTGCAGAGTATTATCAGATAATACTTTCTGGCGAGCGGAAGCAAGTCGGGATCCTGCCCGAACTTGTCGAGAAAGAAATACAATCCACTCATAATCACCGTGAACGATAAGGCCACAATAAGATTCACCTGCAAGGCCCCGCGAAGCATTCTTCCCCCCTCTTCATGCTCCCCCCTGCCATAGAGAGCCCCGATCAGAGGGGTCACGCCCCCGGCAAATCCCATGAGCATGACTGTGGCCACAAGGAAAAGGCTGTTGACAAAAGCTGCGGCAGCCAGCTCGTCGAGCCCGTAGGCGCCCACCATCATCGTGTCGGCAAAACTCACCACAATCACCCCCAGCTGAGTCACGAGAACAGGCACCCCAAGTCGCAGCAGGCTCAGGTAAGACTGCAAATAGGTTTCAGGCGTGAGTTTACGGATTATTCCTTTCATCCTCGGCTACATGATTGGTTTCGATTGCAAAGTTAGTGAAAAACAATGTGATTTCTACAAAAAACGACACTAAAAAACCTCTTCCGAGCACCTCTGTCGCCATTATGACTCCCTATTATTCGGCAAGATGCAAATTTAATCTACAACACTCGTATGCCGCGCGAAGCATCGCAAGAGAGAGTCACAGCCGATTGAGCCATCAGACATATTTTAGGGGCGGCTACTCCTTTTTTCACCCTTGTAGCGCACTCCAAATTTTAAGGAACGAACTCAAAAATCATATGCGATTTTTTATAAATTAAGTAGGGTGTTCAGTTCTATGTTCTCATTTTTGAATCAAAAATCATGAGTGGATAGCCATAAGTTCCTGATATACATTAGTGATTCTGTGTAATAGAACAATGTTGAAAAAGCGAGAATCTTCTTTTTCATCGTCTGTACAATGAGTGTAAGGAGGATTTGCCCAACCTGACCAGTCGCAGACAATTCAATGCCCGACGCAAGCTGACGGCTCGACTTGCAGAAGAAATCCGCAAGGATGTAGCCATAGCCATTGATGGCTCCGAAGATGTATTCTGCATTGATTCCAAACCGGTAAAGACGCGAGTTCGGGATAAGAACTTTATGATTTTCAACCAAGCAAAAGACATAGAGTATTGGGCGGCCTTTCAAGGTCGCCTGATTTATTTGTACAGTTTGGTGTTAATCCCAGAGGACAAGCTGCCCGTTTGACTCGGGTACCTCAAAGTCAAAGTTCACTTCCGGCTTTGTGGCGAAGAAACAATACGCACCCATTGCCGCAAGCAGGTTCATGAGGAAGTTGTGTACACTACGATGGCGGGAGTGGACGAGCTGCGCCACATTCTTCAGCATGTCGTTTATGGATTCGATGATGCTCCTTTTACGAAGCATCATCCTGTCATAGAACGGCATGAGACGCTGTTTCATGTTCGAGCGAAGACCTGTCACAATATGTATGCCGTCATCCCAAAGATGCCCGAAAAGAGACTGCGATATATATCCCTTGTCAGCGTATAGTTTTCCAAACACCCTGTCAGTCAGCGTGTCGATGACTGCCTCATTGCGGTCGTCCACATTGGCGCGTGTCAGTACAAAGTTGATCAGCTCTCCTTTTTCGTTACATAGCAGATGCAGTTTGAAGCCGACATACCATCCCATCGTACTCTTCCCTTTGGCAGCAATATCCTTGAATACCTTCATGCTGAACCGGCGTTTGTTGTGTATGACCGGAATGCAGGTGCTGTCCACAAAACTTATCCCCGTGCACTCTCCGAAACACGCGAGCCGCAGGAACATGGTCATAGCCACAAAACATCGGGGCATGACCTCCACGAAGCGGTTGTAGGAGAATGTCTGCGGAAACAGATGCTTCCAGTGAATGCGCACACATCCCAGATAATAGTGCTTGAAGTTTCGGTACGAATTGAAGTGGAAACAGATCAGAATCGTGATGACCTCGGCATCCGACATCATGCGCTTTCTTTTCCGTTTTGGAGTGTCAGTTGTGGACGGAAGTGCATTTTTTGCCATCTCACCATCAAATTCCTTGCAGAAATCATCTGCAATACAAAAAATTTCAGTAACTTTACTTTCGGTAATCATGATACAGTATTTATTTCTTGATACCTCTAAATTACTAAATATCAGTGATATTACCAAAAGAATCGGCAACTTTTTCAAGCTGCCGATTCAACTTTTTATGGTGTTCCTTATCCCGAACTCGCGTTTTTTAGCACCTACCTGCTATCGCGGACGGTTGTACTTGCATATAAGCAATCCATGGGGATTGTTCTTTGACCTTGGCACGCTTTGAAGTTTTCCGGTAGTTATCATGCTTCTTCTAATCTGGGAAGTCCGTCTTTTTATAAGCTGCTTGCCATAATAAGTAAATTCAAGCGTCTCCTGATTCAGGCTTATTGAATCACACATGATGGAGCACACCGCAGAAGAAGAGACTATATCAGAATAGAAACCGTTCTCCGTCATAGCCTGTTTCTGTTTCAATGCAGATGCGTCGGCAAGGTACATGGCCTTGCCGATAGTATATTGTATATATTCATTATCCGGGGGAAGATTAAAAAAGAATTGATGAAACTGATTGATGTGAGCCTCGGCCTCAATTTTGAAAGTTGTTTCAAGCTGGGCACGTTGGGCAAGGAATGGAATCTCCCCGTCGAGGATATATATTTGATTACGTTCACGCGTGACCATATTGAAACACCAAAACAGCACGATACCGCAAAGCACCACAGACCCGGCTACAGAAATCAAGACTGTTGTCATAGCGAGCCTGGTCTTTTGCTCAAGAGATTGGATTATCATAATAAAAATTGTTTTACTTGTTACCTGTCATAGAATCTCCCAAGGCTGTCATGTTTCGGCCAGCCTGATTACCGATTGTCCCGGCTACCGCACTGCCTCCTGTAGCGGCATATGCAACTGTTGTTGCAGCTGCACCACCGGCAGCTCCTGCAACCGCCATTCCAGAGGAAGAACTTGAAGCTCCGGCGCCGGACGCAACGCCACCCGGTATCAGCCATGAGGCAACTTCAGGAACAAAGGCAATAACTCGCACGCCTACAAGAAGACCCACGACATACATACATGTGGAACCCACCGCCTGCATACCGATTGCTCCAATCTGTGCATCACCATCTGTATCTGCAGACACACTGCCAATAAGAGATTTATATGATGTTATATCCTGCTCTAGATTAAACTGCATTATAAAATCAATATAATAAAGACATAGATAGGTCACGAATCCCCAAAGTGATACCGATATATATTTTGACAGCCATTGACTCCATGCGGACTTATAGTGTGGAGATAATGATATTGCGAACATCAGAGGGGCAAAAGCCGCAAGAATGTGAAGGAAAATCCTTTGTGCCACAAGCAGTCCGTAATAAGACACTTGAAACATGATTTCTCCGATATATCGAATTATCAGACTTATCCATTCGCAAATCTTTGTCTCCGCAAGCAATGACCATTCTTTTAAATTGTTTTGTATTTGTGTCTTGAATTCATCAATGCTATTAAGAACCTGATCAACGATTCCATCTGCCTGAGCGGCATTCTGGGCTTTCTGATTCTCTTCCAACTTTTGAAGTTGCTCTCTAACTTTTTTTATATATTCTTCTTGTAAATCAGCAACCTCTTTTTCAAGAGCAATAACTGCTTCATTCTGAGAATTTGCCATTGCACGTGCCCTAAATTCAAGAGCTTGACCCGGTACACTTGCAAGATTAGCAATACTACCGGCGAAAGATATGCACATCGATATGATTACAATGTGAAGGAGTTTCATAACATCAAGCCCCCTTCTTCCAAGCATCATCTGGAAACATTCATTAGCGCCTACTCCAAGAGCGATGCAAAGACCTATCATCTTTGCCCAACTTAAAATAATACCCAGACCTGTCTTTGCCGGGAAAGAAGCCATTGCATCAAGCAATTTATCAAGATTTTCATTTATAACCGGCAATCCCATAACGCATGGGATCATATCTAACATAGGAATCATATAATTATGAAATTAAAATGTTGAAACATACATTGCAAATTTGGAACAGGCATATGCAAGCTCTGTCATTCTCACCCTTGCATCCTCATAGGCAATCTGCCTTTTGGTTGGTTCTATTTCATATCCCGGACCCTGTTGATGCATGTATTCTATTTCCGAGCATATAGCGTCGTACTCCATCTGCAGCTTTGAGCAAGCTTCCGCCACTCCACCTACAGACGAAAATTCCATGGAATATTTGATTGACTCGGTGATCGAGGCGCCGAGAGCCTCAAAATCCTCTTTATATTGCGGATAAATTATATCAACCATCCTTTCAGCGGAACGGATACCCTCTTCAATTACAAGAGGCTGTATCGAGTCAATCTGATTATCTAGATGTTTCATTGTCAACACCTCCAGCGGAATCTGTGCAGCCCTTGACGGACCCACTCGCTTAACGTTTGACTTATCCTCTCTGAACCTCTTGTTGACTCCCAAAAAACCGGTGGAATAGCCTCCTGAATAGTTTTTATGAGTATAATAATAATAACAATACTTCGGTTATTTTTTGAGAGTTTGTTAACGGCTCCGAGGAGCCAGGTGTTTAATCCATTAAAAATCTGATGTTTAGCATAAAATTTAACACTAAAATTTGGTCAAGTCGCTGAATTTCAGTAACTTTAAGGTTATTCCAAGACACTTAAAGACATGCTGATTTTCGAACTACTTGACCAATATGAGGGCATCTGCCGGAGGGCATTCTTCGGTTGCGCTACAAAGTTAAACAAAACTTTCATAGCAAACATCATCGAGATACTGATTTTAATCATGTGCATACCGCGAAAGATAAATTTTCTTCAACTCGGACGTTACGGACGACGTGGTGAACAGCGATACCGTCAGACTTTCCGTAAGGATTTCGACTGGCTGTGCTTTAACATGAACCTCGCCGCCGACCGTTTCCAGCATGGCATGAAACGATTGGCTATCGCCATAGATCCGAGCTTCGTTGCCAAAGCGGGCAAAAAGACAGACCATATAGGCCGGTTCTGGTCAGGCTGCGCCTCGGCTGTCAAGCATGGCCTTGAGATACTCGGTATCGCCGTGGTGGATGCAGACATCAAGGATGCAATGATGCTCCGGGCCGTGCAGACTCTGAACGCCACTGAACTTGAAGGAAAGAATATGACTCTCAATCAGTGGTATCTGTCTGTATTGAAGAAGTACAGAACAGATTTGCTGAAAATCACTTCATTGCTCGTTGCCGATGCCGCCTTCTCCGTACTGCCGTTTGTCGAGGGGCTGAAAGAAATCGGTTTTTCTCTGATAAGCCGTCTGCGTTCCAATGCCGTGCTGTATTACATCTACGAAGGACCGCGCACCGGTAAAAGAGGACGGCCTAAGACCAAGGACGGCAAGATTGATTTTGCAAATCCCGACAAATGCAGGATGACCAGGCTTGACATCGATCCCGAGGAAGGCGAGGCTTTTGAACTTGTGGCATGGTGCAAGTCTCTGAAGCAGAAAGTACGGCTGGTAATCCATTATCTGCCCGGAGGTGGACACCGACTGTATTTCTCGACCGATACCTCTGTCTGCGGCAAAGATGTCTATGACATTTACCGGACACGGTTTCAGATTGAGTTCTGTTTCCGCGACGGCCATCAGTTCACCGGACTGCTCGACTGTCAGGCTCGTGATGAAAAAGCTTTGGATTTTGCTTACAACGCTTCGTTTGCCGCTGTCAACATCACCAAGGTGCTCAGGAAGCAGACGAATATGCCCTTTTCTATTGGTCAAATTAAGTCTCTGATGGTCAACGCTCATTTCATAAAAAGATTTTTTGACCTGAGCGGAATTGACCCGAACAAGACTTTAAATGCTAAACTTGTCAAAGAACTCTTTGGCTTGACGGTTGATGCCGCTTAGCCTATGAATAATTTTTTAACGAACTATTGATAATAATAACTTGGACTGAAATTCCATTCCCCGTCCTCCATAGAGCGTATCTGCCGGAACTTGTCTTCATCATGTTTCTGGGCACAAGCGTCCGACGCTGTGGCGCATAGTGCAATAAGCACAAACGAAGCCGCTAACCTTCTGACTGATTTCCTATCCATAATGCTATGATTTTATTTGCTATTGAATCCATTGCCTTGTCGCTGAGAATATCCTGGACATGCCATATCTTCAACCCCGTATGAATCATTCCCCGGCATATCATATTGTTGGTCGCGATTATCCTGTTCATCCTTGCGATTGAATTTTCAATCTGCATAAGAACCTTATAACGCGAGTTCGGGATAAGGAACACCATAAAAAGTTGAATCGGCAGCTTGAAAAAGTTGCCGATTCTTTTGGTAATATCACTGATATTTAGTAATTTAGAGGTATCAAGAAATAAATACTGTATCATGATTACCGAAAGTAAAGTTACTGAAATTTTTTGTATTGCAGATGATTTCTGCAAGGAATTTGATGGTGAGATGGCAAAAAATGCACTTCCGTCCACAACTGACACTCCAAAACGGAAAAGAAAGCGCATGATGTCGGATGCCGAGGTCATCACGATTCTGATCTGTTTCCACTTCAATTCGTACCGAAACTTCAAGCACTATTATCTGGGATGTGTGCGCATTCACTGGAAGCATCTGTTTCCGCAGACATTCTCCTACAACCGCTTCGTGGAGGTCATGCCCCGATGTTTTGTGGCTATGACCATGTTCCTGCGGCTCGCGTGTTTCGGAGAGTGCACGGGGATAAGTTTTGTGGACAGCACCTGCATTCCGGTCATACACAACAAACGCCGGTTCAGCATGAAGGTATTCAAGGATATTGCTGCCAAAGGGAAGAGTACGATGGGATGGTATGTCGGCTTCAAACTGCATCTGCTATGTAACGAAAAAGGAGAGCTGATCAACTTTGTACTGACACGCGCCAATGTGGACGACCGCAATGAGGCAGTCATCGACACGCTGACTGACAGGGTGTTTGGAAAACTATACGCTGACAAGGGATATATATCGCAGTCTCTTTTCGGGCATCTTTGGGATGACGGCATACATATTGTGACAGGTCTTCGCTCGAACATGAAACAGCGTCTCATGCCGTTCTATGACAGGATGATGCTTCGTAAAAGGAGCATCATCGAATCCATAAACGACATGCTGAAGAATGTGGCGCAGCTCGTCCACTCCCGCCATCGTAGTGTACACAACTTCCTCATGAACCTGCTTGCGGCAATGGGTGCGTATTGTTTCTTCGCCACAAAGCCGGAAGTGAACTTTGACTTTGAGGTACCCGAGTCAAACGGGCAGCTTGTCCTCTGGGATTAACACCAAACTGTACAAATAAATCAGGCGACCTTGAAAGGCCGCCCAATACTCTATGTCTTTTGCTTGGTTGAAAATCATAAAGTTCTTATCCCGAACTCGCGTGGTAAAGGTCTGCCAATCGCAGCAATGACGTTCATGCAATATGTCTATTTCGTTAATCATCGTCCGATTGGGCAGATAAAATATTCACTAATTTAATTCAACCAACAGGTGTCTACTACAACCTTCAAGGCACGCCGGTAGCCAACCCCGGCAAGGGAGTGTTCATAAAAGTTCAGGGAGGGAAAGCCACAAAGATTATCCGCTGACCACGGAATACGAGATTCAGCCTCCTTCCTATTTCTCATTATTTGGCACATAGAAACCAACCCCGTTTAAAGCGGGCCGGATCGTTTTATCCGGCCCGATTTATTTATCACACTTGATTCATCACATTTGGAACATCTGTTGAAAAATGTGTCCTATATTTCAGAATTACCATTTTAGGAAAAGTATTTTTAACCTATTTAAACAAAAAGTCACTAATTTTGTAATGAATTATGAGGGCGCTTATCTGATTCTTGCAAACAGATTTGTTTTTCTCACAAGCGACGGCTCATAAGTCCGCCCGCATAAGTATCCACAGAGCATATAACTCAGAATATGAAAAATCTCATACTGCTTATAGCATCCGCTTCTTGCGCTGTCTCCGCCTCCGCTTCGGTCAGCCTCGACTCCTGCCGCAACATGGCAGTCCACAACAATAAGACCATACGCATGGCTGAAGAGAACATGCGCGGCGCGGAATACTATAAGAAAGCCGCCCAGTCGGCCTATCTGCCGGGCATTGACTTCACCGGCACATATATGTATAACCAGAATAAGATAAACCTGCTCGGCGAGGATGCAAAACTTCCGACAATGAGTTTCGACCCTGCCACACAGTCATATAACTACAACATTCTCAAAGACCCGACAGGCGTGCCTATCAAAGACCCTGCCACCGGGAGCTACATACCCACTGAAGTGGCCGTGATCCCTAAGGAGGCAATGAGCTATGACATACACAATGTGTTCGCCGGGGCCATCACGCTCACTCAGCCGGTCTTTATGGGGGGACAGATCAAAGCCCTCAACGATATTGCCGGATATGGCGAGCAGCTTGCCAAGGCAATGCGCAACAACATCTCGCAAGACGTGGTGTTTGCCGTCGACGAGGCTTACTGGATGGTGGTGTCGCTAAAAGAGAAGAAAACCTTGGCCGAGAACTTTGTGAATCTTGTAGACACCCTGCGCTATAACGTGCAGGCAATGCTTGATGAAGGAGTGGCCACAAGAAGCGACCTGCTCACTGTGGAGGTGAAACTCAACGAGGCGAGAATTGCGCTTACAAAAGTTGACAACGGCCTTACGCTCTCCCGCATGGCACTCGCCCAGATATGCGGCCTGCCGGTACACACCCGGATGGAGCTTGAAGACGAGCAGTTAAAAAGCGCAGGAAATGTGCATCCAGATGAAGAGGAGAACATTAACGATGTCTACACCCGCAGGCAAGACCTTGAAGTGCTGAGGCAAAGCATCAATATGCTGAAAGGGCGCGAGAAACTTGCCATGGGCGATATGCTGCCCAAAATTGCCATCGTGGGGGCTTACGCGTTTTCAAATCCCAACGTGATCGATGGCTTTGAAAAGCGGTTCGGAGGAGGTTTCTCTATCGGAGCCACCCTTACAGTGCCTATCTGGCACTGGGGAGGCAACTACAACCGCTACAAAGCGGCCAAGGCCAACACCAACGCACAGCGCCTTCTCCTCGAAGACACTGAAGAGAAAGTGCAGCTGCAGGTGAGCCAGGCGAGATTCAGCTTCGACGAGGCGAAAAAAACTTATGAAATGACCCTATCCAATCTAACAAAAGCCAATGAGAACCTGCGCCAGGCGCAACTCGGGTTCAAGGAAGGGGTGCTGACCACTACCGACGTGATTGGGGCTCAGACCGCATGGCTGTCAGCCAACTCAGAGAAGATAGATGCCGAAATCGGAATCAGGCTCTGCAAGACATATCTCTCTAAAGTGCTCGGCAATCTTTATTACTGATTGCAGCAAAACATGAAGCATGATAATCCACAAGATTATCATGCAAGCCAAGTTAACCGGCGGACATCCGCCTGAATAAACAACAACAAAAAAACACACCACTGAATATGGCAACCAACAACTCCACAAACCAGCCTCAGTCTGACTACCGACCGGAGGCCAACTACGAAAATCCGGATGCGGTATCCGCAAAAGACCGGATGCTTATTCTCACAATAGTAATTGTGCTTTTAGTGCTCGCCGCCATGGCTGTGCTGGGCTTCCTCTTCATAAAGCAAGGCCCCGACACAGTGCAGGGACAGGCCGACGCCACAGAGATAAGAATCTCCGGGAAACTGCCGGGGCGTGTGGCTGAACTCTTTGTGGAGGAAGGCTCCCATGTGAAAGAGGGAGACACCCTCGTGAGAATCCACTCCACTCTCGTCGACGCCCGCCTGGGGCAGGCCGAGGCCATGGAGAATGTGGCGAAGGCTGCCGACGCAAAGGTGGATGCCGGCACAAGGAGCCAGATCATTACCGGGGCCTACCAGCTGTGGCAGCAGGCAAAAGCTGCTGTCGGCATCACTCAGAAAACTTATCAGAGGATGCAGAACCTGTTTACAAAAGGGGTGGTAAGCGAGCAGAAACGCGACGAAGCAAAAGCTGCCTATGATGCCGCCGTTGCCGGAGAGGCAGCTGCCAAAAGCCAGTATGAGCTTGCCAAATCAGGTGCTCAGAAAGAAGACAAACAGGCGGCCAAGGCTATGCTCGAAGCAGCCAAGGGGAGTGTGAACGAAGTCAACGCCATCCTTGAGGACCAGTATCTTGTGGCTCCCTGCGACGGCGAGATAACAGAAGTCTACCCCCACGTGTCGGAACTTATCGCCACCGGCGCTCCCATAATGTCGCTTCAGAAAGATGACCACTGGGTTGTGTTTAACGTGCGCGAGACTCTGTTGAAAGACATCAAGCTCGGTTCCAAAATCAGAATCAGAATACCTGCGCTCGACATAGAGACCGACGCCAAGGTGTTCTACATACGCGATCTCGGCACATATGCCAACTGGCAGGCCACCAAAGCCACCGGCGACTTCGATGCACGTACATTCCAGGTGAAAGCGCGACCGGAAAAGAAAATCGAAAATCTTCGACCCGGAATGTCTGTCATTCTTGAGCAATAACAGATTGCGGCCGTCAGTAACAAGTCGTTTTTTCAACAATCATCAGTCGTTAGAAATTTGAATTATGAGCCCTACAGGATTCAAAGCCATATTTATAAGGAGCGTGCTCCAGATTGTGAGAAGGCCCATCTACTGGGCGGCCTTCTTCATTCTGCCGCTCTTCTGTTTCCTTTTCCTCACAAATCTCATGGAGGATGGGCTGCCTTCGAAGGTGCCGGCGGCTATGGTCGACAAAGACGGCTCCTCGCTTTCTCGCTCCATCACACAGAATCTCAATGGAATGCAGATGGTCGACCTCGTGGAGAACTGCAACAGTTTCACCGACGCACGCCATCTCATGCAGGAGGGGAAAGTGTTCGGATATTTTCTTATACCCGAAAATTTTGAAGCCGACCTTATGGCCGGACGCAAGCCGGTGATCACGTTCTACACCAACATGACCTATTTCGTGCCTGCTTCTCTGCTTTTCAAGACCTTCAAGACCACTGCTCTCTACACAAAGGCGGGTGTGGCAATGACAGTGTTTGAATCTGTAGGAGCCGACCCGAATCAAGTGGCGACCATGCTGATGCCGGTAAACATAAACGCTCGCGGAATAAACAATCCGGGACTGAACTACGCAATATATCTCTGCAACTCCTTTTTGCCGTGCACACTTCAGCTCATGATTCTTCTTGTGACCTGTTTCAGCCTCGGGCAAGAGATAAAATACGGCACATCTGTCAGGCTCATGCAGATGGCACGCGGCTCAATCGTGAGAGCACTGTTTGCCAAACTGCTTCCTCAGACGTGCATATGGATGGTGATTGCCATATTTATGGAGTCTTGGCTATTTAATATCAACGGCTTCCCTATGCACGGGTCATGGCTGTGGATCACACTTTCCGAACTGATGTTTGTGCTTGCATGTCAAGGGCTGGCGTTGTTCTTCTTCGGCGTGTTCCCCAACCTGCGCCTTTCGCTCTCAATATCCGCGCTCACCGGCATTCTCTCATTCTCCATCGCAGCGTTCTCCTTCCCGGTTGAAAGCATGTATCCCGCAATCGGAATTTTCAGCTGGATTCTCCCCATCCGCTACAACTTCCTGATTTACATTGACCAGGCTCTTAACGGAATACACATTTATTATTCGAGAATCTGGTTCGTGGCCTATATTGTGTTTATGGTGATTCCTTTCACCATGTTATGGAAAATCAAGCGCAGCATGCTCCGCCCGGTCTATGCTCCCTAAAACGAATCGTCTATGTGGAATAAGATAAAAACATATCCCCGACAGTTGTTCGACGTGTATTGCCGCGAGTTCAGACTTGTGACACACGACCTGGGCATAATTCTTTTCTTCATATTTCTCCCCCTGGCCTATCCTATAATCTACTCTCTGATTTACAATCCGGAGGTGGTGAGAGATGTCAAGATGGTGGTGGTGGATCATGACCGCACTCCTCTCAGCCGCGAGCTGGCCCGCAACATCGATGCCTGCCAGGAAGCCTGGGTGATAGGCTATGCGGCAGACCTCAATGAAGCCCGCCACGCCATGAACAGCCACAAATGCTATGCCATTCTTGAGATTCCCGAGGGATTCGGCAAAAAAATCGGAAGAGGCGAACAGGCAAACGCCGCCATGTATTGCGAGATGAGCCTGCTCCTGCGTTATCGCGGATTCCTTGTGGCCTCTACCAATGTGGCCCAGGAGATGGGGGCTGAAATCTTAGCCGAGAAAATCAATCTCACTGCGCCATTGGCAGGAACAATTGTTGAAGGCGATCTCCTCCCGGTGGTCAACGTGTCGATGGGAAATATCGAAAACGGATTCGACTCATTCATTATGCCGGGCGTGCTTATTCTTATTCTCCACCAGTGCATTGTGCTGGCGGCTGGCATGGCAGGCGGGGCAAAGAGAGAGAGGCCGTCGGTTACTGGCTACAACGGAAGAAACATGCAGCCAAGCGTGCTTATGACCATGCTCGGGCAGATGCTCTGCTACATCACAATCCTTATATTGCCCATAATCTATCTTGTGCATTATGTGCCGCTGATGTTTTCGTTCCCTATGGACGGCAACATATTTGAGATACTGATGTTTCTTGTGCCCATGGTTATTGCCTGCATGGGGCTCGGCTTCTGCTTTCAGGGGATCGTGTGGGAGAGGGAATCAGTGTTTGTGCTGTGGGTTGTGACATCAGTAGTGTTTCTCTTCCTTTCGGGGCTTACATGGCCGCGCTATGCCATGGCTCCATTCTGGAAAGGGCTGAGCGCCTGCATACCGGCCACATGGGGAGTGGAAGGGTTCATACGCATGAACACCAACGGCGCGTCGCTGTCGCAAGTTCATTCCGACTATGTGAACCTCTGGATTCTTGCCGCCGTCTATCTCGTCCTTGCATACTGCGTGCAACGCTGGCTCGTGCGCCCCGCCATCCTCAAAGGCTACAACGCCTATGCAAGTCTTCGCACCGATTAACACTGATTTTGCATTATTCATAAAACGATAAGCGGAGCAACACCGGTGTCGCTCCGCTTATCGTTTTATGGACATCTTATTATGACTCTATCTCTGAAAAATCATGCTATGAGCATTATTGGGAGGTAGAGGGTGGAGGAAAGCACTCCCAACACGAAAGAGACTATAATCCATATCTCCGCATTGCGCGAAGCCCTGCGGGCTCCTTCTATGTCGCCGCCGAAATATCGGGAACTTACCTGCGATGAAAAGATAATCGCCACAATTCCCGGGATAAGGCAACACAACACTGTGCATATCACCGACCATACAAGATATGTTGGAGGCATCGGCTCTGCATTCCCTTGAGCATAATTCGACTGCACACCGGCGTTCTGCTGAAAACCGCGCCCATCCTGCTGATTTTGCCTGAACGACGCGCCGGGGGCATTCTTTCCGCCAATTGTCTCAGAGGCCGGAGTGGCAGGATGCGCCCCTGGCACCGGAGGAGGAGTGGCGCGCACTTGTTCCGGGTCATAATCCATTTTGAGAGTCTCCGCCCATTCCTCGTCAACTGTTTTAGGCTTATCCGGATCAGCATTACGCTTCCCTGTCCCTTCCGAATCTATGCGCGTAAAAGCATCGACTATTGCATTCGGAGCCACATCCGGGCTATTGAGCATAACAATTCTTTCGGCATACTCCTTTTGGATAACCTCCGGAAGAGGCAAGCCGAATTTATCTATGGCCAGCAACTCCACTCCCCTGCCTTTCAAAATGCCAAGAATATCTTCCGGGCGTTCTGCAAACATTTCGTCGGCGAAAGTCGCCACCGTAGCCCCGGAATCAGTGAATGATTCAGCAAAGGAATCATCCTGATTATTGGTGACAATCATTTCGACAGAGATTCGATTCCCCTCGCTGAAAAACGACGACACCCGGCGCGCAGAGTCTCCGGAGCCTGATGCGAATATGGCTATTTTTCTCATTTTGGATATTCTATGAATTAATCTCCAAATTTACTAACTTTTTTTCCGTATGACAACTAAAATCAGCAAAAACTTGTATCACACCTGCTGCATATCCACCAATCGGCGATAATGCCCGTCAAGCGCGATGAGCTCGTCATGCGTGCCACGCTCAACGATGCGCCCGTCATGCATTACGCAAATCATGTCGGCATTGGCGATAGTAGACAGGCGATGGGCGATGACCACAGTGGTGCGGTCTTTCATCAGGCGCTCCAATGCCTCCTGCACAAGACGCTCGCTCTCAGTGTCAAGAGCTGACGTGGCCTCGTCAAGAATAAGCACCGGAGGATTTTTCAACACCGCACGCGCTATGCTTATGCGCTGGCGCTGTCCTCCGGAAAGGCGGCATCCGCGGTCGCCCACAAGGGTGTCAAACCCATTCTCTGTCTCCATTATGAAGTCGTAGGCATTTGCTATTTTGGCCGCTGCCTCCACCTCTTTCCGAGTGGCATCGGGAGCGCCGAAGGCGATATTATTATAGAACGTGTCATTAAAAAGGATAGCCTCCTGATTCACATTTCCCATCAGCGAGCGCAAGTCGCTCACTCTGTAATCTCTGACGTTATGCCCGTCGACCTCTACCGTGCCTGAATCGGTGTCCCAGAAACGGGGTATAAGGTCAACAAGTGTGGATTTGCCGGAGCCTGACTGACCCACAAGAGCCACAGTCATGCCGGGCTTCACTTCAAGATCTATATCTTTAAGCACTCTTCTCTCCCCGTCATAACTGAAATTTACATTTTTGAATGATATATGCCCTGTTTCATTCTTGCCGGGAGCCATGGCAACAGGCTTGGCCGCATCTTTTATAGGATTGTCCGCCGCCAATATCTTGTCGATACGTTTGAGAGAGGCCATACCCTTTTGCAGGGTGTATGACGTCTTCGACAACTCCTTGGCAGGATTGATGATGCTGTAGAATATCACCATATAATAGATAAATCCCGGAGCGTCAATCGATGAATCCCCTCCAAGAATCAGAGTTCCACCATACCACAACACAATCGCCACCGCCATAGTGCCGAGAAACTCGCTCATAGGATGCGCCAAGGCGTAACGACGCTGAATAGAGTTGCTTATCCTTCGGTAAGCATCAGTTTCATTGTCAAACAACCTTTCCATCTGCTTCTCGGCGTTGAATGCTTTCACCACGCGCAACCCTCCGATAGTCTCCTCGGTGGTGGAAAGGATTGTGCCAAGCATCTCCTGCGCGGCAAGAGAACTGGCTTTGAGCTTCTTGCCCACTGTGCCCATCACCCATCCGGCAATGGGGAGAAGAATAAACACAAAGAGAGTCAGGCGCCAGCTTAGCACAAGCATCACGAAGAGATAGCCGATTATCTGTATAGGGTTCTTTACAAGGGCGGCGAGACTTGCAGCAACCGACACTTCTATCTCTGTCACATCGCCCGAAAGGCGCGACATGATGTCGCCTTTGCGTTCATGAGTGTAAAAACCGATTGGAAGAGACAGAATCTTGGCATACATCTTGTTGCGTATGTCGCGAACAACACCGTTGCGCAGGGGGATTGTAAAATATTCACTGAAATAAGCGGTTATGACCTTCACAAAGGTTGCCACTACAAGCGCAACCGCCATAAGCGCAAGGGCAGACGACTCTCCAAGACGCGCTATTAGCTGGGTGACATACCAATAGAAATTATTGAGGATTACATCTTGAAAATCTGCTGTGCCAAACTCCATGTAGCTATACTCCGTGTTGTCGAGCTTGAACAAAATTTTCAGAATCGGCATTATGAATGCGAAAGAGAAAATTGTGGAAAACATGGTCAGGAAGTTGAACACAACGCTCCAGAATATGTTCCAGCGGTAAGGGCGTGCAAAACGCCTGATAAACGTGAATAAATCTTTCATTACCTTAGGTTATAGCCGCACTTAGTCTCAGGAAACGCCCATAACTCTCCGACGGCTGTTATTTATGCTGCAAAATTAGTGAAAAACCCTCATAGCCACAAATATTGACACGCTCCTTGCAGTTTCACTATTTCCACCAGCGGAACAATAGCAAACGCAGCAAAAAGATTGTGCCTCTGAAAGTCAGCTCGGCACACATTGCTATCCACACCCCTTTCAAGCCCATGCTCTGCGACATCCACCATGCCAGCGGCACCCTCACAAGCCATATGCTCCCGAAATTCATTATGGCCGGCCACTTCGTATGACCTACGCCCACAAACGCACCATATGCCACAATCGAGGCCGCAAACATAGGCTCTGCCCAGGCTTCTATTCTAAGCATTTCAGCGCCGAGGCTGCTTATCGATTCTATCGGAGTTATGAGCATCATTATCTCATCGGCAAACACATACATCAGCAAGCCCATCACTGTCATGACCGCCATGCCTAAACCCACTGACATATATCCGAATTTACGAACAAGGCTGAACCGCCCTGCACCGTGGCTCTGTCCGGTAAGGGCTGTGGCGGCATCGCCAATGCCATAGCCCGGCATGTAGCAAAGACTTTCCGCAGTGACTGCAAACGCATTGGCGGCAATGGCAATCACTCCCAATGGAGCAACTATCATAGTGATGGCAATCTGCGCGCCGCATATCACGGCGTGCTCCACGGTCATGGGAGTGGCTATTCCGGCGGCTTTTCGTGTCACATCCCTTGTAAGCCTCCACGACCCGCGATAGCCGGCAAGCCTTATGTCGGGCTGCCGCCTGTAGGCATACCACATCATCATGGCCGCGCAGACTGCCTCCGCCCCGACAGTGCCCAGCGCGGCACCGAGAACACCAAGCCCCGCACCCGGCATTGTCACCGCAGTTCCAAACACATTTATCTCTCTTGTAGGGAAAATCAACAGGAAATTAAACACGCAGTCGAGCGCACACATCAAGCCGCTTAAAAGGCTCGGCACTTTCATATTTCCGGCACATCTCAGCATTCCTCCTGCCAGATAATTGAGCGTGAGAAGTGGCAGAGCGGCAACAAATACTACAAAATATAATGATGCCTTGCCACAGATTTGCTCTTCACCGCCCAGCCAGTGTGGAAGCCTCCATGCTATCCCCACTCCCAGCAGCGTTATGGCCAGGCTAAACAGTAGTGACGCCACTATGCCTTGCCGGAACACATTACGCGCCCCCTCGCTGTCGTTTGCCCCCACTTTGTGGGCCAGCTGCACAGAATAGCCGGTGGTCATTGCAGAGCATACTCCCCAAAACAGCCACAGGCTCGTCGACATCAACCCTATGGATGCTGAAGCGTCGGCGCCGAGACGACCCACCATTGAGGCGTCGATATACTGCATGGCAATGCCCGACAACTGGGCGAGCATTGCCGGAAGTGAAAGCGACAAAGTAAGACCGAGCCGCCGGCTCCATGACAGCGGCTTTCCTTCGCGTATGAATCTTATATCTGTGGTCACTACAAACACATTGAAAGCCATGCCAACAACCTGACAGGACTTCGCATTAAAAAATTCCAATACAATAACGAAGAGGGACGCGCCAATATTTTGAGCACGCCCCGGGATTAATTGTTTAGACCGGATGAAAGATGAGCCGCATCGTAACTGCGCTATTTTTTACTGAATTCGCGCGAAATATGAGGAGGTTGTTGTAAGAAATGCTTTTTTTCGCTAATTTTGCCGTTATGGAAATGATTTTCAACCCGGATGTTTTCTATGTCATCACAGTCTCGATGGCTGTGCTCGCGGTGATTGTGTTCATTGCGCTGCACCGCATCGAAGCGGCATACGGAATGACTTATAATCCCAAATGGGGGCCGTCGGTTTCAAACCGCACCGGCTGGGTGACTATGGAACTCCCCGCGTTCCTCTGCATGACAATTATCTGGGCTTCAAGCCCAAGAGCTTCACAAATCGCGCCGTGCGTTATGGCCTCACTCTTTGAGCTGCATTATTTCCAGCGCACATTCATATTCCCAATGCTGATGCGGGGGAAAAGCCGCATGCCATGGGCAATAGTGCTTATGGGCATGGTTTTCAACACAATCAACGCCTACATGATTGGAGGATGGCTCTTCTATGTGGCCCAGCCAGGCACTTATCCAGATTCCTGGCTCACATCTCCCCTCTTCATCCTCGGCACTGTTGTTTTCTTTGCCGGGATGGCTATAAACATGCATTCCGACCATGTGATTCGGCATCTAAGAAAACCCGGCGACACTCGCCACTATATCCCTCGCAAAGGGTTTTACAAATATGTAACAGCGGCAAACTATTTAGGAGAATTCACTGAATGGACCGGCTTCGCCATCCTCACGTGGTCTGCCCCCGGGGCAGTGTTCGCCCTCTGGACATTCGCCAACCTTGCTCCGAGAGCGCGTTCTCTCCACGCCCGCTATTCAAAAGAATTCGGTGCCGAATTCACCTCGCTGAGACGCCGGTATATAATCCCTTTCCTCTACTGACAATATATTTCATTTCCTGCTTATGAAAAATCTGTTCACTCCTGCATCGATAGGCCCAGTCACTCTCCGCAACCGCACCATACGCTCTGCAGCTTTCGAGGGTATGGGCAAAGACAACAACCCAACCTCTATGCTGCGCGACTATCACCTCAGCGTGGCCAAAGGCGGCGTGGGGATGACCACGCTTGCTTACGCGGGAATATGCAGGTCGGCCCTGTCGTTCAAGACTCAGCTATGGCTACGCCCGGAAATTGTGAAATCTCTGCGCGAAATAACCGACGGGATACACTCGCATGGTGCAAAAGCCTCAATTCAGATAGGACATTGCGGAAATATGACACACCGCTCCACTGCCGGATGCACGCCCGTGGGAGCATCGTCAGGATTCAACCTTTATTCCCCAACCATTGTGAGAGGGCTTCGCAAAGATGAACTAAAGGGGATGGCGCGATGTTTCGGCGACGCTGTGAGAACCGCCCGCGACGCCGGGTTCGATTGCGTGGAAGTGCATGCCGGACACGGCTATCTCATATCGCAATTCCTTTCGCCATACACCAATCGCAGACATGATGAGTACGGAGGCCCGCTCCAAAACCGTATGCGCTTCATGCAGGAATGTATGGAAGAGGTGATGAAAGCCGCCGGCAGCGACATGGGCGTGCTCGTGAAGACAAATATGCGCGACGGGTTCAAAGGAGGAATGGAGATTGAGGAATGCGTCGAAGTGGCAAAAGAACTGGAGCGACTCGGAACCCACGCCATAGTGCTTTCGGGAGGATTTGTGAGCAAGGCCCCAATGTATGTGATGCGCGGTGAAATGCCAATATATTCCATGACCCATTACATGCCGCAGCTATGGCTGAAATACGGGGTGAGAGCCTTCGGCCGGTTCATGATTCCAAAATCCCCTTTCAAAGAACTTTATTTTCTCGACGACGCACGCCGTTTCAGACAGGAACTGAAAACGCCTCTGGTGTATGTAGGAGGAGTGGTGAGCAGAGAAAACGCCGACACTGTAATCGATGAAGAAGGGTTTGACTTCGTGCAGATGGGCAGAGCGCTTCTCAATGAGCCTGATTTTGTGAACAGGATGCAAGAGGCCGACACCCACCGTTGCTCTTGCGACCATGTGAACTATTGCATTGCAAGAATGTATTCGCTAGAAATGGCCTGCCACAAGCATCTCAACAATCTCCCCCCGGCAATATTGAAGGAAATCGACGACATAAAGAAGAGAGATGAAAAAGCGCGTTGACCTATCATCTTCTTGCGCCATTGTGACCGGTGCCACAGGTGGTATCGGAACTCAGTTCGCGCTCGAATTGGCTCGCAGGAACTGCGACCTTATACTGACCGATCTCGACGAGCACGCATTGTATGAAACCGCAGGTTTTATAAGAAGGAGCCTTGAAGAGCCTGACAATATCTCTCTGTATGTGCTCCCGCTCGACCTCACGGCAGAAGACGCCACTATGCAGATTGAACAGTTTTGCGACGAGTCAGACCTTGATCCCGACATTCTTATAAACAATGCGGGGATTTTCTCTTTCGCACCCATAACAAGAACTTCTCCAAGAAAGCTCGACACTTTCATCGATCTCCACATACGCTCTGTGACAATGCTTTCGAGATGGTTTGCCCGCAGGCGCAAGGCCGCTCATTGCGGCTGGCTGCTCAACATGTCGTCGATGTCTTGCTGGATGCCTATGCCGGGACTTGCAATGTATGCCTCGACCAAGGCATATATCAGAGTGTTCAGCCGATCTCTTCACTATGAGATGAAAGACTACGGAGTGGGAGTGACTGTGGCGTGCCCCGGGGGAATCGCGACCGATCTGTTCGGGCTTTCACCAAAACTTAAAGAACTCGCAGTGAAGATACATGTGCTCGACACTCCCGAGAGTTTCGCAAGGAAGGCGGTCAACCGCATGCTGAAGAAAAAGAAACAATACATAAACGGATGGCTCAACCGCATCTCTATTCTTTTCGTAGGGATCACACCCACTCCTGTTAGAATGCTGGTGAAACACCGTCTGCTCGACAAAGGGATAGTTAGATGAAGATTTTACTCACAGGGGCCACAGGAGCCATAGGGAAAGAGATTGCCAAAGGTCTCACAGCCAATGGCCACAATGTGATTCTTGCCTGCCGTTCCGAGTGGAAGGCCGCATCTCTGGCATATGAAATCAAGGCTGAATATAACACAACGCCTGACACCCTTATGCTTGACCTTGCCGATTCAAAATCGGTGAAAGAGGCTGCCGGGAAACTCAGCCATGTCAGGCTCGACGGCATAATCCATAATGCAGGGGTGATGAACGGGCAATACCGCACAGGCCCTGACGGACGTGAAGACACCATGAATGTGAACTATCACAACACCAGGATGCTCACGGAATTGCTTCTGCCGGCGCTAAATGACGGAGCCGGCGTGGTTTTCACAACTTCAGCCACACGCACATGGTTTCCTTTTCAAAAAATAACCGACGACATTCCTGCCGACTGTTATGGCAGGCTAAAAGCCTACGCCTTGTCGAAGAAACTTATTACCCGATATGCGGGGCATCTGTCGGAAGAGTTGAAAGGAAGAGACATCAGGGTCAATTGCACAGACCCCGGAGTGGTCGACACCCCTATGCTTTCAATGGGAAAGTGGTTCGACCCTCTTACCGACATCTTTTTCCGCCCTTTCTGCTTCAAACCCCGGAGAGCCGCAAAGACAGCAATCCGGGCAGTGACAAGCAATCGCACCGGGCGCATATTCTTAACTCCGTGGGGCTCTGAAAAAATCAAAGTCTGAAAAATGTATTTCAACACCCGTTCATTACTCCGACATGCCTGCGACATAACTTCTTATATTGTGTTTGTTGCTGCATTGACTGTATATTGGCTCACTGCCGACAGGCACGCATCTTTCTGGGACTGTCCTGAATATGTGACCTGCGCCTCGCTCCTTGAAATAGGCCACCCTCCCGGGAATCCCGTGTGGATGCTGGCAATGAGAGCCGCCACGATGTTTTTCCCTCCTCATACCCACGCTTTTGTAATAAACCTATGCAGCGGGCTCTTCATGGCTCTCGCCGCCTTGTTCTTGTCGCGAATAATTTTCTTGCTGGCGCAAAAAATAGTAAGCAGCAATTCAAGCCCGCATAGCACTCACGGCTGCCTGCTGCCTGCTTGCGCGTCATTATGCGGCGGGCTATGCTTCGCTTTTTGCGATTCGGCGTGGTTTTCGGCTGTAGAGGCCGAAGTCTACGCCATGTCGGCTTTCCTTTCCTCTTTCTCGATATGGCTTATGCTCCGCGCAGTTTCAGCCGGCAACGCCGGCAAAAGAGCGCGTATATACATCCTTGTCGCCTATATCACAGGGCTTTCACTCGGGGTGCACCAATTGAATCTGCTGTGCATTCCGGTTTTCGCGCTTATATATGCGTTCAAAAGGAATCCGGCTCCGGGAGCGCAATGGAAAGCATGGGGCGCAATCTTAATCTCTTTCGCCTTAATCGCCTTGATGCTGACGGGAATAATGTCAGGAATCCTCCGCATTGGAGAATGGTTTGAGCTAACGGCCGTCAACACTTTCAATCTCCCCTATTTCTCAGGAGTGATCGCTTTCCCGATATTCCTTACTGTGGTTTTCATTACGGCTCTTGCTTTGGCCGACCGCCATTACGACAAGCCTTCCGGCCGGAGAGTATATATATGCACATGGATGGCAGGAATGCTGCTGCTCGGCTATTTCTCTTTTGCCATGATACTCGTCAGAGGCTATGCCTCTCCCCCAATGAACGAGGCGGCCCCTACCGATGTGTTTGCCCTGAAATCATATATCGAACGCGACCAATATGGCTCGAAACCTCTGTTTTATGGGCGCACACCTTTCAGCAAGCCGCTCGTGAAAGAGGAATGGAAGGCCGGAAAATCACGCCCCGAATATTCTCGGCTGATCTTGAAAAAGAAGCATCCTCGCTTTGTGCCGCTGATGCCGGGGGCAAGATTGCACCACCGCAGCGGGCTTTTATCGGCTGATGACTCTGCAAAAAACATAATGACTGCGCAACAGGGAAACGGGTATCTGCTTGCCGATTACTCATTCTCCCCCGTGACCACTCCGGAACTCGACATGTGGCTGCCTCGAATCACAGGCGGCTCGAAGTATGACCTCGAAAGCTATGAAGACTGGGCCGGAATGAATATCGGCAACATGGTGAAAGTGGCGGCGTCGGAAACTATCGACTCCCTCGGAAATCTTGCAGGGAAAATCCTGCCTGACGGGACGAGAGCCGAAAACGTGTCATACAGGCCTACGTATATGCAGAATCTCAAAATGTTTGCCACATACCAGGCTGCCTACATGTATTTCCGCTATCTTTTATGGAATTTTATGGGCCGGCAGAATGACTATCACTCCACAGGAGAAATCGAGCATGGAAATTTCATTACCGGCTTTGCGCCTGTCGACAATGCCATGCTCGGCGACCAATCGCTCATGCCCGATCACGCATCAAACGGCAACAAAGGGAGAAACGTATATTTCTGCATTCCGTTCCTGATAGGGCTGGCCGGCATGATATATCTCGCACGCTCCGGGAGAGAGGGCAGAAGAATTATGGCGATAATCTCGCTTTTCTTCCTGATGACGGGGCTGGCCATTGTGGTCTACCTTAATCAGGACCCGGGCGAACCGCGAGAACGAGACTATTCTTTTTTAGGCTCCTACATGGCTTTCTGCATGTGGATTGGATTCGGTGCAATGGCTATGGCAAAAGCCGTTGCAAAATTACATATGAAGCAAAGTGCAACACTTTCGGCTGCGTTCGCCCTGTCTTTGCTGCCCGGAATCATTATGGCTGTGGAAAATTATGACGACCATGACAGGACCGGACGCGGCGAACCTTATGATTTCGCTTCAAGGATACTGAAAATGGATAGGCCTGCCATAATCTTTTCCCAAGGCGACAATTACACTTTCCCTCTATGGTATGCCCAGGAAGTGATGAACATCGGACACTGTCACACTGTGGTTGACCTGTCGTATCTTGCATCTCCCGACTACGTTGTGAATCTTATGAAGCAGGGAGACAGAGGGCTCAGGCTCACTGCAAGGCTGGAAGACATAGCATATGGAGCCTATTCTTTTACGAAGCTGACAAATGATGCCGACAGTGCGCCCATCCCGTTAATTGACGCCCTGAAGGAACTGTATGCAACCACCGGCGGAGCCCCTGTGATGAGGCATTCAAAAGTGACTCTCCCGGGGCGAACGATGGCCGACACACTGGTGATAGATCTCCGCAAACTTAACCCCGGCTCCCCGATGATTCCTTTTCGCCAGCTTATGATTCTCGACATTCTCGCCTCTAACCTTGAGGAGTCGGCACCAAGAAGCGTGTATTTTTTGAATCCTGTGCAATATTCTTTTCATAAGCCTCTCTCGGATGCCACCCGCCAAAGCGTGTACGCACGCGTCTACGCGCCATTCCTTATGGACTCGGCATTCAATTCCACTATCATCTCAGACATGAGAATCGCCGCTCCATCGAATTCCATACAGAAAGAATCCTATGCCGACCCTGTGATAAAAGACATGAAGCGACGTCAGCGGGGCGCAATCATCATAGGAGCAAAAGAACTCCTGGATAAAGGGCATAGCGGAGAAGCACGCAATGCTTTGGTGCAAGCGGCAATGATGTATCCATATTCATTGATAGAAGCCGGAACGTTCACTCTGACAGATTCCACTTTCTATGAAGGCGCAGAATATTTGAGCACGATGTTTCAAGTTTATAAAGTCACCGAAGACATCGAAATGCTACGTCGCGCCCTTAAAGAATCTGAGGCAATCGGCAGTCAGGCCAAAAGTTGGGAACAGTATTATAAAAGCCTGTCGGCGGGTCAACGGGCGGCTGTATCTAACGAGACCCGCAGGATAATATGGTCTAAGCAACGTGTCGACATATTGTCGGACAGCCTCAGGACCGCTTATAAAAAACATCAAGAATAACACCGTAGGTAAGACCTAAACAATCATTTTTATGAAACCATTGTTTATAATCGGATATATGGCTTGCGGCAAAACCACTTTCGGACAGGCCCTCGCCGAGGCTACAGGCCTCAAATTTATTGACCTCGACCATATCATCGAAGAGAGGCAGAACGCTTCGATAAGGGAGATTTTCGCTGAAAAAGGTGAAGACGGATTCAGAGAAATAGAGCGCGACATGCTTCATGAGGTTGCCTCGCTTCATGACACTATAATTTCGTGCGGGGGCGGCACTCCTTGTTTTTTCAACAATATGGACCATATGAACTCACAAGGCACAACCTTATGGCTGCAGACTTCAGAAGAACGACTTTTCTCCCGGCTCATAGTCAAACGCCACACACGGCCCCTCCTTGCAGACCGCACTGACAACGAGATTCGCGACCTGATAAAAAAGCAGCTTGAAGCCCGCTCTCCGTTTTATTCCCGCGCATCAATCATCTGGCATGGAGACTTGCTTGAAAACCGCAGGGAAATCGACGACAACATATCCGCATTTCTCAAAGCATTCCCTATTTTACCGGCTAATCAGGCGAGATCAAGACCCCTGTTTTCTTCTCAAATCAGAAAGATGTTGTTGACAAAATTGCAAAAAACGCCCACATCACAAACGAATTGAGGAGTGAATTTGCATTTCACAATCCTTTGTAGTAATTTTGTGGTGGAAGGAGAAACCTGCCGCTATGCGGAAGAGCATCACCCTCCTTTACCCGATTAGCCATGACCGAAAAAGAACACACCAAGACTATTGAACTGGACCCCCAGCCTCAGAAAGTGGAGCACGAAGAAAAAAACTGCTCACTAAAACTCGGACTCGTAGGCAATTATGCCGACACCGACGAAACCCGGTTTCTACTCACTCCTGAGGGTTCCGGGCTTCTCACCTCTTCAAATGTGAAAATACTTATGGAGAAGGGAGCAGCCACCGACATCAGTTTCCCGGATTCAAGATATCATGAATTCGGAGTAGAGACAGTAAGCAGAGAGGAGGCCCTCAAGGCTGATATTGTGCTTTCTTATCTTCCCCTTCATGCAAAAGACATCAAAAAAATGAAAAAGGGAGCCACCCTTTTCACTATGATGGGCTCTGACATGTTTGAGGCTCCGGTCATCAAGGCCCTCCTCGACATGGAAATCACATCCGGATGTTTCGACAACATGTATAGCCACAATGACGAGCCTGTGTTCGCAAACATTATCGATGAAATCGACGGGCGTGCATCAATAATGTATGCTCAGGAATTCCTGTCGTATGTAGGTGGCGGGAAGGGAGTGCTGCTTGCGGGTGTGGCCGGAATCAACCCTTGCGAGGTGCTCATAATAGGCGACGGAACAACCACTTATGCCGCAGCCAAGGCGGCAATGGCGGCTGGCGCCTATGTCACTCTGATGAACAATGACATCTCTGCTCTTCAGGTGGCAAAACAGGTGTGTGGCGACACGCTCAACACCATAGCGATCCACCCGCGTGTGCTTTTCAACAAGGTGAAAACAGCAGATGTCATTCTCATCGGCAAATGCACACGCCCGTTTGAATTCCCTAAAAAACTCTCTGTGGCTCTTAAAGATTCTGTATATGTGCTCAACTTTGAAGAGACCCACCCCTCTATATCCGTGCCACGCACAGTGGCAATGGCCATGTCGAATGTGATTGTGAATTTCTTCGACGAACTCATCATAAAAGGTGGGGTCAACAATATGGTGGCAAGCACTCCGGGTGTGCAAATGGGAATTGTGACTTATCGCGGCAAACTTGTAGACAAACTTATCGGCTCTTATCTTAGAATGCCAAGCGTCGACATCAAGGTGATGCTCGCCGCCACTAACTAAAACCTCAGGCCGTAATAATCAGGAAATGTCGGAGAAAAGGACGCTTATACATATCCTCACGGCTAATCGCTGGGGCGGTGTGGAAAGATACGCTCTCGACATTTGCCGCCATTTCATAAAACAGGGCTGGAATGTAGCGGCTGTCACTCGCGACGCCAAGGCTGTCGATGCAATGTTTAAGAAGGAGGGGGTGACTTTAGTTCACGCCCCCTTTCTCAGCATGCTCGACTTCTCGTCAGCCCGACTGCTGGCCAAGACCCTCAGACAATGCGAGAAAGACAGCGTAACAATCCATGCTCACGGCTTCAGAAATGCCTTCACAGCCTTGCTGGCAAGAAAACTTGCCGGAAGAAAGGATGTGAGAATAGTAATGACGCGGCACAAGGTGAAAAAAGGGATCGACAGCTGGCTCTTCAGAAGAATATATCGAAACCTCGACTCAATGATTTTCGTGTCGCAGATGGCGGCAGACCGATTTTTGTCGACCTGGCACAACAAGCCGATCCCGTTCTCTCTCGACAGGGTGCATATCATTCACAATAGCTTGAATCTTGATTGCCCGCAACCTGTGCCTCGCTCCGCCAAAGGGCCGGTGTGCGCCATGTTTCACGGCCCTTTGAGCCCCGGGAAAGGACTGGAGACACTCATCGACGCTTTGTCGCTGTTAAAAGGGACAAGGGTAAGGCTCAAAATTGTGGGAAGCGGCACCCCGGACTATGTTGACCGTCTGCGCAGACGCGCCATAACAAGGGGAGTGATGGACATGATTGACTGGCATAAACATCTCGACGACCCTATGGCTCTTATCCCGGATTGCGATTTCGGAGTGCTGCCGTCGCTCACGGAAGAGGCTTTTGGTCTCGCTAATATTGAATATATGGCCTATGGAAGGCCACAGGTGTGCTCCTCTAACGGGGCTCAGCCTGAATACATAACCGACGGGAGGGAAGGGTTTCTGATTTCGCCGGGAAATACAGCCCGCCTTGCGGAAGCGATGCGCAAACTCGCGGCAGAACCCGCATTGCGCATAAGAATGGGGGAAAGGGCATTCTCTTCTTTCAGCGAAAATCTCTCCTGGCCTCGCTTCATATCGCGCCTCACACCTTTATACATACCGCAATAAAGACACTTATATATAACGCAATTAAAGACACTCCCGCTTGCAACGAAGCGGGAGTGTCTTGCATATTTTCAAACGTTGTAAAACGCTTTTTAATGAGCGTCAAGCCAGTTGTCGGCCACGCCGCTTGATGCTGTGAGCTTCACTTCGCCTGAGTATGCTCCTTCCATACATCTTGCCACAAGTTTTTGCATAACCGGAAGCTCCTCCGGCAAAACATCGAAGTTCAATTCATCGTGCACCTGCATGATCATCTTCGATTTCAATCCCTTATCCCTCATTTCGCGGGCAATATCAACCATTGCCACCTTTATTATGTCGGCAGCCGAGCCCTGTATCGGGGCGTTGATTGCATTCCTCTCTGCATACCCTCTCACCACAGGGTTCTTGCTGTTGATGTCGGGAAGCCGTCTTTTCCGGCCCATCTTTGTTGACACAAACCCATGCTCGCGAGCCGTCTCCACAGATTCCGACATATATTGATGAATTGTCGGGAACATGGCAAAATAGTTATCAATCAACTGCTTCGCATCTGCTCGCGGAATATTGAGACGGGATGCCAGTCCGAAGGCAGATATGCCGTAAAGGATTCCGAAATTGGCGGTCTTTGCATGGCGGCGCTCATCGGCCGTGACTTCCGACACATCCTTATGATAGATTTTGGCGGCCGTAATGGCATGAATGTCATCGTTATTTCGGAATGCGGAAATCATGGTCTCGTCTTTTGCGAAATCCGCCACAAGGCGCAGTTCGATTTGCGAATAGTCGGCAGACAGAAACAGATGCCCTTCATCTGAAATAAAGGCACGGCGAATTTCCCTCCCCTCCTCTTCTCTGACAGGAATGTTCTGAAGGTTTGGCGACGAAGAAGATATGCGCCCGGTGGCCGTGACTGTCTGGTTATAGACTGTGTGAACTTTCCCCGTGGCAGGGTTTATTGCCGCCGGAAGAGCCGTAAGATAGGTCGTAAGAAGTTTTTTCAACTGGCGATATTCCAATATCTTCCCCACTATAGGATTTTTCATCGCCACTTTTTCAAGCACATCCTCACTTGTGGAATACTGTCCTGTCTTAGTTTTCTTAGCCTTAGGGTCGAGCTGGAGTTTGTCGAACAATATTTCGCCCACCTTTGCCGGAGAACTCACATTGAACTCTTCGCCCGCCAGGCCATAAATCTCAGTCTCCAGAGTTGCGAGCCTCCCCTCAAGCGACCGAGCGGCATCGTTAAGAGCCTCCACATCTATCCTTACCCCTTCAATCTCCATCTCTGCGAGCACTGCCGCCAATGGCAATTCAACATCGCGAAGCAATGGAGTCATACCCTCGCTCTCAACCTCTTTCACAATAACCGGCTCAAGGCGAAGAGCCACACATGCTTGCTCGCAGGCCCACGCCGCTATGTCATCGGAAGAAGAGGCCGGGGTCTTCGCCCCTCGCTTGGCCGTGAACACAAGATAGGGGCGAAGCGTCATTCCCAGATACTGCAACGCAAGAACATCAAGAGAATGACGCATCTCCGGCTGCAGAAGATAGTGGGCAAGCGATATGTCATAATAGTTTGCTAAAGCCTGCAAACCGTCATTGCGCATTCTGTGAGAAAGCACATAGTCGCGCTTTGACTGCGACGTGACTTTCTCAATGTCGGCACGAGCCATCAGGTCGAGCACAAACGTAATGCCCTCTCTAAAACCAACAGGAATAAAGAATGCCTCAGATTCAGTCAATGCAAGAGCCACTCCTTTTATATCAGCCGTCATGTCGTTCTCTCCGTCGGCAACCATGCAGACCCCGCATCTTTCCGACGCCATAAGCCGTGAAGAAATAGAATCCAGCACCCCCGAGGAATCTATCACACACCAGTCTACTGGCTTTGCATACTGTATTGCGGCTATTTCCGCAGGACTCTCCTCTGCTTCGTCACCATCGAAATCAAACAGCGACGATGGGAACCCGGAGTTCCTCAAAGGAGCCTGCTGCCCGCTGATACGCTTTGCCACTCTGTCGCTTAGCGATTTAAATTCCAGTTCTTTAAAAATAGCAAATAATTTTTCTTTATCTTCCGGCTTCCTCACAAGGTCATCCGGACTCTCTTCCACAGGCACATCAGTGCGTATAGTGGCAAGGAAATAGGAATCTCGAATCTGCTTCTCGTTCTCCTCGATTTTTTTCTTCAACGCCCCTTTCAGCTCACCGATGCGGCTGAGAAGTTCATCCACACTTCCGAAGTCCTGGATAAGCTTCACCGCAGTCTTCTCTCCAACTCCGGGACAGCCGGGGATATTATCGATCTTATCGCCCATAAGAGCCAGAAGGTCAATCACCTGCGACGTGCGTTGTATGCCATATCGTGAGCATACCTCTTCCTCGCCCCTGATCTCAAAGTCCTGCCCGCGATATGCCGGCTTATACTGCAGCACATTAGGGCTTACAAGCTGCCCGAAATCCTTGTCGGGAGTCATCATATAAGTTGTGAATCCCTCCTTTTCTGCCCTTTTGGCCATTGTGCCGACAACATCGTCTGCCTCAAACCCTTCCACCTCAAGAATTGGAATGCTGTAGGCACGAATAATCTCCTTAATCACAGGCACCGACAGCCGGATATCCTCCGGCATAGATTCCCTCTGGGCCTTATATGAAGCGTCGGCCTCGCTGCGGAATGTAGGGCCGTGAGGATCGAAACACACGGCAATGTGAGTGGGGTTCTCCTTGCGGAGCACCTCTTCAAGCGTATTGACAAAGCCAAATATGGCCGATGTGTTAAAGCCCCCCTGAGTGAGGCGAGGCATCTTTATCAACGCATAGTAGGCGCGAAAAATCAGCGCATAAGCATCGAGAAGAAACAGGCGTTTTTCGTTCATCTGAAGTAAATTTTCCGCTAAATTAACAATTTAATCCGTATTGAGTGTCGTGGTTGAAGAGATTTTATTAATTTTGCACTTGAATTGTTATGGACCAACTAAACATAATTCAGGAAAGGCTCGCGGCTGAACTGGCCGAGATGAACGCCATTATTCACAGTTCGCTTCACACTTCTAACGAACTTATGAATCAGGTGGTGACTAACTATCTCAAAGTCAAGGGGAAGCAAATCAGGCCTATTATGGTGATTATCAGCGCCGGAATGTTTGGCGGTGTCAACACCCATGTTCTCCACGCCGGAGCGGCGCTGGAGATGCTTCATAATGCATCTCTGATTCATGACGATGTGGTAGACGAGACTTCTTTGCGCCGTGGCAAAATTACCGTCAATGCCGAATGGGGCAACCATATCGCAGTGCTGGTGGGCGACTTCTTCGTGTCGAACGCCCTCGCTGCCGGAATCAAGACTAACAATATCGCCATCATATCTGCACTCTCCGACCTTGGAAAGGAACTTTCGGTTGGCGAGGTTGACCAGATCTGCAATGCACGAGGGCACCATTTTGATGAAGAGAGCTACTTCAAAATGATTCGCAAGAAGACTGCATCGCTTTTCATGAATTGCGTCAAAATGGGTGCGGAAGCTGCTGGAGCAAAGCCAAGCGAATATCAGCCCCTCGTGGAATATGCAGAATTGCTCGGGCTGTGTTTCCAGATTCGTGATGACATTTTCGACTATTCTGAAAATGAAGTAATCGGGAAACCCACCGGCAACGACCTGCGTGAAGGGAAGGTGACACTCCCTCTCCTGTATGCCCTAAATTCTGCGCCTGCCGACATGGCTGACCCGATGAAGGACTTGCTGAGGCGCGGCGATCTATCCAACAGCGAGATTGACACCTTGCTTGATTTTGCAAAAAACAACGGAGGCATAGAATACGCCTACAACCGTATGCGACAAATGGAGAATGAGGCCGAGAATCTGCTTGCCTCATACCCTGAGAACCATTGGAAACAATCTTTCCGCGACCTTTTCGACTATATCATAGCCAGGCATAAATGAAACCATATCTACATCCAGACCTTATTGAAGCCGGATGCGATGAAGCCGGCCGGGGATGCCTTTGCGGGCCGGTAAGCTGCGCGGCTGTGATACTGCCTCCGGGGTTTGAATGCCCTGGCCTTAATGACAGCAAACAATTATCGGAGAAAAAAAGAAAACAGCTGCGCCCAATCATCGAGCAGAACGCCCTGGCCTGGGCTGTAGTGATGGTAGACGCGCAGGAAATAGATAAAATAAACATTCTCAACGCTTCAATTGAAGGGATGCACAGGGCGCTATCCAAACTTTCGATACGCCCGCAGCATATACTTGTAGACGGCAATCGCTTCAAGCCTTATAACGATATACCCTACACAACGGTTGTGAAGGGCGACGCCACCTATATGTCGATAGCGGCTGCATCTATTTTGGCAAAGACACACCGCGACGAACTAATGGATCGCCTTGCACTCGAATACCCTGGCTACGACTGGGCAACCAACAAAGGCTACCCCACAAAAGCCCACCGCGCAGCAATTGCCACCCTCGGCCCCACCCCGCTCCACCGCCTCTCCTTCCGTCTCACCTGACCCTCCATTAAAAATACAGTCACAGCCACTACCTCTTCAAATTCAATCCAACTCCTAACACTATCTCCTCGACACATTCCTCCAACTAACCTCAAACCATCGCAATCCCAAAGTCCAACACAACCCATCGCCACGTCCATCACTATCCCGAAATCCAACACAACCCATCACCACGTCCATCACTATCCCGAAATCCAACACAACCCATCACCACGTCCATCACTATTCCGAAATCCAACACAACCCATCACCACGTCCATCACTATTCCGAAATCCAACACAACCCATCACCACGTCCATCACTATCCCGAAATCCAACACAACCCATCACCACGTCCATCGCAATTCCAAAATTCAACAGCGAACAAACATATTAATTTTACTTTTCAAAGGAAGTAAAATTGAAAAAAACACGAAAAGTTCAAAAACATTTGGCAAAATCAAAAAAAAACACTAATTTTGCATTCACATACAGCGAACGCAAAGCGTGAGCAAGCCCAGGTGGCGGAATGGTAGACGCGCTCGTTTCAGGTGCGAGTGCTGAGAGGCGTGCAGGTTCGAGTCCTGTTCTGGGCACTGTAAAATCCCGTAACTCATTGAAAATCAAGAGTTGTGGGATTTCTCTTTTGATTTTTGTCCTCCTTTTGTCCTCCTATTTCAATTTTACCGATTTTTCGTCCTCCGCAAAGCGCAGATTTGGCCTAATTTTATAGCCTCCTTTAATCGTCATCAATAGAGATTATGAAAAATTCGCCACCATCAATTATTAAATAGTATTAAAATTAGTGTGCGAATTTTCCACTTCTCGCCACAGCCCTCTATTACATTTCATAAGAATTTCATTAGGTTCGAGTCCGAACAATCACAAGTCTTAGGGCAACCGAATTAATAGCGCGTCCACCTCTGCGTTTAGTCCTGCGTTTGGTTCAGCTTTCAGTTGCGCATTTGCCTCCACATCTGACCATCCGTTTGCATTTGCGGTAACACTCGCGTACAATGCCGCACAAAGGCCAGCGTTAAAACAAGCATCCACAGCAGGGAACAAACCCACATTCCAAGGCTCATATCATAGCGTCGCCGCTCCACCCTATTACGGATATTGAGAAAGCGGACGATTGCGGACGGTACGGTTCCAAAGCCAGACTACAAGCAGTTTCAGGAGCAGTGCAGACTTCCGGATTACCCATAGCGCAACCCTAATCGACTTTTTGAGCAGGAACAATGCCAGCCGCAACAGCAAGGCTGCGACAATAACCACAGGGAGCAGGTATATAATCAGTAAAAGCTCAAACATATCAAATGCATATTAACTCGTTCCAACACTATTATTGGAATGTAAATATACTAAATTTCAACGACTTATGCAAATTTCCAAGCGATAAAATTCAGCCTAAACCGTTGAAGTTTTGACAATTATCCGACGCACCAGATTAATGACAGTTGATAACACAATCTCTTTTTCCCTTAAAGCCATATTCATTGTATCACATCAAGAATAGCGGATATATTGTCTTGAAGATATAAAGACTGTATGACTTGAATAGATTAAGACCCCATGTCTTTATGATACGCAGGTCACATCTTTTGGCAATATATAATCTTATAGATAGTATCCTTGCAAGTCCGCAAATATTGAAAACATACCCCTTTTATCGCTTGTATGATTATTTACCGCATGGCTTGATGTCTTTAAGTCTTACAATCTTGATATAACCGGGTCTTGAAACATTAAAGGTGTCCAAAGTTAATGCCTGTATGTCACGGGGTGCCTAACTTCGTGGCCGGAGTGAACGATGGGGAGTAATAGCCCTGTCGTGCAGAGATTGGGTAGCAAGTTGTGCTTTTCTCCGTACAAAACCGAGTTTTGCCCGTGGAAAAGCGACTTGCCGACCACTGCGCGGCGGTGGAGAATCACATCGTTCCTCGTGAATTAATGATATGGATATGAAGCAGCGAACTGAAAGATTTGAAATGAGGCTTACGCCTGAGGAAATTGCCGGAATCCGTGAAAAATCGAAACGCTACCACAGCGTGAGCAACTTTATAAGGATGGCAGTCAACGAGTTTTCGGATACCGATGCAAAGACGCGCCTTGAATTGTGTAACGACACAGCCCGGCTGTGCCGCAAATTCCAAGATGAGCTGTCCTGGATGGGAAGCAATCTGAATCAGGCTGTCAAACGAGCCAACGAACTTGCCGTAGCCGGCATCCTGTCCGAGAGTTATTTCAGGGATAATCTATCCCCCCTGATTGAAAAAGTATCGAGGCTCGTGGTGTCGATAAAGGAGGAACAGGCTCACATTGCCAAGAAAGCGACAAGGCTACGCTCTTAGCCGCAAGTCATACAGTCTGTCTTACATTATCGGCTCAAAACATATAGAGATAATGGTTTCAAGACATATAGAGATATAAACATAATATATGATAGCTACAATACTTCCGTCAAGTTCCAACTTTCACGCAGTTGCATATAATGAGAAAAAGGTGGCCCTGGGAGTGGCACGCCTTCTTGAGATGAGCAATTTCGGCCATGTCGGGGTACTCTCACAGCCGACACCGAAAGAGCTTCAGGACTATTTGATAGCCTACTCTTCCCGAAATTCGAGAATCAAAAAAGCCCAGTTCCATCTGGCCATATCCTGCAAAGGACATGAAAAATCGGAAGATGAGCTGCTGGATTTCGCCCACAGGTATCTCGGTGAAATGGGATATGGAAGCGAGGGGCAGCCTTTGCTGGTATATTCACATACCGATACCGACAACACACATATACATATAATCACCTCCCGCATTTCTCCAGACGGAAAGAAAATCAGCGACCACCATGAAAGGGTTAGGTCACAAGCTGTGTTGAACAGGCTTGTCGGAAATGATGTAAAGGCAAAGGCCGGTGAGGATCTTGCAGCCTCACTGACCTATACATTCTCCACATTCGCGCAATACAAGGCCCTGATGTCCTCGATGGGCTATGAGGTGTATGAGAAGAACGATGTTGTGTATATCAAGCGCGACGGTGCAGTGCAGGTAAAGATTAACTTTGCCGAGATAAGCGACAGATTCCAGAGGGTCAGTGTTGACGACAAACGCAGGAGGCAGTTGTGGGCCATGCTGCGGAAATACCGGGATGTAAGCTCCGACCGCCGGGAACTACAGGATGCGGTTAAACGCAAGCTGGGAATTGATCTCGTTTTCTTCGGACGCTCTGACAATCCCTATGGCTACATGATAGTGGATCATGCGAACAAAACCGTATATAACGGCGCATGGGTGTTGTCTATAAAATCACTTCTTGATTTCTCCACACCGGAAGAAAAACTCGCACGTATCGACGCTTTCATTGACAGGCTGCTGGAGGATAATCCGACAATAGACACATGGGCCATCAACAAAAAACTATTCCGCAGTAACGCATACATAAGACGAGGCGTGATATATTGCGGAGGAATCACACGGCCGCTAAAGGATTTTATGGCCTCCACAATTCTACGGAATGACAAGATTCGGAGGATAGAGTCTTTCCATCCCGGCTCAGCGTCCGAGCGCGACCTGCTCTGCCGTATATATAAGGTGAATACTCCGGAACTTGTAAGGCTCACCCCGTCACGAGATAACGGCTACCATGACGCGGTGAATAACCTGAACCTGCTCTTTGATGATGACAGTATAACAAATCTCCGTGCCGCCATACGTTCTTCAGGGTTCCACATCAGACATGAAGGCGATGAATGGTTCGCAATAGATTTTTCATCAAAAACAATCATCAATCTTTCGGAAGTCGGATTTGACACCCGTAAGCTCGAATACAGGAGATTTGAAAAACTCCGTCGCAGACAATCAACTGAAAAGCCTCGTGACAAAACAACCGGACGCGGCATAAGAGGTATGCGTGACGCGGCTTCCGGACGTGGGGAAAACCGTGAGTGGGAAGTTGGCTACCGTGGCGACTATAACCGCATAGATGATGAAAACAGCATAAAGATGTGACAAGGGATTTTGTCACCATGCCGCGATTGCGACATAAAGCCTTGCAGACAGCAGTATATGATGTCTGCAAGGCTTTATCCTTTTATGACTGCAAAACTGTATCACAATAAAGTCCCAAGATTTGAAGAAAGGTGTCCAAAGTTACATATCGCGATGAAGCACCGTGGTAATTTTGCCATATGAATCATTGAACCAGGGTGTAATGGACGAATCAATAATCATAACATTTGCCAATCAGAAAGGGGGCGTAGGGAAAACAACTCTATGCGTCACTTTTGCCAACTATCTTGTAAAGAAGGGGCTCCCGGTGATTGTCATTGACTGCGATTCGCAGGAGAGTCTGGCGCAACGGCGTGAGAGCGACCTGAAACGCTATCCTTCGGGAGATACCGCCATCCCCTATGAGGTTCTTCCTTTTTCATTGAATAAGGAAGAAGCCCTATTCGGGTTCATAGGCAACATCCGCAAAACACGGTGTGTGGCAATATTCGATTCTCCAGGGAATCTAAAACAGCAGGGACTCGTGACATTGTTCGCCAACTCCGACTATATAATTTGTCCCTACCACTACGACAGGACCACCATCCCCTCGACCGCCACATTCATCGCATTTCTGCAAAAGCTGAAAAACGTCATGGCCGGGAAAATGAACGCCCGTCTGATTCTCGTGCCGAACCGACATGACGCGAGGGTCGGACGCCGTAGCGAGCTTATGCTGTGGGAGGAAACAAGGGAAACATTCAGCCGCTATGGTCTTGTGACTCCTAAAATCAATTCAAGGGCAGATATGGAACGCTTCTGCACATTATCGGATCTGGACGGACAATTAGAGGTCACACAGGCCGCTTTCGACACAATCTTCAAAGAAATATTCGGACACATCGAAGCTGACACTGAAAATGGATAACAATAATTTCCCTGATATAGACGGACTGCTCGGAAGCATCCGTAATGTGGCTACGCCTGTCGGCCATGCTGCCGGAACAACTACGTCGCGTGAGGCTGCCGGGATACAGGAACCCGGTAATACTGCCGAATCCTGCATCAATATTGATGCCGCAGATCCGGTATGGGAGGCTTTCATGGAAAACCTTTCGTCCTACGGTTTTCGTGAACGGAAAGACGAGCGGAAGGTCTGCATGATTGACAAGGATATTGCCGACTCCCTCGATGAGTGCGACATCGACCGCAAATGCCGCTCCGACGTAATCAATGCCATCGTGAGGACATTCATAACAGCATTCCTTCCCCGGCTAAGGACTTATAGAAAGAAAAACAAGTCACTGCTTGACAAAAACGACAATATATGAAAAGAAAAAACTGGACTGAGGCTGAAACCACTTATCTCATGGAGAACTACCCGGCTATATCGGACACGGTTATGGCCGCACGGCTCGGCGTATCCCGCAGGACATTATCGAACAAGGCTCATGAGCTTGGTCTTGACAAGGGCATCAACCCGGAATGGCTGGAGCGCGCTGAAAAAGTGCGCGGGCTTTACAGCTCACGCTCATATACTGAAATCGCGTTGGAAACCGGCATCCCCCTACGTTCCGTCGCAAGGATCATTTCCAAACTGGGGCTTAACCGTTCAAAAAGAGAGGAGAACCGAATACGCTCACGTATAAGGAGAAACATTACCGACCGGGAGAAACGGCGCGTCATCTTCGGGCTCGCCCCTCTGACGAGAATAAAGGTTGTCACCAACAAGCACCGGATAAAGTTGCGGCACGCCTTGAAGAAAGCCGGATATATAGTACAGCGCGGCCAGAATGTGATGTATTATCATCCGGAAATGGAGCGCGACCATCGGCGCGAGAATGCCGGAAGAAGCGTCGGCCTCAGCTTTGAGCCGTGGGAAACAATAGATAACAAACTATGCGTAAAGCTCTGACACTATGACATACGGACAAATCATAACGCTGCTGTTCATTCTGCTGATTCTATATTATGCAGGTCTGGTAACTATGGATATTATGGCCGCAAAACGAATGAAAGCATCCGAGGAAGCCAAAAACGAGGAAGCCGAAATTGACATATCCGGACTTGCGGGCGGTTTTGAACCAGTTGAGATCAATCGCGACAATTCCCGGCCCACGACAGTACCGCAGAATATGGGTGCGGTCAGGTATAAGGAGCCTGTAATGACAAACGGCTATCCCGTAGATAGCCTGATAAGCAAGACAAAAAATGCCATTGAATCCGGTAGATATGACGACCTCGACAATCTTGTATATAAGTGTGAGGCGGCATAACTCTTGCCCCGGCCACCGGCCTGACTTATCACTATGTAAATAAATCCCATTCTACTCTCTCTTTATAATACTGCCTTTATCGCCCGAAGCTGTCTTTAACGCCCTGCATTGCCTTTACCGCCCGATAACTTTTTTCAAAAACGAATATCATCGCAAATGCAGAAGATTAAAACAAAATGCCTGAGGGTGTTGGCTCGTTTCAGCCGCTCAGGGTTCGCCCGCAAGGGCACGCTCGCGCTCGCCGCCGTGACCGTGGCCGTCGGCAACGCTATGGCCGCCAGCAAGGGTGCCGCAGGCTTCACGAAAGCCACGCAGGAGGTCAGCTCCTACCAGACCCCGGTTTCCAATCTTATGAAGGCAATCGCAGCCGTAATTGTCTTGGTAGGAGCTTTTAACGTCTATTTCAAGATGCAAAACGGCGACCAGGACGTGAAGAAAACCATCATGCTCACCATCGGCGGATGTATCGCGTTCATCGCCTTGAGTGAGGCGTTGCCCCTATTCTTCAAGTAGCCGGAAGCGGAAAACCATACATTCATGGCGGCATACAACGACGGCTACCCTGTTTTCAAAGGGTTACAGAAACCACTGGAGTTCATGGGAATCCGTGGACGCTTCCTGACGCTTGCGGCAGCGGCGATAGGCGTGTCATTCGTGGGATTCATCGTGTTCTCAATCGCGCTGGGGAAGCTCGCCGGGTTTGTCGCCATGCTTGTCATGGCCGCCGTCGGGCTGGTGACAATCTATGTCAAACAGCGCGGCGGACTCCACAACAAGAAACGTGACCGTGGAATTTTCATTTATCACAACCTGTTCAAACGCTGACAGATGGCAAAAACGCATAAAAAAGTCTTTGACGGCATATTCGCCCAACTGGAGGAAACGGACGGCGACGTTGTGCTGTTCGACGCCAAGGGCTCCCCCTCGGTGATATTCTCAATGACTAATCCGGTGCCGCGCCTATGCACCGACCCGGAGCGTTATATGCTCTTTCAGGATGTCCTCGCAAACATAGTGCAGACCCTCGGCGAAGGGTACGCCCTTCAGAAGCAGGACATATTCTGCCGCCAGAGCTACCACCACGAGATACCAGACGGCGCGGAATACCTGACACGCAGCTATTTCGCATACTTCGATGGACGCGGGTACACCGAGATAAAGACATATCTCATAATAACGCAGGAAGCTCCCAAAGGGCAGTTCGTACAGTACGACCCCAAGCGGTGGCTCGACTTTCATTCCAAGGTGTCGAAGGTGGACGACATACTTTCGGAGAAAGGTATCCGGCACCGCAGGCTCTCCAAGCCGGAGGTCGCCGAGTACATCCACCGCTTCATGGCCTTCCATTTCAGGCACGGGGCTTTCTCGATGACCAATTTCAAGGCCTCCGACGAATATCTCAGGACAGGGAACCGCGTTATACGCTCATATCCGCTGGTGGATATAGACGAGATAAACCTGCCCTCAGTGGTGAGGCCATATGCCGAAACAAGTGTAAACGGCTATCCGATAGCCACCGACGTGCTTTCGTTTCTCGCCGAGGTGCCGCACGCCGACTGCGTGGTGTTCAACCAGGTGGTGCAGATACCGGGCCAGCGGAAACTGCTCCGCAAGCTCCAGGGCAAGGCGAAGCGTCACGGCTCGATGCCCGACCCCAGCAATAAAATCGCCAAGGCTGACATCGAGGAGGTGCTGAACATCTTGGCTGTGGATTCATCATTGCTTGTAAATACCAACTTCAACATCATGGTGAGCTGCGCCCCGGACAAGGTTACTCCCGTGACTTCGTACCTCGAAACCAAGCTCTACGAGTGCGGCATAATGCCGTCGCGCACGGCCTACAACCAGCTTGAGCTTTTCATCGACTCCTTTCCGGGCAACGCCTACGGCTTCAACCCCGACTACGACCTCTTCCTCACGTTATCGGACGCCGCCCTGTGCCTCTTTTTCAAGGAACACCTCAAAGGATGCGAGGACACGCCTCTCACCACCTATTACACCGACCGCCGGGGGCTACCGGTGTGCATCGACATAACCGGCAAAGAAGGCAAGGTAAAGATGACCGACAACGCCAACTTCTTCTGCATCGGGCCTTCGGGCAGCGGCAAGAGTTTCCACATGAACAGCGTGGTAAGGCAGTTATTGGAGCAGGACACGGATGTTGTCATGGTCGATACGGGCGATTCCTACGAGGGTATCTGCGGCTATTTCGGAGGCACATATATAAGCTACTCAAAGGAGAAACCAATCTCGATGAACCCGTTTAAGGTGACACGCGAAGAGTATGACCTGAATTTCGGAGAGAAGAAGAACTTTCTCAAATCGCTTATATTCCTGATTTTCAAGGGTAGCGAAGCCCCGTCTAAAATTGAGGATATGCTTGTCAACCAGACCATCGTGGAATATTACGAGGCTTACTTCCACCCTTTCGAGGCTTTCACTCCCGATGAGCGCGACGGCCTGAGGCAAAAGCTCCTTGTGGCTGCCAAAATGGAGAACGACTACGACAGGTACGCCGAAAAGATGGACGACATAGAGGAACAGATAAGCAGTCCGGAACCTCCGGCCCAGATAGAGAACAAGGCCCTCGTGCTTCCCTCGGAGGAACGGAGGCTGAAACTGATACGCCAGTGCCGCGCCTTCCGCGCCGTGGTGCTTGACAGGGCATCTACCCCGGCAGAGAAAGAAAAGGCGGCCAACAAGATAGAGGTTTACAAGAAGGAACTCTATGAGGCATCAATGCTTGTGAAGATTGACAAACAGATCGACCATATCGAGGAACAGAAACGCAGGCTTAAAGTCAGAAGCCTGTCGTTCAACTCCTATTACGAGTTCGCCCTTGAACGCATACCGCAGATAACCTCTCTTGAAAAGATACATTTCGACATACGCGACTTCGCGGCGATACTCAAGCAGTTCTACCGTGGCGGCGAGCTGGAGATGACGCTTAACTCCGACATAGACGCAAACCTTTTCGACGAGCGTTTCATAGTCTTTGAAATCGACAAGATTAAGGATGACCCCGTTCTTTTCCCTATCGTGGTGCTCATAATAATGGACGTGTTTCTCCAGAAAATGCGTATCAAGAAAGGGCGCAAGGCTCTTATAATCGAAGAGGCGTGGAAAGCAATAGCCTCACCCACAATGGCCGAGTACATCAAGTTTCTCTACAAGACCGTCAGGAAGTTTCACGGCATCGCCGGGGTTGTGACACAGGAACTTAACGATGTGATAGATTCCCCCATAGTAAAGGAGGCCATCATCAACAACTCCGATGTGAAGATACTGCTTGACCAGTCCAAGTTCAAGGACAGATACGACGACATAGCGGCCATTCTCGGACTGACCCCCATACAGAAGCAGCAGATATTCACCATCAACGCGCTCAATAACAAGGAGGGTCGCAACTACTTCAAGGAGGTGTGGATATGCCGGGGCCAGAACTCGGACGTGTTCGGTGTCGAGGAGCCGCCGGAATGTTACTGGGCCTATACGACAGAGCGATCCGAAAAAGAGGCCTTGAAAATCTATCTCGCCCACTACGGCACCATGCAGGAGGCAATCACCCGTATCGAGATAGACCGCAAGAAAACCGGAATCGCGAAATACCTCGATTTCGCCCGGAAAGTCAACCAACATCAAAAAGTAATGACGCTATGGGCAAATCAATGACAAACGGAAATTCACAATGCCTTATGCGCAATCTATTGGCTACGACGGCTATATTGTTGGCCGTTCATTCCGCCTCGGCATGGAAAGTGGTGATTGACCCCTACTGCCTGAAGGCGGTGACGACCAACCTCGCGACGCAAAAGGCGATAGAGGATCAGCACAACAAGAGGCTCGACTCCATATCATCCAAGCAGAACAAGCTGGAGCAGTACACTGTGAGCATGGCGACAATCACCGAGCTTTACAAGGTGACGATGGAGAACATATCCGGCTTCGGCACCGAGAGCAAATATTATGTGGAGATAGGGCTGTGCGCCTTCGATATTGTCAGGAGTGTGCCGGAATTGGTAAAGACCGTAGGAAAGGCCGATTTCGCGAATAAGGCCCTGTGCCTTAACGAACTCGGCAACCTCACGGCACAGACGCAGCAGCTTGTGGCCGATTTCATCAACATAGTCAACAACGGCAAGGTGAGGAACCCGCTCAAAGGAGCGGCCACCGTCGAAACCAAGTCCGACGGCTACAACTTCCTCGATCGCTACGACAGGCTGACGGTCGCCAACAAGATATATACCGACCTCCTGGAGATACGTTACAAGGTGCAGGCTATGATGGCGATGGCGCAATATGCCACAAAGGATGACCTTCTTTTCGCGATAGACCCGGAGGGCTGGGCCAACATGAAGGTGATGCAGAATCAGGTCGGTATGCTCATTCTCAACTGGAACGGGCTTAATATAATTAAACAGTAATTATATGACAGCGCAAAAGTTCCCGGTCATTATACTGATTGCAATGCTTCTTCCCTTTAAGTCACTCGCCTTCGACTTCCCCAAAGACCTCCCGACATTCGAGGCCCTTATGGCACTCCACAAGGCGGTGAAGAAGGACGAGGATCAGGCCCTCGCCCGTATAGCCACCAGCTTCGGCGAGCAGTCACTTGTCACAAAGGGAGCGGAGAAGTTCAACGATGTTCGCTCGACGCTTGACACGAGGCTCAACAACGCATACTCATACGTCGTGCTTGCCGCCGCAATATCGTCCACCGCAAGCTCCCTTTATCTTCTTGCAAAGGAATACAAGGATTTTACCGCCAACACATACAAATATGTGTCGAAGAAGCCTTTTGTGGCATGGTACTATGCGGAGGCAAACGTGGCGATAACGAGGGAGATAAAGCACGCTCAAAAGCTATATGCCACGGTTGCCGCCTCCGGCATAAACCTTATGAAAGCCTCGATGGACGAGAAGCTGAACCTCGTGATGTCGCTGAAGGACACCATAGAGAACGCCCGGCGCATTATCGACAACGCCAACCTCTACTGCTACCTTGTGACCGACTGCGGCTGGAAGCCCGACTACATCTGGGAGATACTGACCTCGGATGTCAAGGACGAGATCGTGTCGGCGGTAATCGGCAGATGGAACAAAAGAACGCCACTTTAACAACAACGCATATATGAGATTCAGAATTTTCACGCTGGCGGCGGTGGCCGCCCTGATAGCCGTGGCACCTGCGGCGTGTCCGGCCAAGACAAAGAAAATACACGACGACCAGAAGGAGAAGCAATGGCTCTCGATGGAGAACGGCCCGTGGTGGTTCGCCCCCGACTGGTACTATTATTTCCTGCACAAGAATTATTCCGGAGCGGAGATGTACTGGAAATGGGCCGGCTTCAAATCCGGCTACCGGGTGAGGTTCAAGGAGGAGAAATCCAATGTCAAGCGTATAATGCCCGTGCGCGTCACGGCCGAGGAAACCCAGCGGCAGAAGCTCGCCAAGGTCGAGAAGGAACGCGCCCATGTCGAATCACTCTACAAGGAGGAGCTGGCACGCGAGGCTGACCGTGCGGTAGATGTCACCTATTCCATATACAAAGATGAGTTCAGCCGTATGCAGGACTGCATCGCCGACGGATTGCTCTACTGCCTAAACAAGAGCAAGGGTAAGATGAAGTACCAGGTTGACGAGCTTTCGAGGCAGAACGAGGTAATATGCGCCAACATAGCCTACATACATAAACAGGGGGTGGGATATGGATTGGAGAACGCGAAGCGTCAGCAGGCATACGAAGAGGCAAAGACCGCTATGGGCGAGCTTGTGAGCCGCACGGCGAGGCTTGCGGCGGTGGCTGCAACACATTACTGATGGCCGGAAATGATAATGACGATGAAACAATAATCCGATAAATACAAAATTATGACTTTACTTTCAATATTATGCACGATGGGGCTTCCGGCCATCGACGAGAGCCTTGACAGGCTTCTTGTGGCGATGGAGGCTTTTCCGAATGTGGCTATTCTCGGCAACACCATCGGCTTCGCCCGTGTCCTCGGCCTGCTTCTCGCGCTGTGCGTCGGCTCATACGAGTGCTGGATGATGATGCTCGGACGGCGCGGCATGGACGTGATGAAGCTGCTCAGGATAATAGGCATTTCCATGTGCATATCCTCTTCCTCATGGATATGCTCTGCCTTGCAGGTGCCGGGCAAGTCTTTGGAATCCACCACAAAGGCTATGGCTATGGCGAAAAACAGGGAAGTGGCGGCCCTGGAGCTGAAAGTGGCGCAGAAGCAGGGCGAATACCTTGAAAGGCTGCGTGCCGTACAGGATTCCATATCAACCGCCAAGCAGATAGCCGAAATCGGCGAGGACGCCAACTGGTGGGACAAGCTGATATACAATGTGGAGAATCTCGGAACAACAATCAACAACTACGCCCAGCGCGCGGCGGTGGCCGCCGAGACAAAGGTAAGCGAATGGATTAACGACGTGATACGATTTGTCGGGGAGCTGATTTTCCAGATGTCCTATTACGGCATACTCGTGGCGCAGAGGATATTCATAGCGATAATGATTGTGTTCTGTCCGATAATGTTCGCCCTGTCGCTGGCCCCGCCTTGGAACTCGGCGTGGAGCCAGTGGATGTCGAAGTTCCTCTCCCTGACACTGTGGGGGTTCGTGACCTATATGTGCCTTTACTATATCGACTTCATACTCATGTATAATCTCCAGGAGGATCTGGTGGCATACAACCACCTCCTGCACGGAACGGTCAACTCGTGGGAGCAGATAGGCGCGCTCGGCTTGCAGGGCATAGGCTCCAACTGTATGTACGCTATGGGTATGCTCGTGGGGGCGTATATAATCCGCTTCGTCCCGGAGGTGGCCTCATGGCTCATTCCCGGCGGCATAAGCAGCGGCGCGGCATCCCCGGCAGGGTCGGTGGCTATGGGAGCTGCCACTATGGCGGGTTCCGCAGCAGGCTCGGCTGTCGGCACCACCGTCGGCCTCGGTGTCAGAGGCGCGAAGGCACTTGTCAAATAACACTAACCGCAACACCTTATAAATATGCTTATCAAATCACTTGAACAGAAAACGCGGCTTGCGCTTATGACGGTCATGGCGACCGTCGCGGGCTGTGTCCTGATATGCGGATTCACCGTATGGCGGTGCGTGTCGCTTGTCAGCGAGGAGCGTCAGCAGATATACATCCTCGACGGCGACATACCCTTCCTTGCGGAGCGTGCGAAGCTGGAATCCAACTTCATAATGGAGGCGAAGGCTCATATCCAGCTCTTCCACCAATATTTTTTCAACCTGCCTCCCGACAACGACTATATCAAGTGGACTGTCGGAAAGGCCATGTATATGGCCGACGGCACGGCCTTGAAGCAGAAGCAGGCCCTTGACGAGAACGGATTTTATTCCGACATAATATCGTCGTCGGCCGTATGCACCATAATCTGCGACTCGATACAGTTCGACGAGCATACACGCCGCTTCAACTACTACGGCACGCAGATCATCAAGAGGCGCACACGCGACCTGAAACGCTCCATGCTCACCACCGGCTCCATAGAGAACGTGCCGAGGACGCAGAACAATCCCCACGGCCTTATGATAACCAACTGGCGCACACTTGAAAACAAAGACCTCGATTATTGACAACGGTTATGAAATCATTAAGAAAGACAATACGGGACGGCAGGAGCAAGGCCGGGAACGCCTTAGGCTCATGGCTCCGTCCGAAGATGGGTGCCATAGGCGCACGCTACCGTCTGGCAGCGAGAATCCGCAAGGCCAACTCATGGGCCACCCGGCACCCCCGACGCACTTTCGGATACGTCGTCGGCTCCCTGTTGCTGATACTGGTGTGCGACATAATTGTTGCCGGGGCGCGCATGGAATCGAAAGACCCGAATCTTCACTCAATCGCCAAGGTGGAGCCTATCTTCAGCGGCTTCCGCACCATACAGGCCAACAAGGAGGCTCAGCGCAGGAGGCTACTGGAGATTACGGGCGACGGCCAGGCCGTGAAGCACGAGCTGGACTCGCTGATGGCGATTCCGCGCAAGACACACGCCGATTCCATCGGGATAATAAGGCGTTACAGGCAGCTCGAAAAGATTGTCGAATCACTCAAACAACACGATAATGAAAAAGATTAATTTCAAACAGCCGAAGTATATCTTTCCGGCAGCGATATTCGTTCCGCTGTGCTTCCTGATATACTTCGTAATGCAGACTTTCGGAGCTGGCGGTGACGACAGACAGGCCGTGGCGACCGACCGTATCAACTCGACACTGCCGGAGGCAAACGCCGAGGCTCCCGGTGACAAGATGTTCGAGATGTCGCGACGCTTCGGCGACGAGGACGCCTTCACAGCGGTGGGCGCGCTCGGCGAGGAACAGGAGGAGCGCGAGGCCCTGGAACACGGCTATTCCGATGACGAGCTTGACCGCATCGACGCCGCCGAGGCAGAGCGTATGCGCCAGCAGCAGGAATTGGAGGAACTGGAGCGGTCGCTTGCCGAATCACGGCGGCATATCAATTCCTACGCCTACGGCGACGGCTACAATCCGGCCGATTATGAGTCCGTCCTTGATCCGAGAAGTGAGTATGTCCGCGATATTGAGGCGATACAGCAGCGCAGCTACGAGAGGCAGAAGGCCATCGAAGCCGGGTTAGGTATCGGACAGCCTGACACGGAGGACAAGGAAAAGAAGCACCGGGCAGACTCCATCGCCAGGGCTAAGGCTGCGGAGCGCGAGAGGAACCGCCCCTTGCTTGTGCTGAAATCGCGTGACACCAACGCCGACAAGTTCAACACCGTGTCAGGCATTGCTGAAAATGCCGACGCTCCGCTCATACGCGCCATGATCGACAAGACCACCAAGGCGCACGAGGGCACGAGGCTCCGCTTCAAGCTCCTTGACGATGTGACTATACACGATGTGAGGCTTCCGAAAGGCACATATCTATATGGGACGGTAACGGGGTTCGGGCAGCAGCGCGTCCGCGCGGCCATAACCTCAATACTCGTGGGAGGAAAATTCCTGAAAGTTAACCTCTCGGTGTTCGACAACGACGGCATGGAGGGCTTTTATGTGCCTGAATCCGCTTTCCGTGACTTTATGAAGGAGGCCGGGGCAAGCACGGTGCAGCAGAACATCAGCTTTGAATCGGAGAGCGGCTACGGCTCCGGAATATCTGGCGAGGCTATAGCACTTCAGGCTTTACAGAATATGTATAACTCGGCCACTTCCGCCGTGTCAGCCAATATCCGCAAGAACAAGGCGAAAATCAAGTACAACACAATCGTTTATCTCATCAACTCAGACGAGGCTTATTGAAAGACAAACAACATATCATTATGAATATCAGAATAATTATCGCGGCTGCCGCGCTGTGCGCCGTCGCATCGCAGGCTTCGGCCAAGGAGAAAATCTATGTCAACTCCGATGTAACCACCCACATCGTCATGCCGGAGAACATAAAGATGGTGGATCTTTCCACCGCCAAGATTATCGGCAACCAGTGTGCCGACAACATAGTGCGTGTAAAGCCGTTCATGGAATCCGACTCGCTCCCCTCCGGCTACCGCGAGGGTGAGCTGATGGGGACGCTGACGCTCATAGGTGAGCGTCACCTCGCGCAGTACGAGGTGGTATATACCTCCGTACCCTCCCGTGCCGCCTCCATACACCGCGTTCCATATTCGGGCATGGACTCTTACATCAATCCGGAGGTATCAATGCCGCAGTCGGAGATGGCCCGCTATGCCTGGGCTGTCTATGGCAGCGGACGCAGGTACAACCAGGTCGTGTCTAAGGCTCATGGCATGAAGGCGATTGTCAACAACATCTATTCGGTGGACGACTATTTCTTCATTGACTACTCGTTGCAGAATCGGACGAAAATCCCATACAACATCGCCGAGGTGCGCGTGAAGCTCACCGACAAGAAGGAGGTGAAGGCCACCAACTCGCAGACCGTGGAGCTGACCCCGGCATACTCGCTCAATCTCGCCCGGAAGTTCAAAAAGAATTACCGCAACGTGCTTGTGCTCGACAAACTGACATTCCCGGACGAGAAGGTATTGCGCATCGAAATATCCGAGAATCAGATAAGTGGCCGCGTAATCACGCTCACTATCGAGTATGACGACATTCTCAATGCCGACGGTTTCGACTCCGACATACTCAGGCACCTGCCTTACTCATATACTCCCCACATCTACAAATAATACCGATAATACCGAATCATTATGAAGAAGATTATTCTCGCCATGATATGCGCCGTCGCCTCCCTCGGAGCCTCGGCGCAGGACAGCAAGCTCACCGTAAACGCCGGATTCCTCTTCCCCTCGACGCTCAACTCCACCGTCGGCTACGAGCGTTCATTCACCTACGGCAATGCCGTGGAGATATATGGTGAAATCGGCAATCACTGGAAATCCGGCCCCGATCAATTCTGGAAAGGATATTACTGGGACGGCGGCCTGATCTACAAGCACCGTCTGCACCGTTACAAAAACGGCAGCTTCCGTGTCCGCTTCGGCCCGCAGTTCGGAGCGGTGGAGCGCAGGTTTTTCATCGGCATTGAGGGCGGTTTTGAATATAACTATGTGTTCCAAAACGGGTGCGAGTTCTCAATCATACAGAAAAACAATGTGAATTTCCTGCATGGCGACACATTCCGGAACGGCCTCATGCTCGGATTCAAGATGCCGTTATAACCGGATTATCCGAATAGCTCCGAGTGGGAGCCAAGACGCACAAGGTCTATCTGGTCAGTGTCGGGGTCAAACCATATAAGGAGGAAGTCACTCTCTATATGACATTCCATATAACCCTTGTAATCACCGGTCAGCATGTGTGGGTTGTGCTTTTCCGGAATCGGCTCCTCGTTTGCGAGCCTGTTCAGGATCTCTTTAAGCTCCATGACCTTCTTAGGGTTGTTTCTGAACCGCTTGTAGTCCTTCTTATATTGAGAGGACGCTTTCAGCTTTTTCATAGCCCCATGGATTTCTCCATTGCTTCGATGGAAGTCAGGTCAAGGGCGGGCTCATCACGCAACGCTCCGCTCTCGGCCTCCTTCATCGCGGCGAGAGTCGTGGCATTAGGCTCGTGATAGGCGGCGTCAAGCAACAGCGTTTCGACATAATTGTTAAGGCTGCGGTTCTGACGCTTTGCAATCCGCTTCAGCCGCTCGATCAGGTCAACGGAAAGACGGAAACTCTGATTCTTCTTTTCAATAGCTATATCCATATCGGTAATCTTTTATACTGCAAAGTTAATGCTTTTATATTACAATAACAACATCTTTAGAACATAAGTTGTATGGCTTTTGAGGAAACAAAGGAACAGCAGCAGATGTATAACTACTTCCGTAGCTGCATCTACATCTTCCTGATAATCGAGATTGTGATGAATCTGCCGATAACGGCGGACAACCGTGTGACGCAGTTCATCCTCGACCTGCTCGGACGCTTCAAGGTGTTCAGTTCCGTGGCAGGGTGTAAGGTAGCGGAGCTGATATGTATATGCGTCGTGTGCATCGGCACCAAGGCTAAGAAGGCTTTGAAGTTCAATCTCAGGACTATGGTGATATATCCGGTGCTGGCCGGGCTTACGCTTGTCGCACTGTGCTTCATCTTCCATGCCGGAGAATGGGGCTTGTCGATATTCGGCTTCCCGGCAAACCGCATAGTGTATGCCTTCTGCTCGGTTGTCGGCACCATGCTTGTGCATCAGGGGCTTGACGGAATCGCCAAATACTATAACCACAAGGTCGGCGAGGACAGGTTCAATTTCGAGAACGAATCGTTCCAACAGTCTGAGAAGATTGCGGAAACTCCATATTCGGTGAATATCCCTATGATATACTATTACAAGCGGCGGATGCACAACGGTTGGATCAACATTATCAACCCGTTTCGTGGCACGATAGTGTTAGGCACTCCCGGCTCCGGCAAGTCTTTCGGAATCATAGACCCTTTCATACGGCAACACTCCCGGAAAGGTTTTGCGATGATGGTATATGATTACAAGTGGCCCACATTGGCAAAGACGCTTTTCTACCAATACTGCAAGAACCGGCACTACGGCCATCTGCCCGCAAACTGCGGATTCCGTCAGGTAAACTTTACCAACGTGGAGTATTCAAACCGCATAAATCCTATTCAGCGCAAGTATATACCCGACCTTGCTGCGGCTTCTGAAACGGCGGCGACGCTGCTTGCCTCGCTAAACAAGGGAGGCGGCGAGAAGAAGGGCGGCTCGGAGGCGTTCTTCACCAATTCGGCGGAGAACTTTCTTGCGGCCATCATATATTTCTTCGTAAATTTCCATCCGACGGGGTTTCTTAAAGGGAAGAAGCTCAGACGATTTATCTCATATGAGGGGAAGAGGCTGGAACTTGTGATACGCAATTGGGACGACTATAACGCCATAGATGAAAACGGAGCGGTGGTGCTTGACTTCGTGGACAGCAACGGCAACGACGTATCGACCGACGAGGACAGGATGTTTGTTGACCTTAACGGATTCTCCTATATAGACCGCCTCGGCAAGCTGATACTGATTGACCGCTGCTGGTACGAGGACGAGGCCGGCAACGAGGTGGTGCCGGACACCGTGACCGGGGAGTTTTCCGATATGCCCCATGTGCTTTCGTTCCTCGGACGCAAGTATTCGGAGGTGTTCGACATTCTGATGATGGATGACAAGATAGCCTCGCTGATGGCACCCTTCAAATCGGCATACGAGAACAAGGCCAACGACCAGTTGGAAGGCATGGTGGGCACGTTGCGCGTCAACGCCGCAAGGCTTGTGTCGCCGGAAGCCTACTGGGTGTTCACCGGTGACGATTTCGACCTGAAGATTTCAGACCCGACGAATCCGAGCTATCTCGTGATTGCCAACGACCCGGAGAAGGAGCAGGTCATAGGCTCGCTCAACGCCCTTGTGCTTAACCGTCTTATTACCCGTGTCAATTCCAAGGGGAATATCCCGGTGAGCATTATCGTTGACGAGCTGCCGACCCTGTATTTCCACAAGATAGACCGACTAATCGGTACGGCGCGAAGCAACAAGGTCGCCGTGACTTTAGGATTTCAGGAGCTTCCGCAACTTGAGGCCGACTACGGCAAGGTGGGTATGCAGAAAATCATCACAACCTGCGGCAACATCTTCATGGGCGCGGCACGAAACAAGGAAACTCTCGAATGGGCGCAGAATGACGTGTTCGGAAAGGCGAAGCAGACATCAACCTCCATAACCATCAACGACTCCAAGGTATCTACATCAATCTCCGAAAAGATGGACTATCTCGTTCCGGCGGCAAAGATAGCTGACATGGCGACGGGCTGGCTCGCGGGTCAGGCGGCGCGTGACTTCACGGCTACAGACAAGAGCATGATGTCGCATTTCGACATCGAGCAGTCGGAGGAGTTCAAGACCACAAAATATTTCTGCAAGACCAACTTCGATATGGCACGGATAAAGGAGGAGGAATCCCACTATGTGGAGCTTCCCAAAATATATACATTCGCCAACGAGCGCGAGAAGGAGATTATGCTAAACCGCAATTTCAAGCGCGTGAACCTGGAGGTCGAGGACATGGTGAAGGAACTTCTCGGAATGCAATAATATATAATGCCATTATCAATGAATAACACCGCCTCATTCAGCATACCCCTCTCCCTCCGGGCAAGCGGAAGCGCATTGAAGATTATCGCGATTCTCTCGATGGTGGCCGACCACTGCGCTTATTTTCTGATGGAGCCGGACGCGCCGTTTTACGGCGTGCTCCGCTCTTTCGGGCGTATCGCGTTTCCGGTGTTCGCTTTCCTTGTGGCGGAGGGCTTCGCCCACAGCCGCGATAGAATGAGATATTTCCTTATCCTGGCATTTGCCGGGATGGTAAGCGAAATTCCGTGGCTTATGCTCAACGGGGCCGACGGCACGCATAACGTGATGTTCACGCTCGCCCTGGGCGTGGCGGCTCTTGCGGTGTTCGACCGGCTTTGCGAACACGGGCCGCTGTCATTCGTCGGGGTGTCAGGCGTGGCCGCTCTCGCATGGTGGCTCGGCACGGATTATGACTGGCGGGGTGTGTTGATGATTTTTCTTTTCTACATCCTCCGGCACGGCACCATGCGCCCGTGGCTGGAGCGTTCATCGACGCATTTCCCCTCGCAGGCCCTCTTGCAGATTATCTTCACATTCCCCCTTATGGCCCACTACGGCATAGCCGGAGCGGTTCTTGCCTCCGCTGTCATCTTCCTATATGACGGTACAAGGGGCTTCATAAGGGGCAACGCCGCCAAATACGCCTTCTACTCAGTCTATCCTGCTCATCTGCTGCTCATTGCGGCTCTGATATAAAGAGCGAGGTCGTGCAGCGAAATGCACGACCTCTTTTTTCCCTTTTATAGTGTTGGCAATGAGCCTTAAAGTCATTACCGGCACTTTTATAGAAAAGGTACGAGCCCAACCCATGGAGCTGGACTCGATTTAATCTTTTTTATAGTGCAGTTGGACGCAACTGGGCTTTCCAAGTACACTTTCTGTCTGCAAAGATAGGCTTTTCTATTGTAATGAACAAATATCCTGAGTGATTTGTCGGTTTTTTAACAATTATTATGCTGTCAGCTATTCTGAATCTCAGATTTCTCCTCTATCTCGGGTATTATGATACCGGTCTTATCCTCTATAAGTGGTCTTAAAGAAGGTGCTTTAGCATACAGCAGCTCTGTCACCCTGTATATATCATCCCACATATCTTTTACCCTGTTGACTGAAATTTTCTTTAGCAGATAATCGACTACAGCCATGGCCTCACGGAATGTGTGCCGGTTAATACCTTGGAAATTTCCGGCCTTGCCTCTTCGGATACCTGTAAACAGATTCAGGTCAAACAATGTTTTACCATGAGCGCAGGCATTACGAACCTCCCTTATGGCTGACAGGTAACTTTTGAATGTGGCTGTTGCAGGCTCTCCGAAACGATTGCTTACCAATTTCTTGTCTTTATTCAATATCAGGCTGTCATATAGAATCTCAATATTGCCGAGAGTCATATACTCCATGGTTTTCCATGCAGGAGCATACTGGCCGAGATATATTTTGTGGTGTCTTTTAATTACATCGTTCCTTTTTATGGAATTGTAGGCAGCTGTTGGGAAGTTTGCGATAAAGTCCGGTTTTACTACCGAGGGACATACGAACCACGTTGGATCGCCGCTGTATTTTGTGGACAGCTCGTATATGAATACAGTGCGGATTGCCACCTCAATCCTTGACAGATATTTATGGAGTATATTTCTTAAATCCAAATCAAAATAATACAGGGCGACCGCATCCTCAATCCGTGTGCCCAGTATTACATTGTGGCTTCGTCCGGAGTCCAGACGTGGATAAGTTTTCTCAAAAGGATACAGATAGAACCCCAGCCGATAGTATCCGATGTCCGCCAGATACTCCCTTGCCTTGGCCTCATCGGAGATTACCACACCATGCCTACGGAGTATTGTAATTTGCTCCTCATAGGTCGTGGCCCTTTTATTATATGGTATTTTTCTTCTTGCCATTTATTATTGTTAAATCAGCTACAAAATTAAGCAATTATTCTGACATTTTGGGTATCCGGGAGGACCTAAATATAAGGATTCAAGGCCTGTATGTGCTATTCCGTGCTAAATCTGTCGGAGTACCCGGATAACGGCGCGGATGTATCCCGGATCCTCGGCATAGCCGATGTTTTTCAGCCACAGCAGATAGTTTCCGCCCTTATAGCGGTACTGCACTTTGGTATAGTAGGCTTTGACGCTCTCCGTCCAATGGGAGAACTCGTAGTATTCGCCCGTCCTCGGATTGGTAAGCCCGAAAAGGTTATGCTTGTTTCGGCAGACTGACGACTTGAACCATCCGGTTTCAAGAATCGCCTGGGCCAGCACTATCTTCGGAAACTTGATTCCGTTCCTCCTTATCTCTTCAACGAGATTCGGAATCGTCAGCTCAGGCAAATTACGGTTATGCCCGCTATCCGTCCGGGATTTGCTCACTGTGCCAGAATTGCGGAATACCGAGTTGTTATCATTTATTTGATTACTGTCAGATTTGCATTCTTGCAGAGGCTTGATATTGGTAATTATTTCTTTTTCAATGACTTTATCCGTCTTGACAAGATTGTGACCCACAATGGGGCAATCCTTGGTGATGGTATGGAACTGGGCTATAGACGAAAAGGGAACCGCAATCATGGCGGCAAGTGTCAGAATTGTGTCCAAAGTGTTCATATGCGTATTTCCTGTAAAATAATTTTGTCGCTGACAAGTGGTTGACGCCACGAATTTAACCCTATTAAAGAACCCGTATGAAAGATTCGGACACAATTTTATCGAATCAGCTCCCATATGAACAGTTGGCAAAACTGGGCCTTGACCGTGAAAAAGTTGAAAAATTACCGCAAGAGGTTAAGGAAAAGCTGATTAAAGGAGAAGTGACGCCGCTTATGGAGGTGTCGTTACCTGCCAGGAATGGCATGGTGATAACATTACCCCTCAAACTCCAGCTCGCCGCCGACAGGGACGGCAACCCGACACTGATAGCCTATCCGGTGCAGCGTGAGCTTTCACCTGAAAGAAACAATGAACTCCGGCTGTCACAGCAGGAGATAGACGCGCTCCGTCGTGGCGACGTGCTGCAAAAGACCGTCGATATTGACGGCGAGAAAACACGCCGCTATCTCCAGCTCGACCCGGAAACAAAGTCCATAATCCACCGCCGTGTGACTGAGGTGCAGATTGAACAGCGGCTCAAGGACATGGAAAAGGTGAATGACATCGAACTCGGCACGCAGCAGAAGCAGCAGGTGCGTGAGGGGAAGCCTATGGAACTCAACGTAGGCGGCGAGAAAGTCACCGTAGGCATCGACCTCAGGGAACCGCAGGGCTTCAGGGTCGTGCAGGGCGACATGAAGGAATGGGAGCTTCAGCAGAAGCTCCGCTACGACGACCTCCACCCCGAATATATCGGTCTGGTAATGACAGACAAGAACCGCTGGGAGTATCAGAAAATAGTCGAGCATGATTCCAAGGAACGCGCCATAAAGCTTGATCCCACACAAAAGGAGCACAGGCAGTCGGGAATGAAACTGCGATGATGAAGGGTAAATTTGACAAGGCCATGTTCGAGGAAGATTGCAGCTTTGTAGAAGAAATCCTCAATGTGCCTCGTAAAATCGCCAAGAAAATAGTTAACGGAGAATCCTTCTACAATCCATTGACAAAAAGAATCCAGACAAAGGAATCTCTGCTGAAAGGGGATTGTGACCGCAGGGCCGACAGGATCAAGCAATGGATTGACAAGGAGGAAAAACGGATAAGTGATTTTCCCGGCTACGACGGAGTGGAGCCATACCTCATGTATGCAAAGGATACTGTCGATATGCTCCGCTCCAACAGCCCAAGCTATAATATCCGCAAATTTAAGGAAACAAAGGAACCAACCCATAAAGAAAAAGATATGCCAAAGAAAAAGAAAGAGAAAGCTCCCCAGGAGGAGCCGGCAAAGACCGTCAGGGCATCGTCCGACGGCGAAACCCCGAAGGAAAAGAAAGCCGAATCACAGTCAGCCGCACAGGGCGAGACCCAGGCGGAGCGCAAGCCCCGCGAGCCGCAGATGGTGACTGTCAACGGCGACAAGGTGACGCACGGCCACGCCTACCAAAGCAATGTCAACCCGCAGGACTGGTATTTCACCGCCAGGCTCAACGGCGAGCAGTTGAAGCCGCAGAAGATGGATCCGCCGATGTAGCCGCCTACGACAAGAAAGAAATCACCGTGCCGGAGCTAATGCAGCGTTACTACCCGACAAAGCTCATGCCGAGGGTACCCGAGGAGGCCTTCAAATATCCCAACGGACTTGCCGGGCCGTCCGGCCCCATCACGATAGACAAGTTCAACGTGTATAAGGAAACCGACGAAACACGCGCCGACTACGGCAGGTACAAGTTCTACGCTCAGGTGGGCGACAAGAAGATGTCAACCCCCGCGTCGCGCGAAGACCTCAACGCCTACTTCGACCGCGTTATGACGCCCGGCCAGCTCGTAGAGCGCAATTTCGGCGAGCGTCTGCATCTGCCTTCCCACTACGCGCAGTTCCGGCTCCCCGAAGGGATAGACCCCAAGGGTGTCCGCGTCGCCAAAGACCGCTCGACGGCAGATGGCGCGTGTCGGCCGACCTCGGCGAAGGACGCGGGCGCACGTCGAAGCAGGAAATCTCCTTCGACGACGGCTATTCGCTCTTCAAGGCCAAGAGCGCGACCCGCGAGCAGATAGCCGCCAAATATCTCGGACAGGAGATAACTGCAAAACTGGCCGCGCCGCTGTCAATGGAGAAGTCTGCCTCCATGAAAGTATAACACATCATATCACTTAACAGAATACCAATACCACAATGGCAAGATTAGAATACGACGAGCTTGTGCAGCTCCTCCAGGACGGACAGATAGGACATCTCCGCTTCATGCTGGAGAGCGACAACGCAGAGTCATACCTCGAATGGTGCGAACAGCATGGCATTGAGCCGTCCGACGAGTCGGCGGAGTTCTACTACGACGAAACCGAGATTGACATGATGGAGCGACAGCTCATAGACGACGAGAACTATGGCATCTGGAACTGACGGGTTCAACAGTTCCGGACAGCAGGCCCTCGACCGCTTCGCACAGATGATGATAGAGCGCATGGAGAGTATGAAGGCGTCGGACTGGCGGCAGGGATGGATCGGGGGCGCGTCCTCCGTCGGCCTGCCCCAGAACGTGACCGGGCGCAACTACTCCGGCTCAAACTCCTTCTTCCTCCAGCTACATTCGGCCATGAAGGGCTACGAGCTTCCGGTTTTCCTGACCTTCAAGCAGGCGCACAACTTCAAGGCGCACGTCCTCAAAGGCGAGAAGGCCTTTCCCGTAATATACTGGGATATGCTGGTGCGTGACAAGGACGGAAAGAAGATTAGTTCGGACGAGTACAGGGCCATGTCGCAGGAGGAACGGAAAAAACTTGACGTGATACCGTTCATCAAGGCGTTTCCGGTGTATAACCTCGACCAGACCAATTTCCGCGAGGCGCAGCCGGAGCGTATGCAGAAGCTCCTCGACCGCTTCAAGGTGCCGGAGATACGCGACACGCAAGGGATGTACGCGCACTCCGCCCTCGACAACATGGTGGCGCAGCAGACTTGGCTCTGCCCCATACAGGCCGACCGCAAGGAGAAGGGGGCATACTATTCCCCATCGCGCGACATAGTGATGCTTCCGATGAAGGCGCAGTTCAACACCGGCACGACGCCGGAGGAGGTATATCGCGACGGCATGGAGTTCTATTCGACCATGCTCCACGAGATGGCCCACTCGACGATGACACCCGAAAGGCTCAACCGCGAGGCGGGGTCGAAGTTCGGCGACCCGAAATATGCCAAGGAAGAGCTTGTGGCGGAGCTTACCGCCGCGATGATCTCCCACTCGATGGGATTCGACACGAGCGTCACCGACAATTCGGCCGCCTATCTCGATTCCTGGATTACGGTGCTGAAGCAGGAACCGAAATTCATAGTGTCGGTGATGGCCGATGTCAACAAGGCTTCGGAAATGATACTCGACAGGGTGGACGCACAGCGTCTTGCCCTGGGCGAGCAGCCATATCTCGCGAAGAATGACCCGTGGGTGCTCCGTTGGAGGACGAGATATGCCCTTTCAAGAACGCCTCCATAGTGAAGACCCGCTCCGGCGATTTCGCCATACGCGCCTCCTACAACGGCGTCGATCTCGGAATGAAACCGATTGAGCGGTCAACAGCCCGTATGTATTTCCAACTCACGGACGAGCGCGAGAAGCACGCATTTCTCGGCAGCACCATCCGCAAGCACTACGGGTCGGAGATTGCCGGCATAGAACGCAAGGCGTCCAAATCACTGTCAATCGCATAATCCTATGGCACCGGGTGACTACAGAATAGATTTCAAGGCGTTGAAGGCGCGTGTCGGCATCGATGACGTGGCCTATTCGCTGGGCTACCGCCTCGACCGCAAGGCCGGGGTCGGACGCTACATAGAGCTTGTGCTGGGCGAGGGCAAGGATAAACGCGATACGATAATTGTAAGCAACCGCCGTGACAAGGCTTCGCAGACATTCTTCCGGCGCGACGGCTCCAAGGGTGACGTGGTGAGCTTCATACGCGAGAATCTCAACTCATTCAACGCCTCCGGGCAGAATGAGTGGCAGCGCATAGCCAAGGTTATGGCGCAGTTCGCCAATATGCCTGAACCTGACTACGGCAGGGAGCGCGACTATGTGAGGGCCGCGTCGGCACCGCAGGTGTTCGACTCGAAGCGTTACAGCGTCCGTCCGATAGACCCCGACCGGATTCCATGCCTCTTCTCGCAGCGCGGCCTCTCGGCTGATACGGTTAAGGCACTTTCTCCCTTTATCTACCTCGTTTCAGACCGCCGCAACGAGAATTTCAACGGCTTCAATATCGGCTTTCCCTATACTGCCGCCGACAGCGACAAGATAAGGGGCTATGAAATCCGGGGTATGGGCGGCTACAAGTCCAAGGCGGCTGGCACCGACTCTTCCACCGCCGCATGGGTGGCCGACCTCTCGCACGGCAGGAACGGGCTTGTGCGCCATGTGTTCTTCTGTGAATCGGCCTTCGACGCTATGGCCTTCTTTCAGATGAACCGCACACGGCTGGGCGAGGACATCGCCTTGTGTCGCTCGGCGGCACTTTCTCCGACCGTCAGGTGCAGGGGGTGATGGAGCGTTTTCCCAACGCACGGGCGTATGACTGCTTCGACAACGACCTTGCCGGGCGTGTCAACGGCCTGCGCCTCATGGCACTGGTGGAGGATATTCCGCTGAAAATCACCAAGACCGACTCCGGCTTATGGTGGAGGCGAAAGGAAAGAACTTTCGATGTGTCACCTGAACGCTCCATATACACGCAGGTGGGCACCCATATCCCGGTGCGCTACCGTATGGGGCAGTGGCAGCCTCCAAAGGATTTCAAGGACTGGAACGACTGTCTTTTAGGCAGACGCATCGAGCTTAAGATAATGCCTACCAAGTATGAACGTGACGATAACCTTGCCGAAAGACGCAATTCCGGCATTAAAATGTGACTGACCGATGAAGATAACGACAATATTACAGCCATATAAGGCCGGGATTCCGGCGTTGCTCGCTTTCTCCCTCCTGTCGGTTCCGGGACGAGATAGCGGCGCAGCAGACCGACCCGACGCTCACGGCGGCGGTGATAGCGCAGACCGCCGAGCTGAAAAGCATACACAAGAAGCGCAAGACCACCCAGGAGCGGATAATAGCCGCCGAGGCTGCCGTTACATCGCCCTCGACCGGTTCACTCCGTGGAAACAAGATGCTGGAGTATCTTTCCAACGCCCAGGGCGCGATGCAGAACCTCTACCAGATCAAACGCGCGGGAGCTGGTGCTGACCGAAATCCCGAAAAACTGCGACCTGCTGAAAATCGGTGCCGGGACACCTCAAAGGCACGGCGATAGCCCTGCTGGTGTCGGACGAGCTGACCGACGCGGCGACCCAGATGGCCGCCTCTATCCCTTTATGAAACGCTCGTGACCTCCGGGAGCTACAATGTCAATGGCAACAAGCAAAAGCACAAGGTGAACCTGCTCAATCCGCCGAGCGGTACTATATCGCCAACGAGGTCGTTACGCGCCTCGAAACGATAAACACCGACCTGTGGCTGCTGGCATGGTAGGTGCGCACGCTCTCATGGAACGACCTTTGGTTTTCTCTCGACCCGGACGGATGGGCCTCGGTGATGTCGGGA